>Ga0209491_10000035_pt1 | contig 200827 bp, 162 predicted proteins | sample BON02_FD_187213 | JGI IMG/M metagenome (GOLD analysis project Ga0209491, IMG submission 187213) | Freshwater microbial communities from Lake Bonney liftoff mats and glacier meltwater in Antarctica - BON-02 (SPAdes) (version 2) | ecosystem: Environmental > Aquatic > Freshwater > Ice > Glacier... | reverse complement strand
TCCGGAATTTCCTTGGTGTGTGCGGCGACGATTGCCCGCAGTTCGCTGACATGCTGCGGAGCCACATCACCGGCCCATGTTGCTGGGTTTGGCTCGACGCTGAGCGACACTCGCATGCGACCGATTCCCATGTCGATGAACTTCAATTCGACGACGAGTTCCGTCCCATTCGCGAAGCCTGCGAGTGACGTTTCAAATTCGAAGATCGCCGCATTGTCTTTCTTCGCAGTCGTGCGCACGACCCACGCTGTTGCTGGCATACCATCGACAGCATTTGCCAGTGGCTGATTCTGATCTTCAAATGCGGCAAAGACGGGCTTCAGCTTCACTGTCTGAGCAGCGTCGCTGGCTAACGGATCGAGCGGACGAGCGGTGACGGTGATCTCGGCCAGTTGAAAACTTCCGTCGGCGCTGAGACCGGGTCCGCGCTGAGGCAGCGATTTGTCCGTGAAGGCATCCAGCCGCAGCGACTGCAGGTTCTTCTGATGCGTCTGAAATGTCAGTCGATATTCTTCTTCGTTGCGAACGTTTCGCCGCTGACCTCGCTGACGAACATTCACGCCCGGATTCAGCACGCCATCGTGTACAACGATCCCGCCAGGCAACGCCTTCAGCCACGACCGTTCTGCCTCGAGAGTAATTGGCTCCAACGCCTGCCAACGAGTTGCTTCAGGCTGCTTCGCCAGTTCGCCTGTCTGCCAGGCGGTGAAGCGGGCTGGTAGCTCATTCGAAGCAAACGCCTTGAGTGCCGCGACAAGCGGTTCATGTTCGGCTTGATGTTTCTCGACCGCACGGTCTGTCGCCGCCGCGTCAAGATCCAGCGTGCGCGGGCCGTGAACAGTTTGTGCCAGCGATGCCGCCAATGCGTAATAGTCCTGATGCGGAATCGGATCGTATTTGTGTTCGTGACAACGAGCACAGCCGAGCGTCAGTCCCAGCATGGACCCGCCAATTGTCATCATCATGTCGTCGAGCTGGTCGTAACGAATCCGCTCGACAGTCTTGGCCGTGATCTGCCCTGGATACGGCCCGGCGACAAGAAATCCGGTCGCCGCGGCTCCTTCGATGTCATCGGGAACGAGCACGTCACCAGCCAGTTGCATCTTCACAAACTGGTCGTATGGCATATCGTCGTTGAGAGCTCGAATGATCCAGTCGCGATAGTGATACGCCCCCGGACGAAAGCCATCGAATTCATACCCGCCACTCTCCGCAAAACGCGCGGCGTCGAGCCAGTGACGCGCCCAGCGCTCACCATAAGCAGGCTTTGCGAGAAGGTCATCGACGACTTTCTCGAACGCTTGCGGCGACGTGTCCGCGACGAATGCTGAGACCTGTTCCGGTGTCGGCGGTAAACCGATCAGATCGAAAAACGCTCGACGGATCAGCTTCTCCTTGCTTGCCGGATGATTTGGTTTCAGGCTCTGCGCCTCTTGAGCATGACGGATGAAACCATCGACTGGCTTCTGAGCGTCGGGCAAAGCCACTTCCTTCAGTGGCTGAAACGCCCACCATTGCTTGCCTTCGTCAATGTTGATCTCACGCTTCGCTTTGACCGGTGCATCGCCAGCTCGCGGGTCAGGTGCTCCGAGATCAATCCATTTTGCGAAGTCGGCGATGACGTCGTCGGGAAGCTTGCCGGTCGGCGGCATTTCCATTCCATCGTACTTCAGTGCTTTGAGCAGCAGGCTCTCCGCTGATTTTCCCTTCACCAGCACCATCTCACCCGATTCACCGCCCGCCGCGACACCCGCTGCTGAGTCAAGATACAGCTCGCCCTGCAGTTTCTTCTGATCCCGTGCTTCGACCGAGTGACAGCTATAGCAGTGCTGCACAAGGACCGGGCGAATCTTCTGTTCGAAGAACTGCACGCCAACCTCATCCGCAGCATGCAATGCCGTCGCACTTGTCAAAGCCAAAGAAATCGTCACAGCCAAGAATACGGCAGTCTGTATGAGCATTTTCATAGGAGAGGGAATCTGCGTGGGGACAAAGTGGCCTTGCGTCTGCGGGGGAAAGGATATCGTCACAATTTGAAGTTGCTTAATTCAACTGTCAAATCAGATTTTGGACTGTGCCGTGTCACATTGTTGTAGCATTCTTCCTCAGAAATGCCCATAAACGTCCGGAAATCCACTCAATTGGTCAAATCAGCGGACAGAAATCCGTGCCCTGTTTTCCAATCGCGTGGAGGTCACAAAACGTGTAGGTACCGTTTATTGGAAGCGTCAGGGGTCAGGGTGTGCCGGGAATGGCGGGACACTCGACGATCTGTTCATCGGGGATCAACTTCACGCACGCCATGCATACCTCTTGACTTGCGTTGAGTCCGGCTCGTTGTCTGGGGCAAGTCGGTCCGCATGTCGTTCCTCGTGGCGGGCGTCCAATCTTGTCGGGCCACTTTCCTCGATGACCTGTCATTGATTTCAGAGAAGACCGCCGATGTGGCTCAACGCGCCTCCGCGATTTACGAAGAGAAACTGCGAAGCCATCTGGAAGCCACGAAGTTGCATGCGTTTGTGGCGATTGAACCGGACTCGGGGGATTACTTCGTGGGACAAACATGAGCGAAGCTATGCACGCCTCCAGGAAAGCCCATCCAGATCGATTGGCATTTGGAATGCGAGTGGGTCATACCACTGCGGTCCACATTGGAAGTCTGAATTCGTGAACGGTACTGCCGACGAATTCGGACGCGCTTCGGTGACAGTCAAACTTCGACCCAACGAAAATGTAAACTCGACAGAGGTTCTTGCCTGGGTCGAGACTGCCTTCAACGGCGAATTAATGAGCATCAGAGCGGCGGTGCGAAATTCCGAGGCCTGAGTGCGAAGCATGGAGTCGAAGTCAGGCATTGAATCCGCAACACAGAAGGACCGGCGAAGGGTGGGCTGGTGACGCAAACGAGCAATGAGAATCCGCTGGAGGTTCAACGGTGACACTCCGATTCGAGCGATTTTCGTCGATTTGAGCCGGGCTTCTGCCGCTTTGCAAAAAAATGTTCGGGACATTTGGGAATCAGAACCAGAGCTGTACAATGGCCAGACCTCCTGACCGGATGTCGGTGCGTTCCGATATCCGGTTTCTTTTTGACGGGTCTCTATTCTTCTTCAATGCGAGTGTTCCTGTGCCGGCAACTTCAGTGATTGGTTTGCAGTGGGGCGACGAAGCCAAGGGCAAGATCGTCGACATTCTGACAGAACGTCATGACATCGTTGTACGATACCAGGGAGGCAACAACGCGGGACATACAGTCAAGTTTGATGGCCGAACCTATAAGCTCAGCCTGCTTCCCACCGGAATTCTCCAGAGCCACGTGAAGTCGGTGATCGCGCCTGGCGTTGTGGTTAATCCGCTGGCACTGCTGAAAGAACTGGATGGTCTGACGGCCGGTGGTCAAGACTGTTCGTCGCGCCTGATGGTCAGTGATCGGGCGCATGTGATTTGCCCGTGGCATTTGCTGGAAGAAGGCGCTCTCGAAAAATCGCGAGGCAGCGCGGCCATTGGCACGACAATGCGTGGCATTGGGACCTGCTATCGCGACAAAGTTGGTCGGTCACATGCGATTCGGATCGGTGATCTGATCTGCCGTGACACGTTCGCGGCGAAGGTTCGCGAGATCGTTCCCTTCAAACAAAAGATTCTGAATGCTCTGGACCCGGACGGTCCGCAGATGGACGCAGAGCAGATCATTGCCGAGTATTCTACCGCCGCAGACCGTGTGCGTCCGATGGTCGCCGACACCACCACTTATCTGCTCGACGCTCTTGATGCTGGAAAATGGTTGCTGTTTGAAGGGGCTCAGGGAAGCCTGCTGGATGTTGACCATGGAACTTTTCCTTACGTCACTTCGTCCAACAGTTCAGGCTGCGGCATTCATAACGGCAGTGGTGTTCCGGAAAGAGCCATCGTCAAGATGATTGGCGTTGCCAAAGCGTACACAACGCGAGTCGGCGGCGGACCATTTCCATCTGAACTGGACAATGAGATCGGTCAGCGAATTCGAATCGCGGGCAATGAATTTGGAACTATTACCGGCCGACCCCGGCGCTGCGGCTGGTTTGATGCCGTGGCGACTCGGTACAGCGCACGAATCAGCGGCGTGGATTCAATTACCATTGCTCTGCTGGATGTACTGAGTGGATTTGATGAACTGTTTGTCTGCGAAGCCTATGAGATCAATGGCAGAGTGACTCAGACCCTGCCGAGCCGCTGCGAAGATCTGGCTGCGGCAAAACCCGTGCTTCGTCGAGTCCCCGGCTGGACTGAGGACATTACCGGCATCACAAACTTCGGCGACCTTCCCGCATCGGCTCAGCAGTATTGCCGTGCCATTGAGGAGATCGTTGGGAAACCCATTGAATTCGTGTCGGTCGGCCCAGATCGCTGCCAGACCATTCGCATGTGCTGATTTCGTCGCGGCTCAGGGCTCAATGGCACTCGATTTGACTCTTAACCATGAGCGGCAAAGCGCTAACCGCCGTTTTTTTGGGGCCTCATCCGCCGCTATCGCCTTTTTTGAAGTTGCGCTAATCGAAATTCCGGATGATGAATTGGTAAAAACGAAGGGAAATGATCCCAACCCGACGCGTCCGCGAGGGATTTTGGGAACATCGCGCGAGACTCAAAACTCAAGCCCTCACTTACGTGTCGGGTTGGGATTGTGGAAAACGCGCAACGTGAAGACTCGCGTCTTGCGGCTCACAATTGCCACGAATTGAACCAGCGGGCTCATAGTTTGGGAATAAAAAGTTCCGGCGGTGCCTGCGGTTCGATCATTTCCTGGCGATCCACTTCGGGACTCTGATTCTCAGCCGTGCTTTCACTGTCGTCAGGGCTGCCGCTGGCGTCAGACCGTTTGAATTTGCCGCGAAGATAGATGCCTTCGTTCTGGGCGGCGGTTTTCGTTTTTGATCGGGCTTCAGTATCGGTCACGCGGCCTGGCGATTTTGAACTGTCCCGATCCGTTGCGGCATCGCGCATCTGTCCCAGTTGCTCCGAAACCGCTCGATGTCCAGTATCCGATGACGACATCAGTCTTACGGCAGCCACATAATCCGCTTCGGGGCCATCGTAACGAGCCATCTCCAGCAATTCGTCGGCGGCACTGTCAAAGCCTCGCAACTTTTGAAACGTCCCCGCCAGCAACAGACGATCGGAAGACAACGGCTTCTCGGCAAGCCAGTTCCAAAGCTTAACCCCGTGTGTCCTCGTTCGTTCAGCGACTCTTTGCCCATAAAGCTCGTCAGCTGTAACCCACGCGCGGGTTGCGTCTGCAGGAGTCATCAGCCCCGTCTTCAGGTGCCGCACGGCATCGCCAAAATTCTCCAGGGCAATCTGCGCCAGCGCCATTCGGATCCAGAGACTGCGACGATCGGGTGCCAGTTCGAGCCCCGACAGATAGGCGACGGCCGCCGCTGCGTAATCTTCCTTGCGAAATGCTTCATCACCTACAGACTGGTAACGCAGGCTGTTGATCTTCTCGGCAAGGCCCGACACTTTTGCTTTGGGTTCGCCGGAATCAAATTCGTTCAACAGGGGAGCATCAAAATTCGGCATGGGCTCCGCAGGTGCATCAGGCACAAGCTGCTGCCCGGCCGGAGGAAACTGCTGAGCCGGAGCAACAACATCCAGCAGTCGCGGATCGTACAAAGTGTATGCGGCCGTCGACGGAACAAATGGTTGCATCGAAAGATTCATGCTCAACAGGGTGGGCCCCAGAATGGAGCCGGGATAGTACGGGTTGACTCCGCCGAACCATGGCAGACCAGACGCATACCAGGGATCAAACGGAACCAGCTGGCCGCTGACCGGATCGATGGTCAGAGGCGGATAAATCATCTGACCCATGTTGTTGCCCCAGGCAGGACCGTTCGCAAGAAATGGCATCGGAGCCATACCAGGAACCATCATCCCGCGACTCAGGTGCATCACGCCGGCCGGTGTCCTGACAACTCCAGCCGTCATTCGTCCATTGCTGTAGGTCGCCGACGAGGACCCAAGGCTCTGAGACTGCTGCTGCAGAACGCCCAAGCCGTAAGGTGAATACAGATGATTTTGAACTTGCGGATATCCGCTGCCGCCCGGATAGGAATGCCCGGGCCCGTGATAGCCGCGTCCCGGGTTGAAAGTGCGAGCATCAATGCCACGGTAGTCGCGAGGATGCTGAGCCGCAGCAGGCGCCGATGTGAAAAGCGGCATCAGCAGCACACAGGCAAATGGAATCCGGGCGATCTGTCGGAAAGCTTTCACAGAAAACATTAATTTCACGTGAAGCATGAAGTCACTCTCCTCAGGAGAAGATTTTAGCGGTGCCGTTAACGGAACGAACGTTTTAATTGTCCGATTCCGTTCATCACTCCGCAAGAGGCAAGAAGCAAAGAAACCCGGCGGCGTTACCCTCTTCGGACCGCAACGGACTTGACAGTAACAGGAGCCTGCTGGTCAAATTAGTGCTTGCGTCGAATTTCAGTTGTGGAGGCTTTGGGGAAATCCCTAAGGCCCTGAATTTCGTCTGGGTGGCTTTTGCCACAATTATCAGGGAGTTTCGAATATGATTCATCGCTTTGGTTGGTTATCGGCCTTGTTGGCCCTCGCTTGTTGCGTGTCTGTTAGTTTCGCTGCAGACGAGAAGAAGGACTCACCAGAAAAGGAAGAGGCCAAATTCGCAGCCAAGTGTCCGGTTTCCGGTGCAGACGCCAAAAAAGAGCAGTCTGCAAAGTACAAAGAAAAGGACGTCTATTTCTGCTGCGAAAAGTGCAAGGCTGCATTCGAAGCGGACAGCGCTAAATATGCCACGAAGGCCAATCATCAGCTTGTCCAGACAAAGCAGTTCAAGCAGACGGTATGCCCGCTCTCCGGTGGCAAATTGAACAAAGAAGAATCTGTGAAAGTCGACGGCGTTAAGGTCACTTTCTGCTGCGAAAAGTGCAAAGGCGCTATTGAAGCCGCCACAAAGGAAGAACAGCTGACAAAGATTTTTGCCGAAGAAGTCTTCGCGAAATCCTTTGCTGTTAAAAAGCCAGCGAAAGATAAAGAAACGACTGAAGAGACCAAATAGTTTTTCAGTCGCTCAACGACGCTAAGCCAGAAGGCCGCAGTTTTCGAACTGCGGTCTTTTTTTGCGCCGTGCGATTCTGCCCCGGTTTGCTAACGCAGACAACCGGGTTCTTGGTTCTTGGTTCTTGGTTCTTGGTTCTTGGTGCAGGGTGCAGGGTGCAGGGCGATCAATGGTGCAGAACACAATGCCGTTTAGGCGAATTGCGCGTTGTAAACTGGTTTCGACGATCAGGCGGCCTCCGACCGCAGGGCACCTTCAGTTGAGGAGAACGGTTTTTCCGGTCGCGGCAATTCTGCAGGTGAAGTCGCTTACGGAACCCGGACGAATTTCGGCAACATTACAACCGTGAGCTATGTTCAATTTATCCACCGCGTTGTTGACAGCTGACGACAGCCTGACCAAACACCGCCATGAACACCAAAGGATCTACTCCATCATTGTCTGACTGAAGTTATGCGTCGCCTTTCATCAAGTATGCGAATCGTGCTGGGACTGGTCAGTCTCACCATCAGCGCGCTGCTCGTCGCCGGGCTGCTGGGGCTGATTCCAAACGTTGGCACAGCCGCTCAAAAGAATCGGTCTGCATTCTGTGAAGCCTCTGCCGTCACTTTCATGGCGCTTGCACCGCGGATGAATGGAGACCAGATCCGCGAAACGTTCAATGCGATTCGAGAAAGAAATCCGGAAGTCGAATCTCTTGCCGTTCGAACCGACGAGGACCATGGGCTGCTGTTTACTTCAGGTCCTCATGAAAACATCTGGGAAACACGAGGTGCTTCACCGAAAAGTTCTCGCGAATTCATCGTCCCTATCACCACAGGTGGGAAGCACTGGGGCCAGCTGGAAGTTCGCTTTCTGGAAGTCTCGGCTGGACCATTCGGAAACCTGATGCGTCCCGAGTTCTCGCTTTCGATTTTTCTGGGAACAGGGCTCTTCTTTTCGTTCTCGATCTACCTGCGCAAGGTTCTCAAACACCTGAACCCATCACAGGTTATTCCCCATCGTGTTCGAGAGGCCCTCGATGCTCTTGCTGAAGGTCTGCTCGTGATCGACACCGACTGCCGGATCGTGCTCGCCAACAGTGCATTCTTGCAGTACGTTGCGATGCGAGTCGAAGAACTGATCGGCAAAAATGCAAATCAGGTTGGGTTCCGGCATTTGGCTGAAACCGCCAGTACCGAACTTCCGTGGCAAACCACGGTGGCATCAGGAGCCGCCCGGCGCGGCGTCATTATGAAGATCAACACGGGCAGCGGGGAACGCACGTTTTCCGTCAGTTCCGTTCCGATTCATGATGAAAAAAATAGATGCCGGGGTGTGGTGGCCAGCTTTGAAGATGTGACGGAACTGGATCGCAAACAGAAGGAACTCCGGGACGCACTCGTTTCGCTCAAACAGACCAGCGAAGAAGTCAGGCAGCAGAACCGTGAACTGGAATGGTTGGCCACGAGAGATGCTCTGACCGGTTGCGTCAATCGACGCAGCTTCTTCAAGGACTTTGAATCCATCTGGGCCCAGGCCAAAGCCTCAGGCTTAGAGCTTTCTGCCATAATGGTCGATATCGACCATTTCAAAATGATCAATGATAACCACGGGCACGCCATGGGCGATGAAGTCTTGCGCAAAGTTGCCGCTGTGGCAATTAAAACGGCTGCGGAAAACGACATCGTCTGTCGCTACGGCGGAGAAGAATTCTCTGTGCTCATGCCAGACACCAGTCTCGATGATGCAGAACTGCGGGCCGAACGAATTCGACTTGCCATCAAATCGCTTCAGGTGGGCGAATTGCGAGTCACCGCCAGTCTGGGAGTTTCGTCGATTCGGCAAAACGCCGAGTCGCCTCAGGATCTGCTCGATCAGGCTGACAAGTGTCTGTACGTTGCAACACGAGACGGGCGAAATCAGGTCATTAGATTCGATAAGAGCCAGAAACAGATTGCTCAGCTCGGAGAAACTCCGGCCACCGCGCGGAAAGAAAAACAAAGACCACCAAATGTTACAATCCCGTTTCAGGCCGTCAGCGCGCTCGTCGCAGCGATGTCGTACAGAGATCAGCCCACAGCGGCGCACAGCCGTCGTGTGGCCGACCTGTGCGTGGCAACAGCGGAGGGACTGCTGTCTATGCGGGAATGCTACAGCCTGGAAATTTCAGCCATGCTGCATGACATTGGCAAGATTGGTGTACCTGATGCTGTACTGCAAAAACGCGGGCAGCTGACGGAAGCGGAATGGGCCGTGATGCGGCATCACAGATCCGTCAGCGTGCAACTTGTTCGTGCTTCATTCGGCTCGGAAACGCTGACCGAGATCATCCGGAACTATGGTGTCTGGTTTGATCTGAGCAACCAGTCGGAAACCAATCGCGAATCTGCGCGTCCAAGCATTGCCGCCCGCGTCCTTGCGATTGCCGATGCCTTTGACTCAATGACGTCTGATGCCATCTATCGAACACGTAAATCGCGTACAGAAGCTTTCGAAGAGCTTCGCAGGTGCGCAGGGACTCAGTTTGATCCGGAACTTGTGGAACGATTCATCTCCGCGGTCCGCCTTCGCTCCGGCGGACGTGCTGAAATGCCTGGAGTCTCCACCGACATCGCTCTGGACATCGGTGTTCAGATTGAGCGACTGGTGTCCGCGCTTGACGACCAGGATCTGGATGAACTGCGTGAACTGACAACCAAACTTCTGACGACCGCAGAACGGGCGGGCATCGACAGCATGGCCGATGTGGTCCTCAATGCCGCCTGAAGCCGGAACTACAAACTTAAATCAACAACCCGATAGACAGCTGCTGGGGCCCAAGGGATCCACCGTTCGGCAAATTCTGCGGTGATCCGAGTTTTGAAATCCTTCCGCAAAATCATTAAATCCTGCCTGATCGTTAAAGTCTGCCAAGCGCCGGAACCGATCTCTGGAGACACGCCAGCGTCCGAGTTTTGGAGCGATCAAGTTGCTTCCTCGACGAACCGGTGTTTGTCTATGGAAGTCATACAATGATTCGGCAGAATTTACTGGTTCTTGCTTTGGTTCTCCTCACCACCACCGGCTGCAGCGTCATGCCGCAAAATGGATGTCAGTGCGGAGCAGGCCGCCCTTCCAGAATTAAGCCTGTTCACAAACAGCGAGTTAAGTTCGGCAAGTGCAAGTGTCGCCACTGCGCAGCGCAGACTCCAGTAGCTCCGCTTTTCCCAGGTGATCCTTACCGCCAGATGAATTACGGCGCGATGAATTTTGGCTCTCAGGGTTTCGAGAGCAGCTGCGGCATTGACGGCTGCTCAGCGTCCGGCGGATCCTGCAGTGCGTTTGGGCAGGAAATGTACACGGACGGATGCTCCTCATGTGGTTCCAGCATGATGGACGGCGGCATGATGGACGGCGGCATGCCGATGCAGGAATCGCAGGGCTGCAGCTGTGGTCATGAGGGTGGCTCGATGCAGATGCAGATGCAGATGCCGAACTTTGCGCCTCAAATGATGCCATCCCAGATGCATCACCCAATGGCCCCTGGCCATGCAGCGCCGCTGGCACCGGCACAGATCTTTGAAGCTCCTCGTCCGGTTCCGAGTGACGGTGCGTTGCCGCCCGTGCCAAATGATCCCGCTCATGGTGAAGGCGCTCCTCCTGCCACTCCGGCGGTGGATCCAGTCAGCTGGCAGATGTCTTCTGCACGTCCTGTTGCACCGCAGCGTCCGTACCCGGCAGCTGGTCCGTATTTACGACGCGTCGAGCCGATACCGACGGCTATGCGTTAAGCCTTCCCGCAGTCGTAAGTCGTTGCAACGAATGGACGATTGTTTGAAACTGAATATCCACAATATCGTTGATGTCCAGAGCATACCCTCCAGCCATGACGATCACGACCGGCCAGTTTCTGCTGCGGCATAACTCGTACAACATTTGATCACGCTCGGCCAGTCCGTCTTTCGAAACCGCCAATCCACCGAGCGTGTCGCCAACATACGGATCCGCTCCGGCCACAAAGTAAACGATATCAGCGTCAAAGCGTTCTGCCACACAATTCAGGCCTTGGTGCCACGCACGCAGATACATCTCATCATCCGCTCCGGGCGGCAGTTCGAGATCAACATCTGATCTCATCTTCCGTGCCGGAAATGCTTTCGCCGCGTGCAGAGAAAATGTTTTTACGGACGGGTCGTCGCGGAAAATGAAAGCGGTGCCGTCGCCTTGGTGCACGTCGCCGTCTGCTACAATTGCGTTGCGAATCCGACCCTCTGATTGCATCGCACGCACCGCGACGGCGACATCATTGAAAACACAGTACCCGGCTCCTCGATTCGGAAAAGCATGGTGAGTTCCGCCAGCAAGATTTGCTGAGACGCCTTCCACCAACGCACATCGCGAAGCAGCCACCGTGGCTCCCGTTGAACGTCGGCATCGCTCAACCATTTGCAGGGTCCAAGGAAATCCAATTCGCCGCAGCTCGTCCGGTGTCAAACTGCCATCGGTGACTCGCCGAATCCAGTCATCCGTGTGAACTCGCCGCAATTGTTCGTCCGTCGCAGCGGCAGGAACACAGAAGTCCTCCAAGCCAAATAAGCCGCTGGCTTCCAGACGCTCGCGCAGCCACCGATAGCGCAGCATTGGAAAACGATGACCTTCCGGCAGCGGCAGCACAAACAAGTCGGTGTGGAATAATTTCACAGCTGGTCCCGGGCCGATGGCCCGGGCTAGGCAATCGACTGGCCCTTTGGGCCGAAATCGCATGAAATCCTCAACAAAAATGCTTCACAGCGTTGCCCGATGGCAAGAAGGGCTAATACTTCGCTGCCTGAACTGAACCGCGTTTACGTCTTACCATTTATTTCCCAGCCTAAGCCACCGAGTCTCCATCTTTTTCCGCGTGTTGCCCGTTCATTCGCGCTTGTCCCTGTTCGTGAGACGATTCAGTCACTCGTTGACATTTCTAGAGGCGACGGCCACCCTGTCGGTACTTTCCAGATCAGCGCGTGCGTCCGATCAGCGTATGATGAGAACTTTCCGCTATACTGTGTACCCCGAGTGTTCGGGCTTTAGTTGCGACCCTGACTGGCTTGTTTTCTCATGCTGCTGCGAATCACTAATCTTCGGACTCCCGTTGAACTGCCGGAAGAGGATCTTTTCCCCGAGGTCGCTCAGCGTCTGGACGTGCCCGTTTCTGAACTCGGCTCCCTGAAGATTTTACGAAAAAGTCTGGATGCGCGAAACCGCTACAGACTCGAGTATGTCTACTCACTGACCCTGTCTGTTCCCGACGCGGAGTTTGATCGTTTCCGCCACGGTTACGGGATCGAAGTTGAAGAATGGGCACCTCCGGTTGTTGAACCGCCCGAACCGGGGACGGAGCCACTTCCTGAGCGTCCAGTGATCGTTGGCTCAGGTCCGGCCGGGCTGCTGGCCGGATACTTTCTCGCTCTGCAGGGCTATCGGCCTCTGATTATCGAGCGTGGTCAGGCCGTGAAGGAACGCGTCCCCGCTATTCGCGAATTTGATACGGGCGGAGAGCACGACAACGAGAACAATTATCTGTTTGGTGAAGGCGGTGCTGGCTGCTTCAGCGACGGTAAACTCACGTGCAGAATTACGGGACCGGATGTCGACTGGGTCCTGCAGAGTTTCGTGGATTGCGGCGGTCGGCCATCGCTGGTTTATGAACATCGGCCCCATCTGGGAAGTAATAAGCTTCCCCTGATTTGTCGCAACTTCCGTCGCAAGATTGAGGCGCTCGGTGGCGAGTACCGTTTCGGCTGCCGACTTGAGGGGCTTAACTTTCAGGACGGCATTCTGCAGGGAATCGAAACGTCTTCCGGCTTCATTCGCACGTCGGTCTGTGTGCTGGCTGTCGGCCACAGCGCTCGCGACACTTATGAAATGCTGCTGGAAACCGGACTTCCTCTTCAGCAAAAGGCCTTTCAGCTAGGCCTGCGAATCGAACAGCCGCAGGAAATTGTGAACCAGCGAAAATATGGCCGCGATGAATACCTGACTCTGCTTGGGGCCGCTGATTACTCACTGATCGCAAAAGGCCAGAAGGATATGTTTTCGTTCTGCATGTGCGCAGGCGGGGTTGTGATTCCCAGCGTGTCCGAACCGAACATGTTTTGTTCCAACGGAATGAGCAACTCACGCCGCGATTCCTCATTCGCCAACAGCGGACTTGTGGTGACGCTGGAGCCACATGAGTTCGGCAGTGATCATCCGCTGGCCGGAGTTCATGTGCAGCGCCAATATGAGTCCATCGCGTTTCAACTGACCGGTGGAAACTATCAGGCGCCCGTTCAAAGAGCGAAAGACTTTCTTGCCGATCGAACTCCCTCACCGACTGAACAACTGCCCTCGTCTTACGAACGAGGCACACGTTCAAAGAATCTTTCCGCCGTGTTGCCGCCGCCAATTCTGAAGGCCATGAAGGCCGGACTGCCGATTATGGATCATCAGTGGAAGGGCAAGTACCTGCAGGATGCTGTGCTCGTCGGACCAGAGATGCGAGGCAGTTCGCCCGTGCGTATCGAGCGTGATTACCGAACTCTCGAAATCCCGAACATGCCGGGTGTTTATCCCGTAGGCGAAGGGGCCGGATATGCAGGCGGCATCGTGACGGCTGCCGTCGACGGTCTTCGAGCCGCCCGGAAGATCGTGGCCAAATATCGCTCACCCGATGCCAGTTGAGGTCGCCGATTCGCTCTCGACAAATTCGATGCTGGGGATCTCGTGATAATCGCGCAAACCCGAACGTTCCGAGGAAGGATTTGACAGCACCTGCTACTCGGCAATGCTTATCTGCGTTGCATCAAAGAAAAGATGGCCTGCAACAGATTGTGGTCCTTCATTGGTTTGTCGAGATACATCACCTGCAGAATCGGAGCATCAAACCCCGTCAGCAGTTTGCTGGTGACGATCACAAATTTCAGCGGATCAGCCGGATTACGAAATCGGTCCAGCAGCTTTTCCTCCGCATCCTTGTCACGCATATGCTTCTTCCATTCCGGCGGATCATTCTGAGCATCGCTCATCACGATCGCACTGGCATCAGAGCCGATCAATTCATCCATCACAGCCTTGTACACACAGCATTCGCGATCGAAGACAACCACTTGCGCCTTGAATGCGTTCGGTTCAATCTTCGTCTGAAAATGCGTGACGATGTGATTCACCACGGCGCGGACGCGTTCCGGGTTCTTTACCAGCACGGCCATCTTTGCCGCACGTTTGGCCAGATCATCGCGATCCTGTTCGCTGAGTCTGCTGGTGATCTGCCTGTACGCTTCGTCAATCGCTGCCTTGTCAATTTTCAGCTTCGGATGCAGCCGCAGTTTCTGAGCCGCGAAGACCATCAGGAATGACTTACCGCTGCCCTGAAAATGCCAGATCAGGCCCTTCTTCGGATAACCGGCAATCACGCGATCGACCAATTGGTTCGTCGTGAAATACTGCTGATAACGGCAGATGATTTTGATCCGCCGGTGCTTTTTGTCCGTCGCGAACACGGTGAAGTTCTGCAGAATATCCAGCACCACGTCTGGCCTAAGCATGCTCTCGACAGTGCGACGCACGTCCGCCAGTGATCCCTCCGGATCGTTTTCCGCCGTTCGCCACGGCCCCCAGATATCGATGGGCATGCGAATGGAACCGTTCCGGAACATCTTGCCTTCGGTGGCGAAGGAAAAGACGTTTGGCACGAACATCGCGGGAACTTGTTTCTCGTAGATTTCGTGAATCTGATACGCCGCATCGAACCACGTGACGGCGTTGCGAGTCGGCGTTTTGGCTTCCCCGATGATCAGTGGCAGACCATTCACCAGAAACACCACGTCGAACCGTTTCTCCACCGCACCAGCTCGGAATGTCCACTGGTTGGTAACGACGAACTGGTTCTGAGTCAGATCAACGCCATCGACCATTCGCACGGTGACATGTTCGCCGTTGGGGCCGAACGGCATGGTCTTTTCACCCCGCAGCCACGTCATGAAATTTTCGTTGGCCCGCACCAGCCCATCGGCCTGAACAGAAAGCAGGACGGCCCGCAGAGCATAGATCACTTCGTCCGCTCGATCTGGCTGAGCGGCAATTTCCGGATTCAGCCGCAAAAGCGCCGCCCGCAGCCACGATTCCACCATCACATCGCCCGGCTGACGCGGAAAACTGGTACACGGGACGTAGCTCCATTTTCCAGGCATCGTCGCCGCACTGGACATCTCGTTGCCCAGCGAGCGAACCGACCGAAATCTCCACGGCGCGGTTCATGAAGCGGTCGCTCATCATGAGGAACGGCAGGAACTCCGGCAGCACTTTTTCCCGCCTGGCCCGCACAACCATGGCATGCGCCGAGCAGATGCCCTCCATCTCCGCCACGGCCAGCTTTCGCTGATACGCACGACGGCGGCCAAAAATGATGTCGCCCTTGCGAAACCGTAGTTTCGTGCCGATCACATCACTGCCTTTACCCATCGACGGATCTGCAGACAACCGGGGTCAAGATCATCCAGTCCCACATAAATCTCATCCGCCGCGTTCGCTGGCTCAACACGCTCGTTCACGCTTTGGGCAAACTCCCCAAACGGCAGTCGCGTCCAGACCGTGCGATCAAACAACGGCAGTGAAGCCCAGTCGGCGTTGGGAACAAGGTCTTGCAGGGCGTGCAATTTCGCGGTCATGATTTGGCCCTTGACTGGGCCGATTTTCCAAGAGCGGTGAGGCGGTAACGCTGTTTGCTGCTTTTGGGTTTATCCGGAATCGTCATCTCGATCACACCGGCTGTCAATGCGGGAACCAGATAGGCTTCCCGGAAGTGATCTTCGTGTTTCAGGTCGAGCTGTTCCTGAATCTCCTGCCGTTTCATGTCTCCTTCAAGCACTGCAATCAGCCGCAAGACTTCCCCGGTGACTTCCCCGGTGACTTCCCCGGTAACTTCCTCGGTGACTTCCCCGGTAACTTCCTCGGCGAAAAAGGTGAGTGTGACGCCCAGTTTGTCGTCAGACTGCCATTTTGGGGCCGGTAAACCGCTCTTTTCGCATTCCTGAACCACCAGGACACTTCCCCGGCCCGCTTTTTCCATCAGGCCCCGCAAGTACAGTACGTGAGCGATATCTGGGTTTCGAAGGACAGAGAGCTGGCCTCGTCCCAAGCTCTCGGCGGTGACGCCTGGCGGCAGGCCACCGGAATTCCAGATCTCCAGTCGTCGCGGAAAGACATGAATGGCAATGCCGCCGGAGGCACTGGAATAATCTCGATGGGCGAACGCATTGATGAGTGCCTCGCGAACGGCCGCTTCGGGATACAGCGGAGAGTCTTGCCGTTTGGGATTGCCCTTGATAAAACGTGAGATCGTTGGTGTATTGCGAACGATGAACGAATAAGCTTCCTCGAAGATCGCACGCAGTGGTCCCTCGAACGACTTCATGTCGCTGAATTTGTCACCCGCTTTGCCGGAGTTGTATCGCATGGCCCTGATGCGAATCTGTGGAAGTCGAACTGCGGGATTCTTCGCAAACAGGACGTCACCTCCGTTTGTGAGGCGTCCATATTTGGCGGCGGAAAAATCTTCCAGGACCATCAATGGCTCGGTCGAATCACGAAAAAAAGCGCGGCGTGCTTTTTGTGCATCGCTCACTGCGGCGCGAACCTCCGCTGTGTCCACATCCGTCTCGACATCTGCGAACGAGAAGCGACGTTCCCAGCGTTCCGGCTCGATCTGACGACGCATGACAATGTCGCGGATCGTTTCCGCATCGGCTCGCTGCGTTGACTCGCCCGACCGAAGATAGATCGCATCGCGGAAAGCATACGGCACATCTTTGCCGGCGGGAACTTCGATTACGATGATGGACTTGTCTGCGAGTGGTTGAACCTGAACGGAGACAAGCGCTTTGGGCGAAATCCCCTCGTGAAGTTTTCTTTCGAGCGTGGCGACCGCTTCGACTGAAGTCTCCACTCCGACAACTTTGCCAGGCTCCAGAATTCCGCAGATGAGATAGCCGCCGGTTGTATTGAGGAACCCGCAAACGATTTGTCCGAGAGTATCCACATTCCTGATGGTGGACTTGAACTCGACACGCTGATTCTCACCCAGCGAGAGCAGCTCTTGAATTTCGTCCGGCGTCATACGTCACCTCCCTTTTTAAGGGCAGGCGAACCGCCTTCAAAGTTCTCCCGGATAAACTGTTCAACCTCCTGATACCGGAAAACTGCGAACCGACGAACAGTGAACCATCCTCCATCGAGCGAAACTTCTGGACCCAGTTGCCGTCGCGGTCAGCCAGAGGGACGTTGCGATGATCAATGGTCGCCTCTTCGTAGAGATCCAGAACACGGAGATCATCAAGGACAGGGCGTTTTTTGAGCTTGAGCGTCTGTCGCCCCTGCTTTCCCTCAAAGCCGAGATTGTTCAGAAGCGAACGCGCAAAAACCACATGGTCGTGAGCCAGAATCCATCGCGGCTTCCTGAGTTCGATGGCTTTCTGTATCTCGCGGTGCGTGATCGACCGATCATCCGGTCGATTCGGGTCCTGCCCGCTCCCGTAATGGGTTGTGATGATTCCCAAAAAGAGATCGCATTTCTCAACGGCAGCCAGGCAGTTCTCAAACGCCGTGCGGTCGGAGCGGACGGGGACCGTTCCTTTATGGGACATCCACACATCATAGCCGTATTCTGTAAGCAATGTGTAAACGCGGTCCAGCAGTTCTTCAATGCCATACACAGTGGAAGAGACCATCATCGTGAGCTTCGTCGGCTTCACCGGTTCATGAGTTTTCGTTGGGCTCACTTTCGCCTTGCCGTCTTTCGCTTTCGCCTTGCTCATTTGTCCGCTCCCGCAAGAAGCTGTTGCAGAGCGGTCCAGACGTCAGCCGAACTCTTCAGCCACGCATTCCGTGCGTCCGGAAGTGCTGTCGCCTGAAAATCTGCTGATTGTTCTCTGGTCCGGATCGTTTCCATCGCAACGTACAACAGGACGCTGAGATTGCCGTTCTTCTCCAGGATCGCCTTGGTCGTGATGACACGGGCAAAGCCGTCGATGTCTTTGAATTTCTGATAGGCCTTGACGATGCGTTCGATGTGGTCGCTAGAAGTAAAAACGGTGCCAAAGTCCAATTGCCGTTGCGCAGAACTTTTGTCGCGAACTTCACTGGCCGAAGTCGACTTGTTGGATTTCTTTTTTGCCATAGATCCGTGCTTGTCCACCATTGCGACCGCCTGACCCGGTTGACAGCGTCAAAGCACAATCGATGTTGATGGTTCTCTATTGCAAAGCCAGTGGACCTGCCGCCATCCTCTCATTAAGGGGCGATTGTAACTGAGTTGCGATTGGATGCGACCCAATCGTGATAGATGCCAGGATGCAGACTTGAGATTCATGAGGCGATCAGTTCGATTCTGGTTCACTTCGGAGTACATTTGTGCGCAGCAGGCTTCTGTTGTTTGGCTGAAGTTCGGTCGTCGCAATTGTTTTGAAATGTCGGTCCAGACCGTTCGGAGTTCACCATGTTTACGATGTCACTTCTTCTGACGATGCTCATTTCCGCTGACACACCTGCATGGCCTGGATTCCTGGGGGCGGGGGCGTCGGAGATTGATCCGGGGTCGATTCCGTTGACATGGTCGCCGACGGAGAATGTGGCGTGGGATGCATCTCTGCCTGGGCATGGGCAATCAAGCCCGGTGATTTGGGGTGACAAGGTGTTTGTGACCTCCGTGGAAGGCGAGAACAAAGAGACCTGCCACACCATCTGCCTGTCTCTGAAGGATGGCTCGATTCTGTGGGATCATAAGCATACGTCAACGTCGCCGGATCCAAACAGCGTTTACATCAGTCGAGCCGCTCCGACGCCGGTTGTGGACGGACAGCATGTGTTCGCGTTTTTTGAATGCGGTGACCTGGTCGCGCTGACTCATGATGGCAAGGAAGTCTGGACGAAGTCGCTGTCGAAGGAATATGGCAAGTTCACGAATAAGTTCGGCTTGAGCGGCTCGCCGGTTCAGACAGAGACTTCGGTGATTGTGCTGATCGACGACGAAGGCCCGTCGTATCTCGTCGCCTTCAACAAGGCTGATGGCAATATCCTCTGGAAGTCGGATCGAACAAGTCGCAACAGCTGGAGCAGCCCGGCACTCCTGACTATTGAAGGCCAGCGTCAGGTTATTGTCAGCTCGGCGGGAAGCGTCGATGGCTATGATCCCGCCAGCGGAAAGCTCCTGTGGACATTCGCCGACGTTGGCGGCAATACGGGCACAACGCCTTTGCCAGCCGGACCGAATCAGTTCTTTATCGCAGCCTCACCGGGCCGCTCGGGAGAAAATTCCGAAGGCGCGAAGAAGTCGAACGCCCTCGTGAAAGTTTCGCGCGATGGTGACAACTGGAAGGTCGAAAAGATCTGGACGGCGGCTGAAGCGACTCCGTCATGGGCTTCACCATTCGTCCATCAGGGTTTTGCGTACTGGGTCAATCGCGTCGGTGTGGTTTACTGCATCGATATGACGACCGGCGAACAGAAGTACGCTCAGCGAACGAAGCAATCCTGCTGGGCGACGCCGCTGCCACTCGGTGACCGCATCTATTTCTTCGGCAAGGATGGCGTGACAACTGTTCTTGCTGCCGGTCCGGAATTCAAAGAACTGGCATTGAACGAACTCTGGCCTGCTGACACACCGCCAACCGACAACGGTGCTCCGAAGGCTGATGAAACAAGCACCGAACGAAAGCAAGCGTCGGCGATGTTTTCCGGACCCACTCAATATGGAATCGCCGCTGTGACGGGCAGCCTGCTGATTCGAGTCGGCAGCCATGTGTATTGCATCAGGAATGCAGCAAACTGATGACGCTTCGCTCATCTTTTGAGCCGCAGGATTGCTGAGTGGCGACAAGATCACAACGCCCTGGCGGCTTCCGCTATGTTCGGTTCGCATGCAAGCTCAGTGGCAGGGACTCAACCTTCGGACATGATCAGCAAGCGTAGTCGGTTTAAAGCGGTGCGAGCGGCCCGCTGTCGAAAGATCGCAAGGTTGCCCGACATGCTGGCATCAAAAACATGAAATGAGCCAGGAGCTGCGACGGCGACCTGACCACGGCGGACCGTGACACCCGATTCGGACAAATGATCTTCGTGCGGCGATGCCAGCAAAACGTAATCCACGTTCTGGCCTGCGAAAACCTCAGCGGCAAGCAACTCCGCCATGTGCGCCCATTCGGACGAATCGGACGAATCGGACGAATCGGACGAATCAGAGGATGAAGAACTCGACTGTGCGTCCCAGTCTCCGGTAGTAACTTGTGCATGTTTGACAACAGAGCACAGCCTTTTCGTCTCCGTCATCCAAAGCGACAGCAGGCCGCCCGTTGTGGAACCTTCAAGCAAGGCAATTTTTTGATTTCGAGCGATCAGTAATTCGGCGACAACTTCATGCAGTTCGGCATGACCTTCCGCATAAACGGATTCTCCCAGCCGCTCCCGAATGAGCTTCATTGTGCTTTCGCACATCTGCTCGGCATTCTCCACCGATGGCGCCCGTGATGTGACCCACAGGGAAATCACCGCTTCACTGGCGGTGATTCCAACTTCAGGATTACATCCTCGAGCCGTCAGATCACCAAGCAGACGTTCCGCTTCAGATTCTCCATAGCCGAACGTCCGAATCACGCGACGGCACAGGATCATGCCGCTGTCGAGCAAATGAGGACGCACCTGATGTTCATACATCGGCCGCATCTCTGCAGGTACGCCTGGCATCGCCGCGAACAGACATTTCCTTGTCTGCGATTCCACAGCCATGAGAATCCCCGGCGCGGTTCCGCAACTGTTGGGCAGCGCGTCAGATTTTTCCGGCCGATCCGCCTGTCGAAAATTGCGTTCGGGCATGACTCTGCCCCGAGCAAGGAACAGAGCCTGAATTTGCCGCAACGATTCTTCATCACGGATCAGCGATTGCTCAAAGGCAATGCCCAGTGCATCTCGAGTAATATCATCCAGTGTCGGCCCAAGACCGCCGGTGATCAGCACCACCTGAGCACGATTCGAAGCCGCACGAAACTCCGCCACAATGGCGTCCATGTCGTCGCCCAGAGTCGTGTGCCGACTGACCGTCCAGCCGAGAGATTCCAGCTCGCGGCTGAGCCACTGACTGTTCGTGTCAAGCTTTGATCCGCAGGTGAGTTCAGATCCGATGGCAATAATTTCAGCGTACATAGGTCAGTCAGAACAAAAAGTTACAAAACCGAATCGAGTTGCCAAGTTTAACATCAGCTGTGGAAACTGATATTCCACGTCAGCAGCGGAAAACGTTCATTCTGCGGCTCAGAATGAACCGAAGAGCGTTCCCAGAGCCACAACAACCGCAGTGGCGGTTAGCGGGCAGATGATGGTGACAACGCCCACATCGCGATAACTTTGCCGATGCGTTACTCCACAAATGAGCAGCAGGGTAATCAACGCACCGTTATGCGGCAGGCTGTCCAGGCAACCGCATGACATCGAGGCGACTCGGTGCAGGATCTGAGGATCAATTCCAGCCGAGACCGCTCGTTCATAATACGTTTCTCCCAGCGTTCGCAGAGCGATGCTGAGCCCACCGGATGCCGATCCTGTAATTGCCGCGAGGGCATTGACGGCGATTGCCTCGGAGATCAGCGGATTCCCCGGTGCAATTCCCGTCACAAAGTTCTGCACGACGGTAAACCCGGCCAGCGACTTGATCGTGTTCCCGTATCCGAACTCACAGGCCGTGTTGAAGACCGGCATTAGTGAGGATTTCGCGCCGGCCGACAACGTCGCCCTGATTTTTTCAGTCGAGCGAAAATGCAGGGCCGCCGTGATGAGCAGCGTGATCACTAAAGACAAAATCGTGGACCACTGACCCACGACTTTGCTGAGTTCCGTCTTTCCAAACTGTTCATCGGCCAGATAGCTGGCTTCCCATTTGGGGACGATCAGCTGAGAAAACAGAAAGTTGAGCCCGATGACGCACAGAATCGGTGCGAAGGCTGACCATGCCGACGGGAGTTCAGACTTATCGTTCGCAGCCATTGAAGACGCAGATTCGTCTGCTGAAACAACAACGCCAAATCCTTCGCCTGCTTTCTTAGCCTGAGCGACGCGGGAATTCAGCCACAGCATTCCCAGTACAAACATGACCGCTCCGCCGATACATCCCAGACCGGGCGCCGCAAATGCGGTCGTGCGAAAGAACTGCATCGGAATCTGATTCTGAATCTGCATCGTGCCCGGCAGCGCCGTCATCGTGAATGTGAACGAGCCCAGGGCGATGGTGGCCGGAATCAGGCGACGAGGAATATCAGCATCACGAAAAAGAGATCGCGACAGAGGAAAGACCGCAAAGACCACAACAAACAGCGATACGCCACCATAGGTCAGAATGGCACAGCTCAGCACAATGGCCAGAACTGTCCGCTGAACTCCGACCGCACGCACAATGACATCCGCGATCTTCGCCGCGCTGCCGGAGTCTTCCATCAGTTTGCCAAAAAGTGCGCCAAGGAGAAACAGCGGGAAATAGTCCTTCACAAACTGACCGACGCTGCCCATAAAAATCTGAGTGTAACTGGCCAGTACCGGCAGATTCCCGTCCAGCACAACGGCCAGCATTGCACAGACCGGGGCCAGGATGAGCACACTGACATCGCGATAAGCCAGATAAATCAAAAGCAGCAGCGACAGCACGATTCCAGCAACGCCCAGCATGTAGCAACCTTAAAAAACATAACGCAGACATCGATTGAACGAGCGTGAGCCGTTTAGGAATCATTCCGAGCCAACAGCCGTGTCGCAGCGTTCTATTTCCTACGGCCCTTCTTCCCCTTCTTCGGCTTCCCTTTGCCGTTCCCGCCCTTGCTGGATTTGCCCTTCTTGGGTGGCCGTCCTTTTTCGGAACTGCGACCAGGCTCTGGAAACGAACGCGAATTGCCGCGGCCCGTGAACTGTTCCCCTGACGGTCGACTCGGGCCTTCCGATCTTCGTCGCGGCGGGTTACCGGTACCAGCGACAGGCCGCAGATCCAGCATCCGTCGATCGATATCGACTGCCGCCACGACAACTCGCAGTGGATCACCCAGCCGGAACTCACGCTTCGCACGACTTCCGATCAGTCGCCGAGTTGCCTGATCGAAGACGTAGAAATCATCCGCCAGCGCACTCAGGTGAATCATCCCTTCGGCCGGGATCTCGACTCCCTGACAGAACATCCCGAAGCTTTCAACTCCCGTGATGATCGAATCCATTTCCTGACCGATGCGTTCTGACATGTATCGCAGCATCTTGATACGAATCAGCTCACGCTCCGCCTTTTCCGCTCGCCGTTCGGTGATGGAACAATGTTTGCCCAGTTCCATCAGTTCTTCGATGGGCTGAGCCGTGGCGGATTTCTTTGCGGCCAGCTGACCAATCAGACGGTGAACTGTCAGGTCCGGATAGCGGCGAATCGGACTTGTGAAGTGACAATAATCTTCTTCAGCCAGAGCATAATGTCCCTGATCATCCGGCGAATATTCCGCCTGCTTCATACTGCGCAGCAATGCAAAATTCACCGCTCGCGATTCCGGCTTTCCTTCAACCGACTTGATGATTTCCTGCAGCTCGGCACGACTTTGCGACTTTCGCACCGTGATGCCCAGCCCCTGGCAGAACTGTTCAAAGTTCCGCATCTTCAGTTCGTCTGGATCGCCGTGAACTCGACGCAGAAACGGCAGATGTTTGCTCTCCAAAAGTCTGGCGACCGCAATGTTGGCGGCCAGCATGAACTCTTCAATGATCTCATGGCTTTCATCGTGATGCCGTTCATGAGCGCCGATGACAGTTCCGTCCTTATCGAAATCGATTTCGACTTCCGGAATTCCCATGGTCAGCGCGCCGTTGGCAAATCGACGGCGTCTGAGCATCATTGCCAGTTCAAACATATTGTCCAGAAGCTGCCGGATCGGTGCCGTTACGCCCGGCACCTGCTCTCGCGGGTTCTGAATGATGGGCATCACGTCTTCATACGCGAAACGACGCACAACTTTGATGGCCGAGTTTGCGACATCGTAGCCGACCACACTGCCGGTTGCATCGAATTCAATGAAAGCAGATTTCGTGTAACGCACCTGTCCCTGCTGAAGGCTGGCAAGACCGTTGCTGATCAGTTCGGGAAGCATCGGGATGACATGACGTGGCAGATAGACACTGGTGCCGCGTTTACGAGCTTCCAGATCGAGCAAACTTCCGGCCTGCACAAAGTGTGCGACATCCGCAATGTGGACTCCCAGATGCCAGTGACCATCGTCCGACTTTGTCAGCGAGATAGCGTCATCAAAGTCGCGAGCTGTGGCCGGGTCGATTGTGATAATGGTTTCGGCAGTGAGGTCCATACGTCCGGCAAGGTTGTCTTCCTTGAAGGCTTCAGCCTGCCGACGAGCATCTTCAAGGACGGATTCCGGAAACTCATTCGGTACCCCGAGACTGTGGACCACCGTCATCGTATCGACGCCAGGATCGCCGCGTTTTCCGAGAACTTCAGTGAGCACCGCTTCCCCATGACGACTGGCCGTGGGAAATCGCAACATCTCAATGACAACTTTGTCGTCGGATGCGGCTCCTTTGGCACCGGGATCACCCACGTGGATCGGCGATGGGAATGCCGTTCCATCGATCTGCACAAAACCCTGGCCACCGGATTCCAGATAGGTACCGACAAAGACACTCGTGGCCCGTTCAATCACCTTTTCAATCGTGCCGCAGCGCTGTCCGCTTGTGCGACGTTTTGCGGTGAGTCGCACAAGAACGTCGTCGCCGGTCTGAGCGTCTCGCACATCTCGGGCGGCGATGTAAATGTCGGCTTCACGTTCGTTGGGATCTTTTTTTGAGGGGATCACGAAGGCCGCACCGCTGCTGATCTTTCGCAGGACCCCAGCAATCAGCCCCGCATCACCTCTCGCACGCAGCCGACCCTTTTTGTCCTGACGAATGCGACCGCTTTCAATAAGCGTCGCAAGTGCATCTTTAAAATCATGGAACTGCGGTTTCGTGATCTGCATCGATTTCGCCAGAATCGACGTGGTCATCGGTGCGTAGTCAATCGCGTTGACGATTGAAAGAATCCGAGCTTCAAAAGACGTGTTGCGCGAATCGCTCATAATGTACCTCGGTTTCCGTAGGCTGATCTGTCCTCAGATCAGTCTTGTGTGAAGCGTTACGCTTCCTTCCAGACTTTTTCACGCGGCGATCCTTCGCGACGAGGCTCTAAATTACAAGCTCGAAGCGCCAGCGAGTGGGCTGCAGCAAACATGGTCCACTCGCTGGCGCTTCGAGCTTGTATGGTGTGTTTCTTCTCTTGCTGAAAACCCACCCACATGAGTCTCAGCCTTCCTGTGAGCCCCAACCCGACCTGAGACAGGTCGGGCGACGTTACGTCTACTTTCGCGGCATCATGAAGCCGAACAAGTCTCGAACTTGTTCAACCGTCAGCGAATCCAGCATTCCATCAGGCATCAGCGACTTGCCAGTGTTGCGAGATTCCTCAACATCACCTTTTGACACAGACAATTGCTCCTTGTCTGTCTGGATCACAAGCGTCTCATCCGTTTCGGACACAACCACGCCCGTGATGACGCGGCCGTCATTCAGAGCAATCACAGACGTCGTGAACTGCTTAGGCACGATGGAACTGGGGTCCACAATGTTCATCAGCAGGTACTCAAGATTGCTGCGATTCGCACCGGTCAGATCCGGTGCGATGGCTTTGCCTTCACCGTACAGCTTATGACAGTTTGCACACGACTTCTTGAAGAGCGCGGCTCCATTCTCCAAATCCGCTTTTGCAAGCGTTTCAAGAGTCAGTTCTTTCTGCCACTTTTCGATGGCAGCGATGCGGGCTTCCGGCGTCTCCTGGATCACGCCCCACTTTGATTCCAGCACCATCCTGATATGCTCGTTGCCGAAGGCTGCCATTTGGCGAACCTGAGCCGCGGTTAGTTCTCGCGCGTCGATCCGACCTTCTTCGATCGCGAGAATCAGGTCGTTTGCATAGATCTCCCGGCTGGCCATCGTGTCGATCGCGAGACCCCGATTTCCATCCTTGAAACCAGCCATTCGCGGGAGCAGCTGATTGGCTGTATCCGGATGATCAAAGCTGGCCAGTGATCGAATCACCGTATGATAGACGGCACGATCGCCTAGCAAGTTGAAGAACATCGGCAGAGATTCCGTATCCTTTGCCTGAGCCAGTGCCAGAATCGCCTGATCACGAGAAACTGGATCCATGCCGGCATCACCGGCAAGCTTTCGCAGGTCTGCAATGGCCGCTCCATCGCCAAACATCACCGCGAGTGAATCGGCCGCCAGAATCACATCCTTATTCTTTGAACTACGGAGCTGTTTTTCAATTTCCGACCAGTGTTCTGGCGGATCGACTTTCGCACGCCCGGCAAGGCCTGACTTGAATGATGTCAGCAACAAGGCCGCTGAGCCTTCGGCGTTCTGATTTTTGCTGGCTGCTTTTTCACTGATAAATTGCAGCGTCGCTTCAACAACTTCCGGATGATTCGAAATCTCATGAGCCAGTCGACGAACAGCAAACTGCTGAAGCTTAGGATTTGATTCGAGCAGCTGCAGAGCCCCCTGATTCCCAACCACCGGTTCAATTCCGTACCAGGTCATCAGAGTCAGCTGATTTTCCGCCGCAATGGTTTTCCCATTTTCGTCACAACTGAGTGTCGCGGCAGTCAGAGCCCAGCGATCAGCGGCATCCAGCTTTTGCAGAACCGAGACCAGGGACAGCAGTATGTTTGCCGGCTGCGGTTTCTTTGCGAGTTCCTGCACCGCGGCAAAATGAGCCTTCAGTCGTCCCTTGTCACCGGCGACCAGCTGAATGGCCTGAGCAACCACAAGCGGATCGGCTGACTTGAGTGCGCCAGCCAGCTGAGCCGCATTGTTACCGCCAAACGCTTCCGTATAGAGCAACTGGCTGACGGTTTCATAACTGGTCATCGGCGCCAGAGCCCGCATCGAAAGGTCACCACTGGCAATCAATTCCTGACGAATCCGCCGAGAGTGCCGTCCGAACCAGTCACCTTTGTTGATCCAGTCATTGTTCAGGAATGCGAGCTTGTTGGAACCTTTCAGAGCGGCCGACTGTTCCGAAGTCAGCTTTGGGGTCCCATAGGCAATCCGATAGATTCGTCCGCTTGTGCGGTGTACACCGTCATGGTCATGGCATTCGCCGTTGTCCGACCAGTCGGAGACATAGACAGCTCCTTCCGGTCCCATTTTGATATCAATCCCGCGGAACCAGGGATTTTTCACGATCATAAAATCCGGCTCGCGTTTGCCCACGTAGCCGCTGCCTTGCAAATCAAGTCGATTGATATTCATGCGGCGCCCGTGCGTGTTGCACATGAAGATCTTACCACGGTATTCCTGCGGGAAGTTCTCGCCCTGATAAATCAGACCGCCAACGTGAGAATGCCCGCCACCCAGATCGTTGGCGACTCCGTCACGGCTCTCATTCCATTTGGTTTTTGTGTCCCAGTGATAATGATCGGCGGTCATGTCCATCAGTTCGTAGGCATGCGGATTGAAATCCTGGCCATACATCCGCTGATAATGAGCACCTGGAATAACGTGCCAGAGATGTCCCTGCACGTTGTTGGTCATAAAGAACTGACCGGCTTCGTTGTAGTCCAGGCCCCACGGATTTGTTGTGCCGTTGCAGACCACTTCGATCAGATGCTTTGTCGGATGAAAACGCCAGACGCCGCAGTTCATGAACGGCCGCTCTTCGCGAGGTGTACCGGGCACGCCGGGATAAGAGGTATCGACAATACCGTGTCGACCATAGAGCCAACCGTCCGGGCCCCAGATCAGGCCGCTCACGAAGTTGTGACCGCAGTCCTTGCTCCAGCCGTCCAGCATTACGACTGGTTCGCCGTCCGGAATGTCGTCTCCGTTTTTGTCGGCGATAAAGGACAGCGTTCCATCATGCAGAATCCACAAACCACCGAAGCCCCAGGTCAGGCTGGTCAGCATGAAGCCCTTGTCCCAGAAGACTTTTCGTGAGTCGTGCTTTCCGTCACCGTCGGTATCTTCCAGAATCACGACTCGGTCTCGAAGCTTTGTTTCATACGGACCACCACTGTAGCTGTAGCATTCCGCAACCCACAAACGGCCTTTGTCGTCGAAGTCCATGCAGATCGGCTGCTGCACATCGGGTTCGCCGGCAAACAACGTGACATTGAATCCCGGCGGGACGTCTATCAACTTGACCATTTCGTCGGGAGCTGGTGGATGTGAGTCCGGCGGGTCGGTGTTGAAGGCTTTCGGGAAATCGTCGGCCGCAGCGGTGAGTGCCGGCTGCGTCAACAAGACGATCGCCGTCAGCAGGCAAGCTGCGAACTTGCCAGACAGGCGAATGACAGACGATGAAAACACACGGGCGACGGACATCTGCACGTTGTCCTTTTAAGGTGGGCAAAGGGTGGCAGGAATTCCTGTTCGGGACACAATTGCCCGCAGTCTGACTTCGCCGCAGCCATTTGGCAACGCGACGAGGCCGGGGACTGGCGATGATGCGGAAACTGGCTTGCTGTGGAGGCGAGATCGTTCACTGCGATCCGCTGCGATTTGTTTAGCTCAGCATCACACTGTAGAACCCATTGGTTACAACGTGCAGCAGATCTTCGTCACAAGGCCCGGCCTGCGCCACTCTGGAAAAATCGTCCAACGCGTCGCTCCGGACGCAGCCTTCCCCCATGCTCGCGGTCTGCAAATGCGTCGTCGTAACATGACAAAGAAAGACTCTGATGATTGCTCATGATGCCCTGAAAAACGACATGTTGGAATTCGTCAAAGCCCGACTGCCGTTTTTCCAGGCTCATTTCTTTCGCGACCCGCTCACCGCCCAGCCTCACGAACCCGACGTGTCCGCACTGCTGCGAGTCTGTGACGTACACAACGTGCCGCTGGCGACCAACAAAGCTACAGCGGATGCCGTTGTAAGATGGATGGCGGACAACGGCCTGTAAACCGGAGACCACGGCATTTGCTCCCAATGGCTGACTGAACCGTTTAACCCGACTCGAAGAGGAGGCTCCACCGGGAACCGCCGCATCACGCTCAAAACTCCGTGCCCTCTGCGCCAATTGAATCCTCATCGCTCGACCCGCGACGCTTAATCTGCCTTGGCACAGCCTTACCCACGGCAACGCTGATATGAGGATTCTCGGGCAGCAGAAAACGCCACGGGATATCATAAGCCTTGCTCAGACCAACTCGAGTATCCGCCACAATACTGTCCGCATCAAACTCTGGAGATCGAGGCAGAACATGGCGATCGGGCGTCAGCAGCGAGGTGCCATGATCGGCGATCGACAGGGCAAGAGCCTGTCCCAGTTTTCCCGGTCCGGAGCAGAGCGATGTCTCTTTGGTCTGCTTCCGACGAACGGACATCGCTTCGATTCCCAGCATGGGCTGAATCGCCCGGATGAGCACAATCCCGTCGGCCGCCAGCACGTTCAGCAGCCAGTGCAGACCGTAGTTGATATAGACGTAGACGGTTCCGGGCGGATTCAATTCAAAGAAGGCACGAGCCGAAGATCTGGAGGCTGTGTGACACGCAGGATCATCGATCGCTCCGTACGCTTCCGTCTCCACAATCATTCCGCCGACCTGATCCCAGACCAGAGACCGGCCCACGAGATCCTGTGCGACAGTCACATGATGCCGGTTAAAAAACTCCTGCGTCGCCGCCTTCACGCCTCTCCGTCGCATTGAAGCCTCCATGTAATTCAATGTCCGGTTTCAATTTCAGCCTACAGAAAAATTGTACGCCCTGATGCACCGAGGATTGAGCGGAAATTTTTTAACAGCAATACAGTTCAAAAAAGTACCAGGCACACTCCGTGTGCCGTCCGCTGACACGTGCGACAAAAGTAGCCATCACTCTCTGAGTGATGAATTGCCGCTTTGAAACGCCTGTGTTTTCCAGCTCCGTCACTCGGAAATTGCGGCGTGCGCATGACCTTAATGGAAAGTCACAGATTTCAGGAAAGACTCGACGTCTGCATCATTGAGCGGCGTCTGGCCGGCACTGACGATCACCGCGAGATAAAGTCGCCGGTTATGCAAATAGGTGACGCTCACGCTGGTGACTTTGCCATTCTTCGACATCGTCGTACGCAGACAACGATTTCCATTGATCGTCTCCAGCGACCGCGTGCTTTCCATCTCAGCTGTTGCAAACGGATTCGGTGACTCCGCATTCCGTTCCAGGAAATCGTCCGTCATTTCCGCCGGACTCTTGTCACTCAGCGCAAATCCGGTTTCATTGACCACAGCCTTGTGAGTCATAACACCGTTGGGCAACATCTCCGATTTCACAGGCCCAGGGAACAACGCACTGGCCGAACCATCCGGCAGAGTGAACTTCACCCAACTGGAACCTGCCGGGGTAGAAGTCCCATCGGCCAGTTGACTTGCGGTGCCTGGTAAAAACCTCAGCAGGCCCACAATCAGCCCGACAAGCACGACCACCCCCGCACCAACTCCAACCCAGATCCACAGGGAGCTGCCACCACCAGACTTCTTTCGGCCGTCGTTTGTTTTCCTGTCTGCTTTCGCGCGCCCACCCATGGCCGGAGGCATCGGCGTTTCGTCCCACTCCTCCTCAGTCTCCATCAGAGGCACTGAAATCGAAGCCTGACATTCCTTGCAGCGAATCTTTGTCCCGGCCCGCTCCTCACGGACGCGGTACTCCTTGCCGCACTTGCGGCAGCTGACCTCAATCGCCATCGTTGCATGCTCCAAATCAAGGTGCTGGTGTCACTGGACGGCAAACCCGAATGCCAGAACCCGGGCGGAAAGAAGAACCGGCTTACGAGCGTTCCGTCATTCTGACTACAACTGCTCGATTTTGCGAACGATCAACCGTGTCTCTTTGGCCTTTTGATCGAACAGCCAGGCCCTGAGCACCCAGCTCCGGCAGGTCCAAATAAATCCGCTGACCCAGCAGAAGCTGCTGCAGCTTGTAGTCGGTCGTGTCTTTCGCTGCGGTGACGTGAACGGGCGATTGATACAGTGACTGAGGATCCTCGCTTGTGCCGAGCAGAACAACGATTTCCGTCAGAAACCACTCCAATGGTCGGAGCAGCTGCACATTCAGCGTACCGCCGTTCTCCTTCGTCATCGTCAGCGACAGCGACACCAGCCGCCAATCTTAAGGTGTCACATCCGAATCAGGCAGCGTCTCCCGGAGTTCCGGATTGCTGGCCAGCACTCGCATACCGGGCGTGATGTCTTCAATCGGGCGAGTGATCAGCTTTGGCGAAGAAACCGGCAGACTCGTCAGCATCGCATCGGCAGCGAACTTTACAGAACCGTTACCCTGCTCAATTGATCTGGACTGAGAGACGACAGTGGTGGGATTGCGAACGGTGGATGTTGTGAGTTCCTGCGGCTTTGCCATCCACAGGCAGGCGGCCGCAACAACGACGGGAAGGATCAGCATACAGCTACGCTGAAGGCGTTCTTGAGTGAGATTAAGACTTGAAGAGTTTGAGTTCATATCAGAATTCTCCGGAATGAATGGATCTTTGAAAAGTGAGTCGGACATTGAAGACTGGAGTTTTTGCGGACGCAGCAGAAGCAACGTCGTTACAAGAACCCGATTATTTAACTGGCAGTCATCAACATCGCTGCTGGTTCGTCTGCATTCGACCACCAGGTCAGCAGAGCCGACTCATCCAGCGAAGCAGATTGCGGAACGGCCGACGCTATGGCGAATTGTCCCGTATGTCCTTGCTGGCGTCGTTTCCGCTGCAGTGCAACCTGCTGTGCTGCCAGAACAGCTCCCGCAGCAGCGAGCCACAGTCCATTCCAGCCCGCTGATGCCTCCTCCGTCGTTTCGAATTCAGCCACCGGTACAGCAGCAAGCAGATCGACTTCAGATGCAAAACCGACCGCCACGGGAGTCCCTGCTACAAAGCACATCCGATTCATCAAGCCACCAATTTTTCCAGCCACAGGTGCCAGAGCGAGGTAGTCAAAGACGGTCAGGCTTGCCCCAACTTCGGTCCACGCTTTAGCCGCCACGTGGCCTACGCCAATAGTACACATGTGGCACTCTGCGTCTGGCCAGCGAGAGGCAGAGGTGGGTTCTCAGGATGAAAACAAACCAACTGGGCGGGATGGCAGTGCAGCAGCCGATTGCAATCGGCTCGCTGGCGGAGTCAAATCTGCATCTGTGATTTTTCCTGACCAATCGTCTCCCCATGAGGCACGAAACGATGCGAACATTTTTCCTGTCGGCCCTTGCAGCCGTGGCTGTTGTTTGTGCTCCCCTGCGAGCCAATGAAGACGCCTTCCAGATTTTCTTTATCGATGTGGAAGGCGGCGCGGCGACCCTGATTGTGACTCCCATGGGCGAATCCGTCCTGATCGACTCCGGCTATCCGGACAATCACGGTCGCGATCTGGACCGCATCATTCACGTTGCAAAAGACATCGCCGGCCTGAAGCGAATTGATCATGCCATTGTGTCTCACTGGCATCTGGATCATTTTGGAAATCATGCGGCTCTGGCAGCAAAGTTCGGAATCGGGACGTTCTGGGATCGAGGCATTCCCGACGAACTGGCAGAAGACCCCAACTATCCGGAACGCATCGCCGCCTATCGCGCCGCCTCGCAGAACGTCTCAAAGCCGCTCAAGGCCGGAGATTCTCTGCCCCTGAAATCGGGCTCAACGCCGCTGACGGTGCGAGTTCTGACATCAGGTCGCGATGTGGTGACAGAAGAAGGTGATGCCAATCCGTTTGTCGATCGCCATGAGCCACAGCCAGAAGACCCGAGCGACAATTCGGCCAGCCTGAGCCTTCTCTTCAGCTTCGGCGATTTTCGCTTTCTGACCTGCGGTGACCTGACCTGGAATACCGAGGCCAAACTTGTGACGCCTCGGAACCCGGCCGGTAAAGTCGACCTGTTTATGGTGACTCATCATGGCCTTCCGGTGAGCAACAATCCGGCGTTGGTACTGGCGATTGATCCTGTCGTGGCCGTCATGTGTAACGGTCCAAAAAAAGGCGGGGCCGAGCAAACGATGAAGACACTGCGAGAAGTCAATGCGCTGCAGGACTGGTTTCAGCTTCATCTGAACGTTGACCTCGACCCAGCACTTCAGGCCCCAGCTGGATTCATTGCAAACGCCGCATCGACGGCGGATTGCAAAGGCGAATGGGTGAAGGCAACCGTTGCGGCGGATGGAAAAACTTACGCCGTGCAGATTGGTGCGGACGGGGACAAGCATCAGTACAAAACTCGAAGTCGTTAACGCCTGCGATCCGGTTTGCGTCGGCTTCTGGAGGAATTGCCGCGTCCAGGCGAAGAACTTCCGGAGCCGGTGGGCTGAATTTCTTGCTCCAGCTTATCGAGGGCCTGCAGGCGACGATCCGCATTGAATGTCGGCAGCGGGAGTGATTCTGCAAGCTTCATTGCATCGTCTGCCACCAGATCGGTGCGTGCTGTTCCATCGCCTCGAAAAATCGGCAGCCCCTGACGGCGGGCAATAATTTCTCGACGCGTGATTCCTTTTACAGCATTTGGCCACGGCATCAGGCGTTCGGAAAAGTCAAAGAACAGCGACACAACACTGAGCATATACTTCCAGTACCCGGGGTGATCTGTTTGCAACACCAGCCGACCGCCGGGTGTCAGCGCACGATGCACAAGCAAGAGGAACTCCGGTGTGATCAGTCGCAGCGACGCTTGATCCTGGCGATAGTACGGTTGGGGATGATAGCAGTGGATCTCCGCCACACTTCCTGGCGCCGCATGGTTCAATAACAGTTCCCTTCCGCCGATCACAGCCCAGCGAGTATTCCCGAGCCCACGTTGATTTCCACGCCGTGTGGCGTATCGAATCACGACCGGCAAAATATCGACGCCCAGATGATCAACTTCCGGACGAGCGACTGCGCTGGTGAGCATCGACCGGCCGTTACCACAGCCAACATCGATCACAACGGGAGCATTGCGTCCAAACAACTGCGGCCAGTCCAGCAGCCCTTCAGGCACTTTCTTCAGGGCCGTCTTTGCCCACTGCTCAGTCGGCAGGATCAGTCCCGGAATGGGGACCCCGAACTCTTTTTCAACAGGCGATGATGCGGATGGACGGTCTGTCATTTCAATCATTTCTACCAAAGGCCCTTGCCTGCATGAAAGTGTTACATCACGCGTCGTGCATCCGTTTGCATGGCCCATACCTTTTTGGAATGAAATAAAACCGGCCACTTTTTATCCCAGTTCCATACGCATTAACGACGAGAATCCCAGTCATCTTCAAACTCGTCTCGTCGTCCTGCATCAGCCAACGAGCGCCACACCACATGAGATGCCGGTACCTTTCTGACTTCGCCACCATCATCCACTCGTCGAATTCTGGCCCCCAGTGCGTTCAGCTTTTCTTCAAACGCGCGATACCCGCGACTCAAATGATACACGCGACGAATTCCTGAAGTTCCCTTCGCCGCCAACGCCGCCAGCACAAGAGCCGCACTGGCTCGCAGATCCGACGCCATCACAAGCGCTGCCGACAACTGCGGCACGCCCCGGACAATTGCCGTGTTACCCAGCACCGTAATATCAGCGCCCATGCGAACAAGCTCAGCCGCATGCATGAACCGTTCAGGAAACACATGGTCTGTGATGCAGCTCTGCCCCGGAACCAGCGTTAACAACGCCATCAGCTGAGCCTGCGTGTCCGTCGGCAATCCCGGATAGGGCTGCGTATGAAATTCCACCGGCCGATAGGTTCCACCGCCAACAACTCGCAAACTATTGTCAGTAATTTCCAGCTGCACACCAATCCGGCTGAGTATTGCGAGCACCGCTTCCATATGTTTCGTGGGCGCATTTTCAATGACAATATCCCCGCCAGTGATCGCAGCTGCCGTGGCCAGCGTCGCGGCCTCGATCCGATCGGCAATCACACAGTGAGGCATCGCACTCAATCCATCGACGCCCGTGACTTCAATCGTGGATGTTCCCAGTCCGTCAATTTGCGCTCCACACCGGGATAGAAATGTGCCCAGATCTTCAACCTCTGGTTCTCGCGCAGCATTTCGAATTACCGTCTTCCCAATGGCACGTGTTGCAGCCACAAGAACATTGCATGTGCCTGTCACCGTGGGTCCATTCAGTCCCATCAGGTCAATCTCAGCTCCGAGCAAATGATCGGCTTCCGCAACAACATAACCGCCGTCCAGGCGAATGTCGGCTCCAAGCGCTGCCAGTCCGCGCAGGTGCACATCAATCGGCCGGTGTCCAATATTGCAGCCACCTGGCAGCGAGACGGTCGCTTTCCCAAATCGAGCCAGCAAAGGTCCCAAAACACAAACGCTGGCTCGCATCTGTCGCACCATTTCATAGGGCGCCAGCGTTGTGTGGACGAGACCTGTATCCACTGTAAGAGCCCCATCCGCCTGCCACTCAATCAACGCTCCCATCAGCTGCAGCAGCCGATTCATTGTGGACACGTCCTGCAGTTGTGGAACCTGCTGCAGGTGAACCATTCCTTCAATGGCCAGCGTGGCGGCGAGGATTGGCAGTGACGCATTTTTACTGCCCTCGACACGAACCGATCCGCGGAGCGTATGGCCTCCTTCGATGCAGAACATGTCCATAGTGGATTCCTTCCGTCGCCCGATCGATTAACGTTACTTTGAATCATCAATGCGTGTGAAGATGTCTCTGCTTCACATCCGTCTACGCTGGGCCCAAAGTTGCTTCGACCACGCGATCATTACCACTCAAATCGCGGCGGACCGATACTGTCTCGAATCCCGCGGCCTGCAGCATTGAGACCACCATTCCACACTGCGCCGGGTCCAGTTCAAGAGCAACAAACGCGCCAGGTTTCAGAATCGCGGCCGCCTGAGCGACAATCTTTCGAACCACATCCAGCCCATCGGCTCCAGCGAACAGAGCTTCACGTGGTTCATGCACCGCGACTTCCGGTTCCAGTCCGGCACTTTCGTCGTCACGAATGTAGGGCGGATTACTGACCAGTCCGTCAAACTGCCGACCGTGATCCTTCAGTGGCTGCAAAGTATCGCCGGCCAAAAGCGTCACTTTTCCAGCGAGCCCGTGCTTCTCGACATTTCGTGATGCAATCTCCATCGCAGCACTGGAGATATCTGTCGCAATAACGGAACACAAAGGACGCTGCTTCGCAATCGTGATCGAAATGCAGCCGGAACCAAATCCGACTTCCAAAATCTCCCGAGGCGACTCTTTGGGAATCCGCTCAAGACAAATATCCACCAAAGTCTCTGTCTCAGGGCGCGGGATCAGGACGCCCGCTGCCACATCAAAACTTCGACCGTAAAATTCACGAGTCCCCACAATATAAGCCAGAGGCTCGCGCTTTGCCCGACGCTGCACAAGTTCCCGCATCACGGTTCGTTCGTTGTCCGTGAGCAGCTCATTAAAATCCGTGTAGAGCCGAATCCGAGGACACTTGCGGGCGTGAGCCAAGAGCAACTCGGCTTCCAGTCGCGGAGATTCCACTCCCTTCTGTTTCAAAAAGGACGCTGTCCATTCCAGAATCCGCTGCACGGTCCAGCCTTCGGAGGCGGATGCGGGTTGATTGGCAGGGGCATTCATCGCAGGTGTGATCTCAGGTAGGAACCTTGAACGTGCCGTCAGGCGTGGCCTTCGGAATGGTAACATGTCCGGCGCTCCGTTCGAAGGGCGTCTCAGATCTCACCATCGTGAATTCGGCGTTACCACACCTGACGCTGCGTTGGAAATGCCACGCTGAGAACGAGAACACGGGGTCTCCCGTAACACGCTCTGGCAAGTATCAGGACCCGGTGCATCGCTTCGCCAGCAGAATCACGCGTTGCACACGGCCAGTTTTTCGGGTCTTCGGCGAGCTCAACAACGCAGGCGACCCCGGACCAGGTCCGCCTGTTGTCGGTTCAGTTACAATTTCTCGACGGGGCAGGGAGGTTGAGCCCATTTTTATATCGCTGCGTCAGCCGCTTTAAGCCGCTCGTCGCGGTCAAAGGCCAGCAGTGCGGTGATCAGATCACTCATGTCGCCCATCATAATCCGGTCCAGCTTATAGATGGTCAGATTGCATCGATGGTCGGTCATGCGATTCTGCGGAAAGTTGTAGGTCCGAATTCGCTCGCTGCGGTCTCCTGATCCTACCAGCGTCCTGCGAACTTCTGCTCGCTCATTCTGCAGCTTCATCGTCTGGGCTTCCAGAATTCGACTTCGCAGGACTCGCATGGCCTTGGCACGATTCTTGTGCTGACTCTTTTCGTCCTGACACTTCACGACAATTCCAGTCGGCAGGTGAGTCAGCCGGACGGCACTTTCCGTCTTATTTACTTTCTGCCCCCCGGGACCGCCGGCTCGCATGGTGTCTACCTGCAAATCTTCGGGACGAATGTTGATTTCCACTTCATCCGCTTCCGGAAGTACAGCCACAGTGGCTGCGCTGGTATGCACGCGGCCCTGAGTTTCCGTCTCGGGAACTCGCTGCACTCGGTGCCCGCCGCTTTCAAACTGCAGTGCGTGAAAGGCGCCGTCGCCTGTAATGGAAAACACAACTTCCTTCAGTCCGCCCAATTCGGTCGGGCTGAATTCCAGCACTTCCGTTTTCCAGTTCTTAAGCAAGCAGTAGGCCATGTACATATCAAACAGGTCCTTGGCAAACAGAGCGGCTTCATCACCGCCGGTGCCAGCTCGGACTTCCATGATACATGCTCCGCGAGTGATCGAATCGCCCGCCGTTGCCATGTCTTCCAGCTCAACCGCCAGCTCTTCACGCTGTGCAATCAATTGGTTCAGCTCGGCCTTCGCGTACTCACGTGATTCGCGGTCGGTTTCTTCATCGACCATCATCTTCGCTGTTTCAATATCGCCTTCCAGCCCATGAAATTTCCGCACAGCAGCGGCGATGCGGGTCAGCGTCCCCATTTCCTTTTGAATCTCCAGCATCCGTGAAACGTTCGTCAGAACGTCAGGATCCTGCATCTGCTTTTCTAATTCCTCGTAACGTGCCAGCTGGCGTTCCAGAACAGGAAACATGGGATCTGCCTGCGGTATAAATGAAGAAAGCACCAGCCAAAAGACAATGAACTTCAGCGGAAGTCCAAAAAGAAAGGACGTGCGCAGATGAATGCGCACGCCCTTGTCTGATTGTCAAATTGTGGTCGCTACTGAGCGGCTTCTTCTTTCTTGCCCCAACCGTACTTCTTTGTGAACTTCTCGACTCGACCTGCGGAGTCGACGAATTTCATCTTGCCAGTATAGAAAGGATGAGAAGCAGAGCTGATTTCCACCTTTACCAGTGGGTATTCAGTGCCATCGTCCCACTTGGTCGTTTCTTTGGACCGCATGGTTGAGTTCATCAGGAATCGCGTTCCTGTCGACGTATCCATGAACACCACAGGGCGGTAGACCGGGTGAATATCTTTTTTCATCTCTATGAACCTTCAGGGGTTTCGGCCAGCGGATGACAAGTACATCAGCTTTAGGACCGAACCAAAATGCCGCCAAAAAAGTAACGGCGTGACAGAATCCGACCTCTGGCCGGGAAACGAAGTCGCGGAGTGTAAGTCCGCACGGTCCAATCGGCAAGGAAAAACCCGTCCCTTGATGTTTTGCACCGCAGAGTTCCCGTTTTCGACGTCACGGCGGCCCGAAAACCGCCCCGCACACAGAGATTGAAGCCACCCAGCCCAGCCAAATCTCGAATCTGTCCCGGCCCGGGGGCGGCACTCATTTCCGAATCAGGACTTTCGAACCGGTGCTCAACAGGCTGAAGACTTCCGTGATATCGTCGTCCCCAAGGTGAATGCAGCCTCGTGAGGCCGCTTTTCCGATCGTCTCGGGATCGTTCGTGCCGTGGATTCCAATGTGGTTGCCCAGACCCAGCCAGTATTCACCCAGCGGGTTTTCCGGATCATCCGGCTCCACGATGCCACCGTCCGGATCGTACCACGTTGGATTTTCCAGCTTATCCTGAACCACGAATTCACCGAGCGGTGTCTTGTGATCTGCTCCGGTTCCGATGCGATAATGATTGATATACCAGCCGTGAGCATGAACCGTCAGAGTAAAATCAGCCAGATCCACAACAGCCCCAAAAGGGCCTCGCACAACTTTAAGCTCCTGGCCGGCCTGCAATTTTTCCGGCAGCACGCGGTTCAGCATCGCAAGATATTCCCACGGAACATCGTATTGCTTCGCGATTCCCTCAAGCGTTTCACCGTACTCCACGAAATGAGGCGGACCAAACTGACGGTCGGATGTTGTAAAGATAATTGCGGCTGTCTGATCGATCTGACACTGAATCAGCGTTCGCAACTCCGGATGCTTCCAGTAGATCTTTGACAGCTCCGCATGAGCATCAAGAATCTGATCCTCCTGCAGCCATTCTTCCACCGTCCTGAGCCGGGCTGCGACTTCCGCCGCAATTACTCGGCCAGCACGCGGCTGACTGTGATCCGCAGGCGAGGCCTTACCCGGAGCTTCAAAGGACGTCGTCGAGATCCCGGACTTCCGGGCCAATCCACGCTCACTCATTCGTGCCCCGGAATCCCGCCCCTCAGAAGTTTCCTCTGACTCAGCTGGCTCAGCTGGCTCAGCCAACGCATCTTGTTCGCTTGCATCAGCGGTGGCATATCCCATGGGATCGGCGGAAGCAAATGGAGAAATCTCCGACTCGTCGATTGCCGATTCATGCACGTCGAGAGACCAGTCGCCTTCCACAGGAGGCCCGCCCGCGTTGACCTTCCTTGACTGCTGAGTTTGCAATTTCGACGCAGCCACTGTTCCCGTCGCCGCTGAACGAACTCGGGGAATCAGGTCAAAACTCCAGACGAAGAAGGCGGCAGCAACGCCCGCCACAATCCACCAGTGCAAGTGCACGCCGTGCGCAGGTTTCTTCGCGAATGGTTCCATTTTCAGTCATCCCTCAACATCCGTGTTGATGAACAGTGCAGAACCGTATCCTGGCAAAGCATCCCATTCAGGGCTATCCCGCGTTTGAACTCCGCATGCTGGAAAAATTGCAGCAACTGCAGAAGATGGCGAGAAATTCTGGCAGCGTGGCGACTCATCAGCATTCGACCGACGCAGCGACCTGAGAGGTACGACAGCAAACGGTTGCCCGATCATGAGGGCAATCAGAGAAAAGTATCCAAATTTCCCGCATCGCTAAAAACTCGAAGCGCTAAGAAAAGGGGATGGACGAATCCATCCCCTTTTCCACCGTGAAGACTGCCGAAGCAAGCTTCTCGGCAGGAGTTTCCCGCTCGGGCCACGCACCCATGTGAGCGGGAACAGGCGAGTTTCCTGACCTTCCCCTCCTTCAAACCCCTGCGGAGTATGTGCAAACAGCGGGTCCCACCACGCCGCTGATTGCCTCCGAATCAAGATAAAAGCAACGCGTGTGCCAAAAGGATCAAGATCCCGCTTTGGAATTTCGCTCGCACGTTTTTACAGAGGTTTTGCCGCTTCGCCACTAAAATTGCTTCCCTGAAGCCAAGAGAATGTTCAGTACTTTATTTTCTGGCAGCCGCCATATTCTCCGCACTTCTGCCTACCTGTTGCGCAGAGCGATTGCTTCCGGAGGACCCTACGTCGGGGGCGACGCGATGGCTGGCAATGATTGGGTTCGAGAAACCGGCATCCAGAGCGATTAGCGAAGACTTTTATTGTGGACGCAACTGCATGTCGAACGTCTGATCGGCGATGACATTCCAGATTCAGGGGTACTCGGACAATCGAGTAGGCTGTCCAGCCGCAGTTGAGCATCCTTTTTTCATCCCTGACTCCTCGAAGATTTGAGTGAAGAAACTCCGTTTTGCTAAACTTTTCAACCAACCTGACGGGTGTCCATATCATCTTCACAGCGCCTTTTCCTTCACAGCGCCTGCTTTTCATCACTTCAATCCCATTTCGAGACACGCACCAGCAAAAACGGTTTGAAAATCGCTTCTTTAAAAGCTCTGCGAGTCTTCGAAAAACCGAAAAAAATCCTTGCATAGGTCCAAAATTGGAACGATGAGCCGTCAAGCGTCGTCCTCCGCGTTAGCAAACGAGTGTTGAAACACTGCTAGCGTGTGAGAGGAGCGGTTGCCTTTTTAAACGGATTTTGTGCTTTAGGAATGGATCCGTTGTGTGGTCAGTTCTTTCCTTTTGGTTTTAGGGAAAAGTGTAATGATGTTCAGTAGCAAGCGTGTAGTGATTTGTATTTTGGGTGCGATGCTTGCAACCACCGTGGTTGCCGAAGCAAAAACTGAAAAAAATTAAGGAGACCATCACCAGTCCATTGCCTGGACTCGACGCAAATGGGAATCTCTTTCAGGGCACCGGAGAGGGCGATGTGAAAATCTTCGCCAGAATCAACAAAAAAGGAAAAGGACACTTTCGGGCTTCAGGCAAAGGGGAAACAGAGAACGCAACTACAAAGAGACAGGTCGTCCGAAACAGCCCAGTGGTAGCGGCTTTCGCGAAAACCACAGCCGAAGGGATTGTCGGTCCTCTGGCTGATTTCAAAGTAAAGCGATCTGTGCTCGTTTTCAGAAAGCCATCGGTTGGAATGTCTGTAATTCGGTTGGCTGCCGCTGGCAGTTTCACAGTTAACTAGTCCATGCGGAACTTCAATGTCTGAAGTACAGGCTGCGAGTCCAAGGCTCGCAGCCTTTCTTCGATTGATCTGAATCAAGCGACAGACGATTTCCACCATTTCAGACGTTCTTTTATCAAGCGGATTTCTCCGGGGACATGCTACTTCAAGCACCCAATGGAAGTCCGTCCGCCGCAGTGCCTGGTTAACACCTGTATACATTTCGAGGTTCCTTAGTCATGCGATGTATTCGTAGGGCATTTACACTTGTGGAATTGCTCACAAGCATCGCCGTTATCAGCATTCTCATCTCTCTCTTGCTGCCCGCGGTGCAGTCAGCTCGCGAAACTGCCCGTGGTCTGCAGTGCAAAAACAAAGTAAGACAACTGGGGCTGGCACTCCACAACTATCACGACGTTCATTTGACGCTGCCGCCAGGAAGCTTGGCCAGTCTGTCGGACTCCGAACTGAGTGGCTGGGGCTGGGGTGCGATGATACTTCCGTTTATCGAACAGTCATCTCTGTATGCATCCGTTGACTTCAATACATGGACAGCTGCTGGAAGCAGCGGTCAGCCGGTCATCGCAAAACGCGTCGACACCTTCGTCTGCCCTTCAGACATTGCTCCTGAAAGAAGCGTCATCGCTATCGAAGGTCCCGGCTTTGTGACGGTTGCGACTGGTAACTTCTGTGGTGTGGAAGGCATGCTGGCCGCACGCTCATCCGTGTCTTTTAGAAACGTGACTGACGGCCTTTCGCAAACACTCCTTCTGGGAGAACGCGTGCATCAGTTTGCTGAAGATGCAGATGATCTCGAATTCACCTCCAGCTGGATTGGGAAGCTGGTTTCTGATCGCGATAATGTGACGAATTCCATTCCTCACCTTCCGACAATCGCGGTTATCTCGATTAACGAATCGTTCCAGACTGCAGGCGCGTTTAGTAGCCGACATCCAGGCGGGGCTCAGTTTGCGTTCGGCGATGGGGCCGTGCAGCTTTTGAGCCAGCATATGGATAGTAATGTTTTTGCGGCGATTGGAACGCCTGGCGGCGGGGAAGTGACTTCGTTCTGATCCACCTCCTGCGGCGGTTTTTCCAGGGTGCTCCCCAGCGAACTGCTTTTGTTTGATTTAGCTTTTTGATTGGCGTCGAGATGAGCAAACGCGGAGTGGCATTGGCAGCGTGCATAATTCTGGCACTGACTGTCGGCTTCTTTTTTTGGCCTCGATCACGAACCGCTGAACTGGCGAAAGCAAGTGATCGTCAGGTAGCAGGCTGGGTTGAGAAAATGAAGGCCGTCGAGGCCATTCCATTCCTTGAAGGGGGTGGAAGTTACTACATGGGTTTCGAACCGGATGATGAATCAACGACCACTCCCGTTGTGGATATTGACCGTTCAATCACCCTTCCACTGCTGCGTCGCCTGAAGCAGGATCTGGATGTTACTGTGATGGCGCTGATTGAAGAGGATGCGCCGGACGAAGCCCATTCACTGGTCATTGATTTGGAAAAGTGTATCGGGAAAGAGACTGCCCTTCAGCTGTTTTTCGACAAGGAAGATGAAGCCTTTAGTGGAGTGATTCCCCGACAACTCGGTGAACGGTGGTTTCACTTTGAATTCGTGGATGAACAGGAAGCTGCGGAAACGGAACTTGGAAGCAACTGGCACGATGATTTTGAATAGCTGGATTCTGGCCCCGGATGCTTTCTGAAGCAGTCATGATTGCGGCCGGGCTCCCATTTGCATCAGGAGGTACGCAGCGCTGTCACTGGCCGGTTCGCAGTGTTTTCTAAAGAAGTTCCCCGCCCGGCTTTGGCCGTTTTATCAGCAAACGAGGTATTGCGGAACTCGATTTCCGAAACCTGGCACAAAAGCGTTTTGAAAATTGGAGCGAATCTTCGTGCAACTCTCTGCGAAGGAATCCACAGTTGTGATTCCCGAGGGAACTTCCACCGTATTCCGCGACATGCAGGAGTCCTTTCCTCAACGAAGAAGGAAATCTCCCACATGCCATCAAAAATGCCTGTCCCAGTTCCCGGCAACGAAGTGGGGCGTCGATTAAAAAGCCCGCGTTCCTGAGGACGCTGGCTTTTCTTTTTTGCGGAAGAATAACATGGCAAATGGGCTGCGGAGACCGAAGGCCTCCGCTTGATTCGTTTTGATTCGAGCCTCTGGCCGGCATTAATGGCCACCAGCCAATCACTCAACCGTTTCCTCCGACGAAGCGTCGTCCGGCTCATCGCGTTCTGCGGAATCAGCGGACTCAGCACTGTTCTCCTCACCGTCCTCGTCAAAGCCATCCGCGTCTTCAGCGAATGCACCTGGCTTGGTCAGGATCCAGATCATCATGGAAGACAGTTCCCAGCAGTCATGCACATTCCACAGCGGCACTTCAGGAGTCTCGAAATGTTCGGGAGTCCGCAGAACCAGAATAGCATCCTTTGAGGAGATGGTTTCTCGAGCCAGCCGTTTGATGCTTGCCGCCAAAGGCTTTCCGGGAGAAATTTCATCGGCGGTGCGGTAGGGCGGATCAAAGAAAATCAGGCTGTACGGCAGGCAGTCGTCACCACCATGCGGACGGAAGGACGTTCTTCGCACGTCCGTTCTCCAGCAAATTGTCCGCGCCTCCGGTGCAATTGCCTGGACGTTGGAAACCAGCAGTCCATGAATATCCGGATTGGCCTCATAAAACACGCAGGACTTTGCACCCCGGCTGAGGGACTCAATTCCCATTGTACCAACCCCTGCGAAAACATCGGCCACCCGAGCACTTGGAAGCAGATGATTCAGCCGATCAAAAACGATCTGCCGCACACGGTCGGTATAGGGACGCGTAGAATCGTCCGACGGAGTTTTCAGAAGCCGACGCCGATACTGGCCGGAAATGACTCGCAATGACATAGAAGAGCCTGTTGGGGAATTGCAGAGATACAGATGTAGAGTATACAAGGAAGCAATGAGCACGCTTTGGTATCAGACGGAATCGTATCCGGAACCGAGCACAAAACCTTTCGCAGCGACAGTACGGCACCAGATTTCCGCAAGGTCAGGCAAAATAGCGAAAATCCTAGCAAAACTCAGGGAAATCGACATTTTAGCGACAGCAAACGATTGACACCTCTGGTGATCAGAACTCTACTTCCTGCAAAAACACGAGGGTTTTTAATGTCTCTGAGGACACCCCTCTCGATTACCGGTTTGTTTATGTCCTGATTTTGAACTGAAGGAGAGAATTTCCAATGGCTAAAAAGTCTGATAAGCCTCTGTCGAAGACCGACATTCTGAACGCCCTGGCAGAAGCAACTGGACAGAGCCGGAAGGAAGTGGGCGCTCTGCTGGAAGCACTGGAAGCACTGATTGCTTCAAATATTTCCAAGGGCCCAGGCGTATTTAATCTGCCAGGTTTGCTGAAGATCTATGTGCATACTCGCCCATCCACAAAGGAACGAGACGGCCGCAATCCAGCAACTGGCGAAATGATCAAGATTGCAGCAAAGCCTGCTAAGAAGGTCGTTAAGGTTCGCGCACTGAAGAAGCTCAAAGAGCTGATCTAATTCTTCCCGGTGACGGCCCTGAAACGATTTCCCTTGGTAATTGTCCAAAACCTGGCCCTGCTACCTTGCAGCCGCTGATCGACTTTTGTTGAGAATTAGCCGCCAGCAGCAATGCCCCTGAAAAGCCAGCGCCAACTTCTGGAATTGGCTGGCACAGGCGGAGACTACCAAACCGGAATTCGACGATGTTAAAGGTGTCCTTGTGAAAAGGGCACCTTTTTTCGTTTTCTTCGTTCGTAGGCCTCGACTTACCGCAAGAATTGCCGTTTACATTATTGACGGTGTCGATGAACACGCGTAGCATGCTCCAACACAAGATATTGTGTTTCGGATGAATGGTCTGTACTTGGGACGAAAGTACGGTGAGAAGATTTAAACTAATGTCGGGAGGATTGCCATGCTGGTGTTGTCACGGAAGAAGAACGAAAGCATCATCATCAACGACAATGTTGTGGTCACGGTGATCGACGTCCGCGGCGACAAAGTCCGCATCGGAATTGAAGCGCCACGTGACGTGTCTGTGCATCGCCAAGAGATTCTCGAATCGATTCTGAATGAAAAACTGAAGTTTGTCTCAGATCGTTCCGAAGAATCCTCCGACACAATAGCGCATTGATTTGATTTGTGGGCAGCGGTTGATATAGTCCCGCTCCCTTCGCTTTCAGCAGTCATGCTCAAGGCCCCATCGTCTAGTTAGGTCTAGGACATCGGATTTTCATTCCGGTAACAGGGGTTCAAATCCCCTTGGGGTCATTAAACCTCGAATCTTACGATTCGAGGTTTTTTTATGCGCTGTTGTTTTATGGTTATTTTATGCGGTGTCAGCTGGGATTTACCGAATGTCGGCAACTCGAACCGCGAATGCTTGCCTGTGCTGCAGGGCTCGGAATACAGTGAAGCTGCCTGCTGAACTGAGCGTAAACCGAGCATGGTTGCTCCCAACTCTCTTACGCCCTTCATTTCGTCACATTGCATGGCGGAGTCTCCGTTTGGTTTCCCAGTCGCTTGCGAATCAATATCTGTCTGACCCCGATGTGCAGCTGATGCTAAAGGTGGCAGCGGGCGATAACGCGGCATTCGAACAATTGGTGCTGCGGTATCAGGACCGGCTGGTTGGATTTTTCTTTCATCTTGTTCACGATCGAACGACTGCCGAGGACCTCGCACAGGAGGCCTTTCTCCGCATTTTTCGTTCCCGGGATCGCTACGAACCTACGGCCCGCTTTTCCACCTGGCTGTTTCGGATCGCCCACAATCTTGCCAGCAACCAAAAACGCGGGGCCGCACGTCGACGGGAAATTCAGCTGGCTTCAGGCTCCGGCGGGCACGATTTGCGTCCGGAAGAAAAAAACCTGGCAGAAAAATCGGCACTTATGCCCACAAGGCAGCTTGATTCCGTAGAGTTAAGAAACGTCGTGAGAAATGCCATTGAAGAGCTGAGCGAACGCCAGCGGACCGCTGTTGTCCTGCACAAGTTCGAAGAAATGAGCTACGAGGAAATCGGGGAAGTCATGGGACTCGGTCCGGTGGCGGTAAAGTCTTTGATTTCACGAGCCCGTGGTAAGCTCAAAGAAGCGCTGGAAAGATTTATCTGAATGCGTCGCCTGTAAATTTACGCCCATTCAACTTGTGACCGACATTATGTCCCGCCCCCACGATCCAGAAGTTTTCGATGAGCCAGAGGATTCAGGTGATCCTCAGCTGACGGAAATCGTCGCGTACCTGGATGGCGAACTGGACGAGGCGGACTGCACTCGTTTGGAACGTGCCCTGGCCAGCAGCCCACCGCTTCGGGGATACGCAGAATCCCTGGATCGCACCTGGCAGCTGCTGGATTCCCTGGGCGAACTATCAGTCAGCGATGAGTTCACTCACAGGACGCTGACATCGCTTGCGACCATCGAACAAAGCGGCGAGCAGATCGCTCGAGCAGCGAAGTTCAGCAGGACCAGTTTTCTTGCGGCCTTCCCCTTCGCCAAAGTACTGATCTGGACGCTGGCCGGTTTTCTGGGATGTTCGGCTGGGCTGTTCATGGCACGCAGTAGTTCTCGTCAGCAGAAAGATTCAGAAGACGTTCGTTTGCTGCGTCAGCTGGAACTGCTGGAAGAATATCCGCGGATTTACCCAATCCCGAGTGCCGCGTTTTTGAAGCAGATTGCCGCCCAGGAAAACGCCCGGACTCAGAAGGAGAAGCAGCCGTGAGCCTTCAGAGCCGCCTCAAAAAATTCGCCATTCCGCTCGCCTGTCTTTGTCTCGGGGCCTTTGGTGCCGTCGTTGTCTGGGGTCGAGGCAGTGATGATCGGGAGCAGCTTGCGGGACAGCTCAGGAAGTTCCAGGCTCTAAACAGTGAGCAGCAAAATACCGTCCTCAAAAGTTATTCTCTGCTTCAAGGTCAGCCGGAAACTCGCCGGGCTGAGATTGAGGAGATTTTCCGCGCAACTCAGCAAAACCCTGAACTCAAAAGCACGATGGACCAGTACTTCGTGTGGTGGTCCGGCCTGTCTGAAACCGATCGCGACAATTTCCGCAGTGACTTGAATCCTGAGGAGAAGCTGGAATTCGTGGCCTCCCTCCGGGCCAGTCAGTCGACCACCACAGAAGAAATTATTGTGGAGTTTCCCGGACCGCCCTCCGTCCGACTGCCCACTCTGCATCTGACATTCGAAGAATTCTGGACGATCATTTCGTCCGCAATTCCGCCGTCGCGACGGAATGAAAAAATCAACTCACGGCTTGATCAACTGTCGTCCAACAAGCATCGGGCACTGTGTCTGGCACTTGGGTTGTTTGAAAGCTTTCAGGGCCAGGGGGAGTCTCGCGATCTGGAAGACCGAGGGCGGTTGTTCAGCAAAGTGATGCTGGAAAATATCAAGGATAAAGCCTGGACAACTAAATTTCACGAGATGACTCAGGAGATAGATCGGAAGCCACAGGCGCGCCCGTGGGCGGGACCATGGCTTTACATGACTTTGTTTACGGTCCTGGAAAAAGCGACGCTGGCACTGGGTGAAGACCTGAGAAAACAATTCTCGGTGACTCCTGAAGAAATGGTCACAGCGTTCGCGTCGCTGCAGAATAAATCCGAGGCCGAGAAATCTCTGCAGCGAACTCTGATGACGATGTCATCTGATGAAGCCAGAAAACGTCTGGAACTGTTGGCTCAGACAGACAACGCTCACACCCCGGAAGAACTGTTGCTGACTCAGTACAACGAATTCATCCAGAAGCGACAGTCCTACATGCGTCGACCGTTTGGATTTGGTGCCCCGGGCATGAATTCAGACCGACCTCGTCCGCCGGGTTCGCCGCAAGGTTCAGACAGGCCTTCACGACCACCCAGTCGCCGCACACCTGGCGAATAGATTGCCAACAGATCGTAGGCCGCTTGTTCTCAGTCTGAATTGTCTGCTGATCGTGGACGCGAAACCCCAGAGCCTCGCGCAGCAGGCTGAACGAGCAAAAGACCGACAGAGAGCAGCGCGGGAACTCATGAGGCTCAGCCCATGCGGATCAGGCCAAATGGCGTGGACATAAGCCGTAGCGGAAGTCGCCAAGACTTTCGGCAGCCCGGTTTTTGCGGGGAAAACCGAAACTCCTGGCGAGTTCCGCTACAAAAAAATCCCTTAAGTCCACGCCATTTCGGCTCAGGTCGCCTGGCCGTTATCCATTTCGCATAGGTCACACACAATGTCGCAACGATCACCATGGCAGCGAAGTCAAAAGCTGTTGACGCCGCAACGATGCTCACTGGTTGTCATCGATGTCCAGGAGCGTTTGCTGCCTGCCATTCTTAACAGAGACAGCCTTGTTTCCAACATCCGCTTTCTGATGGACGCGGCTGAACTGCTGAAGGTCCGGACAATCGTGACCGAACAGTATCCGAAGGGACTGGGCCCAACTGTTTCGGAACTTGTCAGGCATCCGTCGATCTCAGTCACACTGGAAAAACTAAGGTTCAGTGCTGCCGAGGTTCTGCACGATTCGAATGAGCTGGCCCTTTCTGACGGCGAACCCCGGCAGATTGTGCTGACAGGGATTGAAGCTCATATCTGCGTGCAGCAAACCGCCCTGGATCTGATTTCGCTTGGACATTCTGTTCTTCTCGCGACGGATGCAACAGGCAGCCGTCATGCGGCCGATTATTTGCCGGCTTTGGAACGCATGCGCGGCGAAGGAGTTGCGATCACGACTTGTGAAGCCATCGCGTTTGAATGGTGCCAAATGGCAGGATCGGATCAGTTCAAAGCGCTGAGCCGACTCGTGAAAGCGCGGGATGAAAAAGCCTGAGGCGCCGCTGAAACGTCATTATCATCAATGCCGAAGAGATTGACCGAACTCAGTCCGCATCTCGCAACGGGACGCCTCTCAATGGCAGTCACTTTGAAGTGAAATCCGTGAAGCGGAAGCCGCCGAGGCTTTCGGATCGCTGTACAATCAAGCAGACAGCCGAAACGCTTGGCGCGTTCCGCTACAAAGTGAGTGGCATTGGGCCGCCTCTGCCAGCAGACACGACACGCGGTGACCGTGCAGAAAAAAAGCCCGGTCTCCTGAAGAAACCGGGCTTTCGATTTTCACACGTCCGCAATAGCTCATCCCAAATGCGGCGCTATGCTTTCTGGCTGGCAAGCTGCAGCATAAAGTCCTGCAGGCGAGCTGCCATTTCGTTTCCGTTAGGAGCCAGTCCGGCCATAATCATCGCGTTGGCATGCAGCTGTCTCCCACAGTCCTGAATGAATTGGTTATTGTCCGGATTGGCGGCCAGCTCAGCCATGCGTTTGATCAGTGCCGCATTCGGATTGATTTCCAGAATCATTTTCTGCATCTCAAAATCCGGCGTGTTCATCCGCAGGACTCGCTGCAGCGTTGTACTCATCGAGCCCTGGGAATTCACGAGACAGCAGGCACTTTCCGTGAGCCGTTCAGACCGCCGAACATCCTGAACCTGATCAGCCAGCGCTTCGGTCAGAAGTTCGATGACCTTGTCGAAGTTTTCCGGAACGCTCTGCGCACTCTTTTCTGCCTCGGCTTTTTCCTCATCAGACTTCGCGGCGTCCTCAGCCTTTGGCGGCAGCTTCAAATCGGCCGAGTCGACGGAGACGATCTCCTTCTTGTCGAATTCGCGCAGATGCGACAGGATGAACTCGTCTGCCGGATCTGTCAGGATCAGAACTTCCAGGTTGCGGGACCGGAAGACTTCGAGGTTGGGATCTCGCAGGACAGCATCCGGATCGGTACCGCAGGCAAAATAGATCTGTTCCTGACCTTCCTGAAGACGGCCGCAATAGTCTTCCAGCGACACCATTTCACTGGTCATCAGCGAATGTGTGGAGCCGAATCGCAGCAGTTTGGCCAGCCGATCGCGGTTCTCGAAATCTGACGTCACACCTTCTCGCAGGACAACACCAAACTCACGGTAGAACTTGATGTAGCTGTCTTTGTTTTCTTCCGCGATGGAATCAAGGTGATCGAGAACCTTCTTCGTGATCACTTTCTGCATCTTGCGGAAGACAGTGTTGTCCTGCAGAGCCTCGCGAGACACGTTCAGAGGCAGGTCGGCCGAATCCACAATGCCGCGCAGGAAGCGCAGGTAATCCGGCAGCAGATTGCGATTATCGTTCTGCACCAGAATTCTTTTGGCACACAGATGCAGACCGTGATCAGTCCGCCCGAAGCCCATCTTTTCCAGATTGGAATCCGGACAATACAGAATGCTGTGGAACTGGAATGGCGAATCCGCAGACAGATGCAGATACCACAGCGGCTTCTGACCCGGGTAATGGGTCAGGTACTCAAAGAAATTGTGATACTGTTCTTCCGTCAGCGTATTCTTTGGCTCGACCCAGATCGGAGGCTGATTGTTGATGTGCTCCGACTCAAGGTAAATGGCATGCGGAACGAAGGTCGAATACTTGCGAAGGATATACTTCAGGCGGACAGGCTCAATGAACTCATCCAGACCGTCCTTCAAATGCAGCCGAATGCTCGTGCCCCGCTCAACAGGTTCTGTCACTTCGCTGATGGTGTAGTTGCCGTCGCCAGTTGACTCCCATCGCCATCCGGTTTCTTCTGAATAGCTGCGAGTCACCACTTCGACCTGATCGGCCAGCATGAACGCGGAATAAAACCCGACACCAAACTGTCCAATCAGAGACAAATCTGTCTTCTGGTCACCGGCCTTCTGAGCCTTCTTCAGAAACTCCAGCGATCCGCTGCGGGCAATTGTTCCCAGATTGTTCACGAGCTCATCGCGAGTCATGCCGACGCCGTTGTCACGGATCGTCAGAACGCGGCTCTCTTTGTCCGGATCAATGGTGATCCGCAGGTCGTCGGCCGCCTGCTTCTGGCCGGATGTCAGACTGACATAGCGGAACTTGTCGAGAGCGTCTGAGGCATTCGAAACCAGTTCCCGAATCGTAATTTCGCGGTTCTGATAGAGCGAATGCGAGAGCAGCTGAAGAAGCTGACTGATCTCGGCCTGAAACGAATATTGTTGTTTTTCGGATTGCGCTGTCATGGAAACTCCCGGAGAAAACTGTCAGACCTGTTGTCCTTCAACTTAAAGGCGGCCGATATGCAAATTGCATTCCCGCCGCAACGGCAGGCGTCCTGCCACATTTTTCAGGCTCAATTTTTCAGTGACTGCCACGTGCATGGGGTGTCGGAAGTCCACCGGGCGAATTGGCAGGTCCTGTCAAACGGCCTCATTGCCGCAATTCGGGCGAAGCAGGCAGAAGTCGCAGCCCGATCCTCGATTGGACGCAGTCAGACTGCCAGAAACCTGGAAATTTGTTAACATCCCGCGGCTGAAAAGGTTTCCCTCGCAGTTCTTAGAGGGAAACGTGCCTCTCGCTGCGCGGGATGTTTGCGTGGTAATGGGCAATGAAGACACATCGGGCCGCTTTTGATTCCGGGCAAAAAACGCTCGGGTTAAAGCAGCCGCCAATCTCCAAACCACATACGATCAACGGAAACAGGTGCCTCTATGGCCAACGATCCTTATGCAGTGTGCCCCTGCGGCAGCGGCAAGAAGCTGAAATTCTGCTGCGGCGAAATCCTTCCTGACCTCCAGCGAGCATTTCGAATTCGCGACAACCAGCCCGAGGCGGCAATCAGGATTTTCAGCGATCTGCTGAAGAAGTACCCGGACAAAGATATTCTTGTCCGCGAATTGACCTCAACCCTTTACGAAAACGGCCAGATTGAAGACGCCCGAAAAGTGGCGGTCACCTTTCTGAAGAATCACCCCGATCATCCGGGCGTGCTGTTGTCCCTGTCCGAGATCTGTCTGAAGGAAGACGGTTTTGAACCGTCTCGCCGAATCCTTCATCGCACATTCCAGCTGTGCGCTAGAACTCAGCCCCTGGGAATTGCGTACCTCGCGTCAATGATTGCCGCGGCTATGGCCCGCACCGGTTGCCTGATGTCTGCTCGTGAGCATCTGGCTTTGGCCGTTCGGATGTCGAGCGGGGAACGTCAGAAGAACCTTGTGCTGCAGCTGGTCAGCTTTGAATCCGAATCGTCGCTGCCATTTCTGTTTCGCAGCGCTTATCAGCTGCTGCCCATCGCGTGCAGCGAAGAAGCAGCACAGCAGGAAACGCGAGCTCGCAAGCTGAGCGTCCTGGGGTGCTGGGAACCGGCGGCCATTTTGTACAACCGCCTTGCGGACTCGTACCCGACTGAAGGTTCCATCTGGTACAACATGGGGCTTTGCCAGGCGTGGGACGGACGGATCTCAGAAGCCGCCGCTTCACTTCATCACGCTGCAACTTTGCTGCACGATTTTGATCAGGCCATCGAAGCCGAAGCCCTGGCCCAGCAGATTGATTCACAGCTTTCCGAAGAGCGATACAACACATTTTCAGTTCGGCTGAGTGTTCGCTCCATGTCCGAATTTCTGACTCGCCTGGAAACCGAATCGACGATCCGACGAAACGATTCGCACGATCACAACGACTGCCATCATCCCGATGGAACCGGTCATGTGGCTGAGATGGTCATTCTGACGTCGGCGATCTCTGCCGAGGAACTCACAGAACCTTCGCAGGTCCCGGAATCCATTGCCGACCTCGATCTGTACGACATTGTCGATGCAGAGCAGGCAGCGACTCAGGAGATTTCTGAACCATTCGTCACCGTGACTTCTACGGACAGTTTCCTGGACACAGCGCTGGTCAAACTGCGATCCGTCGCCGGTGACTTGATCCTGACGAATGCCGATCAGGAAAAACGTGAGGTCATTGAATTCGAACGTCCTCAGGCTCGCCCCTTCGACCGTCGCTACTATTGTCCTCGGGGCCTGAGCCAGAAAAACTTCCGTCACTTCGTTCGCCAGCTGGAACCGGTTGCTGTAGAAAGCTGGCTGCAGCTCTCACAACCTGCTCTTGGTGGAAAGTCGGCTCTTGAGGCGGCAAGTGAGGATTCTTTGAAGACGAAGCTGGCGGCGAGTCTGCTGGTTCTTTTGTCCGTTGCCTCGCGTTATGACCAGGCGCCCGATCTGGATGCCCTCCGTCAGCGACTGAACCTGCCAGCGCGGCAATCCAGAGAGATGCCAGCGAATGCAGCCATCGCGGCTGTGCCGGCGATTCAGTATGAGCGACTCAGCGTGACGCAGCTTTCTGATGGTCAGCTGCAGGAGTTCACCAATCGCTGCTCGGTGCTTGGACTTCGCAATCAGGTCCGCGCGGGACTGGATGAAATCATCCGTCGCCCGTCTGCGATCAAGGAATTCGGGGCGCGCCGTGTTTATCTGATGCGAGCTGCCATTGCTCGCGTGGAAGAACAGCCCGACTTTGCATTCGAATGTCTCGAACTGGCCCGCCAGGCGGTCGAGCCCGGCACGGAAGCATTCCGCGTTCACCTCGAACTCGACATCCGCGAACTGTCTTATCGACTCGACGATCCAACCGATGCGAAGCTCCGGCAGCTGCTTCACAAGTTCCGCGATCGCTATCTGCACAAAATTCCGGAAATCGAAGACGTGATCGTCGAACAGCTCGAACATGCCGGGTGTCCGGAACTTGTCTCGGAACTGGAAGGCGGGCTGGCAGCAATCTCCAGTGGCTCCGGCAGCCTCTGGACCCCCGGCGCAGAAGCCAGTTCCGAATCCGGCGGTCAGCTATGGCTGCCAGGCCAGTAACTTTAAGGTAACGGATTCAGTCGCCGCCTCATGCGGTGGCCATCCCGTCAATAATTTTAAAGCCCGGTTCTTCGCGTAAGAACCGGGCTTTTTGTCGTTCTGTTCTCGTCTTTCGCGCTCTCCTGTCGTGCTGACTTCGGCATCGAATTGAGACGCCGGCGTGAGTTTTGATTCGACGACACGCCGTCACAGCCCTACGATATTATGCTATGTATTTTGATAATGCCGCGACAACTTTCCCCAAGCCTGACTGTGTCTACGACGCTGTCGATCACTGGACGCGCAACGGTGCTGCATCGCTGGGTCGTGGCCGCCATCGGGGATCGGACGACGCGGCCCGGATGGCGGTTCGATGTCGAACCCAGCTGGCACGATTGCTCGGAGTGGGCTCACCGTCACAGGTGGTGTTTACTCTGAACTGCACTGACAGTCTGAATACCGTACTGAAAGGTTTGCTGCATCGCGGCGACCGCGTTCTAGCGTCCAGTCTCGATCATAACTCCGTTCTTCGGCCTCTGCAGGCACTAAAGCAACACTCGGGCATAGAGTTCGACTTGATTGGATTTGATCCGACCAGCGGATTGCTGGATGTCGACGACTTCGCCCGCCAGCTGCAGCAATCCCCGGTGCGAATGGTTGTGCTGACTCATGCCTCAAACGTCACGGGCCGCATTCAGCCAGTCAGAGAACTTACTCAGATCGCACACGCGGCCGGAGCAACTGTGCTGCTCGATGCCGCGCAGACGGCTGGCCACTGGCCCACCAGCATGGCCGAGCTGGATGTCGATTTTTTGGCCGCAGCCGGACACAAAGGCCTGCTCGGGCCGCTGGGCACAGGAATTCTGTGTATCCGCAAAGGACTCGAAGAGCAGTTGCAGCCGCTGCGATTCGGAGGCACAGGAACCGCCAGCGAATCGCTGCAGCAGCCCGCCGATATGCCTTCGCGGTTCGAAAGCGGTACCATGAATCTGCCTGGCATCGCCGGTCTGGATGCAGCGACCGACTGGATTCTGAAACAATCGGTGTCAACGCTTCATCAGCAAATGGAAGCTCGCAGCCGGACGCTTTTGCAGGGCCTGAGTGAAATCCCCAACGTCCGCCTTCTGACGCCGCGCGAGGCTGACAGCGTCGGGATCGTCACGTTCACCGTGGAAGGTCAGGACTGCCGGGATGTCGCGATGATCCTGGATCAGTCCTTCGATATTCAGTGCCGTGCCGGACTGCATTGCGCGCCGCTGGCGCATCAGACGCTGGGAACTTTTGATCAGGGCGGCGCTGTCCGATTGAGCCCCGGAGCGTTTACGACTGACGACCAGATCCAGCGAGCTGTGGAAGCAGTCTCCGCCATTGCATCTTTTGGATAATCACGGACAGCTCGAATTGAGCAAAGGCCTGCAAATGACTAAGAACGCCTAACAAAACTGGGACTGGCTCCCCGTATCTGGCGAAAAAACCTCAGAAAAATAACGCCGGGAGGGTGCCCGTCCCACTTTTGTTAGAGCCTCAAAGCGTTGCTGGCGATCACAGGCAGGGGCCAAAAGCCACTGCGACGGATCAGCATGCCACCGACAGCTGACAATAACTTCGCGATCAGGGGTTTCTGCTCCACGCAAATGAATCGCCAGCCAAAGCCCGGTATTCAGAATTAAGCAGTTCCGTCAGTTGCTGCTCAGTGGCCAGGCCGCGACCAGCCAGATTCAGGGTTTCTCCAGGATCTGTGGTCGTATCGTAGATTTCAAAGTCTGTCAGCTCTGCTGTCTGAACTTCAGCAAGACGCGCAGGCGTGAGATTTTCGTAGCGAGGAAATTTGCCCCCGTTAATTCTTGCCAGCACCTTCCATGGACCATGTCGCATGGCCACGCGGGCATCATTGATCGCATTGAAATACGTCCAGAGCAGCGGTTGTCTTCGTTCGGGAAGATCACGTCCGTCAAACAGCGGTGCAAGGCTGATTCCATCCAGCTTTCGCTCGGCTGGTACCGGAGCCCCGGCCAGTTCACAAAGGGTTGGCAGCAGATCGAGCGACGAGACAGCGGTGTCGATGACTTTGCCTTCGCGAATGCCGGCCGGCCAGTTTATGATTCCTGCGACGTGGAATCCGCCGTCATGAGTGTGTAGTTTTACGCCGCGCAGAAGTCCTGTTTGTCCCCACGATCGATTTCCAGTTTTGTATCGATTGAGTGTCTCAGGTCCGTTGTCAGACGAAAAAATGATGACCGTGTTTTCACGCAGCTGCATGCGTTCCAGAGCGGCCACAAGGCGGCCCGTCGCGAGATCAACGTTGTGTACATTGGCGAAATATTGTGCCTGGTCTTCCTGAAACGCAACAGTACGATATTTTTCAACCAGCTCGGAAGGTGACGCGACAGGCTCGTGTGGTTCATGAAACGGCAGATAAACAAAAAATGGCTGTTGCGGATGTTCGGTCTGCCGGGCAGTCAGCCATGTGATAGCTTCATCCACTGCAAGCTGACAGCTAAAACCTGTGAGTGGTCCAACACGCTGACCGTTCCGAACATAGTTGGTTGGGTTCTCATGCGAAGGTGCGGCGTTATTCTGGGTTGAAAACCAGTGATCAAATCCAGCGTCATCCGGCTGCGGCTGATCGTCACTGTTAAAATGACTGTTGCAATGCCACTTGCCAGCCATGCATGTCGCATACCCTGCATTCTTCAACAGCTGCGGCAACGTGACTTCTTCGCGCCGCAGATGAACCAGGTCTCTCGCATCAGGCTGTGGCTGTTTTGATTCCGGAATCCAGTCATAAACGCCTGCTCTGTTCGGCGAGCGGCCCGTCATCAGACCGACTCGCGATGGCGAACACACGGGAGCGGCAGAATAGAAATTGGTGAAACGAATTCCTTCGCCCGCAAGTCGATTCAGATTGTCCGTCTGAATGTGCGGGTGACCATAGACACCGAGATCCCCGAAGCCCAGATCATCGCAAAGAATGATGACGATATTGGGTCGCTCATCAGCCATCGCGGCCCAGGGAGCACCCATCAACGCACAGCAAATCGCGACAGCAGAACGGATCAAGCGGCACATAATTTTTAGTCTCCTGATGATCATTGCGGGACAGCCGCGAATCTTACAGAGCAGCCTCGCGAAGAACAAAGAAGCCCGACATGAACAACATGCCGGGCTTCAGGAAATGATCTGCGGAGATTTCTATGCGAGCTGATTAGCCGGCGGTTTTCTTTTCAGGCGCCTTCTCTTCTGTTTCTTCTTCTGTCGTCGCCTCGGCTTTCTCCCCGGCGTCCTTCTCCGATTTTTCTTCAGTCTTCTCTGCGCTCACCTTTTTAATCGTCGGCTTTTCTTCCGCTGATTTTCTTGTGTCCTTCTTTACTGCCGTTTTCTTTTCAGGTTTGTCTCCCTCGGTTTTCTCCGCGGTTTCTTTTTCTGCTTTCTTGTCGGCCTTTGCGACTTCCGCCTTCTTCTCCGGATCCTTTGCTGCTTTGTCTGCAGGCGATGCCTTGACTCCAATATCGATCGTGTCCACGGTAATCATGGCGCTGGAACTGGCTGCTGTCAGACGATCCACGATCACGATCACAGTTGCCTGAAGGGGCTGGCCTTTTTCAAAAGTGCCGGAGATTCGTGCCAGATAGTTTTCACTGCCCTTGGGCTGACCACTCACCTTAAGTCCCGCGGCTTCAGCCGCTTCTTTGGCCTGCACGTACAAAGGTTCTTCTGGCTTGCGCATCTTTGTGGCGCTCGCTGCGATTGCTTTCTTCAGATCCACGACTGTTGTCTCACCACCCGCATGCACAACCAGCGCCGCACTTCCGCCTTCGCTTACGGAGACAAAGCCTCTGATGTCCAGAGTCGCTGTAACTCCACCATCGGAGTCAAGCTGATTGGTCACCGAGAATGTTTTTGTTTCCGCAGAGACCAGCTCTCCCTTTCCGGAGGCCGTACCAAGAACAAAGTTGTCAAACATCAGAGTTGTGACTTCGCGATCTTCACTTGTAGCCGAGACAAATCGAATCGCATCCGGGAAAAATGTCTTCCCAAGTTTCGGGGTCTTAGCCTCGTCAGCCGCTCCAACTGCAGTCAGCAGAGACGACAGTACCAAAGTATGCAACAAACGCATAACAGGCCTCCAGAGAAACACGTCATCCAACTAGCTGGTCCACACGGTCCCAGCCCTTAGTGTGTTCGAATACTGATCAATTGCCGGGATAAGTTCAAGTATACCAAGGGCTCGCCATTTCGAATTTTGTCGAGATCCCGCACTTCATTTTGCTCAGAATGCGGCCGTTCGATCCCGATCTTGACGAAGCATCCCTGCAAAATCAGGACATTCGGAGGAAATCATGGCCTCTGGTCGCCTCAACCCGTTTAAAACAGGCTGTTCTGAAAGGCGAACGCAAACGGGCTGTGCTTTCATTCATTTCACCGGAGCTTCCAAGTGCCCAGTCAAACTCGAATTGTCGCACCCGGTCCACGTCCGGAAACCGTTGTCACAGCAGATGGTCAAGTCCTTGTCCCTCCGCCGGACTGGTCTTTGCTGCTGCCTGGCGATCCCGGCCTGACCCGCCGCGTGAAAGCCGCAGGGCCCTCGTGGACGATTCAGGAGAAGCGCGGCCGAAAGATTTTCTCCCAGGGCGTCTGGGCACCGAAGGCTCATATTGCCATCGCCATGAACGATCTGGCCGCCGAGCGGGCGACGGAGTCTTATGCAAAGAAGCAGGCCGCCAGCGCTCGGCGACGTGAGAAAACGCAGTCGGAATATGTCGGTTCGTTTCGCGACGCGATTCTTCAGTTCCTTGCCTTTGCATCGGTTCACCGAACCCTTGCGGAATTGCTGGCCGATGCTGTCGCCGCTCACGCAACTCCCGTCGGCAGTGGAACCGTCGCAAGGACTCAGCGGATTCCGATTGAGCAGCGAGCGGAGTCGGCGGTGATTGCGTGGATGAGGCATCAGACCACGCTGTATGATCAGATGAAGATCGCCCGCATCAAAGGCGAACGTCGCGAGGTGCGTCGCATGCTGGCTCAACAATCGCGACAGGTGCTGCAGAAATATCGCGACGGCCTGATGGTCCCCGCCGAGTCCTGCGTTCTGAACACAGCGTTGATCGCAAACCGACCCTGAGGAACCGGACAGGCTGCCATGTAAGCCGCCACGTTGTCACGCACGCACTTCGCATCGTGACAGATTCCGCACAACTGATCCACGAATTCAGCATACTGAGTTTCGTCAGGATTCTGCAACACCAGCTTGATCGCCTTGCGAATCAAATGAGCCCAGCCTAGCTGGTGTTCGCTGAACAGACTCTTATTGCGGAACTAATGTGCTCAACGCCTTTCGGCATCAACGAATGGTTCACGCGTGAAGTTGAGCTGCGGCCGATGCGAGCTTTTGGGGAAACGACGTGCAGAGTCTGCCCGTGTCGACGTGCCGGGAAGAGCTGCAATTGCTCGGACTTGCCTCGTTCTTCTTCTGGCAGACACACCGGAGCCAAAGAGCACGTGCTGCACAGTCGCTCGTTTTCCGTCACAGGCGGCCGGAGTTCAGAACGCCGCAATTCACGAGCCCGCTCGACGGCTTGCCGAAGGTCATCTCTCGCGACTTCGTCGATGACAACTTTCGCTGTGACGTTGTCCTTGTGATATCGAATGCGAGCTTCCAGAACTGGCTCATTCAAAATCTCCGCAATCAAAACGGCATAGGCAATCGCTTGAATGCGATCACTGGGCCACGGTGCCGGGCTGTTATCCGCGTCCCGTCGACATCGTCCCTTCTTGTGTTCGTAGGCAATCCACTGTCCGTCACGTCTGCGAACGGCGTCGGCCTTGCCTGTCAGTCCCCATGCTTCACTGGACACCTGAAACGAGCGTTTCTCTGGCGAGATGTCATCTTCCGGCACAATATCATCGTGCAGCCGACGACCGGCATAGACGTTTGCATCGGCGACGTAGATCTCTTCAACTTCTTCCAAATAAAACAGCCGTTCACAGTACAGCATGGCGTGCAGGGCCATGATGCGAATGGGCGGTTCGGGATCAGATTGATCTTCAATTGAAGGTAGATCCGGCAAAGGCAGTCGCGGCGAGTTTTGGATCGCGATTGTTGTCGCAAAGCATTGATCCGCAGGTGAGTTGTCGTTGACGCAGGGACCATATCGATCTCCAGAGATGGAGTGGTGGCGAACAGATCCATCCATGACGAAAAATCCGTGGTTCAGAAAGTTGATGTTGAATGCTGCTTGCTTCCGCCGTTTCACGGCGGATTGAATCGGAGACACGACGTCCCCAGGCTGAAGCCTGGGGCTACGCGCTGTGCTCGCTCCGCGAGCGAATCGCAGTGAGGTTCCCGCTTTGGGAGCGAACCATATCGGCATGCTCGCTCCACGGAGCAGCACGCAACGGCGTGTTCGCTTGGCGAGCAGGACGCAACCCTGTTCGCTTCGCGAGTGTAATACCAAAAATGTCTGATGTGTGATCCCGCGTTCCTGCGATTCGCCGCGAATGCGGCGGCAGCGCGTAGCCACGGGTTTCAACCCGTGGTCGCCATGCCCCCGAAACCCGAGGCCGTGAATACGGCCCGAGCGGGTTACCCATGATGTTCATCTTCGAACAGGAATCGACGTTCAAACGTGATTTGGTGCTGCTGCAGGAATTCGATGTATTCCTCTTCAAAGCTTCGAACGCGATGATGCTCGGCCTGGTTCTGAATGTACCTCTGCACTGCGTCGCAATTCGAATAGCTGACTGTGAATGCGCCGTAGCCCTTCTGCCATTCGAAATGCTGATCTGACAGTCCTTCGGAATTCACCCACGCGGACGAACTTCCCTTGATATCCCTGATGGTGTCGCTGATTGAGAATTTCGGTGACAAATGCGTGAGAAGATGAATATGGTCGGCGACCCCGCCCACCTCAATCGAGTGGCCTTTCTTTGCCCGGATGATGCCGCCAATGTATTTGTACAGTCGAGTCTGAAGGTCATCGGTGATCAGCGGCGTTCGGTGTTTTGTCGCGAAGACGATGTGATAGGTCAGCTTTGTGAATGTGCTCATAATGGGCCTTGTTTGCTCCCGCCGTTCCACGGCGGAATTGTTTGGGATGAACCGAAATCCCCAGAAATCATCAGAAATCCCCAGGCTGAAGCCTGGGGCTACGCGCTGAGCTCGCTCCGCGAGCGAATCGCAACGAAACGAATCGAATCGAATCGAAACGAATCGAATCGAATCGAATCGAATCGAATCGAATCGAATCGCATCGCATCGCATCGCATCGCATCGCATCGAATCGAATCGAATCGCATCGCATCGCATCGCATCGCATCGCATCGCATCGAAACACAACACAACAACGTGCTCGCTCTGCGAGCCAAACCACAACACCATGCTCGCTCCGCGAGCCAAAACCTCTGCGATTCGCCGCGGATGCGGCGGCAGCGCGTAGCCCCAGGTTTCAACCTGGGGTCGCCATGCACCCCAAACCAAGGGCCGTGAATACGGCCAAAGCATCACGGCACCGCCCCTTTCGATTCAATCTTCGGAAGACGATCCACGTCTGGTTCAATGACCAGCCCAGCCACCAAATCGCCCGTAACATAATTCGTGCCCGCCGAGCCCACATGATCCACCCAAACCGGCAATGTCATCCGTCCAGTTTCATTAGTTTGAAACCATCGAAAACTACCTTGTCGGGCCAGCGTCTCCAGGCAATTTTTAACGGGAGAGACGACGTCGACAAGATGCGTACTCTCCCCCAGCGATAGCCCGCCGAAGCGTTCGATCGAACCTCGCTGAGTGGGACAGAGCGCATGCCGTACTCGGCTCTCCAGCGTCGACTCCTGATCAGACTCTTCTGACGAATCCAGCCAGACAATCAGTCGCACATCCGTCAGAAGTTGTTGATAGTCGGGGCGTGTGTTGCCCGCGGAGCCAAGCGGGGTTTTCTTGACCCGCCAGACCGTTCGCAACACAACGCTCACTTCGGGATCACCGAAAATGCCCGACGTGACTCGGCAGCCCAAATGACGTCGACGGTCTGTTTCACCAACCAACGAAAGCAGAAAACCGTAGCACGTTGAAGGGGGCGGAATCAATTCGGTTTCCAGGCACTCTCTGGCCATGCCGCGCCGGAAACAGGCGACAGGAACTGTTACGTAAACTCCAAACACTTGAATCTCCTGAAGCAGGCTTTCTTAGCTAACAGCACGGAATGCAGTTCCGTATCAGGTACTCAAAGCAACTTTTGTGGCGACCCGTTCGCTGGCTGCAGCAACTGCAGACCTGACGCCCCGGACGTGGAGGCCAGCGCGACGTAGCGATTCGGCTAGAGGACTGTTTGTATCAGACACACCCACGATTAATTCCTCTTTCGAGATGTCGTTTGATTGGATTCGAGCAATCAGACTATCTGCGTTCACGGTGCGTCCACCGTCGTTTGTGTCGAAGCAATACAGGAAGCGAGGAGCGGGGTCGTCGGTGATTCGCAATACAATAGCTTCAGGGGAAAAATCGAAGAGAAATCGACCGTTGCCGTTCCGGTAGTCGGATAAGAAAAGAACAGCCTTTGCCCCGGACACTGACGAGCTGCCCATAGCCACGCCGCAACAGTTTTGCCACAGCCACATCCTGCTGTGACCAGAGTCACTCGTTGTTTTGACTCGGCCACATTCGTTTGAAACGGGCGTTCCGGGAAACCACCGAGCCGTTCTGTCACCAATTCTTCGATGGCCGCAGCCTTCGGAAGTGTCGCCAAAGTACTCCGAATCCACTCAGCCTGTTGCTGCGGCATCTGTTTGTGTTCGGTCAGCGCTGAACCAGCGACATCAGCCGCAATCATGCAAGCCTTTGCTGCGGCGATGAATCGTTGTTCAACGAGCGATAAAGTTTGGAACTGACCCGAGGCTCGCATGTGCCATCGAGCGAGCGTAACAATCGGATCGCTGGCCGATGACTCATCAAATTTCAATGTCCACTCAGCGACCAGCGGCTGACCAATCGAACCACTCACCTCTCTCAACCAGTCGGAGATCTGAACAACGTGCGAAGCATGAAACGATGTGGCCATCTCCGAACCCGCACCGTCGATACCGGCCGGAGGCGTGGGACGTTTGCACCTGGATGATGACCAGCGACACAACATTCGAGTATCAGAATATCAGCCTCATCCGGAAGAACTTCCTTGATCCATTGTGCAACCATCGACTGTTGTGGCCAGAGCAAGGAGACCCACTCGTGTCGCAGCGCCTGCCGGAAGTTGTAACGACTACGATCTGCCGAAGCATTGAGCATTCCCTGAAAGTGTGAATTGGCTTTACCGACATCGTGGATAGCAGCTGCAATTGCAACGATCTGCCGAAACCGTGTCAGATCGCTAGTCGGCAGCCGAAACGTCGCCAGCATCGCCTCACCGCAAGCATCAATGATGGTCAGAGCCGCGGCATGGACCGCCTGCAAATGTCCAAGCAACGTGGCTTCATGTGGCGGCGTTTCGCCGTGAAATGATTTCGCAAGGAGATCGCTCACGCCTTCGTCTCCGGATTCTTCACCGTCACAAAAAACCCGCAGCCCATGTGTCGTCTGCCGCCGAGGCCGTGTTCCTGGAGGGTGATGGATTCGCTGGCGAGCAGGCCTTCCATAATCACTTCGAAGCCGACAACTTCTTTGTCTCGGATTTTCAGGGTGCGGCGTTTTCCGATCGTCAGTATGACTCGTTCGCTGATCTCCAAGGCGTCGAGTTGACGGCGAACGGCCTCAGCGAATTTTTCGGCATCCATGAACCCTTTGATGGTCACCAATCGACTGCGAAGCGCGGTGGCGGGTTCGAGTCCCTGCACTTTAGGAACACCGAGTCTAACTTGACGATCGCCAATGGTGACGGTCTTGCCCGCCAGTCCTACCAGATCGCCGATGCGTTCCTGAGGAGTCCGGATCTGCACGCTGCTCCAAGGCATCAGCTGCAACATACGATCACCAATCTGCCGCCCGGTAATCGGATGAACGGCAATGCCGTTTTCCGAATGAACCGTCGAAAGTGCTTTCGACAAACCCGCGTAGAGATGATATCCGTGATCGACGGTAATCGCAGAACTAGAAAAGACGGGGAATTCGAGATCAAGTTGCATTGTGGGAACCTTTTGCTTGTGCGTCAGAATCCTCGTTTTTATATGTCCACAGCATCCGTTTTAGATCGTTGGCTATCTCTTCGACAAATGCTTCCAGCCCGAGCACCTTCGCATTCGGGCCGAAGCTCCTGACCCGGCGTTTGATTTCCTGTGTGTCCGTGAGCCAGATTTTCTGGCAGACTGGAGACTGCTGTTTTGTTATGATGTTCCGCGAAAGGAGCCGTCGATGTTGATCTATAAATCGGTTTACAAGTGGGATGAAGACGTTTGCGTTGGGGAAGTTCTGGACTTTCCGGGCACTGTGGCATGTGGTTCGACGTTGACCGAAGCACGGACCAGGCTGGCCGAGGCGTTGCGGGATATGGCGGAAACGAATCTGCTGCGCGGTGAGTCTCTGCCAATGCCGGATGATCGTCGCACGGATGCCAATGCTGATCTGGAAGAACCGATCTATCTATTGCTGCAGGCAGGCCAACAACTTGCGCAGCAAGTGACTGTTCCCGTGCCATGAAACGGCGAGATTTGATTCGGCACCTGGAACGGAATGGATGTGTTCTCATGCGCGAGGGCCACAGTCATTCGATTTATGAGAACTCAGCCAACGGTCATCGAACGCCGGTGCCTCGCCATCGCGAAATCCCGGGTCCGCTTGTACGAGCCATTTGTCGGCAGCTTTCGATTCCCGTACTTCGCGGGCAAAGTGGATGCGGATGGTTTGCAGTTGGCTGGAGTTGCTGCGGAAGACTCCAAAGCTGTGTTCCAGCCATTCGGCAAGGTCGAACTTTTCCGGTATCGCTGCGGGAAGTTTTGTCGAATGCACGTCCTCAATTCGGTCCATCTTGTAAGTTCGAATTTCGCCACGGCGGCTGGACCAGGCTACCAGATACAGGCTACCTCGGTGAAACACAAAGCCCTGCGGATAGCCATGACGTGCGTCCGCAAGAAACTGCAGAAGTCGCCACTGACGAATTAGAGAGTTGGATTCGCTCATTGTGCGGGCAGAATACAGACGAGGTTAGTCACCGGTGACCAGGGTCAAAAGATTTCGGTCAAAAGATTTCCACGACGCACGGCTCCCTACTGACGTGCGGGGGCAATCGTACCCGTAGCAGGGACCACATTCGCGTCACACGCAGGATTTGTCCCGATTTCATTGACACCATCGGCTATGGCATTGATGGCTTGTTGGCAACGACGACGCGTCAATTTTGAAGTTGCGCGTTTCCCGCTATCCCAACCCGACACGTGCGCAAGCCGCAGGGCTTGCGAACTTAGTCGTCATCTGTCGAAAGGTGGATGGCAGTAAGGCGAGATGCAGGAGCAGCACCGAACCGGCGATCCAAAATCGCGCCGTTGCATCGAACACCCAGGCCATCCATAGATCAGACATCGCGCTCAGCATCGCGGTGAGAGCGACCATTGTTCCGTTACGGATCTTTTCCCTTCGCGCACAAAGACCAGCCACGCCACCAACTGCTGCACCAAACGCCGCCGTCGCTATGAGGTTCAGCTGAACCGATGGAATCCAGCTGACCAGTTAATACCGAACAAGATCATCGGCCGTTGCAAGACCCAGTTGCTGAACCAGTTCCTGAGCTCTCGTCACCATCATCTTAAGTTCACTTTGCAGCGCCAGGAACTGCCAGCCTTCGCCAATCCGCTGCTGAATTTCTTCCACACTCTGGCAATGAATACCAACCGGTGTGCCGGTCTTTTTTCCGGCCGCAAGAATACGCTGCAGCATTGCTTCGAACTCTGCGGCGGTCGGCTCTGTGCCATCGGGCTTCTTCATCTGCCAGAACAAATCGTTCGGACCAACAAAGATCGCGTCGACACCAGGCAGACTATAAATGGCTTCGGCGTTGTCCACGCCTTCCGGAGATTCTGTCTGCAGGATGACCAGAATCTCATCGTTGGCTCGACGATAATATTCGCCCGTGGGTGTTTGAAAATTCTGCGCCGGAATGCTGCCGCCAATCGAACGATTTCCCTGAGGCGGATACTTCGCTGCCGCAATAGCAATCTTCGCCTGTTCGACGGTATTGACCATCGGCACAACCACGCCCCATGCTCCGCCGTCCAGCACTCGCTTGATCAGATCATGATCTCCACGAGGCACGCGAGCCAGAGGCACGCAGCCTGCGTCCGCAATGACGGCAAACATCAGCGAAGCCATCTGCCAGTCAATTGGCGAATGTTCCAGATCGACGGTTAGCCATGGGAAGCCGGTCTTTGCCATCAGCCGTGCAGTAAAGACATCCCCGAATGACAACCACGTTCCAACCTGTGGCTGCCCGGCAGCAAGCGCTGCTTTGACGGGATTAGTTTTCATCGAAATGACTTCTTTCAGATTACGAATTCGAAATTCTGTGGATCATTCACATTCCCAAGCCCTCATCCTGGCAGCAATTAATGAAAGTGTCGACTGATGAACCTTCGGTGTTTCTGCTCGGCGATTTCCTGTTTTCACGCCCGTCAACTTCCGCCACACATTTCCTTTGACCCAGTACCCACAAAAATTTCAGCACGGTGGCGCAACGGCCGGTGAGCCGCCAGTCCGCGTTGAGCGTCTTAAAAACGGCGAAAAATACCCGCGGCCGCGACGTTGCCGCCTGCTGGCACCTCGTAATCAACAACTTTCGCTCCGGATTGAGACGGATTTATCCGGGCTCATTTATAGATCCAAACGCCCTTTTGCCCCTCCCGCAGGGACGTTGACGTGGATATACTTTCGTCGGCATTCTCGCCCCCAAGGTTCCTTCAGTGGAATTACCAACGCCCAGACTCGGCTGGCCACAGATGCTTTTACTCGACGCCATGCGGTAGCGTCCCATCGGAGCAATGGATCATGAGTTCACACGGACTGCGGCTGCCGGACACGACTCGCGTGCGGCTTGAACAGTTTCGGCATCGAGTTCGTACCGTCAAGATTGCGGAAGGAATTCTGGCCGGGCTGTTTGGGCTCGTCCTGTCCTACCTTGCCGTCTTCGTTATCGATCGCTTCATTGATACGCCTGCTGTGGCACGAACTGCATTGCTGGCTGTGGGGTCGATCGGAATCGGCATCCTGTTTCCGATGAAGTGCCATCGCTGGGTCTGGGGAACTCGCACGATGGAGCAGGTCGCAAGATTGCTGAAGCACAAATTCCCGGCGCTGGGTGACCAGTTGCTGGGTGTTGTTGAACTGGCTCACAGCGAAAAGGATCTCGGAACAAGCACTCGCCTTGCACAGGCGGCGATCGATCAAATGGATTCGGTCGTTCGTGATCGTGATTTTTCAAATGCCGTTCCTCGTCCTCGACATCTGATGTGGGCCAGGATCTGTGCTGTGCCGGCTGCCGTCACATTGCTGGCTCTGGCTGTTGTTCCAGCGGCTGGTTTCAATGCAATGGCGCGCTGGCTGATGCCATGGCGGAATGTCGAACGATACACGTTCGCGCAGGTGGACGGTCTTCCGGATAAGGTCGTTGTGCCACACGGAGAAGACTTTGCTCTGGATGCAAAACTGGCTGAGTCCACTCGATGGGCGCCGACCTCCGCGTCTGCACGTTTTGAAGGACAGCCAGTGGTTCGAGCTGCCAGGCAGGATCAGGCTTATGAATTCAAACTGCCTCCGCAGACGGAAACAGGCACGCTGAATGTTCGCGTCGGCGATCTGACCAAAGGTGTCCACATTGAAGTCGCCAATCGTCCCGAATTGAGTTCTCTGTCTGCGCTGATTCGGCTGCCTGACTATCTGCAATATAAAGAACCGGTCAAGGCCGATGTGCGAGGTGGATCGATATCGGTGTTGATGGGGTCTGAGACCGGCTTTGTGGCAGAGATCAGTCGTCCGCTGAAGGAAGCAACGATTAAAGGCAGTCCTGCAAGGGTTAAGGGAAATCAAATTCATTCCGCTGTCACGATGGTCACAGAATCTGATGTGCTCGATTTTCAGTGGCGCGACGAACTGGGGCTGACATCAAAGGATTCCTTCAAGGTGAAGGTGAATGCCGTTGAAGACGGGGCACCGGGAATCACGTTCCGCCAGGAGGATCCGCAGCAGGTGGTGTTGACCACGGATGTGATTACATTCGAACTGCAGTCACGAGACGATTTCGGTTTGCAGCGAGTTGGACTGGAATGGTCGGGTGTCGCTCATCCGGTCCACAATCCGAGCCCGGAAAAGGGAGACAAGCTGATTGAAGGTGGTGCACCTGAGAAAAAATCGCTGGTCTCCAAAGCGACGTTCTGTGCGGCCACTGACAATGTGAACGCTCAAACTCTGGAGGTTCGAGCTTACGTTGAAGACTACAAGCCGGAGCGAGGTCGAGTGTATTCTCCGGCTTATGTTCTGCATGTGATGACCCCTGAACAGCATGCGGTCTGGATGATGGAACAGCTGCGACGCTGGGCGAGTCTGGCGGATGACGTTTATGAAGAAGAGATGCGACTGCACGACAAGAATCGTGAGATTCGCCAGATGGATGCTGATCAGCTGAATGCTCCGGAGACTCGCCGTGAGATCGAACAGCAGGCGACGGCGGAACGGGCAAACGGGCAACGGCTGACATCTGTCGCGGACAACGGCGATCAACTGCTGAAGCAGGCGCTGCGAAACAAAGAGATGATGGTTGGCCATCTGGAAACATGGGCCGGCGCTCTCCAGAAGCTCAGAAAAATCGGGGAGAACCGAATGCCTTCGGTCGCCGATATGCTGACTCAGGGCGCGAAAGCTCCGGGAAAGAAACCATCCAGCTCATCATCTAACGCCAAGTCATCGCCGCAGGCTGGAAACAACAAGGGCAATCAGACGGGTGAGCCTGGTGATCCAAAGAAACCGAGTCCAGAACAGCCGGCCGTGCCAAAGCTGACCGACACAGAGTCCGGTTTCAATCCGCAGAATCCAGCTACAGCCGGTGAGAAGTCCGCGGCGAAGTCGGGCAAAGGAAAATTCGGGCTGCCTTCTACGGTTCTGCAGGGCGGACCCCCACAGGATCCAAAGAAGCAGTCCGGAACGCCGGCCGAAGAAAAGGTCGATGAGGCTGTGACGGAACAGGCTGACCTGCTGGCGGAGTTCCAGAAGGTGCGTGACGATCTGCAGAAGATTATGGATGACCTTGAAAACAGCACATTCGTGAAACGCCTTAAAGCGGCGTCACGAGAACAACTTGAAGTGGCGTCAGCGTTGAACCGGACGCTGTTCGACGGTTTTGGTGTCAGCGAAAAGAATATCGATACGACTGTAAAAGGTCAGACGGATGTCATCGCTGCTCGCGAACAGGGGCAGAGTCAGAAGGTCCGGACGATTCAGGACGACCTGGAAGCGTATTACGACCGTCGGAAGGAGGACAAATTTCTCCGCATCCTCAAAGAGATGGAAGAATACGAAGTCGTTCGAAAACTCAACGATCTGAGTGACCGCGTACGCAGCAATCGGAGCGGAGAGGCAATTGCGAAGGCCGAATTCTGGGGCGACACGCTGGACCGCTGGGCTGAGGAATTGGTTTCGGCATCAAAATGCGGTCAGTGCAAGGGCTGCAAGGGAGACAGTCTGCCGCCATCCATCGTGCTGGAAGTGATGCGGATTCTGGAAGGTGAAATGGATCTGAGAGAAGAGACACGCGCTCTGGAACAGGTTCGAGCCCACACGGAGGCTGTCGATTATAAGGACAAAGCGGAAGCTCAGTCGGAGACGCAGCGGACGCTTTACAACCGATTAGTGAATGTGGTGACCGATATCCGAGCGTTGCCGCTGGGTGAGCAGAAGTTTGGCAAGGAAATCCAGCTGCTGGCGGCAGCCGGTGATGCAGCGAGCGACGCGACCAAAATTCTGGGACGGCCTGACACCGGTCGCGAAGCCATTGCTGCGGAAACCGAAGTGATTGAGTTGCTCCTACAGGCGAAGCGCGCAAACCCCAAGAGCGGTGGTGGCGGAGGAGGTTCCAGTCCGGGCGGTGGTGGCGAGGGCAACACGGACGAAGTGGCTCTGGAACTGTACGGTCCGGGGTCAGACCCGCATGCTCAGATCGAGGCGCGTGAAGTTCGTCAGGCCACCGGGACCACGAACGACCAGACTCCGGCTGAGTTCCGTGACGGCATCGACGCCTTCTTCAATGCCCTGGAGAGCAGAAAGTAGCGATCGGCGTTGTTCGCTTCGAGGTTGTAGTACATAACGGAGTCTGTCGGTGCAGAAGACTATTGCCAGCGTGCTGTTGAGTGTCAGCCTTTCCGCGTCTGCGTGTTTCGCACAGGACGCTCAGGTTCGCTTTGGTACGGATGTGCCGCGCGATGTGGAACAGATCTATGAGCGAGGTCTGCAGTGGTTGTCCGCGAATCAGTCCGCAGACGGGACGTGGCCGGGTGGAGACAGCGGTCCGGGAATCACCGGAATGTGCATCATGGCCTTTGTGGCCAGTGGTGAAGATCCGAATTTCGGACAGTATGCAGAGAACATTCGACGAGCTGTTCGCAGCATGATCAAAGGGCAGACCGCAGCCACCGGTTTTTATGGTGGCAATATGGGTCACAGCAGCATGTACCATCACGGCTTTGCGATGCTCGGGATGTCTGAGGTGTATGGGGTGCTGGATGAAGATTCGCTCTGGGACGCAGCGACCGCGGTAGACGAACGTCGCAGTGTTGGCGAATCGCTGGAGCTTGCTGTCCGAGCTGCCGTGACTTCGCAGAAGAATAATCAGTTTCATGCCTGGAGATACGGGCCGGAAGCCACAGACGCGGACACGTCGGTTTCTGGTGCTGTTCTGATGGGTCTTCTTGCCGCGCGGAATGCAGGCATCAAGGTTCCTGATGAATCGATTGATCAGGCGCTTGAGTATTTTAAAACAATGACCACAAATCGCGGCGAAGTGGGCTATTCAGGAATCGGTGGCGGTGGATCTGCCAATCTGAAGGCCATCGCCGCGCTGGTGTATTCCATTGGCAAACGCAAGGACTGGAAAGAGTACAAGGGCGTTCTGGGTGCGATTACCGTCAATCTGGAACATGAAGAATACAGCTATCCCGAGTACTTCCGGTATTACACAGCTCAGGCATTGTTCCAGGGCGATTTTGAGGCCTGGAACAAGTGGAACCTCAAGACAGCTCGCCAGCTGAAGGATCTTCAGAGCGACGATGGCAGCTTTCCAAGTCAGCATGGGCCGGCGTATGGGACCGGAATGTCGTTGCTGGCGATGGGGTTGAATTATCGATTTCTTCCGATCTACGAACGATAACGACTTCTTCAGACGGCGGCAAAAAATACAGCCTCAGCAAGTCCTGATCGAATCAAGTGATGACGTGAATTTATGAGAAAAAGACTCTTTGCCATTCTTGTTTTGATCATCATCAGTTTGCCTCTTGCGGCTGAGGAGTCCGTCCTCACGTGGCGCAACGGGGACACTCTGAGCGGGACATTGATTGGCGCCGATGAAAACGTGCTGACATGGCAATCCACGCTGTTCACTGACCCGTTGAAGATTCAGTTGTCGACATTGGCTTCGGTTGGTTTTCCGAAATCGAAAACATCCACCCAGGACGATCAGGGATTTCGAATCCTGATGAAGAACGGCGATATGTTGTTTGGCAACTTAACCGGTATTAGTGACAAAAAACTAAGCTTCGAAGGTTCACGACTTGGCAAGTTTGAGCTGGCACGCGATCAAATTCTCAGCCTGCAGCAAGCAAAAAGTTCGGCCGGTCTTCTCTACTCCGGACCGCGTGGACTTGATGGCTGGCAGCCCGCTTTTCGCAGAGCGAATTCGCAGGACGGACAGGTCCAGCCCATTGCACCTCTGGGTATCAGACGGCTACGCGGTGACATGGCAGCAGGCAATCCAAACGCGGATAAATCTTCTGCCTGGAAAGAGCAGCCTGATGGAACGCTGACCACAACTCGCCCCGACGCGGCATTATTTCTGCCGCTGCAATTACCAGAGAAGTTCGAGATTGAAATCGAACTGTCTTCCAAAAAGACACTATCATTTGTGATGGCTGTAGGTCGCGACGCAAAGTCAGGTCTGCGTCTGGAATCCTGGATTGACGTTCTCGTCGCAGCAAATGGAACGACGTTCGCAACTCTGCAGCAGATTTCCAACAAGGCTCACACACTTCATCTGTACCTGTTTGTGGATTACTCAGTTAAGAAAATGCTGGTGTACGCACCGGACGGGCGAAAGCTGGGCGAAGTCCCCATCAGCGGACTTCGCGGAGCCGCGCAGGGAATTACACTTCGAAATGGTGAGTGGGATCTGAGCCTTCGACGACTTCAGATCAGTCATTGGGATGGCATCGAACCTCAGTTTGTGGATAAGAATAAAACGCGTATCCAGCTGAAGGACGGGACAAAACATTTCGGAGTCATGCAGTCCTTCAAATCGGAAACGGGTGTCGTCACGGTCCAGAAAGATGGCCAGTCGCTGGATCTGTCGCTCGCTGACATCAGGTCGGCCGTTCTTCCCGGAGACAACACCGGACCTGTTCATTCACGAGGTGCCGCGCAGTTGCTTTGGCAGGATGGTGGCGTGGTTTCAGGATCAGTCGTTTCCATTGCCGAGGAGCATGCGGTGATCAGGACGGAATATTCCGATTCGCCTCTGAAATGCAACCTGTCGAACGCTCTTCGACTGGGCCTGACTCCGGCGGCCGCGGAGAAGTCCACACCCTCGGACCAACTGTTCCATGCGGCCGGTTCACTGCAGGGCAGTCTGGTTGTCGACGGTGAAGGAGATGCGCCGATTCAATGGAAGCCGCTTGGCGGGATCAATGCCTCAACGTTGAAAAATGGCGGTGAGGCTCGTTTCGTACGCGGGCCAGGAATGACGCATTTTTCGGATGCCCCGGAGCTCCTGGGCAAGTTTGTAGATGTGATCTATTTGAAGAACAATGACGTCCTGCCGTGTCGCATTGAATCGTGTACCGAAGACGCAGTCCACCTTTCCATGCCATTCAGCAGCGTCAGATCTTTTACCCGGTCTGACGTCAGAGCCGTCGAACTTTCCGCGATTGGTCGCATTCATCAAAAGGGATTTGGAGCCCCCGGCTGGAAAGGCGTCGTTGCCAAAAAAGTTCCCCGCTCTCCCGCTCAAAAGAAGTCCAGGGATATTCCTGAAGTGCCACACGTGACCACGCAATTGTCGCCGCCGGAGGATGCGACGACCGTGATCACTCTGAAAGGGAATGCGTCCGTTTCTCATCCAGATATTCTGACGGGCGACACCGTTCGTTTCCGACTCCGATGGCCGATGCAGTCCTATTCCAATCTGACGGTATCCTTGTTTGGCAGCGGAAGCCGCACGGATGAAGTTTCAACGCATGTCGCTTTCTCGCTGATGCAGGCCACAATGCAGGTGCTGGATCGCGCTCCTGCTCCGGATAAGAATCAGATGGCTTTTCGTGGCTTCGGTGGGCTGAGCCCGGAAAGCATCATTCGTGTTCCTGATGGTGAAGCCGACGTGCAGATCGTGGCCCAGGATGGCAACCTGCTGGTTTCTGTAAACGGCAAGCAGGTGAAAACGATTGCTCTGAATGCAGAAGGCGCCGGATCGAAAGGCTTGGCATTCAATGCCAATGTGACCATGATGGGCAACGTGGTGATTAACGGCTGGGTGCAGAACAGTGGCGACGGAATTGAAATTTCTGCTTTCGAAATTGATAATCTGTCGGGCGCGTCCATTCGGCAATTCATTGAAGAAGAAACGCGGCAGGTCGCTTTAACGGTTCCTCGCTTCCGCCGCGACAACCCGCCAAGTCACGTTCTGGTGGCCGCCAACGGCGACCTTCTGCGAGGCCGCATGGTGGCCTTAAACGACAATGATGTGCAGTTTGAGTCGCGTCTGGAAACATTGCGAATCTCCCGCAGTCGTATCGCGGCGATTGTATGGCTTGACCCGGCGGCAAAAGATTCCGGCAAAAAGCCACCGAAGGCCAAACCGGCTGACGCTGCAGCCCAGGCGAATCCGGCCGAAGAGATGCCAGTTAATGAATCAGCGCCTCCAGCTGATGTTGTGGGCGAACTGCTGTCGGCGATTGGCTTCGAGAAGACCGACCAACCGGAGCCCGACGCGGAAGCCCCTGCCATCGCTTCTCCGGCAACGGCTGAACCTGACAGCGAAGCGGGCGATTCAAACTCGACGGACTCAGAAAATGGTTTCGTGATGGGAGAAGAAGCAGACTCCTCCATGCAGGCTCATCTGGCCGACGGATTCAGAATTACAATGACCCCGGCTCGACGCGTCGACGGCCATATTCACGGGCATTCGAATCTGCTGGGCGATTGCTCGTTTCCTGCGGCCACCATTCGAGAACTGTTCGTCGGCAATGCGAATGGACAAACTCATTCCACGGCCTACGAAAACTGGATTGCGAAGAATACTCAGGACCCTGACTGGGACATTCCAGCTGATGCCGGCGGCAGTTCCGCCGGCGCTGAAATGATCGGAACAGTCGCCGATGATTTTGAGCTGCCACTTCTGGATGGCACCAAATTTCGGCTCAAGGATCACGCCGACAAAATCATTGTGCTGGATTTCTGGGCGACCTGGTGCGGCCCATGCGTCGCTGCTCTTCCGGATTATATCGCAGCCACTTCACAGTTCGATTCCACACAGGTGATTTTTGTCGCCGTCAATCAGCAGGAATCCTCCGACCAGATCCGCAGCTTTCTTGCGGAACGCGATCTTTCGCCGATTGTTGCACTGGATCGTGACGGTGCCATAGGAACATCCTTCAAGGTTACAGGAATTCCGCACACTGTCATCCTGGGCAAAGGCAACGTAATTGAAGATGTCCATGTCGGCTATCAACAGGGCGGCGGCGAATCCATGCAGGTCGCTATTCAACAGTTGTTGGATGGCACCTGGAAACGCCAGTCGGCTCAGGCGGAACCACCCGCCGATCCACCCAACCCAAAACCACCGGACTCAATCTGATCGCGGCTACTCCTGAAACGATTCCAGCTGATCCAGAAACTCTTCGGTCAGTCCGGCCTGAAGGCGGGCCTCGCGTTGAAACAGTTCGCCGCGAGCTTTCGACGGGCGGATCGGCCAGTGAAGGGCAGACGTCCAGGCCTCCCAGTCCGACTGATCCGGCCGCTTGAATTGCCTTAACCAGTGAAGTCCGAATTCCACATGATGAATTTCATCCTTATGGATGGCTCGCATAATTGCCGCACTGCGACGATCACCGGCCGCGACGAAGTAACGTTCAAACTCCACCGTGTGATCCAGATTGGCACCTTCAAACACGAGTGGCAGCCCGGCCACATATTCCAGCGGTGACTGGTACTCAGTCGCCTTATTCCAGATCCATCCATTCACGGGCAGATCGCCGAATATCAGCCCCAGCTCGTCGCAACGCTGAGCATGCATGCGAGTATGTCGCTGCTCATCCAGCATGATTTTGGCCATCCCCATGCGAAATTCACTCGGGGCTTCCGGAAACGCCAGCAAGACCATGGCCATCACTTCAAGGGCCTGAAGTTCGTGGTTGGCCATCACATGGTGAGCCACCGCCCGCTTTTTCGGGTCCTTCAGAGATTCGGCTTTGGGCATTGGCGGAGCCGTGCGGCGAGCCGCAAACTGCAGGTTGGTCGGGCGCGTGGGAATGGGCACGCGAATGGATGGCCCCGGAGTTTTGTCCGTGAGCGATTCATCAATCCGTTTGACTTTGCGTTCCAGTGAATCCGAATAGAGGACTCGTTCGGCGAATGTGAGTAATTCCATGCCTGCGATGTTAATCAATCGCCAATTGTGCGACGAGTGTGCGGCGGCAAATGATGCTTTTGAATTCGTCCATCGTGCAGGGCGGAGGAAATCAGAAGACCGTCCAGCCCCGCCTCCTCGGCAGCCAGCAGACAGGCGGATGAGTGAACTCCGCCGCCTGAGATCAGACTTACCTCAGGCCACTCCGCTCGTATTTTTCCGCAGAGAGAAAGCGTGGGAATTCCGGCCCCTGTTCCGACAGCCGCGAGATCCAGAACGAGAATCTGCTGGACGCCTGCTTCCCTGACGAAGGGAAGAATTGCTTCGGGAGATTGATCCAGCCACATAGGATCAGCAGCCAGCAATCGGCCATACTTAAGATCCACGCTGAAGATAATATTTTCATCGCCGCAGGCTGCAATGAAATCACGAACAACAGGCAGCCACCTCAGGGACTCAGAGGATGTGATGACCTGAGCGACTCCGATCTCCAGAAGTTGCAGTGCCGCATCTGGACTTGGCACTCCGGCATCCACAATAAGTCGTACGCCAGTACGAGCCATTTCTGCGATGGTACAGCGATTGATCTGACCGCGTTCAATTCCATCCAGATCAGCCACGTAGCAAGAATTGAAACCGAATTCCTGCTGCAGAGCCTTCAGTACTTCCGCGGGCTCGGCGCTGGAAGTCAGACAACTGCTGATGGGCCGATAAAGCGCCCGTTCGCCCGCCACAGCTCGCACGGCGGCTCCGTTTCGAATATCGATCACCGGAATGATCTGCATGGATTTCCGTCAACTCCCGCCACCCAACGCCGTTAAGGATTTATTATCATTTTTTCAGCGGCTTTGTCGAAGTCGCTTCTCCCCCTGGAAGGGGGAGAAGGTGGACGATAGGCCGGATCAGGGGATTATTCTCTGGTTATGACGCTATCAAATTCTTAAGGGCGTTGCCCGCCACCCCGAACAAACACTCGCCCCCAAATCGCGGCCCGCCCCCAAGTTCACCTCGGGGGTTCACACCGCCTTTGCACAATGCGTCGCGGTTTCACAAGCCGCAGTATCGCAAAGGCGATAGGCACCCCAGAGACGAGCTCAGGAGCGGGAGGAATTTCCTAGTGGCCGGCAACGGCGGTGTTATCATCTTCCGGCTTGTCCGCGTGCATCCATTTTTTCAGCAGTGGAGACAGGGCAAAACAGACACCGCTGCAGATTATGGCCGCGATGGCAATCTGCTTGAAGACATCGCCGTAGACGTTCACAGTTTCCAGTGGAATTGGAATCATATTCGCATCACCGCCACCGTGAGACACGCCGGTGAATTGAGAAATGATTGCAGCGAGATATTGCGAGAAGGCTGTCGCGAGGAACCATGCACCCATGACTGTCGACACGAGCACCTTTGGAGACAGCTTTGTGATCATCGAAAGACCAACAGGCGACAGACATAGTTCGCCCGTCGTGTGGAGCACATAGCCAAGCACCAGCCATGAAACGGCGACAATGCCGCGTTGGTCTGCGTTAATGGCACCGTACCAAAAGACGGCAAAGCCAAGTCCCAGCTGCAGCAGGCCCAGAGAGAATTTCACGGGCGTCGAAGGCTCTACGCCACGGGCACCGAGGAATGTCCACAGGGCCGTGAAGATCAATCCAAAAATCAGAATGCACACCGCGTTGATGGCCTGAAACATACTCGCGGCCAGTTCTTCTTCGCGAGTCGCAATGCCCATGCCAACGTTTTCTTTGGTCACGGTCCAGTCGATTTCAAAATCCGTTTTCTTCTTGTTTTCTTCGGTAGCTCGCAGTGCGTCCAACTGATCGAGCGTAAACATTTTATCGCCATTTTGATAACCCAGCTGCTCCTGAGTCGGCTGGATTTTGATCACCGTGCCAACTTGGTCTTCGGTAACCAGTTTCGATTCGGAAACGCGATCGACGTTTCGGTCCGCAAAGTTATTCAGACTGCTGCCGGCCTGTTCGAAAAATGCCCAGAACAGCATGGAGAAAAACGTAAGCGTCAACACCACAAACATGCGCTGCTTTGCGATTTTCTCAAGGCGGAGCGTGCTTAGAATCAGATACCCAAAGGCCAGAATTCCCGTCACTGTCAGCAGCAAACCGGCCGGCTTGCTGACTTCTTCCATGAAGACACCAGCGATCTGAATCAGTGGTCCGCCACCTTCTTTGAACTTCGCAATGCTGGCTTCGCTGATAATCTGTACCGGGCTGCCATCCTTCGTGACGATCGAAAATCCCGACACAAACAGTGTGATAATCGGGATCACAATCGCAATACCAAGCAGCACCATCCCCACAGCACCCAGCGATACTTTTCCAGAGGGATGTGCGCCCGCCTTTGCCGGCAGACCTCCGCGGCTAAGGGCGAGAATAGAAATCCCGGCAGCGCTGGTCAGACAGATGGCCACAAAGATGTTCAGCAGAATAGCGGCCAGATTGTTGGCACGAAAAAACAGCAGTGCCAGCACGGCGGCGCCTGTACCCACGGCAATTAAACCCTGCGTGACCACATTCGGCATCACGAAGACGGCAAGCCCCACAATCATCCCCAGCGTGGCCAATCCAAATCCATAATGCCAGCCGTAAGTTTCGCCGATATAACCGCACAGAAGAGGGCTCATGGCCGCGCCCAGATTGACGCCCATGTAGAAGATGGTGAATCCACCGTCGCGACGATGACTGCCCGCTGGGTAAAGAGTCCCCACAATGGTCGAAATATTGGGCTTGAAGAAACCGTTGCCGACGATGAGCAGCGACAGCGCCACATAAAATGCCAGTTGGTGCTCAACACCCATGATCAGGTGGCCGCCAGCCATCAGCAGTCCGCCAATAATCACAGCGACGCGTTGACCCAACAGTCGGTCAGCCAGCATGCCGCCAATAAACGGCGTCATGTACACAAGTGCCGTATAAGCACCGTAGACCGTGTAGGCTCTGGCGTCGTTGTACTTCAGAAAGCCCTTCATCATGTAAAAGATCAACAGAGCCCGCATGCCGTAATAAGAGAATCGCTCCCACATTTCAGCAAAGAACAGATTAAAAAGCCCCGTCGGATGCCCAAAAACTGTTGGACCTTCTTCTGAGGGTTCATTAGCGGCAGTTGCTGAACTCATTACGTATCCTTCGTAAGAACTCGATGGCGGTCGAGTTGATGGTCTCTGTGGTGATCTGCTCGTCGGGTCGATCCGCTTCGTGACAGCCCTTATCCAACACAGAGGCTGTCGTCGGCTGGATTTTCCCGCCCGCGTTCTTGAAGGAGCTTAACTTTATTCCGCGGCTCCGAACAACCGCAACGCGAAAGAAACACGCGAACACGCGAGACCCGAACAGGGCCGCAATCTGAGCGGTTGCCGACAACATGAACAGTCGTTCGCTATCCCCGATCTCTGCATCGCCTCAACACAATTCGCCGCAACACGCAGTCCGGCTGTGCTGTTCGCTCCTTAATCAGCGTTTACTGATCAGCGACATTCGACGGAACAGAAGAGTTGGTTCTGCCTGAGCTCTCATTGAGCTTCGAATCGCCAATCGCTGGCGGAGCGACTGGTGGAGTTGGGATGGCCACGCTGGTGGTTGCAGTGACCTTTGGAAACGGAGGCAGTCCCTGTGCGTTGACGCCAGGCACAAGGCCGTCGCGGGCTTTGGGAAGGCTTAATGGGCCGGAGTTAAACAAGGCTGCATCCAGCTCAAAAGCGGACGGCGTCATCACCGATAGCGGAATTCTACTGCCCGTCTCACGCCAGATTGGATTCTGCCAGGCCAGTGGTGGCATCAAAGCCGAGTTCGTGTCTTCACTGTCGGCTCGGTTCTGCCACAGCTGATTCCATTGAGCAAAATCGAGCCGTCGGCTGGAGTAGTCAAGTGCCGATGTCTCAATGTCCCAGAAGACGCTGTGGCCATCGTAAAGATTTGTAAAACCGTTCCAGCTGACAATCGACTCGATGTCCTCGAGATACGAGTTGCCTTCAGAAGCCAGCAGTTTGGAATCGGGACCTACGCCGGCGAACACGGATGCTTCACTGCCAATCGAAACGCGAGGCAGCGTTCTCTGAGTGCCGCCTTTGCGTTCATCGCCATCGTTCATATGAATCATCGGCGCGGTATGAATGCAGGTCACATGATCGAAAAACACTTCCAGCGCCCCACGCGTGGGCTGCATCGAAGAATCGCCACGCAGCTGCAGCAAAGTTCCATTCAATGCAAAGCCGCAGTCCTTCAGAAGAATCCGTCCGCGCGGCTGACAGGCGATACGAAAGGCGTCCGCATCCGCGCGGCAGATGACACGCGTCAAAGAGAAATCCGATTCCGGACGCGAAGAATTATCCACCGGGCCTGAAGACTCATCTGTCATGTCAAAAATTGCGGCTGGCTGTGAATCCGGATTTCGACATTCAATCGATACGTTTTCCAGAGAAACGCGGTTCGGCCCTTCACAATGAAACAGACTCCAGCGGTCCGCTGTCAGATCATCGCGAACAATCAGACGAAGGTCGATGTCCCGCATCGTCAGCGACCCCTGACTGCGCAGGCTAAACATCTGCCCAGGGGAAACCGCTCCTTCGGAGACGCCATCAAATTCGAGCGTAGGGCGAAAACCGTCCGCCGCACGAATGATCAGATTCATGCCCACAATTCGCACGGGCGGCTGAGCTGGCAGATCGTTGGGAAATCCGTTGTAACGCAACAGCACAACATCGCCGGAACGCGCGTCGGCAACCGCAGCCTTCAGTGTCCGGAAGGATTTCAGGCTGCCATCAAAAGACTGCAGAATAAAAGGATCGACCTGATCTGCAACAGACACCAGCGCCGGGCTGGTCGCGGCAGGGCGAGCGAGGATCGCATCCAAAAACGACGGATTGATCGGACCGGCGTTTGGAAGAAGGGGCAGGGGCCTCTGAATAGTCACGGTCGAAGCTGAAGTTCCACCGCCGTTGGCTCCTCCGTTTCCCTGTGCAGCGAGCCGATTCAAATCGTCGGCCTTTGCACTTCCCGATTTTCCCCCAACAGACGCTGCCGAGTCGGCTCCTGAACCTGAGCCGCTTGAGGCCGGCTCGGGGCCATCCTTGTTGCCTGCGTTCGCTGCAAATTCATCCGGGTTGATGATTTCTCTCCACTCAGAATAGGGGGCTGCAGACACATCTTCTGAACGCCGGGACCCGCGGGAGGACTGCTGCAGAAAAATGGCGGTCAGACAGATCACGACGACCGACACAAACATCCACACGGCACCCAGCGAAGCTCGATGAGACGCCGGATTCAGTTTTCGCCAGACTATGCCCTCGGCCGGAATACTGCGAAGGCCAAGCAGCGACGCCATCTGAATCAGATCATTCAAAAGCAAGCCGGGAACGTTGTATCGATGGTCAGGATTGTTGCTCATCATTTTTCGCATGATGGCAGCAAGCTCAGCGGGGACCCCTGGATTGAGCAGACATGGGTCCGGTGGCGACTTCCCCTGATGATCGAGCAGCTTCTGGAGCGCCGTGCCTTCCGGATACGGTGGCTGGCCGGTGAGCATGTGATACATCGTGCAGCCAAGCGAATAGATGTCGCTGCGCACGTCGGCATTGCGAGGATCCCGAGCCTGTTCGGGAGAGATGTAGTCAAATGTGCCGAGCGTCGTGCCGGCAACGGTAATGTCTCCAATGGAATCGGTGGTGTCTCGTCGTGCCAGCCCCAGGTCGACCACTTTCACGCGACCGGAGTTTGTCAGCATAATGTTCGATGGCTTAATGTCGCGATGAACAATGCCAGCCGCAGCGATATGATTCAGAGCCAGCGTTACCTGAATGGCGTAGTTGACTGTGTCCTCCGCGCTGATTCGCCCGCGATCAACGATCACGTCTCGAATGGTCTGACCACTCGCAAATTCGTACGCAATGAAATACAGCCCGTCCTGGCTGCCCGCGTAGAAAACGCGTGCAATGTTGTCATGATTCAGTTGAGCACAAGCGCGGGCTTCGTTGCGAAACCGAGCGATCAGGGATGAGTCCTGCGAGGACGATGGATGAAGAATCTTGAGTGCAACATCCCGAGCCAGTTCAAGATCGATCGCCTTGAAAACAGCACCCATTCCGCCTGCACCCAGCCGGGACGTGATCTCAAAATGAGCCAGCCGAATACCAGCCTCATCGCCCCCTGAATTTCCACTCGCCGGGAACAGCCGCTGGCGATAGGCATCGCCCACCGACGTCAGCTCACTGCGAAATTCCGTTCGTGAATGCTCAGGAACAGTGATGACGGTCTTTTCGTCTTCAGCAACAAGCGGCCGCTCCGACAGCGGCACATAGGCTGCCAATGTCGTCAGTTCATCCGGGTCCGTGACGTTGTGTTGCGTCATGACTTGCCTGAATTTTCCGCTCTCCAAACGAGCAACAGGTCGCCACCGTGACGGCCCTCATCTCTCGCATCTTAGTTTGCCAATGAGGCAGAGTCAAAGACAATCAGAACATGCGTTCAGTGTCCACCCGAAAGTCGAAAAACCGAAAACCTACGTTCGCCATAACCCGAGAAACAGACGCTTGCGTGGGTGGGGTCTTCGTATCCCTCTGAAATAGGAGGCAACGTCCTCCGAGCGAAATCCAAATGGCAGTCACTTTGCGATTATAGTAGCCATCACTCTCCGAGTGATGAATGCCAACGGCCGCTTTTTGCGGCCTTCGTCACTCGGAGAGTGACGCCTACTTTGTAAAATCGAGCGCCTGCGAGCGAACGCCCGCCCAATTCCTGATGACCGGTCCTGGGAGCCACGCCGCCTGAATCGTGCAGGTGGCTTAAACAGGGGAATATATAGCCTCTACCTTCGATTTTATCCACTCGAGCCATCCGAACTGCTGATGTTAGACAGTGAACCAGCACGGGACAAACAGGCTGCTGTGCCAAGAAATTCATCCCAACATGCATAAGCTGTCGTCGCATGAGCGAAAGATGTCACTTCCAATCACTTCGACGCGAACTTACCGAGCGGTAACCGATTGCCGCGAATGCAGCACTGGACGTTCGGGTTTCTTTCTTGAAATTGCTCAACTTCCCTGCGTTTTTTGGGCATATTCAAGATAAATGGGTAAAATGTCCCACACAGATAAGGATGAGTAAGGATAAAGAGGGAAGGAAGAAATCTTTCATTTTCTTTCAATTTAGTGACCGAAGTTCTTGCAGATACCACCATTCACAGCCATATACTGTAATTAAAGCGATTTAAATTGGCGGAAACTCGATGATTGTGGATGAAAGACGCTCCAAGATCCTCCAAATCACCGAAGAGTCGGGGTTCGTGTCGCTACAGCGTCTTCTGACGGAAGTTGCCGCGAGTGAATCCACGATTCGGCGGGATCTGGAATTTCTGGATGCCGCAGGCTTGATTCAGCGGACTCGGGGCGGGGCCTCCTTTTTGGGGGATTCTCAATCCGATTTCGATTCACGCCGTAGTCGGGCATCTATGGAAAAACAACAGATTGCTCGCCGAACTGCTGAGCTGATTGCAGCGGGTGAGACGATTCTGCTGGATGGGGGGACCACGACGTTAGAGGTGGCTCGACACCTGACGGGAAAATCATTGCAGGTACTGACCAACTCTTTGCCGATCGCTTATTTATTGATGAACCGTCCGGAGATCGAACTCATTTTTATCGGCGGCTATGTCTATCCCAAGACCGGCGTCGCGCTGGGGGAGCAGTCAGTTGAAGCTTTGAAGAAGATGCATGCGACTCGACTGGTTATGAGCACGGGTGGCATTACGCAGGAAGGGTTATTCAACAGCAATGCTCTTCTGGTGGAAACCGAACGACAGATGATTCGTGCGGCCGATCGAGTGACTCTTGTTGCGGACAGCAGCAAATTCGGTCAGCGAGCGTTGTCGCACCTTTGCTCATTGAGCGATGTGCATGAAATCGTGACGGACGATGGAATGTCCGATGAATGGCGACAGGTAATGGAGTCAGCAGGTCTCAGAACGGAAGTCGTGGGAAGAGCCCATATGGCTCGAGCTTAAACAGTTCTCCGGACATTGATTTTTTCTGGAACGGGCCACCAGAGCTCATCCGCAAAGACATCGGATTTAGAAAATGGCGACAGCGACTTTGAATTCTTCAGATGTTGAACAAGTTGTTCGTGAAATTCTGACACGCCATCTGGGCTCACGGTCCGGTGGGGCAGCTGCGGAAGCTTCTGCCGCTGGCGGGATTCCTGTTCTGCGTGGTCCCGCAGCTGAAGCCGCGGCGGCACCAGTTGTCGCCGGGCCCACGGTGAAGCGAAATCCGCTGTTGGTGAATATCTCAGCTCGCCACGTACATCTGACGCAGGAGCATGTGGAAATCCTGTTCGGTGCAGGCTCGAAGCTAACGCCGGAAAAGGATCTTTATCAGGACGGTTACTACGCCGCCAAAGAAACCGTGGCCGTTGTTGGTCCTCGCCGCCGGATGTTGCCGAGCGTTCGCGTGCTTGGCCCCTGTCGTCCGGATTCACAGATTGAACTGGCCTTCACTGACGGGATTTCTCTGGGCATCGATCTGCCCGTGCGAATCAGTGGTGACGTCAAGGGGACTCCCGGCTGTGTGCTCGTCGGGCCTCAGGGTGTGGTTGAGCTGAAGCAGGGCGTGATTCGCGCCATGCGTCACGTTCACATGGGACCTGCGGATCTTGAATATTACGGCGTGAAGGATGGCGATCATGTCCATCTGCGAATTGAATCGCCTGGTTGCACGACAGTTCTTGAAGATCTGGCAGTTCGAGCCGGCAAAGGCATCAAACTGGAAGTTCATCTGGATACGGACGAAGGCAACGCGTGCAATCTCGAAAAAGCCACGAAGGTGGATCTGGTGAAGCCAGAAAAGTGTAAGTGTTCGCATTAAGGGTTTTCGGTTTGCGGTTTTCAGTTTTCGGACCACTGCGTCTGGGATTTCTGAACACCGAAAACCGAACACTGAAAACCAAAAAGTCGTTCGGAGAACGACGTTCTTTTTTTTGCCTCTCGCTTCAGGAGTGAAGCGTTCGTGGCTGGAGTGGATTTGAAATGGCAAAGTCGACAGAAGCATTGGGAATGATTGAAACGAAAGGCTTCGTCTGCATGGTCGAAGCCATCGATTCAATGCTGAAAGCCGCCAACGTCACGCTTGTCTCCTGGGACAAAATCGGCAGTGGTCTGGTCACAGCATTTGTCGTAGGTGACGTTGCGGCTGTTAAGGCGGCCGTTGACGCGGGTGCTGCAGCAGCATCCAAGCTGGGCACCGTGATCAGCGTGGAAGTGATTCCTCGCCCGAATGAAGAGCTGACAGCGATTCTGCCCAAGGCAAAAGTCGCCACTCCTGCTGCTGCAAAGAAATAGACGGGCCTGCTCGCATTTCAAATTTGAGTTTTGAAATTTGAAATTACGTGCCCTCATGATCCCGATTCAACTTGAACTCTTTTCGGAACAAAGACCAATGAACGAAGCTCTTGGAATGATCGAAACCAAAGGTCTGGTGTCTGCCGTGCAGGCGTCTGACGCCATGCTGAAAGCCGCCAACGTAACGCTTGTCAAGCAGCTGAATATCGGTGCTGCCTACATCACCACCATCATCAAGGGCGATGTTGGTTCAGTTCGCGCTGCGATTGACGCCGGTGCTGCGGCTGCTTCTCAAAGCGGCGAGCTGGTGTGTGCTCACCTGATCCCACGACCAGAACCGTCACTGCTCGAATCCATCCTGTAGGACCTGCTCCGCATTTCAAATTGCAAATTTGAGATCTCAAATGCGAGTTGTGTCTGGTCTCCTGACCATGCCACTCGTGTTGTGGCCGGCCCACTAACCGAGCCATTGTTGTTGACCTGCGGTCTTCAGTGAGGCATTGAGACCTGCGGTCGAAGGCACTGCGGGGTCAGGAGACCCGCGCAGAACGTCGAAGGCACTGCGGGTTCAGGAGACCCGCGCAGAACATTGGGTCGGCAGATCCACAAAGATCAGAGTGATGGCTCCTTTGGGTAAACGTCGAATGAAAGTTCTTGTCGCCAATCTCGGTTCCACAAGTTTCAAATACCGATTGTTCGATCTGTCCACGGAAGCGCAGCTTGCCAAGGGCGGGATCGATCGCATCGGTCAGCCGGATGCGCTGAGTGCCTGTTCGGTGCAGATCGGCAGCTATAAAGCAGAGACGCAGCAGTCGGTGCCCAATCATGCGGCGGCTGTCGGGATCTGTCTTGAGCAGCTGACGGACGCTCAGCACGGTTGCCTGAAGTCGGTGGATGAAGTCGGCGGAATTGGATTCAAGGCAGTCTTTGCAGGTGATCTCAGCGGTGTACGAATCGTCGATGAGAAGCTGCTGCAGAAGATGGAATCTCTTTCAGATATCGCTCCAGCTCACAATCCGCCCTATGTACGGGCGATGCGTCAGCTGCAGCAGGCATTTCCGCAGATTCCTCTCGTGGCCGCTCTGGAAACCGGCTTTCACGAAACCATTCCATTCGAACATCGAGCCTACGCGGTTCCTTACGAATGGTACACGGACTTTGAAATTCGCCGCTGGGGATTTCACGGGGCCAGCCATCGCTTCATCGCGGGCCGCATTGCGGAAATTCTATCCGTTTCCGAAAAGGGGTCAGACCCTAAAACGCAAAACGGTCAGACCCCTTTTCTGAAAGTCATCAGCTGTCATCTCGGTGGCAGTGCGTCGATCTGTGCGATTCGGAACGGCGAAAGCTTTGCCGCGTCGATGGGCATGAGTCCTCAGGGAGGCCTGCCGAACAATAATCGAGTCGGCGATTTCGATGCCTACGCGATTCCTGTGATCATGAAGCGAACCGGGCTGACGTTCGAACAGGTTCTGACTGAGATGTCTTCAAAAGGTGGTCTGCTGGGCATCAGCGGACTCAGCGGTGACTGCCGCGACCTGGAAGAAGCGTCTGCAAAAGGACATGACCGTGCCGAGAAAGCTCTGAAGCTGTTCGAAGCCTCGATCCGGTCCTACGTCGGATCGTACATGGCTCTGCTGGGCGGCGCGGATGTGATCGTCTTCACCGGCGGGATCGGTGAGAACAGCGATCGGATCCGAGCGAACGTCTGTAAGGACATGGAGTGGGCCGGAGTCGAACTGTGCTCAACGAAAAACTCAGGCATGAAGGGCGAAGCCTGCCTGAGCAAAGACAGCAGCAAAGTTCAGGTCTGGACAGTGCCAACGAACGAAGAACTGGTTGTGGCGAGACAGACACGGGACGTGCTGGCGCAATAGGTTTTCAGTTTTCGGTTTTCAGTTTTCAGAAAGGCAGTTTTTGGTTGGAAGGTGACCGGTGACAGGGAATCCTGCGATTCTCCGAAAACCGAAAACCGAAAACCGAAAACGCCCGAAGGGCTCCCATGTTCCTCGCTCGTATCACCGGAAGCCTTGTGGCAACTCAGAAGGTCGAATCGCTCATCGGCCAGAAGCTGTTGCTTGTGGAACCGCTGCGAGTCGACGAGAAGGATCAGAAGAGTCTGAAGCCAACGGGTCGCTCATTTGTAGTGGTCGACACCGTCGGGGCGGGCGAAGGCGAAGTGGTATTATGCGTTCAGGGTTCGAGTGCTCGGTTCACACCGGGAACAAAAGAACTTCCGATCGACGCTGCGATCATCGGAATTGTAGATACGGTGCAGGTGAAACAAAAATCGATCTACAAGGCTGGGGAGTAGAGATGGCTGATATCAATCGGCAGAACGGCGAAAAAGACGTCGATGTTCCCGAATCTGATGGCAGCCTGCGTATCGCTCAGATCATGTCAGGGAGTTCAACTGCTTTCATCGGCATGCTTCTAGTTTATTTACTTCTCACGATGCCGCATTTTATTTGGGACGCGGACGATAAAGTTTTCCGTTGGTCCTACATAGGAATGGCTTGCCTCGTCGGCAGCTTTCTTTTTCCGAAGTGGGTTGCAACTTTTTACCTCCAAAACGTTCTTTCACCGAGAAACATTGTTCATTCAACATCGGAGACTTCAAAACAAATCGCAGACGTTTTTCGCCTCAAGAACAAAGTCGCACATGCTTTTCTGGACGCGACGGCAATCTTCAGCATGTTTCTGGCTTCTGGAAAAGGTAGTGGTATTCAAATTGCGTTTATCGTCGTGTCATTGGGTCTTTCGATCTGGATATTTCCAACTTGCCCAAGTCAGGAAAATTGGGTTCGTCGTCAACTTGCAAAGGCTGGAATCGAGTGAACGACAATCCTTACTCAGTCGGCGAGCAACCGACCCTCAACGATACCAACCTGCAAGGGCCTGAGTTTGAAGGAGCGGTTCGTGGAATGCAGGTTATCGCGGCGGCGATGATGATTGGAGTGTTGAGTTTGTTGTTGGTGGTTATCTTGACGCTCGCGGGTGATACCCTCGGATTGAACAACCCGAGCGTCATGACTTTGGTTGCAGCAGGATTTTCGACTCTGATGATCGTCAATTATTTTGTTGTTCCCAGATTCGTTGCGAAGGCCCTCCTGAAGCAGGCGGTATCGAATGACTTAATCAACAAGGATGAGCCGTCGAAGCAGCAAGTTCTTGTTGGAATCTATCGCACTCATATGATTGTTGGATTGGCACTGCTCAAAGGAGCTGCGTTCTTTAATTTAGTCGCCCTGATGACAAGTAAAAACGTACTTTCGTGGTGCGCGGTATGGGCACTATTGGGTTTGATGCTTTTCAGATCTCCAACGCGAACCAGGGTTTCATTCTGGGTACAGGATAAGTTGAGGGAATTGCAAATGTAGGCGAGCGGCAGGGCGTTAGCCCTCCGTGTATACGCCGTTGTGGCCGGTCTCCTGACCGAGCCACAAGCGTTGACCGCAGGTCTCCCATGTATGGGAGACCTGCGGTCAGCGTGGCTGCGGGGGTCAGGAGACCCGCGCAGAACAGGAGGGGTCAGGAAACCCGCGCAGAACAGTGAACAAGTCTTGAAAGAAATCAAACTATGCAAGCAACAGCCAACGAACAAACGATCCGTAACATTGTTCAGGAAGTCCTGACTCAGCTGACCAGCCGCAATGGTGGTGCCGCGAAGGTCAACGGCGCCGCCGGTCCGGACACTCGCTGGGGCGTGTTCAGCACCGTCGACGAAGCCGTCGCGGCGGCTCAGAAGAGCTTTGAGAAGCTCAGCCACGCTTCACTGGAAGACCGCAAGAAGGCGATCAGTATCGTCAAGCAAATCTGCGATGAACAGGCTGAAGAGTTGGGCCGTCTGGAATTCGAAGAAACCAAGATTGGTCGACTGGAACACAAGATCGCCAAGCTGAAGGCGATCAAAGATGTGCCCGGAGTTGAATTCCTCCGCACAGACGCCATCAGCGGCTCACATGGCTTGATGATTACCGAGTACGCTCCTTTTGGAGTCATCGGTGCGATTACTCCGGTGACCCATTCGCTGCCAACTCTGGCTGGCAATTTTGTGAACATGGTCGCAGCGGGCAATACGATCGTCTGCAATCCACATCCAAACGGAGCAAAGATTGCCAGCGAAGGCGTGCGTCGCTTTAACAAGGCCATCTTTGCGGCAACCGGGCTGGAGAATCTAGTCAACATCATCGGTACGCCCACCATTGAATCGGCTCAGCAGGTCTTCGATCACCGCGGCGTAAAGCTGCTTGTCGTGACAGGTGGCCCCGCGGTGGCTCGAGCAGCTTTGCAGAGCCCAAAACGTGCGATCGTGGCTGGTCCTGGAAATCCGCCAGTAGTCGTGGATGCAACCGCCGACATCGAGAACGCGGCCAAGTCGATTGTGGCTGGTGCAGCATTTGACAACAGTCTGCTGTGCATCAGTGAAAAAGAAGTGTTCGCGGTGAAGGAGATCTTTGACTCGCTGATGACGGCCGTTTCCAATCATGGCGGTTTCCGCATGAATGCGGCTCAGATTGCCGCGTTCACAGCCAAAGCCTTTGGGCCTCCGAAAGAGCCGGGCGGGCATCATGTCCTGAACCGTGATTTCATCGGCAAAGATGCTGCCTGGCTGGCCGCTCAGATCGGGCTGAATGTTCCGGCCAGCACTCTGATTCTGTACGGTGAAACGGACGAGCACAATCCGTTTGTGACTGAAGAGCAGATGATGCCGTTCATCCCGTTCGTTCGAGCCAACTGCAGCGATCATGCGATTGCTCTGGCGAAGAAGTACGAACACGGCTTCGGCCACACCGCGATCATCCATTCTCGCGACGTGCACACGATCACGAAGATGGGACGCATCATGAACACAACACTGTTCGTCAAGAACGGCCCGTGCATGGCGGGACTCGGACTGGGCGGCGAAGGTTATCTGTCCTTCAGTATCGCCACCCCCACCGGCGAAGGCGTCACCAGCCCAATGACGTTTACAAGACAGCGAAGATGTGTGATGGTGGATGATCTGAGGATTATATAGGGTTTTCAGTTTTCGGTTTTCAGTGTTCAGATAAGCACATGAGGAACCGCAATGTTCCATTCGTTTGAAGATCTGGAAGTCTGGAAATCGGCGTGTGGCCTTGCCGTGCATGTTTATGAACAACTCCGCGAATCCCGAGACTTTGGATTGCGAGATTAAATGCAGCGTGCATCGATTTCGATAGCATCGAATATTGCAGAAGGGGGCTGAACGAGGAGGTAAAGACTTTCTGAGGTTTTTGTCAATTGCACGTGGATCATCGTCGGAGCTTCGAACTCAGGCGTACATTGCACAGAAAGTCGGAGCCATCAATCAGGAAGCGATGGAACACATTGTAACGGAAACCCGTCGAATCAATCGTATGCTGGTTTCACTGGCGAATGCACTGGGGCGTTCGTCTGAAAACTGAAAACTGAAAACTGAAAACCCTCACTTGCAAACCGCTCGAGTTATAGGGAACGCAACGGCCACCATGAAACATCCGTCAATGAACGGCTTGAAACTGGTGGTGTTGCAGCCTTTGGATATCAACAACGAACCTGATGAGTTTCCTCAGCTGGCGATTGATCCGCTGGGTGCTCGTCAGGGCGATTATGTTTTCTTTACCAGCGATACCAAGTACATCCAGGAACTAACGAAGCGCAAGGATTCGCCAATCCGGTTCTCCATTCAGGGCATTATGGATGAGCAACCGGAACCATCTCGTAAAACTTCAAAACGCAGAACATAACAGAAGAATAAAGTTTTCAGTTTTCGGTTTTCGATGTTCAGTTAATCACAGTAGTGCTGAGCTGAATTCAGATCTTAAACCTGCCCTGAAAACCGAAAACTGAAACCCCAGGCCAAATGACCATCGACCCATTATACATCGATCAGATCGTCCAGAACGTCATGCGCGAGATGAAACTCCGCACGACGTTGGCGGATGCTGGCGTGTCTGCGGTGAAGCCTGCAGAAGTGAAGGCTGCTCCGTTGACTGGGGCGGGGGATGCGGCGGTCCAGATTTTGGCGAAGGTGATCACTGAAGACGTATTGATCTCAGCAGGAGCGGCGGGGAAGACAGTATCGATCACCTCCGGTGCGATTGTGACTCCGTCCGGCCGCGACTTCATCAAAAAAAACGGTGTGCGCGTCTCGAGTGCGATATCAAAACCGACAGGCGTGTCGTCAGGCGCTTTGATTTTGATTGGAACCAGCCCGGTGATTCAGTCGGCCGCGACATCCGCAGGCTGGGCAGCATCGGCTGCGGGTTCAGAAGTCGAAGCGGCGTCTGCTGCTGCATCAAAGCTTTCATCAAGCCTGGTGGCGACTTGTGGTGGTGAGCCATCTGTGGTGGCGTGCCTGCTGAATCGCAAACCGGAAGTACGAGCCGCCGTAATTACAAAGTCCACAAACCTGATGACATTGACCACCGTGATGAGTCCGCATGTCGTATGCCTGGATTCATCCGGCTGGTCGTTTGGCGACATTTTGAAACTGCTGAGATCACTCTCAGCAGCCAGTCGGCCACGGGGATGGAATGAAATCTAGAAGGAGGTTTTTCGGGTTGAGGTTTTCGGAACATCGGATAATCGTGTCTCTGCGTTTATCTGAAAACTGAAAACTGAAAACTGAAAACCTGTGTTCAAACAATTATGAGAATCATGGAATGCATCGGTCGAGTCACGCTGTCGAAGTGGGATCCGACTCTAACGGGGGCCAGCTGGAAACTGGCGGTGCCTCTGATGCATGCAGGGTTGAAAGGCGACGAAGCTGGACGCACGGAGCCGATCATAGTTTACGACGATATGGGAGCTGGCATTGGCAGCCTGATGGCTGTCACAGAAAGTGCCGACGCCTCAACACCTTTTTATCCGAACTCAAAACCAATCGACGCCTACAACGCGGCGATTCTTGATACGGTCGATGTGGAATAGAAAACGCAGGTTCTCAGTGTTCGGTTTTCGGTGTTCAGAAAAACACAGGGAACTGCAAATCACTGAACACTGAACACTGAACACTGAACACTTTTTTTTGCGAAGTAAAAACCATGGCTAATAAATGGAACAGCGGAATTAACGACCGAGGCCTTAAAGAAGAGATCTGCGAGATCGGCCGACGGGTTTATAATAAGGGCTTTGCGGCGGCGAATGACGGGAACATCAGCATCCGAGTCGGCGAGAACGAAGTTCTTTGTACGCCCACGATGATCTGCAAAGGCTTCATGAAACCTGAAGATATTTGTGCGGTCGACATGGAAGGCAAGCAGATTGCCGGCATTCGCAAACGAACGAGCGAAGTTCTGCTGCATCTGGAGATCATGAAACATCGACCGGATGTTAAGGCGGTTGTTCACTGTCATCCGCCGCACGCGACAGCGTTTGCTGTCGCCGGCGAACCCATTCCTCAGTGCATTCTGCCGGAAGTGGAAGTCTTCATGGGCGAAGTGCCAATCGCTCCGTATGAGACTCCGGGCGACCACAGATTCGCGCAGACGGTTGTGCCGTTCCTCAAAGCGACGAACACCATCATTCTGAAAAATCACGGCACCGTTTCGTTCGGCAAAGACTTGCAGGACGCGTATTGGAAGACCGAGATTCTCGACGCATACTGTCGCATTCTTTTGCTCGCAAAGCAGATTGGACAGCCTCAGTACCTGAACGAACAGAAGAGCCGCGAACTGCTCGACCTGAAAAAGAAATGGGGCTTCGACGACCCTCGCTTCCACAACGAAGACTGCGACCTCTGCGGCAACAGCGCGTTTCGAGAAGGCTACAAGGAAAACATCCCGGTTCAGCGAGCTTTCGACCCAGCTCCATCATATCCCGGCATTCTGCAGAAGGCCTGCGGCACCGCATGTGAAACAAAGCCGGTCGATGCGAATGAAGATCTGGTCCGGATGATCACCAGCCAGGTTTTAGCAGCGTTGGGGAAGGCGTAGAGAAAAGGGTTTTCAGTTTTCGGTGTTCAGTTTTCAGTGAACCGCAGGTGGCTGTGTTGGCTGAGCGATGAGCAATCGAAAGCGGAGAGCGGAAATCACAACTGAAAACTGAAAACTGAAAACTGAAAACTTGAGTCGAAGGCGAAGCCGAATGAAAGTCAGCATTATTGGTGGTGGTGGACTGGTAGGTTCCTGTGCCGGATTTGCTCTGCAGGCCGGGAAGATTGTCAGTGAAATCAATCTGATTGACGTCAACCAGGAACTATGTGAAGGCCAGGCTCTGGACCTGCTCCACGGTGCGTCCCTGATGGCGCCTCAGAAGATCACCAGCAGCGGTACTGAGGGTGCAAAAGATGCGGACGTGATCGTCATCACCGCTGGCCTTCGACGTAAGCCGGATGAAAGCCGACTGGACCTCATCAACCGCAACGTCGTACTGTTTCGCAGCATCATGGCTGACGTGAAGAAACATGGCTTCAAGAAGGAAGCCATCGTTTTCGTCGTGTCGAATCCTGTGGACGTGCTGACCTATCTGGCCGTGAATGAACTGGGGCTGCCAGCGTCACAGGTCATTGGCTTGGGCACAGTGCTCGATACGACGCGACTCCGCAGCATGCTGGCTCAGCGGCTCAATGTTCCGCCTACGCAGGTGAACGTGACAATCTTCGGCGAGCACGGCGACAGCATGGTTCCGATCTGGTCGGCCGCTCAGATTGCCAACCTGCCTCTGGAAAAATTCCCCGGCGTTAACACAACGCTCATTGCCGAAGTCGAAAAGAAGACTCGTGGCAGCGGAGCGGAAGTCATCAAGAAGAAAGGTGGAGCCGGCTTCGCGGTCGGCGTTTCCATCGCTGATGTAGTACACAGCATTGCGTTGAACGACCGACGTATTCTGCCAGTGAGCTCGCTGATGAGCGGTGCGTATGGTCTGCGAGACGTCTGTCTTTCGATCCCGACCGTTGTGGGACGTTCAGGCGTGCAGAGCCACATCGAAGTCGATCTTTGGTCCAAGGAAAAAACAGCACTTGTGCAGAGCGGCACTGTGCTCAAAGAAACGATCAGCAAAGTCCTGAACGGGTGATGCTTGTCCGAGACTGTTACAAATTGCAGGGGCAGCGTTCAACGCTGCCTTTTTTTACGTCCGCGATTCGATTCGCATAACGCCCAGCGGGCGATGACACCCTGAAAACCATCGCCTTGATCTGCGGCAGTCGGGACGTCGTCGGGCAAAAATCCTGACGCGATTGTAAAACTGCAGCAAAATCTGATCTTTCTTGAACAGTGGGATTCGTAGTATCCTGCTCAAAGTGGACTGCGGCAGGAATTGCCGAAGCCACCGGGTATCTGACAAATCCTGCTGAATTGGCATGCCGGCTGCTCTATCGCACCGACAAGTCGGTTGCTGGCAAGTCTGACAACAACTTCCAGAATCAGAAGCGATTGTTTTTGAATCGCAGTGTCGGAAATTCTGCGATCTGCACGGTGCGGCGTCATTCTGCTTTCGCAGCGAGAACAGCTCAGTGTTGATGTTCAGGGAATGGATTTCCTGAAACGACCGAACAGGTCATGACCGAATATCCTGGATGTTTCGGCTCACGCTCAAACGGCAAACAGATTTCTGCTTGCTCGGATTTTTCTTCAGGCACGGAAGCCAGTTATGAAGATGATCATGCTGTTGATGATGTTGGCCGACACCGAGATCGGCCCGACGACCACTCCCGATGTGCAGCTGCTGGACTTCACCGCCAGCTATTGCCAGCCATGCCAGCAAATGGTCCCCATCCTGCAGCGAATGGAGCGAGACCGCTTTCCGGTACGCCAGATTGACATTACCGAAGAGCATGAACTGGCTCGACGATTTAAAGTGGATCGTGTTCCTACGCTTGTCCTTCTGGTCGAAGGCAAAGAAACAAAACGCTTTGTGGGCCTGACTGACGAAGCGGAACTTCGCAGTGAGATGAACAAGGCCGCTCGCCAGCTTGCAGAAAGCCGAGGCGAGCAGACTACTCCTGCCATTGAGGTCACTCCGACAGAACCAAAAACGGCCGAGTTAGAAAAACAGGACCCGCCAGCGGAACGTTCATCACTGAGCGACATATTTCGAAAAATGCTTCCTGGCGGCAACCGAACAACAGCTCTGGAATTCCCCAACGTCCGTGCTCAAAGTCCTGAAATAACGGCCGAACAACTCAAAGGTATTGATGCCGCATCAGCCGCAACAGTGCGAGTTCGTGTGGCTGGAATTTCCACAAAAGACAAAGCTAAGGTTCAGGACGTCGGCACCGGGACAATCGTTTACAGTGCTGCTGGTCAGGCGATCATTCTGACCGTTGCGCATGTTTTCCTCGATATCGCCACGAAGGACGCAGTCGTTGAGGTGGAGCTTTTTGAAAATGGCAAGGCGGTCCCTTATCCGGCGAAGTTGATCGGCGGAGATCACAATTCCGATCTCGCATTTTTAAAGATTCAGACATCAAAAATTATGCCGTCAGTTCGCCTGTCTGAAGTCGCGCCGAAAATCGCAAAGGACCAGGCACTGATAAGCTTTGGCTGCAACAACGGCAGCGATCCCACACGGCTTGAAACAAAGGTGGCTGACATCAATCGCTACCGCGGCCCTGCCAATCTGGTGTGCACGACAGACCCCGTCAGCGGCCGTTCAGGTGGCGGACTTTTTAATACCAGCGGCCAACTTGTGGGAGTCTGCAGCTGTGCAGATCGAAAACGCGAGGAAGGTCTTTACATGGCGCATGACACAATCATGAAGCTGGTTCAAAGCCTGAAGCTACAGTCCATTCTGGAGACTCCTGCAGGCATTGGCGAAGATGCGGCCACATCCTTTCAGAATCTTCTGGCGGACAAATCTGCGCCTGCAGAAAATAACGCAGGTTCTCTTACAGCGCCATCCGAGCCGCTGGCCAACGCAGAACCATCGTTCGATGAAGTTGATGAAGCGACCGCCGCTCTGCCAGGGGACACAGAGGTTGCATTTGCCGATGGCGCTGAGTTGAGCGACGCTCCTCTCTTCTCAGAATCCACTCCGGAGCAAGCCAAAGAGAAACTTCCCGCAGCCCTGTCCACTGCAACTGCGGCGGGTCCGAAAGTGACGATCCTGATTGATGACAACACGCCTGGTGCTCAGACAAAGGTGATTGTGATTCCTCAGGCAACTCCGTGGATGATGGAATTGCTGACCGGCGAATCCAATGAGCCTTCGGCTTCGACAATTGCCGCCATCAAGCGATCTGCCGCTGAGGCGACGTCGGCACGCCAGTCGACAAGGTCCGCAAAACGTGGCTCACAAGCCAAAGCGATGTCTCAGGCCCCTTAAGGCAAACGCAGCGTAGTCGCCGTCTGCATCTCCTCTCTGGTGGACTTCAGAGCTCGGCATTCCAAAGATGCCGGGCTCTGTTCATTTCAGCCGCGTGGCAAAACGTTAGTCTCAGAGCAAAAGAGCCCTATGCCGATTTCCGAAGACGTCCGAGAATGCGTTCGAAATCGTCGTTGTTGCCGAAGTGAATCACGATCTGACCCGAGTCATTTTTCTTCTGGCGGATATCAATCTTCGCCCCAAGAATGTCTCGCAGATTTTCCTGCAGTGATAGAACATGGTTGGATAACGCTGGTTTTTCACCAGACACTGAAGAAGTGTCGGAGCCCGATGGCAAGGACAATGTCCCGGCCTTCAGCATCTCCCGAACGATTTCTTCCGTACGACGAACAGACAGCTGTTCCTGTTCAATCTGGCGAGCCAGTTCGCACTGCTGGGCTTCAGACAGTGGCAGGATGGCCTTGGCGTGTCCACCACTAATTCGCCCTTCACGCAACATTTTCTGAACAGCGTCCGGCAATTCCAGAAGCCGCATCATGTTACTGACGTTGGCTCGACTCATGCTCAGCTGGCGAGCCAATTCTTCGATCGTGCCTCCGAAGCGGTCCAGATAGTCCTTGAAGGCTCGCGCCTTTTCCAGCACGTTCAGGTCTTCACGCTTCAGATTTTCTTCCAGTGCCGCTTCGCTCGACTGGCGATCACCAAATTCGATCACTCGGCAGGGGACTGTTTCCATACCCACCTGCTGAGCGGCACGCCAGCGGCGTTCACCGGCAATCAGCTGATATCCGGCTTCACCGTCGGGACGGATGCGTACCAGCAGCGGCTGCAGCAGACCGTGGCGACGGATGCTTTCGGCCAACTCGTCGATGGCCGCCTGTTCAAAATCCCGTCGAGGCTGAAAGGGATTGCGTTCGATCAGCTCAAGCGCAATCTCATCCGAAGCTGGAGCCGGTGGCGCGGACGCGGCATGCATTGGGATGGTTGCTGGTCGCGGGCCCTCGGAGTCCTCCATGCCGCTGCTGCCCAGCAAAGCATTCAGACCTCGGCCCAGTCGTCGCTTCATTCCGCCATTTGCCTGATCAATCGTTTGAGCGTCCATTGCTTTCGCCTCGAACTCTTCTGCAGTGTACTGGTGGCTGGATGCGGGATTGTAATCTCGCCATCATTCTTCAGGCGGCCCTTGCCACACGCCTGACCGGCGCTGGAAATCCCGTCGTTTTTTACTCATCGGCACAACCGTCACAGTCAATGCAGTCCGGATTTCCGAATTGTTTGCAGCGGCAAAAACTGCCGAACGACAGGGCAGAAACCTGAGGCTGGGAATTCATTGTGAGAATCGTTTCCGACGCAAACGGAGCCTTTTCTAACAGCTCGGGGCGCACCATCAATACTCGGCCGCAATCCATGTCCGTGTGCTCAACGTTTCCCCGGTCGCATCCAGCGTGACAGCCGTCTTCCACTGCAGCACGCCGAACGGCAACTGGTCGCAATAAAGTACATCGCACCGATGCCAGCATTTTCCGAAGACTCGATCATCCACAACAACACGTGCCGCAGCGCGATCCACCTTCCAGGCTTTCGCAGGGTCTGATTTCGAAGGAATCCATGTTGGGCCGGCCGCATTGAAGTAGCGTGACTCCGGCAGGGCGCGCAGCAAGTCGCGCAAGCTGGCGATCAGATCCGACGAACCTCCGGCGGACGGTATCACAAAACTTTCCACCGGCTGTCCCGACATCATTTTTCTTCGATCCAGCAACACGGCCTGCTGGACACTATCCAGATCGACGGACACGGTGACCACGTCTTCGTTCGTCGTCCCCGCGGACGCCACGACAGTCAGCGTGAATCGTTGGCCGTCGCTGCTGAGCCAGGTCATCGAAGCACCAGGCTTCGCAGGGATGTTACTGAGCACCGTGGCACGTTTCGGATCGAACGGAGTGACTGGTGTTCGATAGTGAATCCATCTGGCGGATTCCATTTGTTCATACAGCCACGAAGGTCTCCACGGCCGGTTCAACGACCAGCTGACAGAGATTATCGAAACAAATAAAAGCAGTGCAGCAAGACTTCGAAACCCGCGCTGCTGCCACTTCTCCAGAACCGGTGCGATAGTGATCCACCAGAATGGCGACAGCCACAGCATCCATCGCAGCCCGACTGAGTTGCCGCCGTAGTTGTAATTCTGAGTCCGCGTGAGATAAAAGCCGAACGTCACAAGGGTCATCAAGCCGCCGGCGAGAATCAGCAATCGCCGCGTTGAGCGTTCTCGTTGCACCATGCCCAGCCACCACCCCAGAATGACGAGACACAGCACAGGCGTCAGCGACAGCAGTCCATGATGTCCCAGCACACAGTGAAAAAAATAAACCAGCGGCGATTCGGTGCTGGCATCAAGGTCTCGGGGATTGGACCAGTAGCTGGGAATGCCGTTGTGTTCGTAGACGTAGGTTTCAGAACCATACGTTGCATAAAACGGCCGAACTCCGCCGGTTGCCATCCAGTTCGTGACAAAGAAAGCTGCGATCGGAATGGCAGCCGCCGGAATGAACCATCGCAGTGTGACCTGCCGACTGATAACGAACGCAAGGACAAACGCGAGGACACCCATCTGGGCGGCAGGCAGCTCAAAGCAGGCGGTCAATGCAGAGAAGAATCCGAGAGCAGCGAAGTCTCGTCTGCGTGACGTCGACGCTTCATGTAAACTCAGAATGCGGGCCGCAGCGGCGAGCGCAAACATGGCACAGGCTACCGCCGGCGTGTGATTGTTCAGCGTCGTGAGGTAGGGATTCAGGATGGAACCGAATCCCGCGGCGGCCAGCACAAAGAGGCGTGCTTCCAATGAGCTTCCAAATGTCCTCAGGCAGCCGCTGAGAGAACGCAGTGCAAAATAGAACGGGATGACATTCACAATCAGCAGCAGCAATCGCGTCACCAACGCCGTCTCATTGAACAGCCCATAACCGAGCGTGGACCGCTCAACGGCATACAACCCGGCTACCAGAACGGACAGCAGCGGCGGCTTGGACGAATAAAAATGCCACGGTTCAGATTCGCTCGTTCGGTAGCGAACCTTGTCGATCGTGGACCAGCGGCCCACAGCATCGATCTCATCGATCTGAAACGTCCGTCGTTCCACGAGCGACCAGACTGTCGCCCAGCGCGAGCGGTCATTGGCACTCTGCAGCGGCGGAGCCTGAAGGACGGCTGCAGTGATCACAGCCGTGGCTGCAAGAATCAGAATATGCTCAACGACCGAAAGTCGATAAGCCGTCGCCCGCTCTTCAGGAGCCGTTGAGATCATGGAGTTTATGCCTCTGAGAGTCTGACCTGCGAACCGTCGAGCCGATGACAATCGCGCCGATAATCAAAACTGGTAATGTACGGGACGGCCTGATTTTGTCATCCACTACCGGATGACTGCCCGAAAGTCCTCGTTTTTCTTCGCGGTTCCGGCCAAATCGGCCTGCGTCGTTGATTGATCTGAGGCAATGGTTGATAATGTCGGGTCTTGATTTTCAACATCACATGCAAAATGCGCCGGGCAGAAATCTGTCAGCGGTGGTTTGCCAACGGATTTCTTCTGGAAAATGGTCCCTGGGACCGCTAATCGAATGAACGCTGCTAATTCCACCGCATCCGGTCGTCCTCTGCAGGACGTCAACATCATCGGTACTTTGCCGCTGATTTCTCCTGCGGAACTGAAACGCGAGTTTCCCGTGTCACCCACCATTGCCGAACATGTCGGGCAGTCGCGTGGCATCGTCGAAGAGATCCTGCGAGGCAACGACAAGCGAGTCATCGCCATCGTGGGGCCGTGTTCGATTCATGACACGGGGATGGCTCTTGAGTATGCTCGAAAGCTGAAGCAGGTTGCCGATGAAGTCAGCGATCGCCTGTTCGTCGTGATGCGAGTTTACTTCGAAAAGCCGCGCACGACCGTCGGCTGGAAGGGATTGATCAACGATCCGCATCTGAACGACACGTTTGACATCGCCACTGGCCTGCGGAAGGCTCGTCAGATTCTGCTCGACATCAACACGGTGGGCTTGCCAGCCGCGACGGAGATGCTCGAACCGATTACTCCTCAATATATAGCCGACCTGATCACACTTGCATCGATTGGTGCACGGACAACCGAATCACCGACTCACCGGCAGATGGCCAGCGGGCTTTCGATGCCGGTCGGATTTAAGAACAGCACCGAAGGCAGTCTGGAAGTCGCAATCAACGCGATGAAGGCCGCCCGGGCTCAGCATAATTTTCTGGGCATTGATAACGATGGCAAAACATGTGTCATGAGCACTCGCGGAAATGAACTGAGCCATCTAATTCTCCGCGGTGGACGCAACGAGCCGAACTACCAGGCCGAACATGTGGCTGAAGCCAGCCACATGCTGCGTGATGCAAAGCTGCCGCCACGACTTGTTGTGGACTGCAGCCACGCCAATTCCAGCAAAGACTATCGTCGTCAGCCGGTCGTCTGGACGGATGTGATTCAGCAGCGCGCGGCCGGTAACGAAGAGATTGTTGGGCTCATGCTGGAAAGCAATCTTAACGAAGGCGCACAGGCTCTGACCGAAGACCTGTCCAAACTGAAACACGGTGTCAGTATTACCGACGGCTGTATCAGTTTCGAGGAAACTGCCGACCTGCTGCGATCCGCCCGAAAGATGCTTTCCGCGTCATCCACCTGAGCGGCAAAACACTGTCAGCGAGCCGCTGGCTGAAATTCCCGCGGGCCAGCCCCCGGAGGGTCCACTCCGGGCAATCAGGCATTCTGAAGATCACCCTGTCCGATTGTCGCGCCGTCGAATTGTCGCCCCGTGCCAGCTTGCCTGGCATGAGCGGGAGTTTTGTGGTTAGACAACGAGAACAAACGCGAGGCCGCCCCGGTTGGCTCGTCCAACCGGAACGGAAAGTTTTTGCACGATGCAACATGAGTAACGCAGGGAAACTTAGCTTGCTGCCAGGCGAGCTGGGCAGGGGAGCCGGTTTTCTCGGGCGCGTGTGCTAACTTCAAAACTTTCGCTCATGTCGGGCAAGCCAACATGGGGCGGAAAGCGATCGCGTCTGAAGTCTTTCTCGGGGTCTCCGTCCGGCTTGCCCGGGCGGAACCTGCTTTCAAGGCCGAAATCCGTGGTCGTTGCCAGGCTCAACCTACGGAAAGTCATCAGCAACCGGTGCGAAAAGGCTGGCTGGCGGAGTCTCGCCGGTTCTCTCCCTGCGGATGATCATTCTCAAGATCGCCCTGTCCGCTCCTTCCGGTTGCGACTACAATTTTGTTTTGACACAGGGTTTGCTCCCATAAATGTCGGTGAAGGATGCCGGCGGGCGAATCCGGCTTTGGTGAGATCTGATGTCTGTTTTGATTGTTGCCTCGGACGTGAAGGACTGGCCGTTCGAGATTCCGGGAGTCGAAGTCGTCGATGCCTGGACCTATCTGACATCTCCTGAATTCGCGTCTGGAGGGCGTAGTTCGCGAGTCGTCAATCTGTGCCGTTCCTACCGCTACCAAAGCACCGGCTACTACGTGTCGTTGCTGGCAGAAGCACGCGGCCACAAACCACTGCCGGGCGTGATCACTCTGCAGGATCTGAAGACTCGCGGCAGTGTCAAGGTTCTCTCCGATGAACTGGATGAACTGATTCAGCAGAATCTCGCTCCCCTGCAATCCAACGAATTTACTCTCAGCGTTTATTTTGGACGCAACCTGGCTCGCCGCTACGATCGCCTGGCTCTGCATCTGTTCAATCTGTTTTCAGCGCCGCTGCTTCGATTTGAATTTGTTCGCTCGGAAGACGGTCAGTGGCAAATTCGCAAAGTGCAGACCGTGGCCGCGCACACATTGCCGGACAGCCACAAACCGTTCGTCGAAGAATCGGCTCAGCGTTATCTTTCCGGACGAGCGTCCTCGCCGCGATCAAAAAAGCGAACTCGCTTCGACCTGGCCATTCTGCACGACCCGGACGAAAAGCAGAATTCGCCCTCCAACGAACTGGCTCTCAAACGATTCATCAAAGCCGCCAAAGAGCAGGACGTTTATGCGGAGCTGATCACAAAGGACGATTACGGCCGGCTGCTGGAATTTGATTCGTTGTTTATCCGCGAGACCACTTTCGTCAATCATCATACCTACCGGTTTGCACGGCGAGCCGCCAAGGAAGGGATGGTAGTGATTGATGATCCGGTTTCCATTTTGCGATGTACCAACAAGGTGTATCTCGCTGAAATGCTGGCTCGCCACAAGATCGACATTCCGCGATCCATCGTTGTTCATCGTGACAACATTCATCGCATTATCGAAGAGCTTGGTTTCCCGTGTGTTCTCAAGAAGCCGGACAGTGCGTTCTCACAGGGCGTTGTGAAGGCGACTTCCGAAGAAGACCTGCGTGCGAAGATTGCCGACTTTTCCGGCGATTCTGAACTGTTGATCGCTCAGGAATTCCTGCCGACGACGTTCGACTGGCGAATCGGGATTCTGGACCAGAAGCCGCTGTATGCCTGCCGCTATTTTATGGCCCCCGGGCACTGGCAGATCGTCAAACAGGAACGCGATGGTCGCGGTCGATATGGAAAAACGGAAACTCTTCCGGTGGAGCTGGCTCCTCGGAAGGCCGTAAAGCTGGCTCTGAAAGCCGCCAATCTGATTGGCGATGGTTTGTATGGAGTCGATGTGAAAGAATCGAATGGAAACTTTTACATCATTGAAGTGAACGACAATCCCAATGTCGATGCCGACAGCGAAGACGCCGTCCTGAAGGAAGATCTGTACAACCGAATCATGGAAGTCTTCGTACGACGCATGGAACAAAAGAAGTCCCGACTGGACGACTGACAGTCTGCTTCGATCGCTGAAAAGCGTGCGCCATCCGGTAACCACAATAACAACGGTAGCCGGCAGATTCCGTCAGTCGGCGGAGTTGTGGCAACGAGATTCCGTGTCTGCCCTGCAAAAGGATAAAGCTAGACGTGACTGAGACTGCTCAAAAGAAACTGGGACTGTTTGAAGCCTACGGCGTTGAGCTGGAATACATGATTGTCTCCAAAGACAATCTGGACGTTCTGCCGGTCTGTGATCGGCTTATCGAAGCTGAGTGCGGCAAAATCGAATCCGAAATTGAACGAGGTAAAATTGCCTGGTCAAACGAATTGGTTCTGCACGTTATCGAACTCAAAACGGCTGCCCCCGAAGCCAAACTGACTGGACTTGCCAGCGAGTTTCAGGCACAGATTCGGCAGATCAACAAGCGACTCAGCGATCTCGGCGGCATGCTGATGCCTTCTGCCATGCACCCATGGATGGACCCGTTTCGTGAAATGCGATTGTGGCCTCACGATTACAGCGCGGTGTATGAAGCCTTCAATCGCATCTTTGATTGCCGAGGTCATGGCTGGGCCAACCTTCAGAGCGTTCATCTGAATCTGCCGTTTTTCGGTGATGACGAATTTGGGCGTCTGCATGCGGCCGTTCGCCTGATTCTTCCGCTGCTGCCCGCCATTGCAGCGGCCTCCCCAGTTGTGGAAGGCCGTCTGACCGGACGCATGGACAATCGCCTGAATGTGTATCGCACGAACTCCCGAAAAATTCCCATGGTCGCTGGAAAGGTCATTCCCGAGCGAGCTTTTACTGAAGCCGAATACCATCAGCAAATTTTCGAACCGTTGTTTCGAGAGATCGCCCCTCATGATCCTGATGGAGTGCTGCAGGATGAATTCCTGAACGCGCGCGGTGCCATCGCCCGGTTCGGCCGAGGTTCCATCGAAATTCGCGTGATCGACATTCAGGAATGTCCGGCTGCGGATCTCTCTGTGCTGCAGGTCACTGCTGCCGTTTTGAAAGCCCTGACCGACCAGAAATGGTGTTCCCTCGAAGAACAGAAGTCCGTGGAAATTGAACCTTTGCATGCGGTGCTGCTGAATGCGATCGACAAGGCCGATCAGGCGGTGATCGATGACCAGGCGTTGCTGCGACTGTTTGGCTTTACACGAGCCACGTCCTGCACTTTGAACGAACTCTGGCGGCATCTTTACGACGAAACATGTCCCACGATGGATCTGGAAACACGTCGAGCGTTTGAAAACATTCTGGAGTACGGCCCGCTGGCTCGCCGCATTCAACAACGCCTGGCGAAGGATTCCTCCATGCTGCAGATCACGGAAGTCGCCTGCCAGTTATGTGACTGTCTTGCGATGGGCCAGCAGTTCGGCGTCCGACGTCGATAGCGGGGCGTTATTCGGTCGGATGTTCTTCGAACTTCGATCGGTATTCCTCAGGAATCTCCAGCGATTCCAGGGACTGCCCGGGTCGAACAATACAACATACGGTCTTCATTGTTCCTCGAGCGATGGGCCGTTCACCGTTGCGAAAGAGGACATCGAACGTCAGTGACTTCATCCCGATTCGCTGGATCGTGAGCGACACCGACAGCACGTCTTCGTACCGAGCCGGAGACTCAAAGCGGCATTGAGCCGAAACGCGAGGCCAGCCGATTGTGCTGCCATCCGGGAGATGTCGCACGATCGACACTCCCTGAGACCGAAAGAATTCGTGTTCGATCTGCTCCATCCACTTGTAGAAGTTGGAAAAGTGTACAATCCCGGCCATGTCAGTTTCGCAAAACTCAACACGGCGAGTCATCTGATACGAAGAAGCCATGACTTGCCTGATTTATAACGGACCCGAAGTTTTCAACTGCCTGATACCGACGTCGTGGCTCACGCATTGAGCCTGCTACCGAAGCGACCATCCGGCAGTCTTTTTAAAACGGCATGATAGCGAAGCCGAGTCTGCAAATCGAAGAGGCCAATTCCCGGACATCGCAGAATCCCCGGATTCGGTTCCTCACCCAATCGTGGCGGCTCAACGCAGATACAGGAATTCTTTCGTATTGAACATCGAATGGGCCATCGTCTGCCAGATGGATTGACTGCTCAGCTGATCCGCGTCCGCAATCTGTTCGGCTGCTGCAAAGTCTCGCACAGCCTCGGCCCATCGCGACAGTTCTTCACTTGAAGCGTGACGGCCAAACGCTTTTGAAAACATGTGCTGCAGCCGAGATTCCGCAGAACTGTCAGGCCGCTTGATCAGTTGTGTCGCCCAGAACGCCGCCTGATCGACAACAAACGGATCGTTCAATAACGTCAGCGACTGCGCAGGAGTTGTCGTCACATCGCGTCGCCCGGTGGGAATCTTGGGGGCCGGCTGATTGAACGTGGCCAGAAAACGAGGCGGCTCCATAATCGTCACTTTGGTGTAAATCGATCTCCGTCCCACGCCATCCAGGGGTCCTGAGAACAACCGTTTCTGCGGATCTTCATTCAGCCGATACGGGTTCGACGTCGGTCCATACAATGTTGTATCCAGACGGCCTGAAACCAGCAGCATGGCGTCTCGCAGTGATTCTGCATCCAGGCGATGCACAGGAAAATGATGCAGCAGCCGGTTCATTGGATCGGTGTCAGCCGCTGCTGCCATCAGTTGCTGGGACTGCTGCCATGTTTGACTCATCAGAATATTGCGAATCAGCTTCTTCGTGGACCAGCCTTCGTCCATAAATCGCTGTGCCAGATAGTCGAGCAATTCTGGATGCGAAGGCTGATCGCCCACATGGCCGAAATCGTCGGGCGTTGCGACAAGGCCCGTTCCGAACATCCAGTGCCAGACTCGATTCACATAGACTCTGGACGTCAATGGGTTGCGACGACTGGCCACAAGTTCTGCCAGTTCAAGACGCGTTCTGTCCGCCGGCTTGTGACCACACACATCCAGCAGAAAGCGTGCGGCTCCGTGAGGCACCGGTTCGCCCAGGTCATCGTAGTCACCACGAATGTTCAGCCGATAATTCAGCCGTTCGTCGATGTCCGCCATTCCATTGACTGTCACCGGTTCCTGCAACTGCTGTTCAACTTCGCGATAGCGTAACAGGGTCTTACGAAGTGGAGCTTCCGGCGCTGCGTCTCCAAAATCATTCCGCACCGCACCGCTGGCCAGCATCCAGTTCAGCAGACGCACATCTTCATCACTGGCCCGATCTTCCCGCCACGCAATCACAGCGTTTGTCATCAGGGTCTGATAACGCCTGGCGACATCATCCAGATCCACCGTCTGCGTCAGATTCTCTTTGAACAATGGCAGCAGCCACGCCAGCTCATCGTGTGGAGAAAACGGGGCCACATGTTTGACGACTCGACTGATCTGAAACCAGCTGCGAGGATCGGCCGCCTGCTCTTCGGAACAGGCTCCACCAAGACCCACGCGCGGAGGAAAATTGGGATTGCTCGTCTTCGTCGCATATTCAACGTAAACATTTCGATCAGTCATCGCTCCCAAACCATCGCCCATTTGCCATTTGGGAAATGGATCACTCACATACTGCTGGCGTTCCGTAAGAAATGCGTTGTCGACAACCGTTCTCCGCGCCGCAAAATCGCCTCCCGCCACTTCGAAACTCAAATGCCCCGGCCCAAGCGTTTTGGTTAACGGTGTCCGCAACGCTCCATTCATTCTCGGCGATAAAGAATTCGTACACAGACCTCCGAGCAGGATGGAATCGACCGTTTTGTCACCTGCAAGTGCAACCACAAAATCTCCGCGACGTACGATCTCACCCAAGCCCGCGCCATCCACCGACCAGCCCTGCGGAACGCCGTCGCGGAAGTCAGCGACAACGCTGAAGTGAGCCGCATTCTCCGTAGTCCGCCGTTTGTGTTCGTCTTCATATTTTTGCGTCAGCGCAGCCCATGCTTCGCTGACCGGCTGGCCATCATTCTTTGTCTTCTGAATTTGCTCCCAGACATGAAGCGGATCTTCCAGCGGGCGGGTACCAGCAGCGCCCGCGAGTTTCGTCAGGACTTCTGATCCCACACGGCCCGTATCTTCCAGCCAGCGTTCTGCGAGCAGCGTGCGCAGCTCGCGCTTCAGCTGCTTCAATTGATTGCGAGCGGACTCATTGCGCTGGGGCTGATCGGCGGTGTTGGTGACCCAGCGCGCACTCATGAATAATCCGCCGAGTGCGTAATAATCCCTCTGCGAAATTGCGTCCAGTTTGTGATCATGACAGCGTGCACACGCAATGGTGGTGGCTAGAAATGCTTTTCCAAAGGCGTCGATTTTATTGTCCAGCATCTCCTGATGGATGCCATTGAACTCGGCACTGTCACCGTGCCTTTTTTCGCCCATCTGAAAGAACATCAGACCAAGCAAGGATTGATTGATCCCCAGTTCGGAATTCACGCGCGGTGTCGCCAGCAGGTCTCCGGCAATGTGTTCTCGAACAAGCTGATCAAAAGGCAGGTCGTCATTGAAGGCGCGAATCAGATAATCGCGATACCGCCACGCCCCCTTCGCGGGCATGTCCCATTCATAGCCATAAGTATCTGTGTAGCGAACCACGTCCATCCAGTGGCGAGCCCATCGTTCGCCAAAATGAGGTGACGCCAAAAGCCCATCAATCGCTTGCTCCCAGGATTCTGAATCTGGACCTTCCGAGAACTGCTCCAGTTGCGATTCCGTCGGAGGCAACCCCGTGACCGCAAAGCAGGCGCGGCGAAACAGCGTCTGCCGATCGGCCGGTGGCGCGAGTTCCAGATGCTTCTCCCGCAGCTTCGCAACAATAAATCGATCAATGCTGTTCAATAACGGCGACGAATCCAGAAGTGGCGGCTCACTCGATTTTATTGGCTGAAGACTCCACCATTGACGTCGATCCTGATACAGAGCCTCAAACGTTTCCGAAGCCACTTCACCGGCCTCTGGCGGATGATCGCGTGGATCGAAGGCTCCCGATTCAATCCATTCCGTCAGCGATTGAATTTCGGGTTCTGAAAGTTTTCGGCCCGGCGGCATTTCCAGACCTTCGTGCCGCACAGCCGACAGCAGCAGACTTTCAGCAGACTTCCCTGGAACCACAGCCGGGCCTGAATCTCCGCCCTGTTGCGCAGCCTGACGAGAATCCAGTCGCAAACCGCCTTTGACCTCGTTACTGGCACCTGAATGGCATTCGTAACAATGCCGCACCAGCAGCGGACGAACTCGCTTTTCGAAAAACTCTTGCTGCTCGGCGGTATCGCCTTTGGCCACCGCATTCGTCTGCGCAGATACCGGCGGAGTCCATCCACTGAGCACTATCAGCATCAGAATCACGGCCTGCAGCGTCTGCTGAACCTGCGGCAACAGCCACCGTTGAACCGACTGAGTCTGCAGCGGGGCGGCCTTGCTAAGTTTGCGGCGTGACATGCTGGAGGGATCCGAACCGGGGCGTCAGGCAGCCAACTTCAAAATCGCTGCGTTCAGGGAAGTCTCTCCATGTTGGACCTTGAGATCCCGTAAATCAAGCGTCCATCAAAAATGGCTCATGGAGCAACATCCGATTCGACCAACAAAGCCCGCCGGGATCGCTGGCAAAACATTTCAGTCCTCAAACAAGTAACCCGTCGTGAGAGACTAGACGTGCCCATAACGAAAAGATCCTTCGTTGCGACGAAATATCGCAAGAAGGATCTCGGAAACGGGCGAGCGACGAAGATGCGTCACCCGCGGCAAATGTTCGCAAAATCCCGGCCCAACTCGCGGCGCGGGAATCAAATCAACGACAGAGCGACTATTCCAGATCAAAAGTGAACGATGTCTTCTCGGCAGCATTCGCTCGCAGCGGCGTTGCTTCACCGTACTTCTCGAAGGCTGGATCGGCGCCACCGGCCGCCATGCGACTGATCGACACTTTATACTCAACGGGCTTCGCACTCACGATTATTGCTTTGCCCTGACCATCGGCCTGCGCGTAGATGGCGTCTCTAGCAGTCCCATCGACCGGTACAAGGTTCACCTCAGCGGCTGGCAAGGGCTTCCCTTTCTTAGTGATGATCACTTCCAGATCAAGTCCGGTTGGTGGCGGCGCTTGTTCATCGCCACAACCCAGATTCAGCAGGACAGTGACAAGCAACAACCCCTTCAGTGCTCTCGCAACATGACCAAACGACATGAACGCCTCTCTCTTTCGCAAACTTACGATTGCTCATTACTCGACAGGGTGGGAAAAGGAGTTGGGCAAGCCGAAATCGACTCGCCCAACCGATAAAAACCTTAGCCGACTTTAGCGACTACCATTCGCCCAGAACTTCGCCGCCCATTGGGGTGTTTGCACCCCACCATATGCCGCCGTCGATGTTATTGCTGACGAACTTCACTGAACCATCCATCAACGCACACTGCACGCCACCGACATGATAGCTGCCTACTGTACCCCAATTGACAGTCGTCAAGTACGTCGGAGCCGGGCTGTTTGGAGTGGCCAATCTCATCGTTGAGTAAAGCGTGTTGCCGTAGCTGGACGAGGGGTCGAACCAGCTCCTGCCCATATTGTTGGTAGCAGATGTGGGCAAAACATACGAAAGTCCTTTGGCGAATTCCGAAACAACAATCGTGTTGCTGGTTCCGTCGATGAAGTTGGAGAGTCGCATCCCGTTTTGTTGGATCGCGTTGGTGCCCTCATTTCTCAAACCCCAGCGACTGGCAAACGCTCCTGCACCCCTGTCTGTACCGTGAATGCCACAGGTCGCGTATCCATGGTCCGTTCCGGCAAACGGATAATTGTGAGCCCCATACAGAGGATCACCCACTACCTTCGAACTCGGACAAACGAAAGCAGCAACAGGGGTCGCTCGCACAGTTGCATTGTTTGCGTGATTGGCCGTCTTAGAAAAATCAATCTTGCTGTACAGAGATGACTGCTCTATGTAAGGCAGCAGCATCGTGTGAATGGTATGTGCATACTGGCCGTTGTCTGTAACACAACAGCAAGCCGGACCGCTTTGGTGATTCACGCCACGCGGCAAAATCCCCGCGGTGGTGTCCAAATAGTTGTGCAGCGCGAGCACGATCTGCTTCATGTTGTTCTTGCACTGGGTTCGACGAGCGGCCTCGCGAGCCTGCTGCACAGCTGGCAGCAACAGCGCGATCAGAATGGCAATGATCGCGATCACAACCAGCAGTTCGATGAGCGTGAAACCACGCTTTCGCGGAATTGTGCCTGACATTTTTTTATTCCTCTGACGAAAACAACGATAACGTTTGAACGGCCGTTAATCGGCTGCATCACAAAAAAAGCCATGGCCTCTGTGATTCGCATTGCAAGCAGTGTGCCGAACATGAGTGTCAGGTGATCATTGAATGCCACAAGCCTTGAATGTGACGCATTTTCCCACAGATTTTTTTTAACGCTGCAAACACTACCGATAATGTGTTCACTAGATTTCAGGCGATGAACTCCGCGTTCCTTTGCAACTCTGCTTACGAGTTGCGCACCGACTATGCGTCACTTCAAACAAAGTCACAGCATCTTCGCGCAGCAGTTACTGCGGCTTCGTCAAACTCTTCCCTGCCGACTCAATCAGAATGATGGGCCCTGACGAGGGCAGGTTCTCCCACAATTCAGTGTGGTGACTCGACCAGACCACTTCGAGCGCCAGCGGCTGTTGCCCGTCACCTGTCGCAACGACGATCTGCGGTGAGGAACTGGACTGAAAACTTCCACCGGAAGGGCAGCGATGATGAATGCGTCGATCTTCCGTTACAGACACGATTCGCACACCAAGAGGCTCACGTGCCAGCGTGGGACTGATCAATTGCACAACGACGCTTTTTCCGACGCGTTCACTGGTATTCTTCAGGACGGCAGCGGGCTTGAGTTCGTGAGAGATGACAAGATCGGGCAGGCCGTCCTGATCCAGATCGCCAACGGCAGCCGATCGTCCAAGCCATTTTTTCTGAAAGTAGCTCCCGGAAACAGAGGACACATCGACAAATTTCGCGCCGGCGGAATTCCGAAACATCTGCGGCTTCATCTCATATTCGTGCGCATCCTGAGCGGCTGTCAGATCCCAGATATGACCATTCGCCACAAACAAATCGGGCCAGCGATCCAGATCGAAGTCAGCCGCGACGGTCCCAAACGCGAGCATTGGTCGCGAAGGAAGGTCGAGCCCGTACGATGCACTGGCATGCAGAAATCCGGATTCTGTCACGTTGAGATACAGGTCATTGATGGCATTTTCGAAGTTGGTCACGAACAAATCGAACCGACCGTCGTGATCAAAGTCCGCGCACCCGATTCCCATTGAAGATTCCGGTGTCCCTTTCTGACCGACGCTCACTCCCTGCTGATTGGCCACGTTGCGAAATTTCAGTCCGCCTTCATTCCGAAGCAGAAAATTCTCCGTCGTGTCGTTGGCCACATAGATATCAAGCCGCCCGTCTCCATCCAGATCGACAATCTCTACCGCAAGTCCTTTGCCCGCTGGCTCGTCACGCAGCCCTGCTGATTCGCTGGCATCCCAATAAACTCCATCCCCCAGGTTTTCCCACAGACAATCATGCTGAGCCGCACGTTCCATTGGACTGCAGGAAATTGGGATTCGAGACGCTGCTGTTTCCAGAAAGCAGGGCGGATCACTGCTGGAGTACTGCACATAATTCGCAACGTACAGATCCAGATCACCGTCTTCATCCAGATCCGCAAACGCGGCGCTCGCCGACCAGGCGGTACTGAAAATTCCAGCTGCTTCCGTCACATTTGCAAACGTGCCATCACCATTGTTGGCCCACAGCTCCAGCTTTCCGTAATAGCAGATCAACAGATCACTAAAGCCATCATTGTCAACATCCCCCGCCGCGACCCCCATTCCAAAACCACTGGTTGCGAGACCCGCCGGGGAAGCCACGTTGGAGAATCTGAGCCCGCCGTTCGACGGAGCCTGATTTCGATAGAGATGATGAGTGGCATCAAAGCCTGCTGCCGGTCGGTCGAAATGATCGCCGTTGGTGAAAAACAGGTCGGACCAGCCATCGCAGTCAAAGTCAAAGATGGCCACTCCGCCGCCATTCTGCTCCGTCATGTACAGTTCAGGGCTTGGATTTCCGTAATACAAAAAGTTCACGCCCGAGTCGGTCAGTTGCTCAAAGCTTAAATCGGAGTCCCAATCGACAGTGCTGTCGATATCGATCGCAGATTCCAGCGCGTCGACCATATCGTCCGGCGATTGTGAAGCGGAATCAGTCCTCGTTTGGTCGGCTACAGACGGTGCACCGTCCGGTGAAATTCCACCGTCCTGACCGCAGCCCGCAAGCCCAGCCAGGACGATGGTCAGTATCAGTAACAGACACCGGAGATTTGCCGCTAACACGAAGAAATTCTCAGCTCCAGCCCTGCGAGGCGGTAAGAAAAAAGCGAACGTTGACTTATGGATCAGGCGACACATTGACCTGATCGCTCACCGATAATCTCGGAGAGCTTCCCGTGGGACTCTGCTTCAAACTATAGGTCCTCTGGTGGGAAACACGCAAGAAGGGAGATAAGATTGGACTCCCACTACTGAACGCACGCAGACCATGCCTGCTGTCTGTGTCGTCGCGGAATTTTTTAAGCCTCAATTGTCGTGAAGATTTTTTTCACGACGTGTCACAACTCCGTCGTGAGTATCAGCGGGACGTGCCCATGTCCGATTTCAATGGAACGCGTAACGATCGCATCCCCGCAACTTCGTCCAGCCGCAGCCCACTCCGGCGCGGACGCCTGATGGCAGGCTGCGGACTTCTGGTGCTGTTGCTGACGGTCGGCGGCTGGTATTGGTTCCGCCCCGACGTCTCTGTCCAGGCGATTGAACTGGCCATGAAGAATGGAGACCTTGTCGCTGCAAAAGCCATGGCCGAACGTTACGTGCAGCAGTCCCCTGATGATCTGCGAGGCTGGATGCTGCAGGCCGATCTGGCTGAGCTTAACAAGGACTTTCCGAAAGCAGCTGTTGCTTATTCAGCGGTTGTTCAACTGCGACCCGATGACATCAGAATCCGGCATCAGTACGCAAAAGCTCTGCTGCAGTCCGCGCAATTCCAGCTGGCGGAAGACGCTTATCGTGCGATACTCGATCGGAAGGGAACGGACGAAATCGCCCAGACGGAGATTCAGTGGATCTTGTTTCATCAGCAGCGAGATCGTGAGCTGGAGGATTTTTTGGAGGCGTGTCTGAAGCTGGAACCGGGAAATTCACGACTTCTGTTTCATCTGCTGGTGAGTTCCCAGAAGCCTGCGAATCCGCTCGAGTCTTTGCCTTTACTCGAAAAAATCGACGCCGATTGCCCGAGCCAGCGGTCCATCGAATTGGCTGTAGCAGAATGTGCCTGGCGAATGGGCGATCTCAGACGAGCCCGCGGTCTGTTTAATAGCATCGTGCAAAAACACGGATTGGACGCGTCTCTGGCGCTGACTCTTGCCGAGTTCGAATTTGAGCAGACCAGACCGGAGGTGGCAAAAAAATATTTGGACTGGCCGCTCGACGACTCAACGGACGTCTCTAACGCGTCACAGCAACAGAAGGACGTCTGGTGGTGGATGAAGGCACAGATCGCCCAGTCTCAGCGTCAGTTTGATGTGGCACTCGAAGCGATGACCGAAGCCTGCCGACTCCGGCCTCGCGAACTGCGATACATTCATGCGCGAGCCTCGCTTCTGCAGCTTCTCGGACGATCCCAGGAAGCCACAGCTCTGCAGGCGGAAGTCGCTCAACGCCGAATCGCCGATCGCGAACTCAGTCGCCTCGTCAATGGCGGAAACCTTCATCAGGCAGATACCAGCGTGCTGATGGAAATTGCACGTCACTGTCGAACCCTCGGCAGAACTTTCCAGGCAGATAACTGGGAATTGCTGATTCGCCAGCATACGCAGCCGCTTCAATAATATTCTCGCGTCACTGAAGGCCTTCGTCCGTCACGCTGGCGACGGGGGACGTCCAATGGTACTCGATTTGAAGGGGAATCGTCGTAGCGGAAGCCGCCAAGGCTTTCGGAAGCTTGGCTTATCAAGCAGACAACCGAAACGCTTGGCGCGTTCCGCTACAAAATCAGGCTCATTCCTGATGATTGTGCAGGCTTCTTTCCCAACAAATGCTGGCTGTTGTAAGATTCCCTTCAACTTAGTCGACATTTAACGCTCCAGCAATTTTGCATTCAGCACCGGGATACACTGTGGGCCTTTTTGAACGTGATGCTCTGTATGCAGAGCTGTCTGATCGCGGACACTCGAAATGGGCTGAACAGCTGCGGGAAAAAACTGCGCAGGCCTTATGCGTCGAAAAACACGGCAAGCTCGACGAATGGATCAGTGCCTGGCAGTCACTGCCTACAGCAGAGGATGTATCTTTCGACGCTTCTCAGGATGCCGTGGCCGTTCGCGGGACACTGGCCCCCGAGGATCAGCGGCAACTGGTCGAGACTCTGAAACAATTTCATCCGTGGCGAAAAGGTCCGCTGAAACTCTTTGGGATTTCCATCGATACTGAATGGAAATCGTGCCTCAAGTGGAACCGCCTGGCCCTGCATGTCAATCTGCTGAATCGAGCCGTTCTGGACGTCGGCTGCGGCAATGGCTATTACGGCTGGAAAATGTTGCATGCAGGAGCCAGGCTCGTCATGGGGCTTGATCCTTTTATTCTGTTCCTGATGCAGTTTGAAGTCCTGAAAAAATATGCCGGCCCGAGTTGTCCACACTTCGTCCTGCCGCTGACCGATGCCGATCTTCCGGACCGCCTTGGTTTTTTTGACGTCACGTTTTCCATGGGAGTGCTCTATCATCGCACAAGCCCCATCGATCACCTGCAGGCTCTTCGCGAATCACTGGCCCCTGGCGGAACGTTAGTTCTGGAGACACTGATTGTCGAAGGCGAACAGGCCTCGGTGCTGGTGCCCGAAGATCGTTATGCACGCATGCGAAATGTCTGGTTCATCCCGTCGATTCCCATGCTGCAGCTCTGGCTTCGACGCTGCGGATTTCGCGACATCAAAGTGATTGATGTGTCTCGCACAACGACTGACGAACAACGCAGAACAGAATGGATGACTTTTGAATCGCTTGGCGATTTTCTCGATCCAACGGATTCGCACCGCACGATTGAAGGCTACCCGTCGCCGGTTCGAGCCATGATCGTTGCAAAACGCGGATAACCGGTTCCCCTGAACGTCGCCGTGCGTTCTGAATGCGTCATTCTACGCCCGTGTATTTTGATCGCCGTCGGAAAAAGCGGACTGACTTACAGATCTGAAGGCTGTCCATTTCCTCAGCTTTCTTAGCGACGATTGCTCCACGTAAAATTACGGTTTCGCCGCGTCAGGTTCGATGAAGAAACGGACTCGATTGCCAAACGCTTCCAGATCCAGCTGTCCCGTTGCATTGCTCGAAAGTCGCAGGCTGGGAAAGGGAATCTGTGAGACAACTGGATAAATAAGCCGCCGCACGCCGGTGGTTCGCGCGACGCCTTCGATCACGTATCGCTGTCCTGCCTGCAGGGCCAGCCCGGGGATCGCCGCGGCATTGGCGCGTGGCTGACCGGTGACCGCAAGGATCAGCATCACGGATTCAGTCCCTTCAATACACGCCATGGTGTTTCCCTGGGCTCGCCGAATCCACGCCAGCTTCCCCGTGCGACGATTCACGGCTCGCAGTTCCTTCTGAACAGGTTCGGCGCGAATGCCGTACATGGAACCGGCCATGACCATCGCGTTCTCCTGTCTTTCAAAGACATAGAAGTTCACCGGATCAGCGGCCACAGCAATCTGCTGAGGCAGGAGCTCAGTGGCGGCCGAATCTCCTTCGCCCGCAAAGCTGATTGTACTCAGCTTCCTGGTGCGAAGATTCAGCACATGACAACGCTGATCGCCTGTGACGGCTGCGAGGGTTTCGCCGTCCAGGAACTGAGCCCATTCCATATCAGGCAAGGGCACGGTCTGAATGACATCCGCCGTCAATGGGTCCACCCATGTGACGGTTCGCTCTGTGGTGGTTGACGTGGGCGGATTCCAGACGACCAGGGCATCCGGCGACCCATGCATCGTCCTTCTCAGAAGATCGGGCAGCTGTCCGGAATCCGAAGTCGAAATTACCGACCCGTCCATCGGATCGACAACAACCGGCGTCTCATCAAGTCCCGAAATGCAGATGGCGTTACGACAGACAAACGCGCTGCTGTTCAGCTTCAGACCATTGACCGCCCACAGGCGATTACCGGTCATCACATCCAGAACCTCGAGAGTACCTTCCGAAACGACGCACAGCCATCGGTGACTGCCGCCGCACAGACGCCGGCCATAGTTGCTGAGAAACGGCGCATCTCCGGCGCCATGATAATCCTGAAACGGACGATTCAGCATCCGGTTGGCCCGGCGTCCCATGATCCCTGGCATTGTTCGCGTCCATAGCCATCGCTGGTCAGTGACCGAGAACGCTGACAGACCGGTCATATTCTGCAGAATGATGATACTTCCGAAACGATACAGCTCTTCCTCGGACTGCAGGAATGGATTCTCGGCCCCACTAACTTTCAACATCCATGGAGAGACTGCTCGATCATTCACAGGCTGACACAACAATGCACCCGGAGTCCGCCGAAACGACCAGTGAAAAGCCGACAGTACCGGATCTGATTGCAGAGCCACGTCGACGGGCACGACTGGCGGCGTTCGATACGCCATCTGCCCGGTGGTGCTCACTGGCAGCATCGTCAGCTGCGTGTCGGCCTCGCTGCTCCAGCGGTCCACCAGCTGTTCCGAACTGTCAGCGAACGCGGGAAGAGACGAACCGTCCTCAGTGGCCTGCAATTCGTACCGAACAACCTGCAGCAGACGCTGCATCAGCAGGCGATGCGCGGGGTCCTGCGCCGAACTCACTTGTGCTATCGCCTCGGCCTTTTCAAAAGCGGTGGCGACTCGGACGGTCCGTTCCGCACCACCGTCTGCCTTTGACTTACCAGCATCGTGAGCGAAGTCGGCCGCGGCAATCAGAAGCTGCACAGTCGATTCGCTCAGACGGTTTGTGGCCAGCTGATCTTCAGCGCGTCGCAGATACTCATCAGCAAATTCCCGCGACTGCATTTCCAGAAGATCATTGTCGGAAAGCTGGGCGCAACTTCGCACGATTTCAGCCTGATGCTCTCGGTCAGCCGTTCCCACCTGGCGTCGCAGCTGCTGCAGTACCCAGGAGCGAAACGGGTATCGCAGCGTTTCATGTCCGGCATTCAGCGAGCTGAGTTCAAGAGGATTCTCGGTGGTTGATATCTGAAGCATTTTTTGCAGCGCGGCAGCATCCGGAATCTCAACCTGCTGCACCGCATCGTCCTCTTGCAGCGCATTGATGAGCGACAGACTCAGCGTGGCAGGCGATGTCTTCCTGAGATATTCAAGACGCAGGTACTGAGCCAGCGCTTTCTCTTCCGGTGTCTCCGCCTGTGTCTCAAGTTCTTCCAGGCGGGAAGAGCCGGGGACTGCTTCCGCGGTGAACGCTCCCAGAGCAATTCGGAAACGAAGTCGGCGAACCGATTCGCGGTTCAGGGGATGCAGATGGACTTGAGCCAGTGCGGTCCGCGCTTCAGCAACATGTCCCGTTTCGAGCAGGAACTGAGCCTGCTGCAACGCGTCGGAATCTGTCGATCGGTCTGCGGACGATGAGGCCAGCAGGGCCAGATGATTGGGACCATAACTGATGATGTCGTCCCCTGCAGAGAAAAGTCCGCCGGAACTAAACGGCGGCCGAAGCCCTTTCAGAGAAGTCTTGACTTGACCATCAGCAAGGCCAATCACTTCCAGAGAACCATCAGACAAAGGGATCAACAGATCGTCGGCCGATCGAACCGCCGGGCCAACGGGAACGGCTTCGGTCATTCGTCGATGGACGGTCCACAGCTTCTGAAGATCGGACAACCGGCAGCTGACAATGGAATTCGGGGAGGCCACGACAAACTGCATTTGATCGGCATAGATTACAACTGTCGCATTGTCTTCAGATGATGCACGCCCGGGCTTTCCACCGCGGTCCGTTTTGCTTCCCCCAAAGTCGGCGGACTTCAGACGAACTTTTCCACTGCGAGGATCCAGAACCATCAACTGATGCGATTCCGCGCTGGCAAGAACCAAGGCATCCGCTGCCAGGACGGGTGTCTGCGATCGCCATACCTGGCCCATTGGCTGCAGCGGCGTTTGCAGAAACGTGGGATTTCGGAACGACCGAACGCGGGACTCATTGCCAGGGATCGCCGGCAATCGGCGAGCCCACTGAACGGATTGGGTCAGACTGTCGATCGCGAAGACCCAGCCTGTGGTAGTCGTGGTAAAAATCAGGCCGGACTTTGCATATGTTTGCGCGGCCAGCAATTGACGGGCAGGGTCCTGAGCAATGTCGATGTCAGGATAACCGAGGGGCAGTGTCCAGCGAACCTGGCCGGTGGAGGCTTTCAGACAGACCAGCTGAACGGCCCCATTGCGCTCGACCACCTGATAAAGTTCCTGACCCGAGACTGCCGGCGGTCCCGCGAACCAGGACATGGCGAGTTCGTTTCCAAATTTTTCTTCGACTGGCGGGCCACCTGTGGTCCACAGACGGCGACCGGTGGCCTTTTCAATGGCGACAAGTTCCCACGTGCCGGCAGTTCCAACATCCGCCTGACCCATGACCGCGCGGAGACGAAAGTTCTCTTCACGCGGAGACGGTGCGACCGTTTCTCCCAGCTGGACGACTGCAAAAAGTCGCTCCGAATCGGACGTCATTCGGCCAACAATTTCGTTTCTGTGCAGCAACTGGATGTTAGGAGCGTTCAGTGCCGAATTCATTGCCCCTTCATCCAGACGCATGCGAAAGCCGGGCAGATCGTCGTCAACTTCTTCGATGAGCTCCTGTTGCTGCTGCAAAGTTCGCGTCCAGGCGTGTTTGCCGGTCTGCCGATCGTAGGCCGCCACAAGATACGGGGTGCGAATAAAAACTTGCTGCTGATCGATCACGGGAGCCCACGCCGTCCATGGCAGAAGTCCATATTCCACGGCGCCCTGCACCAGATCGCGTGACTGCCTGCCAGCTCCCATCGGAAGCGGCAGCGACTGTGTCCAACGAACATATTGCTGAACAAAAGCCGGCTTCACAACGTCAGACGTTGGTGCATCGGCAGGCATTGCGTCCGCAACAGTGGGCTGCGTGTTTGTGTCCGGCGTTGCGGATCCGCTGGCAGCAGTCGAATCGTCGCTGGCGGGCGCGGCGGGATCAGATGATGGCTGAGATCCGGCAGCTGGTGCCGTAACATTTTCACTGGCTTCCACTTTTTCTAAAGCGGTCAGACTGGCATTCAACTTTTCGGCGGCGGCCTTGATTTCCGGATCAACCGTATCAGCGAACAATGGAGCCAGCCAGAACTCCGCTGCCAGCGAATTGCCGCGATCCCGGTGGACAGTCGCGAGCAGCAAATGAGCCTGAAGAGACGCGTTCGTTCCCGCATAGCGATGCAGAAACGGAATCAGCCCGCGGTAGGATTCTTCAGCCAGAGTTCGCTGAAGGGCAGTCTCCGCGGCCACATTTTCGTGCCTGATTTCTTCAAGCGAATCCTCGCCGAGCTTCTGAATCCGCACGGTCAGATCTCGATGCAACGGAACATAAACGCCACGCGGATCGGGGACCATCAGCATTGGATCGGCGGCTCGTAAAATCGCCAGAAAATCGCGAACTTCATGCACCTGCAGCTTTCGACCAGCGAGCGTCAGATCCTTCAGATGTTTGACGACTCGCCGCTCTGAATACAATCGCGACAGGTCACCATCAGGCTCCTGCGATGGCGCCGGAAGTTCGGGAATCTCTGGCAACTGCCCCGTCACTTCAGCAGGCAGAACGGCAGCAATCGTCAGAGCCAGCCACAAATGCAGCCTGATGGCAACAAGTGGTCTGGCGGAGACACCTGCAGCAATCGTCGCCGCATAGTTCAACCCCATGCGGAATTGTGCCCGGTTCAATGCTCGCATGGCCTCTTCCGATTGCAGTGCCCGTTCAAATCCATCTGATGCCACCACGCAGCGGCTGACTATTGCTCATGCCATGGTACACTGCGACATGGCACAGCATACGCTCTGCATTCCGTGAAGGCGAACAGCAAACCGGCTTCATCCCACGGAGTCACCGAAGAACGGCGGTGCCGCGTTTCTTCATATTCAGTGGTTCTTCAGCCTTCGCTGGTCTGCCCGCACACCACGCTGCGGCAAGGCCACGGCTGAAAACAGTCGCAGGCGAACGAGGGTCGCGGGGCCTGTTACTTCGATGACGTGTCAAAGACCGTCAGACCATCGGCCGCTGCTTTCACCCTGGTACTCAGCATAAGTTTTTTCCCGGACTCATCAACAATCAGAACCAGCGGGTCGCGTTCCTGAGCATATTTTTTGATGATTTCATGCAGCGCAGCCTGAGCCGTCACGGTCCCCAGATCAAATGTCTGCGGCATGTTCTGAGTGAAACCGGCGCCTTTCAGAGCATCTCCGTCAATGACCACTTCTGTCTTGATGGATTCGCCAATATAGCCGAACGCTTCCTGCAACGGCGTTCGTCTGAAGTCGACCAGCACCTTCATCTTCAGCCGATCAACAATCTTGTCGGGAACTGCCGGACCATCCGATTTTGCAACGTTCACTTCGTCATCAAAATTGGTCAGCAATGACTGATTCCATGTCAGTAGCGCACCGGCCGCCAGATTCACTGAAGCGTTTCGAGGCAGCACGGTAACAAGTCGGGCACACGCCGGGGCGATGTGAACCGTTGTGCCAACATCCAGAGCCTGCAGCATCGCCGGGAATCGCCCAATGATTTCTCTCGAGCCGATTGTGGCCGGTTTCATTTTTTTTACCCCTGTCAGCATCTCTTCCGCAAGACGACTGAACTGAAGCTGAGCATGTCGCTGTACCTTCATGACAGAGCTGTCTGATGTATTGTGCAGCAATGTCTCCATGTAAAAATTGGGTTCCAGATGCATGCTCCAGGAAACGGTTTCCACTTCTTCTCCCAGCCACATAACAAATTTGTCGACGACCTTCTGCAGTTGAGTCATGAACACATCTTCGCGGTGCGAGTCCAAAATCTTCAGGTCAAACACCAGCGTGACATGGCGATCACGGTCTGACTCACGCAGCAGCGGCTCCATATCGGGCGATGCAAGGGCCGCGTCATTGCGCGACATGGCCAGATCTTCCGACATCGCGACTGGTGCAACTGCAAACGTCCGATCATCGATCAACAGAAAGCTGAAATCTTCCGAGTCATACACTTCTACCTTTGGATCCGGTCGCCTCTGGCCTTTGAAGCGTTTCATCAGATCGGTTTTCGTCTGAGCTTCCCGAAGTCGCACGACTGCGGCAATGTCGGGGACCGACATGCGAGCTCCGAAGTTGACGGCAAATGTCAGTTCCGCAATCTCCTCAGGTTCAAATCGAGTTCGCAATTGAATCTGTTCGCGCAGCCAGAGACCAAGGTCGCCGAGCGTGGCCTGAAATTCCACGGTCGTCCGGTCATTCTTCTTCCACAGTTCCTGCGGATGCAGATGACACAGCAGATGCGGAGTAAAGGGCAAATAGTCGAGCGGAACAGGCTTGCCTGTCGTCGGACTCTGCGATTCGGCCGACTCATTCGAGGCGGCCATCTCAACCTTCTGAGCTTCCCAGGCTTCGTTCACTGCCGGCGTCTGGCTGACCTGAAGTGCCGAGTTTTGGTTCAAAACGAAGGCCGCGTACCCGCCTCCAGCCATAACAACGGCCAGAATACCCATCACGATCAATGGCATCTTATTCCCACGACGTCGCTTTCGCATTCCAGGACGTTCGCCCGCTTTCAATGTGGGGTCGGCCGCGGGTGAGACGGCATTATTCGAGCCTGCCGGTATTTTTGCAGCGTCAGGCAGAGAAACCGAATCCGCCTTTCCATTCGGAAACATGGCCGAGCCGATGTCCGGAACTGCCATGCCGGGAACTTGAATGTCGAATGACGGCACATCTGCCGAAGGCGCAAACATATCGGCTAACACCGCTGGAGTTGCGGGAACCGACGGATCAGAAAAATTCGGCAGATCATCCGGAACCCATCTTGCGGCCGTCCCGGCTTTTGGGGCCAGTGGCAGCACGGGAACCTCCGCCAGCTCCAGCCGCACTTCTTCCTCAGCAGGCAGGGCCAATACAAATCGATGGCTGCACCTGGGGCATTTCGCCCGCTTTCCAAGCAGACTGGTGTCGGGCATCTTCAATAAAGAACCGCAGGCAGGGCACGGAATTGAGATCGCAGCCATAATGAACTTGCTCCGACAACTGAACCATCGACAGAAAACCGGGGTTCGACTTCAATGCCAGTGACTGTTGCCACCGAAACAGGGGCCTGAACTGTTGATAGTCTGTCACGGAACACCAACGCAGGCAAGTAAACTTTGATTTCGTGAGCCGCAAAGCGCTAGCTGCGGGTATGTGTCTTAAAAAAACGAAAACAACCGCGGCTAGCGCCTCGCGGCTCAGGTTGTGACGAGAGCCATCAATGATTCGCAGCCGTCAGGACATTGTGCATCATCGCCTGATGCTCCAGAACCATCAGCGCCACCACATCACTGTGGGCAGTCAGATAGGGCTTCACATCGAATCGAGTCGACAGGTCAGTGACATTCGCTCCGGCTTCGACATCGAGTTTCTCAGAGACTTCTTCGTTCACCAGAAAACAGTTTCCCATGTGCCGCTGACGCCCCTGAGTTCCCGTGACAGACCAGCCACCCCAGCGTTCTGCAAATGGGCTGGTGTCGTCGGTGAGATGTGTGCCCAGCCGAAAAACGGGCTGACCGCCGGTGTCAGGAAATACAGATCGAACAATGTGCCCCGGCACGCGGCGAGTATGCGTTGATCCGTGGCACTGCAGACAGTGGGATGTTTCTCGCTTGATCACCGGCTTGTCGTCGACATGCTGACTGAGTGTATAAAATGTGCCGCCCAGCTGAGGGTCGGCGGCCGAGATTTCGGTTCTGCTCGAAATGAAGTTCGCGAAGGAGGGCGGGTGTTTAGACCGCGAATGGACGCTTCCAATGTTGTTGACGTGTCGATCTGGACTCAGTTCGTCTTCACCGAATCATTCCCTGGATTCCATGCCGCGCACTTCATTTATCGGTGAACCAGTTTTCGGACACTCCCTCGGAGTTCCCAAGTTTACCTGGCCACAAACTTCATCAGTTCAATGGTTCTCGTTTTTCCTGTTTCCATACTGGCCCCGCCAATGATCAGAATTTGTCCGTCAGCGGTTGTCAGCTGCCGATGAAAGAAACGTGGTTCCTGCTCCTGGCCGGCGACCATCCATTGATTTCCGTCCTTGTTCAGCGTCTGGACCGATCCGGACATTGTCGTCACTACCAGGCGGTCTTCAACAGCAAACGCTGACGTCCCAAATCCTTCCATGCCGGCCCCTTGCAAAGCCACGACCGTTGACCAGGCCTGCGCGGCTGGATCGTAGGCAGCCACCTCCGTCGTGATGCTGCCGCTTTCCTGCATTCCTCCAATGACATACAGCTTTCCCTGAAAAGCCGCGGCGCTGACGGCCCGACGCTGAAATGGCGGAGCTGGCAGTTCGCTCCACGACAATTCAGGCTGTGTCAGGTCACACACCACTGCCGTTGAGTGCCAGGTGGTTTTTTCAGGGCCGGCCATGTTCCAGCCACCCACCACATACAGCTTTCCATCGACGACGGCCGCATCATGAGACGACCGGCCTTCCGAAAGTGATGGCAAATCGGACCAGACGCCGGACCTGGGATCGTAAATTGCGAAGCTGTCCTGCGACCACAGGCTCTGCTCCTCTTCGCCTTTGTTCTTTGCCGTGAAACCACCAACGCGGTAAAGCTTTCCCCCATACTCCACCATGGCCAGGCCCGTGAGCTTTGGTCCGCCGGGCAGCTGTTCCCAGGCTGCGTTTTCGCTCGTCAGAGAGATCCGGCGGAACTCATTCGACTGACCGTCTTCAGAATAATGATGAGCCTCTCCGGATTGCCCGCCGTAGACGTAAAGATCATTGCCCACAATGGCGGCACCAAAGCTCGTGATCCCTTCCGGCAGCGGCGGCAGTTCGTGCGTTTGCAATTCCACCGCTGGCAGAATGACGGGCACCGTCAACGTGGAATACGTCCGAATCGAAGCGTACTTTTCGCCGTTCAGCTCACCTCTCGATTCATCCACTTTTTTTGTTCGCACAGAAAGCAAACCTTCCGACAGGGGCTCACACAAGGCCACACCTTTTTCATCCGTGACCAGCATCCTGTCGAGACCGCAACCGGTTACATTGACTTCTGAATCTGGCACCGGCAGTCCTTTCCATGTAACGGTCAGCAGAAGTTTGCCACTTTTCCACGCAGGAGTGATCTCCAGCGGCAGGTGGTCACCATCATTCATCGGAGACCATTTTCCCGGCAGCGGCGACAGATGTTGTTTGGCGAGGTACTTCAGCAGAAAGGTCGATTCGCCTTTTGTGACAACTCCGTACTCATGAGCCAGGACAACGGCAGATGCCTTTGCATCGACGAGGCCAGTCAGCGACTGTTCGGTCAGTATCAAAGAAACATCTTCCATCGAAGCCTCGCCGCGAGCTCCAGGCAGTTGAGCCCGGACCTTTGCCGCAGCCACGTTTTTCAACAGCTCGGGTTCCTCTGATTCGGCCGACTCACTGAAGCGAATATGAACCTGGTCGCCACTCCTGACAACCCACACAAAATGCGCATTGACGATTGGACTAACGCAAAGACTAACAGTCAGACCGGCAAGCTGAAGTAATTTCTTCATAGGATATCCTTCGTCTCTTCACATGGATTCATTGCTCAGACAGGCGGACGATCACAGCGATCTGGATCCTGCCCCTGCTGAAAAGATACACTCATCGACCGGAACGCAGTTCAAACAGCAGTGGCTGCTGCTCTGACTCCGTCACGGTCGCCGTCAATGTTGATGCTGAATTGTAGGCAGCGGGAATAGGATTTTTCGCCATCGGCGATTTCCCCGACTTCCTGACAGACTCCGCAAAAGCCCGCTCATCATCGATTTCAAAATTCAGATGATCGACCACCTCAACTTCCACGCGATGGCTTCCGCACACAGGTCCATTCTGAGTGGTGAATCGAAAATCACCATCGACAATCTTTGCCATGGCGCCGGGTCCCGCGGATTCACCGGCCGGGATGAAACGAATGACCCCGGAATTCAGCGGCTGACTGTCCACGGTCACACTTCCCGAAACCGGCATCCGCCTTGGCCCATCGTCGTCACTGCACCCGCTATTCAAAAGCACGGCGAGTACACTCAGGGCGGGAGCCGCCAGCGAAACACGATTCCCGAAGTGTCGGCCTTTTCCTGGCGGATGCGAGTCCGGGCTGCGGTTAGAATTCACTCGTCACCTCCCCACCCGCCCGTGTTCCGGCAGAGTCCAGAATCGCCTGACTGATGTTTTCACTGACAAAACGAACAGCCCCATCGACCATCGCAAATTGAGCGCCTCCGATATGTTCACTGCGGAACCGAGACAACACATTGGCACCTCCTGATTTCGGATTGAACGGAGCCATTGTGGTGAAGGCGGTCGCCAGTGGATAAGGCGACGACCAGTAACTGAAGCCCCAGCGAATCTGACCGGCACACGGGCCGGATGTGAACAGGTAGTCGGGAAGATTCCAGGCCGCCTCGCCCACGAGCAAAGTATTGGACGCTCCATCTGTGATGTCTCGCAGACCGGTCCTGCCGGACGCCGGGTTCACGATGGCACCGTTATGCGGATTGCCTGTCGCCTGCATCCCCCACGGATTGCCGCTTCCTGTAGAGACGGCGTAAGTTCCTGGGGCGCGGTCGTTGGCGTCGCAGCCGGAGGTTGGGATCTGCCGTCGGAGCGGCGCTGACGGACACAGATAAGCGGGTATAAATTGCTTCACTGCGATCATATTGATCGGGTCACTGTTGCCAAGCGACGGATTGTAGAGCGTGAACGTATTTGTCTGCTCAAGAAAAGGCAACAGAGCGACAAACGCACTGGCTCGAGCCAACGTTCCCGTGCCACCCACTTCAGCGTTTGGAAGCAGGCTGAAGGTGTCATGATAATTATGAAACGCCAGGGCAATCTGCTTCAGATTGTTTTTGCACTGAACGCGGCGAGCAGCCTCGCGAGCCTGCTGCACGGCGGGCAGCAGCAGGGCGATCAGAATTGCCATGATGGCAATCACGACAAGAAGTTCAATCAACGTAAAACCGCGCAGGCGCTTGCCTGAATCATGACGCATGAGTCATGCCTCCACACAAATTCACAAAGAAAACGCGATCAACACCGTGTCGATCGGCCCTGTTTGTGCTGAGCGTGGCTGGCTACCTGACCATGTCTCTGGCTGGCTGTGGCCTCAGCAAATTCTATTCAGTAACTTTCGAAAATCAGTCCTTCAGTCGCTCAGGCTTGCAGAGCAGTTTCTTGTCATTGGCCACTCGCCCGCATTTCGTGCAGACGTGGGACGCATCACAAACATACTGCTTGTAAAGCTTGAAATCTGTTTTCAGCTGCTTCTTCATTTCGCAAAGCGTTTTGGTCATTTGTGATGATCCCTGACTGGAAACGTTGAGACAAGAGCCCATGAAAAAGGAAGAGTCACCGAGTTTCAGATCTCATCGGTTCAGAATTCACCGATGATGTTGCCGTCACCGCGCGCACCCAATTTACGCCAAGTGTTCAGGGCTGGCTGTGGCTTCAGCAAAAACACATGGTGCCCCGGCAATTGCTCTGTCAGAATCAATCCGCCTCTCGCTCAAGAAAACGGCCGCCGCAGGTGAGACTGACATTGAGACTCAGTCGCAACAGAATAGCCGACCGGCGAAGCTTGTCAATCTCTTTGCGTTTATTTTTCTCTGCTTCAGAATCCGGGACACGTTTTCCTGTAACAGTTTAGTCATCCACCCATAGATCCAACCTCGTCGAGCGTATTTCCGCCATGGGTGGGTGTGATGGCCGCGGAGCCCGGAGCTTTCGCGTCACAATGGTCGTTGTGGTACGAACGTTAGCTGAGAATCGTGTAGCAGCGAACGGGAGCGAAGTCCAGGGTGGGCTGGCTGTTGATGAGGAATAGATTCACCAGAGGCGGCAGGCGGCGTGTGCAGGGTGTGAAAACCACTCACGCATTTGCTCGATCATCGCACATGGTGCCCATAGCCCGCGTACCAGGCGGTGACCAGCGTGCCCGTGAAGTGTTCGCCAAGCACATCGTGCGACACCTTGCCGCTGCGTGATCTATCAAATTGAAAATGGGCGAATCTCGCGTCGCAGTGAACCCAGTAGTACCCTCGCTCGCCGTTCAGTTTCCAGTACGTTTCGTCAGCGTGGACTGCGTCATCGCGAGCCCGTTGGACATCAATCGTTGCGTGCAACGCCCGACGACTCAGCTCTTGCTCATTCGCCATCAGCGTCGTTAACGCGTAAAGTTGTTGCGCATCGACGCGCGGGCCAGACCAAACCTGGGAACGAGAACAGTCTGGGAACGAGAACAATCGCGTAATCTTCTCGAAGAATCTTACCGCCACCTTGAGGCGAGGCAGCATTCTTCTTCTAAACCGACGTCAGGTCTGTCGAAGTTCGCCCTCGCAAGGCTACTCGAGAAATGCGAACGTTTGCGGCTTGAGGCTTTGATGCGGTTGTTTTTTTGCGAGCTTTCAATCGCCTTGGCAGCAAGGAGCACTTATATCGACACCAGCATGGGATACGTCCAACGGCAATTTCGCCAATGCCTTTGGTAATTATCTCTATGATTTCACGGTCGAGATAGGTGCAGGCAACGCTGGTGCGACGGGAGTTCAGTACCGAACGAGCAACTACGGCTCGCTTCGAAATGTAACCATCAAATCGCTGGACCCGGCAAAGACTGGCCGACGAGGACCAGACCGGGCTTTCGAGTTCCCAGGGCCGATGTTAGTCCAGAATCTGACCGTCGATGGCTTCGACACAGGAGTCCTGGCGGCGTCGCAGGAGTCTACAGCAAAGTTCGAAGGCTTGACGCTAGTCTATGCAATCTACGTGAGCAACATCAGCGTTTTAAAACTCGGCTATCGAAATCAGTGCCGCATTACCACTAACTAATAGGAAACAACTTCCATGCCATACCCCGCGACAGGCCGTGCCTCGCTTATCTTCTGTCTGTTTATCGTCCCCTTCTCGATCGAGGCATCGAATGGCGACGAGCCATCTAAAAGCAGAAACTCCGTGGGTGCGTTATTGAACCTGAAGAGCGACGTAGTCTTTCCTCCCTGCAAGTCGATCATCAATATCAAGAAGCCACCTTACAATGCCAGGGGGGATGGAAAGACAGATGACACAGCGGCGATTCAGAAAGCGCTCAGCGACATGATGGGACAACATCAAATGTTGTACTTTCCTGCCGGTGAGTACGTAATTTCGTCGACGCTGCAATGGGCGAACAAAAACTCATCGGGAGCTAACGCCTGGGGATTCAATTGGCTCCAGGGACAAGGGCCAGCGAAATCTCGTATTCGGCTGAAAGACGGCGTATTCAAAGATGCCAGGAACCCGCAATCGATGATGTGGTGCGGCGGCTTCGGTTCAGCCGATTGGTTTCACAATCACGTCGAAGGTCTTACCTTCGACATCGGTACCGACAACCCTGGTGCGATTGGCTTGCAGTTTTACTCGAACAACTATGGAGCGGTTCGGCAATGCCGATTCATTGATAGCACCGGAGTAGGTTTAATTGGGCTCGATTTGGGACATCGAGATATGAATGGTCCGTTGCTGATCAAAGATTGCGAAGTTGTCGGTTTTCAGTGTGGAATCTCCACTGCCGGCGGAGTGAATGGCCAAACGATTGAACGCATTACCCTCCGCGGTCAAAAGGAAGCGGGCATTACCAATCAAGGACAGTCGCTCAGTATTCGAAGCCTGCTCAGCAAGAACGAGGTCCCCGCAATCACCAGCTACGGAACTTTGGCTGTGATTGACGCTGACTTGCAAGGCAAAGCGGGCGCTTCTAATCACCCTGCAATTTTGAACTTCAATGGTGGTCGAATCTATGTGCGCGATGTCGTTACGAGCGGGTACAAACGAGCGCTAGCGGACCTTATCACTCCCGATTCGGCGGCCGCTTATCGATTGACGGACGACGAGCAGCCCAAGTCAGTCGGTCCAAAGCTCGAAGAGTATTTCTCACATCCAATTACAAATCCCTTTGGCGGCAAAACGGAATCGCTTCGATTGGAAGTCGCTGACGAGCCAACGATTCCCGCTGACGAACCTTCAGCGTGGGCCAATGTGGATCGATTTGGTGCCGATCCAACGGGCGGCAAAGACTCATCGGCGGCCATCCAAAAGGCAATCGATTCAGGGGCAAGCACGATCTTCTTTCCGGGTCACTACAAACTCGAGAGTACCGTCATTGTGCGAAACAAGGTTCATCGCATGGTGAGTGTTGGTGGCGGCGTTGACTACTTCTCCCAGTCGACGCCAGACTTTCGCGTTGCCGACGGTGACGGCACCCCTGTCATATTCGAGCACTTCTTCTCGATCAACGGTGGAATCGAAGTCGACTCGGCGCGAACCGTGATGATCAAGAGCGCTGGTGTTCGCCACCTGACATTCACCGACCGGGCGAAAAGAGGTCACGTCTTTATTGAAGACGTGACTACGGACGATTTGAGGTTGAACGATCAGAAACTCTGGGCAAGGCAGCTGAACATCGAGAACGAAGGCACGCATCTAACGAACAATGCAAGCGACGTCTGGGTCTTGGGTTACAAGACGGAGCGTGGTGGGACATTGGTTGAAACCAAAGGCTGCGGACGAAGCGAGATCCTGGGTGGGTTCTCGTATACTACGACAGCAGGCAAGCTCGCCCCCATGTTTGTCACAAAAGACTCGTCCGTTTTCGCGTACTTTGGCGAAGTCTGCTACTCCGGTGATCCTTTCCAAACGATCGTTGAAGAGACTCGCGACGGTTCCACCAAAACGGTCGTGCGTGGCGGCGGCGAGACGGTGCCTTACATTTCCGTTCACGATTAGGTTTCCGTTCACTGTTAAGCTTCGCCCTGGTAGAGGTCGTCTGATCTCCGCGCGTTTTAGGGCCAGGAATCTGAATCAGTCCGACGCTGTCGAGCCCGCTGCCGCACACGGGGCATTTGCAAGGTTCTCCACGCCGCACGATTCAATTTGTTGGAGCGCTAGTGTTTTGTCAGTCCTGAAATGAGGGAAAAAAAACACAACAGTTTACCGAACACAACAGTTTACCGAACACAACAGTTTACCGAACACAACATTTGACAATAACTCACGGAATCAGGAAAAAAAATCTGACATGGGTACGCGAGGAGCTGTAGGCTCCGCGGCCGGCATTTGCCGTTACCTCAATTGGGTATTGCCACCCAAGTCGCGGAAGCGACAGCATAACTGGCTCCGACGATCGCGAGTCAGGAGGCCCATAAAATTCCAGGGCATTTTTTGTAGTTTGCTTTGAGCTGATGAAGAAGTGTTCTCTGGTGTTAAATTCAAACCTTCAAATTGGAGTTTCGCAATGCGTGCTATCAGCCTGATGAAAAGTGTCAGTGAACTGCTAAAGAAGTCCCGCAACAATCGTCGACGCGGCAAGTCAGGTCTGCACACCTGTGCTAACGTCGCAATGTCATTGGAATCTCGCGTGCTATTGAGCGCGACGGCCGGATATGATGCTGCTACCCATCAGTTGAATGTCGCCGCCACCGCTTCTGAATCTCTTACCGTTTCCAGCAATCTCGGTGGTCAAGTTCTTTTCAATGGCTCCGTTGTGACCAATGGCGCAACACCTCTCAACGCAGCGGATGTTACTTCCATCGTGGTGCGGGGTGGCTCAGGTAACAACTTGATTCGCCTCTCTGGCGTCACAGCCAGCGTCTTCACAACGTTGACGCGAGTCGAAATCAACGGCAATGCGGGCAACGACACAATTTTCGGAAGTGATCTTGCCGACATTATTCGCGGCGGAATGGGCGACGATATCATCAGTTCTGGAAACGGAAATGACACCGTTAACGGCGACGACGGCCTGGACCGTATCACCTGTGGAGCTGGGGACGATATTGTCGTTGGCGGAGCAGGAAATGACTCTTTGTTCGGGGGTCTGGGCCTCGACAAAATGTACGGCGGACTTGGCGATGATTCTCTCAACGGCGATGAAGGAAACGACGTCCTTTATGGACAGGAAGGCGTCGATACGGTACGCGGTCGTGCAGGTGACGACGTCATCAGCGGGGGCGATGGCAACGACAAACTCTACGGCGACGATGGACTTGATCGTCTGAGCGGCGGTAGCGGAGATGATACAGCTATTGGAGGAGTCGGCAACGACATTGTTGCGGGAGGACTGGGTGTCGATAGACTGTACGGCGGACTTGGCGATGATTCTCTCAACGGCGATGAAGGAAACGACGTCCTTTATGGACAGGAAGGCGTCGATACGATACGCGGTCGTGCAGGTGACGACTTCATCAGCGGGGGCGATGGCAACGACAAACTCTACGGCGACGATGGACTTGATCGTCTGAGCGGCGGAATTGGAAACGACCTGATTGTTTGCGGAACTGGTGACGATTTTGCATCCGGTGGCGACGGTCTGGATAATGTTTCGGGGGGACTTGGAGACGACACCTTAAACGGCGACGGTGGGGATGACACAATTTCCGGACAGGAAGACGATGATACCATCAGTGGTGGAACAGACAACGATTCTGTTTCCGGCGGCACCGGTCTAGACACTATCTCGGGCGGAGCCGGAGATGACAGCCTTCAAGGTGATGACGGCGACGACACCATCCACGGTGATGACGGAAACGACGACGTTAACGGCGGAGGCGGAAACGATTTGCTGAATGGCGGCGCAGGCGACGATATTTGCCACGGCGGCAGGGGTAACGACCGAGTCGACGGCGGAGTTGGTGATGACGATCTCTTCGGAGAAGAAGATGACGACTTATTGTTTGGTGGTGATGGAAACGATGATATCACCGGAGGCAGCGGCACAGATGAACTGTACAGCGATAATGGTGATGACAGCCTTCACGGCAGTGGCGATGACACCGAAGACGGCGGAGCTGGCGACGACACCTAGGATGACGGTGGCGAAGATGGCATCTGATCTTCGAGGCATCTGATCTCGGAAAATGTGATCGCCGAGTGTTTCGGAGCTTCCACTCACGAAAAACGCTCTGAGTTGCGATTCCTCTTTGCAACTCGGGGATTTTTCGGAGCGGGACAGTTTGCCGGTTATCAGTAGCCGAGATTTTTCATCCGGGTTCTCATTCGACTACAATTATTTCACGAAGATTCTTGCCGCCATCCGGAAATGAGGAGACATTCTATTGAAGAGTCTGACATGAATGAGCAGGTGGAGGTTAGTCGATGGTGGCTGCTGTCACAGAAATCAATGAGAATGGCCGCAGGGAACTTGCTTTGGGTCCAGTCACGGATCGGGATTTGCTGAGCCGGTTTGTCGCTGGGGACGAAGCGGCTTTCTCGGAACTGGTGCAGCGGCATGCGGGGCTCGTCAGCAATGTTTGCCAACGGGTTTTGCGTCAATCGAATGACACGGAAGATGCATTTCAAGCCACTTTTCTTGTCCTGGCCCGAAAGGCAAAGTCGCTGGAGTGGCAGGATTCCATTGCCGGTTGGTTGCATCAGACAGCGAGACGCACGGCCCTCAGGCTACGGGCCATGAGGTTGCGACGCCGTGATGTTGAGGCGCAGGCTGCCCGGCAGAATCCAGCCGCTGTGGAGACCGCTGTTGGCGATCCCGCCAGTCGGGTCGCCATCCACGAGCTGGGTGAGATTTTGGATGAAGAACTGGCTGGTCTGCCCGTTCAATTTCGTGAAGTGATCGTGCTCAGTCAAATCGAAGGGCTGACTCGCGACGAGGTAGCCAACCGACTGGGGATTACCGTTGCGACCGTGAAGGATCGGCTCGAACGCGGTCGCGAACAACTTCGGTCGCGACTTCTGCGTCGTGGAGTTGCGTTGACGACGGTGGCACTGGCCGCGTGGCTGGTTCCTGGAACGGCAAACGCGGCAAGTCTCACGACACTGACCGCTTCGACTTCCCTGGCGGCGAGTGCATTCGCGACAGGCTCACTGGTGGCCGGGACTGCCCCGACCGCCGTAAATCTAGCACAAGGAGTTCTCCAAATGATGGGATTTGAAAAACTGAAATTTGTCACGGCGTGGGTCATCACCGTCCTGACGGTTGGGGGCATCGCGTTCGGCATATTAAGGGACGAACCGACCAGGTTCGAGAAGGGCTTGCGTGGGCAGATCGTCGCAGTGAATGCGGGCCGAACGACATCCACCGTGACGATCTCGCTCGAAGAGTTCGGCACTCTGCTGAACCTCGACGTGTCGGGGCAGGCCAAGGTGTGGACTGCGTTTGAAGCGGGACAGCTGACCGATTTGAAAGAGGGACAATACGTTTCGCTGCGACTTGGCGATGACCATCGCACAGTGAACGAGATCCATGTGCAGGGCCAAATGCGAGAAGCGTCGATCAAGTCGGTCACCGCATCGGGTAAGATCGTGGTCGTCGAGGGAGACGATGACGACGAGGGAGCGGGTCAACCGATGGAAGTTGAACTCGCCCCGGATGCAATCCTCCGCATTGGTGGGCTGCCCGCCACTCGTGATGATCTCAAACCAGGGATGCAGGTGCCGCTGGAGTTCGGTCGCGATGGCAAATTGGTCAACGCGATAGAAGCTGAAGCGGCAGAGAACTCGCTCATCGACGGTGAACTGATTGAGGCTACCACCGGGAACATGCTGGTCATCGGTCGCGAAGAGAACGACGACGGTCAACCAGTCCAGCAGGCATTTACGATCACCGCCGAGACGATCATCACGCTTGATGCCAAACCGGCGAAGCTGGCTGACATCAGGAAGGGTTCATGGCTTACGCTGCGACTTTCCGACGACGGCCAGTCGATCCGTGTAATCAAAGCGACCAGCCCTGAACCTGATGACGACGAGCAATCCAACGGGTAGCATCAAAGGCGTCAGGCTCAATAGTGACGCTCCCGAAGCAACCGCTCATTATTGATGCCGACATGACTCGTCTGGCACAAGTGTTCCTGAACCTGCTGAACAACGCTGCCAAGTACGGCGACGAGGCGGTCACATCCAACTTCACGTCGAACGTCAAGGGAGCGACCTGGTGGTGACGGCGAAGGACACCGGCATCGGCATCGCTGCCGACCAGTGACCCCGCATCTTCAAGATGTTTACGCAGGTGGATGGGTCCTGGGAAAAATCGCAAAGTGGGGTCAGGACGACGACCGCCGCCGCTCCTACGAAGCCGGGTTCAATCACCACATGATCCAGGTGGTGGACCCACAAGCCCTGATGAAGATACTCGCCGGGTTGCAAACGGCAAAGAAAACGGACGGCGCTTAGGCATAAATGACCTGCGTCTTCTTCCGAACTGTAACTTGTTCTGAAATAATCACTGGCGACAGCGCCATGTGATCTGAACTACCCGTGCAAATCACAATGCCGCACGTACGTCGCGTGACAAGTCGACCAATTCATGGACTCGGCTCGGAGTTGTATTCGCCTAGCCGTCTCTCCTCTGGCAAGTGGTTTTTGAGGTCGAATGCGGGACGGTTGTGCGAGTTTACAAACGCTGCGAGATCGAGTGCCTCTTGATCGGTGAGAGTCGCGTCATCCAGTGGCATCGCGACTCTCAGCCAACTGGCCAGCGGCACGTTCTTGGCCAGGCCCGCGCCTTGGTTGTAAGATCGCGGACCCCAGACCGGCGGATTCTCGTCCTGCCCTCCACCATCTTTGCCGTGGCATTCGGCGCATTTCCGGGCATAGAGCAAACCTCCCCGTTCAGCACTGGCAGACGTCTCCTGCATTTCCATCCGAGGCACAGCGTTTGGTCCTTTGGGATTCCTGGCATTCATGTGCAGGGGTTCGCCGTCTGACAGCCAGGTAATGTAAGTGGTAATGGCGACGGACGGTTTGCTTCCCAGCGGCGGGCGAACGCCGTTGCAACTCCGCATGAAGCAGTTCAGCACGCGGTCTTCGAGCGTGATGACGCGCTGCTCGCGCGGCGACCATGCCGGATACGCCGTTGCGACACCAATGAACGTGGCGGCCTTCGGATCGGTCCCGTTCTTCAAATGGCATGAAGTGCAGTTCAGGGCATTACCGACGTGCTTCTTCGTCAGCGTGTGGGTCGTCGTTTTCTCCACGAGTTCCTTGCCGAGCTTGATCGTTTCCCCAAGTGGCCCGTTCGGCAAAGTGCGAGTTTGTTGTGTTGGTGGTTTTGCCCACACGGTGAGATTACTTTGAAAGCAAAGCGGCATAGTGGCGAGCAACAGGAATAACAGACAATACACAACCTTCATGTGCAACCTCCCGGCGACGGAGTTAGTTAAGAAGAAGATGATTACGGTCTGAAGTAGCCGTAACCTGCCTGTTGCTTGCGGAGGACTTCAATCGCTCCTGACGGGACGGTTGTCACTCCGTTAACAAGTGCATCCATTTCGATGGTTTTCTTTTTCATCGTATTCTCGCACGCGACAAAATGGACGCCTTGTTTCATGATCGCCTCCATCTTTTCGGCGTGTTTTGATTGCTTCGTCACCACGAGGTTGATGCCCTTTCCGTGGCAGACGACTTCAATTTCTGCCGTCGGAACTGCCTTCAGGATATTCTCGATATTTCCCAGAGCGTCCTCTTGGCGATCGGGATCGGCGAAGTTCACATGAATGACAGCTTTCAACATAGCAGTTGCTCCTTTGTTCTGGTTATTGTCTTCATCGCTTGCCACAACGGCAAGCGCCAGCGTGGCTGTAAGAATTGCGAGTAACATCTTCATGATGTGGATTCCTTTGAGATGCACCCAAGCACAAGTTATTGTGCATAATTTGTTTAACGGCGAGCCGGAGGCGCAGGCAAATTACCAGAAACCCGACGCCTTCGGCTTGCCGTTAAACGAAGAAACTTAATCACGGGTGCTTATGAGACGCGATTTTTCCATCCTGAATGGTCAGGTCGAGCCGCCCCAGATCGGAACCATGTGCTCCCGCCTGGACAATTAGCGTATCACCGACTCGTTCCGCATGGTCCATGCGATTGTGACTGTGCCCGCCAACAATGACGTCAATGCCTGAGACTCCGGTTGCGAGCTACTTGTCTCCGCCCAATCCCAGGTGCGAAAGGACAACAATCAAGTCCGCTCCATCGCGACGCAGCTTTGGGAGTTGGAGTTGAACAGCGACTACCGGGTCGAGAAAGCGTAGCTCCTCGACATTCTTCGGCGAGGTCGTCCAGGGAGTCTTGGGGTAGGTAAGTCCGACAATGCCAACAGAAACTCCGGCGAGCCTCTTGATGACATAGGGGGCAACAAAGGATTCTTGGTCGCTGCGGTTGGAGAGGTTGGCCGCGACGAAAGGGGAATTCGCTTCCTTGATTCGATCACGCAAGGCCGCCATGCCGAAGTCCGGCCCGTGGTTTCCGAAGGTCATCGCGTCGTATTTCAAGTGATTGAAAACACGGATGATCGCCTGTCCTTCGGTCAGGTCGGCAATCATCGTGTCGCCAATCAGGTCGCCGGCATCCAGTAAAAATACGGCGTCCCCGGCTTCTTTCCGGACGAGATTGATGGCCGACGCGAGGTGGGCCAGGCCGCCGATGGTTTTACCCTTCAAATCGCCATCCCAACCCTCCCAGGCGGTCAGATGGCCGTGGATGTCGTTGGTGTGTAGAATGGTCAGCGTCGTCGCACCCTTGCGAGCTTCTGCTCCATGCGCACTCCGTCCCAGCAACCAGGAAACTATTCCGACTGCACGCTGTGTGAATGGTCGTCGACTCATCGTTTGCACTTTCTCAGCGACTCCAGAAACACAGGTACGCTGTCAGCACCACACCGATCACGGCCATGAACTCGGTGTACCCGACTCGAAGCAACTGCTGTTGGACTTCTGGCAAATCAGCGTCGTTACGCAAAACGAGCAAGATCGGCTTCTTCGGATTGAGGACCCACCCTGCCCAAATCGACAGTTCGGCTCGTGGCCCGATGTTCAATGCGCTAGCGATGTGGCCGCCTCCAAAGGCCCGCATCTGGCGATTGTCCACAAGCTGAGCGTTGCCTTTTTTGATCACCGCCGCAAACTCTTGCGGTGGTAATGGCGGGCAGGATGGCAAACGGCCCAAGATCTCTGGCCCATCCGCATTGATCTTTTTCATCCGTGGGTAGTACACCGGCTCTGGCGGGGCGGTCGACAGGACGAACTCGAAAAACCTGGCCTCGTCCTTGAACTGGAGAGCCGCATTGTTTCTCCGTTCGTACCCGATACGAAGTCGGCGTGGATCGGATGTCGATTCGTTTTCGCAGGGCGACAATCTGGCTTTTTGGACTCCAATATGACGCCCAATCAAGCAGAGCATCCTGCACCGGCTGAGCAAGCTTCAACAGCGTCGTCGGGCCGGGATGTAAGTCAATTCCCGTAGTTTTCTCACACTGTACTGAGCAACTCTTTACCGCCATCGAAAGACGTAAGCACTACTCATACCGCTCTTTAATCTACGGTGAGCAGTCGTTGAAAATTCGCGGCAATGAATTGCTGCAACTGTGACTTACAGGGTTCCCCACGCTGAAGCCCGAGGCTACGTGCTGCGCTCTCTCCGCGATCAAACGCAGAAATCACATTTGCCAGCAAACACAAAATCGTGCAAGCACGGAATCACGGCCGCTCAGGCAGATCAACCGAGCTCAAATTCCCCGCAGAATTAAAACGTACGGTTGTCGGCTTCCAGCAAAATGGCGGGTGCGGGCTCGTCTGAAGCAGGCTTCGTGCCAACAGAGACTCGACGAGATTCCCTTCGGCGATTGCGCGATATCCCACATAGCTTGTGCAAAGTCGCGGATTGATCTCAATCACATGGGCCTCTGTGTTGCCGCGAGCATCCTGGCTCACCACCAGGTCGGCTCCGAGAAAGCCTGAAAATGGTCCCAGGGCGCGGGCCAGGTTCTGAGCAGCCTCCATGGCAGCCGACAGCAGTTCATCAGCACAGGGAATTTGGCCGCCACGGTATTCCAGGCGAAGACCATCCTGCACAATCTGCTGCTGGCCCGGTGGAAGAATCTGAGTCGCGTGCTGTAACCCACCGCCGATCAAACCCACGGAACATGCGACACCCGGAACGTACGGTTGCACGATCCAAAAATCGCCGGGCTCGTCAGACATCGACAGTTGCAGAAACGGCTGGCGGTTCATGGGGACTCGAAAGACCCGATCACTGCCCACTCCGTCACGAGGTTTCACGATGCACCATTCAGAATCCTGCGGCCGCCGACTGTCACTCGAGCACGGCTCAGTGGTTGCTCCCCGCAGAAGCGTTTCTGCCATCGCCTGATCGATCGTTCTGGTGTCCGGTGTTCGTATGTCGTGACTCTGAAGCCAGCGGCAGGTCTGACGTTTGTCGGCAAAGATTTCTGCCATGGCCCACGGGACATTCAGACTGCAGGTCGTCGCCCAGTGGCCACTCTGCAGTTGCCTGAGCAGCGAAACAAGAATGCCGTCGCACTCGGGTGCGATCACCAACGACGCGGCAAAGGACAACGGATCTCGTGTCGGACTGCGTAACCAGTCAGTGGGCGATCTGTCGCTTGTTAGAATCTCCGTGCGCGAATCCCAGCACCCCATCGATTCGATTCTGGTGGCCGCAGCTGTTGCCATCAGAACGACGGGGTGAATATCTTCGACATGCTGCAGATCCTGAACCAGGGTTGCCAGCATAGCCGCTGCTTCACGCTGCATCGACGGACTGGCTGCCGCCCATGCGTTCGCATCTGCGAGGAGATACTCAAAGACCAGAATCGGCCGACGAGCAGGCATCACGGGCCTCGTTATCGCTGGCGAGCTGTGAAGACGGTGTATTCGCCAATCGTGTGCGCTTCGACCGAATTGAACAGCTGCTTCATGCGAGCGTCGTGCCAGTCATTCAGTTTCGTCACGAGATGAATTCGCCCGCCGGTTTTCAGCGACGCCTTAGCCGCCTGGAGAAACAGTTCGGCGATTCGATAGTCAGAATAATACGGCGGATTGCCGAGCAGCAAATCCCAGCTGCGAGGTTCGGGAATGACACCATCTGATGTCAACAGCGTTTCCACGGTGGTGATTTCATTCAGCTTTGCAGAATTCTGAGTCGACTCAATCGCCCGAGCGTCGCTGTCGACCGCCAGAATTTTTGCAGCCGGATACTCCAGAGCGGCCGCCATGGAGACCGCGCCACAGCCGCAGCCCATCTCGATAATTCTGGCAGGTTGAAACCATTTTGAAGGTTCTCCCTCGGGCTTCAGTAACGCCAGTGATTTAATCAAAGCCCGCGCGCCACCATCGATGCGGCGATGACTAAAAACTCCCGGACGACTTTCGCAGTAGACCAGTCGTTCGCCCAGACGAAATGCCGAGCGGGCTCGGAAGCCGCGGACCTTCTTCAATGGGACAGACTTCGTGGCCACACAGGAAACCCCATGCTTCTGCTTGTTCACAATCACTTTGCTGAACAACGTTTTCAGCTGCGACTGGATCCAGCGATCTTTGGGATTATTGGTGGAAATGATCAGCCGTCCGCCCGATCGCAGACACTGATGAGCCGCCTGGATCAGGTCCTGAGCCTGCTCAGAAGAATCGCCTGAGAAAGTCGGAAAGACGACCTCCTGAAACTCGGCTTTCGGCAGATCGGCCGAACAGACAATCGTGATCTTTCCCGCTCCGTCGGAAGGAACGTCGGCGCTTTCGCCGTGGAACTTCTGCAGAGTGCGAAAGAAGAAATGCTCGGGTGTGTAGAACGTGAAATTCAGATCCGGGCGAGCCTTTCGCAGAGCAGACGCGAGCGTCGTGCCGTGCATCAGCAGCACCAGCACATCCGGTCCTTTCAGGTCGCCAACATAATCTGCCACCAGGCGATCTGAGAATGACTTCAGCGGCCGATCTTCCGTGACCTGATCGACGCCATCGTCGTCCAGCCCGTCATCAAATTCACCGTCGTCATCATCATCATCGTCGTCAAAGTCGAGATCCAGATCGTCTTCGAATTCGTCATCTGATGGGCGGCGTTTACGGTTCATAAGGACGTCGATGTTTTACGGAGAATCAAAGTAGCAGGCACATTCCATGTGCCACTGCCACAAGAAAAACAAGGTTTTTTTTTCGGAGCCTTGCGGACGGCACTCGGAACGTGCCTGCTACTTTTTTGCAATATCCGATTAAGAGAACAGCAGTTCCAGATCCTCGACCGACAGATTCTGAAGGACGCTGCTGGCTTCGTCGCCTTCCAGAATTGCGTCCGCCAGTTCACGCTTTTGCTTCTGCAGCTCGGCGATTTTTTCTTCCACCGTGTCGCGGCAGATCAGACGGTAAGCAAAGACGGTTCGAGTCTGGCCCACGCGGTGAGCTCGGTCGATCGCCTGCGCTTCCACTGCCGGATTCCACCATGGATCCAGCAGGAAAACGTAGTCGGCCGCCGTCAGGTTCAGACCCAGGCCCCCGGCCTTAAGACTGATCAGGAAGACCTGACAATCTTCGTCTTCCTGGAAGCGGTTCACGCGAGCCTTTCGGTCACGCGTTTTTCCGTCGAGGTATTCGTACGTGATGCCTTCCTTGTCGAGATGATTCCGCACGATACTGAGCATGCTCGTAAACTGCGAAAACACGAGGGCCTTGTGGCCTTCCGCGATCAGTTCCTGCAGATGCGGAATCAGGAAGTCCAGCTTCGCATACAGTTCCTGCTCGTCACCCCGCTTCAGCAACGCTGGATGGCAGGCTGCCTGACGCAGACGCAGCAGAGCCTCAAGCACATGCATGCGCGTCTTGGCCAGGCCCTGTTCCTGAACCAGCCCAAGCAGCGAATCGCGGTAGTGCAAACGCAACTCGTCGTACAGACGACGCTGTTCGTCTTCCATATCACAGTAGATGGTTTCTTCCAGACGATCGGGAAGCTCGGCCGCCACCTGCTTCTTGGTACGACGCAGAATGAACGGTCGAAGACCCTTCGCGACGAGTTCGCGGGATTCTTTGCTGTCCGGATCGGCAATATGCGATCGAAACGCAGTACTGCGACCCAGCATGCCAGGATTCAGGAACTCGAAGATCGACCACAGGTCGCCCGCGTTGTTTTCAATCGGCGTACCGCTGAGTGCCAGTCGGAAGTTAGACTTCAGCAATCGTGACGCGCGAGCAATCTGAGACGATGGATTTTTAATCGTCTGAGCTTCGTCGAGCACCACATAGTCGAATTCGAAGTCCTTCAGAATGGCGATATCACGTCGCACTGTTCCGTAGGTTGTCAGAATCAGATTGTGTTTTGCGAACTCAGTTCGCAGGTTGGCTCGTTCCAGCCCGGTGTACTCCATCACCTTCAGATGCGGAGCAAACCGATTGCTTTCACCGGCCCAGTTGAAGATCAGGGAGCGAGGTACCACAACCAGCGACGGCGGGCTGTCAGGCTTGGCTTCCATGCGGACCAGCAGCATCGCGATGAACTGAACCGTCTTACCCAGACCCATGTCGTCCGCAAGACAGCCGCCGAAGTTGAAGTCGCTCAGGAACTTCATCCATGCGAGACCTTCCTGCTGGTAAACTCGCAGTTCGCCCTTGAATGTGTCCGGAATCGGCACCTGTTCCAGACCGGCAAAGTTGCGAAAGCGTTCGCGCATCGCGTCGAAGCCCGCATCCGTATCCACATTGTCCTGAGACGCCAGCAGAGCATCCAGCAGTGCTGCCTGAGATGTTGAAAACCGCAGACCATCTTCGGTTGCCGTTCCCAGACCGCTGATCAGGCCGATCTGCTCCAGCCATTCTTCGGGAAGAATGCCGAGCGAACCGTCATCAAGTCGCACAGTCGAATCGCCGCGCTCCAGAGCCCGCAGAAGTTCGGGGAACGAAACGGAGCGGCCTTCGAAGTCAACGTCCGTATGCACATCAAACCAGTCCAGATCGGACGTGACACGGAAGCGGAGGCCACCGGCCTGACGTACCTTGCTGCCGTCCGCAAACACCGCCCAGTTGTTGTCCACAAGTTCGCGCACAGCGCGGCCCAGATCGCGTCTAGCAATCTCGACGTTGACCTGCTGTTTGAGATCCCCCAGACGACGACGGAATCCGGCCTGGCGAAGTTTTTCCCAGCACTGACCTTCAAAATGGCGGTCTCGAATAATGCAGCGACTGGCTTCACGCTGCACCACGGCCCAGCGCGCACTACTGCCGGAAACCGGTGTTCCCATGTAGTCGAAGATGACTTCCGCCGTGAGCGAGTCGTTTCGCCACTTGTTCATCGGAGGAGACGAAATTCGCAGTACCGGCGATGGCGTGGTGCGAACTTCTTCCAGCTGAAGCTCCTTCGGGAGATCGAGCCGTGGCAACGACGGAATGTCGAGCAGTCGATCCACAAAGTCATGCTGATCGGCTTCTGGAATATGCAGTGCCCCGCCCAGAGCCAGCATCTTCATCCATTCTGGCGCACCGAAATCACGCAGCAGCCCGATCGAATCGCTGGTGATGACAAAACCACCAGGAACGACAAGCGGCACATCGGCCAGCTCCATTACTTCTTCACCGCGAATCAGCAGGCCGGCGACTTTCCAGCCTTCGGATTCTGTGTCACGGCGAACGCGAATGGTCAGTTCCCACGGATCCAGCTCATCCCAGCTAAGCAGTTGTTCGCCCGCTTCGTCACTGCCCAGAACTCGCAGCCGACGACTGCGACACATGTCCGGCAGGACCAGCTGACCCAGTTCGAACGGAACATAAAAACGGTGGGCCGACGTTCGCAATTCGGCCTGCTGCGTCGTCCAATTGTTGCGTTCTGGAATAGCTCCCGCCAGATACGACAGGAAGGTCCGGTCGTCTTCATGTTCGATATGATCGAGTTCACCTGGTCGCACTTTGAGCGGCTTGATCTTGCCCCACTGGCCACCGGCGCGGCGCTGACGCTGGGATGCCTGGATGACCAGTTTGCTGGCTTCCTTGCTGGCTTCCAGGTCCACTTCGTAAAAGATCTGACGCTCTTCCGGATCGGACTTGGTCCTTCCGTCCGGCGTCACATCCATGTTGTCCTTGAGTTCAACGAGGCGTGCTTCCCACGGACGCAGAGTGCGCTGGACGGGCGCCACTTTGGCTTTGGGTTTGCCACGAGGAACGCGAGCATCGCCGTCCGGGTCGACTCCGCCCGGTTCGAAGTCCTCCATCGTGATCGGCTGATACGCGTTCGGCGCAACGAACGGAGTGATCCGTCCGGGGCGCAGCGTGCTGCTGATATAGCCGCCGGTGTCGGCCGCCAGCACAGTCGCCCACAAATGTTTGCAGACTTTGCTTTTGGCAAACTGCTCACACGTGCAAAACATCACGACGTCGTCCGGCTGATAGCGCAGCTGAGTCTGATACTCGGCGCCGTCCTGGACGATTCCAAAGATGTTTTCAGGAGTGACTCGGACCAGTGAGATTCGTTCAGCCTCAATGTAGGCCGCCCCGCGATGTCTCAGGTCCGCTCGAAAACGATTCTGCAATAGCTCCGCAAGCGTCATAATCTTCTGGTCAGTCGATCAGTTTTCAGGCGATGACTTCGAAAAGTCGTCCGCATCAATCATTGTGAGAAACCGCATCCCTGCGGCGTTTTTGGATCCGCATTGAGCAATAATGCCCATCGCACTTCAGGAAAGCAAATGGCGGCTGGACCAGAGACCTCCTGTCCCACCAGCCCATTCACGCTCTCGGCGCAGCGGATCGGGAAGAGTAATCGAAACCTGGGGCTCTTGACCAGAACAGCATGACGAATTCGCAGAGTCTGCACGAACTTCCCGCAGCTTTCCTATCCCTTACGGATGACCAGACAGACAAATCGCCCATGAATCGCGGCCTGGTGTCGCGATTCTCAAATTCTGCGAGTTGCAATTTCAGGCCAGACAGCACCCGCTGCAATTCCTCCGAACGGCTTTGTTAAGCACGCCGCTGCAATTCAAAGCCCTTTTAAGCGGATCACACGGCTCAACCGGACTACTGCTTGGTCAAAGCTTGAAGTTGGGGTTATCTGTCATTCCCAAGCAGGCGGGCCAAAAAAGGCGGGCCAAAAAAACAGGGATCGACGGATATCTCTCAGGATATTTACGTGTTCGCCGGTCTGGCAGGTAGTTGGCGGGATTGTGCCAGTGAGACGGACCGGCAACAATACAGAGTGTTGATTTGGTCAAAACGTGAGCCGCGAGGCACTAGCCGCGGGTGTTTTCCTTGCGTTTTTAAGACACGCACCCGCAGCTAGCGCTTTGCGGCTCACTAAATCAACACTCCGAATAGAGACAGCCAAATCTTCTCGGTTCTCGGATCGTCGATGTGCACAATTGCTCACAATTCTGAAGAGGCTTTTCGTGTCAGAGTCACCCGTCAAAGTAAAACAGCTCGACCACGTCACCCTGGTTGTTCGTGATGTGGAAGCCAGTCGGCGGTTCTATGTGGGCCTGCTCGGGATGACGGAAGTGCCAAGACCAGCCTTTAGTTTTGACGGAGCCTGGTTTCAGGCTGGCTCCACTTTGATTCATCTGATCAAGGAACATGATCGCAGCGGCCCCGCGGGCTACCCGGTGGAAGTTTTGGTACGCTCCAGCCGCAATCACCATTTTGCGTTTGCGGTGGATGATGCAAAGGCGGCGGCAGAAAAACTGAAGGGCATGGGAATTTCTCTGCTGGACGATGCTAAACTTCGTCCTGACGGAGCGACTCAGGTTTTTCTGACCGACCCGGATCACCATGTCGTTGAACTCTGCAGTTCACCGATCATCTGAGTTTAAGTTCACGCGTTTGTTTGCAGACTATTCCACGAGTTCATCAGGATGAATCAAGGAACGAATAGTTTTACAAGTGTGGCGTGGCTGACTGTTGAAGCCCATCTCCTGTTGGACATGAAGTCAATTGCACTCCTTTGTGCCGGAAAACAAAAATGGCAAGAGAACTGATTATCACGATGGCCGCTTCGAACCGTGCCGGGATTCTGGCCTCGGTGACCAAAGCCATGTCAGAACTCGGAGGCGATCTTCGGGAAGCCAGCCAAACCGTGGTGCGTGGTTATTTCACCATGATTTTTTCTGCCGAATTTCCGGACCAGATGGACCAGGCCCTGATCCGCGATCATCTTCAGGACGCATGTCGCCCGTTCGGAATTGAACTGGGCATCCGCGAAGCCGCACCCGCCCTGTCTGCTCACAACACAACAGCAGCTGGCACGCGCGCGTTTCGTCTTCGCATCGGAGGACGCAATCAGCCGGGCGCATTGCTGCGACTCAGCCAGCTGATGTCGATTAAGAGCATCGATATTACCGGCATGCATGCTCTTCGAACCGAAGAAGGGCGCCAGTTCGAAATGGTTTTGAAACTTGCCGTGCCGAAAGATTACACCACAGAAAGCCTGCTGCAGGATCTGGAAACTGCCGGTAAGGAATTTGAAATCACGGCCGATCTTCGCGAGTATGGCGAATAGACAGTCTCGCCGCGCATGCAGGATGACAGGGGTGCGGCTGCGATCACTGGGTCAGCATTCAGATAAAGAAACTGGCCAGCTGAATCATAAAGATGGCTGTCCCGATTGCGAACTTGGCCAGCATTCCAATCAATCGCCCGGACATTGCTGCCGTCCCGATTTCATTGCGCCTGGCCTTTTCGGTTCCCTTCCAGGTCTCCCCCAGCCAGGCACCACCGAAGGCTCCGGCCGCGGCCCCCAGAATAGCACCGACAACACTTCCGACAAAGGGAATCGGAATCAGGAATGTCCCGCCGATACTGCCCACAAACGACAGCACAAGAGACAGCAGCATGGCTCGCCGACTGGCACCTTTCTTCGCAGCCTTCGCAGATCCCATGACGGTTTCCAGGACTTCACCCAACACGGCCAGCACAATGGAAATCAGCAGCACAGTCCACGTAGGGCCGCGGCTAAAATCGGTCCCGATCAGATACGCCAGCAGGCTGATAACCATCAGCCAGTTGCCAGGCAAAAGCAGAAGATTCAGCACCAGACTTGCTCCGTTGACCAGAACAAGCACCGTAGCGAATCCCCAGAACCCAATGTTTGACCAATCCATAACGCAGGGCGATCGACAGCAAAGACAGAAGAACATCGCGCCGCGCGGCAGCGCACAGACCCCAAACAACAATGTTCACAGACATCCAATTATTGCACGGTACGCATACGCCTGACTGTGATCAATCGCAGGATTCCGTAAACCATGATGAGTGCGGTCATTCCCATCGAAATGTTCATCCCGTTCCTTACACTGGACGGCTCAAACAGAAACTGAACCGAATGATCGCCCGCGGGCACAGCGCAGCCCATGAAATCGACATTGGTGCGAACGATCGAGGACGGCAAACCGTCAATCAGAACTTTCCACGCTTTTGAATAACGCTCTGACAACACCAGTAACTGTGGCGATTCACACTGGACCCGGACACCAATCCTCCCCGGCCGCTCTTCCTTCAGTTCGGCCGTGCCTTGAGCACGGGCGACCAAAGAAAGGCCGGGCAGCTCAGCAGCAACAATAACCGCCCCGTCGGCGGACAGAGCTGCGACTGCGGCAGAAGAATCGACAATCGTCCGGACTCTGTTCGTCAAACGGACTCTGGGCAATGGATCAGGAACTTCCAGCCAGCGATCACTGGTTGTTGGTTTCAGGCCCGGGATTGAAGCGTGCTGCCCGCTGTTCACGATCCACTTCACGCCCGAAATTCGGAGTCCGTCCAGGCTCAGATTTTCGTCCAGCAGATGCATCTTCGGCAGCAGACCTTCATACCCGTCCGCTTTTTCCCAGGCCAGCAGCAGCAGTTCATTTCCGCAAAATCCGACATTGGCATCCGTCAAATGCGTTTCGGCGATGATGCGTCCTTGCTCAGGCGAACCGGGCGGAATCGGCAGTTCGTCGTAAATCGAAGCCATGGTCTGGGTATGATTCAACGCTTCATAAGTGAAACCATAGGCTGCCAGATCTCCGGCAACGAACAGCATGAACATCGGGGTGACCTTGCCCCACGAAAGGTCCCTGATCATCAACACGGACAATGTGAACAGGATCGGACCGATCACAAGCAACCCGGGCGAAGCCATCTGATCAATTGGCCAGAACAAACGCACAAACAGTGGAGCCAGAAGACTCAGGACTGGTGCAAGAAAGAGGCCTCGCGGCATTCGTGCGGCAGTGGTATCGGAAACCGATGTTAGTCGAACGTATCCGATAGCCGCGAGCGACGCGACGACAAAATGCAGCAACACAACGATCCGCGATGGCCAGCGAAATTTCCCGACCAGCGGCAGCCAGGTCTGAACAACACACAGCCCGCCCGCCTTGCCGAAGGATAGCCATAACGCTACCAGCCCCAGCGTCAGCATCACCTGAACCAGCCTTCGATCGGGTGTCGGCGTTCTGATCCGGGCCAGGCAGACGACCGCCAGCAGCAGAGGAATAGCGCCGCAATAGGTCCCCAGTTCATGCGTGCTCACGCCGAAGACGCGCGACTTCGTCAAAAACGGATTCACCCATTGCAACATATCAGGAGCCGTCAGCGGGTCCAGCAAGAAATTTTCCAACGGCATTGAGGTGCGATCTGATTCTGCCAGAGCATCAATGGAGGGCAGAAGCTACACGGCTCCCCGTCCGAGCCCCATTATTTTAAGTAGCGTCAGCAGAACGAGCACACGCATCCCGCGGCGGCTGAACGAGACAAATCCCAGGCAGTACACAGTCTCCGCCAGCAGCGAAAACCAGACGTACTGTGGATAGCCCAGCAGAAGCTGTGATCCGGTCAGAAAAGCGACACTCAGCTCTGCAGCAATACGCCAACGCGGGTTGTCCGAGGATGGACGGAGCAGAACATCATGAGCCAGCAACAGCCACGGCAGATGAGAAATGACGGCGATTGCGTTAGGATGCAGAAAGTGGAGCGTGCAGAAGCCGCTGAAGGTAAAGATGATGGCTCCCAGCCACGCAGCATCCGGACGACGAAGATGCCGCTCCAGAAACAGCTTCATTCCAAACAGCTTAAAGGGATAGCTGCTGAGAATTTCCAGATTGAATGCTGCCTGCAAAGGCAGAAAGCGGTACAGCAGCCAGTGCAGCGGATGATAAGTTCCCGCCTGACCGGAGCCTGTCAGAAAAAATCCGCTGAACAGACTGGGCATCCAGTCGAATGCGTCACCGCGTTCCAGACACTGGGAGTAAAACTGCCGGATCGGAAGGTGGTAATTCAGCAGATCGTCGCAGACGTAAACACGTCCGAGCGGCAATGGCAGGAACATCAGCGCCAGAACGGCGAACGCGGCAAACTTCGCGTAACGAGTCTGGCATTTGATTCGTGTCGCCAGGCTCGGTAACGAGCCAGGTGATGTGACCGCAGGAATCGTCATCGGATGAAGAACTCGGTGCGTGACGACTGCGAAACAAACGATTGCGGGCGACGAATTTAGGATCGCTCGATGAATAAGTGTCTGACTGTTGCCTTTCGCTCCGCGAAAGAACGCGACTTTCGCGGAGCGAAAGGCGACAATTATTGATCGAACGAGACTTACTGACGATGCACAGTCACTGTTTCACGAGAAGACGATTCGTGCGATTCGGCTGCGTCGTCTGCGTACAGATGAGCCGGCAGTTTAGGACCGCGAACAGCGTCGGACGTCACCTGTTCAATTCTCAGTAACTGTTCGCCCAGAGTGTTGATACGGCGCGACACATCTTCGTTGTTCTGTTCAATGCCGCCAGAAACCAGATTGATCACGCCCAGAAACAACAGCATCTGAGCCACTGTGGTAACCAGCCAGCCGGTCGGCGTGTATTCAGAGTAGCCTCCGAAGTGTCCGTAGATCACCATCGCTGTTCCCACGGTCAGACCAAGCACTCCCAAATAGGCGAGGAATTGCCCAGTCATTGAGGTCAGGTTGGAACGCCGTGGTGCACTCACTTCAAAGTGAGGTCCGCGGATCTGGGATTCGTGAGCTTCATCAATATAGCGTCGTTTCGGAAGGCCCTGAGTTCGCGCACGACGGCCATCCGTTCCGGTCACGACATCCATCGGTTCCGCGTTGTCGACGCGAACGCGACGTCCAGGCTTTGGAGAATTCGAAACGATCTTTGTTTCCGGAGCCACCGAAGAGGGCAGTGATGTCACCGGGTCTTTGGCCTGCAGCGTTTCAGCATCTGCACCGGTCTGGTCGAGTCTGAGCTTTCGAGTCACGGTATCTGATCCTGCTGAACTTTCGGAAACGGAGCGTTCAAGCTGAAAACGGCGATTCAAAGGAGGTCGGCGCAGCGCAGGCCGCTTGCTCTTCTCGTTATTCTTCGTCGTATTCGTCTGTGCTTGTTTGATGTCATTGGCAGAATCTGCCGAGTTCGATTCGTAGTCCGCCGGTTCCACGTATATCGACGCAGATAACTTAGGCACCGGTAACGCAGTCTGGAGAACTTCTGCCGATGCAAAAAGGTCCTCCGCGGAAGTTTCTGGGCGAACGAAATCCGCAGTACCGAACGGATCGGCTGCTGAAGGCCTGGCGGCGTCGGCCATGATTTCATCCACCATCGCATGGGACATCTGCACCGGCTCACTGCGATGAGCGGGCTCAGGATTCCGAACCGGTTCAATCTTCTGAACGGGTTCATGTTCGCGAACGGGTTGATTTGCGCGAACCGGTTCAACCTGTGGCGGAAGTTTTTCTGTGACCCCTGCAACCAGCGCTTCAGGAACGACAGATGCCGGACGATCCTGCTCATCCTGGGCTGGGGCGGCGGTGGCCAGCAAAGGCCGCGGTGCTACCAGGAGATCCCACAAAACCTGATCAGGCGCTGACAGAGTCGACGCCGGCGGAGTGGGCAGCCTGCGGTCGAGTGTCACTCGCGGCGCCGTGCAAGATCTGGGAACTGGCGGCTGGAGAGAAATCGCCGGTCGTTCCTGAACGGCAGCCGCCGCAGGTGCTGCGGCTGCCGACGTTGCAATGGCTGGCGAAGTTGCGACCTGTGCGGTCGGCTTTTGTTTGTTCAGGGGAATGTTCAGCAGCGGAGCACGGTCCTGCTGCTTGAGCGTCGTCAAAGGGGCCGTGGTGCTGATTCGTTCGAAAAGGTCTGAAGACTGCCAGCGTTCCAGAATCTCATAGGCACGGCGAATATCGTCAGTCTGCCGAGAACTTGCCACCATCGCACGACCGCACAAAGGACAAGCCGCACCGCTCGCTCCGGCAGCTTTGACGTCGACTTCTTTGTGACAATCGCGGCACCACATGTCTGAACGGATTCCTTTCCGATCGGCCTGCTTCGGACCGGACTTCCATGCCGGTCTGCTCACGGCAGATTGCCGCGAGTTTCAAGATACGGCGGTTTTTACCGATTGGCACGGCTTCGGGACAAGACCAAATGACGTAGGCAGGAAGCCCATCCATGATTTCGCAGTCGTTTCGGCCGAAACATCAGCACCGGCAGTTTTTGCTGGTTCCGGGCCTCCGTCTTGATGATTACGTTGCGAAAACGCACTCCCGATGTCAGAATTTCTTCCACCCCCGCCATTTCTGACTCGAATGGCGTGGAGTTAACGTATTTTTTGTAGCCTTAAGTCCACGCCATTTTTTTCTTACTCGCCCGTTGCCTCAAAATCCCTGCCCCGTATTTCCTCCGTTCACCAACCTGGCTCTGTATCCCGCAGTTCGCTGTGGTTCGGCCGGCTTTCCGCTCTGGAGAATCCCATGCTCACAATTTATGGAGCACCCCGGTCTGCCTGTGATGGAATTCGGCGTCGACAGCTTCTACAAGCGGCCGGGGCCGGTTTGTTCGGTCTGACTGTTCCACAACTACTGGCCGCGGAAGCACTGACCAGCGGTTCCAGGCCAAAAGTTAAATCCGTCATTTTCCTGTTGTTGTTCGGCGGCCCCAGTCAGCTGGAAACGTTTGACATGAAGCCGGACGCTCCGGAACAAATCCGCGGTCCCTTCAAACCCATCGCCAGCAAAACTCCAGACCTGCTGATCAGCGAACACCTGCCGAAGATGGCGGCAGTTTCGGACAAGTACTGCGTCATCCGCTCCATGTCCCATTCTCTGAACGACCACAGCGGAGGCGGACATTATCTGCAGACTGGCAAGCGCTGGCACGTTCCGATCGGAGCCGGTTTTTCGCCCACGCCCAAAGACTGGCCATCGATGGGTTCAATCGTGGATTACGTCGATCAGCAGGTCTTCGGACTTTCGAATCCGATGCCCTCTTATATGGTCCTGCCTAACTCACTCGGCGCTCTTCAGGAAAAAGGTCAGTATCCTCGCCCCGGCGAACATGCAGGCTGGATGGGACCGCGCTACAACCCGTTGACAACCCAGGTTCCAAAACGCTCGATGGAAGACAATCCCTACTGGCGTTCCTGCACGGACGACGAACTGACATTTCAAATCGCAGGCATGAAAGCGCCAGAAGGTGTATCGCTCGACAGACTTGATCGTCGCCGATCTCTGCTCGAACAATTTGATGCCAGCCGCCAGCACATCGACCAGTTTGATTCGGCCATCTACGATCCGTTTCGCGAAAAAGCGTTCTCCCTGATGATGTCAGAAAAGACCCGCACGGCGTTGGATATCCGCAGTGAACCGGCCGAACTTCGCGATCGCTACGGTCGGCATTTGTTTGGCCAGTCATCACTGATGGCTCGCCGACTTGTCGAAGCGGGCGTTCGCTACGTCACCGTCCATTATGACTGCGTCGATGGATACAGCTGGGACTCTCATCGCAACAGCGACGACGTCAAAAAGAATTTGCTTCCAACGTTCGATCAGGCCTGCTCAGCGCTTCTCACCGATCTGGACGAACGCGGTTTGCTGGACGAAACGCTCGTCATCGCCACGGGAGAAATGGGGCGAACTCCCAAAGCCAATGCTCAATGGGGCCGTGACCACTGGAGCACCCTGTTTTCCACCGTCATCGCAGGTGGCGGCATCGGCGGCGGAAAGGTTTATGGTTCCTCTGACAAGGATGCCGCTTATTCGCTCGACACGCCGGTAAGCCCGGAAGATCTGGCGGCGACGGTCTATCACGCAATGGGAATTGACCACGAACTGCGAATCACTGACGCCGAAGGGCGGCCGATTCCGGTTGTCGATGGCGGCTCACCCGTCACCGCGCTGTGGTCCTGAAGACGCGGGGATTCACAAGCCAGCGGCGAGTCCCGGCTTTCAGCAGAACCGGCGCTGGAAGCAAAATTGCTGTCTGAAATCGTTGTCGGAAAAGGTGGATGAAATCCTCACCATGAACGGTACACTGCACGACTGTGCAAAGTTCGGCCGGGCCAATCTTTCGGGCAGAGCCGAATTTTCCCTTCAGGAGTCGCGCGATGTCATCAGACGCTTTGGGACAGGTAGACGGTTTGCAGGAGCTGTTGAATCGTTGCCAGAGGCTCATCCGCGTCCACGCACTTTTTCGTGGGTTCTCAGAAACCGTTTGCGTCCTGATTGCCGGCCTCGTCTTTGCCTGTCTGCTCGACTATCTGATCGGCCTGCCAGGCCTGACACGGTTTGGACTTCTGGCCGGCACCGTCGTGATCACGTCGTTGGTGGGCTGGAAACGGCTGGTCCGACCGGCTCTGGTGAATGCTCCTGACGAAGAACTGGGCGCCGCGGTCGATCTGCAGTTTCCGGAGTTGCAGGAATCCCTTGCAACGCTGATCTCGCTCGAACAGCCGACAACCACAAGCAGTGAAGCCGGCTCCCCGCTGATGCGGCAGCGACTTCAGAAACACGTGCAGTCGCAAATCGGCCGAGTGGAACCGGGAGCGCTGATCAAAAATAGCCGCACATGGAAACGTTGCGGTCTTGCTCTGGTGTCTGTAGTTGCCATTCTGATTCCCCTGATGCTGTGGCCGAGCGGATCGCAGTTGCTGATGCAGCGATTTCTGATGCCCTTTTCAAATCTCGCAGCCGCTTCGAATCTGTACTTTGAAGTGCCTGACGCCAATCGCACAGTGGCCATCAACACCGACATCCTGTTTGTTGCAATTCCTCAATGGCGTACGGCAAGACCGGGTCGACTTCCTTCTGAAGTGACGCTGGAAATCCAAACGGCTTCTGGAGAGCGCGACACACGGCCGATGACATTTGATGACGCGAAATCCCATTTTGCGGCGACTCTTCCGGACATCCGCGATTCACTGCGATACCGTGTTCGAGGTGGTGGCGCTGCCACCGAATGGTTCACTCTTCAGGTGGCCGATCCGCCCCGCATTCTGAGCGCAGTGCTGCAGGAAACACCTCCGGCTTATACCGGCCGACCCATTGAATTTTTTGATGGCGTGGTAGGCGACATTCCGGTATTCGAGCGCAGCCGGATTGAAATCAATCTGCAGTTTCAGAAGCCCGTCCGAATCGCTCGCATCGAATGGAAGACCTGGACCCCGATTAGCACAGAGCCCGCCGCGCGGGCGATTGAAGGATCGCAAGAGGACTCAGTCGCAAATCTTCTGCCGGAAGAAATTGCCGCAGCCGCATTGGCACCTGCTCAGTCAAAAGTCCCGGAACCGCCCACTGCGCCGGCGAAGTTGTCCGCTGATGGCATGGCGGCTGTCTTCGAATTTGAGGCGCTCGGCGGAGGCCAGTTTGCATTTCACATTGAAGACGACCATGGCCTGGCAAATTTCACTGAGACGTCTCGTCGTTTAATTGTGACGACGGATACACCGCCCGATCTGACAGTGTCCGGAATCTCCGACGGCCTCGAAGTGCGACCGGACGATACTGTGCCGCTGAACTGCAAAGTGGTCGACGACCTGGGTGTCGGTCTGCTGGAAATTCATTTCCAGAAGAACACCGATGCAACCCGCATTCAGCCGGCCAATCCGATGGACCGCGGTGCGTTGTCGGTCGCGCACGATTTCCTGCTGGACCTGGAGGCTTTGGAATTGAAGGCAGGAGACGCAGTCACATTTCGTGTGAAGGCGGCTGACGAACGTGTCGAGCCGGGTCCGCAGGTCGTGTGGAAAGGGCCGTGGACCATTCGCATTTCTGATGACGCCGAACCACTGGGACAAAAGCCACTTCGCGAGGCCGATCGGAAGCTCGTCGAGGCCCTTCGCGGCCTGGAAGAACAGCTGCAACGCGACGCTGGTCGCAGTCAGGAACTCAAGGATCAGTCGCAGCAGCAATGGGATAAGGACACCCAGGAAGCCGTGAAGGCACTTAGCGAAAAAGAACAGACACAGGGTCGTGAACTGCAGAGTCTGGCACAACAGACGGCCGAACATCCGCTGATGCAGAAGCAGGCTGACAAACTGAAAGACCTCGCTCAGCAGATCCGCGAGAAGCTTCCGGAGACCCTGAATGAAGCGGCTGCTGGCGATCGAGAAACAGCAGCCAGAACTCTGCAGGAATCCACGCAGCAAATGAATCGGCTGCGTGATGAACTGCATAAAGCCACGGACGAAATCGAAAAGCTGGCTCAGCTCGAGCAGGAACTCACGGAACTGAACAGGCTTGCTCTCGACGCCCAGCAGCTGGCAAAGGATTCTCAGCAGCTTCAGCAGGACAGGGCCAATGGCAAACCGGAAGAAGGTCAGTCACCTGAAGAACATCAGCAACAGCTGAATGAACAGGAACAAAAGCTTGGGCAGGAGCAGCGCGAGCTGACGGACGATTTAAGCCAGCTTCTGCAACGAAAGCAGGAGTTACTCCAGGCCGCTCGCGAAGCTCAGCTGGACAAGGCCGCGGCGATTGCCCGAGATGCCGAGCAGCTCGCTCGCCAGCAGCAACAGCTGGCAGAAGCGGTGAATGAAGAAGCCGGTGAGACCGCGCGAGATGCTCAGGCCCTGGCCGATGAGCTCCAGAAATCCCGCGATGACGCAGAGCAGCTGGGCCAACAAATCCAGCAGGAGGCTCAGGACGTTTCGCGTCCCGACGTACCAACTCTGGATGAGGCGATTCAAGATTTGCGGCAAGGAAATCTTGCGTCGCCTCAGGAGGGAATCAACAAAGTTCAGCAGCAACTCGACGAAGCCGCCAAGCAGTTGAATCCGCCAGCCGATCAAAAGCCATCGGAGTCAGAGCCTTCGCCTTCCAACGAAAATGCTGAACCGGCAGTAGAAAAAGTTCCGGCCGATCAGAATGGTCAAACTGCCGAACAGAATCAGAAACGTCAATCGCTGGCTCAGAAAGCTGACCAGATCAATGAACGCCTGCAGCAGCTGGAAGACCAATTGCAGAAGATGGCAGCGGAGCTTGGGGCCAAGCCTGAGTCGTCTGAAAAATCGGACGCGACACAGGCTGCAGCGGCATCCGAAAAATCGGGCGCTGGACCGGTAGCAAAGACCTCTTCCCCTGAAGCCAATGCGACACAGCAACCGAAGTCCGCGGATGTGGGTCGCGCAATGCTGGATCAACTGCAGCAGCTGCAGGAAGCCGCGCACGAACAGGCCGACGGACTGAAGGCTGATTCTGCGGCCAACGACGCGGCAAAAGATCGTGCTCAACAGGCGGCCGAGCGAGCGGATGAAGCGATGGGCAGCGCGCAGGCAGGGCAGTTCAATCGGGCAGCGGAAAAAATGCGGAACGCAGCGGAAGAATCGGCTCGCGCATCCCATGAACTGAACGCCGAGGCCTCGCAGGACAAGAAGGCCCAACTGCAGCAGCAGGGCGACAACTTTGGCCGGATGGCGGAAACACTGAACCAGTTGCAGCAGGACAATGCAGCTCAGGTGGCGACGCAGCAGGCGTCACAGCGTCAGGTGGCTGAGGCGGCAGCGGCGATGCCCGAGTCACTGAATGAACTGGCTGAGCGATTGAATCTTCCCGCTTTGGGAATGCAGCATTTGTCACGATCCGCTCAGGAGGCTGCAAGTGCGGCGCAGGAGGCCGCGCAATCCGGCGATCAGGCGGCTGAGCAACTGAACCAGACGCAGATGCAACAAGCCGGCGAGTCCGCGAAGGAGACGGCCGAACAACTTAATCGCGCGGCTCAGCTGGCGCGACAGGCGGCTCAGGGCCATCGCGATCCGGAGGCTTTGATTCCCACCGAGGTTGGCGAAAGTGTAGGTGAGGCTCTGCACAGTTTGCAGAAAGCTTCCCAGATGAGGACCGAAGAAGCCGCGCGACAGGCGGCCGAACAACAGGCACAGCAGGCTGCTCAGCAGCGCCCGGCAGATCAGGCTCAGACGCCGCCGTCTGAACAGGGTCAACCGCAGCCCGGTCAGTCGGAGAATGAAGGGCAACCCGGTGAATCGTCAGAACAGCCCGGTAACCCTTCAGATAATCCGTCAGGCTCGCAGCCGGGCGAAGGCCAGCCGGGTGAAGGTGAACCGAGCGAGGAAGCTCAGGCAGGGCAGGGAAAAGGACAATCCGCCTCTGGAAAACCGGGACGGGGCCAGTCTCAGCCCGGTGAGGGCCCGGCTTCCGGGGAACCGCAGGAGAATTCGTCTCAGCAGCTTGCGAATGCAGCCAAAGCTTTGCAAAGTGCGGCGAAAAGAGCATTGCCAAACCAATTTTCTCCCGGACAATTGAACTCTGATGGCAGTACAGCGTCCGGCGATCCTCAAGGAAAAGGTAATCCTGCGCCGTTCGATGGGCAGAACCCAAACGCCTCCAGCCGCAAAGGCGTGGGCCGAAAATGGGGCCAGCTCCAGGATGAGCTCGACGGTAACATTGGGGACGCTGGCAAAGAAGTGCTCGACAACGAATATTCCGAACTCATACGCCGCTATCGCCGTGATCTCGCCCGATCCACGGACAAAAATGCGGCCACGAAACCTGACCCCAAAAAGTGAACCAGCCCGAACCCATTTCAGAGCATCTTCTGACAATTCTGCCGCAAGCAGTTTCTTCACTGACAGTCGTTGAATTGGCCGTCGTTGAGTCGTCATCCGAGAAGCCGCGTGCGATCCTGGATCTGACGATAGAGCAACTAGCCGAATGGCTGAAGTCAGTTGGCCAGCCATCGTTCCGCGCCAAACAGATTCGCCGCTGGCTTGTCCAACGTCGGATTACAACCTTTGAGCAGATGACCGATCTTCCGGCTTCGCTGCGCAAACAGCTGGGTGAACAGTTTCGATTTTCTCCGTTTGAAGTTGTCGGCCATCAGATCGCTAAAGATGCGACCGAAAAACTATTGCTGCGTCTGCACGATGGTGAGCTGGTCGAGTGCGTTCTGATGCGAGATCCCGACCGCCGCACTGTTTGCATCAGCACACAGGTCGGCTGTGCCATGGGTTGCGTTTTTTGCGCAAGCGGGCTGCTGGGGGTCAAACGCAATCTAACGCCGACGGAAATCATCGAGCAGGTTCTTGTTCTGCATCGGATGATGAAAGACGACGAACGAATCACAAACGTGGTCGTGATGGGAATCGGCGAACCGCTTGCCAACTATCGTTCTCTGATGCAGTCGTTGACTTTTCTGACAGATCCGGATGGCTTTGGCTTGGGAGCTCGACGAATCACGGTGTCCACAGTCGGTCTGCCGGACAAAATCCGCGAGCTGGCTCAGTCAGGTCAGCAGTTCAATTTGGCCGTCTCTCTTCATGCTCCGAATGATGCTTTGCGAACAGAGATTGTGCCAGTCAACAAAAGCATTGGGATTCAGGACATTCTGGACGCGGCCGACGAATACTTCGAAATCACCGGTCGCCGCATTTCCTACGAGTATGTGCTGATGGCCGGGATCAACGACCGGCCTGAACATGCCGAAGAACTGGCGTTCCTGCTGCGTGGCCGGAATGCCCACGTGAATCTGATCCCGATGAATGGCGTGAATGAACTGATCATGACCGCGCCGCGCGATCCGGACACTCAGGAGTTTCTGGACATCCTGGAATACCAGGGAATCACCGCCACCGTTCGTAAACGCAAAGGCGCGGACATCGACGCCGCCTGCGGACAGCTTAGACTGAATCGCGAAACACAGCGCAGCTGAGTCTGGTGATCGAATGAGCCTCGGTTGCGATGCGCGGGGCGAGCTGATCTGGCCTGCCATCCACTTCTCCCGCAGGGGAACAGGATGGTTTGGAATTGTTCCACTAGCTGGAGTTGAGGCGCAGTTCGGGGCTGACTGGCAATTCTGGTCTGCTGAGTCAAAATGCGTCCGGGTTGAGTGGGCGGTGCTGTTTTCCTGGTTGAGGGCGGCGGCTGCCGATCGCTTGGGATTCATTTCAGTCAGGATTGATCGATGACATTTTTTGCTCGCACTTTGGTGCTCACTCTGGCCCTGCTCCAGGGAATAACTCCGGCCGCGGATCGGCATTCCGGAATTGATCCGGACGGATTCGACACGACCGTGCGACCGCAGGACGATTTGTTTCTGCATGTGAACGGACGCTGGCTGCTGTCGACGGAAATTCCAGCGGACAAATCGAACTACGGATCATTCACCGCTCTGGATGATGCCGCTCGAGAAAACATTCGCGCGATCATCGAGGACGCAGCGAAGAACCCAACCGATGATGTGGCAAAGAAAGTCGGTGACTTCTATCGCAGCTACATGAATGCAGAACTGATTGAGAAGAAAGGCATCGATCCTCTGAAAGATCGCCTGGCCGAGATCGAAGAATTGAAAACCACCGACGAGCTGATCGCCTGGTTTGGTCGGGCGGGAATTTCTGGCATTGGTGGTCCGATTGGGTTCTCCATCGGAACAGACGACAAGAACTCAGCGCGTTATCTGGCAGCCGTTGCGCAGAGCGGAACGACTCTGCCGGACCGCGATTATTATCTCAAAGAAGATGAGAACTACGAGAAGGCTCGTAAGGCCCTTGGCGTTTACATCGCTAAGTTATTCGAGCTGTCAAAGCTGCCGCGCGGTGAAGAAGCCGCGCAGAATATTTTGAAGCTTGAAACGGAACTGGCAAAAGTTCAGTGGTCACGGACTGAACTGCGAGATGCTGAGAAACGCTACAACTTGTATGAGGTGGCAAAGCTGTCGGAGCTGTCAGCCAAACTTCCGTGGAAGGCGTTCTTTGAAGCCTCGGGAGTTGTAGACCTGAAAGAAGTGAACGTCATCACTCCAAGCTATTTCCAGGGCCTGGAAAAGATCGTCGCAGAAACATCTGTGGACATCTGGAAGCAGTACGCCAGATTTCGACTGCTGGATTCGGCTGCAGAATACCTTCCCAAAGCATTTGTGGATGCTCATTTCGAACTGCACGACAAAACGATCGCTGGAGTTCCCGAACAGAAGCCTCGGTACAAGCGAGCCGTCGATGCCACATCCGGTGCAGGCGCCGGTGATTTTGGTGTGCTGGGTGAAGCGATTGGGCAGTTGTATGTGAAGAAGCATTTTCCCGCGGAGTCGCGCCGTCGTATGGATGAGCTGGTTGGCAACCTGATGGAGACCTATGAAAAAAGCATTCACAACCTGACATGGATGACCGATGCTACCAAAGTGAAAGCTCTTGAAAAGCTCGGCAAGATTACCACGAAGATTGGTTATCCGGATGAATGGCGAGACTACTCGAAGCTGGAGATCTCGTCCGACGATCTGCTGGGCAACATGCTGCGATCGTCGCGAGCCGAGCATTTTCGCCAAGTGGATCGCATGTATAAACCGGTCGATCGCAAAGAATGGGGCATGACGCCTCAGACGGTCAACGCGTACTACAATCCGAGCATGAATGAGATCGTATTTCCAGCCGCCATTCTGCAGCCACCGTTCTTCGACGCGGAAGCTGACGATGCGGCCAACTACGGCGGTATTGGTGCAGTCATCGGTCATGAGATCAGTCATGGCTTTGATGACGAAGGCAGCAAGTACGACGGCGATGGCAATCTGAGCGACTGGTGGACGGAAGAAGATCGCAAGGCGTTTGATGCGCTCACATCACGCCTGGTGGCTCAGTATGAAGGGTATGAACCTTTGCCTGGCCGCAAGCTGAACGGCAAGCTGACGCTGGGTGAGAACATCGCGGATCTCAGCGGCATGGCAATCGCTTACAAGGCATATCGCCTTTCATTGGGGGATTCCGAAGGCCCGGTGATTGACGGCCAGACGGCCAGTCAGCGGTTCTTTTTAAGCTGGAGTCAGATCTGGCGGCGTAAGTACCGTGAGGACGAACTGCTCCGACGGCTGGTGATAGATCCTCATTCTCCATCAACGTACCGAGCGAACGGCCCGGTGAGCAACCTTGATGAGTTTTATGAAGCCTTTGACGTCAAGCCGGGCGACAAACTCTTCAAGCCAAAAGAAGAGCGGATTCAGATCTGGTAGGGTCTGTCCTGCGTGGTCTTTCGATGAATTCGACCCGAGCAGAAGCGGATCGGACTTCTGCTCGGGCCGGCGAGCGACTCCTGGACACTGTCTGCGAGAGACACGGCCGGTTCGCGGGGATTGCAGTTGTGTTCAGGCTTGTGGATGCGTATCACTCCGCCACTGATACTGCTCAGGAAACCGGCCCGCCTTAAGTTTTGACTTTGAATTTATCCCGATGACTTCACCTGATCCCGTCGTTGTACGAGAAATCGCTCGTCGACGCACGTTTGCCATTATTTCGCACCCTGACGCCGGTAAAACGACGCTGACAGAAAAGTTGTTGCTCTACGGCGGGATGCTGGAAGTCGCCGGAGCTGTACGAGGTCGCAAGAATCAGAAGTCAGCCACATCCGACTGGATGGCCCTTGAACAGCAGCGCGGAATTTCGGTCAGTTCAACCGTATTGACGTTTGAATTTGATGGCTGTCAGGTCAACCTGCTGGACACACCCGGGCACAAAGACTTCAGCGAAGACACCTATCGAACACTCGTTGCCGCCGACTGTGCCGTAATGGTGCTGGACCTTGCCAACGGTGTGGAAAGTCAGACAGAGAAACTGTTTAACGTTTGTCGCATTCGCAAAATTCCGGTTATCACCTTTGTGAACAAAGTGGATCGCCCGGGCAAAGAGACGCTGGAGATTCTGGAAGACATCGAATCGAAACTGGGCATCGTTCCGGTGCCAGTCAATTGGCCGCTGGGAACGGGCTTTGATTTTCGTGGCGTGATAGAATTGGCGAGCCGCAACGCATTCGTGTTTGAGACGCGCGATAACACGCACCGTCTGGCCTCGCGGCTGATGCCTCTGTCAGAGGTCAACAGTGAAAACATGCCACCTGGCATTGTGGCTCAGGCTTCGGAAGAAGTGGAACTGCTGGATGCGGCGGGCGCCGCGTTTGACGAAGATAAATTTCTTGCCGGACAGGTCACTCCGGTCTTCTTCGGAAGTGCGTTGACGAATTACGGCGTCGAAGAATTTCTCAAAGGCTTTTTGAAGCTCTGTCCAACCCCGCGCGATCGAATGGGCGAAAACGGAGTCGTAGCGGCGGCGCGACCGGAGTTCTCGGGCTTTGTGTTCAAGATTCAGGCGAACCTGGATCCACGGCATCGCGACCGCGTTGCGTTTGTGCGAGTCTGTTCGGGCACGTTTCGTCGTGAGATGGAAGTGTTTCATCCGCGGACGGGCAAGAAGATTCGACTTAAGAGAGCTCACAAGCTGTTCGGGCAGGAACGTGAGACGATGGATGAAGCGTTTCCTGGCGATATTGTCGGCCTGGTCAATCCCGGCGAATTTTTGCTGGGTGACACGATCTGTGAAGGAGCGCCGGTCAATTTTGAACCGCTGCCGCAGTTCTCCCCCGAATTCTTTGCCACCATGATCTGCACGGACACAGGACGTCGTAAGCAGTTTGAACGCGGGCTGTCGCAGCTGCTGGAAGAGGGCGCGATTCAGGTTTTCCAGACGCCAAGCACGGCGGTGAAGCAACTGATTCTTGCTGCTGTGGGGGAACTGCAGTTTGACGTCGTCAAATTTCGTCTGCAGGCCGAGTACGACACAGAGACGGAAGTCCGCTGGCTGAACTACAAGGTCGCTCGCTGGGTCGTGCCCAAACCGGGCTGCAAGTCTGAACTGCAACTGCTGTCCTCCAGCCGTCAGGTTGTCGATCAATATGATCAGACGGCTGTACTGTTTAATTCGGAGTGGGAAGCGCAGCATTCTCAGAAACAGAATCCCGAGTGGGAATTTCTGTCAATGCGTTTTCGCACCACGAAAGCGTAACTCAGCCCAGGATATCGAGGATCGGGGCGCCGTGGTCGATGTCCAGGCGTTTGCGACCGGGAATCTCAAGCCGTCGCGAATCGAGTCCCAACTGGTGCAGGATTGTGGCGTGGATATCGGTCACATAGTGGCGATTTTCGACGGCGTGAAATCCGATCTCATCGGTCGCTCCGTGCACGACTCCGCCACGGATACCCCCGCCTGCCATCCAGACGGAGAAGCCGAAGATATGGTGATCACGGCCGTCTGAGCCCTGGGTTCCAGGCGTGCGACCGAACTCACTGGCGAAGATCACAATTGTGGAATCCAGCAGGCCTCGCTGTTTCAAATCTTTCAGCAGACCGGCGATCGGTTTGTCCACGGCCTTAAAGTTCTTTTCGTGGTTTGCCTTCAAGCCGCCATGTGCATCCCATGCACCTGCGCCGCCAGCGCCGTGCTGCACCTGAATGAAGCGAACGCCGCGTTCGATGAAGCGGCGAGTCGCCAGCATCTGCATACCGAAGTCACGAGTCTCCGGGCTGTCGAGACCGTACATTTCCTGAACAGATTTTGTTTCGGAGTCCAGCAGCAGAGCATCCGGCACGGACGTCTGCATGCGAAACGCCAGTTCATACGCTTTGATGCGAGCGCTGAGAGCCGGGTCGTTGGGATACTGATCTGCCTTGAGCCGATTCAGGCGTCCCACAAGGTCAAAGCCGATCTTTTGTTCTTCTGCGGAAATACCGGACGTCGGTTTTCCAAAGTCGAGCGGATTGTTGGGGTCAATCCGGATGGGAACCGCATCGTGGGCCGGGCCCAGATAATGTCCGTCTCGCGCGTTCCAGTACTCACGGTTGCCCATGGAAATGAACTGCGGCAGATTGTCGTTCAGGCTGCCGAGCCCATAATGAACCCAGGCGCCAAGTGTCGGGAATTCGCCGTCGAGCATATGGCGGCCCGAATGAAACTGGGTCTGAGCGCCATGATTGTCGTCGGTGGTATACATCGAACGCACAACAGCGATGTCATCCGCGCAGCCGCCGATATGCGGAACCCAGTCGCTCATGTCGATCCCGGCCTGGCCGTACTTTCTAAATCCGACCTGCAGCGGGTAAAGTTTGTTTCGCTGCTGTCCGTTGGCATCGTTGATCACGGTCACGCGCGCCAGTTTCAGTTTCTCGGGATTTTGTACGTCCGCATAAGGGGTCTCGTTGATCGACTTGCCGGCGTACTTTGTCAGTTCAGGTTTTGGATCGAACGATTCGGCCTGAGAGACGCCACCATTCATGAACAGCCATACGACACTCTTGGCTTTGGGCGTCGTGTGAGGGCGACCATCGGGCGGCTGCCAGTCGGCAACAGCATCGGCGCGCAGAATTCCCTCCTGAGCCAGCATGGCTCCCATCGCAAGACCGGAAAATCCCATGCGCGTGCTGGTCAGGAAGGAACGCCGGGAGGCGCGGTCCTGGGGCACGTTCCAGTCAACCGGTCGTTTGCGGGACATCGGCAATCTCCTTAACGAACTAATAAATTGGGGCCGGCAGGATGCGGTGGGCGGAACAATACACTTTTTCACGCGGGATGATGACGGGCAAGTTTCAGAAGGCAGTTTGAAAGGAATTTTGTCTAATTGAGGCTCACGCTGACAAGCCGAGGTAGCCATTCTTCTCCCCCCGTACGCATGCTCGCAGCAGGATTGAGCGACCTCATTTGGAGGGCCGTGAAGCTGGGCGAGAGCTTCCGAAAGTCGTCAATTTGACCTTTCTGCGGTTCAGGAGGCCGAAAATCCGGCGCAGGTCTGCCTGGAGTGCGCAATTCGCCGCATCTGCCGCTTGAATCGGCGAACGTTGAGTGGCAGAATCCACGAGTTCCGGAAGCAGAGACATTCTCATCTCCGGATCAGCCACAGCAGGGAGTCTGGTCAGCCGTTTCCTTCTGCCGCACTTGACGGCACTTGACCGGCCAATGTTTCACGGACGGAGTCCAACAGGGTCTGCACATTCCATTTTGAAGAGTCTGAGGGCGACGATGAAGTTTCTTGAGGGACATACGGTCGGCATCGATTTGGGAACCACCTACAGCGCCATTGCGATGCTGGACCATGATGGTAATCCCAAAGTCCTGCAGAACGCTGATGGTCGCGATATTACGCCTTCCGTCGTATTGCTCGATGAAGATCGCGTTGTCGTCGGACCATCATTTGAACGAATCTCTGTTGCCAATCCCGAGTCGATCGTCGAAGCGATCAAGCGTGAAATGGGCAACAAGAACTACTATGTAGTCTATCAGAACAAGAAACTGACCCCGGAATTTATCTCTGCCCTCATCCTGAAAAAGATGAAGCAGGACGCCGAAAAAGTGATCGGCCCAATCGCCAACGCGGTGATTACAGTTCCTTATTATTTCAATGACGTACGACGCAAGGCAACTCAAGACGCCGGTCGTATCGCCGGTTTGAATGTCATTGACATCATCAATGAACCCACTGCGGCGACTCTGGCTTATGCCTGGAGCAGAGGTGAACTGGGACGTGCAGATATCAAGGCTGAAGAGCGCACCATTCTTGTTTACGACCTTGGGGGCGGAACGTTCGACGTGACTGTCGTGCGATACACGCCGACCAGTTTCCGAGTTCTCGCGACAGACGGGGACGTGATGCTGGGTGGTCTCGACTGGAGTAAGCGACTTTCCGATCATCTTGTGGAACAGTTCAAACGCAAGTTTGGAGTTGACCCAAGCGAAGATCCTGAAACGATGCTGACATTTCATCAGGAAGCAGAAGACGCAAAACGCGATTTGAGCACAAAAACTCAGGTTCCGATCAGCGTCTACTACAAGGGTAACACTCTTTCCGTCTCGCTGTCTCGGACGGAATACGAACGCATGACGGCTGACCTGCTGCAGCGAACCAAGGATACGACCGAACTGGTACTTCAGCAGTCGGGTGTGGCCGTGGGAACACTGGACGAACTGGTGCTTGTTGGTGGTTCAACTTACATGCCTGTGGTTGAGCAGATGTTGCGGGAAGTCTGTCAGCGAGAACCTTCACGTGCGCTGGCTCCGGAACGAGCGGTTGCTGAAGGGGCCGCCATTCATGCGGCCATTCTGCAGGCCCGTAACGGCGTGAACACCGGGGGAATTGTGGACGTTGTCCAGAAACGATTGAACTCGGTCAAAACCACCGACGTCAATTCGCACTCTCTGGGCATTAAGATCAGCGATCCAAAAGACAAGAGTCGCAAGATCAACCACATCATGATTCCAAAGAACTCCCCGCTGCCAGTCAGTGTGAAGCAGCGATTTGGAACCAACAGCGACGGACAGAATCGAGTCCATGTGGAAATTCTGGAAGGCGATGCGACCGATCCAGCAGCATGTGAACTGATTGGTGATTTCCGAATCACCAATCTGCCGCAGAGTCTGCCAAAGGGTTCACCGATCGAAATCACGTACTCCTACGACGGATCCGGTCGTATCAGTGCCACCGCGAAGGAACTGACGGGCAACAGCGCTGCGAGTGCGGAAATTGTTCGCGACAGCGGCCTGAACGAAGGTCAGATCACGGATGCATTCGCAAGATTGCAGTCCGAGTACGACGTCGAGTAATCATCGTCGTCTAAACAAGTTGGCAAACAGTCCGGCAGCGATCAAACGCTGCCGGATTTTTTTGCGATGTGAAGTGGGTTCTCAGGCTGGAGCACCGGTTGCAGGGCGACCGGTTGTCGGCCGCGCGGGGACCGGGCAGCAGTCAATCGGGCACACATCATGATTGGCCTGAAACTGGCCAACGCATTCTCGCGGACCGCCCTGGAGTCGTTCCTGAATCAGTTTGCGGATCATGCGGATGAACTGAGGATAATTGCCCGGAGTGCCAGCACGCACCATGCGAATACTGTGTTCAGTGCAGAACCGCTGGGCCTCGTCATCCAGATCGTAAAGCACTTCCATATGGTCGGACAGGAACCCGATCGGTGAGATTACGACGTCCTCAATGCCAGCCGCTTTCAGTTCTTGAAGGTAGACGAGAATATCGGGTTCCAGCCACGGATCTTCCGGACGTCCGCTGCGGCTTTGATAAACCAGTTTGTACTGCAGCGAAGGGATATTCAGTTTTTCGGCAACGAGCCGACAGGATTCTTTTAGCTGCTTTTCGTAGTCGGAAGTGCGAGCCATGCTCATGGGAATACTGTGAGCTGTGAAAGCCACATGAACATCTCGGCGGGCGTCCGCCGGGAACTGGTCCATCGCCTTTCCCACCTGTTCTGCCAGCACTTCAATGAAGTCCGGGTGATTGTAAAACACCCGAATCTTGTCAATCTGCATGCTGCCCGCTTCCGGCTGCTGAAGGGCTGCAGCAATATTTTCGCGATACTGGCGGCAGCCGGAATAGCAACTGAAGCCTGACGTGACATACGTCAGAACTCGCTGCACTCCGTCACGCTGCATCTGCAGGATTGTTTCATTCAGGAACGGGTCCCAGTTGCGGTTTCCCCAGTAGACCGGCAAAAGAATTCCATTGGCCTCCAGTTCCATTCGCAGAGCCACAATGAGGTCGCGACATTGCTGATTGATCGGACTGACGCCACCAAAATGGTAATAGTGCTCCGCCACCTCCAGCAGACGTTCACGAGGCACCGGTTTGCCTCGCAAAACGTTTTCAAGAAACGGAATCACGTCCTCGGGTTTTTCAGGACCACCGAAAGACAGCACAAGGATTGCATCGTAGTTGCTGGTAGCAGATGTCACTTTAACACTCTTTTCGTTAGGATTACACGCCAGCCCCGGGAAGCGCCGGCCGTGGTGAACGAGGTCGGATGGTACGAGCGAACGCCTCCATGTGCCGGAAGTTGTCGCAGAAAGTAGTGTATCGCAGTGACTGGCGAATATCGGACGTCAGCGCCTGGCCTCCCACTACGATTGCACAGCCAAAGCTGGTGGCTGTATCGAACAGCACATTGAAGTTTGCGATAAATCGTTCGGTGTCTCGAATGGATGTGACACTGATCCACATCAGCTGAGGCTTATCGTTTTCGATGGCCTTGCGAAGCGATTCAAACGGAAGCATGTGGCCCAGAGATGTCGCCAGCCAGCCAGCATCGCGGAGCACAATCTCCGCCATGTTTGCTGCCAGAGTATACGGATCGCCATCCAGAGTCCCGCCGATTGCCACTGGGCCATCGGCCGGACCCATCCCTACCGCGCGACGCAGTTCATGAATCACACGACTGCAAAGTTCGCAGGCTCGCCGTTCCTGATAAACCTCCATATCGCCGCAACGCCAGAGTTCACCAATCCGGTGAAACACCGGAGAAATCACAAGGTCGCAGATGCTGGCAACACTCATCCCGCCCAGAAACAGGTCCAGAATAATTCGCTTCGCTGTGACTTCGCTTCCCGCGGACATGGCCTGCATGAACTCAGCCTGAGCCATATCTTCCGCTGGCATCGTTCGCCCGGTTTCGGGCGGCAGGCCAATAATCTCCGGATGAGCCAGGCCTTTGCCTTCCTCCCGGATATAACGCAGTACCGCATCGAGCTGCAGGCGTCGGTGTCCACCGCCGGTTTTCTCTGCCGGAATAATTCCTTTATCAACCCAGCGTTTCAACGACGATTCACTGACTCCGATCGCAATGGCGACTTCTTTGGGTGAAAAGAATTGACTCACAGTTGTGGCTCACTAGTTAGTTGCCGATGACACGAAACCGCCTGGCCCGTTCACAATGCGTACCAGCGGAGGGTTGTAGGCCGTTCGTCTGAATTGGCCAAAGTTCCTGTGCACGATTTGAACGATTTTCTGTGGAATGCGAGTGGCCACGTGGGAAAAAGCCTCTAGAACAGACAAAGTCGGACCGTGCCGAAGAACGTTTTGCGGTCTCGACCCCCTTCCCCTTACGATTTCTCCAGGGCCGCAACAGAATGAAAATTGCAATTGTCGGAGGCGGCATTTCTGGTCTGAGCTGTGCGTGGCTGCTGCATAAAAAATATGACATCGCATTGTTTGAGTCAGAACGGCGGCCCGGCGGACACAGCAACACGATGGAGTTCGAACGGGACGGGCGCGACTATCGGATTGATACGGGGTTCATTGTTTACAATGACCGAACCTATCCCAACTTTATGCGACTGTTGAAGCAGCTTGACATCGAAGGTACTCCGACGGAAATGAGTTTTGCTGTTCGTTGTGACCGGACGGGCATTGAGTACTCCGGTTCCGGGCTCGGAGGAGTTTTCGCTCAGAAGCGGAACCTGCTCAGGCCTTCGTTTCTGCGGATGGTGATCGACATTCTTCGATTCAATCGTCAGGGGATAAGCGATGCGGATGTCGTGTCGGGTTCCGTGACGGTTGGCGAGTATCTGACGAAAAACGGTTATAGTCGCCGCTTTGCCGAGCACTATCTGTTGCCAATGGGGGCCTCAATCTGGTCATGTCCGACCGGAACATTTGCCGACTTTCCGATTCAGTTTATTCTGCAGTTTTATCGCAATCATGGACTGCTGAGTCTGACAAATCGCCCGCAGTGGTACACCATCCCCGGGGGCTCGCGGAAGTATGTCGACAAGCTGACGTCAGCCTTTACTGACCGAATCGTCGCTGGCAGCCCGGTGCGACGAGTTGCACGTGACAGTGATGGCGTTACAGTGACGACCGATCAGGGCGAGTCGCGTTTTGATGAAGTGATTTTTGCCTGCCACAGCGATCAGGCTCTTTCGCTTCTGCAGGATTCAACGTGTCTGGAATCGTCAGTGCTGTCTGCATTTCCTTACGAGCAGAACGAAGCCATTCTTCATACCGACAGTTCTGTCCTGCCAAGATGTCGAAATGCGTGGTCCGCATGGAACTATCGAATCGATCGGCAGCCGTCAGCTCGAGCCACGATCACTTACAATATGAACATTCTTCAGCACATTGAATCGCAGCACACGTTCTGCGTGACGCTGAATGATGCGGATCAGATTGATCCGCAGAAAATTATTTCCCGCCATCAGTATTCGCATCCGCTTTTTACGGTCGAACGTGAATCCATGCAGCGACAGCACCATCGACTGATTCGCAGCAATCGCACTTCGTTCTGCGGAGCCTATTGGGGCAACGGATTTCATGAAGACGGCGTCAACAGCGCGCTGGCCGTCTGCCGTCGGTTTGGAATTGACGGATTTGACAGTTCCGGAGAAGCGACAAGTGACGCCATTGACTCCGTGGCGGACCGACAGTCTCTGACGGGAGTCGGTTGTGCATAGCTGTCTCTATTCAGGTGTTGTTCGGCATCGGCGATTTGAGCCGTCGATCAATGAATTCGCTTATTCCCTGTTTCAGATGTATCTGGATCTGGCCGAGTTGCCGCAGTTGTTTGATCCGTTCCTGCTCTGGTCGGCTCGTCGTCCGGCGCTAGCCTGGTTTCGTCGCGAAGATCACCTGGGTGATCCGGCCGAACCGCTGGATGTAAGCGTCAGAAATGAAGTCGAAAAGCAGACAGGAGTTCGTCCGGATGGGCCAGTTCGGCTGCTGACGAATCTTCGCTATTTTGGTTTCGTAATGAATCCTGTCAGCTACTACTACTGCTTCAACGCGTCCACCGGTCGACTGCGGACAGTTCTGGCTGAAGTTCATAACACGCCGTGGGGCGAGCGGCACTGTTACGTGGTGGAATCGCCGGTCAGTGATTCTCGAGGATCAGTGCATGCTGTCTGGAACGACAAGAACTTTCATGTGTCGCCGTTCATGAATATGGACATGCGCTACCGCTGGATGATGACGGAGCCTGGCGAACGACTGGCCATTCATATCGAAAATCATGTGGGACGATCGGACGCAAACGGCGAGTTGCCTGCTGGCCCGATGTCGGCTTCCGGAAAATCACAGCCACCGTTCGATGTCACTCTGTCTTTGAAGCGGCAGGAGTTGACGGCGGCCAATCTTCGTCGCGCTTTGCTGCGTCATCCGTGTATGACGGCCAGTATCGCGACCGGAATTTATTGGCAGGCTTTGCGGTTGTGGTGGAAAAAAGTGCCCTTCGTGCCTCATCCGGGGCAAGCATCAGGACCTGCGGGCACTCGCTCTTCTTCGGCCGTGATGTCTGATTCGCCGTAAATGGCAAAGTGTTTTCACCTTATGTTTTCATGTGTCAGACGCCATCTTTTCATAACTTTGATCATGGAATGAATTCATGTCAGCTCCTCCGGAAAAGCTCTCCCCGTTCGCGTGTGACAGAGCCATGCAGTCGTCGACCAGACAGGTCGGGGGCGTCGTCCGCGGAAGTGGCGACGAGAATGCCAGCGTTCACGGTGAGGCCACTGTCGGTGCTGCAGCGGTCGATTCGCAGGACAAACCCAATCGATCGTGGCTGTGTCTTTTTGAACGCTTCTGTCGCCATTTGTTGCGGAAAAATCTGCAGCACATTGCCCTTGGTGAAGTGGTCATCGAACACGGTGAAAAATCTGAGAGATTTGGTAATCTGGAAACGACCGAACTGATGGGCCATGTGCATGTTCATTCGCCAAAGTTTTATCGGCGGACTGTGACTGGCGGAGCGCTCGGTTCGGCCGAATCTTATCTTGAAGGCGAATGGGATTCTGATGATCTGACCGATCTTTTCTGCGTGTTGCTGCGGAACGAGCAGGCTCTTCAGAGTTTTCGATCGCCGATGTTTTCTGTTTCGGGCCTGGTCAGTCGGTTTGAACATTTTCGGAATCGCAATTCGCGCCATGGAAGTCGCCGCAATATCCACGAACACTATGACCTTGGCAACGCGTTCTTCTCGTTGTTTCTTGATCCGACGATGATGTATTCGTCGGCTCTGTTTCCGAGTGAGCAGACGTCTCTGGAAGATGCGTCGATCGAGAAAGTGGATCGCGTCTGCCGTACACTGCAACTGAAGCCGCAGGACCATGTCATCGAAATTGGCACCGGGTGGGGCACGTTTGCCATTCACGCAGCCAGCCGATACGGGTGCAAAGTGACGACGACGACAATCTCGGAAGAACAGTTTCGCCTTGCGACTTTGCGAATCGCCGATCTCGGGTTGTCGGACCGAATTACTGTCCTCCAAAGCGACTATCGAGACCTGACTGGGAAATACGACAAGCTGGTCTCAATAGAAATGATTGAGGCGGTTGGTCAGCAGTACCTGCCGGAATATTTTGCGACGTGTGATCGCCTGTTGAAAAACGACGGAGCAATGGTGATACAGGCGATCACGATGCCCGAGCAGCGATACGCGCGATACAAAAACTCGGTCGATTTTATTCAGAAGTATATTTTTCCGGGCGGTTTTCTGCCGTCGATTTCGGCCATGCAAAGTTGTGTGGCGACGAATTCCTCCCTTCGCATGCTGGGCTTGCACGAATTTGGTCTGCACTACGCGCGAACGCTGCGGCTGTGGAACGAGCGATTTCATGAGCGGCTTGACGACGTCAGGGCTCAGGGATTCAATGACCGGTTTATCCGCATGTGGCGATATTACCTGTGCTACTGCGAAGCCGCGTTTCTTGAACGTGCCATTAGTGTCGTGCAGGTATTGTGGGCCAAGCCGGGATCATCGCTGGGAACTGTCGGCAGCGGAGAATAAGAGTGTCCCGACGGGAATCTCAGGCGAGGAACGCGGGCGGAATTCGGATCTTTTGGAACCTGGCAGGAAGGAAATCGAAGATGGCACTTCTACATTTGGCCGCACCACTGATTGGGCTTGCGGAAAATGGTACACTTCCGGACGCTCTGGTGCGTATCGGCATTCGCAGTCTGCTCAAAGCACGACTCAAGGAACTGCAACAGGTTTCTCTGGAAGAGAACGGGCGGCAGTTTCGAAACTTTTTGAACGAGATGGCTCGCGGGCCGATCGCCTGTGTCCCTGAAAAGGCTAATGAACAGCACTATGAGGTTCCGGCTGAGTTCTTCGCAAAGGTGCTCGGCAGTCATCGCAAATACAGTTGCTGTTACTGGACCAGCGACACTCTTGTGCTGGATCAGGCAGAAGCCGAAGCGCTGCGTCTCACGTGCGAACATGCTGATCTTCGGGATGGGCAGACCATCCTTGAGCTCGGATGTGGATGGGGTTCACTCAGCCTGTGGATGGCCGAGCGGTATCCGCGTTCCACCATTCTTGCAGTCTCGAATTCTTCCTCGCAGCGAGAATACATCATCTCGGAAGCCGCCAGACGAGGCTTAATCAATCTGCAGGTCCAGACATGCGACATTAATCAGTTCAGCCCCGAGCGGCGGTTCGACCGAGTTGTGTCGGTCGAGATGTTTGAGCACGTTCGTAATCATCCATTGCTGATGCAGCGAATCAGTTCATGGCTTAACCCGACCGGAAAACTGTTTGTGCATATTTTCTGTCATCATCGATTCGCTTATCCGTTTGAAGATACCGGGAACGCCAGCTGGATGGCCCGTTACTTTTTCTCGGGCGGCATCATGCCCAGTCAGAATCTTCTGCTGAATTATCAGACGCATTTGCAGCTGGAAAATCAGTGGTGCTGGGATGGTACGCACTACGAAAAAACCAGCAACGCCTGGCTGCAGTTGATGGATCAGAATGCAGCCGCTGTAGAAAGTGTTTTGAAAGCGACGTACGGTCGCGACTGGCGAATCTGGCAATATCGCTGGAGAATGTTCTTCATGGCTTGCGCAGAACTGTTTGGTTTCCAGCAAGGCCGCGAATGGTTTGTTTCCCATTATCTGTTTCAGCAGCGAGGTTAACTGGTGTCGACGCTTCTCCTGAGTTCGCTGGGATTAGCTCTCGGCTATGTTATTCTGGTCTGGCTGCTGAGCGTGCTGCTGGGGCGTGTCTGCATTATTGATGCCTTCTGGGGGCCCGGCTTTGTGCTGCTGGCGACGCTCAGCCATCTGTTGACCTCAGACGGCAACTGGAATCGATCGGAATCCCTGCTGCTGGTTATGGTCGCGATCTGGGGCATTCGGCTGGGGATGCACCTCTCGATTCGAATCTTCAGTGATCCTAAGGAAGACCGGCGTTACTTGGCAATGCGTGAGAAGTATGAGCCAAACTGGTGGCTGAAAAGTCTGGCGATTGTATTCCTGCTGCAGGGTCTGATCATGTGGTTCGTGGCCCTGCCCGTCACGACGGCGTACGCAGGCGACGAACGTTCGGTCATCGCCTGGCTCGGGCCCGTGGGGCTCTTCTTCTGGGGTCTGGGCGTTTTCTTTGAAACCGTTGGCGACTGGCAGCTGGCAAGATTTCGAGCGAACCCGCGTAACAAAGGACGCGTGTTGAGTTCCGGGTTGTGGGGCCTGACGCGACATCCCAATTACTTTGGTGATTTCGCAGTGTGGTGGGGCCTGTGGCTGTTCAGTTTTGCCAGCGGTGCTCCGCTTTGGACAATCGTGTCTCCGGCCGTCATGAGCCTCTTTCTGATGAAAGTTTCCGGCGTCACATTGCTGGAAAAAGACATTGTCGAACGCCGACCGGGCTACGTGGATTACATTCGATCCACCAATGCATTTTTTCCCGGCCCGAAGCGAACAGCGTGATAAATTCGACCCGCGTTGCGACTTTATCGATGTGAGAATCATGCCCGCGATCTTTGAGTACCACCATTGCGTGACCGCTGAAGAAATTGACGGCCTGGGGCATGTTAACAATATCGAATATCTTCGCTGGCTTCAAAAGGCTGCGGTTGCTCATTCAGCCGCTCAGGGCTGGCCGATGTCGGCGTATTATGAGCTCGGGCTGGGCTGGGTTGTCAGGTCTCATTTTATTGAATACCTCGTCCCTGCGTTTGCGGGCGATGAGGTCGTTGTGCGGACTTGGATTGCCGATTTGAGATTTGAGAATTCACAACGGTGGTTCTACATGATTGCTGCTTGTGTGCGTGGATTGAATCCGGGGCGGGATTGCGGCAGACTGTGAAGCGAGTGCCTTTGTTCTCACGTTCTGTTTGCTGTTTTCCTTCGCCGAGTTTCCTGCCATGAAATTCATTGCCAGACTTTTGGCCGTTGTTTTATTCCTGACCCCCAGTTGTGCGGCGGCCGAGGAAGCCTTTCCTTTGAAGGCTCGCCGCATCCTGTTTCTGGGTGATTCCATCACTCACGCGGGCGAATTTGTTTACATGATCGAAATGCAGTTGCGGCTGCAGTCGGTTGAGCCGATGCCGGAGCTGATCAACGCCGGACTACCGAGCGAAACCTGCACCGGCCTGTCCGAACCCGATCATCCGTTTCCGCGCCCCAATGTCCACGAACGACTGGACCGCGCGCTGGAGGCTGTGAAGCCGGACATTGTCGTCGCCTGCTATGGGATGAATGACGGAATTTATTATCCTTTCAGCGAAGAGCGGTTTCAGAAGTATCAGGAGGGCATAAATCGACTGATCGAAAAAGTCCATGCCGCCGGTGCAAAGCTGGTCCTGCTGACTCCGCCGCCATTCGATGCTCTTCCGCTGAAGACTGCCGGAAAGCTGCTGCCTGAAGGAAGCGAAAAATTTGCCTGGTTCTCCATCTATGAAAAATACGATGAAGTGATTCAGAAGTATGCAAGCTGGGTGGTCGCTCAAAAGGATCGCGTTGAAATGGTTGTCGATCTTCATACGCCGATCGCAGCCTTTTGGCAGCTGCAGCGAAAGAAAGACCCGGCCTTCACGGTGGCCCCGGATGGCGTCCACTGTAACACTGTCGGACACCGCAGCATCGCCGAGCAGGTATTGAAGGCATGGGGCGTCGAATCGTGGATGCCCATCACGGATCAGATGACGGCACTCATCAATCAAAAAGGCAGCGTCCTGCACGACTCGTGGCTCAGTAAGATTGGCCACAAGCGGCCGGGGATGCCCGATGGATTGCCGCTGAAGGAAGCGCAGGCCAAAGCCGCAGAAATTGATCAGCAGCTTCAGCCGCTGATTGAAGAAGCTAGAAAGCCTGTCGTCTCTTCAAGCCCGCGTGAAGACGGTGTCATGCATCAGATCCACTATGCGTCCGTCGCCAGACCGGACGAACTGCGACTTATGGTTGACTACTATTTATGGATTCCCGCGGGTGTTGAACAGTTGCGAGGCGTCATTGTGCATCAGCATGGCTGCGGTGAAGGCGCCTGTCGAGGCGGACAAACAGCGGTCGATGATCTGCACTGGCAGGCTCTGGCTCGTAAGTGGAACTGTGCGCTGATGGGGTCGATGTTGAACGGGATGGCAAAGTGATCGGGCAGGTTCCGGAAAAGCCGGTCGGTCGTTTTGGTCGGCCCTTGTTTCAGACCATGTCGTACCATGACACTCCCCAACTGCCTCTGGCGGAAATGGTCTTCATGGATCCCAATCCGGGAGCCGGGGAAATCGCAGTCTACAGCGTTCGGACAGTCAACAGCACGGAGCTGACTTCCGAACCGACGGCCAGTGGAAAATAGTCGCTGTGGAAAATCCTGAGTTCCGGATATCGCTGACCTGTTTAATGATCCGCCCGCCGAAGTCGCAGGTGAGTGGGAAGCAGACGAGACTCGGGCTAAAGTTCTGCGATGCGGAATGATCCAGTTTACCGGCGACTTCAGACATCTCTGACGCGACTTGCAGACGCTCATCAGTGCCGCGTTCGCCGATGCGCGGAGGCTGTCAGCACGACCGAGTGCATTCTTGACGGGCGTCGATGCGTCAGCTTTGCCACTAACGATTATCTGGGCCTGACTCGGCACCCGATGGTTCTGCGTGCCTTTGCCGACGCGGCAGCAGGACGAGCGGGTGCGGGAGCCAGTCCGCTGATCTCCGGTCGATCACCGTTTCATGTGCAGCTGGAAGAGACGATTGCCCGGTTCGAATCGACGGAATCAGCGATTCTGTTTCCGTCCGGCTTCGCCGCCAATATGGGGACATTAACGGCCATCGTGGGGCCGAAGGATGCGGTGTTTTGTGACCGTGAAAATCATGCCAGTCTGATTGACGGATGTCGTGCGAGCGCGGGAAAGTTTTTTGTCTACGATCGGACGGATCTGAAGCGGCTGGCGGAAGCGGTCGAACGCCGTCGGGATCAGTTCGACGGAGTATTTCTGGTGACCGATACCGTCTTTAGTATGGACGGCACGCTCGCCAGTCTGCCGCAGCTGTGTGACATTGCAGAGAAGCACAGTGCGACGGTTGTCGTGGACGAAGCCCATGCGACCGGCGTCTTTGGAGCCCTCGGACGAGGCGTCTGTGAGCTGCAGCAGGTGGAGGACCGGGTCGGCTTCAGGATCGGAACGCTCAGTAAAGCTATCGGCGGCCTGGGCGGGTTTGTCGCCGGGTCAGATGTTCTGTGTGAATGGTTGTGGAATACGGCCCGCAGTCAGTTCTTTTCCACAGCGTTGCCCCCTGCAGTTTGTGCGGCTGCAACCGCGGCGATTCAGGTGATCCGAGAAGAGCCCGAACGCCGACAAGTGCTGGCCGAGCGATCAATTTATGCGCGTCAGTTGTTGACAGACTTCGGGTTTGAGCTGATATTTAATTCGCTCAGCCCGGCTTCGAGCCCCATTATTGCCGTGCTGATCGGTGAAGATGATCGGGCCGTTCGAGTCAGCGAACGCATGCTGCAGGAGAATTTCTTTCTGCCTGCTGTAAGGCCGCCGACGGTCGCTGCCGGGACCGCTCGGCTGCGGATGTCAATCTGCTGTGATCATTCGGAAGAGCAAATTCGGGCGGCTGTGTGCCAGCTTCGAGATGTTCTGCAGTCAGAACGGCGATAACGCTGGAATCGGAAGGATGATCCGCATAGCCTCCCGCGAAGACCGGTCGACCTGTTGCAGGCTGACCCGTGTGAAGAAGGGCCGATGGCACGACGAGCCAGTCCCGGATTTATCAGGCGTACTTCATGAAAACCCGTCCGGGCAGACGACCCCGGATTGCGATACATGCACCGATGACTTCTTCCGAACCTGTCGCTCGACTACTCACTCCGGAACTTATCGATCCGAATCTGCGATCGCGCGCCGCTGGTCGTTCTGGGTTTGAAGACGAGTATCCTTTCACCTCGCGGTGGTTTGAAGCGGACGGCCATGTGCAGCATTATATTGACGAAGGGCAAGGACCTGTCCTGCTGATGGTCCACGGCAATCCGACATGGTCGTTTGCCTGGCGTCGACTGGTCCGGGACCTGAGCCGTGATCACCGCGTGATCGCCATCGATCATCTGGGCTGTGGTTTTTCTGAAAAGCCGCAGGACCGCAACGTCTACACACTCGACGGGCATATTCAGCGGCTGTCCGCACTTGTCCGGCTTCTGAATCTACAGCAGGTGACTCTGTTCGGCCACGACTGGGGTGGAGCCATTGGAATGGGCTGTGCCGGACGCATGTCCGATCGCTTCCGCCGCTTTGTGCTGATGAACACGGGTGCTTTCCTGAGCTTGGCTATTCCGTTTCGAATCGCGCTGTGCCGAATTCCGCTGCTTGGAATTCTGGGCGACCGGGGATTCAATCTGTTTGCTCGTGCCGCGTTGACCATGGCCGTTGAAAAGCCGCTGACTCCCGCCGCACGAGCTGGATTTATTGCTCCTTATGATTCGTGGGCCAATCGTGTGGCGGTCCATGAATTCGTGCAGGACATCCCGCTCAATCCTGCGCATCGCAGTTACCAGACACTGACAGAAGTGGACCAGTCGCTCAGCAAGTTTGCAAAACATCCCATGCAGCTGATCTGGGGCATGAAGGACTGGTGCTTCACTCCGAAGAATTTTTTGAACGAGTTCCGTCGCAGATTCCCCGACGCGCAGACTCTGGAACTGCCGCAGGCCGGTCATTATGTGTTCGAAGATGCGTCGGACCAGGTGATTCAGCAGGCTCGAACTTTTCTGCAGCACAACAGCATCGACTGATCACCGTGCCGCTTCGCACGACTGCAGTTCTCGAATGGCAAGCAGGCTCAGGCTGGGGTGCGTGACAAACAGCAATCTGTCGAAAAGGGTTTTATCTCGCCCCGTGCCAGCTCGCCTAAAGGCTGCTTTTTCGCTGAAAACAAGACCTGCGATAAAATCACAGCTCCGCCGTGCTGTGCGGTTCATCGCCTGACTCTGCAGCACATGCTGACGCCCAGGTGCCGGGTTTTTCGGAATGGGATATGCAGCGTTGATTTTGGGAGGAAACGTCCAGAAACAAAAGCTGTCGGAAAACTGTGCTCGCTTGAATGCACAGCAGAGGGCGTTACAACGGAACGTCATCGGCTGCACTTTTCGTTTTCGTTGCCTCGGGATAAAGACGAGTGTTACAGTCTTTAAGTTTTTGCGTTGGCTGGTACTTTTCGGCCTGGAGTCCTGCATGCGTTTTTGTTTTTTCCCCCTGATTCTTGTCTGCTGCTGGCCAACGGCCGTTGTGGCTCAACTTCCGAACATCGTCGTCATCTATGTGGATGATCTCGGTTGTGGAGACGTCGGGTGTTACGGGGCGAAGGCCGTAGCAACGCCTCATATTGATCGCATCGCGCACGAAGGCTGTCTGTTTACTGACGGCCACAGTTCGGCCGCCACATGCACACCGTCGCGTTATTCGCTGCTGACCGGAGAATATGCGTGGCGGCTGAAGGGAACCGGCGTGGCTCCCGGCGATGCAAACGCCATCATTAAACCGGGTCGAGTCACCGTGGCGTCGATGCTTCGTCATGCCGGATATCGATCGGCCGCCATTGGCAAGTGGCATCTGGGACTTGGCGAAGGGCCGATCGACTGGAACAAGCCCATCACCCCGGGACCACTGGAACTTGGCTTTGACGAAAGCTTTATCATTCCGGCCACGGGTGATCGAGTGCCGTGCGTGTATGTGGCCAATCACAACGTTGTTGGGTTGGATCCGCGAGATCCAATCACCGTCAGTTTCAAAGGACCGACAGGAGATGAACCGACAGGACTGGATGACCCGGATCTCCTGAAGATGGAATGGGATCACGGCCACAACGCAACCATTGTGAACGGCATCAGTCGGATTGGCTTTATGTCGGGAGGAAAGTCGGCGCGCTGGGTTGACGAAGACATAGCAGATGTCATCACAAAACAGGCGGTCAGTTTTATTGATCGTCACAAGGCCAGCCATCACGATCAGCCGTTCTTTTTGTACTTTAACACGCACGATATTCATGTGCCTCGAGTCCCCCACCAACGCTTCATCGGAGCAACCACCATGGGGCCGCGTGGTGATGTGATTGCCGAGCTGGACTGGTCAGTCGGAGAAATTCTCAAGGCTCTGGATCAGCATGGCCTTGCGGCAAACACGCTGCTGGTTTTCACGAGCGACAATGGTCCGGTCATTAACGATGGCTACAAAGACCGGGCTGTGGAAGATCTGGGCACGCATAAGCCGGCAGGGCCCTGGCGAGGTGGCAAATACAGTGCTTTTGAAGGCGGAACGCGCGTCCCGTTTCTCGTCCGCTGGCCTGAGAAAATTCATGCCGGAGCGACCTCCGACGCGATGATGTGTCAGATCGATTTTCTGGCGTCGTTTGCAGCGCTGACGGGCGAAGTGCTGCCGCAGGGAGCTGGGCCTGACAGTCTGAATACTCTGCCTGCCCTGATCGGAGCACATCGCCAGGGACGCGACCATCTTGTCGAGCAAGCCGGCGCCATTGCTTTGCGAATGGGATCCTGGAAACTGATTGAATCCAGCAAGGGGCCGGCGGTAATTAAGAACGTCAACATTGAAACCGGAAACGCGCCGTCGGTTTCTCTGTATGACCTGAGTTCCGATCCGGGTGAGCTGACAAACGTGGCCGAACAGAATGAAACAAAAGTTCTGGAGATGGTCACACTGCTGCAGCGTATTCGTCAGCAGGGGACGCCTCGTTAATGATGACAGGTTATGAAAACTGTGTTCTGGAACCGCCCCTTTCCGAGTGGTCGGCTGCGCTGGCCACGCTTTCGGAGACTCGCCTGCAGTCGCTGCGTTCGGCTGCGCGACGCCGACTGGTTCAAGCGGCGCACGAATATCGACAGCGACTTGCCGACGTGGGCCGCAGCGCCGGGCTGCTGTCTCAGTCGACAGGACTGCTGACCGGCGATGCCGACACCGCGCCCATCGTGATGACCGGTCATCAGCCAGTGATTTTTCATTCAGGGCTGACGTTTAAGTATGGGATCACGGAAGAGTTCGCGGGCGATCAGAAGGCGATCGCCGTCGCGGTCGTGATCGATACTGATGAAGGGGAAGCCGGCGCGTTTACATGGCCCGAGGCGGCGCCGGACGCACAGGTTTCCATTGCCAGGGCAAGTTTTTGTGAGTCACTGAGTTTGTACATGCGGAGTTTGAAGAAGTCGGCCCCTGAGATTCAGTTGGAAGGTCTGCGCGTGACCGAAGGCCTGCGGGGCAGTGGCTGTGTCAGTGCAGCGACTGCCTTTGAGACCGTCGCTCAGCAATATGCGGCGATTGAGACGGATTCCATGATGGAGTCGAACCTGATCGTTCGATGGCACGCGGGAATTGGTCACCGAATGCTGGAAGTGCCGTTATCCGTCATTTGCAGTTTTCCGGAAGTCGTGCAGTTCTTTGCGGAAATTCTGACGCGGCCATTTGAGTTTGCGGATTGCTACAACGTAACACTGAGTGCGTTTCGGTCAGAGCAGAAAATTCGCAACGATGCCAATCCATTTCCCAATTTGCAGCGTGAGTCGGCGCGGTGTGAGCTTCCGTTCTGGCTGGTCGATCCTGTCCTCGGAACGCGCAGCGTTGTTGGCATTCGAAAGGACGGCTTCGAACGATTTCTGGAAACAGCGGAAGGCGTGCGAATGGAATTGTTGCCAGACAATGAGGCCGCGGCGATCTTTTCTCTGCTGGTTGGCGGTAAGTCTCTGGTTCCCCGCGGCGCATTGATTACTGCCACGCTGCGGCTGCTGTTCAGTGATCTGTTTGTGCATGGGACCGGTGGCGGACGATATGATCGCTACACGGACGTGCTCATTCGTACCTGGTGGAAGGTCGAGCCAACACCGTTTGCCGTGGCCAGCGCATCCCGCTACCTGTTCGACGAACAGCGTCACGATCTGACGCAGCTGCAGAAAATTTCTGAACAGCTGCGAGAACTGCAGTTCAATCCTCAGCGATATCTGGGCACCGGACTCTTTTCTGCAGCAACGGAAGAGCTGTTGCATCGCCATCTGGCGGCAAAGGAAGACGCCGTGAGCCGCTTGAAGCGGGCTCGCGAGACCGGCCAGTCGGCACAGGAGATCGGCGGGGAAATTCAAGCTCTGGGCGACATGATCAAGGAGACTGTGGCTCAGGAATTTGAGCCCCGGCTGGCACGCCTTCGACTGCTGTCACCAGGCACCATCAGCGCCTGGACCAGCCGGACCTGGCCGTGGATGTTTTTCTCCAGGCCAGCTCCGTCCGGCCCTGTCGCGCCTGAGATGTGAACCAGCCGCGGCGTCGTGGATTTGGTCGACGTTCTGAAGGTTTTGGCTCTGTATGAGTAATTTCCCTGATGGGCAACTTCAGGGAACCTTTTCGAGGAGTCGTTGCAGCTGTTCGGATCGTAGATCGCGGCCAGTTCGTTCCGTTCCGACTCGTCGCCCGTTGCCAGTCCTTTCCGCTCACGGTCCAGATCGGCATTTTCTGTGTCGGCTTGAGAGCTGACGGAGACGTATTCGCCGGCCGCCATCGATCGACATCCTCCACACGTGGACCTCACAGTTCGCATTCGTGGAGGGCAGCGCAATCGGGATCCAGACAGCCAAAGCCGCACCAATAACGCTTCGCAGTAGGCATTGGACCGCGGACGTGGTACCCTTGGCCGGGCGGCAAGGGGTCTCAATGGGACGTCCTGCCGCAGAAACAGATCAAATTCGCCGGACGACTATGTAAAGAGCAAGCTGAATGTGTCAGCCTGCTTGTTATCGAGTAAGCCGACGTGCTGGAACACCTCAGGGCGTTTCGCCACGTCGGCTTTTTTCGTTTCCTGTCGCATCCGAGTGGCACCGCTGATTGAAGGAGCATAGGCCCCTTCCGGAACAGGAATATTTGTGACAATCAATTCAACACCCACCAAACAAACTGCTGCTGGACGTTCGAGTCGGGAGCGTGATGACCCGTCGTGGACTGCGGTGTGGCATTCGCTTCCGCTGGCCGAGGCATTCGAGCAGCTCCAATCTGATTCTTCACGGGGGCTCACTCAAGCCGAGGCGTCCCACAGGCTCGAGAAGTTTGGCCCCAATGCGTTAGCTGCGGCACAACAGCGCTCGACACTTTCCATCTTTCTGGCACAGTTCAAGAGCCTCCTTGTTGCCTTACTGGCGGGTGCTACGGTGATCGCTTTTGCCCTTGGCGACAGCATTGAGGCCGTTGCGATTCTGATTGTCATCGTCCTCAACGCCGGTATCGGGTTCTTCACCGAATGGAAGGCAGAACAGGCATTGTCCGCTCTTCAACAACAGTCAGTGCGCGTCGCGCATGTGATCCGAGATGGCGTTGAGAGAGAGATTGCAGCGGCTGAGTTAGTGCCGGGCGATGTGATCGTGCTTGCCGCTGGGGCACGAGTTCCTGCTGATGGCCGGATCATCGAGAGCGCTCGCCTGCAGATTGAAGAAGCAGCGCTGACTGGTGAATCGCTCGCGGTGACCAAGTCTTCCGAGCCGTTGGAGGCGAAGGATGTGGCACTCGGTGACCGCCTCAATATGGGGTTTCTCGGGACAACGATTACCGATGGGCGTGGACGCCTGGTGGTGACTTCCACAGGCGCGCAGTCGGAGATGGGTAAGATCGGTGTTCTGATCGATGAAGCGATCACCCGCGCAACTCCACTCGAACAGAAGCTGGCCCGCCTCGGTCGACTGCTTATCCTGACCGTGTTGGCACTGTGCACCGTCATCGTCGTGGCGGGCTGGCTGCGCGGCGTCACCGACCTCTGGCACATGCTGGAGATCGGTCTCTCACTGGCCATCGCTGCGGTTCCCGAGGGACTGCCGGCAGTCACCACGATGACGCTGGCACTGGGGATGCAACGCATGGCCCGGATGCGAGCGCTCGTCCGCCGGCTCCCCTCTGTCGAAACGCTCGGCTCGGTGACCGTCATCTGCACCGACAAGACTGGAACATTGACTAAAAACGAGATGACGGTCTGCGTCTACGCTTTAGATCAATCCCGCGTCGAAGTGACCGGCGCTGGCTACGAACCGGTCGGAAAGTTCCAGATTGGTGATCAGCAATTAGAGCCCCTCTCCGACGAACGACTCGCCATGGCGCTGCGTGTGGGGGCCTTATGCAACGATGCCAAAGTCGATCGCAAAGACGGCGTTGACACGGTGTTGGGCGATCCGACCGAGGCGGCGTTGATTGTTGTGGCGGAGAAGGCCGGGATGAAACGCACCGCCATGTCCGAGGAATTTGCCCGCGTCAGCGAAGTACCTTTCGACAGCGTCAGCAAGCGAATGGTCACCGTCCATCGGACTCCACAAGGAGGGACGATTGCGTTCGTGAAAGGCTCGCCAGCGACGATGCTCGCGGCCAGCACAGCGCTGGTTCGGGCCGCCGGCGTCACGCCGCTCACGCCGGAAGAACGCAAACACTGGGAGCAGACGAACGAGGAGTTGGCCAGTGCCGCGCTGCGCGTGCTTGGCCTGGGCTATCGCGACTTGCCAGAGGGCTACACCGAAGAGGATCTCGCGCGCGAGCTGATTTTCGTGGGGCTGGTTGGCATGAGCGACCCCCTTCGCGACGAAGCGAAAGCCGCCATTGCGACCTGTCGTGAGGCGGGCATTCGGACGGTGATGATCACCGGCGACCAGCAGGCAACAGCGGCCGAGATCGCCCGACAGCTGGGACTTGACCACGACCTCAAAGGGCGTCCCTTACGCACCGTTCACGGTCGCGAGCTGACAGACCTGGACGCTGAGGGCTGGAAACGGATTGTCGCCGACACAGCGGTGTTTGCCCGAGTGTCTCCCGAGCACAAGCTACAGATCGTCGAAGCCCTGCAGCATCAGGGAGAAATTGTCGCTATGACGGGCGACGGAGTGAACGACGCCCCCGCATTGAAGAAGGCCGATATCGGCATTGCCATGGGCATTAAAGGGACGGAGGTTGCCAAGGAGAACGCCGACATGGTCATCACCGACGACAACTTCGCCAGCATCGTCGGCGCAGTCGAGCAGGGGCGAATCATCTACGGCAACATCCTCCGGTTTCTCCACTATCTGCTCTCCTGCAATTTTTCAGAAATCCTCACGGTCTTCCTGGCCCTCATGATCGGTTGGCCGCTACCACTCGTCGCGCTGCAAATCTTATGGCTCAATTTAATCACCGACATTTTCCCGGCCTTCGCGCTGGCGCTCGAACCGTCGGCCCCGGACGTGATGAAGCGCTCCCCACGCGACCCGAACGAGTCGCTTCTTAGCCCCAGTTTTGTGGGCCTGATTGTCTGGCAAGGCCTGCTGCTGGCGGGAGTCACGCTCCTCGCCTTCTCAATCGGTTTACGCTGGTACGGGGACGATGGTGACGGTTTGCGTCGCGCCACTACGATAGCGTTCATGACACTGGCCCTGACCCAGGTCTTTCACGCCTTTGATGCACGATCCCAGAAGCGGTCGATATTCACGAGTCGCTTCTTTACGAATGGCTGGCTCTGGGCGGCAGTGGGAATGTGCATAGTTCTCCAGGTTGCGGCGGTTTATGTGCCGCTCCTGCAGAAGGTACTCCAAACGGTCCCGCCGTCGCTTATCGATTGGGGCGTCATCGCTGGCTGCTCGCTGCTGCCCGTGTTCGTGGTGGAGTTGGTCAAGTTGATCCAACGATTTTGGTTCCCATCAGGAAGGACAACCGCTCAATGATGACATCTCTCACCGCCGAAAAGATTCCGTGACGATGAGGCCAAATGGATTGGCGATATACCTGGCATTAAGAAATAGGAGATAGATATGAATTACGTGAGTTTCGTGGGATTGACCCTGTCTGTGATCGGTCTGCTGGGTCTCGGTGTTTCGGGACCCGGTTATCGGTTGGGATTGTGGGAGTACAAGACCGGCATCAGTTTCGTGAAGTCCGCCGGCTATATCAGCGTCACGGCCGTGGTGGTGTGCCTGGCCGGATTGGCACTTTGGCACTGGGAAATTGCTTCGCAAGGAATGACACCCGCGATTATCGGCCTGGTCATCGGCGCTTGTGTTCTCGGTCTGACTCTGAAGTGGAAATACAATCTGGCGAGCGTCCCGTACATCCACGACATCACGACGGACACCGAAAATCCGCCGTTATTCGTGGCTGTCCTGCCGCTCCGCGTAGGCGCTGAAAACCCGGCCGAGTACGGTGGACCGGAACTCGCCCAGCAACAGAAGGACGGCTACCCGGATCTCAAACCAGGCTCAGTGAACAGCCCGCCCGCTGTGGCATTTCCCCGAGCTTTGCAAGCCGCCAGGGACATGGGTTGGAAGATCGTGGACTCCGATCCGAAGTCGTTGCGGATCGAGGCCACCGACACCACCTGGTGGTTTGGTTTCAAAGATGACGTCGTCGTGCGACTGACTCCCTCAACGACGGGAAGTCGCATCGATGTGCGCTCGGTGTCGCGCGTGGGCAAGAGTGATGTCGGCACCAATGCTCGTCGAATCAATGCGTATTTGGAACGAGTGAAGTAGGGGCGATTAAGTCGTTGAGTCAACAAACCACCCATTCGAACCGGATGAGGTACAGGAGCTTTCGGGGGGATTGCCCAGGACGTAAAATCACATTCACTGCCGGTGGTGAGAGTTCATCCAGAATGATGCGATGGGGCTTCGATATAACGGAAATGTGAGGGTTCGCTGGTTCAGGTGTTTTCGGCTTGCTGCGGGAGATCCAATCCTCCGATAGTACCGGAAAAAGTACCCATTCTACAGGAGCAAAAACATGTCGTCCGGAAGTGTTGAAGATCGAATCCCGAAACATTAAACCTCAGCACATTGAGGTTCAATTCATTCCCCGCCTTTCCACGCGACGCAGGGAACAATTGAAGTCTGCGCAACTCCGATCGGCCTCACCGGAACGATCGGCCTCACCGGAACGCACCGTGGCAGCGTCGATTGCCGGCAGAGGTGTGTCGGACCGAATCGGAAAACTGAATTCCACGAAACTACTTCAGTCTGGACAACCGACGCGCGCTGGTCACAGCCGGAAGTCCCATGCAACATGGCCCAACGTTATCAGCGGATGTTCGTCAATGGCCTCTTGATGCTGCCGTTGCTGGCATAGCTGATCAGGGGCTTTTTGATCGCTCTTGACGACCGTTGAATCGGGAGTCCGTTGGATCGCCAGGAGAATGCCGTGAAGACAGCGGAGGGACTCTGTTGCCGGAGTTTCGTAACGCTGCGCCGACTTTGTCATCGTCAGCAACTTTGCAGTCGTCTCTCCGGCGAACCACTGATCCGATACTTGACGCACCGCTTCTTAACAGGAAATCCTCTTGATCTGCGTGGGATTCTTTCGATTGCAGGTGTGTTGCTGAGCTTGAGAGACGGCGAACGACTTTCGGCCGTTTAGGTCCTGTCTCAACGATTCTTTTCAAATCCTGTGGCCACGGACATCGGCAGTGCAAAAACTGAGTGGCTAGCCAATGAACTGTGATTAACTCAACACACTGATTAAAAGGAAGTCTTCGATGTCTCCGATTCTTGCACAACTGTCTATGGACTTTGCGGCGAATTCTGTCGTGCAGTCCATCACTCTGTACCTTTTCTTCGCAGGTATTGTGGGGATGGGGGCAGGGGCCGTTTATTTGTTTTTTGAGCGAAGCAATGTCCCGTCACAGTACAGAAGTGCGGTGACTGTTTCCGGTCTGATTTGTGCCATCGCGTGTTTCCACTACTACAAGATGACCACACAGTACATGACCGGAGAATCCTTTCCGACCGCCCTCCGTTACATTGACTGGCTGTTTACAACACCACTCCTGCTCATCAAGTTTCCAATGCTGCTTCGTCTCGGAAGCAAAGGAAAGAATCTGTTCCGCAATCTTGTGCTGCTCGACATCGGAATGATTGTGACGGCATTCATTGCCGAAACGTCCCCCGTGGGCAGCGGGTCGTGGTGGGGTTTCTTCATTGTCGCCTGCGCCTTTGAACTTGGCATCGTGTCCCTGCTTTATGGTTCGATGAACGATGCCATTAATCGGCAGCCAGCGCCCATTGCCAGTGCGATCCGTACGATGCGACTGTTCATTCTGATTGGATGGGCTGTGTATCCAATCGGATTCCTGATGGCCCTCGGCGGAGCAGGCGAGTACCGCGAGATCGTTTATAACATCTCGGACGTCATAAACAAGGTCGGGTTTGGTCTCGTCGCCCTGCATGGCATTCAGACATTTGTGCGGGCCGAAGTCGTCAGAACTCGCCATCCGGAGCTGGATGTGGAAGAGCCTGCTCTGGCGGCGTCTGCGGGTTGAGGAAACGTTTGAGAACGAGTCCTGTAGCAGAGGAGTGATCTCATGACAGACCGTCGAGGCAAGCTGATCTTCATCTTCGCGCCGCCGGCGACATTGATCCTGCTGTCCGTGATCACTCTTGCTGCGGGCGGGCTTCCAAAATTTATGGCTCCCTGGCCATTTCTGATCGCCATCTGCGCCGTGGGGCTTCCACATGGGGCGATTGATTTCATAGTGTCGCAGCGACTCGACGGGACGTCCGTTGCTGCAACTTTTTTCCGATTCGGCTGGTATCTCGGGGTAATGGCATGCGTCCTTGCTGGCCTCTTTTTCGCCCCGTTGCCAGTGCTAATCGCTTTCGGTCTGCTCAGCGCCTGGCATTTCGGCCGGGCCGATGCGGAAGATCTCGACGACATCTGTCCAGCACGATCTGACAGGTCGATCCCAAAAGCCATCTGGGCATTGGCTCGTGGCTTCATTGTCGTGTTGCTGCCTTTCGTTTGTTTTTTCGAAGGTTCCGTTGAGGTGTTGAATCGTCTGCTCGCATTTTGCGGCAGTGCAGCAGTAAACGCGTCAAGTGAATGGAGGCTGACCATCGCCGCGTTTCTCACAGGGTGTCTAATTCTCGAATTGGCGAGCATCCTGCGAAGCGTCGCAGAAGGAAACAACCGTCGAGCTGGCGTCGAGACGTTCGAACTCATCGCCCTCGCAATCTGCTTTGGGACTCTGCATCCATTGTTTGCTTCCGGAGTTTACTTCCTGACCTGGCACAGCTGGCGTCACCTTCGTCGTCTTAACCGTGTCGTCAATCACGAGGCATCGTGGAGTTTCAACCTGCACAACATTGTCTCCCTTCACCGCGATTCTCTGATCCTGCTGATTCCGACAGTGGTTGCGGTCGCCCTGATTGCGATGCGGCTGGGCGGTGGCATGACCCCATCAAGCGTTTGCCTCTCCAGTCTGTTGGTTTATGTCATTGTCACACTTCCTCATGAAGTGCTTTGTGGACGCCTGTTTGCCTCGCTTTTGCCGGAAGGTTCCGCCCGACGGCATTTGGGGTGGTCGTCCGGCCCGCCGACGAGATCTGTCATAAGCGACTCGGTGCAGGTCGGCTTCGGGAACATCCCTAAATCTAAATCAAGGTAAAGGCTTCATGTCAGACACAATCACGATCATTGGAGCTGGTCCTGGCGGACTGGCTGCGGCGATGCTGCTGGCATCTCAGGGCAGACGCGTTCGAATTTTGGAGCGTCTCCCGCGTGTTGGAGGAAGGTGCTCGGCGATCGAAGAGAACGGTTTCCGGTTTGATCTCGGTCCAACGTTCTTCCTCTACCCGCGGGTGCTGAAGGAAATTTTCGCGTCGGCTGGCTATGACCTGTTCGATGAGGTTCCGATGTCAAAACTGGATCCTCAGTACCGGATCCAGTTTGGGCAGGGAGGTCAGCTCGATGCGACTCCGGACGTTCAGAGGATGGAAGCCGAAATCGCTCGCCTGTCGCCGCATGATGCGGGAGCGTTCACCCGTTTTATGAATGACAATCGGGAGAAGCTGCGGCGGTTTCGCCCAATTCTGGAATCACCGTTTAGCAGTGTTTTCGATCTGCTTCGACCATCGACCCTTAAGGCTGTCCCGTGGCTGCGTCCATGGCATTCCGTCGGCAGCGAACTGCAGAGTTACTTTGCTGACCCGCGGCTCGTTCTTGCCTTTTCTTTTCAGTCAAAATATCTCGGGATGTCGCCGTTTCAGTGTCCCAGCCTCTTCACGATTCTCGCCTTTCTTGAGTACGAATACGGGGTTTATCATCCCACAGGTGGCTGCAGTGCCGTCAGCGAGCGAATGGCTGAGATTGTTCAGGAAATGGGAGTCGAACTGCATCTGAATGAGCCCGTGGAGCAACTCGATTTCGTCGGTCGTCAGATTGTGGGAGTAACTACAAACAGGAGACACTATCCAACCAGCTCTCTGGTGATCAATTCCGATTTTGCCAGAACGATGAAGCGACTTGTACCCGACCATCTTCGAAAAACCTGGTCCGATCGGAAGATCGCAGCGACGAAATTTTCGTGCTCTACATTCATGATGTATCTTGGCGTGGAAGGTGTTTACGATTTGCCCCACCATACGATTCATATAGCCAGCGGCTATCATCGGAATCTTGACGAGATTGAAAATCAGCATGTGCTGTCTGCAGATCCGTCATTCTATGTGCAAAACGCATGCGTGACCGATACGACGCTCGCGCCGCAGGGTCACAGCACTCTTTATGTGCTTGTGCCCGTCACGCATCAGCATCCGAATGTGGACTGGTCGAAAGAGACTCCGGCCTTTCGTGACAATGTAATCCGTCAACTTGAGAAACTGGGCCTCACGGATCTCGAACGGCGAATCCGTTTTGAAAAGATCGTAACCCCCGACGACTGGGACTCCAGTTACGAGGTGCACAACGGAGCCACCTTTAACATGGCTCACAGTTTTCGACAGATGCTGCACAAGCGACCAAACAATCGCTTCGAAGACCTTGACGGTGTGTATCTGGTTGGTGGAGGAACGCATCCCGGCAGCGGCCTGCCTGTCATCTACGAGTCAGCGCGAATTACAAGTCGGCTGATTGCTCAGGACCTTGGCCCGGTTTCCTCGACATCGACAAGACGCTGGACAGCGCCACCATGCGGCGTTAAATAACCACGAAGTGTTGAGTGGGTTTCATTTTGGCGGTGGCGGACGAATTGATGCGACTCCGGATCTGAAACGAATGCATGCGTCGATTGAACGGATCACCGCTGGCATGGGTGGCTCGAAATAGTCCCCAACCAGGTCGAAATCCTGCGATTGACTGCTGGGTGCTTCGTCAGATTGGTCAGATTGGTCAGAAGCAACTCTTGATTTTAGATTGCAAGACCCGCAACGGCGCAGAGCGAGCCGACAATCACAACAACTGCTCGCGAGACCGCATTTCGAGGTGTCAGCTGATAAAAGTAGATCGCAAGCGCAAGAATAATTGCCGCAACGATGAACTCGATACTCAGCACCCGATTTGTGGCATCTTGCAGAAATCTGATCGCGATGAACATAGTCACGACGATGATCCCATTGATGTACGCTCGCCAAAATCCGAAATCCGATGCGAAAAGGGCTGCGCATGTTGCCAGATGCATCGTGTACGGAAAAAACAACTGACGAAAGACCATCCAGCAACAAATCACCAGCCAAATCAAGCTGCATGCCATGAGGAATAAACGTTCCTCTCGAACGTCAGGTCGGCTTCGTAAAATAATCGCCGTCAAGAATATCTGAGCCCAGGCAGTGCCACCAACGTAGAGAGTTGTCGCGACAATGCAGAGAACGAAACCAGATCTGTTTGAAATCGAAAAACGCGAAGTGTGGATCATTTCAGGCCAATCAAGATCTTTTCGTTCCTGAAGCCTCGCTGACTCGTCTTGAAGTTGCGTGTTTTCATTTTTGAAACCCGAAACGTCAGTGAGGGATGGAGTTTACTGGGCTCTCACAACCCGAAACGTCAGTGAGGGATGGAGTTTTGGCTGGTCGGCAGCGTGCTCTCGAATCCCTCGCTGACGCGTCGGATTTTGATAACCCGGAAAGAACAAAGGTGGTCGCCACATTTCTGTGAAGAAGTGTCCATGCTTCGAAAAGCCATTTACACCGTTCCGCCTGCTCCGCAAAAAAAACCTCGCTCGCGCCGTTCATAGACCCTCCGGTGGAGAATTCAACGGGTAGTTCAGCGAATTCCGATCTGTTTGTCGTGTCAATGACCGGCGCAATATCCATAAACGGAGAGGAGTTTATCGACTGCGGTGTTAGGTATCGTGATCGAACGCGGAGAACGCAATACCCATGGCGAAGCAGCGGGTAGTGGACATTCAAGGTTGTTCTGGCCGCGAACCTCATGGGCCTTAATTTATTTGGGCTGTTGACTTCAAGACAATCAATCAGATGGAAATGATATGAGTCCGGGAAAAGCACGACTGTGGACCGGGATCGGCTGTGTGGGCACACTGGTGACAATAGCCGCAACAATGCTCGCGGCTGATGTTCCGAGTGCGGTGTTTGCAGCAACGGCGAGCGATGGATTTTCGGATTACGTCGCAATCTTTGTGTTCTTCACAGCCGCCGCAGGCGTGCTCCTGCCATTCGATCTCATCGGAGGCATGTTGATCCCGGCGACGTGCGAAAGTCAAACGCCGAAGTTTGGCATGTGGCTCAGACGGTGGATTCGGTCCGTTGGAATCCAGATACTTTTCTACTCGGTGACTTTCTTCTTTTACCTGCAGATTGGGCGAGAAGTTGGGGCGCCATGCCTGATCGCCATGTTCGCCGCGATGCAGATCGCCTTGCTTGCCAGCCAGGAATTGATCTGGCGCACCATGACGGCTCAACGGGCGGGCAACGCAGGTCACGGTGCAACTCTGTTCGTGCCGCATTTCGATCAAAGGTTTACGGGAGGAATCACCGGATTGCCTGGTTTTGAAAGCATTCTGATTCCTGCTGAATGGAGGACGCGTCTAAGACCGTCGAATTTGAATTTGTTGGTCAAGCGTCGACTTGCCGCTCGGGATTCCGGTGGACGACGTCGCGGCATCGTTTGGGCCATGCTTTGGAACGTCACCAGTTTCACGGCGGCGATTCTCCTCAGTGGCGGTGCGATTGTTTCCGTTGCCGACCTCGTCACCGTTTTTCTGTGGTTCCTGTTATTTTCGTTCGTCGGCTTGCTCGTGCTGCCGGCTCTGAACCGAAAGAGCGTGTTCGCGCTGGATCGCTACCTCTCGGCTACAGTCAGCACCGCCGAACTTCAGGAGGCCATTCGAGAAATCGACCAACTGACGGAACAGGATCCGACGCGGACGGCATCAGCGGAATCCGTCTTCCAACCGATCCCCTGTCCGGAACGAAGGTTGCTTTCGCTTGCGAAAGAAGGACCGCAACATGTGCCCGCGTGGAATGTCGCTCGGACGACGCTCTTCCTGAGCTGGGCATTCGGAGGTCCGCTGGCGCGAGCCGTTCACTGCAATGTCGGTCGTCCAGAGCTGTGGGCCATGTTACCGACGGACTGATTTAAGAGTAGTTCTGAGTAGAGCTGATCAGGGGTACGATTTTCCCGTATTCGCATGTTCCTGATCCGGAGTTCGAAGAATTGGCGAACAAAATCCCATGTTGCAGCAGTACCTGTTTTTTGTCAGCACCGCTTTATTGACTGCGCTGAGCCTGTCTCAGGTGCTTGCATCTGATCCGGCGGCTGAACGCGGTTACCGCTTTCTGATCGAAACGGTGTTGATTCCTCCTGACTTCAGCGAATCAACCTTTGACGAGGTTTGGAAAGACTGGCCGGAACCGCTGAAGGTAAAGGCCGCCAATGCCACTCCTGCCGAACGGAGGGCGATGGCTTTCGATCGCTATGGGCTCACGATGCGGGCGGGTGACGATTCCGGAAAACCATTGCAGTACGTGGTGACCTCCGAAGGTCGCTGGTCGATGAATTGTTTCGCGTGTCACGGGGGAACGGTTTATGGAACGCCGATGGCAGGCGCGCCGAATAACCGCTTCGCCCTGCAGTCACTCACAGAAGAAACCTTTCGGACCAAATTGCGACAGGGAAAACCGCCGAGTCGCATGGATCTGGGCGCGATCGCTATTCCTCTGGGAACAACCAACGGGACTACCAACGCGGTGGTGTTTGGCATGGGACTTATGAATGCGCGAGACTCAGATCTAAATCTGGTTTTCGGACCGCCCAAATTTTTCGTGAATCATGACATGGACGCGCCGCCATGGTGGTACTTCCACAAACGACCGACGATGTACATCGACGGGTTCGCGGAGAAGGGGCATCGCGGGCTGATGCAGTTCACCCTGGTCCCGGAAAATGGCCCGGACTTCTACAAGAAACACGAAGACAACTTTCGTGACGTGCTGGCTTATATCACGTCGCTCCGGCCTCCAAAATATCCCGGCCACGTCGACCAGACTCTCGCCAGTCGCGGGAGAGTGTTGTTCGACCAAAGCTGTTCGAAATGTCACGGAACGTACGGCGACGAATGGACGTATCCAAACAGGCGAGTGCCGCTGGACGAAATTGGCACTGATCCCGTGCGACTTACCGCTCTCACAGTAGAAGGCCGAAAGAAGTACGCGGACAGTTGGTTTGCGCATGCGGGAGAAACGGATGCTCAGCAGACACTCGCAGATCCCGATGGATATGTAGCTCCTCCGCTGGACGGGATCTGGGCGAGCGCCCCTTATCTTCACAATGGCAGTGTGCCCACGCTTTGGCATTTGATGCATCCCGACGATCGACCAGTGATCTGGCGTCCTGTCTCCGTCCGGATGGACGAAGGAAAAGTGGGGCTGACAATTGAGGAACCTTCGGGGATGTCCGAGAGTGAGCCGGATTCAGTCCTTCGTCGCAGCTATTTTGACACACAGCAGTTCGGCAAGAGCCGCGCTGGTCACACGTTTCCCGATCAGCTGTCGGAATCAGAAAAGCAGGCAGTGCTGGAATACCTGAAGACGCTGTGATGAGTGAGGAGTCAGTCACTGTCAATTGGCGAATCTCGCCAGTTCCTCAACATCGGACACCACTTCTGACGCCAGTTTTATTCGAAGGATGTCAATCCATGAGAGAAAACATCAGGATGTTTTTGCATCCATTTCTGCAAGGACATCGCATTGCCCAAACAGCTATGAGTGAGTAGGACGTGTTGTGAACCAGAGACAGGAATTCACTGCACCGCGACAAAGCCTGCCTTTCCCTGAATCTCAATAAGACGCAAAATCACTGCAACTCCAACAGAAAACATCGGTTCTGTGCGAAATGAAGCGCGCACGTTAGAAACTCCGAGTGCCACGAACTCAGGTAGTTAACGGAAAGATAAAAACAACGGGAGAGCCGTAATAGATCCACAGGTCTGAGACCCGTCCATTGCGGTTCGGCCCAACGGGCCTTGCCACGTCAACCTATGGCAACTCCGGCGTTGCCGGAAACGCCCCAAGGTGCAGCGACCGCAGCACAATTTGCCCGCTAAGGGCAATGCAAAACCGCCTTGCGGGACTGCTTCAGGGTTCATGATTGGACGGGACGCTAACCTGGGGCGACGTTCATCCACGTTCGTGATTGTTTTGCCCCAGGCTGATTTTCATGCGCCTGACAGGTTCAATCGCAACATTGTCACCGTCGATTAGTGGCAACCCATTTTTCACACAAGTGACAACTCGCACTTCATTTCCCGCAGAACCTTCCAAACATCCGTCGACGTAGCCTGACGTGCCTTGCCGCATTGTCATTCTCGCCATCTTCAAATCGAGTGACTTTGCTGGTTAAAACGTCACCATCAAGCCCATAGCAACAGTTTCCACAACCTTGACCGAGTTGAAACTCCGATTGTCCCAAACCATCCGACTCGAATTGCAACCCGAATATCAGCAACCCCGAGGAACGTTAAAAAGCCGCGACTCCCGTGCTTCGCATGCCGTCTGAGTGCCAGTAAGACGCCAAGCCTGCAAGTTGAAAATACGACGTTTCTGTTCTCAACAGCGATGACTAATGACTGGCCGTTTACGCGGCAATTCAACCGGCCAGCCATTCTCAGTTTGGGCGCAGGCCTTTGTCCTCAGTGCGGATTTTCATCGTCCCGCTCAATACCCATTCGGCATGCTCCGCCTGAGGCCCGGTTCCGCTGGGAACCTTGACATGCATATCGGAAAATTCGTAGGTGATCTCGGCGTTCCGACCTGTGAGTCGATCGTACAATCCGATTGCGAGGTCGGGCCAGCTTACTGTTTGTCCAGTCGTCATTTTGAATGTCCATTAGAAGAATAAAAATACAGAGACTTCACATTTAATCATGCAGTCAGCCGCGCGAAGCGGCATGCATAGGAAGTTGAAAATTCGTGTTCATTCGTCCGCTTTATCACTGACAATCAAGGAGATGAATGTCGATGCGAGGGCCACAGCAAAAACTCCGCAGCCTACGGCAAAAATGAGAACATCGCTACTTGCCATTTTGAGAACTCCCCAGCACAAGAGTCCCGAAACTCAGGATCGATGGCACCCACAAACCCACGTACAACCCTTCTTGTTTACTCCCAGTAAACCAAAGTGAGACGGAGAAAAGAAACGAAGCGCCAGCGGCAACGACATAGCCCAGTTTTGCCAACTTTCGTTTATGCATCAACAACCCCTCTGCTTGCACCGACACAACTCACATCACAAAATCGTTCACAACGTTCATGTTTGCCACTCCGCGACGAACGCTGTACGTTAACTCAGGTTCGCCACCATTCCATGATTTGCTTGTAATCGTGTTGAACGCCACGACTCGCCGGTTGCAGAGACAATCCAGAAACATTCTTCATCAAAGTTTCTCGCGTTCGTGCCACACCATCCAGAAGGAACCATTTGAACGATTCGATCGAATGGGAATGCCGCACTTGGCCAAGCGATGGTTCACGGCAGCGACAGAGCGACCGGAAGATCTCCGCGATATGGACAAGCCATATCGAAAAAAAAGACTGATATGTACGAAAAAAGAACAGTGCCGGCTTCCATGAGCGGTGCCGCTTCAGCTCTTTTTTACAAAGCAGAGTTAAGCGTTACCGTGGGCCTGCGGTCTGTTCAATGTGATGAACGTTATGAACGTTTACTGGGTCAGGGTTTCAAGAGAAATGAGTTTCGAGATGAAGAAGTTGACGGTCTTAATCGCGACGGGTTTGCTGGTCGTGGCTGCGTCCGCAGAAGCGGGTTCAAAGTGTAATGGGACAGCAACGACCAGTCGGTCGGTGCGTGGAACACTTGTCATGACGTCATTCGTGGCGCATCCTGCCGACAAGGACATTGTTGACACAGCCGTCGGGGCTGGCTCCTTCAAGACCCTCGTAGCCGCCGTGAAGGCGGCTGGCCTGGTCGAAACATTGAAAGGGGAAGGTCCTTTCACTGTCTTCGCTCCTACCGATGAAGCATTTGCGAAACTGCCGAAGGGCACTGTCGAATCTTTGCTGAAGCCAGAAAACAAGGCAAAGCTGCAGGCAATCCTGACCTATCACGTTGTGTCCGGCAAGGTGATGGCGGCTGACGTTGTGAAAGTGACGGGAGCTGTGTCAGTGCAGGGCCAGCAGATTGACGTCGTGGTAAAGGATGGCAAGGTCAAAGTTGACGGAGCAAACGTCGTTAAAACGGACATCTCTTGCTCTAATGGGGTGATCCATGTGATCGACAGTGTGATCCTGCCAGCTGATAAGGATATCGTGGATACGGCTGTGGCTGCTGGCTCTTTCAAGACGCTGGCCGCAGCATTGACAGCGGCAGGTCTGGTTGAAACTCTGAAGGGTGAAGGACCATTTACGGTTTTCGCACCAACTGATGAAGCGTTCGCAAAATTGCCAGCCGGAACCGTTGAGAGTCTGCTGCTCCCAGAGAACAGAGAGAAGCTGATTTCGATCCTGACTTACCACGTGGTTTCCGGGAGGGTGCTGGCAAGCGACGTCGTAAAGTTGAAGTCCGCCAAGACGGTCAATGGTAAAGAAGCCAGGATCAAGTTGAGTGACAAGGGAGTGATGGTGGATGCAGCCAAAGTGCTCGCAACCGACATCGAGGCTTCAAACGGCGTGATTCACGTGATCGACAGCGTGATCCTGCCGTAACTGAATGAAAGATGACGTTATGTTCGGGGGGCGGTCGACAACCAGTCGGAGCCCCCTTTTTTATGTCCTGAACTCTGTGAAATGGAAGTGGTTAACAATGTCAATTGCATTCAATGAGACTCTGAACGATGAGTCATCAGCCGAAGATTGCTGTGTCCGTTCGCATAATTCCCGCCCTGTCGGCCGTACCATGCTGACCGAATCTGTCGTCGACTTAGCGGCCATCAAGGCTGCCGTTCGTACGATTCTGCGTGCGGTCGGCGAAGACCCGGACCGTGACGGGTTGTTGGAGACACCACGCCGTGTGGCCAAGATGTACGCTGAAATGTTTTCTGGTCTGCAGCAGGATCCAGGGCGCCATCTCGAAGTGACGTTTGAAGAGAGTTACGACGAAATCGTGCTTGTGCGTGATATTCCCTTCACCAGCATGTGCGAGCATCATTTGCTGCCGTTTCGTGGTGTTGCTCATGTCGCCTACATTCCGAACGGCCGAGTCACGGGGCTCAGTAAATTGGCTCGGGTGGTTGAAGAAGTCTCGCGTCGCCCGCAGGTGCAGGAACGGATGACGCAGACTGTGGCAGATCTGATTGAAGATCGGCTGGGAAGTCGCGCAGTCGGAGTGATCATCAAGGCCGAACATTCCTGCATGTCGATCCGTGGGATCCGCAAGACGGGAAGCTTGACCGTGACCAGTACGATGCGTGGCGCGTTTCGCAGCGATCCGGCGAGTCGAGCAGAACTGATGTCGCTGATCAACATGCCGAACTGAGGCTCGACAGCATCCCGCCAAAGACTGCCCGGCGACAGCCCTTCAAACAATCGATTTCTTGTTCATACGAATTGAGGATTTCTGAATGATCATCCAGAAGCAGTACAAGTTTTACGCCGCACACCGAAACGAAACACTGCAGGATAAATGCAGAAATCTTCACGGTCATCGGTATGGTCTGCGGTGCCATTTCGAGGTGGAGCGTGACGGAAACATCAGCACTCTCTTCGGCGACTTCGACGCCCGGATCGAACCATGGCTCAAGGAGTTCTACGATCACGGGATGTTGATCAACGTCCACGATCCGCTCTATGAAACACTGCAGCAACACATGGCACGTACCGGGGAGACTCTTCGACTCAAGGTGATGGACGGTCCGACAAGCGTAGAGAATCTCTGTCACTTGTTGTTCAGCGAGATCACTCAGATGGGATTTCGCCTTGCGCTCGTGGAAGTTCAGGAAACTGATACCTCGACCATCAGCTACACGCGTGAAGACTGGATCGCAGACAATCGGAACTTTGCCCGCCGCAGGTCTCATTCTGATACGGAAGTTGTCTCGTCTTCCTGAACCAGATGTCAAAGCATGGTCCGTTGACTTTAACGATCTGCTTCCACATCACTCTACCACTGAGGGTGACAGCAAGTTTTCCACAGATGCAAGCTATCCACATGGACCAGTCTCAGGAATGCTTCGTGGACCAGCGCCGTGGCCTGAAATTTCTGCCGACTGCGTTCACTGGCCAATTTCGAAAAGGCCAGTTCCCGAAGTTCTTCAGAGACGAGCGGCAACTGCTGGTGCCAAGCCGTGAGGTCACCCTGTTCTTTCTGCGTCAGGATTTGAGTGATGTTCGAAATCGGCGAGAAGCTCCCCAGGATCCTCGGCTGCCCGCCAGTTTCAGGTCTTGAAGCGAGTAGTTTTACCATTCGTTGCTGTGGCATGCCGCATCAGGATCGCCAAATCCTATCGCCGACGAGGGACTTGGGACGGCAGGTCAATTGGGGCGTCACGTTTGGGCCGAACACGCCGTCGCATGTTTCTGATGCTGACATGGAATTGACGAAGATCTCTTGCCTGTTTCATCGTGACAAAACGATGCAGGCTGGTGAATTGTTCGACGCGTCGGTGTCGCAAAACGGGAGAAGTAAGTTTGCTCTCCGCAGTGGAGAGAAATACTTGGCTGCCTTCTTCGCATCATTCTGGATGCACTCTCGCCACCGGTAATGAATGTGATTTTACGCCTTGGGTAGTCTCCCCCGAAAGCTCCGTTACCTCATCCGGGAAGTTGCGTCCTTGACCGAATGCGAGCAAAACCTGGAGCGATGAATCAGCAACTTCGAGACCCAGACAATTTTTACGAAAGTGGCGTAAGCTGTGATCTCTCTGAACTTCGCTATGTCGGAAATCTGCGATTATTCACGACACCTGGACAAAGAGCAATGGCCGCCTCTGAGCTGGCGACCGCGTGCCGCGCCAGTGAACGGGGTATTCGTATCCTGTGTGATTATTTGACAGTTATTGGCCTTCTGAATAAGTCGCCGGAACAGTACTCGCTGACACCTACGGCGGCCGCTTTTCTTGATGAGAACTCCGCAGGGTACATGGGCAGCGTCGCTCGATTCATTGCATCGGGCGAAGTGATGGACACCTATCGGGATGTGGCTGGGGCTGTGCGTCGAGGCGGCACGCTGCTACCGGATGGCGGGAGCACGAAGGTTAATTACGAGCCGTGGATTGAATTTGCGGAATCGATGGGGCCAATGATGAGGCCCGTGGCGATCTTTTTTGATTTCTCTGGAATTTATTCCAAATGACGATCGAGTCACTCCCCCAACACCCTCAACATTTGCGATGACGATGCTGATGAGTACCGATCATGGCGACGCCTACACGTTCGAAGACTATCGGGCGATGTTTGAAGCCGCAGGGTTCGGCAGAAATGCACTCATCGATATCCCGCGTTCACCTTCGCGTTTGATTGTAAGTTCACCTGGATAACAGCCAGCTGTGACGGTTACGCACGTATGAGCGAGCCTGCTTATATCGGGCCTTCAGACCGTCAGCGTTTTTATGACCTTTAGTCTGACGCATCGCTGCTATCTGAATCGCATGATCGGGAGACCGCTTTTCCCAGGGCGATTGCGTGCTAAGTCGTTATCCGAACAGTACTTTTGCGAGGTAGTCGGTGTCCCAGGCAGCGAGCAGTCGTTTATTTTTGATTCCAAGCTTTTCGGATTTTTCGTTTTTTAGCATACTCAGAGCGAAGCGGCGGATCACGCTGAGGTTTGCATCGCTGTGACCTTTGCGGACGCGGCAATCGTCTTCGCGGAACGTCACATCCAGTTGCCAGTGCAGATTATTTTCGATGCCCCAATGAGTCCGCACGGCATCCCCGAATCGTTTGCCCGACACATAGCGAGTCAGAATGTAGTAACGAATCTCTGTGTGTTCTTTGCCGCCACGAACTGTGATGTTGGTCGACATGCCGATCGCCCGCACACTCTTCCATCG
>Ga0209491_10000033_pt1 | contig 204909 bp, 195 predicted proteins | sample BON02_FD_187213 | JGI IMG/M metagenome (GOLD analysis project Ga0209491, IMG submission 187213) | Freshwater microbial communities from Lake Bonney liftoff mats and glacier meltwater in Antarctica - BON-02 (SPAdes) (version 2) | ecosystem: Environmental > Aquatic > Freshwater > Ice > Glacier... | reverse complement strand
TTATCAACGGAGCCAGGCAATAGCCGTGATTTTTTCGCGTGGGGCCTTCAAGTCTAACAAAGGGCGTTGACAACCCCAAGAAAATTGTTCATAAGTGCCTATAGTTGAAAAACGGGTGAATAGTTACCATTTAATCAACTAATTACATATATAATAATGAAAGAGGAAGAAGAAAAAAATAAGAACCTTGAGGAAATTCTTTCCGAAACTAAAGCACAAAAAAAAGCTTGGGAAAAAATTATAAAAGGACTTTCAAAATTTAAAGACAAGGAAAAGAAATGACACTAAGATTTTTCTGAATAAATATTAACTAAAAAAATATATAATGAAAATTTTCACTACGATTTTTGCTTTATTTACTTTAATGTTTGCAAATGCACAGTGGGTATCTGATACAGATGTTAATACCCTAGTAGTAGATGCTGAAGGAGGTGATATGAAAGCTGTTGGTACTTCTTTAGGAGAAACCTATGTTGTATTTTGGGAAGTAGTTCCTGCGCCAGTTAATTATGAATTAAGATTACAGAAACTTGATGTAGATGGAAATAAAATGTTCGGTAATAACGGAATGCTTGTAAGTAATGCAATCCCCATGAGTACCTTTACAGTACTCTGGAATATTACAGTTGATGCTGATGATAATCTTTTAATAGGGCTTACTGGTACAGATAATTTTGAAGCTTTTGCCTTTAAAATGGATTCTGACGGAAATCAGCTTTGGGGGGCAAACGGTATAGATTTAGGTGAAGGGGTTCCTGTTACCATCTTACCACTTTCAACTGGGGAAGCTATTGTATCATGGCAAAATTCTGGATCAGCTTTAATGCAAAAATACGATGCGAGTGGAAATCCGGTATGGGCTACTGCACAACCTATTGAACTTACTGCTAGTAGTACCAGAGCAGCCAATATGTTTGAAATTTCAAATGGTGATTATATTGTGGTTTTCCATAAATTATTAACTGGTATTAATTCTTTTTTATATTCACAACGTTTTGATAGCGATGGAAATCCACAATGGGCTAACCCTATTCAAATTGCGGATAGAGCTACTGCTTCCAATCGTAACTACACAGGATTTCAAGACGGTGATATAGTATATATGGGTTATTTTGCTTCAGCAGGAGCCCGGTTTGATTCATATTTACAACGTATAAATTCTGATGGAACAATTCCGTGGGGAATAAACGGTTCAGATTTCGATACTAATGAAACCAATTATGAAACGTATTCTGATGTTGCGTTTCAACCAGGTTCACAATATGTATGGTCTATTTGTACATATACAAACACTTCACAATCTATGTTGGGCGAATATGTACAAAAATTTGATAAAGATACCGGTGCACGGCAATTTACAGATAATGCAAAACAGTTATATGCATTAAGTGATAGTGATCCAAGCATTCACGCGGGTTCTTTACAACTAATTAACGATCAACCGCTGTTCTTGGTTAAAAATGGTGTAGATACCGGAGTTTCTCCTGTAACGCTTAGTACAACATATTTAGATAGTAACGGTGATTTCGCTTGGGCTGAAGAAACACGTCCCTTGGCTACTTTTGCTGGCAGCAAAAGTAGAATACAATTTACTAAACCTGCAAACACACAAAGTGTAGGTGTGTTTATTGAAGATAAAGGTATTGGTCCAAAGATTTATGCTCAGAATTTTAAAGATGAAACTCTTTCAGTAGACAATGTAACAGCAAATAATTTCAAATTATTTTATAATAATCCAATTACTGATTTACTGAATATAGAAAGCGAATCTACTTTAAAGGCAATATATATTTATGATATATTAGGTAAAAACATTTTTCAAAAAGATTACACAGAAGGTATACATGAGACTAAGATCCCCACTCAGAATTGGAAGTCTGGAATGTATTTTATTACTGTTCAAACACAAAAGAATGAGGTTAAGAGTGCTAAAATAGTTAAGCAATAAAATACTAAAGAATAAATGTTTTGAGAAAAAAAACAGCCTGAAATTTCAGGCTGTTTGTATTTAAATAAGATTGTTATTTTAAATTTCTTGCTACTTTACCACATGCTTCAATAGTAGTATCAAGATCTTCATGCGTAAGAGCTTCACATAAAAACCAAGTTTCAAATGCACTTGGAGCGATATAAACCCCTTCAGCCAACATTCCATGAAAAAAGCTTTTAAACGTTTCATTATTGGCATTTGCTGCAGTGGAGAAGTTAGTCACAGGATTTTCTGAAAAATGGACGGAAATCATAGATCCTACACGATTTATAATATGTGTAATATTATTTTGATTTAGTTTTTCAGCAATCCCTTTATGTAAATATTCTGTTTTCTTTTGAAGGGAAGAAAATATTTCAACATTATTGTTCAGTTCTTTAAGCATAGCGAGACCGGCAGCCATAGCTAAAGGGTTTCCGCTTAAAGTTCCCGCTTGATAAACAGGACCGATAGGGGCAAGGTGATCCATAATTTCTTTACGGGCTGCAAAGGCTCCTACAGGCAGACCGCCGCCTATAACTTTTCCGAAGGTTACAATATCGGCTTTTATATTGTACAACTCTTGTGCCCCTCCTTTTGCAAGACGAAATCCGGTCATTACTTCATCAAAAATTAAGAGTATGTTATTTGCGTCACATAAATCACGCAGACCTTCTAAGAAACCTTCAGCAGGAGGTATGCATCCCATATTTCCGGCCACAGGCTCCAAAATTATACACGCTATATTATTTTTTTCTTGATCAATGATTTCAGAAACATTTTCTAAATCATTATAAGTTGCAAGTAATGTATCTTTTGCGGTTCCCGCCGTAACTCCTGGGCTATTTGGGGTTCCAAACGTAACTGCGCCACTTCCCGCTTGAATTAAAAAGGAATCACTGTGTCCATGATAACAGCCTGCAAATTTTATTATTTTATCCTTAGCTGTAAAACCTCGAGCTAAACGCACTGCGCTCATACAGGCTTCTGTTCCACTATTTACAAAACGTATTTTATCTATATTAGGAACCATAGAAACAGCAAGGGAAGCGATTTCAGTTTCAATTTGAGTAGGCATTCCAAAGGAAGTACCTAATTTTGCTTTTTCCACTAAAGCATTTATAACGGGTTGGTGCGCATGGCCCAAGATCATAGGTCCCCAGGAATTTATATAATCAATAAATTTATTTCCATCAACATCATATAAATAGGCTCCTTTTGCTTTTTCAACAAAAATAGGGGTTCCACCAACTGCATTAAAAGCGCGAACGGGAGAGTTAACTCCTCCAGGAATTACTTTTTCTGCTTCACTAAATAAAATACTACTTCTTTTGTAGTTCATAAAAATTCTTAATTTTTGACCGAGTGTAAATATAATACCTGTCCTACAGCAATATCGTTAGACTTAAGGCCATTGTATTCTTTTAAAGTTTCTATAGCAACATTATACCTCCTTGCAATACTATATAGGGTATCGCCTTTTATAACCATATAAGTGCCAATTTTAGATTCATCAGGGTTTATTTGCCTTGCTTTTTTACCTAAGGTCTCATTGTCGTATTTGGTGAGGTCATATCGTTCAATAATACCAATTAATTTATCAGGGTATTTTGGGTCTGTAGCATATCCGGCTTTTCTAAGACCGTGAGCCCAGCCTTTATAGTCATCTTTTTTAAGCTTAAAAAGATCTTGATATCGACTTCTTTGAGTTAAAAACAAAGAATGATCCCTGTAGGAATATTTAGGGTCTTTATATTTTCTGAAACATTCCTGCAATTCATCATCATCGTGGTAAACGCTATCCCCATTCCATTCTTTATGGCATTTAATTCCAAAATGATTATTGGCTTTGAGTGTTAGTTCACCTCTTCCGGCACCACTTTCCAAAATTCCTTGTGCCAGTGTAATACTGGCAGGAATTCCATATTGCAACATTTCCTCTTTGGCAATGGTGCTATAATTATTTATATAATTAGAAACCAATTCGGCATATGAGGCATTTGCAGCAGGTTTGGTGATAATTGTAGGCGGAGTTTCTTTTTTTTCCTCAACTACAACAGGATTATTTTTAGCAGTATTTTCAGAAACCACTCTTCGTTCCGTATGATGTTTTTTACGGTTTTCAGCGATTCTCTTTTTAGACTTACAACTGCTAAATAATAAGAGGCTTATAAAAAGTAACGTAATAATTCTCAATAACATATTACACTTTAATTTGAGGTAGATTTTTCTTTTTTAACTGTTTGTTCATTCCGGGAATACCTTGCAGTCCTCCTGTATGAATGGCTAAAATACTGCTATTTTCATTTAATTCTCCTTTTTTAATAAGATCTAGTATACCATACATCATTTTTCCCGTATAAATAGGATCTAAAGGGATTCCAGTTGTTTTCCTGAATTCGTTAATAAAACGAATTAATTCGGAATCTATTTTAGCATACCCCCCAAAACAATAGGAATCAATAATTTCATAATTTATTTTTGAAGTATATTTTTTAATTTCTGAATCCTGAAAAGTTCCTTTTAAAGCTGAAAAACCCAAAACGGTTTGATGATTATCAGAAGCGTTTATAAGTCCTGCCAATGTGCCACCAGTTCCTACGGGCGCGCATATATAATTAAACTTTTTGTCTTTTGAACTCAATATTTCTTCACAACCTTTAACGGCTAATTGATTAGTTCCGCCTTCTGGCAAAAGATAAAAATCACCAAATGTTTCTTTTAACTTATTAATAAAATGTGCTTCAGTCTTTAATTTATATTCTTCTCTGGAGATAAAATAAAGCTTCATTCCACATTTTTGAGCATAAAGTAAGGTAGGATTTTCAGAAATTTTATTTTTAATTTCTTCACCTCTTATTATACCTATTGTGCAGATACTGTATTCTTTACCTGCCGAAGCTGTAGCTGCAATATGATTTGAATAAGCTCCTCCAAAAGTTAAGAGGGTTTTGAACTTTAATTCTTGAGCTTCTAGAATATTATATTTTAGTTTTCGGTACTTATTGCCTGAAATATAAGGGTGTAAGAGGTCTTCTCTTTTTATAGCAAGGGAATATTTTACAGATAAAATATTATCTAAGACGATAGAATAATTGTCGGAAGAAATTAAATTAATATGCAATTTTTTTACAAAAATAATATAATTAAATCATTTTTTTGCCTTTAAAAAGATTGCCTTTATTGTTAATTTAATTTTTATAAAAACTTTAAAATTTTAGAGAAAAGTGTTTTTTAACGGATTTATTTGCTTTTAATCTTAAAAATCGTTAATATTGTCTCGCCCCTAAATTAAAAAAGATGACTTACATGAAAAAATTTACTACTTTAAAATTTTGCGTATTATCGTTTTTCTTTTTTATAACCCCAATAATTTATTCTCAAGTTGGAATAAATACTACGGATCCTCAAAAAGATCTCCACATAGCTGGAAGTAACGGTACCATGCGTATAGATGGATTAAATACTACAAATAATTCTAATAATATAGTAGATGATCCTGCTCCTGTATATGTAGATAATAATGGAGACATAACATTACAGCCTTCTTTAGTACAAACATTTATGCCTATAAATGTAATAGATTTTTTAAGCACAACCACTATATCTTCTAATGGAGGCGGGGTAACTGCTGATTTATATACTACTAGTATAACACTTACACAAGAATCCTTGGTTCATATTGTATATCAATTTAGTGTTGCTATTACTAGAAAAAATGGAGATGTAATTGTTGATGGAGCATCACGTCTATTCCGTTCAGGAATATTAGTAAATAGTGATCCAGTTCATCTTGGCTATTCTACAGGGACATATACAAATAATCCAGGAGGTACTTCTGGAACATTTGCTTCTGGATATTATTATTTACATGGAAGTGGCTATGTTCAATTAGCAGCGGGTACACATACTATTAAATTAGATGTTTTAGGTTTTGGAGGTGATTTTGACTATAAAATGTGGTTTGGAGAAACCAATCAGGATCGTTTTCAAGTAGTTGTAAGTCGTTAAAAATTATCTGAAAATTGAAAATATGTACTTCTGAAGGATTAAAAACACTTCTTTTTTTACCGTATCTTTGGCAAACACCTATAAATTAGCGGTAGATGCCATTTACGCAATTCCATTTAAACAAGAAATTATTAAAAGCTTTAGAGGAAAAAGAATATAAAGAACCTACACAAGTTCAAATAGAGACAATCCCCTTAGTTTTAGATAATAAGGATATTATTGTTTCTGCTCAAACCGGTACCGGAAAAACAGCTGCATTTGCACTTCCCATTTTACATAAATTAAGCAGTACAGAAATTCCTTCAAAAAAAAATAAAAAGGTAAGAGCTTTAATAATAAGTCCTACGCGCGAGCTTGCAATTCAACTCAATCAAAGTTTTAATGATTACGGAAAATATACAGGATTAACTTCAGCTCTTTTATTTGGTGGGACTTCTCTCGATCCCCAAATTCTAAGTTTAAAAAAAGGGGTTGATATTGTTATTGCCACCCCAGGCAGATTGCTCGATTTGCACAAACAGGACATTTTAAACCTAGATTATGTTGAAACTTTAATTATTGATGAAGCAGATATGCTTTTAGATATGGGTTTTATAGATGATGTTCAAAAAATTGAAAGGCTTTGTCCTGAAAGTAAGCAAACAATCATGCTGTCGGCTACCATGCCCATGAAAGTAATTCAACTAGCCAAAACTATTTTAAAAGACCCTGAAAGGGTTGAGGTAGCGGAAACTTCTTCAGCGGCAATCAATGTTGAACAAAAACTGTATTATGTTCCTAAACCTCAAAAAATAGAGCTTTGTCTTCACCTATTGCGAAATACAATTAACGGCACCATTATTATTTTTAGAAGAACAAAGTTTGGAGTTGATAAATTGGAAAAAACCCTTTTAAAAAATAATTATAAAGCTGAAAGTTTGCACGGTGACAAAACACAAAGCGACAGGCAGCTTGCTCTTAACAAGTTTGTAAATAAAGATGTAAATATTTTAGTTGCTACTGATGTTGCTTCCCGAGGTATTGATATCGAGAACGTAGATGCCGTAATAAATTTTGACATCCCAAATGTTCCTGAAACCTATGTTCACCGAATAGGGCGTACGGGAAGAGCTGGGAATACTGGAACTTCCTATTCATTCTGTTCTGCAGATGAAAAAAGTTATATAAAGAATATTCAGTCTTTAATTCAAACGTCTATTCCTGTTGTAGAGGAACATCCATATCCTTTAGATCCTAAAGCAAAACCCGAAGTTCATAAAAAGAAAGGAAGCAAATATAAAAAAAGCCGAAAGTCGGAAGCTTCCAAAAAGAATAAAAAACGTTGGTATTAATAGGATCTTTCCTTACAAAGAGGATTTTGTATATTTTAAAAATGCCCAGAACTTTCTAGTCTTTACATAGTTTATTTGTTTTTCGTTTGTATACGCTTCACGTTCAAAACTGATGTTCTTATATGCAAGATGCCTTTCTTTATATTGAAGCCATCGGACTATAAACTCAACTCCATACCAGATATAAAAGGGAATGATCAGCATTTCTAATTGTTGTTTTAAATGAATGCGTTCGTGTTGCATAAAAACAGAATCAAATTTTAAACGATCCTCTCTTAAAATAATAAAAGGCCACAGCGTAATACCATTAAATTTTTTCGTAAATAAAAAGCGATTCACCAAAACTATCATTACTACAAGATAAGAAATTGGTATTTTTGTGTAATGACATTTTTCAAGAAAAAAATAGAACTCGAAGAAGGTGATTTTTATTTAACACCAGAGGGATACAAATGCTTTACACGACAGTACCATTTAAAAAGAGGATATTGTTGTGAAAGTGGTTGTCGTCATTGCCCTTATGGATTTGATAAAAAAACAAATATTCAAAATAAATAAGCTTATTCCTATAGCAACTTTGCCAGAAATTACAGCCCATGACATTTGAAGAAGAAATCGAAGAAGGAATCCCTTTAAAATTACCAAATAAAAAAAAGTATGATTCTTTAGTAAACCATGCTCCCAAAAGAAAAAAAATTCTTTCAGAAGAAGAAACAAAGCTTGCATTAAAAAATGCACTTAGGTATTTTCTTCCTGAACACCACCCATTACTTTTACCGGAATTTAAAGAAGAATTAGAAAAATACGGACGAATCTATATGTACCGTTTTCGACCGGAACATAAAATTTATGCCCGCTCCATTTACGAATACCCCGGAAAATGCGAACAAGCAAAAGCAATCATGTTAATGATCCAAAATAATTTGGATCATGCAGTCGCACAACATCCACATGAATTAATCACATATGGAGGGAACGGAGCTGTTTTTCAGAATTGGGCACAATATCGTCTGGTTATGAAATACCTTTCTCAAATGACCGAGGAGCAAACATTGGCTATGTATTCGGGTCATCCAATGGGCTTGTTCCCCTCACATAAAGAAGCACCTCGAGTAGTGGTTACAAACGGAATGATGATTCCTAATTATTCACAACCTGATGATTGGGAGAAATTTAATGCTTTGGGAGTAACCCAATATGGGCAAATGACCGCTGGAAGCTATATGTACATTGGTCCCCAAGGAATTGTTCACGGCACGACCATAACTGTTTTAAATGGTTTTCGTAAAATAAAAAAATCCCCTAATGGAGGTTTGTTTGTCACTTCAGGCTTAGGAGGAATGAGTGGTGCACAACCAAAGGCAGGTAATATTGCAGGTTGCGTAACAGTATGTGCCGAAGTAAATAAAAAAGCTACAGATACAAGACATTCTCAAGGATGGGTTGATGAAGTAATTTCCGATTTAAAAATTTTAGGTAAAAGGGTAAAGGAAGCTGTTGAAGCTAAAGAAACCGTTTCAATAGCATACAATGGAAATATCGTTGATGTGTGGGAGCATTTTGCGGAAGAAAATATCCATATCGATCTTGGAAGCGACCAAACTTCCTTACATAATCCCTGGGCCGGCGGGTATTATCCTGCAGGAATGTCCTATGAGGATGCTATTAAAATGATGGCCAATGATCCTAATACATTTAAAGAAAAAGTACAGGAAAGTTTACGGCGTCAGGTAGCTGCCATAAATAAACATACCGAGAGAGGAACCTATTTTTTCGATTATGGAAATGCCTTTCTGTTGGAAGCTTCACGCGCGGGAGCAGATATTATGGCAAAAAATGGAATTGATTTTAAATATCCTTCCTATGTACAAGATATTATGGGACCTATGTGTTTTGATTATGGTTTCGGACCTTTTAGATGGGTTTGTGCTTCAGGAAAACCTGAAGATTTAAAAGAGACAGATAACCTTGCCACTGAAGTACTGGAGGAATTAAAGAGAAATGCCCCAGAAGAAATTCAACAACAAATGGCAGATAATATAAAGTGGATTAAAGGTGCTCAAGCGAACAACTTAGTTGTAGGATCTCAAGCTCGTATACTCTACGCAGATGCGGAAGGAAGAATGAAAATTGCTAGTGCTTTTAATAAAGCAATTTCTGAAGGTAAAATAGGGTCAGTTATTTTAGGGCGCGACCATCATGATGTTTCTGGCACAGATTCCCCTTATCGAGAAACTTCAAATATTTATGATGGGAGTCAATTTACAGCCGATATGGCCATACAAAATGTAATAGGCGATAGCTTTCGGGGAGCTACTTGGGTAAGCATCCATAACGGTGGGGGTGTAGGCTGGGGAGAGGTTATAAATGGGGGTTTCGGTATGGTTCTTGATGGTAGTAAAGATGCCCAACGCCGCTTAGAATCTATGCTTTTCTGGGATGTAAATAACGGGATTGCACGTCGAAGTTGGGCGCGAAATGAAGAAGCCATTTTTGCAATAAAAAGAGCTATGGATCAAAATGTTTTGTTGCAAGTAACGCTTCCTAATTTTGTTAATGATAACCTTTTTAAATAAAACCTCTAAAGCTATGAAAGCATTAAAAATCTTACCCATAATGTTGCTTCTTGTCCTCACTTCCTGTTCTACTGTTCGTGTGGCAGCTGATTATGATCGAAAAGCAAATTTTAATAATTATAATTCCTTCGCTTTTTATAAACCGGGAATAGATAAAGCTGAAATTTCAGATTTAGATAAAAAAAGAATTCTTCGTGCTATTGATGCTGAAATGATGGCAAAAGGCTTAACAAAATCTGAAATGCCAGATCTTTTGGTAAGTATTTTCACTAAAGAAAGAGAACGCGTAGATGTGTATAATAATAATTTTGGTTACGGATGGGGATGGAGCCCTTATTATTATGGAAATAGTATTTCTAGAACTACTGAAGGGTCTCTTTATATCGATCTTATCGATGCTAAAACCAATGAACTTGTATGGCAAGGAATTGGCACAGCCGATTTGATTAACGGGGATTTAGAAAGAAAAGAGGAAAGAATTCGTGAAATTGTAAAAGAGATTTTAATGAAATATCCGCCAGAGATTACTAACAAATAATAAAAAAAGCCCTCAATTTTGAGGGCTTTTTTTATGCTTATTTAAAATTATTATTCATTCATTTTAAGCCACTTTTTATATTGGGCATCGGTTAAGGTTTTCTTCATAGCATTGTCAAATTCAGCATCTATCTTCTGTTTGTTTGCCTTAACAGTTGGGTCATTCAAATCATTACCATTAACTAGTTTTTTGTAATTCATCTCTTTTGTTACAAGAGTTCTAAAAATACTACGTTGCTGGTCACCATTTAAATCTAATTTCTCCGACATTTGCGAAACTTGAGTTTTAGCTACAACTTCGGGTCTTGCTTGGTCTTGAGATAAACTTTGGGCAGTTGCGTTGTTACTATTAAACATTAATGCAAATGCTATGGCAATTATACTTATAATACTTTTCATGGTTTTAATTTTTATTTAGATTACTAAAGTAACTATTTTGAAATTAATTATTCAATAATTGCGCCAAAAATGATTTATTGTTTTTTTTCAGGGTGCATTCTATTTCCTTTAGGGTGTTCCCTTCCAGAATTTCGCATATGTCCTTTCTCCCATTTCTGATATTGTTCTTCAGTTAAAATAGATTTCATTTTATTTTTCACTGCTAATTGATCTTCTAACATTTGAGATCTTTTTTGATACATTTCGTCTGATGTAAGCTCTTTCTTTTCAGTTTTGTTCGCCATATGAGCTTTCATTTTTTTTGCACGCTCAATTTCGATAGTTTTAATTTCCCTTTGCTGCGATTCGTTAAGATCTAATCGTAAAGCCAATTGTTTTGTTCTAAGATCTGCCATTTGCTCAGGAGTGAAATCTTTCATTTTCTCTCTCATTTCTTTTCTGGCTTCCATTTTTTGCTCGTCGTTTTTTTGTGCGTATGTGCCTATGGTAAAAAGCAACATACAAATAACTAATACATTTTTCATCTTGTTTGTTTTTTTAAGTTCAACTCTTGTAGGACAATTTAAAATTCCTAAGGTTTAATGTGACCTTTTATTTTAAACTAAAAAAAGCTATTTTTTAAATAGAAGATGTTGAATTTGGAAGGGGCTTATTTACAATGAATTAATGTATTCGGTAAGCATATCTAAAGCTTCTTCATGTACAACAGTTCTTCCTAGCTGTGGCATTCTGTAATACGGTGTTGTACTTTCAAACCGAGATGTTATTCCAAATCGGCTATCAAAAATACCTGACTCGTCAAATGGAGTTTCATACCGAAAATCCATTTCATATACAGGAGGTGTAAATCCTCCAGGTTGATGGCAATGTGCACAATTAACATCCATATAAGCACGTGAGCGTTCCGAAAGAGAATAATTAGCATCATCTGTCCAATCTGGTAAAACACTTATTCCGGAAGTACCAGGGATTCCTGAAAGTAATCCGTTATCATTAAAATAATCTAATTGATTTTGATTTGTATATGAAGGAAAAAAATTCATATTACGTAATTTCATACCAATAGGGAATGTGCTATCATTATTGTTATGGCAGTTAAAACATTCTTGTTTTGAAGGTATAATATAATTTAGATTTATATCATTTCCTTGCGTATTCGTATAGCTTATAGGTATTTCACTTCCGGTTTCCCTATAAATTGCATCAGTTTGCGCGTCGTTCCAAATATAATTTCCTACTTGCCAGTTGCCATCGATCTTTAAAAGTATTCGTGTTTCAATGAGCTGTTTTCCAAGGCTTGGATTGCGGTCGTCTATATTATAATAAAATGTTTTTGCAATCAATGTATTATCAGGATACAATGGTAAAAGGTCATTGTTGTTATAATCCATTGTTTCCCCTTCAGGCAAGCGAATTAGCCTTTGTTTCTGACAATAATCAGTAAATAATGTGGTATTCAATTCATATAAATGGACATCATTAGATGGGATTAAATCTGCGAGTTGACCTTCAAAAACATTCATTTCTGAAAGATTTTCCTTGAAAGTTACCGGTAAGGTTGAAAATGTAAGTGTATTACTCGCATTCGATTCATTATCGGAATTATCAACCGCTGTTACTGAATATCTATACTCGGCACCAATAGAAAGTACTGATAGGGTTATGGAAGTTTCAATAATAGACTCCTGAACTAAATTGCCGTTTTTATATAAATTATACGAGACTACAACTTCATTGTCGGTAGCTGGATTCCAGTTTAAAACAGCTGATGTTTGAGTAATATTAGATGCAGAAAGGTTTAATGGTGTTGAAGGATTTTCTGAATCTATTTCAGCAGGAACATAGTCATCTTCACCTTCACAAGAAAATAGTAATAAAGAGGCTAGTAATAAAAAAGGATATATTTTTTTCATCGATTCAAGTTAAGTTTTAAAAATATAAAATATTTGTTTATTAATTATCCTAATATATACAATTTAAAAAGGAACTACATCTCTGTAGTTCCTTTTTAGAAAATTGGTAATTGTATTTATATTTATTTTACAACAAATCGCAATACTTTAGCATAATCTTTAATTTTTATTAAATAAACACCTGTGTTTAAATTAGAGATATTTATAGTATTTGAATTTGGGTTTACTATTTGATCTTTTACTTTTTGACCTAGTACATTATAGATAGCTACGTTGTATTCTTGTGTAAGGTTCAATAAAGTTATGTTATCATCTGCTGGGTTTGGATATAAAGAGATTGAAGCAACTTCTGTAAAATTATCAACTCCTAAAACACACTCATAATCTGGTAATGTATATCCTCGAGCTTCAAATCTTTCAGTAAAGACCGCGATTTCATCACAGGTATAGTCCATGTCAATGGCAGCTTGTCTTACTGCAATAGCAGCACCTTGCTGATTTGTCGAGCTATTAGTCATCCCAAGGCCTTCTAATACAGCAGCATCAGTTTTATCCTGGCCTACGACATCCCATATTTCCATTAATACAGTAGCCCATATTTGTCCATCGGCATGTATCTGTCCCACAAGTCCTCCCGGATATGAAGCACCATAATTTGTTGTTCTACCAGGCCAGAAAGGATTATGTCCATCCCATCCAAATACATAATAATAAGAGGCATCAGCAGGCGTCCAAAGTCCTAAACTTCTTTTATATGAATTAGCCCAATAATCTCCTGTACCTTCACTTAATCCATTTACTTGTGATAAGCTCCCGTTTGTAACCCAATCGTGTAAACCATGACCTAATTCGTGAAGAATTACATCCATATCCTCTGCATCATCTACACCACCTTCACCAAAATTAAGACTTCCACCTCCATAAGAGGAGTTATCTGCACCATTAAACGCATGGGGATCAAAGCGGAGAACACCTCCGTTAAAAAGGGATATAAGAGGAATTCCCAAATCTTCATTTATACGACGAATACTTTTATCTAAGTGATAATAACAATTTGCGGCTTCAAAGCCTTGTTCCTCTCTAGTAAAACTAAAATCAGGAGAGTCTTGAAGAAACAAACCTGTTGCTGGGGGTTGGGTTTCAGCTATTTCAACATAAGGGCCTCTTAACCTATAGGTTGAACCTGTTAGTTCAATGTCAAGAAGTGTAACTGCTGTTCTGGCCGCATCAAGGGCTGAATTCGTTGCGTCACCACCATCAACATAATCTCCTCCATATAAACTTCCTGTTTTAGTTAATGGATCCGGATCAAATACCATGGCAGTTCCTTCTGCCATTACAGGCATGAAAAGGGTGTAATTATTAATTTCTTTCTTTTTTGTTATTTGTGATGCACTTGAATTATAAAGTTTATCAACTTTCGGCTTTTCATAAATAGCAATATCCTTTGTGCTTAATACTTCACCAGTTGTCGCGTCTACAATAGTTTCCCAATAACCGTTTAAAAATTCAGACATCGTAGTAACCCTATACACCAAACTTGTGTTTTCAAACTTGTTATACACATAGAGTTTGATTTCCTTTTGAGATATTTCTCCTTGGATATTTAAAGCAGTTATAGCAGCGTTTAAAGCATCATTTTCAGAAATACTAGGGATGGTATTTATCGTTTCAACATTAACATCAAAAGTACTGTCATGATAAGTTACTGTATTTTTATTCGATACGTGTACCGCAATTGAAGAGTCAAATACTTCAACACCATTTACAGTTTGATAATAACGAAATGTTTCACCAGATCGACCTGCTCTACTATGAAGCATTTCAAAACCTTGGTTTGATTTTGTTATGGTTATATTATTATTTAACCAAGATAAAGCCGTGCTCTCTTTGTTTACTTGTGAGAAGATAAACTGCGTACAAAAAATTAATAATGCAGTGAGGAGTAGTTGTTTTTTCATTAGTTGAGTATATGATTTTAAGAAAATTTTAACGAATGTACAGTTAATGTTTTAAATATCAAAACGTTTCAAAAAATTAATATTCAACAATTATATAACTTAATAGGTTGTTTAAAACGACTAAATTATTTCAACAGACAACCCTTCATCATTTTTGTTGACCTTGGCTAGCTTGTTTTTTGTTAAACTTTTAATGGTCTTATCCCATTTTTTATTACTTAAGCCGCTTTGTTCTTTTAGTGTGTTAAGATCTATTGGGGAACTTGCTTTAAGAAAACCGTAAACTAACTTTTCATCTTCGGTCATTTCTACCTTTTTACGCTCTGGTCTCATTTGTGGAAAAAATAAAACTTCCTGAATTGAAGCATTATTGGTAAGGAACATAATTAAACGGTCCATCCCAATTCCCATGCCGCTTGTAGGGGGCATTCCATATTCTAAAGCTCTTAAAAAGTCGTGATCAATAAACTGTGTAGCTTCGTCATCTCCTTTTTCAGCTAATTTTAATTGTGCTTCAAAGCGTTCCCGTTGGTCTATGGGATCATTTAATTCGCTATAGGCGTTTGCAATCTCTTTCCCGCAGACCATGAGTTCAAAACGTTCGGTCAATTCTGGATTATCCCTGTGTTCTTTACATAAAGGACTCATCTCTTTGGGATAATCTGTAATAAAAGTGGGCTGAATAAAGTTGCCTTCACATTTTTCGCCAAAGATCTCATCGATGAGTTTTCCTTTTCCCATGGTATTGTCAACGGCAACACCTAAGTTTTTTGCTTCCGTTCTTATATCGTCTTCAGTCTTTCCGGTAATGTCAAAACCGGTAAACTTCTTAATAGCTTCAGCCATTGTTATCCGAGGATAAGGTGCTTTAAAATCAATTTCGTGTTTTCCGAAGGTAGCTTTTGTAGTTCCATTTACTTCCGTAGCACAAAATTCTAATAATTCTTCACAAAAATCCATCATCCAATTGTAATCTTTGTAGGCTACATAGATTTCCATAGCAGTAAACTCTGGATTATGCGTACGATCCATTCCTTCATTCCTGAAGTTTTTTGAAAATTCATACACACCATCAAAACCACCAACAATGAGCCTTTTTAAATACAACTCATTGGCAATTCGCATATATAGCGGAATGTCTAAAGAATTATGATGAGTTACAAAAGGACGTGCTGCTGCACCGCCAGGAATAGGCTGAAGGATAGGTGTTTCAACTTCAAAATAATTGCGGTCGTTAAAAAAGGTCCGCATAGCATTAAAGAGCTTTGTTCGTTTTATAAATACTTCCTTTACATGCGGATTTACAACAAGGTCTGCATAACGTTGCCTGTAACGTTGTTCAGCATCTGTAAAAGCATCATGAACCTTTCCTTCAGCATCAACTCTAGGTTGAGGTAAAGGTTTTAAGGCTTTACTAAGTAGGGTAAACTCTTTTACCATAACGGTTTTTTCTCCTACTCGTGTAGTAAATAATTCACCAACCACTCCTATAAAATCACCAATATCAAGTAACTTTTTATATACGTCGTTATACTGTGTTTTATCTTCCCCAGGGCATATTTCGTCCCTGTTAAAATATATTTGAATACGGCCTTCTGAATCCTGTAATTCTGCAAAAGAAGCTTTTCCTTGAATTCGTCGAGACATTAACCGGCCCGCCAGTACAACCTTTTTTCCCTCTTCGAAAGTTTCTTTTATTTGTTTTGAAGTATGATCTACAGGAAATAAGTCTGCAGGGTAAGGATTTATACCCATGCTTCTTAATTGAGTAAGTTTTTCTCTACGTATTAGTTCCAGTTCAGAAAATTGCATATAAGTTGTCTAAAAATAAGCTGCAAAGATAACGACAAACTAGGTGGAAATCAATAGCTGTAACAAAAGGAAATATATTGGCACTTATAGCTGGAATAATAATTGTAATTTTGTGAATATGAGTATATGGAGGGTGTTACTTTCTATTGTATTTCCGCCTTTAGCTGTTATTGATAAAGGTTGTGGATCAATATTGATAGTTTTAATTTTAACGATCTGTGGGTGGATTCCCGGAGTGATAGCCGCTTTAATAATCTTAAATAATCCAAAAACCTAAATATCATGAAAGTATACATTTTATTATTTCCGCTTTTATTGGCGAATGCATGTAAAACAACAACCGACTCAAATTCTTCTTCTTCTGAATCAAATACTGAAATTAGCATGTCACAAAATGAATCTTGTCCAGAGGGAGGGGATTGCAGTTTCAATTTGAAAAAAAACACGTTAATGATGGTTAAGGAAGATGAGGCTACCGGAAAATATTATCCAGTTTTTGCTGCTGGAGACAACACGATCTTTGAATACAAATTTTTACAAACGGGACCAGATGGTACTGTAGATGGTGATTATTCTGAAACTATACATTTTGTTATCCCTGATTTTCAAAATAGTTTAACACTAAATGGAAATGAATTGCAAGAGGTTGAGTTACTATTTAGCAAACAATGCTATTGTAAAGGTGAAGCAGGCTCTTATAAAGTCAATAATGGTAAGCTTATATTAAATAAGATAGATGGTAACCTTAAAGTTGATCTTTCATTTTCAGTTTCTGAAACTTCTCAAAAAATCACTACAATTTCTAAAACTGTAAAACTGTAAAACAGAAAAAAGTTATAAAAATTAAAAAGCCGTGATATTTAAATATCACGGCTTTTTTTATGAATAAGGTTAAATTTATTTTTTAACCAGTTTTGAAGTCATTTGTTTATTGCCGTTTTTCACGGTTACAAAGTAAACCCCAGGAGTAATAGATCTGTAATCAAAAGATTCAGAAAAAGTACTTGAAGGGTTTTCAAATACATTTTGATTGATCAATCTTCCTCTTAAATCAAATAGAGACACATTCACACTTTCATTTGAATCCGGCTTAAATGTTAGGTTAAAACCACCATCAGTAGGGTTTGGCCATAAACTGTAGTTTTCAAAAGCGAAATCTGTAGTGCTTAACTGTTCTTCAATTTTAAAGTTAGCGTTGTTTATATCATAAAATATACTGTTTGTAGGCTTAATCATTATCCTAGCCGTTATAGTTAATGCAACATTAGGTACGGTAATATCTTCACTACCGTCATTTGCTGTTCCCGTAGCCAAGGTTGTAGGAAAAGTTTGCCCTCCATCAGTTGAAAGTAAAATATCAACTGTAGGTGCATTTACAGGTGCAGAATTTGTATTGGCTACATCCCAAGTAACAGTTTGTGTAGAGTTGATATTCCAAACTTCTGAAGTAGTGCTTTGAGACGTTACAACAAAAGGCCCTGAGTTTCCGTCAAAAATAATAACGGTATTATCACTAGCAGAACTTCCACCGCCTGCAAGATTGTCTCTTACTGTTAGTCTAAAATTCATGGTTCTTCCTACTGAAGGTACAACTTCCCATGTTGAAGAAGTTTGACCTATAAGTACTCTAATTAATTGAGGCATATATCTATCTGGAGAAGCGGTAGGATCTAATGATCTAAAAGCTGGTCCAACTGTAGAGGTAGATTGAGGAGGCATAGGAGCGACTTGATTGTCGAACTGCTCCCAGCAATATGATAATGCATCACCATCAGGATCTGTACCTACACCACTTAATATAAAAGGAGTGGATTTTGGTAGGGTATAATTTGGACCTGCATCTGCTGTAGGAGGTGTATTATTTGTATTGCTTTGTGCTCCACAAGTTCCCGATCCAGTAGTAATAAAACTCCACATTTCCTGAATGCTTATGGCATGGAAATAGTCGTCACTAACATTTTGAACGTTAGGAGGGCATATTCCTGCATATCCCATAATTGTTGACGCACTACCTGGCTCATAAGAAGCATTAGATCTTTGGCAGTTGTTATTTTGAGTATGGTTTCCACCGTATTGATGACCCATTTCATGGGATACATAATCAACATAGAATGGATCGTTAATTGGGCTTGGTAAACCTGTAACACCTCTCGCTTTATTTCCTGTACAAGGAGATCTTAGCTGGGCAATTCCACCACCACCGGTGCTAAATACGTGTCCTATATCATAATTGGAAAATCCAATAGCATTGTCAATAACATTTTGAATTTCATTAATCATACCAGAGTTATTGCTTAATCCGTCAGTAGCAGTGTCTAGAAAAATAACATCTTCATTGTTTGCTATAAATTGCATTGTTATTGCCAAGTCTCTTTCGTAAATTCCATTTACTCTTGTCATTGCTACATTCATTGCTGATAAAACCGCTACTTTTTTTACAGCATCTGTTGCTCCAGGATCTACTCCTTGATTGTTTAAATGGTATTGGGCGTACTCACCATTACAAGCAAGTGCAAGCCTAAAAGTTCTTAACTTTCCATCATCAGCATTTCTGTTTCTCTCTATGTTTTCCAAATTTATTTGAGGTTGAGGGCCAAATGTGTCTTCAACAGAACAAGTAAACATATCTGGATTATTAGTCAAATCTTTTCGAGAATAGCTAATATACTGTTGTTTATCCTGTGTATAAGGGTCTATGTAAACAGTAGAATGTTCAGCAGAAGATATCATTACATGAACTCCATAAGGAGAAGTGCTGAATCGTGCTACTGCTGTTGGATCATCTATACCTTGTCCAGCAAAAGATCTAATATCAGGATGTCTTTCTTGCAATTCCGGGGCAAAGTTAGATGCATCTACGATTTTAAACCTTTCCAACTTACCGTTTGTTGTAGGAAGCTCAATAACTAGATTTGAGTTTCTCAAATTGGATCTCGAAGGAGCATCGCTTAATACATTTTTTAATTGCGTAGAATTCAAAGTGAAAAGTTGGTATTCTAAAGGAATCGAATTTCTGAACTCTTTAGCTTTTGAGGCAGTCATGCTTTCAGAAGCAGGAGTCCAAATTCTAGAAGAATTTTGAGCGCCTACTAATAAACTCAAAAGTAGTAGAGGTAAGATCAAAAAGTTTTTTAAAGTAAATTTTCTCATTTTAGGATAATTTTTAAGGTAATTATGTTCTTAAATTGTTAAATAGGCGTTAAATTTAATTTTTTACTCTTAGAACACCTATTTTTTTAACATAAAATCTCTAGAAAATTTAAGTATTAGTTCTTTAAATTAATCTTATAGTTTATTAGTAATTTTGTTATCTAATTTTGAAAGAAAGAAATAGATTTTGAGTAAAGAGATTAAAATAATAGAATTAGGTTTAAAAGATTATAAATGGGCTTGGGAATTTCAGGAAAAACTTTTTAAAAAAATCCTTGATCTAAAAATTCAAAACAAAAGGGAAGAATCAAATTTAGAAACACCAAATTTTTTTTTGTTTGTGGAACATCCCCATGTATACACCTTAGGCAAAAGTGGTGATCTATCAAATCTTTTAATTTCCGAAGAAAAACTTCAACAAATAAATGCCACTTTCTATAAAATTAATCGAGGCGGGGATATAACATATCACGGCCCCGGCCAAATTGTAGGGTACCCAATACTTGACCTTGAAAATTTCTTTACCGATATTCATAAATACTTACGCTTTTTAGAAGAAATGGTGATCCTTACCTTGGCCGAATACAATATTAAAGGGGAACGTTCTGACGGAGAAACTGGAGTGTGGATAGATGTTGGAACCCCATTTGCCCGTAAAATTTGCGCCTTGGGTGTTCGTGCAAGCCGTTGGGTGACCATGCACGGATTTGCATTTAATGTAAATACAAATTTGGGGTATTTCGATCATATGATTCCATGTGGAATTAAAGGAAAAGCTGTTACTTCTTTAAATGTAGAATTGGGCAAAAATGAAATTTCTATGGAAGAAGTAAAACAAAAACTATTAAAACATTTTATAGCTCTTTTTGAAGCAAATGTAAAAGTGGAAACCGAAATTTAACCTACTTCATCCTGTACATTATAACGGTTTTCGCATCTCCTTTTACAACCAAATTTGGCTTTCCATTATTTGAAGCGTCATCTAAATCTGCTTCAGAGGTCCCATAAACAGGGAATCCCTGTAGTAAATCTCCAGATGTATTAAATACCCAAACTTTATTTTCTTGTGTTTCAGTTACAGAAATATACGTATTTCTATGTACTGTAAATAGTTGGGGTTTTGTGTAAATCCCAAAAGGAAGTTCTACCAACTTTCCATTTATTCGCAATAAATTATCATCTAAGGTTGCCTTTGTGTTTCCGCTTACAGCAAACCAATAACTGGAAGAAACTTTAAGTTTTTGGGAAGTGATTTTTCCATCCTGCGAAATACTTTCCTTAGTGTCATTATCAGTAATTACCACAAAATCAGTATCTTCTTTTGCAATTGATATTTCTGAAAATTTAAAGGTTTTTGAAATATTTATTCTAGATTTTCCCACCCGACTTAAAATGTTCAGTTTTCCATTTTCTTCAGCTACCAAAATGTAATCTTTATTACCAATTCTAATGTGTTGTGGTGAAAGCACAATAGTCGATTTTGCTTTATTGAAATTAAAACCTTTTACCTGTTTTCCTTCACTGTTATACATTAAAAACTCTTTACCCTGCGTAATAATAAAACGGTATTTTCGATTATTATCGTAATCAAAAACTGAAAGAGGTTGCGTAATATCATCCCTAAAATTTAAAGGAAAAGGAGCTACTTCTTTTCCTGTTCGATCCAGGACATAAAATTTATTTTTGGTTGTAAAAGCAAGTTGTTTTTTCCCGTTCCTGAGTAAATCAACTTCATGTATTTTTCCTAAAAGGGGGCCTTCCAATTTTTTGGTCCATAATACCTTTCCGCCAGAAGAAATTAAATACAGCTTATTTGTAATATCCTGAACAACAATATCTTTTTCATTATTTTTGTGATTACTGAAAAATTGTGGCGAACCTAAAACTTCATTGTCTAAAGTAATATTGAATTTTTCTGAAACGGTTCCTTTAGACCGACTTCCTTTTGAAACTTCTTTGCTTATAAAATTTACATGGGCAAAATTACGATCGTAACTAAATTGAAGTACAGCTAAAGGATATTTCTCTAGATCGATAATGCTAATTTCTGAAGCAGCCTCAATATTAAAAAAAGGCGCTATCTTTTTTGAAGCACTTCCTTGCATCGAAATTATAATTAGGGAAGAAGCAGAGCTTAATTGCCCCGAGGCTTCTTCAAAATAAGTAGTTTTCGACAGGCAGTCGTTATTTTTATAGGCTGTAATTATATCTTCTGCTACTTGTTGAGTTTTTGTAAAAACAAAAAAATTGTCTACTGAAAAAACAAAGTTTGTTTCCGCATTTTTTATAAGTGGAGAATAAATGGTTTCAAAAATGTTCGGTTGATCGAAAGTTCTTATTTCTACATCATGAAAATTTGTATTTTCTGAAATAAATGGTAACAATGCATCTTGCGTAATAGAAGCGTCAATACTTTTTAAAACAATAGCTTTTTCATTTTCAAAAGTAATAAGACCTATTTCATTACCTGATTCAAAAATCCCAGGCGAAGTTGGGGAAATTGTATCAGCACGAAATTTTCTAAGGTTTTTTTGTAAGATTCCGGGCTCACTATATGTAAATAAAAGAGCGCCAAGAGCATTGTTGGGAATTATATTGGCGATATCATTTTGTTGAGGTTTTAATCCTTCAAAAACATTTATTAGTTGTGGAACGGTATCGTTTGCCAAAGCAACTCCGGTAGCCGTAATGGCATCTGGTAATATTTCAATTCCCAATGAAGTCCACGAAGCAAAATTTATTTTTGTAGAATCCGTAAGTGAGATCGAAGAACTTTGTAAGATAGCGGTAAGATCCCTAGTGTCTTTAAGGTTATAAATCTTTTGAAAAGTAGGATTCTCATTAGTTTTACCTTCTAATACATCCTGTAAAATCTGTTGAGATGATGAAGCAATAAAAACACTATCCTGAACAGCTGTATAGGTAGATTGTTTGCCAAGAGTAATTCGCTGGATGGTTTTATTGTTGTACGATAAAGTTTCAATGGTTTTATCCCCTAAGGAATCTACAACAAAAAGTCCGGGTGTTTCTTTTGTTATAAAAGTATATGCGGTAGTACTATCATTTAATTTATTTACACAAAGTAAACTGGAGGAGGTTGGGTGAAGATGTTTAAGTAAGATACTGTTTTCTGAAAAGAAAGTATAAGGCGATGTATTGCTGAAGCTGGAAAGTAAATCATTGTTTTTTATATCGGTTTGTAAGACTTCAAATTTTGAAATTTTAAATATCACTGACGTATTTTCAGGAATAAAATCACTTAAATTACCTTTTTTTGTGCTGCTGCTATCACAACTACAAAAACCCACAATCACTATTAGTATAAGAAAACTATTCCGCAAATTCTTCATAACACAAAAATAGCAAGGATTTATGCTCTTTACATACTTAACCGCAAGAGTTATTGACGTGTTTTCAACATCTCAAAATCAAATTCATATTGTTCGGGCAACAATTTAAAACTTCTTCTATGGAAAGGTGTAGGGCCAAATTCCCGAATGGCTTGTCGGTGCTGTTGTGTAGGGTATCCTTTGTTTTGTGACCAGTTATATTCTGGAAAATGCTCGTGTAATTCCTTCATATATGCATCGCGATAGGTTTTCGCTAAAATAGAAGCTGCGGCAATATGCAAATATTTTCCGTCTCCTTTTATTACACATTCATGAGGGGTTTGTCCAAAATTTTTAAAACGGTTTCCGTCAACTGCTATAAAGGCTGGGGGATGAGAAAGTGAGTCAATGCAACGGTGCATTCCTAATATAGAAGCATTTAAAATATTTATTTTATCTATTTCTTCCATCATTACATGGGTCACCGAAAAGCAAATGGCTTTTGCTTCTATTATATCCTTCAGCTCGAGGCGCTTATTTTCTGAAAGTTGTTTTGAATCTGTAAGAAAAGGATGCTTAAAATCATCAGGTAGAATAACGGCAGCAGCTGTAACAGGTCCTGCCAAACAACCTCGCCCGGCTTCATCGGTGCCACATTCTACTAAATGACTATTAATTTTAAGCTTCAGCATATAAAATTAAAATTAAAGAATTCCGTTCAAAAGTATACCTTTGCGATGAAAGAAAAAAAATTGATGAAAACCCCCTTTTTATCTTTTCTGCTTATATTTTTAACAGTAAGCCTGTATGCTCAAGATACCGGTAAAGGCAAATCAGTAGAGCCTGTTTCGGGAAATTCAAAATCCTTAGAAGGCAAATCTGATCTCACCCCAAAATCAGTTTCTATAAACAATAAAGAGGAAAAGCCTCCTATAGAACTTTACAGGATTATTTCAGCAGATCGCGACACCACCTATGTCGATACAACACTTTCAATAAAAAAAGATTATAAATTTAATTATTTAAGAAGAGATGATTTTGAACTTCTGCCTTTCACAAATGTTGGGCAAACCTATAACTCATTGGCATATTCTTTCGATACGTTAAATCTTATTCCGCTTTTCGCGGCACAAGCCCATCATTTTAATTATTTGGATGCTGAAGATATCTCCTATTACCATGTTCCTACACCCTTAACCGAAATTTACTTTAAGACCGCTTTTGAACAAGGCCAGCAATTAGACGCCTTTTTTACCATAAATACAAGTGAACAATTCAATTTTTCTATTGCCTACAAAGGGGTTCGCTCTTTAGGGAATTATCAACATATTTTAACCAGTTCCGGTAACGTTAGGTTTACTTCAAATTATCATACCAAGGATAAACGTTATAATGTTCGTGCTCACTTTACTTCGCAAGATATTTTAAATGAGGAAAATGGAGGACTTCAGGAATCATCCATCCCGCTTTTTGTAAATGACGATTCCGATTTTACCGACCGTGCACGACTGGAAGTTAATTTTGAAGATGCCCAAAATAAACTAATGGGACTTCGTTTTTATGGAGATCAAGAATATCAGCTTATAAGCAAAAGGGACAGTGTGGGTTATTCCATCTTGTCGATTGGGAATGTATTAAGCTATGAGGATAAATATTATAGATTTAATCAAACCGCTCCTTATAGACCTTTTGGTCCTTCTTATCAGGTTTCAGGGTTGCGGAATGAAGTAAAACTAGAAAATTTTCAGGCCAAAGCCTATGCGCGCTTCAATAATTCGCTAACAGGAAATTTAAGTGCTTTTGTTGGATACACAGATTATAATTATGGGTATAATTCAGTTTTGATCTTAGATGACCAACGTATTTCCAATCGAATTAAAGGAAATACAATTCAGGCAGGAGCAAGCTATCAAAAACAATATAAAGGATTTGAATTACACGGAAACGGAGCTATTAATGTTGCTGGCGATTTAGATGGAAACTATTTAAACGCAGGGATTTCCTTTGCATATAATGAAGACAATAAAGTGGAAGCTTCAGCGACGATTCATTCCGTAGCTCCAAATTTCAACTTTCTTCTATACCAAAGTGATTATGTAAACTATAACTGGCAGAATAATTTTGAAAACGTAAAAACCCAGGAACTTCGCTTCGACCTTACTTCAAAAAAGCTCGTAAACGCTTCGGTAAGTTATACTGGGATTGACGATTATACTTATTTTGGTATTAAAGCAAACGATTCTACACCCACGCCACAACAATACGCAGATCGTATTGATTATTTAAAGGTTACTGTAGAAAAGGAGTTGAAATACCGAAAATTTGCTTTGGCAAATACCGTAATGTTTCAGCAACCTGTAAGTGGGGAAGCGGTGTTTAATGTGCCTCAAATAGTAACCCGAAATTCATTATACTATCAAGATCATTGGTTTAAAAGAGCTTTGTTCTTGCAAACAGGAGTAACACTTAAATATTTTACAACATACAATATGAACGCCTACGATCCTGTTCTTGGGGAATTTTACGTGCAGAACGATCAGAAATTAGGAGGTTTTCCTCTGGTGGATATTTTCTTTAATGCCAAGGTTAGGCAAACCAGAATCTTTTTTAAGTGGGAACATTTCAATGCACTCTTCAGTAAGAAAAACGATTACTTTTCTGCTCCCGGCTATCCGTACCGCGATCCTGTAATCCGTTTTGGGTTGGTTTGGAATTTCTTTTTATAAAAAGTATTGACTGATTGACCGATTTCAAGTAATTGGTAAAAAACGTTAGAACCCTTAGCCTTGTAACAAATTTCCTAAAGTTATTTTTTGTATATTTATTTACACTAAATTACACTAAATTACAATAAATCAAAAAGTTACCATTATGAAAACAATTATTTTCTTGGGAAGGGAAATAAAAATTCTCTCTCTCTCTCTCTCTCTCTCTCTCTCTCTCTCTCTCTCTCTCTCTCTCTCTCTCTCTCTCTCTCTCTTAGTCTTATGGGCTGTATTGCCATGACGGCTCAGCAAACAACACATTATTTTTTGGAAATTAAAGAAGGCTATGAGTTGGGTACCATTACAAAAACGGTTAACCCGGATCAAACCTTTACTTTGAGTATGGCCAACACCGCTTTGGCGAATAGTTTAAACAACAAGGACTTAACTAAATTTGAACCGGCCTTTCCTGGCTTGCAAAGACCAAGATTAACCCGAATTTATGTAATGGAAGTGCCTTTTGAAGCTTCAATAGGAGATCTTTCTGCCCGACAGGAAGTTGAAAATATAGAACTGGTTCCTGGCGAGGCAATCCTGTTGGATGATAATATACCTACCTCTTCTGTTTTGCCCAGCGACTATTTGCCCAACGACTATGTGGATATTATTATTGGTGGCAGGAATCAAGAACTGGATTTAATCAAAGCTCCATTGGCATGGACCATTAGCACGGGAGAAAACATTTTAGTAGGAGTTTCAGATGCAAACATAAATGTAAATCATGAAGACCTTCAAGGGCAAATTATTATATTGCCAAATTCACCAACTTGGGGTACACATGGAACTGGCACAGCAGGAAAGATTGTTGCTAAAACAGATAATGGAATAGGAGTTGCAAGCTTGGCTTATAACTCCAAAGTTGTTTCGTTAGGTACTGGATACAATCAGGTTTTGCAACTTGCTCAAGTACCTGGGGTAAAAGTTATTAACTGTAGCTGGATTTCGTGTGGCTATAGCTCTAGTTTAGAAGAAATGTATGCAGCACTAGCCGAAGAATATGGTGTTTTAGTAGTAGCCTCAGCGGGAAATTCAAGTTGTAATGGGTCAGAAGGTTATTCTTATCCTGCCTCATACGAGAGCACGCTTTCGGCAACGAGTGTAGGGAGCAAGTTTCCCATAGGCTATTTTCACGATTTGATAGACCCAGTGGGAGGAGGAAGACTTTGGGCCGATTCATGGAAAGATTGCCATTACCATAGACCTTTTTTTGGAGAAGGCACCCATACCCATAACGATAAGGTGGATGTAGCGGCCCCGGGCATATTGGTTACCACAATTACCGATGTGCCAGAATATCCTTTAGGATATCGTTTGGGTAACGGAACTTCGGGCACTGCCCCCTTTGTATCCGCCTTGGCCGCCCTCATCTTTTCTGTTGATCCAAATTTTACACCGGCCGAGGTCAAGGACATTATCAAGAACACGGCGGACGATATTTACTATATTCCCTACAATCAGGATTTTTTTGGGCAGTTGGGTACTGGGCGCATCAATGCATTTCGGGCGGTAAAAACAGCCAAGTGCATGACCGACCCAACCCCGGGCCTCAATCTGGCCATGCAGGATTCAAAAGAGGATTATTTTGAAGAACCTAATATAAATACCGAAATACCTTGGCGTAGCGAGGACATCTTTGTGCGTAATCAGGATGATGGTGATTTGGTACAGGTGCATCAAAACCCCGAGTATGACCCCAGCAATCCAAATTATGTGTATGTGTGCGTCACAAACAATAGCTGTGAGGTTTCTTCCGGTACCGATCAGTTAAAACTGTATTGGGCAAAAGCCAATACTGCCCTGTCGTGGCCTAACCATTGGGACGGGAGCTTTTCTTTAGAAGATCCCATTACGCACGAAGATATTTTGATGGGTAATGAAGTGGGAACATTGAACATTCCCTCTTTGGAAATCGGGGAAACCGCCACGCTTGAATTTGAATGGGACGTTCCAAGTCCAGATGACTATGAAAATATCAATGCCAACCCGTGGCATTTTTGCCTGTTGGCAAGGATCGAGAGTAATGATGATCCCATGACCTTTACTGAGGGAAGTTTTATTACGGACAATGTAACGAACAACAACAATATTGCTTGGAAAAACACCACGGTGGTGGATATTGTTCCCAACGGGTCTCCTGTGCCCATTGGTGCCGTGGTCGCCCTAGGCAACCCGTCGGCCCAAGAGAGGAGCTTCAACTTTGAATTCGTAAGGGAAACGAGCGAAACGGGCAAGGCCATTTATGAAGAGGCCGAAGTGAGCATTATTATGGACGATATAGTTTACGATGCATGGGACGATGGTGGAAAGGATTCCCAAAATATGCAGAAAATACCCCAACAAAAGAAATTTATTGTAATGGGCAACCATGCCCGTATAGAGAATGTACAGTTCCCGGCCACTACAACGGGCACGGTATACGTAAGTTTTAATTTTCTTACCAAAGAACAGACGCCCAAAAAAGAATACACCTATCATTTGATACAGAAGGACGCTGTAACCGACAAGATGATAGGGGGTGAAACCTTTGAAATACGGAAACAGCAAAGGGAAAGATTTATGGCAGATGCAGGGGACGACAAGGAGATAGACCGGGATGAATCCATAACCATTACAGCGGCACAGATAAACGAAGCGGCAACCTATAATTGGTACGACTCGGAAGGCAACCTTGTTTACACAGGTACAGAGCTGACCGTATCGCCACAAGTGAGCAAACAGTATAAGCTGGAGATCATATCTGACATAGATGGCTATAAAGATTACGATGAAGTTGAAGTGACCGTAAACCCTTACAAACTGCAAAGCTTGGTTCCCAACCCGGCAACCAATCAAGTTACCGCAACATACGATGCCCAAGAGGCAATCTCTGCTTACCTTATGGTGGTAAGTACCCACGATGGTACATCCAACAACTATATTGTTGATACGACAGAACTCAGCATCAATTTGGATATTTCCAGTTATCCTATCGGCATTTACACCGTTGCACTGGTGTGCGACGGAGAGATACAGGACTCCAAAAACCTAATAAAACAATAGAGCCATGAAAACAATAGTAACTATACTTATTGCCTGCACACTTTCCGTTGCGGGTTACGCCCAAAATCCAGAGCTTTTTGAGAATGAATGGTACTTGCAAAAGATAATAATAGATGGAGTAGAACATGTGGCTCCCCATAATGAAGAAATAGATTTTGTTCAATTAAATATTTTTCAAGACCTTTTTAATACATCTGTTTGTGAAGGACTCTCTGGGCATGGACTTACAATAACCAATACAGATATAAGTGTATTTGAGCTTGTGTTACTAATAGACGAACCGTGTTATTTGGCTGCAAACAATACCTTTCAAAGCCTTTATTATAACGATTTTTTTGAATTTCAATCTCCGGATCCGGATAGATTTTTTTCTTATCAGATAGATGATGAAGGCGATTCTCTCTTTATGGTTTGGACAAATAGCACTGGCGACAAAGCTTTTTATGGTAATCAATTATTGTCCAATGAAAATCTTAAAGTCTTACAATTTTTCGTTTATCCCAATCCAGTAAAAAATATCCTTGTGGTAAAAAGCACAAAACCCATTACCAAGGTAGTATTCTACGATGTTTTGGGTAAAAAGCTGCTTTCCATAAACCAGGATTTTCAGCAAATGGATGTCTCGTCATTGTCCAAAGGCGTTTATTTTGTAACCATAACCACAGAGAAAGGTAAAATGGTGAGAAAGGTGGTTAAGGACTAGTGGTTTTAATTAAGGTTAGAAAAACGATTACTTTTCTGCTCCCGGCTATCCGTACCGCGATCCTGTAATCCGTTTTGGGTTGGTTTGGAATTTCTTTTTATAAAACAATAAAACCCGACCAAAGGCCAGATTTTATTCATTCTAAATGAAATGTATATTTAGTCTTTTAAAAGTCCTCTGGAGATAACAATCTTTTGTATCTCTGAAGTCCCTTCGTATATCTGTGTGATTTTCGCATCGCGCATCATTCGCTCCACGTGGTATTCCTTTACATAGCCGTTTCCGCCGTGAACCTGCACCGCTTCAATAGAAACATCCATGGCAACTTGACTGGCGTATAATTTTGCCATCGCGCCGCTCATATCGTAATTATTGCCTTGGTCTTTATCCCAAGCTGCTTTCATTACCAAATGTCTGGCAGCTTCAATACTTGTGTGCATATCGGCCAATTTAAAGGCAATAGCTTGGTGATTGCAGATTTCAGTTCCAAAAGACTTTCTAACTTTAGAATATTCCCGCGCTAGATGATAAGCACCTCCTGCAATTCCTAAAGCTTGTGCCGCAATTCCAATTCGGCCTCCTGCAAGGGTTTTCATTGCAAATTTAAACCCAAAACCGTCTACGCCTATCCTGTTTTCCTTTGGTACTTTTACATCATTGAATATAAGAGAATGCGTGTCGCTTCCTCTAATTCCAAGTTTATCTTCTTTTGGGCCTACTTCAAAACCTTCCCAGCCTTTTTCAACAATAAAAGCATTAATTCCTTTGTGTTTCTTTTCCTTATCGGTTTGGGCAATTACCAAATAGAAATCTGCTGAGTTTCCATTGGTAATCCAGTTTTTTGTACCATTTAAAATATAATGGTCGCCTTTATCAATCGCTGTGGTTTTTTGTGAAGTTGCATCACTTCCGGCTTCTGGTTCACTAAGGCAAAATGCACCTATAGATTCTCCCGTGGCAAGTTTTGTTAGGTATTTTTGTTTTTGTTCTTCAGATCCATATTCTTGTATTCCGTAGCATACTAAAGAATTATTTACCGAAACAATTACCGAACAAGAAGCGTCAATCTTACTTAATTCTTCCATTGCCAAAACATAGGAAACGGTATCCATACCTCCGCCGCCGTATTTTGGGTCGACCATCATTCCTAAAAATCCAAGTTCCCCCATCTTTTTAACTTGTTCAGTAGGGAATTTCTGAAGGTTATCACGCTCAATTACACCCGGTAATAATTCTGTTTTTGCAAAATCACGCGCAGCGTCCCGTATCATTAAATGTTCTTCCGAAAGACTAAAATCCATAGTTTTGGTTTATATAATTTTGTGAAAAAAAAGTGCTGCAAAGATACCTTTTATATACCAAATCTCAAATGGGATGTTTGTAATTTCTTGTTTTGAATTTGCCAATTTTAAAAATAGTGTATTACCTTACCTATAACTTTACGTTTTTAAATGAAAAAAGAAAATTATCATATTATTGGAGTAATGAGCGGGACTTCTTTAGATGGTATCGACATTGCCGAAATTAAATTCCATATTTCTGAAAAAGGGAATTGGAGTTACCAACTTGTTCAAGCAGAAACTATCCCGTATTCTCACTTTTGGAAAAAGGAATTACAGGATGCTATACATTATTCAAAACCGCAACTAGAAAGGCTCGATTTTAAATATACCGAACAACTTGCGGAATATATTTCAGCATTTATTAAAAAACACAAGATTAATGAAATTAATGCGGTTTGCAGTCATGGCCACACCATTTTACATCAGCCCGATAAAGGTTTTACCTTACAAATAGGAAATCTTCCTAAACTTGCAAAGCTCCTCTCTCAAACGGTGGTTTGTGATTTTCGTGTTCAGGATGTCGAGCTTGGCGGGCAAGGTGCTCCGTTGGTACCAATAGGTGATAAATTGTTGTTTTCAGAATATGATTATTGTGTAAACCTTGGCGGATTTGCAAATTGTTCTTTTGAAGAAAATGGAGAAAGAATAGCATACGATATATGTCCTGTAAACATTGTATTGAATTATTATTCTGAAAAATTGGGAAAAGATTTTGATGAAGGTGGAAAACTTTCAGCCTCAGGAAGAATAAACCAACCTTTGCTCAAACAATTAAACCAACTTGAATTTTACTCCGAAAATCCTCCAAAATCATTGGGGTTGGAATGGGTTAATTCGTTTATTTTCCCCTTGTTGGAATCAGCAAATTTATCTTCAGAAGATATTTTGAGAACCTTTGTTGAGCATATTGCTGTTCAATTAGCACCGCAGTTTTCTAAAAATTCTTCTGTTTTTATAACAGGAGGCGGTGTCTATAATAATTTTTTGATTGAGAGATTAAAATCATTTTCTTCTATAGAAATTGTAATCCCTTCTTCTGAAATCATTGAATATAAAGAAGCGCTTATTTTTGGTCTTTTGGGAGTTTTAAAACTTCGGGGTGAGGTAAATTGTCTAGCCAGTGTTACAGGTGCAAAAAAGGATCATTCAGGAGGTAGAATTTATTCAAATAAGTAAAGCCAAAATTCATACACATTAAAATAAACTTAAAATAATGCATACCCATTTGAAGTTTTTTATATTTGCGGCATAACTTCACGAATTAATGAAAGAGCTTCTTACCAAGTACGAGAATAAAGAACCCGAAATTGTTTTTCATTGGAATGACCCCGAAACCGAAGCCGAAGGCTGGACGGTAATAAATTCACTCCGTGGTGGTGCTGCGGGAGGGGGAACCCGAATGCGGGTAGGGCTTGACCAAAATGAAGTTTTGTCACTTGCCAAAACCATGGAAGTTAAATTCACGGTTTCCGGTCCCGCAATTGGCGGAGCCAAATCTGGAATAAATTTCGATCCTGCAGACCCTCGAAAAAAGGGAGTTTTGGAACGTTGGTATAAAGCAGTTTCACCCTTATTAAAAGCGTATTATGGAACGGGTGGTGATCTAAATGTTGATGAGATCCATGAAGTAATTCCAATTACCGAACAAAGTGGTGTTTGGCATCCACAGGAAGGTGTTTTTAATGGACATTTTTCCCCAACTGAGGCCGATAAGATTAATCGTATTGGTCAGTTGCGACAAGGTGTGATTAAAGTGTTGGAAAACGAAACCTATTCGCCAGATGTTTCCAGAAAATATACAGTGGCCGATATGATAACTGGTTATGGTGTTGCTGAAGCAGTAAGACATTATTACGATATTTACGGAGGAAGCGTTAAAGGAAAACGTGCCGTGGTACAAGGGTTTGGAAATGTGGGAGCTGCTGCTGCGTATTACTTGGCTCAAATGGGCGCTAAAGTAGTAGGTATTATCGATAGGGTTGGAGGAATTATTAATAAAGATGGATTTTCATTTGAAGAAATCCAGCAATTGTTCCTTAATAAGGAAGGAAATACCTTGGTGGCAGACAACATGTTGTCCTTTGAAGAGATAAATAAAAAAATATGGACACTTGAAACTGAAGTTTTCGCACCCTGTGCAGCATCAAGATTGATTACGCAAGACCAGATTGCTTCTATGATCGATACTGGCCTTGAAGTTATTAGCTGTGGCGCGAATGTCCCATTTGCCGATAAAGAAATTTTCTTTGGATCTATTATGGAGTATACCGATGAACGTGTTAGCTTGATTCCTGATTTTATTAGTAATTGTGGAATGGCACGTGTTTTTGCATATTTTATGGAGCGAAAAGTACAAATGACGGACGAAGCTATTTTTAACGACACTTCCATGACAATTAAAAATGCGATTCAGAATACATTTGATAATAATAGTACCAAAATAAATATTAGTAAAACCGCTTTTGAAATTGCATTAAAACAACTTTTATAATTTTAAGACCCATTTTTATGGAATCCATCATCATATTAATATTCATCATAGGGTACCTTACCATTACACTAGAACACCCTTTAAGATTAGACAAAACTGTTCCCGCTCTTATTATGTCAGCTCTAATTTGGGCAGTATTGGCAATAGGTTTTCACAGTGGCTGGTTCGATATTATAAATACAGACGAAAAAGCTTTCAATTTCCTTAGAGGGGGAGAAAATGCGATGGAAGGATTTCAAGGAACCTTACTCCACCATTTAGGAAAAACCTCTGAAATACTTATCTTCCTTATCGGGGCCATGACCATAGTAGAAATTATTGATCTTCACCGTGGTTTTGAAATACTTAAAGGAGCTGTTCGAACTAAGAGTAAAAGAAGATTATTGTGGATAATAGGAATATTAGCCTTTATTCTTTCAGCAATTATAGATAACCTTACCGCAACTATTGTACTTATTACACTTTTAAGAAAATTAATCTATCTAAAAGAAGAACGTATGTGGTATGCTGCTATGGTTATTATAGCTGCCAATGCCGGTGGAGCCTGGTCTCCTATTGGCGATGTTACTACTACTATGTTGTGGATAGCCAATAATGTTACAGCTTCCGGGTTAATTGAATTTGTGGTACTACCATCTATTGCTTGTTTTGTAGTACCTTTTTTTATTGCAAGTTATTTACCAGCTTTCAGAGGTAATATTGAGGTAGATACCTCTGAATATAAAGATTCTGAAAGGCTCCTCAGTAGTAAAACGATGCTGTTTTTAGGATTGGGAATGATTGTCTCAGTACCTATTTTTAAAACCATAACACACTTACCTCCCTATGTAGGGATGATGTTCGCATTGGGTATTGTATGGCTAGTTTCTGAATATATTCATCCAGAAGAAGATTTCAGTAAAGAAAATCGCCATCTTTATTCTGCCCATAAAGCATTATCTCGTATCGAAATTTCAAGTATCCTTTTCTTCTTAGGAATTTTAATGGCTGTTGCAGGCCTTGAAAGTCTTGTTTTTGGAGTAGTAGGAGGGGAAGAAGTAGGCACACTTCGGTACCTTGCTGAAGTCCTTCAACAAGCAATTCCCAATCAAGATGTCGTAGTTTTATTTTTAGGAGTATTCTCAGCTATTATTGATAATGTTCCTTTGGTGGCCGCTTCTATGGGAATGTATAGCGCCCCCACCGACGCTGTATTATGGCATTTTATAGCATATTCTGCCGGAACAGGTGGAAGTATGTTAATTATAGGATCTGCCGCGGGAGTTGCAGCTATGGGAATGGAACGAATTGACTTTATTTGGTACCTAAAAAAAATAACCTGGCTAGCTTTTATTGGCTTTATAGCCGGGGCTGGTGTTTTTCTTTTGTTCGAAAGGGTCTTATTTCATCATACATAACAATTTATATATTCGATTTTCGTTATTCACTAAAACAACAATAACCTATGCTTAATCTCTTAGTTCAGGAAGTAATGGAAGATGTGGCTCAAGAGCCCGAAGTTCAAGAAAAAACTCTTTCCGTAATGGAATTAATCCTAAGCGGAGGGTTGGCTGCCCAAATAATAATCGGAGTTCTTTTCGTACTTCTCTTTGTAGCAGTCTATATTTATTTTGAACGCTTATTTGCCATAAAGGCCGCTTCAAAAATGGATAGCAATTTTATGAATCAAATAAGGGATAACGTCGCTACCGGAAATATCCAAGCGGCAAAAGTACTTTGTGCACAACAAAACAGTCCTGTTTCTAGACTTACTGAAAAAGGAATATCCCGTATTGGAAGCCCTTTGGAAGATATCAATACTGCAATTGAAAATGCAGGTAGGCTGGAAGTCTATAAACTGGAAAAGAACGTAAGCGTATTGGCAACTATCGCCGGTGCTGCCCCAATGATTGGATTCTTGGGCACCGTAATAGGTATGGTATTGGCATTTCATCAACTAGCCACCAGTAGCGGGCAAGCAGAAATGGGCTCCCTAGCCGAAGGTATTTATACTGCAATGACAACCACGGTTGCAGGTTTAATAGTGGGTATTATAGCGTATATAGGTTATAACCACTTAGTGGTACGAACAGATAAAGTAGTGCACCAAATGGAAGCTACCGCTGTAGACTTTTTAGATATGTTAAACGAACCTGCTTAATGAATCTACGAGGAAGAAATAAAGTAAGTGCTGAGTTTAGTATGAGCTCAATGACAGACATTGTATTTCTGTTATTGGTGTTTTTCTTGCTAACCTCACCCGCAGTAACACCAGATGCTTTGGATCTTATACTTCCCAAGGCAAAAGGGAAGAGCTCTAACGTTCAAAAGGCATCGGTAAGTATTACAAAAGATGGTGCTTTTTATGTAAATAAAGAACGGGTAAGTGAATATGGTATCGAAAAAGAATTAAAAAGTATTTTGGCAGGCGTCGAGGAACCTACAATTATATTGCGCGCAGAAGAAGGTGTCCCCATCGAAGATGCTGTTTTTGTAATGGATATTGCCAACAAGAACAATTATAAAGTAGTGTTGGCCGTTCGTCCCAATTAGGGCGTTCCCACGCTTTCGGCGTGGTCAGGCTTTCGGCGCTACAAGGTAGCTTACCTCAATCCCTAACGCAAAAATTACTTACCAGTTTAAATACATATTTGCAAACAACGATTTCAAATAAATGATAAAGTGGGCTATTTAGATACAAACCATAAAAAAAAGAGTATGACAATCACGGTAATCCTACACGTGGTTATTCTTGTTTTATTATTTTATATAGGTATGACCTACCTCGATCCACCACCTGAAAACGGGATAGCAGTAAATTTTGGAACAACCGATGAAGGTAGTGGTAATATTCAACCGTTAGAAAAAATACAATCGGCACCCAAAAAAAATACACCACCACCGGTTACCCAGCCAAAATCTGAAATAAAAGAAGACGTGGTCACTCAGGATAACGAAGATGCTCCCGTTATAAAAAAAGAAGAAAAGAAAGTAGAGCAAAAAGAAACACCCGTTAAGGAAAAACCAAAAGAAATTCCCAAAAAACCAGATCCCAAACCCGATAAATCTACCAGTGATGCGCTTTCAAGTTTAATAAACGGACCCAAAAGCGATGGTACTGCAAAAGGTGGTGAAGGAAATGATAATAAACCCGGCGATAAAGGAAACCCCGATGGAGACCCCAATGCAAGTAGCTATTACGGAACAGGAAAAGGGCTTGATGGCGATGGCAATTATTTGTTGGGAGGTCGTAAAGCCCTTAACAAAGAAAAGTTTGTACAGGACTGTAATGAGGCCGGAACCGTAGTTGTAAGTATTGAAGTAGATAGAAGCGGAAATGTAATTAAAGCAACACCGGGTGTACGAGGAACTACCAATAATTCAAAATGCTTACTAGATCCCGCAAAACGGGCTGCATTGGCAACACGTTTTAATAGTGACAATAAAGCTCCGGCAAAACAAATAGGAAAAATTATCTATAGGTTTACACTTTCAGAATAATTTTAAAATCTGTGGTTTCAAATCAAGCTTTATTTCTACTTTCATATAAAATATTTCAATTATCAGGTACTCTGAGACTATAGCGTGGCTTTTTCAACAACTTCCCATGTATCAAAGGGTAGGAAGTTCTGCTTATAAAGCCGATCTTTCCAATACCTTAGCACTTTCAAAACATCTTAATCAGCCTCAAAATACTTTTAAAAGCATCCACGTGGCAGGCACCAATGGAAAAGGTTCTACCAGCCATATGCTGGCTTCCATACTGCAAGAAGCAGGATATAAAGTAGGTTTGTATACTTCGCCACATTTAAAAGATTTTAGAGAACGCATTAAGATAAATGGAGAAATGATTCCTAAAAAGAAAGTTTCAACTTTTATAAAACAACACAAACCATTTTTTGAAACCTTTCAACTTTCTTTCTTCGAAATGACCGTGGGTTTGGCCTTCGATCATTTCAGAAATGAAAAAATAGATATTGCCGTTGTTGAAGTGGGCATGGGAGGAAGGCTAGACAGCACCAATATTATAAGCCCAGAGGTTTCGGTAATTACAAATATTGGGTTGGACCACACACGTTTTTTAGGCAATAGTCTTGCTGAAATAGCTGCTGAAAAAGCAGGCATTATTAAAACTGAAATTCCTGTGGTTATAGGAAAAACACAAGCTGAAACCAAAACTATTTTTCAGAAAATAGCTAAAGAGAAAAATGTTTCGATCACTTTTGCGGATGCAGAAAGTATTTCAGATTACACTTCCGACTTAAAAGGGAGCTATCAGAAAATGAATAAAAAAACAGTTCTAGCAACAATAAATATCCTTAAAGATAAAGGCTGGCATATTTCAGAAAAAAATATCCAGCAAGGATTGAAACATACTGTTAAGAATACAGGACTTTTGGGTCGTTGGCAAATTCTAATGGAAACCCCTAAAGTTATTTGTGATACGGCGCATAATGTCGATGGATTAAAATTGGTCATGCAACAATTAGAAAATGAAAATTTTAAAAAACTTCATATTGTTTTGGGAGTTGTAGACGATAAAGATTTGAACATAATATTACCCTTGTTTCCAAAAAAGGCAAATTACTATTTCTGTACCCCAAATGTTCCGCGCGGTTTAGAGGTGGAAATTTTAAAAAGGAAAGCCAAGGAACACGATCTTGCAGGAGAAGCTTTTTCATCGGTGAAAAAGGCTTATAAAGCTGCATTAGAGACTGCTTCAAAAGCCGATTTGATCTATGTGGGCGGAAGTACTTTTGTGGTTGCGGAAATTTTGTAATTTTTTAAAGTATTTGTTTGCTGTAATTAAAAACTAACTTATATTTGCAACCGCTAACAATTAAGGCATTTTGCTTCTTTTAAAAGCTTCAGGTTTCCGAATCCTGTTTTTATAAAATATTTCGGGCGCTTAGCTCAGTTGGTTCAGAGCACTTGGTTTACACCCAAGGGGTCAGGGGTTCGAATCCCTTAGCGCCCACAAACCTGGCCTTCCATCTTGGAGGCCTTTTTTATGTTTTACTGTTATATTTTATATTCCCAACACCTAGATAGCTATTATATTGGCTTTTGTTCCAATTTGGAAAGCAGGTTGGAAAAACATTTGCAACATCATAAGGGTTTTACGGGAAGAACAAGGGATTGGATTTTAAAATATTCGGAAGGATTTTCGACCAAGAAAGAAGCTTTGGCCAGAGAAAGGCAACTAAAGAAATGGAAGAGCCGCAAGCTTATTGAAAATTTAATCAACGCAAAAGAATAAGGTTTCAGAGCATCCCGATTTTACATCGGGAGGGTCAGGGGTTCGAATCCCTTAGCGCCCACAAACCTGGCCTTCCATCTTGGAGGCCTTTTTTATGTTTTACTGTTATATTTTATATTCCCAACACCTAGATAGCTATTATATTGGCTTTTGTTCCAATTTGGAAAGCAGGTTGGAAAAACATTTGCAACATCATAAGGGTTTTACGGGAAGAACAAGGGATTGGATTTTAAAATATTCGGAAGGATTTTCGACCAAGAAAGAAGCTTTGGCCAGAGAAAGGCAACTAAAGAAATGGAAGAGCCGCAAGCTTATTGAAAATTTAATCAACGCAAAAGAATAAGGTTTCAGAGCATCCCGATTTTACATCGGGAGGGTCAGGGGTTCGAATCCCTTAGCGCCCACTTAAAAAACCCGATGATTTTTCATCGGGTTTTTTGTATATAAAGAGTATCTTTAATCAAAAAGAATTCCTTGACGCTCTGCGTCGGGGTTTCCGTTGAAATTGTCATTCCCGTCTAAACGGGAATCTAAATAATGAATTTTGATTTTTGACCCAAAGGTCAAAATGAAACGAGCAAAATACCTCTATGGCTCTGCCTTGAGGATATTTCGTTTCAAAAAATTCTTTATTTAGGTTTAGGGTCATTAACTCAGTTGGTTTAGAGTGTCACGTCGACAACGTGGAAGTCACTGGTTCGAATCCAGTATGACCCACATCAAGCAGAAAATCAATTCGCTATGCGAGTGGATTTTTTTTTTTGAAGAATCGTGAAAACGATTTTTTTAAACGATTCGAAAGAAATATATACAAGCATGCGAAGCGTGCTTTATTTTCTATTTGCAGGAGCGGCTCTTTTCTGGCTCACTCTAGTAATCCAGTATGACCCACATTATTTACTTCAGAAAATAATTTCTGCATTTCTTATTTAATAACTTCTACAGTATCAGGATACGTAATTTGGTATCGCTTATTGGTGGTTATATTCTTTACTGTATAGTTGTCTCCATTGCTCCATTTTATCAATAAATCCACTTGCGTATCTTCTCCTAATCCGAAATGTTGTTCTTTGGGATGAACAGATAAATAGCCGGTTGTACTATGAATTTCTCGCCACATATTTTTGTGGTTTTTAGTATTTAAAATCAAAACCGAACCTATTGCATCCTTGTTTATATTTTTAGAGGGATCACCAATCAATTTTATCTTTATCCAATTGTTTCCTGATGAGGTCTTATTTTCCAGTAAAGTTGCTTTTTCATGGTAGTTATTTATAAGGATATCCAAGTCGCCATCGTTGTCGAAATCTAAATAAGAAGCACTTCTGGCATTGCTATTCAAGTCGGCTCCCAATTTTTCGGCTTCATTTAATAGCTCGCCATTTTCATTTACAAAAAACACATTCTTTTCACGATTGCTTTCTGCATAAACAATGGATTTTGATTTTTCCTGACGTTCAAAATAAAACGGATTTTCACTAGAATAAACACTAAAGTCGTTCATTCCGTTCAAGCAATAGAGGTCTTCATCGCCATCATTGTCAAAATCAAAGAAATCTGCATCCCATGACCAACCCGTGGCCGAATAACCTCTTCCTATATTGGTGGAAAGATCGTATTGCTTCAATGTATTATTTTCAGGATGTGATAAAAACAAGTCGTTGGCTTCAACAGTACGTATGGTTGCCATTTTTTTAGGATCGAATTTCATTTCGGTATCAGCATTCGGGCTTACATATTTCTCGTCTTTTTGCATCACTACAATATTCGAAATATAAAAATCGGGATACATATCACCATTCAGGTCAGTGATGCCAACATTCATCGTATAAGAAGGCTTATCGGTGCCCAATTGTTTGCTTATTTCAGTAAACATGCCATCCTTATTATTGAGATAGTATTTATTGTTCCCAAAATCATTTCCAACAATAATATCCTGCCATCCATCCTGATTGATGTCTGAATGCCCAAGCGCCTGTGTCCAGCCTCTATTTGAATTGATGTCTTTTGTGAATTCTACTTCCTGAAAAACAAAATTCCCCATGTTTTTATAAAGTTTGTTGGGCATTCCGTTTACGTTGTCTCTACTTAAAGTGGGTAGCGTTCCTTCAATATAATTACCAAAATATCCTATAAAAATATCCAAAAGACCATCGTTGTTATAATCGAATGTTGTTGCAGGGCCGCCCACCGCATTTTTGCCGCCTAATTGTGTATTAAGGCTTACATCTTCAAAATGAGAACCGTCGATGTTCTTGTACATTTTATGAGCGTCATTTACATAGGTAATAAAAATGTCTTCTTTTCCATCGTTATTAAAATCGGCGATAATAGGCTGTCTAGGTTCTCCAAAAGAATGTTGAGAATCACTCCAGGTATTATTGATATTGCTTATTTCAGAAATATCTGTAAACCTTCCTTCTTTTGAATTCAGAAAAAGTTTATTTCCGAAACCACTTAACAGCAAAACATCTACAAAGCCATCATTATTTATATCTTCACACGCTACGCCAGAACCTCCAAAAGCCGGTGGAATGGCAAGTTTTATTGCGTTTTCAGAATCTGAAGTAGTATAACTTCGTATTAAACGATTTAACCAATCGGAAGATTTATGTTCAAACTGAAGTTGCGACTTTAAAGTTGCGTCTTCAAAACCTGAAGTCCTGTTGGAAGTAGTTTGTGCCGAATTTATTTTTGTTTCATTGTTTGTGGGAGCATAATTTCCGTAGGAATTTATCAACTGCTGAATTTGAGAGAATCCTGAATTTATATCGTCTAGATCTAAAACTCCCTTATTATTTTCATGCGAATATTGCCCAGCCAAACGCAGCACCAAAACACCCATTTGCGCAATATTCTCAACTACAAGTTCGGCGGCATTTGGATCCATATCTTTTAAAGTTTCATCCTTAAGGTCTTCTAAGGAATAACCCAATATGTGCCAATGAAAACCACTGTCGCGAAACGCATCTAGGTCATAAGATTCTATAGTTGCCTTTCCGTCAGGATTGTTAGGAAAATAGGTAATATCCTCAAAAGTGTTGGTTGAAATTGGCAAAAAGTAATTCAATGCCTTTTGCACATGGTCCATTCGTATTAAAAGCGAATTGTTTGCTTGTGCGATCTTGTTTGTCTCTTTTAACAATGCATTTGAAAATTGAACCAATGATTCTAAATAATAATTCTTCAATGTATTTGACGCCTCTTCTTCTACAGGCCATTTTTGACGGGCAAAATATACTTGTATGTTTCGTAAAAAGACACTTGCGTTAAGTTGGTTGTACTTTTCATAAGAAGCGACCTTTTGTTGAATAATTTCTTTTACAACTTCATTATGTGAGGTTTTTTTTTCTGTTGAATTTTTAGAAAGAACGGGATAACTGGTTTTTGAAAGTTGTTTTTTTTGTGAAGATGTTTCCAAGACCTGAAGCCAACTATCTTTTAAAAGCTGTTTTGTAATTTCATTTTTATTAGCTTTCCGGGCGTTTTTATCGGCAATATTAAGCGTTACCAACGTAATAAGGTTTACAAATTCATTAGCCTTTTGTAAAGCGTCCGCATTAAAGGAGAGGAGATCGTTTTTAGGAAAATACATCATGTCCTGTTCTACCGAAAGTAAAGACCTGTATCCATAGGAAACGGAGCTGTACTGACTAAAATCTTTATTGGAAACACGAATAGTTTCATTGCCCACCTTATACAAGTAGTCTCCTTTTTTATCTTTTGAAAATTGAGCCACTTTATTTATAATAGGAAGTAAATGTTTTTCTTGAATTTTAGAAGCTTTGTCTTTTGTAGCGAGGGAAGATGCTTCTTTCTGTAAATAAAAAATAATTTCTTTTTGAATATCTATTTTAAAGTTTCTCGCATCTTCATTTAAGGGTGTACCATACATAAAATCTTCAAGGCGGTTGGCACTTGCATAACACTTTGGATCTCGGTTTTTTTCTAAGTCGTATATTTTTTTAATAATTTCTGAAACTGGAGAGTTTTCTTGAGCATAGGTTTTTAATGAAAAAATAATAAGAAAACCAAAGCTCAGAATCTTAAAATAGAAGAATTTCATTATATGTGTTTTTAAAAACTTGCTGTTCATTAAAACGTAAATGTATATAAAATCCAAAGAAAAAATTATTTTGAAACAAACATAAAGGGGCTTAAAACGTTGATTTTTTTACGTTTTAACAAAAAAGTAAAATTTAGAGTTATAAAAATTGTAAAAAATTGTAGATTTGATATCCACCCAAAATAATTATTTATGAAATATTTCCAAATTTTAGCTAACCTACTTTTTCTAATAGGCTTTTCAACTACTGCCCTCCAAGCGCAAAATGATAGCGATATCCCTTCTTCCGATGTTCAGACCATTGCAGACGATCTGGTTGTACAAGGAAGCGAATGTGTTGGACTGGATTGTGTAAGTGCTGAAAGCTTTGGTTTTGACACCCAGCGTTATAAAGAAAATAATTTGAGAATGCATTTTGATGATACCAGCGCGAGTGCGGGATTTCCTGCAAATGACTGGCGGTTTACATTTAATGACCAAACTAATGGAGGTGAAAACTATTTTTCAATAGATGATGCGACTGCTGGACGCCAAATATTTAGGTTACAGGCATCAGCTCCTTCCAATTCATTTTATATGAGTAGTGCTGGTAAAATAGGTTTAGGGACAAATACTCCAGTTTTGGATCTGCATATAGCAAAGGGAAATACTCCGGCCATGCGTTTGGAACAAAATACAAGTTCTGGCTTTACTGCGCAAACATGGGATATTGCTGGTAATGAGGCCAATTTTTTTGTTAGAGATGTTACAAATGGAAGTAAAATACCTTTTAAAATTATACCAAATGCACCAACAAATACATTAGTTCTGGCTGCCAACGGAGCTGTGGGTATAGAAATACTAGCACCAAATGCGAATGCTTCAATTCATCTAGCAGCTAGCGATAAAGGTTTATTGTTAAATAAAATGACCAATGCTGAACGTACTGCTTTTGAAGTTGGTTTAGTTGTTGCAGATCAGGGTTTACTTCTTTATGATACGGATGATAGACAAATTTATAGTTGGGATGGAACACAGTGGCAATCTGGTGGACTAAACACAGACGATCAAGTAGCCGATGTATTTCAATTAAATGGGAATGACCTTGAGCTTTCATTGGAAGATGATGGTGTTGCTACACAAACTGTTGATCTTTCAGGTTATTTAGACAATACCGATGATCAAGCACTTTCTTTAACAGGAAACAGTTTAGACCTTGAAGATGGCGGAAGCGTTGATCTTTCAGGCTATTTAGATAATACAGATGATCAAGGAACCGATGTTTTTCAATTGAATGGGAATGATTTGGAACTTTCATTGGAAGATGACGGTGTTGCCACGCAAACGGTTGATCTTTCAGGCTATTTAGATAATACAGATGATCAAGGAACCGATGTTTTTCAATTGAATGGAAATGATTTGGAACTTTCATTGGAAGATGACGGTGTTGCCACGCAAACGGTTGACCTTTCAGGCTATTTAGATAATACAGATGATCAAGCACTTTCTTTAACAGGCAATACTTTAGACCTTGAAGACGGCGGAAGCGTTGATCTTTCTGGATATTTGGATAATACCGATGACCAAATGATTTCATTAACAGGAAATAATTTGAATTTGGAAAACGGTGGCTCTGTTAACCTTTCACAATATTTAGATAACACAGACAACCAAAATATTTCAGGGTCTTCTTTAATTAATAACGTTCTGCTAATAGGCATTGAAAATGGAACCTCTCAATCTATAGACCTTTCCCCATTACAAGATGGAACAGGAACCGATAATCAAAATTTAAATTTATCTGCAAATACGTTAAGCATTTCCGGAGGGAATTCTGTAAATCTTTCAGGATATGTAAATACCGATAATCAACAAATATCGGGTACATTAACTGGTACAGATTTAGTTCTTTCAATCGATAACGGCACCAATGTCACTGTGGACCTTTCTCCCTTAATCGCAGATTTACAAGCCGATCTTAGCGATGCACAAGACGAAATAAACACCTTAAACACGCAAATGCTTGATGTTATAACGAGACTGGAAGTATTAGAAGATTGTGCTTGCGATCCATTAGGAGTTGTAGATAATATTCCAGGAGAAAGACAACGAGCAATTTTATATCAAAATATTCCAAACCCATTTAATGATACTTCTATGATCAAGTATTTCTTGCCTGTAGATGTAAAAAATGCATCAATGACATTTAGTAATACCATAGGACAAATCGTTTCTAGGGTAGTTGTAGATAGTAGAGGAGAAGGTGAATTAAATGTAAATACTGGAGGTTTGGCTTCGGGCATTTATTATTATATTTTATATGCCGACGGACAAAAAATTGACACTAAAAAGATGGTAATTGAATAAAATATATTTGATGTTATATAAAAAAAACCTTCAATTAATTGAAGGTTTTTTTATTAAATAAGTTCTAAGATTCTTTCCAAAGCCATTCCTCGGGAAGCTTTAATTAGTATAAAACCATTAATTACAGAATTTGTTTGAAGATGATTTTTTAAATCATCAAACGTTTTAAATTTATTAATCTCCTCGTCATTTGTTTGGGTTTCATAAAAATTGCTGCCAATTAAATAGACTTTTCCTACGCTGTTTTCTTTCAGGTAATCAACTATGGTTTGATGTTCGGTTACAGTTTCTTTTCCTAATTCGAACATGTCGCCAAGAAATAAGACTTTGTTTTTTCCCTGTGCTTGTTTAAAGTTTTTTAAAGCCGCGATCATGCTTGAAGGATTTGCATTGTAAGCGTCAAGTATAATTTGGTTTGTGCCTTTTTGAATAGTTTGAGAGCGGTTATTTATGGGGATGTAACTTTCAATAGCTTTTTTAACTTTATCCTCAGAAACTTCAAAGAAATCCCCTATTGCAATGGCAGCCGCAATATTTTCATAATTATACAATCCGATCAAATTACTTTTGATCAAGGTTTTTTTAAATTCAACAGAAACTTTATATGAAGCATCTTTTAACTGAATATAACAATCTTGATTTTCGTCTCCAAATGTATAGCTCTCAATGTTTATAGAATTTTCTACTTGTACGGCATCACTTTCATTTATAAAAACAATTTTATTTTCTTTTTCGAGATATTTGTATAATTCTGTTTTCCCCTTAATTACTCCTTCCACCCCTCCAAAACCTTCTAAATGTGCTTTCCCAAAATTGGTTATATATCCATAATCGGGCTTTGCAATATTGCAAAGGTTTTCAATTTCTTTTAAATGATTCGCACCCATTTCTACAATCCCTATTTCAGTATCAGTATTCATGGAAAGTAGCGTAAGTGGCACTCCAATATGATTATTTAGATTTCCTTTTGTGGCTACGGTTTTATATTTTTCTGAAAGAACTGCGTTTATAAGCTCTTTAGTGGTGGTCTTGCCATTGCTACCTGTTAAGGCGATTATGGGTACCCTTAAATATTTTCTATGAAATGAAGCGAGTTGTTGTAATGTGGAGAGTACATTGGTTGTTAGAATAGTATCCCCATCTGGGTCATGATATTTATCTTCATCTATAATAGCTTTATAAGCGCCTTTGGTTAATGCTTCTTTTGCAAACACATTGGCGTTAAAATTCTCTCCTTTTAATGCAAAAAAGAGACAGCCACTTTTAATATTTCGGGTATCTGTACAAATACCTGTACTCTTTAAAAAATGTTGATGAAGGGTTTCTATTTCCATACTTTAAAAATAACAAAAAAGCCTTCCCAATAGCATCGGGAAGGCTTTTATTATATTGAAATATATTTTTTAGTTTCTAGGTCTTTTAGATTTTTTAGCTTTAGATCCTACACGGGACATAGCACATCTAAATCCAATATAGTCTGTTGCCATATCTTGCGGATAATAACGTCTTTGTGCTGGGTCTAACCAGTAATCCCTGTCTTTCCAAGATCCTCCTTTGTATACACGAACTTCATTGTCAATCAAGGTGGTCCTACTTGCAGATCTATCATACTGACGGTCTAAATTTCCAAGACTATCTGCAGTAACTTTTTGTTGAGGAGAGTTATACATCCGTTTTGAAGCGTCTAACTGATCATCTTCTTCACCTGAAAATGATTGATAATAACGCGTAGAGCGCTTGTCTCCATCCCGATAGTCACGATTGTCACTATCAGAAAAATTAGTTCTTAAATAAGTTTCATTTTCATCTACGGGAACTTGTAAAATTTCTCCTGGGAGATCCCTGGCAATAATTTTACCGTTACTTAAAGTATCGTATACAATCGAATCAGTAGTTACAATTTTTACTTTCCCGTCTTTCCCGATTGCATTTTTAGTATACACATTACCACGATAGTAATTGAAATCGTTATACTCATCATCAATTATAGGTCGGTAAACATCGGCAACCCATTCGGCTACATTTCCAGCCATATCATATAAACCATAATCATTTGGTTCATAAAACTTAACTGGGGCTGTAATATCGGCACCATCATCACTCCAACCAGCAATTCCACCATAATCACCATCACCTTGTTTAAAGTTGGCTAATTGATCACCTCTGGTTTTCCGTTGGCCAGATCTGGTGTATTGCCCATCCCAAGGATATTTTTTTCTTCCTCTGTAAGAGTTGTAACTTCTTAACCCAACCAAACCAAGAGCAGCATATTCCCATTCTGCTTCAGTTGGAAGTCTATATGATGGTAATAATAAACCATCTTTATTCTGTACATATAAATTGGTGCTGTCTTTACTTCTTTTTGCTAGGGATTGTGATTTTTTTCCTCCTCGTGTAATTGAGTCATTTCCTCCATATGCCATGGTAGGGCTGGTTAAATAGGTTTCAGTGTTAAATGTAGAACCTGCTTCAACATCAAACCTTGCATCTCTCGAAGTAAACCCCTCATCTTCTAAAATAAGTTCGTTTACACGGTCTGTTCTCCAGTTACCAAATTCAACCGCTTGTATCCAGCTTACTCCAACTACGGGATAATCCGCATAGGCAGGATGACGTAAATAATTATTGGTCATAACTTCATTAAATCCTAAACGGTCTCTCCATACCAATGTGTCAGGAAGGGCTCCTACATATATACGTTTAAAGTTTTCATTTTCTGGGGGAAATACTGTTTTCAGCCAGTCTAGATATTCAAGGTACATTAAATTTGTAACTTCGGTCTCATCCATATAAAATGATTGAACGTGTTGTTGGTTAGGGGTGTTGTTCCAATCGTGCATAGGGTCGTCCTGCACTTTACCCATGGTAAAAGTACCACCCTCAATAAAAACTAAACCGGGACCGGTTTCTTGTTCTTTTGCATCAGGATTGTATTGAAAACCGCCATCTTTAGAATTCATCTTCCAACCGGTGGCTCTAGAGCTGTTTTTATAATCTCGGGACTTGTTACAACTCACAAAAAATGTAGTTGCAACTATCATAATTAATAGCCTTAATACTAGGGTTTTATTCAAGTTCATAGTTTTATTTATGAAAAAATTGGGTTCGCAATATAGTAATTAACGACAAATAGTCAATAATATTTTACTATTTATACATTGTTAGGAAAAGGATTTTTTTTCTACCAACGATTTGCAAACGTAACACTTTCAAAATTATTATAGAGAAAGATATTCTTAAAAAAGTTTCAAATATACAATCATACTAAGTGTATATTTGAAGCGTTAATGATTATAATGAAAAAAGCAGTACTCTTTTTATCTTTTTTAGTATTGTCCTTTACCGTAAAGGCACAAACTAAAAACATCTCCCTTCCTTGGCAAGATAACTTAAAATCGATTTCTTCTATGGAGAAAAAGAAAGTTTCTTCGGAAGAAAAGGGCGATTTTTATTTTAACCTAAATCTTTCTGAAGGAACTCCGCTATATCAAAAACAATGGAAAGACACAGGTTTTGCAGATGAAAATTCTATTGCCATAAGTAATGTTTCCTATGGAAGTCTTACTGCCACCGAACTTTCTCAGCTAAATAAAAATAACGTTTCTAATAAACTCACCTATAGTATAAATACAACGAAGGCGAGAGAAGTTATTTATACTACTGTAAATATTTCCCCTGTTATAAAAACCAATGGCATTTATCAAAAAGTACTTTCTTTTGATGTATCATATAGGTATAAAGCCCAACAAAGGAGTTTAAATAGTATCGCTATAACAAACTCTGTATTGGCAACTGGTAATTGGTATAAATTTAAAGTTGAAAAAACAGGGATATATCGTATCTCCAAAAGTTTTCTCAATGACCTTGGAATGAATACAAATGGTATTAATCCACGAAACTTGAAAATATATGGTAACGGCGGAAAGCCATTGCCGCTTTTAAATGCTGAAAATACAGTTTTTGACCTACCAGAAAATGCCATTCAGGTAATTGGAGAAGGAGATAGTTCTTTTGACAGCGAGGATTTTATAATTTTTTACGGTGAAAGTACTTTAGGATATGATGCTGAAAATGATACTAATGAGAATCCCTATAGTAACGAATCTTATTATTACGTTACAGCTGATGGGGGTCCCGGGAAACGTGTGCAACCTATGACGCAGCCTACAGCTACGGCTACAACAACGATTACTCAATTTAATGATTATAAATTTCACGAACAAAATCAAATAAGTCCCGCTAAAGTGGGACGCCGTTGGTTTGGAAATCGCTTTGATATAGAAAGGGAACAAACCTATGATTTTAATTTTCCGAATATTGTTTCAGGAGAACCTTTAAAAGTTACTGTAAAAGCAGCTTCTGCATCAGAAACTTCAACTTCTATCGCAGTTTCAGTAAATAGTACAAGTATTGACCCTATTACTTTTGGACCCATTGATGATCCTACTCTGTTAAGTACTAATGGTATTGTAGGACTTGAAATGCCGGCCAGTGGAGAAACAGTAACAATCGATTTGCAATATAGTAATGGTGGAAATCCGTCCAGTATAGGATATCTGGATTATATTTTAGTGGAAGCCTCTCGTCAATTAACAGGAGTGGATGGGCAATTGGCCTTTCAGTATAATAAAGCTGCAATTCTTTCAGGTGTTGGAGAGTATCAAATTGGTAACGCGGCTCAATTTTCACAAGTTTGGGATATAACCAATCCAGATTTTATTTTGGCAATACAAAATGAGACGAGTGCAGGTTCCTTTTCTTTTAAAGCAGCTTTAGGAGAAATCAGAAAATATATTGCCATAAATCCTTCAGATTATTATATACCAGTTAAAATTGCTCATTCCCGAGTGCCAAATCAAAATTTAAAAGGAACTATTTTTAATGATACTTCTGGAAATTTTCAAGATATAGATTATCTTATAATTACGGCACCCTTTTTAGTGCAGCCTGCATTACGCTTGGCCTCATATCATAAAAACTATAATAATTTAAATGTAAAAGTTGTAACAACCGATAAGATTTATGAAGAATTTAGTTCGGGAAAACAAGACATTGGGGCAATCCGTAATTTTGTAAGATACGTTTATGAAAATGCTTCTTCCCCAAATAAACGGGTAAAATATCTTTGTCTGTTTGGAGACACTTCAGTAGATTATAAAAATAGGTTGCCTAACAATAATAACATTGTTCCCACTTTTCATACACTACATAGTAACAGTACTTTTTCTTCTTTTATGTCTGATGATTATTTTGGAAATATGGACATCAATGAAGGAACTATAGGTTTTGATAATGATGGAATTCCTAATAACGGATCAGATATAGATAAAATGGATATCACAGTGGGAAGAATACTCACTGACGAGGTACAACAAGCTAATATTTTGGTGAATAAAGTTATTGATTACGGCACCAAAGTTTCGTATGGTAATTGGCGAAATAATTTTGTGTTGATCTCTGATGATGTGGATGCTTTTTTTGAATATGGAGCGCTTGAGGTGACCTTAGATTCCATTGGTGATAGAATTTCGGCGCGAAAGCCTTTTGTAAATGTTAAAAAAATACATACTGATGCTTTTAAACAACAAACTGCAGCAGGAGGGAATAGATATCCCAGAGTAAATGAAGAAATTAGTAATGCCATTGAAGTGGGTGCATTGGTAGTTAATTACTTTGGACATGGCGGAGAAGATGGACTGGCAAAAGAATTTATTTTTACAAAACCTGAAGCCCAGAGTTTAAAAAACAAAAATAAATATCCTTGTATTGTTACTGTAACCTGTGAATTTACAAAATTTGACAATCCGCAACGTATTACGGCAGGAGAGCTTACATTTTGGAATAAAGAAGGAGGTGCTGTTTCGCTTATTACAACAACACGCTCTATAAGTGTTGGTCTTGGAGTTGAATTCAATAAAATATTAGCGAGGCATTTGTATGGATTTGATGAAGTAGTACCTAATGCGCCTGCAGAATCACTTCTCAATACTAAAAATGAAATTTCAAATGCTTTACGAAGGGTTGTTTTTTATATTGGCGATCCGGCTATGCATTTGGCTTTTCCTAAACAAAAAATACGTTTAACCTCACTTAATGGGATTCCAATTTCAGAGGCTACCGATACCCTAAAAGCCTTAAGTAAGGTGCGTATTGGAGGTGAAGTTGTAAACGAGAGTGGAGCACTTTTATCTGATTATAATGGGATTCTGGAAGCAAAAGTGTTTGATAAAACGGTAATCCGCCAAACATTAGGAAATGATGGAGTTAGGGATAATAATTCAGATGCTGATAACGATGGAGATACAAACAATCTGTTACTCTTAAACTTTAAAACGTTGGGAGAAGGCTTGTTTAATGGACAGGCTACTATAGCTGACGGAAAATTTGAATTTGAATTTGTGATTCCTCGAGATATCCAAATACCAGTAGGTAATGGAAGAGTGAGTTTATATGCTCAGAAAAATAATGAATTGGAAGATCAAACTGGGGTTAACCTAGATTTAAAAATAGGAGGATTGAATGAGAATGCTCCTGAAGATAATACAGGACCATTAATACAATTGTTTATGAATGATGAAAGTTTTGTGGCTGGGGGAATTACAAATAACTCGCCTATTCTTATTGCAAAACTGGAAGATGAAAACGGATTAAATACCGCAAGCGGAATTGGCCATGATATGATTGCTATTTTAGATGGAGATGAGTCTGACCCCATTGTGGTAAACGAATATTACCAAGCTGAAGTAGACGATTATACACGAGGTATAACCTCCTATCGTTTACGCGACCTAGAAGATGGATTACACACGCTTACGTTTAAAGCTTGGGATGTTTACAATAACTCCTCTACTGCCGACCTGCAATTTATTGTTGCGGGTAGTGATAAACTTAAAATTACGCGTGTCTTAAATTACCCGAATCCATTCGTAAATTATACAGAATTTTGGTTTAACCATAACCGCCCATTTGAGCCATTAGAAGTTCAGGTACAGGTTTTTACCGTAACAGGGAAAGTAGTATGGACCACTAATCAAATAGTTAATACTGAAGGGTTTTTATCCCGCGAAATTGTATGGGACGGAAGGGACGATTTTGGTGACCGAATTGGTAAAGGTGTGTACGTATATAAGATTACGGTAAAATCTACGTTAACCAATAAGCGGGTTGAAAAATTTGAAAAACTTGTTATCCTTTAAAAATTAAATTTATATTTGTCCAAAATGTTAACCTCATGAAGAAAATTTTTATTCCAATTTTAGTAGCCTTGGCAACTTTTGAAGCGTATTCTCAAGGTGGTGCTGACCCATCTTTAGGTAATCGAGTTATAACTACGGGTGTGCCATTTACCTTGATTGCTGGTGATCCTCGTTCTGCAGGTATGGGTGATATAGGCGTAGCTTCTTCAGCAGATGCTTTTTCCCAACAATGGAACCCCGCAAAATATGCTTTTGCAATTTCAAAACAAGGAATAGGGGTAACATATACACCTTATTTAAGCCAACTTGTAAACGATATTTTCTTAGGAAACTTAACGTATTATAACCGTATCAACGAGCGTAGTGCTGTGGGTGCAAGTTTTCGTTATTTCAGTGTAGGTGAAATTGAATTACGGGAAACAGCAGATCAAGTGCCTCTGCTTGTAAAACCAAATGAGCTTTTATTTGATGTTTCTTATTCGTTGAGGTTAAGTGATCGTTTTTCACTGGGTGTAGCAGGACGTTATATAAGGTCAGATCTTAAAATTGCTACGCCAAATGGAGATGATGCAAATGCGGCAAGTACATTTGCAGTGGATATTGCTGGATATTACCAAAGTGAAGAAGTAGCCTATAATGATTTTGATGGTCGTTGGAGAGCAGGTTTTAACTTCTCTAACATTGGTCCTAAATTGAAGTATGACACTGCTGGTCAAGAAAATAACATTCCAACCAATATGGCATTGGGAGCAGGTTTCGATTTTATTTTAGATGAATATAATAAAGTTACCGCTCTTGTTGAGGTTAATAAACTATTGGTTCCAACCCCTCAGGATTTTGATGGGGATGGCGATATTGATGCAGAAGATGATGCTGAATATGATGATATTAGTTTCTTTTCGGGAATATTTAGTTCTTTTGGCGATGCCCCCGACGGGTTTAGCGAAGAATTAAAAGAATTTACTTGGGCTTTAGGAGCAGAATATTGGTACCAAGATGTCTTTGCGCTTCGTACAGGATATTTTAATGAAAGTGATGACAAAGGTTCTAGAAAGTTCCTTTCCTTAGGAGCAGGTTTCAGATATACTGCAATTAATATCGATATTTCATATTTATTCTCAACTTCTAAAGTGAGAAGTCCGTTGGAAGGAACCCTTAGATTCGGATTAACATTCAATTTTGGCGACGAGTACGACGAATATTAAAACCTCCTGCAAGGTCTCAAAGACCTTGAACGTCCTGCAAGGTCTTTAAGACCTTGTAGGTATATTTCTTAAAAAGTGAAGAAACATAAAATTGAAATCAACTTAGAAGTTTTTGAATCTATTTCAGAACTATCTTCAGAAATACAAAAACTAATGAATAAGGCGCATGAAGCACGTGAAAAGGCTTATGCGCCTTATTCACATTTTAGGGTTGGTGCTGCCCTCCAGCTTGATTCTGGTGAAATTATTACAGGAAACAATCAGGAAAATGCAGCTTTTCCTTCAGGATTATGTGCCGAAAGAGTAGCTGTTTTTTATGCAGGAGCTAATCATCCTGGAGCGACCATTACTTCTTTTGCAATTACAGCTCGATCGCTAAATAATAAAACCACAACCCCTATTCCTCCCTGTGGAGCTTGTAGACAAGCATTGGTAGAATATGAAGTAAATCAGAAATCACCCATGGCCATTTATTTTATGGGCGAAGCTGGTAAAATTGTTAAAGCAAATTCCATAAAGGATTTACTGCCACTTATATTTGACAGCTCCTATCTTTAAGTTTTGGTTTTTTTAAGGGTTTCAGGTTTTTTATAACTTTAGAATATAGTATTTTTGTTTTCGTGTAATCTATTCCGCTTCTCGGAATATTATCAATGTTAGATGAAGAAAGTTACAAAGAAAACATACCTTGATTGGTATGAAAATATGCTTTTTTGGCGCAAGTTTGAAGATAAACTGGCCCAAGTATATATCAACCAAAAAGTAAGAGGTTTTTTACATTTATATAACGGTCAGGAAGCTGTTTTGGCAGGAGCCTTGCATGCTATGGATCTTAAGAAAGACCGAATGATAACCGCTTATAGGAATCATGTGCAACCCATAGGGATGGGTGTCGATCCTAAAAAAGTGATGGCAGAATTATATGGTAAAGACACAGGAACATCTCATGGTTTGGGTGGTTCTATGCATATATTTTCTAAAGAACATCGTTTTTACGGTGGTCACGGTATTGTTGGAGGTCAAATTCCTCTAGGTGCCGGACTTGCATTTGCAGATAAATATTTTAAGAGAGATTCAGTAACCCTAACTTTTATGGGTGATGGAGCTACAAGACAAGGTTCATTACATGAAACCTTTAACTTGGCTATGCTTTGGAAACTTCCCGTGGTTTTTTGTGTTGAAAATAATGGATATGCAATGGGAACTTCCGTGGCACGAACCGCAAATCATTCAGATATTTGGAAACTTGGTTTAGGGTATGAAATGCCTTGTAAACCTGTAGACGGAATGAAACCTGAAGTTGTTGCAAAGGAGCTCGATGAAGCAATTGCACGCGCTCGTAGAGGCGATGGTCCAACTTTCCTTGAAATACGCACCTATAGATATCGAGGTCATTCCATGAGTGATGCACAACATTATAGAACCAAAGAAGAGGTTAAGAAAAAACAAGAAGAAGATCCAATTTCGTATGTGTTGCACACTATTTACGATAAAAAATACGCCACTGAGGCCGAGATAAAAAAAATTGATAAACGCGTCAAAGATCTTGTAACTGAATGTGAAAAATTTGCCGATGAATCTGCATACCCAGATAAAAAATTGATGTATGATGCAGTATACGAACAAGAAGATTATCCTTTTTTACCCCATAAATTATAATTTAATATGGCTGAAGTAATTAACATGCCGCGCTTAAGCGACACAATGGAAGAAGGAACCGTTGCCACTTGGTTAAAAAAAGTAGGTGATAAAGTAGAAGAAGGCGATATCCTTGCAGAAATTGAAACCGATAAAGCTACTATGGAATTTGAATCCTTTCATGAAGGAACGTTACTCCATATTGGTATTGAAGAAGGTGAAACTGCTAAAGTTGATAAATTATTGGCAATTATTGGAGAAGAAGGTGAAGATATTTCAGATTTGATTAAAGGGAAAAGTGATTCTTCAGAAAAAGATAACAAAAAAGAAAAATCTAAAGAAGAGGACAAGAATGTAGATGATTCTGATAAAAAAGAAGATTCAGAAGAAAAAAAATCATCGAATGAAAATGAAGATGAAGAAGCATCTGAAGATGAATCAGAAGAAGTAAACGATGAACTTCCAGAAGGTGTTGAAATTATAAACATGCCACGTTTAAGCGACACTATGGAAGAAGGAACTGTAGCAACTTGGCTTAAAAAAGAAGGCGATAAAGTAGAAGAAGGTGATATCCTTGCCGAAATTGAAACCGACAAGGCTACTATGGAATTCGAATCTTTCTACTCGGGTACTTTGCTAAAAATAGGAGTTCAGGAAGGTGAAACAACAAAAGTTGACACGCTTCTCGCAATTATTGGCCCAAAAGGAACCGATGTTTCAGGAATAACTGGGAAAAAATCAAAATCGGGAGATAAAAAGACGGAAGCAAAACCGACTAAAAAATCTTCAGAAGAAAAGAAAGAAGAATCCTCTTCCGAAGCAAAAGAAGTTTCAGAATCTAAAGATCAATCAAACAAACCCGCTGCTAACGAAGGCCGTATTTTTGTTTCACCTTTAGCTAAAAAATTAGCGGAAGAGAAAGGCATAAATTTAAAGTATGTAAACGGAAGTGGTGAAAATGGACGTATTGTAAAGACCGATATTGAAAACTATCAACCTGCTGCAAGCGGACAAGCATATACACCTGTTGGAGAAGAGAGTTTTGAAGAAGTGAAGAATTCGCAAATGCGTAAAACCATTGCAAAACGCTTAGGCGAATCTAAGTTTACAGCGCCACATTATTACTTGACAATCGAATTGGATATGGATCATGCTATTGCTGCAAGAACCGCTATCAATTCCGATCCTGATGTAAAGATTTCTTATAACGATATGGTTATAAAAGCCTGCGCAATGGCTATTAGGAAGCATCCGCAAGTAAATAGTCAGTGGAGTGGTGATGTTACAAAAATTGCGAAACACATTCATATTGGTGTTGCCGTTGCTGTAGATGAAGGCCTGTTGGTGCCGGTATTAAAATTTGCAGATCATATGTCGTTTTCTCAAATCGGTGCCAATGTGAAAGAACTCGCGGAGAAAGCGCGAAACAAAAAGATTTCCCCTGATGAAATGCAAGGAAGCACCTTCACGGTATCTAACTTAGGAATGTTTGGTATTAAAGAATTTACTTCAATTATCAATGTCCCTAATTCGGCCATTTTATCGGTAGGGACAATTGTTGAAAAACCAGTGGTTAAAAACGGAGTGATTGTCGTTGGAAATACAATGACGGTAACTTTAGCCTGCGATCATCGTACAGTTGACGGAGCTACTGGAGCCAAATTCCTGCAAACAGTGCGCCAGTATATTGAGAATCCTGTGACGATGTTTGTATAAAAAATAAACGACTATTTAATAATATTCCCGTTATGTTCTCAATTTCTGAATATAACGGGATTTGTGTATATTTAGAAATATGAAAAACATCATTATTACCGGAACAAGTAGGGGTATAGGTTTCGAAATGGTAAAGCTATTTGCTGAAGCCGGCCACAACGTTTTGGCACTTTCAAGAAATGATAAACCAGTTTCGGATTTAAATATTAAAAATGTAACTACGTTCCCTTTTGATATTACTTCTGAAGAAGACATTCAAAAAATTTCTGATTTTGTTTCAGAAAATTGGAAACAAGTAGACGTTCTTATTAATAATTCAGGATTATTAATAAACAAACCTTTTTCAGAAATCACAACCAAAGATTTTAAAAAAGTATACGATGTAAATGTTTTTGGACTTACCGCTTTTACACAAGCTGTTATTCTTTTTATGAAAAAAGAATCTCATGTGGTTACTATTAGTAGTATGGGAGGAATTCAGGGCAGTATGAAGTTTGCTGGGTTAAGTGCTTACAGTAGCAGTAAAGCTGCTGTGTTAACGCTTACAGAGCTCTTAGCCGAAGAATATAAAGAAACCGGCCCCTCTTTTAATGTATTAGCTTTAGGAGCCGTACAAACCGAAATGCTCGAAGAGGCATTTCCTGGATATAAAGCTCCGCTTTTACCCAATGAAATGGCCTCCTATATTATGGATTTTTCTTTACAGGGAAATAAATTTTATAACGGAAAAATCTTGCAGGTTTCCAGTTCAACGCCTTAAAGTTTTATGACAGAAATTCTCGAAAAATATATCCCAAAAGCTTCTGTGCCTTCTGTTTTTGAAATGATTAAAACACATAATGTTCATCTTAAAATTGTAAATGAACGCGTTACCCGTCATGGTGATTATAGAAAACTTGAGGACGGGCAGCATCAAATTACTGTAAATGCAAACTTAAATCCATATCGGTTTTTAATGACACTTGTTCATGAGATTGCACATCTGGTAGCTTTTAAAAAATTTGGGAGAATGATAAAACCACACGGGCGCGAATGGAAACATACGTTTCAACAGCTTATGTTACAATTCCTCCGTCCTGAAGTCTTTCCACCACAATTATTGCCCTTGTTGGCACTTCATTTTAAAAACCCAAAAGCAACTAGTGATACCGATGCCCGATTGGCATTGGCCTTAAAACAATATGACCCACCAAACGATAAAAACTATATATTTGAAATCCCTTTTGGAGGTCAGTTTCGTTTACATAATGGAAAGATCTTTCAGCGGGGAGACAAACGTGTAAAGCGTTATGAATGTAAAGAAGTAGCGAGCGGAAGGGTCTATTTGTTTAATCCAAATGCAGAAGTTGAATATTTAAAATAGCAAAATGAAAAAAGAATATTATGCGGTAATAATGGCTGGAGGAATCGGATCGCGATTTTGGCCTGTTAGCACGAAAGATTTTCCCAAACAATTTCACGATATGTTGGGAACAGGGCAAACGTTATTGCAAAAAACCTTCTCGCGGCTTAATAAGTTTATTCCTTCTGAAAATATTTATATTTTAACTAACGATCGGTATTTGGATATTACACTAGAGCAGTTACCAGAAATCACCCAAAAGCAAATCGTTTTAGAACCTGCCATGCGAAATACGGCGCCTTGTATTTTGCTTTCAGCTTTAAAAATACAAAAAGAAAACCCTGATGCGTTAATGTTAGTAGCTCCCAGTGACCATTGGATAGAAGATGAAATTGCTTTTGCCCAAGATATTCAAATAGGTTTTGATGCCTGCCAAAAAGAAGATTTGTTGTTGACGTTAGGAATTGAACCTACGTTTCCAAATACGGGATATGGGTATATTGAAAGTGATAAAAATGACAGTTCAGTAATAAAAAAAGTAAAGCAATTCCGTGAAAAACCTAATTATGAAACCGCGAAGGAATTTATAGCCGCCGGAAACTTCTTATGGAATGCCGGTATTTTTATGTGGAGCGTAAAAAGTATAATTACTTCTTTTGAAAAAAATATGCCTGATTTGTACTCTTTATTTTCAAATGGAAAACCAGTTTTAAATACTTCTGAAGAAGAAGGTTTTGTTCAGAAGAATTATAAAAAAGCAGATGATATTTCCATTGATTACGGCATACTTGAAAAAGCGGAAAATGTGTATATAAAAAAGGCAACTTTTGACTGGAACGATCTAGGCACTTGGGGAGCTTTACACGATAAATTGCCTAAAGATGCTTCAGAGAATGCGACGGTTCGAGCCATTACTCATTTGAATGACGCAAGCGGAAATATGGTCTATACCACTTCAGAAAAACTTGTGGTTATTGACGGATTAAAAGATTATATTGTAGTTGACAAAGAAAATGTATTGCTAATTTATCCGAAGGAAAAAGAGCAAAAAATAAAAGAATTACTGGCAGAAATATCATATACATTTGGCGAAAATTACACCTAAATGAGTACGACTGAAAATAATAAAGATATTAAGGTTACTCCCAATGATGAAGAGTTTGATCAAATAAGACTCTCCACATGGGAAAGCATTAAAAAGTTTCTAAAGGAACTATTTGATATTCACTCTGAATCGGATCGTGATGCTACTATAGAGGCGGTAAAAAAAGACATACCCTTTAAAGGGCATACAGCTTGGATCCTTATTTTTTCAATTTTTGTAGCTTCTATTGGATTAAATGTAAGTAGTCCTGCAATAGTTATTGGTGCGATGTTAATTTCTCCCTTAATGGGTCCTATAGTGGGTATTGGACTTTCGGTGGCCATTAATGATGTAGAAACCTTAAGGCGCTCCTTGATCAATCTTGGGGTTATGGTTTTTTTAAGTGTATTGACAGCTTTTCTGTATTTTAAATTATCACCACTTACTGAAGAAACGCCAGAACTTATTGCAAGAACCTACCCAACAATCCTGGACGTATTGGTTGCAATTTTTGGCGGACTCGGATTAATTGTTGCCAAAACCAAAAGTGGAACTATTGCCAGTGTTATATTTGGGGTAGCTATCGCTACAGCCTTAATGCCTCCTCTCTGTACTGTTGGTTATGGTTTAGCTGAAGGAAATATGCAATATGCCGGAGGAGCCATATATTTATTTTCAATTAACGCGGTTTTTATTGCGTTGTCAACCTTTATTGTAGCAAAAATATTGCGATTCCCCTTGGTTCGATATGCAAATTCAAAACGCAGAAAGCGTATTGCCCAAGTAGCTTCTTTAATCGCTGTTATAGTAATGATTCCCAGTGTTTACCTTTTTATTAAATTATTGGATGAACAAGTATTTGAAAATACAGCGCGTGCATTTATAAAGGAAGAAATTAAATTTGATGGGGCAGAGGTAGTAAAATCAACTCAGGATTACAAAGCAAAAAATATAGATATATATCTTATTGGTCAACCGGTACCGCAAGTAAAAATATCGGAATGGATGTCGAAAATACAAAAGGTCGATAAATTGAAAGATGTAATCTTACGGGTATATCAAGGAGCCGATCAAAGTGGGAAATTTGCTGAAAGACTTTCAGGAGAAGTGAAGGCTGGGATTCTTGAAGACTTATATGTAAGAAACGAACAAACCATTCGCGATAAAGATGATAGGATTTCCTTTTTGGAAAATGAGATTGCAAAAATAAAAATTAAAGATCTTCCTTTTAAAGATCTCAGTGACGAAATTAAAGCAAACTATGAGGATATTGAAACTTTTGGATATTCTAAACGGATTGCTACTAACTTCAAAAAAACGGATACAATTCCTGTTTTTAATATTACGTGGAATAAAAATGTAAAAGCTAGTCAGCGAAGGGAGAATTTACAAAAAATTACGGCTTGGCTGAAGGTAAGAACAAAACTCGATACACTTCAGGTAGTGGAACTTCCGTAGTTATTCTTTTTCTTTTAATTGTACTTCCCTTATTTTTTTGAAAAGATCGGAAGAGTATACAAATTGAGTTACATCTTCATTATCGGTTTTAAAGATCTCTTGATTGTCGCCTTGCCAAACTAATTTCCCTTTTTTTAACAAGACTACTTTTTCGCCAATTTCCATTACCGAATTCATATCATGCGTTACTACTACCGTTGTAATATTGTATTCGTGTGTTATTTCCTGAATTAAATTATCTATCAAAGTCGCGGTTTTTGGGTCGAGACCCGAGTTGGGTTCATCACAAAAAAGATATTTAGGATTGTTTACAACCGCACGTGCAATAGAAACCCTTTTTTGCATTCCTCCTGAAATTTCAGAAGGGAATTTCTTATTTACATCTTCTAGATTTACACGTTTTAAAACTTCGTTTACACGATCCAACATCTGACTTTTTTTCTGTTTTGAAAACATCCGCAAAGGAAACATGACATTTTCTTCAATAGTCATCGAATCAAATAAAGCTCCACCTTGAAATAACATCCCAATTTCTTCCCGTAAAACACGTTGCTCTTCATCATTCATTTTCTGAATGGCTTTGTCTTCATAATAAATAAACCCTTCGTCGGGTTTAAATAAGCCTATTAAACATTTTAGTAATACTGTTTTTCCACTACCACTTTGACCGATGATGAGGTTTGTTTTTCCTCTTTCAAAAGTTGTGGAAATTCCTTTTAAAATTTCTTCTTGCCCGAAGCTCTTATGTATATTTTCAACTTTTATCATTAGCTTAAAAGGAGTTGGGTTATTATGTAGTTTGTTAAAATAATAAGGACACTGTTCCAAACAAATGAGTTTGTACTTGCTTTCCCCACTTCAAGAGCGCCGCCTTTCATATAGTATCCCTGCCAAGAAGGTACTGTAGCCAAAATAAAGGCAAATACAAATGTTTTTAAAAACGCGTAGAAAAGATGAAAGGGTATAAAATCGTCTTGAAGTCCGCTTATAAATTCGGTTGAAGAAGTAAAGCCTCCATATACACCAGCCATCCATCCGCCCAATATTCCTAAAAACATGGCCAACGCAATTAAAAATGGATAAAACATTAAAGCAACAATCTTAGGAAAAACAAGGTAATTAAGCGAGTTTATACCCATTACTTCCAGTGCGTCTATTTGTTCGGTAACACGCATAGAACCTAAACTAGATGTTATAAAAGAACCTACTTTACCTGCCATAATAATAGAAATAAAAGTAGGAGCAAATTCTAAAATGATTGATTGTCTAGTCGCAAAACCTATTAACGCTTTTGGGATTAAAGGGTTGTTAAGGTTTAACGCTGTTTGCAAAGCAATTACCCCTCCTACAAAAAAGGAAATAAAACAAACTATTCCTAAAGAGTCAATGATTAAATCATCGAGTTCTTTAAATATAAGTTCCCGTAAAACAGACCTTTTGGTAAAACTGCTAAAAACTCTTTTTAGCATTAAAAAATAGGATCCAATATCTTCTAAGTATTTCATAGTATTTTAACTCCTGCTAAAGTAACGAAATTAGCCGATTGTTTTCTGAATTTACAAATTTCTCTATAGAATCATTCCGCAGAAAACAACATTTTTATTTTTGAATAGATTTCGGTATTCTCAAAAATACCATTAAATATTGAAGATCCGGAGCCATAAGTGAAAACAGGAACCATAGTTGCCGAATGCCCCGTGGTTGAAAAGGCAGGTTTTACTTTATTGTAATTGTTATTCTCTGAAGCCAATGTATAACCTCCTGTTTCGTGATCGGCTGTTACAATTACTAATGTGTTTCCATTTTTTTTAGCAAAATCTAAAGCCACGCCAACTGTTTTATCAAAATCTAATTGTTCTTCAATTAAATATTCAGCATTATTATTATGGCCGCCCCAATCTATTTGCGATCCTTCTACCATTAAAAAAAAACCTTTCTCGTTTTGCGATAAATTGTCCAATGCCAATTGTGTAGCCTTTGGAAGAAAATCGCCACGACCATCAATTTTTCTGGGCATACCGTCTTCTGCCAATAAAATAGCTTGTTTTTTTCCTGAAACATTTTCGGGAAGTTTAATCGTGTTTACTTCAAAATTATTAGCTTTTAATTCTTCCAAAAGATTTTTACCATCTTTTCGTTTATTGAAAAACTTTAAGCCGCCTCCGGCAAAAAAATCAACTTCTGAAGTTGATAAATAATCCGCTATATCTTCATATAATCTTCTTGAGTTTACATGTGCATAAAAACTGGCCGGAGTTGCGTGGACGATAGAAGAAGTAGCAATTAAACCGGTACTGATTCCGCGTTGTGAAACTTGTTCTAAAATGGTTTCAACAAAAGTGCTATCACTTTTAACGCCAATAGCCCCATTATAAGTTTTTACACCCGCAGAAAATGCCGTAGCTCCAGCCGCAGAATCGGTAATAAGATCGCTTGAAGAGGATGTTTTAATAAGGCCAATAGTTGTAAGACGTTCAAAATTTGAAGGAGTCTCCTGATAATAAATTCCTGTAGAAACTTGGCTAAGACCCATGCCGTCCCCAATTAACAAAATGATATTTTTAGGTTTTTTGACTTCAGAATTGGCAACATTTAGGTTATTATCTGAAACTTTTACGGAAAGGCAAGAAGTAACAAGAAATGCTGTTAGCAGCGTTAAAATTATTTTCATTTTAAAATTTATAAAAAGCAAAAGTAGGTATAAGTTATTTTTTTGATGTTATTTTAAAGTTATAACAATCCTAAAATAATTTCTGTTTAATATTCTTCCAGCGAAGGTTTCGAATAAACTTTCCTTCTTCCTTTGAAACGATATACGGAGAGTGGTTTTTTTGAGCTTTTAAAAACCCTTGAAGACAATGTTGAAAAAAGGATAGGTTTTTTTTCTTCAATGCTAATTTAGCCGAAGCGATTAGAGTGAGTAACATTCCGTAGCGCAATTTATAAAAGGCTTCTCCTTGTTTATATTTTGAAATTGCAGTGTATAGATTTCCGGTTTGTTTTAAGTGTTTTACTTTTAAATTTTCATCGGTACAAATTTCCCAGCCGTGATATTGTGCTAATAATTCATCTGCCGTGTCCCAGCCCATTGTATTTTTAAGTCCTTTAATTTGAATAAAACAGTCTTTGCGATATGCTTTTAATGCCCCGCGAATATGGTCTTTATTGGTTAAGCTTTCCAGTACCCATTTTTCATTTTTTTGAATATAACAAAAACCTCCTGCCATTCCACAGGCGGGAATTGTTTTAAACAATAATGAAAGCCTTTCTAAATAATCCTTCGGAAAAATAAGATCTGCATCAAATTTACAAATGATATCAAAATCCTCATCTAGTGTTTCAAATCCTTTGTAAAACGCATTAATCACTTTGCTTCCCGGTGCATGCGTAGCTTCAGAAGTTGTAGTAACAAAAGTTATAAAGGAATGTTTTTGAGAAAACTGATCAATTACAGTTTGTGTGCCATCTGTAGAATGGTCATTTACAACTACAATTTTTTTTGGAAGAAAAGTTTGTTCGACTAATGATTGAAGGGTTTTTGCAATATGTGCTTCTTCATTATGAGCCGGTATGACGATGTAGAGATTCATTACCTTCTTACAGCATATACAAGATAATATCGAGGTGTAAACCTACGAAGAATAGGACGGATTCCTATTTTTCTTATGGGATTGGTGAATTTCTCCCGTTTTACAATATGCCAGCCGGATTTTTCCAAGAGCCAATCGAATTGCCAATCTTCAAACTCGTGATAATGACGGTCGCGTTCATCTGTCTTACTTTTATACGCTGAAGCGAACCAAAGTTTTAAAGGAACTGAGACGACCAATTTTTTAGCTTTAATATCCTGAAGAACATTAAAAGGAGAAACCAGATGTTCAAAAATCTCAAAAGCGGTTACTACATCAACCTCAGGATTTTTTACCTCATCTGTGTTTATGTCAAGATCCTCACCTTTTGTGTTTGTTACCTTATAGCCTTTCTCTTTCATTATTTCTGAAAAAGGATTAGTAACACCAAGATCTAAAATAGTGTCATTTTTTGACACTACTTGTTCTAAAAATTGGAAGGTATGCTTGTAACGTTTCTTCGGAAATTTTTTTTCGTACATAATTTAAACCCGATAAACCATTGCATTAATATTCATACCAGCGCCAACACTGGCAAAAATAATAACGTCTCCTTTGTTTAATTCATGTCCTTCAAGTTCTTTTTTTATAATAAGATCATAAAGAGTTGGAACCGTAGCAACACTGGAGTTTCCTAATTTATCTATGGTCATGGGCATTATTCCTTCAGGCGGAGTTTCATTGTAAAGGCCATAAAACCTTTTTACAATGGCTTCGTCCATTTTTTCATTTGCCTGATGAATTAAAATTTTCTTTACTTCTTTTAAAGGAATACCACTTTCTTCCAGACAAGCTTTCATGGCGTCTGGCACATTGTTTAATGCGAATTCATATATTTTACGACCATACATTTTTATGTAACGTCGGGCATCAGATATTTCCTGATTATAAGATTCGCCAAAATAGATAAAGTGAGCTTCATCAAATGCATGTGTTGCGCTTTTGTGAGCTAAAATACCGCTTTTGTCACTTTCAGAATTGCTTTCTAATATAACAGCTCCGGCTCCATCACTATAGATCATAGAATCGCGATCATGCTGGTCCACAACTCTCGAAAGGGATTCAGCTCCAATAACAAGACATTTTTTTGCAATACCTGCTTTTATAAATGCATTTGCTTGTATTACTCCTTCAATCCAACCTGGACAACCAAATAAAAGGTCGTAACCCACACAAGATGAATTTTTAATTTTTAGGAGATGTTTAACTCGAGAAGCAATGCTTGGAACCGTGTCACTTTGAACATCACCATGTTTTACGTCACCGTAATTATGAGCTATAATAATATAGTCCAATTCTTCAGCGTCAATTCCGGAGTCTTCAATTGCTTTTTTAGCAGCAAATGTAGCAATGTCTGAGGTAGTTAGATTATCAGTAATATAACGTCTTTCAGAAATTCCTGTGATTGCTTTGAACTTTTCAATAATCACTTCATTTTTATGACCAAGAGGAGAACCATCTTGATTGTAGAAGTTGTGATTTTCAAACTTTTCGTTTGTGGCAATTCCACTAGGAATATAGCTACCTGTGCCTGTAATTATCACACCCATTTTTATAAAATATTTTGTTAAAAGTAAGTAAAACGTATAAAGTAACCTTGTTACTTTATACGAAATAATTTCAAATTTGAAGATTCATAAATTATTTAACTCATTTGTGCAAAATGTATAATTTCTTTCAGTAAAATTGAGAAAATGATAAAAGATTAAACTTCCATATAAGATTCAATAGGCTCACAGGTGCAAATAAGGTTTCTGTCTCCAAAAGCGTCATCTACTCGTCGTACACTGGGCCAAAATTTATTATCTGATACATACTCCAAAGGAAAAGCGGCTTCTTGTCTGCTATATGGAAATTCCCATACATCGCTTGTAAGCATAGCTTGCGTGTGCGGAGCATTTTTTAACACATTGTTTATACCATCTCTATCTACCGAATCAATCTCTTTTTTAATGGATATCATAGCATCACAAAAACGATCTAATTCTGCTTTGCTTTCACTTTCGGTGGGTTCTATCATAAGAGTTCCAGCAACAGGAAATGATACCGTAGGGGAGTGAAAGCCATAATCCATTAAGCGTTTTGCTATATCTACTACTTCTATTCCATTTGCTTTAAAGGGACGGCAATCTACGATCATTTCGTGCGCAGCTCGTCCACGTTCACCGGTATACAAAACCTGAAAGTGTCCATTTAAACGTTCTTTAATATAATTGGCGTTTAAAATTGCGTACTGCGTAGACCTTTTTAGTCCTTTTGCTCCTAACATTGTAATGTATGCATAGGAGATTAAACAGGCTAGGGAACTTCCCCAAGGAGCTGCAGAAATTGCAGAAATAGCTTGTTCTCCTCCGGTTTTAATTATTGGGTTTGAAGGTAAAAAAGGCACTAGTTGTTTTGCAACACAAATAGGACCCACACCTGGGCCACCACCTCCGTGAGGAATAGCAAAAGTTTTGTGCAAGTTAAGGTGACAAACATCGGCACCTATTTTTCCGGGATTTGTAAGCGCAACCTGTGCATTCATATTCGCGCCGTCCATATATACCTGTCCGCCATTTTCGTGAATAATTCCGGTAATTTCTTTAATAGCAGATTCATAAACTCCGTGAGTAGAAGGATAAGTAACCATTAAAGCTGAAAGGTTTTCTTTGTGAGCAATTGCCTTTTCCCGAAGGTCTTCCACATCAATATTTCCATCTTCTGTGGCTTTGGTAACAATTACTTTCATTCCTGCCATCACAGCACTTGCAGGATTGGTACCATGTGCAGATGAAGGAATCAAACAAATATTTCGATGTCCTTCACCCTTCGATTCGTGATAAGCCCTAATAACCATTAAGCCTGCATATTCTCCTTGCGCTCCAGAATTAGGTTGAAGGGAGGTTCCTGCAAAACCTGTGATTTCAGTAAGTTGTTTTTCAAGTTTCTTAAGCACTTGCTGATAGCCTTCGGCTTGTTCAATAGGAACAAAAGGGTGTACGTTACCCCATTGTGGATCACTTAACGGAAGCATTTCAGCAGCGGCATTTAATTTCATGGTGCAAGATCCAAGCGAGATCATAGAATGATTTAATGCAAGATCTTTTCGTTCCAGTTTTTTAATATATCGCATCAACTCGGTTTCACTGTGATAGCTGTTAAAAACTTCGTTGGTAAGGAAATCTGTTTTACGAGCGGCTTCTTTTGGAATTTTATTTCCGGTAAGAAGTTCCGTTATTTTTGAAGTTTCTTTTTTGAAAGCTTCTGTAAATACGGAAACAATTTTATTGATATCCTTTAAGGTAGTAGTTTCATTTACTGAAATAGATACGGTTTCATCATCTGGATAGTAAAAATTTATCTCTTTTCCTTCGGTTAAATATTTGATCTTAGTTGCATCGGTTTTAATGGCGATGGTGTCAAAATAAGTCTCATTTACTTGCTCAAAGCCTAATTTTTCAAGGGCATCCGCAAGTGTGGCAGCAGTGTTGTGCACTTTATTTGCTATATATTCCAATCCTTTTGGACCGTGATATACTGCATACATACTTGCCATTACCGCAAGCAATACCTGTGCAGTACAAATATTTGAAGTTGCTTTGTCCCGTTTAATATGTTGCTCACGAGTTTGCAATGCCATTCGTAAAGCGCGGTTCCCGTCTAAATCTTTGGTAACTCCAATAATACGACCAGGGATGCTACGTTTATACTCATCTTTTGTAGCAAAATAGGCGGCGTGTGGTCCTCCATATCCTAATGGAATACCAAACCTTTGTGTGGTTCCTACAACCACATCAGCACCAAAATGCCCTGGGGATTCTAATTTCACCAAGCTTAAAATATCGGCAGCCACGGCTACTTTTATTTGAGCATGGTTTGCTTTTTTAATAAAATCTTTAAAATTATAAACCTTTCCGGTTCTTCCGGGATATTGTATTATGGTTCCGAAAAATTCCGAAGAGAAATCAAATTTTTCGTGATCTCCAACTACCAATTCAATACCTAATGGTTCTGATCTTGTTTCCAATAAAGAAAGCGTTTGCGGAAGTATTTCTTCTGAAACAAAGAATTTTACAGTATTGTTTTTCTTTTGCTCTCGTTCCCGAACGGCAAACAACAGAGCCATTGCTTCTGCAGCGGCAGTAGCTTCATCTAAAAGCGAAGCATTTGCCAGTTCCATTCCGGTAAGGTCTGAAACCATGGTTTGAAAGTTCAGTAAAGCTTCTAAACGACCTTGGGCAATTTCAGCTTGATAAGGAGTATAAGCGGTATACCAACCCGGATTTTCAAGTACATTTCTTTGTATTACTGGTGGCGTGATAGATTGGTTATATCCCAATCCTATATAAGTTTTGAATATTTTGTTTTTTGAGGCTAGCTCGTTAATGTGCTCAAGGTATTCCTGTTCGCTCATTTCTTCATCCAAATCTAACTCTTTTTTCAGGCGGATATCATCAGGAACTGTTTCAAAAATAAGTTGGTCAAGGGAGTCTGCACCAATTGTTTTAAGCATTTCGGGAAGGTCATTTTCTCTAGGACCAATATGTCTTAGGGCAAAAGAATCTGTATTCATTAGTTGCTTTTAAATTTAGCCGCAAAATTACATATTTTAAACAATAATAATTCACTTTTTAACGTCGCTAATCTTATAATTTGTCAACTAAAAACAAAGGTTACTAACAGTTTGACTATTTTTGATACATGAGGGTGTTGCGTTATATTTTTCAATTCTACATTAACAGCAGTATTCATGTTGCCTTGGCTGTATGCGCATTGGTGGGAATTACTGTTTTTGAGTACGATCTGGTTGTGCCAATGGCCTTGTGGTTTTTTATTTTCTTAAGCACTATTAGTGGGTATAATTTTGTAAAATATGCCAAAGTAGCGGGACTACATCACAGAAGTCTTACTAATTCTTTAAAAACTATTCAGATATTTTCGTTTTTAAGTTTAGGTGTTCTGTGCTATTTCGCATTACAACTTCCGTGGAAGATTCTCTGGACTTCCGCTGCTTTTGCAATGCTCACATTTTTTTATGCGGTACCTGTACTCAATAAAAAAAACCTTCGCAATTTTACCGGGATTAAGATATTTATAGTTGCAGTGGTGTGGTCAGGGATAAGTGTGGCTGTGCCTATTATGGCAGCTGGACAAGACTATACAATCGGTTTTTTACTAACTTTTATACAGCGTTTTTTTATTGTAATTGTACTAATACTTCCTTTTGAAATAAGAGACCTTCAGTATGATAATGAAGCATTGGGGACACTGCCACAGAAGTTTGGCGTTGTAACTGCAAAATTAATAGGGGTTATTTTATTAGTAGGGAGTCTGGTATTGGAATTATTCAAAAAAAGTAATGGAGAATATTATTTTTTATCCCTAATCTGCCTTTCTTTTCTATTGTCATTTCTTTTAATTTTTTCAAAAAGAGAACAGACACGTTATTATGCTTCGTTTTGGGTAGAGGGTGTTCCTATAGTGTGGTTTATAATATTATGCCTACTGAATCATTTCTTGTCGTAATCTTTCTTTCAATATTTTTTTTTGTTCTTCAGGAAATGTTCTTATATCCGATCTTTTTAGGGCTTGGGTAAGTTTTCTATTTCTAATGGTATGTTTACGGCATAATCTACAATAGATTATATGGATATTTAAAGAAACCTTTTCCCAGAAGCTCGCCTCTTTATATTGTGCTTTATCACAAACATGCGTCGCTTCGTTACATTTAATAATCAAACTTAACTTCATAATACGTTTAAAACCAATTTTTTTCCATGCATTCCATCATGGCTTTTCTTGCTCTGTGGATAATGACCCACAGATTAGACGGAGTTATATTAAATTCATTACAAATTGCTTCCGTATCAAACTCATCAATTGTTTTCATTTTAAAAATAGCAGCCTGTTTTTTATTTAAAGTGTCCAAACATTCTAAAATTACCATTCTTAATTCTTCATTTTCAAATTCGTCTTCAGCGGTTTTATCATATGGGTCACTTACGCGTTCTTCCAGCCAATCGCCCTCAGCATCCTCATCATTATAGTTTATACGTACTTCTGCTTTTCCTTTTTTGGAATTGCTTTTTCTGTAATAATCAATGATTTTTCTTTTTAAAATAGAAATTAGCCACGTACGTTCGCTAGCCTCACCTTTAAAATTCTTGCTTGATTTTAACCCAGCTAAAAAAGTTTCGGAAATAAGATCTTGAGCTACCTCATGATTATTTACTCTTACTATTGTGTAATTGTAAAGATAATCTGAGTATTTATCTACCCAATTCTCCGGAAATAGTAGTTGTGTTGGCATAGTTATTTTAAAGCTTCTCTCAAAAATAGCAAGTTTTTGTTATTTTTAAAATATTGTAAGCTGTTAATTAGCAATTAGTCCGGCTCTTTTTAATAAGGCATCCGGATTTGGTTTTTGCCCTCTAAATTTTATATAGAGTTCCATTGGGTCTTTTGTGCCACCTTGCGAAAGCACATAACTCTTAAACCTATCGGCTACTTTTTTATTGAATATGCCTTCTTGTTTGAAATAAGCAAAGGCATCTGCATCCAATACTTCAGCCCATTTATAACTGTAATAGCCAGCTGAATATCCTCCTTGGAAGATATGTGAAAAAGAAGTACTCATACAGTTCTCCGGGACATCAGGAAATAGTTTGGTAAGGGCAAAAGCTTCTTTTTCAAAGGCTTTTACATTTTTTATTTTTGAAGGATCACTACCATGCCAGGCCATATCCAGCATACCAAAGCTTAACTGCCGTAAGGTTTTCATGCCTTCATGAAAAGTAGCAGAATCCTTAATTTTTTGAACCAATTCCATCGGAATCATTTCTCCAGTTTTATAATGCGTGGCAAAAAGTTCTAATGCCTCTTTTTCATAACACCAGTTTTCCAATATTTGGCTTGGAAGTTCTACAAAATCCCAATATACATTCGTGCCAGAAAGCCCGGCATAGGTGGTGTTTGCCAACATGCCATGCAAGGCATGACCAAACTCGTGAAACAATGTGGTTACTTCATTAAATGTTAATAAGGAGGGCTTGCTGGCGGTAGGTTTGGTGAAATTGCATACTATTGAAATATGCGGACGATCATTTTTACCGTTCTTTATTTGTTGTGGTTTATAGGAAGTCATCCAAGCACCGTCCCGTTTTCCTGCCCGCGGATGAAAGTCTGCATAAAATATGGCGACCAAAACACCCTCACTATCACTCACTCTATATGTTTTAACTTCCGGATGATATGTATCTATGTCGTTTACTTCTTCGAAGGTAAGGCCGTAAAGTTTTTCAGCAACTGTAAAAACGCCATTAATAACCTTTTTAAGTTCAAAATAAGGTTTCAGTTTTTCATCATCAAGATTAAATAATTTTTGCTTTAGTTTTTCAGCATAATAAGCACTGTCCCATTTTTGAAGTTTATCTATTCCATCTTTTTCTTTTACAAATTCTTGCATTTCCTTAAACTCGCGTTCAGCAGCAGGTTTTGCTTTCATTAATAAATTTTCCAAAAAATCTTTTACTTTTTTGGGTGTTTCTGCCATACGCTCTTCGAGTACAAAATGGGCATGCGACTTATAGCCTAATAACAAGGCTCTTTCATGTCTTAAACTTGCTATCTTCAAAACATTTTCTTTATTGTCCAGCGAATCATTATGAAATCCTTTAGCGCCAAATGCCAGAGCGATTTTTTTACGAAGTTTTCTATTGTCTGCATACATCATAAAAGGAACGTAACTGGGGTAGTCCAGAGTAAATACCCATCCGTCTTTTCCTTTTTCCTCTGCGGTTTGTGCTGCAGCTTCTTTAACTCCTTCAGGAAGTCCTGAAAGATTTTCTTCTTTGGTAATATGCATTTCAAACTTATTGGTCTCAGCCAATACATTTTCCCCAAAAGTAAGTTGAAGCTTAGAAAGTTCGGTGTCAATTTTACGCAGTTTTTCTTTTTTTTTATCTGAAAGGTTTGCACCATTTCTGGCAAATCCTTTATACTGTTTTTCAAGAAGTGTTTGCTGTTCTTCAGTAAGGGTTAGACTGTCTTTTTTGTCAAAAACCTCTTTTACACGTTTAAACAGCACTTCGTTAAGTAAGAGGTCATTTTTAAAGTCGGAAAGTAAAGGAGATACTTCTTGTGCAATTTTTTGCAGTTCCTCATTAGTTTCTGCACTATTGAGGTTAAAAAAAATACTAGTGGCACGGTCCAATTGGATTCCTGTACTTTCAAGTGTTTCAACAGTATTTTTAAAATTGGGCGTTTCGGTATTTATTGCAATCTCATCTATTTCGGCTTTAGTATCAGAGATAAGTTGTTGTATCGCCGGCAAAAAATGCTCATTTTTAATTTTTGAAAATGGGGCTGTATTAAAAGGCTGTAAAAGGGGATTCATATATAATTTTAAATAAGAAATTGTATTATACAAAATTCAACATTCTATAATGAATGCTATAACTTTTCAGAAGAATTTAACCTCTTAAAAGAAACCATTATTCTTTGTCCGTTGAGGGTAAAGTAAAAGTCACTCCAATTGTGGGTCCAATGCCGCTGTAGATCTTGTCCACATAGTTTGATGTGATATTGCGCGTATGTATGTAAGGAAGTATAAATTCGAGCCCGAAACTATCTGAAAAATAATAATCGATTCCTATTCCTAGACTTAGTACACTAATCCCTCCGCTTAACTGTTCAAAGGTTGAAGATTGTTGTTGATTATTATCTGGTTCGTACTTTATAGTCCCAAAACCAAAACCTGCTTCGCCAAATACCCGAAGTTTGTTGTTGTTAATTGCTGCATAACGTAATCCTGGCACAAAAGCATAAGAGGTATAATGTGAATCTATACCCGATGTTTTTAAGTCATCGAGGGCAGCATATGTAAAATTGAGTTCTAAAGAAGTGCGGTCTGAAATAAAATAACCCAAAGCAGGTTTTAACACAAATCCATTTAGTCCGCTGCTAAAATTTTCAGACGAGCCTATTAAGGGTAAACCTGAAAGACTAAGTTTTAAATCGTTTTGTTGAGATTGTGTGAAGGCTGTAGTTGCTGCAAAAAAGAAAATACAATGGAATGCAAAGTAATTGATTTTCATAAAACTTAAATTTAAGTAGTGGCTTCAAAATATCAAAAACCTTGCCTTTTTATTTTTTATTAATTTTTTTGGCGCCTTCTTCCACCTTCATTTTTAAGCCTTCCTTGTAAGCCAGTATCTTGTCAAGCACACATTTGTCACTCGAACCAATGATTTGTGCCGCTAGAATCCCTGCATTTTTAGCCCCGTTTAAAGCTACAGTTGCTACAGGCACACCACTAGGCATCTGAAGAATAGAAAGTATAGAATCCCAGCCATCGATAGAATTGCTGGATTTTACTGGTACACCAATAACAGGTAAGGGTGAAAGAGAAGCTATCATTCCCGGTAAATGTGCGGCACCACCGGCACCGGCTATAATTACTGAAATCCCTCGCGTATGTGCCTTTTTTCCGTAATCAAATAACTTATCAGGAGTGCGATGGGCAGATACAATATCTACTTCCACTTCAATATCAAAGCCTTTTAGCATATCGATTGCTTCCTGCATCACAGGCAGGTCGCTGGTGCTTCCCATAATGATTCCTACTTTTGACATATATTTCAAGTTTTAAAACAGAAAATTAAAAATAAATAATCTTTCTGTCTTCCTGTTTTTAATATTTAATTGGTACTTATAACCTCAATCGTCCGTTTTACTTCTTCGGCGATCTTTCGTGCTTTTGCCATATTGTTATTTACAATGGTAACATGTCCCATTTTTCTAAATGGGCGGGTTTGTTTTTTTCCGTATATATGGGGTGTAACACCTTCCATAGCCATAATATTTTCAATATTTTTATAAAGCACTTCCCCGGTATGTCCTTCAGCACCCACCAAATTTACCATAATTCCGTTTACTTTACTATTTGTATTTCCTAAAGGAAGATCTAAAATAGCGCGAAGGTGTTGTTCAAATTGATTTGTATAACTGGCTTCTATGCTGTAATGACCACTGTTATGAGGGCGTGGCGCTACTTCATTCACTAAAATTTCATCATCGTGAGTTTGAAACATTTCAACTGCCAATAAACCTACATGTTGAAAAGCTTCGGAAACCTTTTTGGCTACTACTCGTGCTTTTTCGGCAACAACTTCGTCAATACGAGCAGGACAGAGTACGTACTCTACTTGGTTTGCTTCCGGATGAAACTCCATTTCAACAACTGGATACGTTGCTACTTCTCCCGAAGAACTACGTGCGACAATTACTGCCAATTCATTTTTAAACGGGATAAGTTTTTCAGCAATACAACTTCCTTCGGCCAAGGGAATTACATCTTCTGCATTGTGAATTATACTAACGCCTTTCCCGTCATAACCACCGGTGCAGCTTTTCCAAACAAATGGAAAATGCAGCTCTTTTCGAACTATGGCTTCGTTGAGATCGTACTTATCTTTATATACTTTAAAAGGCGAAGTGGGAATCTGGTGCTCTTTGTAAAATTGTTTCTGAATACCTTTATCTTGGATATTCCGAAGTGTTTTAGCTGAAGGGTAAACCTTTTTTCCTTCGGCTTCCAGCGCTTCCAATGCTTCTACATTTACATTTTCAATCTCAAAGGTTAGTACATCCACTTTTTTTCCAAAGGCAAGTACCGTGTCGTAATCCATCAAGTCACCTTGCTCAAAAGTATCGCAGGCAATACGGCAAGGAGCTTCGTTACTAGGGTCGAGCACGCGGGTGGCAATGTCAAATTTCCGAGTTTCGTACAATAACATTTTGCCCAACTGTCCCCCGCCAAGAATGCCTAAGGTGAAGTTTGATGAAAAGTAATTCATGGTAACTGTTTGTGCAAAGATAATAAAAGGGAGAGAGCTGCTGTAAGAAAGTTTACTTTGTGAAAATTCTTTAAAAAATTAATCAAAACTGAAATAGTTAATTCGCGATAAAAAGATGGAAACCAGTTGGAAGATTATTTTAAAAGTGGAAAAAAATGTATGACTTTAAAAATCATTTAAAAAAATAATCCTCTCACTACCTGAATTTACATATAAAACAAACCCATTTCTAATAGGCTAATACCTACATTTATTTCAATGACAGTTGGGGCTCTTAAATGTCTTATATTTTGTAAATTTGCAGCTTATTTTTAAAGCCTGTATCTTAATAAAAGGATAGGGCATATTTTTATACTTAACATAACACCATGACAAATATTGTATTGTTCGGTCCTCCGGGCGCCGGAAAAGGTACACAAGCTGAAGTTTTAAAGAAAAAATATCAATTGGTTCACATATCAACAGGAGATGTGTTTCGCCACCATATTAAAAATAATACAGACCTTGGTCTGCTTGCCAAATCTTATATGGACAAAGGGCATTTAGTACCCGATGAGGTAACCATAAATATGCTAAAAGTTGAAGTGCAAAGGCACGAAGAAGCAAACGGGTTTATATTTGACGGTTTTCCTCGCACAAAGGCTCAAGCGAGTGCTTTATCTCAATTTATGGAAGAAATAGGCTCTCAGATAGATGCAATGGTAGCTTTGGAAGTAGATGATGAAATCTTGATCGAAAGATTACTCGAACGTGGCAAAGTAAGTGGAAGACCAGATGATGCCAATGAAAATGTAATACGCGAACGTATAGCTGAATATTACCGAAAGACAGATATCCTAAAAGATTTTTATCAGGAACAGGATAAATATTTCGGTGTAAACGGAGTGGGAAGTATTGAAGATATTACTGATCGATTAAGTTTAGTGATCGATAAGCTATAAATTAGTAGCCCGAAAGGGAAAAAAATATTCCCGACTTAAGGGAAATAGATATGACTGAAGGAAATTTTGTAGATTATGTAAAAGTGCATGTGGCTTCCGGAAAAGGAGGCAAAGGAAGTGCTCACCTACGACGAGAAAAGTATATCCCAAAAGGAGGCCCTGATGGTGGCGATGGTGGTCGTGGAGGACATATAATTTTACGTGCCAATAAAAATATGTGGACGCTCTTTCATTTAAAACATAAAAGACACTACAAAGCCGGGCACGGAGAACATGGTAGTAAACAAACGAGTACTGGGGCCGATGGGGAAGATGTCTATATAGATGTGCCTTTAGGAACAGTTGTTCGTGATACCGAAACACAAAATATCCTTTTTGAAATTACAGATGAAGGACAAGAACGTATCGTTGCTGAAGGTGGTAAAGGAGGTTTGGGAAATGCACATTTTAAAAGCCCTACCAATCAAACACCACGTTATGCTCAGCCCGGAATCGATGGTCAAGAAGTAGATATTACCCTTGAATTAAAAATTCTAGCCGATGTTGGTCTTGTTGGTTTTCCAAATGCAGGAAAGTCTACTTTGCTATCTGTAGTAACTGCAGCTAAGCCTAAAATTGCCGATTATGAATTTACCACCCTAAAACCTAATTTAGGGATTGTGCAATATCGTGATCATCAAACTTTTGTAATGGCAGATATTCCGGGAATTATCGAAGGTGCAGCTGAAGGTAAGGGTATTGGACATCGTTTTCTACGTCACATTGAACGAAATTCTACCTTGTTGTTTTTAATTCCGGCAGATGCCAACGACATCAAAGAACAATATGAGATCCTGCTCGATGAGCTGAGAAGATACAACCCAGAGTTGTTAGATAAAGAACGTTTGGTGGCCATCTCTAAAAGCGATATGCTGGATGAAGAGTTGAAAACTGAAATGAAAGCACTCCTCGATAAAGAGTTTAAAGGCATTCCGTATTTGTTTATTTCTTCAGTAGCACAAAAAGGCTTGGTAGAATTAAAAGACACCCTTTGGGAGATGTTAAATAAAGAAGTTCAATAACTTTAACCATTCTTTAAAATCTCTTGGCTTGTTTTTTGCGTAGTTTTAGTAAAAAGAAAACGCATGAAATTTTTATACCTTCTTCTTCTCACAATTTTGCTCACTTCCTGTGGCGCAAGTGTAGCTGTAGATTACGATAAACAAGTTGAATTTTCTCAATATAAAACCTATAATTATTATCCCAATGTTGCTTCAGGGCTTAATGAACTTGATGACAAAAGGATTATGAGAGTTACCGATAGCCTTTTGCAACAACGAGGTTTTATAAAATCGGAAACTCCTCAGCTTTATATTAACTTCTTTGCCAGAGAGAATGTTTCTGCTTCCAGAAATACAATAGGTATTGGGATTGGAAGTGGCGGAGGCAATGTTGGTGTTGGTGTAAGCGGAGGCATTCCTATTGGCGGACGTGCAATAAACCAGCAACTCACAGTAGATTTTATAGATGTTGCCAAAGATGATCTGGTTTGGGAGGCAGTTGTTGATGGCGATTATAAAGAAAAAGCAACCCCTATTCAAAAAGAAGCATATTATGCTTCAGTGATTGCTAAACTTCTAAAAAAATATCCTCCAAAAAAATAATCCGGTCTTCTGAATTTAATAACATCTTAAAATTTTCTATGCTCCAATCTCCTTTTTCTTTAATTAAAAGTTTTTTAGCTGTCCTATTTATTTTTCCGCTTTTTGCTTTTTCTCAAACCACTTTCCAACAAGCCGAAACTTATTTTCAGCAGGAAAAATATTCAAAAGCAAAATCGCTTTTTGAAAATTACCTACAAGATTATCCAAACGACCGCAAAACAAAAGAATACCTGGGCGATATCGCAGGACATGCAAAAGATTGGGATACGGCCATAGAGTATTACGAAGAGCTTGTGGAAGCAAATAGCCGTAGTGCAAACTACCATTTTAAATACGGAGGAGCCATGGGAATGAAAGCCCTCGAGATTAGTAAAATTAGAGCACTTACCTATATTGGCGATATTAAACAAGAATTTGAAATAGCCGCACAATTAGATCCAAAACATATTGATGTGCGTTGGGCTTTGGTTGAATTTTACATTCAACTTCCCAGTATTGTTGGTGGAAGCGAAAGCAAAGCAATACATTATGCCAATGAGCTCGAAAAAATTTCTCCTGTAGATGGACAACTAGCCAAAGGCTACATTGCTGAATATAGCGACCGTCCTAATGACGCCGAACGATATTACATAAAAGCTATTGAAATAGGAGGGTCCCCAACTACGTACGATAAACTTACCTCACATTACGAAAAAAATAACAAGCCAAAAGAAGCTATTGCAACAGCCTCACAATCCTTAAAAGTGCATCAACGCAATCCGTTAAATTATCAAATTGGGAAGATCGCTGCGCAATATAATCTGGAAGCTTCCTTAGGAATTAAATGCCTGAATGCCTATATAAATAACTACACTTCAAAAGACGGCGTTCCTAAAGGTTGGGCGTATTTGCGTTTGGCCCAGATCTATAAAAATGAAGGCGACAAACAATTGGCAATGCAATGGATTGATAAAGCCCTACAAACCAGACCCGATTTTAAAGAAGCCAAAAACGAAAAATCACTTATACAAAACCTATAAGGTTTAGGGCAATTCCCTCCTAATGTCGGGGCGGGCTATCAGTTATAGTTTTGCAAAGCAAAAGCTATTTACCTCTATCCCTATTGCAACACAAATCATGTATCTTTACTTAAAATTGAAATTTTAGTTATGCGTGTACATTTTATAGCCATCGGCGGAAGCGCAATGCACAATCTCGCATTGGCATTATATGAAAAAGGAGATATTGTTACCGGAAGCGATGATGAGGTTTTTGAACCTTCCAAAAGCAGACTTTCTGCTAAAGGATTATTACCAAAAGCAGAAGGCTGGTTTCCCGAAAAGATCACTTCACAAATAGATGCCGTTATCCTTGGGATGCACGCAAAAGAAGATAATCCCGAACTTTTAAAAGCAAAAGAGCTCGGTTTAAAAATATATTCTTACCCAGAATTCCTTTACGAACAATCCAAAAATAAAACTCGTGTAGTAATTGGAGGATCCCACGGAAAGACCACCATTACATCCATGATCTTGCACGTAATGCACTACAATAACAAAGAAGTAGATTATATGGTGGGCGCACAATTGGAAGGTTTTGATACCATGGTTCATCTTACTGCTGAAAATGATTTTATTGTTTTAGAAGGAGACGAATATTTGTCTTCCCCAATAGACCGACGACCAAAATTCCACTTATACAAACCTAATATCGCCTTATTGAGCGGGATTGCTTGGGATCATATTAATGTGTTTCCAACCTATGAAAATTATGTAGAGCAGTTTGAGATTTTTTTAAACCAGATCACCAATGGCGGTGCTATAATTTATAATGAGGAAGACCCTGAAGTAAAAAGGGTAGTGGAGGCTTCCGAAGCAAAAATAAAAAAATATCCCTATCGCACACCAGAATACACGGTGGAAGATAACAAAACACTCCTGGAAACACCAGAAGGTGCTATGCCTATCGAAATTTTCGGAAAACACAATTTGAATAACCTGGAAGGTGCTCGTTGGATATGCCAGTTAATGGGTGTTGATGCAGATGATTTTTATGAAGCCATTTCCACTTTTAAAGGCGCCAGCAAACGACTCGAAAAAATTGCAGAAAGCAAAACATCTGTTGCATATAAAGATTATGCACATTCGCCTTCAAAAGTAAAGGCAACCACACAAGCGATGAAAAGCCAATATCCCGATAAAAAACTAATTGCTTGTTTAGAACTTCATACCTACAGTAGCTTAAATCCTGAATTTTTAAGCGAATATAAAGGCGCGTTGGATGCAGCCGACAGTGCCGTGGTTTTTTATTCTCCACATGCGGTACTTATAAAAGGGCTCGAAGAAATTAAAGGTGAACAAATAGACAAGGCTTTTGATAGGGAAGATCTTATGGTCTTTACCAATCCGGCCGATTTTAAAACCTATCTTTTTACACAAGATTATGAAAATACGGCACTTTTGTTAATGAGCAGTGGTAATTATGGAGGATTGGATTTTGATGAGGTAAAGAAATATATTAAATAAATTAAACTCCAAACTGCTTTAAATGATGATCAAGATGCTTGTATTGCATCTTGCCCCACTGTTGTTTAGTAAATTTTCCAAAAAGAGGATGTGGCACCCAATCTGTTTTGTTTTTTTGAGAATGAAATGTGTTAATTAAATCTAATAATTCCGTTCTTTCCTTTTCGAAGTCGTGGCTTCCTGTAATTATAAAATCGGGGGAGGTAGGTAAATTTTTCCGCCACGTATCATCATTGTACAATTTCTTTTTAAAGAAACCCATGAGTAGTTTTATTAAAAAATTTGGTGTTTTTACCGTCATTTTTTGCAATGAAACTTTAAGCGGTTGCTGGCAATGTACTAGCATTTGATCAACCTTCATCTTTCCCCATTGGGAAGTGGTATTTGGAGTTAATACTTCAACTCTACTTTTAATTTCTGAATAAGGTTCAGTATCAAATAAAGATTTCATATAGGAATTTTTGATTTCAAATAAGAAAGTTTAAAAATACATTATTATCTTTAAAAAAATACAATCTGTTTTGGAAGAAGACAAAAATACATTCTTCTCAATTAAAAACTGGAACGAAGATGATCGTCCTCGCGAGAAGTTACTTCAAAAAGGAAGAACTGCTTTAAGTAATGCAGAGCTTGTTGCTATTTTAATAAGCTCGGGTAGCAGGAATGAAAGCGCAGTTTCTTTAAGTCAGCGTATTTTGGCTTCTGTGGGAAATAACCTTCTGGAATTAGGAAAATTAAACATAAAAGATCTTATGCAATTTAAAGGGATTGGAGAAGCCAAAGCTATTTCTATTGTAGCAGCGATGGAACTTGGGCGCAGGAGAAGGGCAGGAGAAGCTTTGGAGCGAAAAAAAATCACTTCTAGTAATTCGGTTTTTGAACTTATGCAACCTATTATTGGCGAATTGCCTCATGAAGAATTCTGGATTGTATATCTTAATAATTCAAATAAAGTACTGCAAACATTACAATTAAGTAAAGGAGGCATTACCGGAACTTTGGTAGATGTGCGGCTTGCTTTTAAAAATGCGTTGCAATTTGGTGCTGTGGGTATTATTTTAGCTCATAACCATCCTTCAGGAACCCTAAAACCTAGTGAAGCAGATATTCAACTTACCAAAAAATTAAAATCTGCTGGAGAAAGTCTTGACATTAAAGTGCTGGATCATCTAATAATTACTGAAAAAGCTTACTTTAGCTTTGCCGATGAAACCTTGCTGTAAGTCTTATGCTTCTAATCTACACTCAAAAAATAACTCCTAGGATTACTTATATTTTTAAGCATATTTGCTTGCGAATTTTAGGGATTGAAGTAAGTTTCACCTCTGTGGTTGAAGAACTTATAGCGTATAATGGTCCTAAGCTTTCTTATGGAAAGCAACCCATGGGAAACGAGTTTTTTATTCAAAGTCACGGTTTGTTACTTCAACAAGGCTTTGAAAGTGAAGATATTATTGTAAAACCTTGGGAAGACACAAAATGTTTTTTTTCGGTAAGTGATAAGAGTGCTTTGCCCTTTGATATTTTTTCGGCTAGCTTTTATTTATTGAGCAGGTACGAAGAATATCTTCCGCATGTAAAAGATGAAATTGGTCGATTTCCAGCAACAGAAAGCCTTGGATTTACGGAAGGTTTTTTAAAGCAACCGGTGGTAGACATTTGGGCATACAAGTTTAAGGATGTGCTTTTGGAGAGTTTTCCTTCATTGCTATTCCCAAGCAAAAAAATAATAATCCACAACATTGTTCAGGCTAGAGAACCTTTTGCATATCGCCAAAAAGGTTTTTTTAGATCGACAATAGGATTTGCAAATGATATTTTTAATTTCAGAATTAAAAATTTAACCAAAAGAACCCGTGTTATTTTAGGCCTGATGAAAGACCCCTATAATACGTTTAATTGGCTTATAGCTACTATAAAAAAGAATAAAGTAAAACTTTCGGTTTTCTTTTTATTGGGTGAAGCAACCGTTTTTGAAGAAAGCCTTAATACAAATCGAAAAAAATTCAGAATGCTTATAAAATTTATTTCTGATTATAAAGAAGTGGGGCTTGTATTTTCATTTGCATCTTTAAAAGATAATGAACTTCAAAAGAAGGAGAAACTGCAAATGGAAGATATTACAAACCGAAGTCTCAAAAGTTCTATAAATGATCAATATTTGGTAAATCTTCCAGATATTTATCGCAATCTTGTAGAGATTGAAATTGAAAACGATTTTACAATGTTCTACGACAAAATCGTAGGGTTTAGAGCAGGAACATGTACCCCTTTTTTGTTTTATGATCTGGATTATGAAATTAAAACCCCGTTAAAAATCCATCCGGTATCAATTACTACAAACGCTTTTAAAGGAAAAAACACAGACGAAATTAATAAAACAGTTGATGAGGTGTTAGCTTCTGTTGAAAAGGTTAATGGTACGTTTACAATTCTTTTCAGTAATAAAGATTTTTACGCTTCAGAAGAAAATAAAATTTGGAGAACTTTGTTTTCAGAAAAACTGCAACAATATGAATAGAGAAGCTATTTCTCATGTTTTTTTTGATTTGGACCATACCTTATGGGATTTTGACAAGAACTCTATGCTTGCATTTCGCCGTGTTTTTAAAAAACATAATATCAATATAGAAATCGAAGACTTTTTAAATGTTTACGAGCCTATTAATTTGAATTATTGGAAGCTTTTTCGCGAAGAAAAAGTAAATAAGGAACAACTGCGCCGTGGAAGGCTAACCGACGCTTTTGAAGCTTTCAAAATAAAATACACAATACCCACCATAGATCTTTTAGCCGAATCGTATATTGATGAACTTCCCGGTGATAACCATTTGTTTGAAGGAGCTTTGGATATTTTGGAATACCTTTCTAAAAGATATACGCTGCATATTATCACCAATGGATTTCAAGAAGTACAATATATAAAGCTTAAAAAAAGTGGTATTCATGATTTTTTTAAAACAATAACCACTTCAGAAGAAGTAGGGTTAAAGAAACCTAATCCTGTTATATTTATAAGGGCACTTGAAAAAGCAAAAACTACCGAGCATAACAGTATCATGATTGGCGATAGTTTTGAAGCCGACATTATGGGAGCAGAAGCTGTTGGAATGAAAACCTTGTTTTATAATTACCGTAATGACGAAGTGCCTGATAATTATAATGTTGTAAAAAAATTATCTGAAATTAAAAACCACCTTTAGTAATATTTCGTTTATAGTAAGCGTTACTTAAGTACAATCCCCCAAAAATGAAAAAAAATTTAACATATCCTTTTCTGGGTGTTTTTATATTGCTCTTCTTGGGTGCCTGCGTAAAAGATACCGATTTTAATAATTTAGATGAAATTCAACTCACCCCTGTGGTTGAGCTTGATCTTATCTATTTTAATCTATCGGCTCAAGATTTTTTTGATGAAAATACGTCGAATCCTATATTAACCGTAAGGGATACTACGGCAATTAGATTTTTAGATGATTCACAAATACAAGAAAGCTTGAAAAGAGCCGATTTTTATTTCAGATTTACCAATTTTATACCGAGAGAATTTATTGCCGATTTTCAGTTCTTAAGCGAATCAAATGATACTACCTATACAACGCAAACTCTTGTAACACAGGGAAGCCCCCAAGCACCTGTGGTTACAGAATTTGAGCAAGTTGTTGAAGGAGATGATGTTTTGCTGCTTACCCAAGCTTCAAAAGTTGTGGTTTCGGTGACCATTCCTTCTTCTGATGCAACCTTAGAAGGAGACCTTAATTTAAAATCAAAAACCACATACTACCTGGAATTATAATACCATGCAAAACCTACTTACATGTCTTATTTCCCTTTGGGTAGTAACTTCTATTGCCCAAAATAAACAAATACTTTATGGCTTTGAAGAAGTTCCCCAATCCTTATTGTTAAATCCAGGCTCCAAAGTAAAACAAGATATTCACTTTGGGATTCCTTTTTTCTCACAGATACATTTAAATATAGGTTCTTCAGGGATTTCAGCGTATGATATTTTTGGAAAATCTGATGTCGATATCACTACAAGAATTCGAAATAAGATATTTGAATTAAAAAACACAGATTTTTTTACAGTCACTCAACAATTAGAAATCATCAATTTTGGCTGGCGGAATAGAAAGGAAGTTTATTTCTCAGGAGGTATTTATCAAGAATTTGATTTTATTACGTATTATCCCAGGGACCTTGCCATTCTCGCTTGGGAAGGCAATAGGGATTATTTGGACTATGAATTCGATCTTGGCGAAATTAGTGCCACAGGTGATCTTATGACCGTTTATCATTTTGGCGTAAATAAACAATTTGGAAAAAAACTAACTCTTGGAATACGAGCAAAATTATATTCAAGTATACTCAGTTTTAGAAGTACAAACAATAGTGGCTCGTTTGTTACACGTTTAGGTGATGAGAATAGTGAAAATATATACGAGCATACCGTGCAAAATGCAAATTTAACCGTAGAGACTTCAGGTTATGCATCTTTAAGGGATTCAAATGGAGGCGGAGTTGCAAGTGAAATCTTAGGACGTGCTTTTTTTGGGGGAAATATTGGTGTTGGAGTTGATATAGGAGGAACCTATGATATTACACGAAACCTTTCAGTAAGTGCAAGTATTTTAGATTTCGGTGCAATTTTTCACAGTAATGATGTGGAAACATATCATGCCACCGGCACGTATACCTTAGATGGAATTGAATTATTGTTTCCGCCTTTAAGTGCGGGAGAGGAAACATTTCCTTATTATGACGATTTGGTGGATGAAATTGAACGTGAACTTCCCATAGATACCCTTACTACTTCATATTCGCAACTGCGCCCACTTAAAATAAATGCAGGATTAAAATATAGTTTTGGAAAACTATTGGGAAACAGTGGGGTTTGTGATTGTTTAAATCCAGGGGGGAGTGATGATTTGAGTCAGGCAGTTGGGCTTCAATTTTATAGTATCTACAGACCGAAAGGTCCTCAAATGGCGGGCACATTTTTTTATTATAGAAGAATAGCTGAGTTTCTTTCAGCAAAAGCTACGTATACTGTAGATCCCTATTCAAATTCAAATGTAGGTTTGGGTTTGGCGACAGATATTGGAAGATTTAATTTTTATATTGCGGCAGATAATCTCTTGAGGTACGGAAACCTTGCAAAAGCAAAAAGTGTATCTTTACAATTAGGTTTCAACATAAAAATTGACAGGCAATGAAGTATATTATAATACTTTTCTTTTTAATAATTTCTATAAAAGTATATCCTCAAAAATCAATTAATGAGTATACTTATGTGGTTGTCCCAGATAAGTTTGAATTCTTAAAAGAAAAAGACAAATATCAATTGAATTCTCTTACTGAGTTTTTATTTAATAAATATGGTTTTAACGCATATTTAGGCTCTGAAGTTCCAAAATTAAATATTTGTGATGGCTTGTATGCCGATGTTTTAAATGACTGGGCACTAATGACCACTAGAGTTTTGGTTGTTCTAAGAGATTGTAATGGAAATGAAATATTCAGGAGCAAAGAAGGTGTTAGCAGAGAAAAAGCATCAAAAGTAGCTTATCAATTATCTCTAAGAGAGGCTTTTGAAAGTATACAGCAATTAAATGTTATTCAAAAAAAACCTACAGTTAATCAAACTCTTGAAGTTTCAACTACACCACAAAAAGTAACTTCGGAAGTAAAAAAAGTTGAAGTAAAAGCGCCAGTTAAAACAGAAGCTATTCCAGTTTCAAAAACAGTGTCAGTTTCAAAAGAAGAAACAAAAGTTGATAAAAATATATCGCTGCAAAATCTTCCAAAAAGCAAATTTTCATATTATAGCAATAATGGAAAAAGCTATTTACTTCGGAAAGATGCTAACGGGTATTTTTTATATGAAGAATCTACAACTACAGAAGGGGAATTAACTTTAAAAGGGAGTATAAAAATAACGGAATCGGAAATTTATTTTGAAGACAATAATGGTATTAGATCTGATGCTCTTTTTGATACTTCTGAAAATTTAGTATTGTTTGTTGATAATAAGGCTACAACCTTTATACCTGTTCGCTAATAATCGTATTTTTCCTTCCAAAGGGTTTTTAAATACAGTTTTAAATTATTCTCTTTCGGATTTTTCCCAGGTTTATATAATGTTGTACCCTTAATTTCTTTAGGAAGAAACTCATGAGGCACAAAATTTCCTTCATAATTATGGGCGTATTCATAGTCTTTTCCGTAGCCTAATTCCTTCATTAATTTTGTAGGCGCATTTCTAATAGAAAGAGGCACCGATAAATCGCCAGTTTGTTTTACCAATTGCTGTGCTTTATTAATGGCCTCATACGAGGCATTACTTTTTGGTGATGTTGCGAGATAAATAGTGCACTGACTTAATATAATACGCGCTTCCGGATAGCCAATGGTATTCACCGCTTGAAATGTATTATTAGCAAGTACCAAAGCAGTTGGGTTTGCATTCCCAATATCTTCAGACGCCAAAATAACCAATCGCCGTGCAATAAACTTAATATCTTCGCCACCCTCAATCATTCTTGCGAGCCAATATACTGCTGCATTTGGATCACTTCCTCGTATTGATTTTATAAATGCTGAAACGATATCGTAATGTTGTTCGCCGGTTTTGTCATACAAAACTGTGTTTTTCTGAACTTTTGTCTTTACCATTTCATTTGTAATAGTAACACTCTCTGAATTTTCTGAAAGAACGACAATTTCAAGTATGTTTAGAAGTTTGCGGGCATCTCCTCCCGAAAGCCGGATAATAGCTTCTGTTTCCTGAAGGTTTACCTTTATTTTAGACAGAACACTGTCTTTTTCTAAAGCGCGCTTTAAAAGCGCTTCTAAATCACTCCTACTAAAAGATTCTAGAACATAAACCTGACAGCGAGATAATAATGCGGGAATAACTTCAAAACTTGGGTTTTCAGTAGTAGCACCAATTAATGTGATCCATCCTTTTTCAACAGCACCTAATAAAGAATCTTGCTGCGATTTACTAAAACGGTGTATTTCATCAATAAACAGAATAGGGTTTTTGGTTGAAAAAAGGGTGTCGCTTTTCTTTGCTTTTTCAATTACTTGCCTTATTGCAGCAACACCGCTGTCTATTGCGCTAAGGGAGTAAAAAGGTCTTTGTGACTGTTCGGCTATAATTGTTGCCAAGGTTGTTTTTCCAGTTCCGGGTGGTCCCCACAATATCATGGAAGATAAAACTCCAGATTTTAGTTGGGAAGTTATTGCGCCATTAGTACCTACCAAATGTTGCTGGCTTAAATAGGCTTCAAGAGTTTTAGGCCGAATACGTTCTGCAAGGGGTGTGCTCATATATTACAAAATTACAATATTTAAAGCTGCTGGTATACTGACAATTTATCATAAATTTGAGTTTAGGATTGTTTTTTGAATGTAAAAATATATGTCAAACAAAAAGGAACTTTATTTCTCATTAGATGTTATAGTCTATCCCTTATTAATGGTTTTTGCGCTATGGCTGGTTTATTGGGCTGAAATTAGATTTGGATGGGATTTTAATTTTTTAGGTGTACTTCCTCGTAAAGTTGAAGGTCTTAAGGGAATTGTGTTTTCTCCGTTTATTCACGGTAGCTTAAAACATCTTTTTAATAATTCAATCCCATTGTTGGTGCTCACTACAGCATTATTTTATTTTTATCGGGATATAAGATGGAAGGTCCTTATTTTTGGCCTTTTGATTACCGGAATAAGTACATGGGTAATTGGAAGACCCGCATACCACATAGGCGCAAGTGGAGTTGTCTACATGTTGGCTGCATTTCTATTTTTTAAAGGAATATTTTCAAAACAATATCAACTTACTGCCTTGTCATTGGTAGTGGTTTTTCTTTACGGCGGGTTAATTTGGTATGTAATGCCTGGAGATCCAACAATTTCTTGGGAAGGGCATTTATCAGGATTTGCGGTAGGCTTTCTTTTTGCTTTCTTTTTTCGGGGAAATGCTATTGCCGAAAAAAAATATGAATGGGAGAAAGATGATTACAATCCCGAAGAAGATGTTTTTTTACAGCATTTTGATGATGATGGAAACTTTATTGAAAAGCCCAAACCTGAACCAGCACCTGAAGAGTTAAACGATCTAACTTCTAAAAATTTTAAGTTTGTTTATACTTTAAAAAAAGATTCAGATAAGGATCCCGATACTTTATAGACTTCTTTGTCTAACGATTTCATATAAAAAAGCTCCGCACGCTACAGAAACATTTAAGGAATTTATTTCACCTAATACGGGTAAAGATGCTTTTTCATTTACCATATTAAGAATAGATCTTGTGATACCTTTTCCTTCAGATCCCATAATAAGAGCAATAGGCTTCTTTAAATCTACATCATAAATACTTTTTTCAGCTTTTTCAGTTGCTGCAACTGTTGTAACTCCCGATCCTTGTAGATAGAAAATAGCATCTTTAATATGATCTACTTTACAAATAGGTATTTTAAATATAGCTCCTGCAGAAGTTTTAACGGTGTCACCTGTAACAGGTGCTCCTCCTTTTTTCTGAATTATAATAGCGTCAACACCTGTACATTCAGCGGTACGGATTATTGCCCCAAAATTTCGTACATCACTAATTTGATCCAATATTATAAAAAGGGGGTTTTCTTTATTTTGAATGGTGGTTTCCACGATCTCTTCCATAGAGAAAAAAGAAATAGGGGAGGTGATTGCCACAATTCCCTGATGATTTCCGTGAGTAAGCCTGTTTAATTTTTCAATAGGAACTTCGGCAACAGAGGTGTTTAATTTTGACAGTAACTTGTTTATTTCCTCAATTTTTGGGTTGTTATTATCTTTCTGTATGTATACTTTATCGATATCAACATTTGCTTTTATAGCTTCAAGAATTGGATAGATTCCAAAAATTAAATCTGAGTTTTTCATACAAAAATTCCTTTGTTGTTTTAATTAATCTTCCAAAGGTACATATTCTAGCCGCTATTTTATTATACATATTTAAAATGTATATAATAAAAAAGGTCGCCTAAAATAGGCGACCTGATTAAAATTTTGAAAGAAGGGTTAATTACTCTGGAGTAACTAAGTTACCCTCCATATCATAAACTGTATAACTTCCATTTTCAACAACTAAAGTAGCAGCTAATGTCAATCCTGGACCATTTCCTGGAGGTGCACTAACTGGGCTATCTGAGTTATATACATTTGCATAGGATACTGTAGCCACAAACAAACCTGGTTGAGCTATTGTTAATGAATAAGGTATATCAAAAGGAGCTAATGGTTCTTCTTCAGTAGTAACACTGTAAAGATCGGTCATCAGTTCATAAGTACCATCAGCAAGAACACCACCATCTTCAAGGATTTCTGGACAGTCTGCTGTTCCTAGTAAATAACTTTGAGATGGATATGAGATTAAATCAAAATCTACAACATCACAAAGATGTTCGTCTATTTCATCTAATTCACCATCACCATCTAGAAATTGATAGGTTACATCTGTATCCCAATCCATTAAAAGGAAAAGGGTTTGTGATGTAGAGTTTTGAATATTAACTGTAAATTCAATTTCTCCACCATTTACCAAAGCATTACCATTTTGGCCTTGTACAATTCTGAAAGTAGCTGTATCTCCTTGATCAGCAAATATATCAAGCGGAGCAGAAATTGATACCTCAAAAGAAGTAGTACCCGCTGGGATAGTTCCTTGATATCCCGCTGGTCCAATTTCACTTTCGCCAAGTTCACCAATAGAAAATGCATAATCTTCTACAGTAGCCGATCCTCCAGTTTGTTCGATTTTAAAATCTACAGGATCTCCTATAGCACGGCTCAAGTTTACTGTAAAAGTGGCAGGGTCACCATCTTCCTCAATATTTAATGTATTAACACTTGATGTGATAACCGGCTTGTTAGCATCAGGATAACTTTGTTCGTCTTCCATACAACTAGCTGTAACCGCTAATATTGCAGTGCAATAGAGAATATATTTATATTTAAAAATATTTTTCATTTTTTTGTTTTTTAAAATTAAAGTCTAGTGTATGTAGATGTGTAAGCTCTATCTCCAGATCCAAATGTAACTGTATATGTAACTGTTATAGTGCCAGTATCTTGGTCAATGCTTCCTGATCCAAAAACTAAATTAGAATAATATCCACCTAGATTTTGTTCTGGAACAGTAATCTCTCCACAAATAACACTAAAGTTATAACCATCATAATTTGCAGGAGGAACTAGAGATCCACTAGCTGCACCAACTCCAAATGAACCAACTGTTCTAGTACGAAAATTATTAACACTTGTAAGTGCAATGTTTTCTACTTGATTATTTACAAGATTACCATTAGATAATTGTACGGTTGTAACTTGGTAATCATATAGGTGAGCATCAGCTTGGCATCCTACAAAAGTAACAACCAATTGGTTGTTTTGTGCTGCGATTAATGCACCATCATTTTGTACAGATACAAGATCTAAAATTAATGTTGTGGGACTTGTTAAATTAAAATTCCCAGTATTTATTAAAATATCGATAGTTGCAAAATCTGAGTTTGCTGGAATTGTTACAGTTCCAGGAGTATTTACAAAATCAAACTCTACTCCAGCAGTTGCTGTAGATTCAGAACTTACTTGATATGTAAGAACTAAATCGGTATCTGCAGGCGTACCATCTTGTCCGCCAATTAAGTCTACTTTATAACTAGCTGGAATTGCTCCAAGGTCTTGAAAGTAACTTTCACTTGCTGCTTTTGTTTTAAAGCCAACCACATAAGGGGTATTGGCTACAGCGTCTAATGTTTTATCTTCATCATCAACTAGACAAGAAACACTTGTTAAAGATGCGATAAGAACTATTAATAAAATTTTTAAATTTTTCATATTTTCCATATTAATTTTGAGTTGCATCCCAGAAAATATAGGTGTCAAATGCTGTTGCACTTTCCTGTGGAGGAACATTTGCAGCATTTGCTATAGATTCACTTGAAGGATATAATAATCTATTAGGTTTGTTTGGTCTTTGTGCATTAATTGCAAGTGGAATTTCAGGGAAACCAGTTCTTGTATATTCAATCCAAGATTCAATTGCATTAATTCCATTGGTTGCAATCCATTTTTGAGTCATAATAGCCTCAATTTTATTAGCTGATCCATCCCAACCTACTTCATTTACACCATTACTGTTGGCAATATAGTTTTCAATTTGATCTGAAGTAAAGAAAGGCTCGTTCGTTGCAGGATTAGTGAAAATTCTAAAAGATTTTCTGATACCTTCTTGGAATAATGCTTTACCATTTCCACTTATATATCCTCTAAATGCTGCTTCAGACTGCATAAATAAACTTTCTGCAGCTGTCATTATATAACCATCTTGTGTATCATCAAATATAAGACCTGTACCTAAAGCTGAAATATTAGCAGGGATTGCAGGATCATTACTATCAATACCTTGTTCTACACCTATTACAGTACCACTAACTGGTAAGTATATGGCATTTAATCTAGGATCTGTAATACCTGGAACAAGTGTACCGTTTAAATACTCAACAGCGTATTTTGATGCTCTAACAAATCTATTAGATGTAGTTTGAGTTCCATCAACATTAAAACCATAAGTTCCATAAAATGGATTTTGACGTCCACTATCATTAGCATAGCCTGGATTAATAGTAACATTAGTAGTTACAAAATTTTGCTCTAATGCTGCAAATTGCTCATTAAGATATGTGGCAGTTGCTCCATCAGTTTCAGCTTTAGTTGATTCTCTTAATAGAATTCTCAACTTAAGTGTATTAGCAAACTTCTTCCAGCTATCCATATTCCCTCCATAAATAACATCTTCAGAACCTACAGGTATAGTAGAAGCGGTATTGTTATCAATAAGCTCAATTGCCTCATCTATCTCAACAATTAATTGTCTGTAGATTGCCATATCATCATCATATGCAGGGGTTAAATTATCACCACCTTGAAATGCTTCACTATAAGGAGCATCTCCATATAGATCTACGATGTATTGCATATAGAATGATTTCATAACCTTTGCAATAGCTTTGTGATTTTCATAATCTTCAAACCTACTATCAATAATAGCTTGGAAATTAGCAGCTCTAATATATAAGTTATCCCATATATTATTATAGAAAGTACTTGTAATAATTAATTGATACTCTTCATTGAATCCACCTGTAAAGGCGTTAACATTCGCAGACCAATTGTTCATGAAAACATTTCCTAATTGGTTCATGGTAACTGCCTGGGTAGAGTATGTTCTAGTTTCAGCTCCTGCTAAAATTAAGTCAGGAGTTACTTGATCTGCCGTAGGGTCGTTTTTTGGATCGTTAATGTCCAAATAATCACTACAGGAAAATAAAAGTGTCGCTGTAGCTACGGTTAATAAATATTTATATGCTTTTTTCATATTGTTTTTTTTTAAAAAGTTGCATTAATGTTAAAACCAAAAGATCTTGTTACAGGGTATTGGTTAATAGAAGCTAAGCCTTGGCCGTTTCCTGTTGTGTTAGAAGTTTCAGGGTCATTGTAACTTCTGTTTTCTTTTGGAAGTACTGTAAATGGATTTCTTGCATTTACACCAACTGTAAATGTTTGTACACCTGTACTTTGTAAAAACTTACTTGGTACAGTGTAGCTTAATGCTAATTCTCTTACTTTAAAGGCAGTAGCGTCTAAAACAAAGTTTTCAGTTACTGTATAATAATCGTTTGAGAAATAGTTTAAGAAATTTGAATACGAAGTTCCACCAGTAATAATTGAATTATTTGCTTCAAATACACCTGGAGAAGTTTCAATTGCTGAGTTAGGATAAATAAAACCACTTCTTCCGTTTTCAGCAGATTCGATTAAGTGACCACTCCAAGCTAACCATGATTTAGAACCAGACCAGAATTGGTGACCAGTTCTATAATCCATTACTGCTGAAAGTCTAAAACCTTTATAGGTAATTGACGAATTTACTCCTACGATATAATCAGGATTACTTTTTCCTAAAATTTGTAAATCTGTAGATACCCTTGGAGTTCCTGTAGTAGGATCGATTAATACTCTTCCTTCAGGATCTCTTAGATAGGCAGTTCCTTTTATAGTAGGAAATTCTTCACCAACTACTGCAAATACACCTACTGGGTTTGCGTTGTTTGGGAAAGATTGTAAAGCCAATTCATCAGCATCATCACTAATTTTGATTACTGTAGTTTCGTTTGTTGAATATGAAAGTCTAGCTTCCCATCTTAAACCACTTGGGTCATCAGACCAAATTGGTTTTACACCTAAATCTATTTCAAAACCTTTTGTTTCAGTTTCACCAATGTTAACACGAGAAGAAACTACACCTGAAGCGTATGAAGCACTTGTGTTAGCAATTTGATTTGTATTGCTTGAGAAATAGTAAGACCCATCTAGTGTCAATCTATCTTTAAACATACCAAGGTTTATGTTAAACTCCTTAGAATTAATAAATTCTGGTTCTAACAATGGATTAGTAATTGTTGTGTTTTGTAGAAAAGAGTTAAGAGATCCGTATGGGAAATTTGCACCTTGACTATATGTTGGTACAACATCATAAGCACCAATACTACCATCATTACCAACTTTTATAACACTTGCTGAAAGTTTCGCGTAATTTAAAATGTCACCTTTAAGTTCTGGGAAAGCTTTTGTTGGAATGAATGAAAGTCCAACTCCAGGATAGAAGAAAGAACGTTGTGATTCATCTAATACAGAAGTCCAGTCATTTCTACCAGTAGCATTTAAGAATAAAAAGTCTTTATATCCAAAATCAAGATTCGCAAAAACACCCATTCTTCTAGAACGAATAATTTGATTACTTGTACGTGGAGTACCCGTAATGTTATCAATGTTATAGAATCCTTGAATTGTCAAATTATCACCTCCTACAGTTGATTGGTTAAACAATGCATCCTGTAAGTTGTGTCCTACGTTTGCTTTGAAAGTGAAATCATCTCCAATAGTGTAGTTGAAATTCACAAGCAAGTCACCGTAAAAATTTCTTTGTGTATCTGCATATGAATCAAAACTTGATTGTGTTGTAAAATCACCACCACCAACATTTATATTGTCAACATAACCATTAACATATGATAATCCACTTCGTTGTCTTGTTCTAATGTTAGCTGTATAGCTTACGTCGATATTATCATTAATATCATACCCAAGATTTACAATACCTGTAAAAATATCAAATCTGTCTTGAGCTCTTTCATTATTTCTAATCCAATAAGGACTTCTGTAATAAGAGGTCCAGTGGGTAGCCATATTTCCAGAATCAAATTCTTCAACAGGAATGTTTGTAGCTGTTTGAAGTAATTCAAGATATAATGTACCAGTAGACTGTTGTGTCTTACTTGTAATATAAGTAGCGTTACCTTCTAAAGTCCAGTTACCTATTTTTTTACCACCTTTAAAGTTAAAAGTGTTTCTGTTTGCCTCGTCATTTTTAATAACGAATTCTGTACTAACTTTATTTGCAGATAAGAACACATAACCGTCATCTAAGTTACCTGCAGATAAGCTTACAGTATTTTGAAAAGTAGTTCCTGTTTGGAAAAACTCTTTAATGTTATCATCTATTGGACTGTATGGGAAGTAACGGTAAGTACCATCTTCTTGTGGAAGACCTACTGGCACTATTTGCCCGTCGAATTCTGGTCCCCAACCTCCGTTTTCATAAGAAACGTGAGTTCCATTCCAACCTTGTCCATATCTGGTTTGTCTTTGAGGAATATATGCAATATCCTCAAAAGATGTGGAAGAGTTTACTTGAACTGAAAATTTATCACCTTCAGCACCTTTTTTAGTTGTAACAATAAATACCCCGTTAGAACCATCGGAACCATAAAGGGCTGCACCATTTGCACCTTTGATTACGTTTACAGATTCAATTAAGTTAGGGTCAATGTTTGCAAGAATTTGAGAAGTTGAAATAACTCCGTCAATTACAATCAATGCTTGGTTGTTACCAGTAAGCGATCTGTTACCACGAAGTACAATACGTGTACTTTGATTTACACCACTATTAGTAGTGTTAATCTGCAGACCAGAAACCTTTCCAGATAACCCTTGTACCAAGTTGGGGTTGTTAGCCTGAGTTAATTCCTCAGATTTAACAACTTGGTAGGCGGTGGTAATCTCGTCAGTTTTTCTTTTAATACCCATAACTGTAACAATTACTTCGTCAAGTACAGCAGCATCTTCTTGCATGCTTAAATTCATTGTACTGGTTGATGCGGTTACGGGTTGTTCTACCTTCACGTAACCAAGGTAACTAAACACAAGTGTTTGACCTGCACTAGCCTGTAGGGAGTAATTCCCATCGAAATCAGACTGCGTTCCGGTACTTGTACCTTTTACAATAATATTAACTCCTGGCAACGGCAGACCACTATTGTCTGACACCGTACCGGAGATTGTTTTTTCTTGTGCGAACGTGAGTTGCACTACTAACGCTAATAAAAGCGTTAAAATTCCACTAAACTTTGTTCTCATTTTATAATTTATTTGAATTAGCCAATGCCAAAAATCACAATAAAAAGTTAATTACACAACTTTTTTCACTTAAAATTTGGTTTTTTTTTTTAATATACTGTTAAGCTATTGTTAGGTTATTCTAAAACTTAGAAGATAGACTTAGGTGTATTTTGGTGTTTGAAAAATTAAAGTGTTGATTGCCAGTAACGCCATTTGCAATATTAAGCCTTAATATTCCAGCTGCACTTTTGAGTCCTATTCCAAAACCTACACTATAAAGTTGCTCTTTTAATGTTAAGATATTGTTTTCAAAGTATGCAAGATCAATAATACTGTGAATATAAAGATTTGGATTTACAATATAGCGATATTCAGTATTTATTACTGAAAATAAGGAACTGTCAATACTGTTTTCATCAAACCCTCTAATGCTGTTAATTCCTCCAAACCGAAACAGCTCATTTGTTAAAAAAGTGTCTGTAAATAGTATACTGGTTTCGTTTTGCAGAAATATAGAATTTCTATTGTTAAGATTAAAAATGTTATTTGCAATTATTGAAAACCGTATTTGATTTTCCTTACTACCTTTTGAATCCCGTTTTCCTATCTCAGTTTCTAAGGATCCCATAGTTTTAATAGGGAAAAGATTAATATTTTGTGTTTTTTGATAAGAAAGTCCAGACGTTAAAAATTTTGATGTATAGTCTTCTACTGAAATACCGGCAATTGCTTCATCGAGTAAATTATTTGACTCATAACCCTTATAACCTAAATAGGTGTTTGCCCTAGGGCTTATTTGATATGTTAACTTTGCTTGTTGTTCTGAAGTTACAAAAGTGCTGTCTCTTTTAAAAATTTTAAGTTCCAGCCCCATCCCAAAAGGAGATTTAAAAAGATAGGGTAGTCTGGCCGCTACATTAAAGCTTAGCTGTTCATTGCCATCAGATTTGTAGTTAATGGATAATTGTTCTCCATGATTTAAATTGTTGTTGAGTTCCAGATTAAGGTAGCCGTTAAATTTTATCTTTTGAGTTTTCTCATCTGTTGCAAAACCAAGTATTCCATCAAAAAGATTGTTGTTCTGTTTTTCGAGATAAAAATAAACGATAGTAGAATCTTTTCTGAATAAAGCCTCAGGTGGTTTTATTGAAGTTGCAAAGCCCAAACTGTTTAAAACTTCATTTTGGGTGTTTAATTTAGTTTTATTAAAAAGATTTCCTTTTTTTATTCCGGCATAATATTTCAAAAATGACTTAGGGAATTTTTCATATCCTTTAACCGTAATTGAATCAATAATTCTTTGATTTCCATTTTCTATATTTAAGGACGCTTTTAATGTAAGATCATTCTCTTTTGAAATTTCATTGAGCTTTGTACGTGCAAAAGCATTTCCCTTTTGAGTTTTAAAAGCATTTAATTTCTGAAGTGACCTTTCAATGGTCATAAAAGGAAGTGTAAAATATTCTGAAGTAACTTCAGGTGAAATTTGTGACAATTCTTTTTTACTGAAATCTGCTTCGTCGTAATACACTTTAATAGATGTATAGCGATTGCCTAAATGGAAGTTGGCTGTATAGGTGCTATCATTTTTTTTATCAAAATATATCAACTCACTTTCAATAAAGCCCAAACGCTGTAATAAAGGGGAAACGCCATCTACTTCTTCTTTTAATGAGCGGTAGTTCTTGAATTTTTCTTGTAATTGTAATGAATCTATTAAGGATTGGTCTTTTTCCTCCTCTGCTTTGACAGATAGGTACAATTCCTGTCCTTTAACTTCAGTAGATAAAGCACTGTATATATTAAGGTATAAAAAAAGGTAAAATATATATTTCAAAAAGTTAGGATTAGATACGTTGTAAAACTAACGTTTCAATAGGGTTTTTAATATTCTAATATTAAAATATTGAAACTTAGTTGAAAATTAATTTATTATGGTATGATAGTTCAGTTTTTATTTCTATTTTTGCATTCCCTTAAAAAAGGGTAATTATATTTAATTAATATTTTATATGCCAACAATTTCACAATTAGTACGAAAAGGAAGAGCCAAAATAACCAAGAAGAGTAAATCGGCTGCTTTAGATTCGTGTCCTCAAAGACGAGGTGTGTGTACGCGTGTATATACTACTACGCCTAAAAAACCTAACTCTGCAATGCGTAAAGTTGCAAGGGTAAGGTTAACAAATGGTAAAGAAGTAAACGCATACATCCCTGGTGAAGGTCACAATTTACAAGAGCACTCGATAGTATTGGTTAGAGGTGGAAGGGTAAAAGATTTGCCAGGAGTTAGATATCACATCGTTCGTGGAGCTTTGGACACCGCAGGTGTTGAGGGTAGAACACAACGTAGATCTAAGTACGGTGCAAAACGCCCTAAGAAGTAAAACAGAGTTAGAAGTTAGAAGTTAGAAGTTAGAAATTTGAAACACAACCAATAACAAATAACTTAATAACCAATAACAATTAACTTTAAAAAGAAGACATGAGAAAAAGACAGGCCAAAAAAAGACCACTTTTACCAGATCCTAGGTTTAACGACCAGTTGGTTACGCGTTTTGTAAACAACATGATGTGGGATGGAAAAAAGTCGGTGGCTTTTAAAGTATTTTACGATGCGATGGACATTGTAGAAGAGAAAAAAACAGATGATGAAAAAACGGCTTTAGAGATCTGGAAAGATGCTCTTTCAAATGTGATGCCGCACGTAGAAGTTCGAAGCCGTAGAGTAGGTGGGGCAACCTTCCAAATCCCAATGCAAATTCGTGCTGACAGAAAAATTTCAACAGCTATGAAATGGCTTATAGGCTACTCTCGTAAGAGAAATGAAAAGTCTATGGCGCAAAAATTAGCTGGTGAAGTATTGGCTGCTGCAAAAGAAGAAGGAGCTGCTGTTAAAAAGCGTACGGATACACACAAAATGGCCGAAGCAAACAAAGCATTCTCACATTTCAGATTCTAAAAAATGGCACAGAGAGATTTAAAATTCACAAGAAATATAGGTATTGCTGCGCATATTGATGCCGGTAAAACCACTACTACTGAAAGAATATTGTTTTATACCGGTGTAAGTCATAAAATTGGTGAAGTACATGATGGTGCAGCAACTATGGACTGGATGGAGCAAGAGCAGGAAAGAGGTATTACCATTACTTCTGCTGCTACTACTTGTTCTTGGAAATTCCCAATGGAAAATGCAGAACCTACTGAAGATACAAAAGATTATCACTTTAACATTATCGATACGCCTGGTCACGTTGATTTTACCGTAGAGGTAAATCGTTCTTTACGTGTATTGGACGGATTGGTTTTCTTGTTTAGTGCAGTTGATGGTGTTGAACCACAATCTGAAACTAACTGGAGACTTGCCGATAATTATAACGTGCCAAGAATTGGATTTGTAAATAAAATGGACCGTCAAGGGTCTAATTTTATGATGGTTTGTCAGCAAGTGAAAGATATGTTGAAGTCAAATGCAGTGCCAATTGTTTTAAATATTGGTGATGAAGGTGATTTCAAAGGAATTGTTGATTTGGTGAAGAACCGTGCTGTAATTTGGCATGAAGATTCTTTCGGAGCTACATTTGATGTAGTTGCCATTCCTGAGGATATGAAGGAAGAAGCAAGAAAATATCGTGGCCTTCTTATTGAAGAAGTAGCTGCATACGATGAAAACTTGCTTGAAAAATATATGGAAGATGAAGATTCTATTACTGAAGATGAAGTGCATGCTGCACTTCGTGCTGCTGTAATGGATATGTCCATTATTCCAATGATCTGCGGATCGGCATTTAAAAACAAAGGAGTTCAATTCTTATTGGATGCAGTTTGTCGTTACTTGCCTTCTCCTGTAGATAAAGAAGGTATTATTGGGGTTAATCCTGATACTGAAAAAGAAGAATTACGTAAGCCTGATGTAACAGCACCTTTCGCTGCATTGGCATTTAAGATCGCTACCGATCCTTTTGTAGGACGTTTGGCATTCTTCCGTGTCTATTCTGGTCGTTTAGATGCAGGTTCTTATATCTTGAACAATCGTTCAGGTAAAAAGGAACGTATTTCGCGTATCTATCAAATGCACTCTAATAAGCAAAATGCAATCGATTATATCGAAGCAGGAGATATTGGAGCAGCAGTTGGTTTTAAAGATATTAAAACGGGTGATACAATGACCGATGAGAAACACCCAATCGTTTTGGAAAGTATGAACTTCCCCGATCCGGTAATCGGTATTGCAGTTGAGCCTAAAACAAAGGCCGACGTTGATAAATTGGGTATGGCTTTATCTAAATTAGCTGAAGAAGATCCAACTTTTACCGTACGTACCGATGAAGCTTCAGGACAGACTATTATTTCTGGAATGGGTGAGCTTCACTTAGATATTATTGTAGACAGATTAAGACGTGAGTTCAAGGTTGAAGTAAATCAAGGACAACCACAAGTTGAATACAAAGAGGCTGTTACAAAAACTGCAGATCATAGAGAAGTTTACAAAAAACAATCAGGTGGTCGTGGTAAATTTGCAGATATCGTCTTTACTCTTGAACCGGCTGAAGAAGGAAAAGTAGGTCTTGAGTTTGTAAACTCAATTAAAGGTGGTAACGTTCCTAAGGAATTTATCCCTTCTGTTGAAAAAGGATTTAAACAAGCAATGGTAAATGGACCATTAGCAGGATTTGAAGTAGATAGTATGAAAGTTACTCTTAAGGATGGATCTTTTCACCCTGTAGATTCTGATGCATTATCTTTCGAATTAGCAGCTAAAATGGGCTTTAAAGCTGTAGCTAAACGAGCCGGGGCTGTAATACTTGAACCTATTATGAAACTGGAGGTTTTAACTCCTGAAGAAAATATGGGGGATATCGTAGGTGATTTAAATCGTCGACGTGGTCAGGTAAGTAGTATGGGAGACCGTGCTAGTTCAAAAGTGATTAAAGCTGAAGTGCCACTTTCTGAAATGTTTGGTTATGTAACCACATTAAGAACGTTGTCTTCAGGTAGAGCAACATCAACAATGGAATTTTCACATTATGCAGAAACGCCTTCTAATATTTCAGAAGAAGTAATCACTGCAGCAAGAGGAACCGCTAACGCATAATATTTCAGCAATGAGTCAAAAAATAAGAATAAAACTTAAATCTTACGATCACAATTTAGTGGACAAATCTGCTGAAAAAATCGTAAAAACTGTAAAAAGTACAGGTGCAGTAGTAACTGGTCCAATCCCGTTGCCAACTCACAAAAAAATCTTTACTGTATTACGATCACCACACGTTAACAAGAAGAGTAGAGAACAATTCCAATTAAGTTCATACAAAAGACTTTTGGATATCTACAGTTCTTCTTCAAAAACAATTGATGCTCTAATGAAATTAGAGTTGCCAAGTGGAGTAGAAGTGGAAATCAAAGTTTAGTTGTAAACTTTGATTTACATCCCGAACTTGCTTCGGGATCTAGTAAAGGCATAACATGTCCTGAGCTGTTAGCAAGGGAAAAACGGTAAACAAAATAATATTCAGGGTTGAATTTATTTTGACCCTGTTTTTTTGAAATAAAAAATTCTTTTCCCCGTCCCTATAGGAAGGAATTTTTTTCGCCACCCTTTAGGGAGGGGAAAAGCGAAAAAATTGAAAATAATATAAGTAATTAATAACTAAATAATTAATAAATATGTCTGGGTTAATTGGAAAAAAGATAGGGATGACCAGCATCTTTGACGAGAACGGAAAGAATATGCCGTGTACCGTTATTGAAGCAGGACCCTGTGTTGTCACCCAAGTCAGAACCAAAGAGGTTGACGGGTACGAAGCTCTTCAACTTGGTTTCGATGACAAAAAGACTGCTGTTAAAGCTGCTCAAGGGCATGCCAAAAAAGCAGGAACCGTTGCAAAACGTAAAGTCGTTGAGTTCCAAGATTTTGAAGAAGATTATAAATTAGGTGATACCATTACTGTGGAGCACTTTATCGAAGGAGAATTCGTGGATATCGCGGGAACATCCAAAGGTAAAGGTTTTCAAGGGGTGGTAAAACGCCACGGTTTTGCTGGTGTGGGTCAAGCGACTCACGGTCAACATAACCGTTTAAGAGCTCCAGGTTCTATTGGTGCTGCATCTTATCCTGCAAGAGTATTCAAAGGGATGAAGATGGCTGGCCAAATGGGGAATGTGAGAGTGAATGTTGAAAATTTAAGAGTTTTAAAAGTTGTTCCAGAAAAGAACTTACTTGTTGTAAAAGGATGTATTCCTGGATCTAAAAATTCTTATGTAATTATTCAGAAATAATGAAGGTAGCTGTATTAGATATAAACGGAAAAGACACAGGTAGAAAGGTTGAGCTTTCTAAGGATGTGTTTGGAATTGAGCCTAATAATCATGCTGTTTACCTAGATGTGAAACAATATCTTGCCAATCAAAGACAAGGTACACATAAAGCAAAAGAGCGTGCTGAAATCACTGGTTCAACCAGAAAGATAAAGAAACAAAAAGGAACTGGTACTGCCCGTGCGGGAAGTATCAAATCTGGTATATTTAAAGGTGGTGGTAGAATGTTTGGTCCAAGACCAAGAAGCTACTCTTTTAAATTAAACAAGAACTTAAAGCGTTTGGCAAGAAAATCGGCCTTAACAATGAAGGCAAATAACAAGTCAATTGTTGTGATCGAGGATCTTAACTTTGATGCTCCAAAAACAAAAGATTTTACCGCTGTTTTAAAGACTTTAGGACTTGAAAACAAAAAATCTTTATTTGTGTTGGGAGAGTCAAATAATAATGTATATTTGTCATCGCGCAATTTGAAAGGTACTGAAGTTATAACTAACTCAAACTTAAGTACTTACAAAATAATGAATGCAAACAGTGTAGTGCTGTTTGAAGGTTCTTTGGAAGGAATTGAAACAAACTTAAGTAAATAGAAACGAGATGAGTATCTTAATAAAACCTATTATTACAGAAAAAGCAACTGCAGATGCAGAGCTAAATAACCGTTATGGTTTTGTAGTAAACCCAAAGGCGAATAAGGTAGAGATCAAGAAAGCGGTTGAAGCTGCTTACGGAGTTTCTGTTCTTAAAGTTCGCACAATTAATGTCCGCCCTGATAGGAATACCCGTTTTACAAAAACAGGTGTTCAAACTGGTAAAACAAATGCTATTAAAAAAGCAATTGTACAGGTGGCGGAAGGTGATACAATAGATTTTTACAATAACATCTAAGATTATCTTAGATTTAATTAGACACAAATGTCAGTAAGAAAATTAAAACCTATCACCCCAGGTCAGCGTTTTAGGGTTGTAAATGGTTTTGACGCCATAACAACCGATAAGCCGGAGAAAAGTTTATTAGCTCCGAACAAAAGATCTGGTGGTAGAAACAGTCAAGGAAAAATGACCATGCGCTACATAGGTGGTGGTCATAAAAGAAAATATCGAATTATCGATTTTAAACGTGATAAAGCGGGAGTTCCTGCAACCGTTGCGTCTATAGAATACGATCCTAACCGTACAGCTTTTATCGCTTTATTAAATTACCAAGATGGTGAAAAGCGTTATGTAATTGCACAAAACGGTCTTCAAGTAGGGCAAAATATCGTTTCCGGTGAGCAAACTGCTCCAGAAATTGGAAACACTATGCTTCTTGCAAGTATCCCATTAGGTACCATAATATCTTGTATTGAATTACGTCCCGGTCAAGGAGCTGTTATGGCTCGTAGTGCTGGTGCTTTTGCACAGTTAATGGCGCGTGATGGAAAATACACTACAGTTAAATTGCCATCTGGGGAAACCCGTTTGATTTTGTCTTCTTGTATGGCGACAATTGGTGCTGTTTCAAACAGTGATCACCAATTATTGGTTTCAGGTAAAGCAGGTAGATCAAGATGGTTAGGTAGAAGACCACGTACAAGACCAGTAGTGATGAACCCAGTAGATCACCCAATGGGTGGTGGTGAAGGTAAATCTTCAGGAGGTCATCCACGTTCTAGAAATGGTATTCCTGCAAAAGGATATAGAACCCGTTCTAAAACTAAATCGAGTAATAAATATATTATAGAACGTAGAAAGAAATAAGCTATGGCAAGATCGTTAAAAAAAGGACCTTACGTTCACTACAAGTTAGAGAAGAAAGTTGAACAAAATGTTGAGTCTAATAAAAAGACTGTGATCAAAACTTGGTCACGAGCTTCTATGATTACTCCAGATTTTGTTGGACAAACCATTGCAGTTCATAACGGACGTCAATTTGTTCCGGTATATGTTACTGAAAATATGGTAGGACATAAATTAGGAGAATTTTCACCAACAAGATCATTCCGTGGTCATGCAGGTGCAAAAAATAAAGGAAAAAAATAATAGGCCATGGGAGTTCGTAAAAGAGAAAGAGCAGAGCAAATCAAGGAAGCAAAGAAGACACAATACTTTGCTAAGTTGAATAACTGTCCTACATCACCTAGAAAAATGCGTTTAATGGCGGATTTAATTCGCGGTGAAAAAGTAGACAAAGCGCTTAATATTTTAAAGTTCAGCTCAAAAGAATCGTCAAGACGTTTAGAGAAATTAGTCGTGTCTGCAATTGCAAACTGGCAATCTAAAAACGAAGACGCTTCTGTAGAAGATGCAGATCTTTTTGTAAAAGAAATCCGAGTGGATGGTGGTACAATGTTGAAAAGACTACGTCCAGCACCACAAGGTCGCGCACATAGAATCAGAAAACGTTCCAACCACGTAACACTGGTATTGGGAGCTAACGATAACACACAAAGCAAGTAATTAAATGGGACAGAAGACAAATCCAATCGGGAATCGCTTAGGTATCATTAGAGGATGGGAATCCAACTGGTACGGAGGCAATGACTACGGCGATAAACTTGCCGAAGACGACAAGATTAGAAAATATGTTCACGCTCGTTTAAGTAAAGCAAGTGTGTCTAGAGTAATTATTGAGCGTACGCTTAAACTTGTAACCGTTACTATAACCACTGCCCGTCCCGGTATCATTATCGGAAAAGGTGGTCAGGAAGTAGACAAGTTGAAAGAAGAGCTTAAGAAAATTACAGATAAAGAGGTACAGATCAATATACATGAGATCAAGAGACCAGAATTAGATGCCTTTTTAGTAGGAGCTAGTGTTGCTAGACAAATTGAAAACAGAATTTCATACCGTCGTGCAATAAAAATGGCTATCACTGCTGCAATGCGTATGAACTCAGAAGGAATTAAAATTCAAATCTCAGGTCGATTGAATGGCGCCGAAATGGCACGTTCAGAATCGTATAAAGATGGACGTATTCCTTTGTCAACTTTTAGAGCCGATATTGATTATGCTTTAGTTGAGGCACACACTACCTACGGTAGATTGGGTGTTAAAGTATGGATAATGAAAGGCGAAGTATATGGAAAAAGAGAACTTTCTCCCCTTGTTGGTTTAACCAAAAAAGGAGGAAAAGGTGCACCCGGACGAGGTGGCAATAATAAGCCACGTCGTAGAAAGTAATTTTTTAAATAAAAGAAAATGTTACAACCTAAGAGAACAAAATACCGTAAACAGCAAAAAGGACGTATGAAGGGGAATGCCGGTCGTGGTAATCAACTTGCTTACGGAACCTTTGGTATTAAATCTTTAGATTCAAATTTCTTGACAGCACGTCAAATTGAAGCTGCGCGTATTGCCGCCACACGTTTTATGAAAAGGGAAGGGTCTATCTGGATAATGATATTTCCAGACAAGCCTATCACAAAGAAACCTTTAGAAGTACGTATGGGTAAAGGTAAAGGTGCCGTAGAATATTGGGCTGCCGTTGTAAAACCTGGCAGAATGTTGTTTGAAGTTTCCGGAGTATCTTTGGAAACTGCAAAAGAAGCATTACGTCTAGCGGCTCAAAAGCTTCCTGTGAAAACGAAATTTATTATGTCCAGAGATTATCAAGCTTAATTTTTTGAAAGATGAAACAATCACAGATAAACGAAGCATCAACAGCGGAGCTACAAGAGAATTTAGCTGAATCTAAAAAACTATATTCAGACCTTAAAATGGCTCACACCATTTCACCGTTGGAAAATCCAATTCAATTAAGAACTCAAAGAAGAGCTATTTCAAGAATTGCGACTGAACTAACTAAAAGAGAAGTACAATAGTACCAAGCTGAAAGATGGAAGAAAAAAGAAACTTAAGAAAAGAACGTGTAGGGGTAGTTACTAGTAACAAAATGGAAAAATCCATTGTAGTTGCAGAAGTGAAAAAAGTAAAACACCCTATGTACGGAAAGTTCGTGTTAAAAACGAAAAAATACGTTGCGCACGATGAAAAAAACGACTGCAACGAAGGCGATACTGTAAAGATCATGGAAACAAGACCTTTAAGTAAAACTAAATGTTGGAGACTAGTAGAAATAATTGAAAGAGCGAAGTAATTATGTTACAACAGGAATCAAGACTAAGAGTTGCAGACAACACAGGTGCTAAGGAAGTTCTTACTATACGTGTGTTGGGCGGTACAAAAAAGAGATATGCCTCTATTGGGGATAAAATTGTAGTAACTGTAAAAGAAGCTACTCCCAATGGAACTATTAAAAAAGGTGCCGTTTCTACAGCAGTAGTGGTACGTACCGTGAAAGAAGTTAGAAGACCGGATGGATCATACATTCGTTTTGATGACAATGCTTGTGTACTTTTAAACCCACAAGGGGAAATGAGAGGAACACGTGTATTTGGACCCGTTGCCAGAGAGCTTCGTGACAAACAATTTATGAAAATAGTATCATTGGCACCCGAGGTGCTTTAATACGAAGACCAAAATGGCAAAGCTTAAATTAAAATCAGGAGATAAAGTAGTCGTTACCGCTGGTGAACACAAAGGTTCAGAAGGTAAAATACTACGTGTACTTCTTGAAAAGAACAAAGCAATAGTGGAAGGTGTTAATACAGTAAAGAAACATGAGAAGCCTAGTGCTGCAAATCCTCAAGGTGGAATTACTGAAAAAGAAGCGCCTATCCATATTTCAAACCTATCACTTGTAGATCCAAAAACTGGAAAAGCTACTCGTGTAGGATATAAAATGGAAGACGGAAAAAAAGTACGGTTTTCTAAAAAATCGAATCAAGTATTATAGTTATGGCATATACACCAAGACTTAAAGAGGAGTACAAGGACAGAGTAATAAATGCCCTTACAGACGAATTTGGTTACAAAAACGTAATGCAAGTTCCAAAACTTGAGCGCATTGTTGTGTCTCGTGGAGTTGGAGCTGCTGTAGCCGATAAGAAATTGATAGACTATTCCGTAGATGAGCTAACCCGAATTACAGGTCAAAAAGCAATTGCAACCATTTCAAAAAAGGATGTTGCAACCTTTAAACTTCGTAAAGGAATGCCTATCGGAACTAAAGTAACTTTACGAGGCGAAAGAATGTATGAGTTTTTAGACAGACTTATTACATCTGCATTACCACGAGTACGTGATTTCGGTGGAATTAAGGCAACAGGCTTTGACGGTAGAGGTAATTACTCTTTAGGTATTACGGAACAAATTATCTTCCCAGAAATCGATATCGATAAAGTGAAGAAAATTGAAGGAATGAACATTACGTTCATTACTTCCGCAGATACAGATAAAGAAGCAAAATCATTACTAACACAACTGGGTATACCTTTTAAAAAGAATTAACAGATGGCTAAAGAATCAATGAAGGCCCGCGAGGTTAAGAGACAAAAAACGGTAAAAAAATATGCTGAAAAACGCAAAGCTTTAAAAGAAGCTGGCGACTGGGAAGCATTACAAAAATTACCAAAAAATGCGTCTCCGGTACGTTTGCACAACCGTTGTAAATTAACTGGACGACCTAAAGGATATATGAGAACTTTTGGAATTTCACGTGTTATGTTCCGTGAAATGGCAAACCAAGGTTTAATCCCAGGCGTTAGAAAAGCAAGTTGGTAAAATTATAAATGGGTTGAAGGTTCGGAATAGTCCGAAAACCACTGCCGAAAATTAATAAATATGAATACAGATCCAATAGCGGATTATCTAACAAGAGTTAGAAATGCAGTAAAAGCAGGACATCGCGTAGTAGAGATTCCAGCTTCAAACCTTAAAAAGGAGATCACAAAAATATTGTTTGATCAAGGGTATGTTTTAAGCTATAAATTTGAAGACGATAAAGGCCATCAAGGCGTTATTAAAATCGCTTTAAAATATGACAAGCTAACAAAAGATCCTGTTATCAAAAAAATACAACGAATCAGTAAACCAGGTTTACGTAAATATGCAAGTTCAACAGAAATCCCACGTATTTTAAATGGTCTTGGTGTTGCTATTGTTTCTACTTCTCACGGAGTAATGACAGGAAAGCAGGCCAAAGAACAGAATGTTGGTGGCGAGGTATTGTGTTACGTATACTAAAAACAGACAAGAAATGTCAAGAATAGGTAAAAACCCGGTAGCAATTCCAGCAGGAGTTACAGTTGATGTAAAAGACAACATAATTACTGTTAAAGGAAAATTAGGAGAATTAACACAAGAATTTTCCGATGTTACAATAAAAGTTGAAGACGATCAAGTATTAGTAGAGCGTTCTTCAGATTTAAAAGATCAAAGAGCAAAGCATGGTTTATACAGATCTTTAATCAATAATATGATTGAAGGTGTAAGCAATGGCTGGACAAAACAACTTGAATTGGTTGGTGTGGGATACCGTGCAACCAATCAAGGTCAAAAATTGGATTTGGCTTTAGGTTTCTCACACAATATTGTGTTGAACGTCGCACCAGAGGTAAAAGTTGAAACGATCTCTGAAAAAGGAAAAAATCCAATCGTAAAATTAACATCGTTTGACAAACAACTGGTAGGACAGGTTGCTGCAAAAATACGCGCCTTCCGTAAGCCAGAACCTTACAAAGGAAAAGGTATCAAGTTTGTTGGTGAACAAATTAGAAGAAAAGCAGGTAAATCTGCATAAGATATAACGTTATGGCATTATCAAAAACCGATAGAAGAGAACGTATTCGATTTAGAATACGAAAAACTGTAGAAGGAACAGAACAACGTCCCCGACTTGCAGTTTTCAGAAGCAATAAAGAGATTTATGCGCAACTTATTGACGATGTAAATGGGAAAACCATTATCGCTGCATCTTCAAGAGATAAAGATATTGACGCTTCAAAAGCAAATAAAGTTGAAGCTGCAAAATTAGTAGGAAAAGCAATCGCTGAAAAGGCACAAAAAGCAGGAGTAGATACTGTTTCTTTTGACCGAGGCGGTTACCTATATCACGGAAGAGTAAAATCATTAGCTGAAGGAGCGCGAGAAGGCGGCCTTAAATTCTAAGTAGTATGTATCAAGATTATAAAAACGTAGAATTAGTAAAACCTGGAGGTCTTGATTTGAAAGACCGATTAGTAGGAGTGCAACGTGTTACTAAAGTAACAAAAGGGGGTAGAGCCTTCGGATTTTCAGCTATTGTAGTTGTTGGTGACGAAAATGGCGTTGTAGGACAAGGACTTGGAAAATCTAAAGATGTAGCTAGCGCAATCGCAAAAGCTATTGAAGATGCCAAGAAAAACCTTGTTAGAATTCCATTGAACAAGTCGTCGCTTCCACACGAGCAAAAAGGAAAATACGGTGGTGCTAGAGTAAACCTTTTACCAGCAGCTCCTGGTACTGGAGTAATTGCAGGAGGTGCAGTTCGTGCAGTATTGGAAGCAGTAGGAGTTCACGATGTATTGTCTAAGTCACAAGGTTCTTCAAATCCACACAACGTGGTAAAAGCAACTTTTGATGCCCTTTTACAATTAAGAAGTGCTCAGGCAGTTGCAAATCAAAGAGGTATCTCTTTAGAGAAATTGTTTAAAGGATAAGAAGATGGCAAAAATTAAAGTAAAAAAGGTGAAAAGTGCAATTAACCGCACAAAAACCCAAAAGAGAACGCTTGAAGCTTTAGGACTTCGTAAGATAGGCCAAGTTGTAGAGCATGAAGACACACCAAGTATTCTTGGTATGGTAAACAAAGTTAAACATTTGGTTTCTTTGGAAACCAATTAAGATATACACAATGGATTTAAGTAACTTAAAACCTGCAGAAGGTTCGGTTAAAAACCAAGGAAAACGAGTAGGTCGCGGTCAAGGTTCCGGTAAAGGTGGAACTGCAACACGTGGTCACAAAGGAGCAAAATCGCGTTCTGGATATTCCAAGAAAATTGGATTTGAAGGTGGGCAAATGCCATTGCAACGTCGTGTTCCTAAATTTGGTTTTACCAATATTAACCGAAAAGAATATCAAGGTGTAAATCTAGATACACTTCAGCAATTGGTTGACGACAAAAAAATAAAAGGTACTATCGATTTTGAATCACTTGTAACACTTGGTCTTGCAGGTAAAAATGAAATGGTGAAGATTTTAGGAAGAGGAGAATTAAAAGCAAAATTAAAAGTATCAGCTCACAAGTTTACTGCCTCAGCAAAAGAAGCTATAGAAGCAGCCGGTGGTGAAGTAGTAACATTGTAATTTAAGAACAAGGATGAAATTTATTGATACCTTAAAAAATGTTTGGAAAATAGAAGAACTGCGTAATCGTATTATGGTTACTTTGGGACTTCTTTTAGTGTATCGTTTTGGTGCACAAGTAACGCTGCCTGGTATTGATGCTTCCATGTTGGGAAGTTTTGCCGGAAAATTTGACTCCGGAATTGGAGGGCTTCTTAATGCTTTTACTGGAGGTGCTTTTGCTAAAGCATCTGTTTTTGCGTTGGGTATTATGCCTTATATTTCGGCTTCTATTGTAGTGCAGTTAATGCAAATTGCCGTTCCTTACCTTCAGAAATTACAAAAAGAAGGTGAAAGCGGCAGAAAAAAGATCAATCAGATTACACGTTGGTTAACCATTGGTATTTGTTTGGTTCAGGCACCAAGTTACCTTGCAGGTCTTCCTGCTTTAGGGGTTCCTGCTGAAGCTTTTATTTTAGGCCAAACGCCTATGTTCTATATTTCATCCGTAATTATTTTGGTAACAGGTACTATTTTTGCAATGTGGCTGGGTGAAAAAATTACAGATAAAGGTATAGGTAATGGTATTTCCATATTGATTATGGTAGGTATTATCGCTAATTTACCATTGTCTTTTGCTCAAGAATTTGCTTCTAGAGTATTAGAATCAAACGGAGGATTAATTATGATCCTTATCGAATTGGTTATCTGGTTTGTTATTATACTTGCTTCCGTAATGCTAGTAATGGCTGTACGTAAGATACCAGTCCAATATGCAAGAAGAACTGCCAGTGGGGAGTATGAAAAAAACATCTTTGGAGCAAGACAATTTATTCCGTTAAAGCTTAATGCTTCCGGGGTAATGCCAATTATCTTTGCTCAGGCAATTATGTTTGTTCCTTCAGCAGTGGCAGGACTTTCAGATAGCGCATTTGCACAGTCATTACAAGCAAATTTCAGTGATATTTTTGGTCTTTGGTACAACCTTTTATTTGCTGCTTTAATTATAATATTCACTTATTTTTATACTGCAATAACAGTGCCTACCAATAAAATGGCAGACGATCTTAAACGAAGTGGTGGTTTTATTCCTGGTATTAAGCCTGGAACTGATACCGCCGAAGTTTTAGATAGGATTATGTCTCAAATAACCTTACCGGGTTCTGTGTTTTTGGCACTTATTGCCATCTTTCCAGCAATCGTTGTAAAGTTAATTGGAATTCAACAAGGTTGGGCTTTATTTTACGGTGGTACTTCTTTACTTATTATGGTGGGAGTTGCTATCGATACAATGCAACAAATTAATTCATATTTATTAAATCGTCATTATGATGGTTTAATGAAATCAGGTAAAAACAGAAAAGCAGTAGCATAAATTATGGCAAAACAACCCGCAATAGAACAAGATGGAACGATAGTAGAAGCATTATCAAACGCAATGTTTCGTGTGGAATTGGAAAACGGTCATATTGTAACTGCGCATATTTCGGGTAAAATGCGTATGCACTATATAAAATTATTACCCGGAGACAAAGTAAAATTAGAAATGAGCCCATACGATTTAACAAAGGCTCGCATAACATACAGATACTAAGATGAAAGTAAGAGCATCCGTAAAGAAGAGAAGTGCCGACTGCAAAATTGTACGCAGAAAAGGCAGATTATATGTAATTAATAAAAAGAACCCAAAGTTCAAACAAAGACAAGGATAAGTTATGGCAAGAATCGCAGGTGTAGATATCCCAAAGCAAAAAAGGGGTGTAATCGCGTTAACGTATATCTTCGGAATTGGTAAAAGCCGAGCCCAAGATATATTGGAAAAAGCCGGAGTTAGCGAAGACAAAAAGGTAAACGAATGGAACGATGATGAAATCGGTGCTATTCGTGAAGCTGTAGGGTCTTTCAAAATCGAAGGTGAATTACGTAGTGAAGTTCAATTAAGTATTAAACGCTTAATGGATATTGGTTGTTACAGAGGTATTCGTCACAGATCGGGGCTTCCTTTAAGAGGGCAACGTACAAAGAATAACTCGAGAACAAGAAAAGGAAAACGTAAAACAGTTGCTAACAAGAAAAAAGCAACTAAATAAAACCTAGAGATATGGCAAAGACTAGCTCAAAAAGTACGAAAAGTACAAAAAAACGCAAGGTTAATGTTGAGTCTGTTGGTGAAGCACACGTAACAGCATCCTTTAACAACATTATCATTTCATTGACCAATAAAAACGGAGACGTTATTTCATGGTCCTCAGCCGGTAAAATGGGCTTTAGAGGATCTAAAAAGAACACTCCTTACGCTGCTCAATTAGCTGCAGAAGACTGTGCAAAAGTTGCACACGATGCAGGATTGCGCAAAGTAAAGGTTTATGTAAAAGGACCGGGTAACGGAAGAGAATCCGCAATTCGTTCTATACATAATGCAGGAATTGAAGTAACCGAGATCATCGACGTTACGCCAATGCCTCACAATGGATGTAGACCTCCAAAAAGAAGAAGAGTTTAATAAATAATATCAATCTGAAGGAAACGGAGGCTAAAGGATTAACGTAAGACCTTAATTTAGTTTTCCCTTCAAAAACAAATAGAAATGGCAAGATATACTGGTCCAAAAACTAAAATAGCCCGTAAGTTTGGTGAGGCTATCTTCGGAGACGATAAGTCTTTCGAAAAAAGAAATTACCCTCCGGGACAACACGGTAACGCCCGTCGTCGCGGTAAAAAATCTGAATACGCAATTCAATTGGCTGAAAAGCAAAAAGCAAAGTATACTTATGGTATCTTAGAGCGTCAGTTCAGAAATATGTTTAAAAAAGCAACAGCAGCTCCCGGAATTACAGGAGAAGTGTTGTTACAATTGGCAGAGTCACGTCTTGATAACGTTGTGTACCGTATGGGAATTTCCCCTTCAAGAAGCGGCGCAAGACAATTAGTTTCTCACCGTCATATCACCGTAAATGGTGAAAAAGTAAACATTCCATCTTACCAATTAAAACCAGGAGATGTAGTGGCAGTTAGAGAGAAATCAAAATCTCTTGAAGCTATTGAAAATTCACTTTCAAACGCAAATCATGTGTATGAGTGGATTACATGGAATGGGGATAAAAAGGAAGGAACATTTGTTTCAATTCCTCAACTTATTCAAATCCCAGAAAACATAAACGTACAGTTTATCGTAGAATTATATTCTAAATAATTAAAACACACGAGTCACACTATGGCAGTATTTAATTTTCAGAAGCCTGATAAAGTTATAATGATTAATTCAACCGATTTCGAAGGGAAATTTGAATTTCGCCCTTTGGAACCAGGTTACGGATTAACCGTTGGTAACGCATTAAGACGAGTATTACTTTCTTCATTGGAAGGATTTGCAATTACTTCAATCCGAATGGAAGGAGTTGATCACGAATTCTCTACCATTGCAGGAGTTGTGGAAGATGTAACAGAAATCATTTTAAATTTAAAACAAGTTCGTTTTAAAAGACAAATTGATGAAATCGATAATGAAACCGTAACAGTTTCACTTAACGGTACTGAGCAATTGACCGCCGGAGATTTTCAAAAATTCATTTCAGGGTTTCAAGTATTGAATCCCGATTTGGTAATTTGTAATATGGAATCTAAAGTAAACCTTAATTTCGAAATTACGATCGAAAAAGGTAGAGGATATGTTCCTGCTGAAGAGAACAAGAAGGCTAACGCGCCTCTTGGTACAATCTTTACAGATTCAATTTACACACCTATCAAAAATGTAAAATACAGTATTGAAAATTTCCGTGTAGAACAAAAAACAGATTACGAAAAACTGGTTTTTGAAATACAAACAGACGGATCGATCAATCCTAAAGATGCATTGACCGAAGCTGCAAAAACACTAATTCATCACTTTATGTTATTTAGTGACGAACGAATCACCCTTGAGGCTGATGAGATTGCACAAACGGAAACCTATGATGAAGAATCATTGCATATGCGTCAGTTACTTAAAACAAAATTAGTAGATATGGACCTTTCGGTACGTGCGCTAAATTGTTTAAAAGCTGCTGAAGTAGATACATTAGGTGATCTTGTATCATACAACAAGAACGATTTGATGAAATTTAGAAACTTCGGAAAAAAATCTCTTACTGAATTGGAAGAGCTTGTAAACGTGAAGGGACTTAATTTTGGAATGGATCTTTCAAAATATAAATTAGATAAAGATTAATACATCATATTTTGCTCTCCTTAATAGGATTTGGTAGCAAGATGATGATTAAAATAAAATGTCATGAGACACGGAAAAAAAATAAACCACTTAGGAAGAAAAACAGCCCATAGAAAGTCAATGTTGGCGAATATGGCCTGTTCCCTAATTGAACATAAAAGAATCAACACTACAGTTGCAAAAGCGAAAGCCTTAAAACAATTTGTAGAACCAATGATCACTAAGTCTAAAGAAGATAATACACATAACCGTCGTATTGTTTTTTCAAGACTTCGTCAAAAAGAAGCAGTTGCTGAATTATTTAGAGAAGTTGCAACTAAAGTAGGTGACCGTCCGGGTGGATACACACGTATCATTAAACTTGGAAATCGTTTAGGTGATAATGCTGATATGGCAATGATCGAGTTGGTTGATTTTAACGAAATATACAACGCAGGTAAGGCGAAGAAAACAAAAACTACACGTCGTAGCCGTCGTGGAGGAAGTTCTAAACCGGCCACTGCTCCTGTTGCAGATACTAAAGCAACTAAAGAAGAAGAATAGGTTGTTAATTTACTTACAAAAAAAAGGATAAACTTTGTTGTTTATCCTTTTTTTGTATATTTTCATTTCCTTAAATTAAATTTAAAAAAATACTATGAAAAAGTTATTGTTAATATTATTAATTGCTCCACTTACCTTATTAGCTCAAGGAGGATCAGCCCCAGTTTTATTCACTACCCCAAATAATGCATCTTATTTTGAAAACCTAATATCGGAAAATCAAAAATTTGGTCGAGTAGTATACTCGAATGATAGATATAATGATGCCGTTAGAGATGTATTCCTTTTTGAGGAAGACGTAAAATATGTAAATGTTTACACAAAAGACGGTAAGGGCTTTAAAGTGCCTAATGCAAATTACAATTTGGTTTCACAACAATTACAAGTTCAACTTGAAGATGGGAAAGTCTTTTCTTTCGACACTTCTAATATCAAATATTTTGAAAATGGGGGCCGTAAATATATATTACTGCCAAATGTTCCTAAGAAATTACATGAAGTTGTTTCAAACACTGGAAAAATTACCTTGCTTAAAGGGTTTGAATTAACTAGAAAGCAAGCGATGACAAATCCTTTAACTAATGAGATTACAGAACCTGCAAAATTTGTAAAAGACCCAATCTATTATATTCAAACTCAAAAAAATGATAAACTTATTAAACTTTCTCAAAAAGGAAGAAAGTTTGCTAAAGATTTTCCTGATCATAACGAAGAAATAAAAGAATTTTTAGACCGTAGCAGACTTTCTGTTAAGGATGAGGATGACTTAATTCGTATTATAAACTATTACAACACGCTTCCTTAATAATTAGCGAGAATAATAGTTCTTCAGTATAATCCATTTTTTCGTATATTTAGTTGTTTAAAAAACTAATGTTATGAAAAAATGGATTTTTGCTATTTTAGTTTTACCTTTTACTTCATTGGCTCAGGTTTATAATAACTCAGGAGTTGATATTACTTCTCTTTTCTCGCTTGATACTCAATATATTTCTGAAGCAAATTTTACACAGCCGGATAATGCCACTCTTTTAAAAAATACAATATATGATAATGACAAATTTGGTCGTGTTGTATATGCAAATGACAGATACGATGATGATGCTCAGGATGTTTTTCTTTTTGATGAACCTGAATTTGTTAATATTTATACCATTGACGGTAAAGGATATAAAGTGCCTAAGGCAAATTACAATTTGGTTGCCCAACAACTACAGGTAGATCTTGAAGATGGTAGGATATTTAATTTTGATATTTCCAATATTAAATATTTTGAAAATAAAGGACATAAATATATATTATTACCAAATGTTACTAAGAAAATACGTGAAGTTGTTTCATATACAGGAAAACTTGTTTTATTAAAGGGGTTTGAGCTGACAAAAAAACCAGCCATGACGAACCCCTTGACAAATCAGGTTACCGAACCTGCAAAATATGTAAAAAATCCAATTTATTATATACAACTCCAAAATGGAGATAAATTTATAGAGCTTTCTCAAAAAGAAAGAAAATTTGCTAAAGATTTCCCTGATCATAATGAAGAAATAAATGAGTTTTTAGAGCGTAGCAGACTTTCTGTTAAGAACGAGGTGGATTTAATTCGTATAGTAAATTATTATAATACACTTTAAGATTTAAGCACTTTCAAAGATAAATTAAAGGGATAAACAATTTTGTTTATCCCTTTTTTATTGTTAAATAAATAAAGTGAATTACTTGTTTAAAAAAATAAAAATGAGATTAGAAAAGCTCCTCGTTTTAAAGTAATTTTGCGTAATCTCTTTAATTATGAAATATCAAACACGAAAAAAAGCTTTAATCTTATTAGCCGATGGTACAATTTTCTACGGAAAAGCAGTAGGTGGAAAAGAAGGCTCAGCCTTTGGGGAAGTATGTTTTAACACCGGAATGACAGGGTATCAGGAGATATTTACAGATCCTTCCTACTATGGACAGCTAATGGTAGCTACCAATGCGCATATAGGAAATTATGGAACAAATGCTGAAGAAGTAGAATCTGAGACCATTAAAATATCCGGTCTTATTTGCCGAAACTTTAGTTATCATCAATCACGTCCAGCCGCGGATGATACTCTTGAGAATTTTCTATCAAAAAACAATATCCTTGCAATCAGTGATGTTGATACAAGAGCTCTAGTAAACTATATTCGGGATCACGGTGCTATGAATGCCGTTATCTCTACAGAAGTAGAGGATATAGAAAATTTAAAGAAACGACTTGCGGAGGTTCCCGATATGAAAGGTTTAGAGCTTGCATCAAAAGTTTCGACCAAAAAACCTTATTTCTTCGGAAATGAAAATGCTACGTATAAGATTTCGGCTTTGGATATTGGTATTAAAAAGAATATTCTTCGTAACCTTTCAGAAAGAGACTGTTATATTAAAGTATTTCCTTACGATACCCCTTTTTCAGAATTGGAAGCTTTTAACCCCGATGGGTATTTTCTTTCAAACGGTCCCGGTGACCCAGAACCTCTTCATAATGCTATAAATGTTACGAAACAAATAATTAAAAAAGGAACCCCTTTATTTGGTATTTGTCTAGGACACCAAATTTTGGCACTTGCCAATGGAATTTCAACATATAAGATGCACCACGGCCATAGAGGAATAAACCATCCTATTATGAATTTGCTCACCGGTAAAGGAGAAATTACTTCTCAAAATCATGGGTTTGCAATCAATCGGGAAGAAGCTGAAGCTAATCCTGAAATTGAGATTACACATATTCATTTAAACGATAAGACAGCAGCCGGAATTAGAATGAAAAATAAACCTGTGTTTTCGGTGCAATATCACCCCGAAGCAAGTCCGGGACCACACGATGCCTCCTATCTTTTTGATGATTTTCTTTCAAATATTAAAGAATACAAACTCCAAACAACATGAGTATAATAATTGATATCCACGCACGTCAAATTTTTGATTCCCGAGGAAATCCTACTATAGAAGTAGATGTATATACTGAAAATGGTTTTATGGGTCGGGCAGCCATACCTTCTGGCGCTTCAACAGGAGAGCATGAAGCAGTTGAATTACGTGATGGCGGAAAAAAATACATGGGAAAAGGTGTTCAAAAAGCTGTAGACAATGTAAATGGAAAAATAGCAGGAATGTTATTGGGTGTGTCGGTTTATGAACAAGCTTTGGTAGATAAAATAATGATAGACCTTGATGAAACTTCAAATAAATCAAATCTTGGTGCTAATGCAATTTTAGGAGTTTCCCTTGCTGTGGCAAAAGCTGCGGCAAATGAATTAGGCTTGCCATTATATCGTTATATAGGAGGTGTAAGTGCAAAAACACTTCCGGTGCCTATGATGAATATTATTAACGCAGGTTCCCATAGCGATGCTCCTATTGCCTTTCAGGAGTTTATGGTGATGCCTGTAAAAGCAGAAAGTTTTTCTCATGCCATGCAAATTGGGACTGAAATTTTTCATAACCTTAAAAAGGTGTTGCAAGAACGTGGTTTAAGCACGACAGTAGGTGATGAAGGTGGTTTTGCGCCAACGTTGGATGGAATAGAAGACGCTTTAGACACCATTTCTGAAGCTACAAAAAAAGCGGGGTATACGTTAGGAGAAGATGTAATGATAGCTTTAGATTGTGCTGCCGCTGAATTTTATATAGATGGAAAATACGATTATACCAAATTTGAAGGCGATAAAGGTAAAGTAAGAACATCAAAAGAACAGGCAGATTATCTAGCAGAACTAGCAGAAAAATATCCTATTATTTCTATTGAAGACGGGATGGACGAAAACGATTGGGAAGGATGGAAATATCTTACCGAAAAAATTGGAGACAAAGTTCAATTGGTAGGTGATGATCTTTTTGTGACAAATGTGGAAAGACTTTCAAAAGGGATTTCTGAAAAAATCGCAAATTCAATCTTGATAAAAGTTAATCAAATAGGAACTTTAACTGAAACCATTGCTGCAGTTAATATGGCCCACAATGCAGGATATACATCGGTAATGTCCCATAGAAGTGGCGAAACGGAAGACACTACAATTGCAGATTTGGCTGTTGCGCTAAACTGCGGACAAATAAAAACAGGGTCGGCTTCAAGAAGCGACCGTATGGCAAAGTATAACCAACTTCTTCGAATTGAAGAGCAATTGGGTGATATTGCTTATTTTCCTCAAGAAAAGGCCTTTAAAATTAAATAGGTTAAACAATATTTTAGTAATAAGCCTGCAATTTTGCGGGCTTATTTTTTTTTGATGCGGATTTAAGGATTATTTAACCTTACATACGCTGCTATTGCAAGGAAAATCGATGAATATTTTGTAATTTAGCAATTCTGAAATAATTAAAAAATCAAACACTATATGTCAAGAATAGCTACGCTGGAAATAGATGGTAAGAAATATGAGTTCCCCGTAATTGAAGGCACAGAAAAAGAAGTTGCAATAGATATAAAAACACTTCGAAGCGTAAGTAATGGTGTTACTACTTTAGATCCCGGATATAAAAATACGGGTTCTTGCGAAAGTGCTATTACTTTTTTGGATGGTGAAAAAGGAATTCTTCGCTATAGGGGATATGCAATTGAAGAACTTGCCGAAAAGGCACATTTTCTTGAAGTGTGTTATCTACTTATTTTTGGCGAATTGCCAACCGAACAGCAACTCAATAAATTCCATACAGATATAAAAGCCCAATCACATGTTGATGAAGATGTAAAGAAAATATTGGATGGTTTCCCAAAAGCGGCCCATCCCATGGGAGTTTTGTCCTCCCTTACTTCAGCCTTGGTGGCTTTTAACCCATCATCAGTAAATGTTGACAGCGAAGAGGACATGTACAAAGCCATTGTAAAAATTCTTGGAAAATTCCCTGTTTTGACTGCTTGGACATACAGAAAACGTATGGGACTTCCTTTGGATTATGGAGGGGATTCTTTGGGATATGTGGATAATTTCCTAAAGATGATGTTCAAAAAACCAAGTAGCGATTACGTTACCAATGAAACAGTCTTGGAAGCCTTGGATAAATTATTAATCCTTCACGCAGACCACGAACAAAACTGTTCAACCTCTACCGTGCGTATTGTAGGTTCTTCGCACGCAGGTCTGTTTGTTTCTATTTCTGCGGGTATTGCAGCCCTTTGGGGCCCACTCCACGGGGGAGCCAATCAAGCGGTTATTGAAATGTTGGAAGCTATTCAAGCAGATGGTGGCGACACCAAAAAGTTTATGGAAAAAGCAAAAGATAAGGACAATCCATTCCGTTTAATGGGATTTGGGCACAGGGTTTATAAGAATTTTGACCCTCGCGCAAAAATCATTAAAAAAGCAGCAGATGATCTTTTGGATAACCTTGGAATAGAGGATGATATTTTGGACATTGCTAAAGCTTTGGAAAAAGAAGCGTTGGAGGATCCATATTTTGTTGAAAGAAAATTATATCCAAACGTTGATTTCTATTCAGGAATTATTTACCGTGCCCTGGGAATTCCTGTTGAAATGTTTACACCTATGTTTGCTTTGGGCCGTTTACCCGGTTGGATTGCACAATGGAGAGAAATGCGTTTGAACAAAGAGCCAATAGGCCGTCCGAGACAAATTTATGTGGGCGAGACCCATCGGAAATTTAAACCTGTGGAAAAAAGATAAATAAAAATTTTATATTTTAAGAAGCATCCGCACAAACGGATGCTTTTTTTATATTTGCTGTATGATTCAACTTCACATAACTGATGAGATTTCAAGACTACGCGCTGTCGTGCTGGGTAGGGCAGACAGTAACGGGCCTATTCCATTGCTTGAAAATGCGTACGATCCTAAATCGGTAGAACATATTAAAGCGGGTACTTATCCTAAAGATGAAGATATGGTAAAGGAAATGGAAGCAATAGATGCTGTTTTCAAGAAGTATAACATACAAGTGTACCGCCCGGATCTTATTCCTGATTATAATCAAATTTTTTCCCGTGATATCGCTTTTGTGATTGAAGATAAATTTATCATAGCAAATATTTTGGAAGATCGTTCCAAAGAAATTGAGGCTTTACATGATGTTATTGAACAAATAGACCCTTCTAAAATCATACAATTTCCTGAAGACGCTCATATAGAAGGCGGCGACGTAATGCCTTGGGGAGAATATATTTTTGCAGGAACTTACTATGGTGATGACTACCCAAGTTATATAACGGCCCGCACCAACATGAAGGCTGTTGAACACCTTCAAAAATTATTTCCACATAAAAAGGTGAAATCCTTCAGCTTAAAAAAATCGAACACAGTGGCCAATGAAAATGCACTGCATTTAGATTGTTGTTTTCAACCTTTGGGAAAAGGAAAAGCCATTATCCATAAAGAAGGTTTTTTAATTGAAGAAGAATATCAATGGTTGGTGGATTTCTTTGGAAAAGAAAATGTGTTTCATATAGATAAAAATGAAATGTACCATATGAACAGTAATATCTTCTCACTTTCCCCTGAAGTGGTCATTTCAGAAAAGAATTTTACCCGACTTAATAACTGGTTGCGTGATGAAGGTTTTACAGTTGAGGAAGTTCCTTATGCCGAAATTTCTAAACAAGAAGGATTATTACGTTGTACTACTTTGCCATTGGTGAGGGATTAATTAATCCATCACGAATTTAAACCCTCCTGCGATAATGCTATAATGAAGACCGGTATTTCTCTTGTATTGATTAAACTTCAGATCAATACTTTTTAAACCGTAATTCAAAATGTGGAATTTTGCGAATATATCAGTATACGTAATTCCAAAGCCATACTGGTTAGCATTGAATTCTGAAAGGTCATAATCTGATGTGTAAAATTCTTCCGTAGATAAATGACTTTCATAAGGCGCAAAATAATCTGCTGCTGTTTGATTGTAATAGCGATAGGAAGGATATAATGTAAACTTATCCGTTATTTTTATAGGAACTTCTATACTTGCCGTATGGGATGTAATCCCCCAGTCATCATAATAATATCTATAGTAAGTACGTAAAACAAAGGTTTGGTTGATAAAGTAATTCAACCTTCCACCAATGGCTGTTTTAAACCGAGTATCGGGAAGTCGCTCAATATCATCAGCGAGCTGAAAGTTTTCCCTAAAACGGTCTGGCATATCACTAAAATAAACACGCTGAAAAGGTGTTGAAAGCAAGCCTTGCTGTTGAACCAAATCTAAAGAAAGCGAACCTTGAAGGTTTTTTGAAAGAATTTGTGAAAACCCTAATCCTACAGAATAAGAGTTTCTATTTTTTTTGTCAAGTCCGTTAAATGTAGATTCACCTCGAAGTTCAATAGGATATATTAACTTCCAATTATCGAGATAAACATTTGCATGAATGCTGACCTCCGTATTTTTTTCATTAAAAAGCTTGGTATAACTTCCCCCAAAACCAAGGGAGGAATAGTCGTATTCAGAAGAAACTGAAACTTTACCACTTAATATGTCATTACGGCTGTCGCTGCTATGTGTATAGCTAACGTTACCGCCAGCCCAAAGATCACTTGAAGATGCTCCTGAAGAAGCTACATAGGGATCGCCTGGTTTACCCCCGTCAAAAGGATTAACGTTACTGGAAGAAGCCGAAGTGTATGCTGAAACCCCTGCATCTATAGCCAGTATATCATCGTCATTTACAGGAATTGATACCACAATCGTGGGTGTAAAATCGGTAAGTTTTTCGGTTCCAATACCCCCACTAACTGCTGCATTATCTCCATCTTGGGTATAATAGCTAGTCAAAAAATCAATTTCTCCTGTTTCAAGGACTCGTTTTTTATATGTTGAAGTAGAATCTTGGGCATATATAAAACCTGTTATCAATAAAAAAAGAATACTCCATAGGTTATAATTCTTCATACTATTTTAGTTACAGCCACAACCGCCACCTGTTTTCCCCCCGTTAGCTCCTGATGCAGCTTCTCTATAAGCTTGTGCATTAACTTCAAACCTGTCTACAGATTTATCGGCTAAGACCATATCAGGATCGTTGATGTTTATCTTTTCATATTCTTTTACCGCCGTGCAAGAAGTAAATAAGCTCAAAGAAGTAAATAATAAAAATGCTGCTAATTTTTTCATTGTTTTGTATCTATTTCAATATGGGCTGATTTAAATATTTTCCCGTTATCATCAATTACTATACATTCTATATTCGGCAATTGGTTTATCATATCTATTCCAACATCCTTTCCCATCACAAATAGTGAGGTTGCCAATGCATCGGCCAATTCTGCTTTTTGAGCAAAAACTGTTACACTAATAATTCCTGTTGCTGGGTAGCCGGTTCGGGGATCTATAATATGGGTATATCGTACCCCATTAAAAGTAACGTATTTTTCGTAATTACCGGATGTTACTACAGCGTTATCTTGCAGTGGAAGTAAGGCAAAAGCCTTATTTTTATCTAAAGGATTGGTTATAGCCACTTTCCAAGTATCGCCATTGGGTTGTAAACCCCAAGTGTTCATATCGCCGGATGCATTTATAATACCTCCTACAACACTTTTTTCTGTCAATAGTTTCTTTGCCTTATCTGCAGCGTATCCTTTCCCAATGGCTCCAAACCCTATTTTCATTCCCTCCAGCTTTAAAAATACTGATGAGTTCTCTTTATTAAGTATAATGTTTTTATACCCAACTTTTTTTACTGAATTTTTAATTTCTTCTTCGGAAGGCATTTCAGTCATAGAACCATCAAACTTCCAAATCTTATCCATTGATGCAAATGAAATATCGAAAGCACCTTCGGTTAACTTTGAAATTCCTAAAGCCCGTTCAATCAATTGAAATAACTCCGCACTTACTTTAACGGCTTTAATACCAGCATTTCTATTTATTTCGGAAGTTTCAGAAGCAGAATCCCAAGAGGAAATCAATTTTTCTATTCGGGAGATTTCTGCCACTGCAGTATCTATATATTCATTTCCTTTGACGGAGTCATTCGCAACCACCGTGATTTCAAAACGACTGCCCATAAGTTTTAGGGTACGTTTGTAAATGTTCTGGGACAACAAAGACCCAGAACAAAGAAGTAGAAAAGATATAAAAAATGTTTTTTTCAAATTAACCTTTAAAAGATTCTAAATACTTGATATATTCTTCGGGTGTTGTTTTCATATAACCGGTTTCACCGAGTACAGTTCCATTTTTATCTAAAACAACAACTAAAGGGAAGATACCATTCTTGTTATATTTTTCAGCGAGTTGATTATTTTTTTCTTGTTGTTCTTCGGAAAGAGCATTTTCTTTTCTTCTAGGAAAGTCAGCTTGCAGCATTACAAAGTGCTCTTTAGAATAACTTTTAAAAGTTTCGGTGCTCCAAACACTTCTGTCCAGTTTTATACAAGGAGCACACCAATCTGATCCCTGAAAAACTAAAACAATAGGTTCATTTTTTTCAGCAGCAATTTTTTCAGCAGTTTGTAAATCGGTTTGCCAGTTTTGAGCTTGAATAAATAAAGATGAAAATAACAGAGCGAGTAAGAATATTGCTTTTTTAAACATAGTAAGTTTATTGTTTTAACGCTTTATACAGTATATTAGTCTTTCTGTTGATTTATAATTCAAATTTAATACCAAACTATTTTAAAATCTTTTTTAAAGAGATTAAAAAAAGAGTCTTTTCTCAACTTATATTTTTCATCAATACTTATTTATTACATTACATTTTCTTTACTTTTGCGGGCTGAATGTAATAATATAAAAAGCGTATGCAACAAATCACTAATACAATTTTAATGGTCCGTCCCGTGGCTTTCCGTATGAACGAACAAACGGCGGTAAACAACTATTTTCAGGAAGATATCGACCTAAAAAACGCCGAGATAAATACTCAGGCACAAAATGAGTTTGATACGTTTGTTGTAAAGTTGCGTGAAAAAGGTATTAATGTAATTGTTGTAAATGATGATAAAGAACCCGATACGCCCGATTCAATTTTTCCGAATAATTGGGTGACCTTTCATGAAAACGGGAATGCAATCCTTTATCCTTTATTTGCTGAAAACCGTAGAAAAGAACGTAGGGAAGATGTTTTTTTACGTTTGGAAGAAGAAGGTTTTAAAATTGAAAATATTGTTGATTATACTTCTGCCGAAAATGAAGATATATTTCTTGAAGCCACCGGAAGTCTTTTATTAGACCGCGTTCATGAAAAAGCATATTGTGCATTATCTCCGCGTGCCAATGAAGATTTGCTTATAGAGTTTTGCGAAGATCAGGAATTTATGCCTATAATTTTCACAGCAAATCAAACAGTAGATGGAAATCGCATGGCTATTTACCATACAAATGTTATGATGTGCCTTGCCGAGGATTTTTGTGTAATTTGTTTAGACTGTATCGATGATGCTTCCGAAAAGAAGAATGTAATTCGAAACCTGCAAGCAGACGGCAAAGAGATTATTAAAATTACAGAAGGGCAAATGCACCGTTTTGCTGGAAATATGCTACAGGTTCGTGGCGCAAACGACAAAAAATACTTGGTAATGAGCGATGCTGCCCATAAATGTTTAACCACAGAACAAGTTTCAGCTATTGAAAAACATTGCGAAATAATAAGTAGCGATCTTCATATAATAGAAACCTGTGGTGGTGGAAGTGCCCGTTGTATGATGGCCGAAGTTTTTCTTCCGAAGAAATAATTTCTTTACTTATTTGCGATATTATGTATCATTTCCGCAAAAATAAAATAGTGAAACGGAAGCATTACATACCAATATAAACGACCCCATAATCCTTTGGGACGAAATGTTGCGGTTTGATGCAGTATATTTTTTTCATCAATACAGAACTCCAACCAGGCTTCACCAGGAAGTTTCATTTCAGCAAACAACAACAATCGCTTTTCTTCTTTATCGGCATATAGTACACGCCAAAAATCCAAGGCGTCACCAGCGTATATCTTATTTGGGTGCGTCCTTCCCCTTCGCAATCCAACACCACCTACCATTTGATCCATAAACCCTCTTATTTTCCATAGCCAGTTCCCATAATACCAACCTTTTTTTCCTCCAATAGACCAAATATTTTCCAACACTTTTTCTGGGTTTTTGATTTCGATGGATTTTTCATCTTTTAAACAACCATATTTTGGAACTTGGATATAACCTTTAAGATTTGTAAATCTTCCCGAAACCAAAGCGTCTTTCCAACTGGAAATAACCAAATTCTGTTCGATTTTTATAAAAGCGTTTTTTATTGCTTTTTCGTAAGTGATGGGATTAATACCTAAGATGTCTTTCAATTTATTTTCGGTTGCCACTACTTCCATTTTCATACTGTCCACAAGGTTTACCGCCAATTTATAAGAAGTTGAAGTGACAAAACACAGCCAATAAGAAGATAGACGTGGAGTCATCACAGGGACAGAAATAATATAAAGTTTTAGATTTCGTACTTTGGCGTAGGTGAGCAACATTTCTTTATATGTGAGTACATTGGGACCGCCAATATCAAAAGATTGGTTGTAACATTCTTTTTTTAGCAAAACTCCGGAAAGAAAAGAAATTACATCGCGTATGGCAATAGGTTGTATTCGGGTTTTTAACCATTGCGGGGCAATCATTAAAGGGAGTTTTTCACAAAGATCACGAATGATTTCAAAGGAAGAACTTCCACTACCCACTACAATACCGGCACGTAAAACGGTTAACTTATAGTTTCCTTTGTATAGTATTTCTTCCACATTTTTACGTGATGAAAGGTGTTTAGAAAGTTTTTCTTCATTTATTATTCCGCTAAGGTAGATTACTTGTTTTACATTAGTTTCAGCCAAATAGCGGTTGAAGTTTTTTGCAGCTGTGGCCTCCATTGCTCCAAAATCTTCGGTAGAAGCACCCATAGAATGAATAAGATAATAAGCAACATCAAAATCTTTTGGAAAATTGGTTGCATCAACTTCTTTTACAAAATCTACTTCAAAAATTTCTATGCGTTTTAATGTTTCAGTATCTAGCGGGATTCTATTTTTATCACGTACACAACAAATGATTTCGTGTCCCTCTTCAAGTAATGCGGGAAGTAAACGCATTCCTATATAACCATTTGCGCCTGTAAGAAGAATTTTCAATTAATTAATTTTGTTTAAAGATATACATTAAAGTTTAGTCATTTAATTAAAAATACGTTAAGAAAGTTTTCGGTAAAAAATATTTATATACTTTTAAGATTGAAAAAACTAAAAAATGAAAGTATTAAAAACAGTTTTGCTCATTGTTGGAGTATTGTTAATTGCAGTTGGTTTATACAATGCATTTGTTCCGCAAGAAGTACTGGATATTGGTCCTTTGGAAGTAAATGCTAAAGAGGGCTTAAGTAACCAAACTCTAGGGATGATAGGGTTAGGACTTTTAGCATTAATTGCCGGCGCTTTGTTGAAAAACAGGCGTTAACCTTATTAATTTATACTTTTTATTATCGAGATCACGGCGGCGCTTATGTATTCCACCCCAATAGATATTACGATAAATCCTACAATACGGGAAATTGCATTTATTCCAGAAGCTCCTAATAGTTTAGAAATATAAGGGGCACTTCTTAAAATTAGTAAAGTTGCCAATCCTACGGCAAGCACGGCTAAAATCACCGAGATAATTCCTGGGGTCGAAGTGTATTTCTGATTAAATGTTATTAATAATGAAATTGAACCCGGACCTGCCAGCATTGGAATTGCCAAAGGGGTTAATGAAAATTTCTCCCTATTGTCAAGGTCTTTTTGCACCCGTTTGTTTTTCATTCCCTTATGTTTTGAAAAGGTTCCGGTTAGCAATGCAAAACCAGAAGTTACGATAATCATCCCGCCGGCAATTCGCAATGCATTTAAACTTATTCCAAAAAAATCTAATAAATAAGTTCCTGCAAAAAAAGAAATAATTAAAATAACAATCACATTTACAGAGGTTAATAAAGATGTTCTATTGCGTTCTGAAGATGTCTCATCGCTTGTTAAACCTACAAATACGGGTACGGTTCCCAAAGGGTTAATAACTGAAAACAAAGCTGCAAAAACATATAAAAATATATCCATAGTTTTTGCCGCAAAGGACGATCGATTTAAAATCATATAGTTTATGGAATAGTTAAATTAAGGTTGTAAAAATAATAATGAATAGTATTACTCAATTCTGCATTTTGAAATCAAAGAGGTATCTTTGCAAACAAATTTTTATCAATGACGCTTCAGCAAACCTTAGAAAAAGAAATTAAAAAATCTGTAGATCAATTGTACGATACTCAATTGGAAACTGTGGAGTTTCAACCTACACGAAAGGATTTTGAAGGAGATATTACCGTGGTGGTATTTCCTATGTTGCGCGTTTTAAAAGGAAATCCCGTACAAATAGGAGAAGCTATTGGAAACTTTTTGGTTGAAAATGTAGAAGAAGTTTCAAAATTTAATGTGGTAAAAGGATTTTTGAATTTGGTGTTGAGCGATGCGTATTATTTGAAATTTTTCAACTCCGTATCAGACTTTTCAGATTTCGGAAAAAAAGAAAAATCCGGCGATGCGTTAATGGTTGAGTATTCATCTCCAAACACAAATAAACCTTTGCATTTAGGGCATATCCGTAATATTTTGTTGGGACATTCTGTAGCTGAAATTGAAAAAGCTGCTGGAAAAAAAGTGTATAAAACCCAAATTATAAACGATCGTGGCATTCATATTTGTAAAAGTATGTTGGCATGGAAACGCTTCGGAAATGAAGAAACACCGCAATCTTCTGGATTGAAAGGTGACAAATTGGTTGGAAATTATTATGTAAAATTCGATCAGGAATATAAAAAAGAAATAGAAAAATTAAAAACGGAAGGAAAACCTGAAGATGAAGCAAAAGCACAAGCTCCTATTTTAATTGAAGCCCAAGAAATGCTTCGCAAATGGGAAACTGGCGATATGGAAACAGTTGCTTTGTGGAGTAAAATGAACGGTTGGGTTTACAAAGGTTTTGCAAAAACCTATGATGCCTTAGGCGTTGATTTTGACACCTTGTATTACGAAAGTGAAACCTATTTGTTGGGAAAAGAATTTGTGCAATTAGGCTTAGATAAAAATGTGTTTGAAAAAGACGATGATGGGTCTGTTTGGTGCGATTTAACCAATGAAGGTTTAGACAGAAAAATAGTATTGCGAAGCGATGGTACCGCGGTTTATATGACGCAGGATATTGGCACTGCCATTCAACGGGTAAAAGACCATCCCGATGTAGGTGGAATGATTTACACCGTGGGGAATGAGCAAGATTATCATTTTAAAGTGTTGTTTTTAATTTTGAAGAAATTAGGATTTGAATGGGCGAAACATTTACACCATTTAAGTTACGGAATGGTGGATCTTCCTTCGGGGAAAATGAAAAGCCGTGAAGGAACCGTAGTAGATGCAGATGATCTTATTGAAGAAATGACTGCCACCGCAGGAAGAATTTCAGAAGAGTTGGGAAAAATAGACAGTTTTTCAGAAGTAGAAAAAAAGGAATTGTACCGTACTATTGGTTTGGGTGCTTTAAAATATTATATACTGAAAGTTGATCCTAAAAAACGAATTCTTTTTAACCCTGAAGAGAGTGTCGATTTTCAAGGAAATACGGGGCCTTTTATTCAATATACATACGCGCGTATCCAATCTATTTTGCGAAAAGCATCTAAAAGCAAGCAAGAGGTTTCGACAAAACCTGTCTTGAGCACCGTCGAAAGGCTCAACCACACAAACGTGAGCCTTCACGAAAAGGAAAAAGAACTTTTAAAACAATTGCAGTTATTTCCTGAAACCATTCAAATGGCGGCCGAGAATTACAGTCCGGCATTAATTGCCAATTATACGTACGATTTGGTGAAGGAATTTAATTCTTTTTATCAAAACGTTTCAATTTTAGCAGCAGATACAGCTTCCGAAAAAACTTTCAGGATACAACTTTCAAAAGCAGTGGCAGATGTTATTAAAACGGCTTTCGGACTCTTGGGAATTGAAGTGCCGGAACGCATGTAAACTCGCGAATTAAAACAATACTTGAAATGAAAAATTGGGTGTAAACCCCAAGGACACTTCTTCAATTTTATTGATTTGCGTATCCCCATTTTCATCAGAATTTAGCGCATAGTGTATATTGAGGGTATTATCGTTACTGAATAAATTAAGGAGGGCAAAATTAAATTTTGCATCAACATTCTCGTTAATCTCCCAAAGATATTCGGCAGAGAGATCTGTTCTTAAATAATCTGGTAAGCGTTCAGCATTCGCAGTATCGTACTGAATTATCTCTTGACCATTCTCTGTAATAAATTCATTGTCTTTTAGTGGAATAGTATATGGTTTTCCGCTATGCCAATTGAAGCCCAAAGCATATTTTAGATTTTTAATAGAGTAAGAACCGGCCAAGTTTACCGAATGTTGTATATCTAAATTATTTGGAAAAATAACAGGCGATAATGAATCAAAATTGTAATTGTTCTTTAAAAACGTATAACTAATCCAACTACTAAAGGATTTGGTTTTTCTGTTTAATATAAATTCGGCACCCTTCACTTTATAACTTCCGGTAGTTCTTGTAAACTGATATTGGTTTTGAAATCCTTGACTGGACGCCGTAATTCCCTCTACCAATTTATAAAAACCTTCAAGGTTAATAAACCAATTATCTTGAGTGTATATAAAACCCAATGATACCTGTTTGCTTTGTATTAAGGGAATATCATCATCGGTAGCCAAAACCCAGCGGCGCTTTTCTACTCCTAAAAAATCACTTTCAAAATCAATACGTTGCGATGTTGTTTGGCTTTTAAATTCCCCCATTGTCTCTACAGCAAATCCATTCCCTAAAGTTTGATGTACACTAATTCTAGGCTCTACAAGGATTTTATTGAATTTTGTAAAATAGTTAACCCTAACACCTCCGTTAATAACAGTATTCTTACCGTTGGGTTTATATTCTAATCCGGCAAAAGCAATATGGCTTCGCAAGACATCTTTTTTATAATTCCGAAATCGAGGAAGGTTTACGTCTTGTGTATTTGCCACACCGGTTTCTGAAAATTGATATCCTGTTTTAAGAGTGTTTTTTTCTGAAAGTTTTAAGGAAGCATCAAGTTTTATTCCTGTTTCCAGTACTTCATTTTCTTGTCTTTGTTCTTGGGTAGTAAAAACATCTTTATTAACGGCATCCAATAGGTAATAAGTTCCGTAAGCCAGTGCATTGGTCTTTATGTTGTCATTCCAAATATGGCTCCAAGAGACCCCGCCCACCATACTTTGTTGTCGTAGTTCACTTGTTTTAGAACTTGAAGATTCATTTAAGGTTTCAGTAAAATCAAGTGTATTATCAATGGTAAGGAAATTTATTTGAAGGTTATCCTTTTCTGAAATATCCCATAAAAGCTTGCTGCTAAAATCGTAAAAATTAAAATCCTCATTTGCAGAAATACGAGTAGAATTTTCAGAATCTTGTATGTTTACAATTTCTGTATCCTGAAAGATCCTTTCAGAATAACTAGTATATACCGGCGTTTCAAATATGTCATTTATAGCCCTTCTTCCCGATACTTGAATTTGTGATTTTTCTGAAATAGGAATCGTTAAAAAAGCACTTGCATTAATAAGATTGGAACCTGCCCCTCCTGAAATAGATTGTACTAGTTTGTCATCAGAACGCATATCGATTATCCCTGAAACCCCTTCGCCATATCGGGCCGGAGTACCGTTTTTATAAATAATTACGTTTTTGGTCAGATTGGGATTAAAAGCAGATATAAGTCCAAAAAAATGTCCAGTTTGATACATTTTAATACCATCCCATAAAATAAGGTTTTCGTCGTGCGATCCTCCTCGTATATTTATGTTTGAAATGGTTTCATCAACACTTTCTATCCCTGGCAAAGCCTGTACAATTTGTAGTACATCATCTTCTATCTGCCCCGGTAGTAATCCAAAATTAGAGGTGTTTAAAGTAATCGCACCGTCAAGTTGCTTATTTACACCTTTTACAAACAAACTTTTAATTAAAACTTCATCTAATATGTCTGTGAGGGGTTGAAGGTAAATAGGAAGACAATCTGCGCCCAAGGCTTTAATATGTATCGTTATGGGCTGAAAGCCTAAATATTGTATGGTTACAGTTTGATTTGAAGCTTCTTGGGCAATGTAAAAATAGCCTTGTGCATTTGTGGTTGTAGAAAAGCGGGGATTGCTCACCAAAATATTTGCTTCAGATAATGGTAAGCCCGTTTTTATGTCAAGTACTTTTCCGCAAAAAGATGATTTCGCCTCTTTTAAAACAACAGTGATGTAGCGTTCATTAATTTGATTAAAAATAAAAGGGGTTTTTTCGGCTAAATAAGAAAGAGATTGGATTAAAGTATAATCTTCGGGTGGTGCGAATAGTTGTATAGGTACAATATCCTGTGTTGCATAAGAAAAACGAACCTCGTGTTTTTTTTCTAAATTGTTTAATATATCAAGAAGAGACACCTTATTTTTATTTTGCCCAAAGGAACTTTGAGCTAAAAAAATAAATAAAAAAAGAAACAGACACTTAAATTTATTGAGTCTCTTTATCATAAATGGTGACACTTTCCTTAGTAATAGAATAGGTTAATTTTAAAGGATCGCAGATTGATTTTAATGCAAGGTCAAGATCATTGTGCGTAAAACTACCTGTAAAACGTCTATTTGTATTACTTAATTGTGAGGTTACTTTAATAGGGTATTGTCTTTCCAGTTCTTCCAAAACCGTAATAAGGGTAACATTATCAAAACTACTCTCCCCAGAAACCCAAACAGGGGCTTTTTGGCTGGTTGTGGAATGCAATACTAGTGTGCCATTTTCAATTTTCAATTTTTCTCCGGCAGGAAGTTTTACAATAGTGTCATTATAAGAAATACTTACCAAACCTTCAAAACATTGTACATAAAAATTAGAGTTTCTGGAAAAAACATTAAACTGTGTGCCAAGTACCTGTACAATTCCTTGTGGAGTATTTACACTGAATTTTTCCCCTTTTGTGACTTTAAAATATGCTTCCCCTTTTAAAGAAAGTTTTCTGTTGGTGGCCCAGTTTTTTTTGGAATACGAAATGTTGGAATTAGAATTCATTACAATTTCGGAAGCATCCGGCAGTAAAAAAGTCTTTTTCTCCGCGATTTGAGTAGCAATTGTAGTGTCTTTTGAACTTATATATAAATATCCAGCAATTAAAACAGCAAGTACTGCAGCAATTTTAAGGAACGTACTAATTGGGTATAGTTTTCTTACTTTAGTTTTGGTATTTATATTTTCTGAAATACCATTAAAGTTTGCTTTTGAATCAAATTCAGGAATTTTAAATCCGGAAGTTTCTTCCGCAATTTTTAGATAGGGGGCATACTCAGGCGAAGCTTTTAAAACCGCTGTTTCTTCGGGAGTTGCTTCCCGGTTTAGCCATTTGTGTAATGTGTAATTTTTTTCCATTGTATATGGTAATCCTGTTAATAGAACACGCAACTTTAACTTTACCCTACTATACTATAATTTATTTAAATTGAATCAAACTCATCACGCAAAGAAGCTAATGCCTTACTCATACGTTTTTCAACAGCTTTTACTGAAATATCCAACATTTCAGCAATTTCTTTATATTTTTTTCCTTCAATCCTATTAAGTAAAAAAGCAGTTCGCTGTGCTTCGGTTAATTTTGCTATAGCATTTTCAAGTTTTTGGAGGTATTGCTTTTCTTCTAATAAAAACTGAGGAGATTGATTGTTTGCATAATCAGGCTGAAGTTTGGCATGCTTTAAAACCACTTTCTTGTGGGCAACTTCATTTAAAAATTTATTGTTGACTACGGTAAATAAAAATGATTTTGCTTTTTCGGTAGTGACTTTAGCGCAATTCTGCCATAATTTTATAAATGCCTCCTGAACCAAATCATCTGCCTGTGCAGTATCTCCACATTTGTAATAGATAAACCCCCAGACATTTTTACTAATGTCGTTATATATTTTATTGAAAACAGTTTCATTACAAATGTTATTAAGGTCTTTCATATAGAATAAAGTAATAATTCCAAATATATTTAAAAGTTTTAAAACAAGGTAGGGTATTTTTGTGTTTAAAGGTTATTATACTAGAGCCATCTAATTAAAAATTGTTATGAAAAAGTTTTATTCCCTTTCTTTCTTCTGCGTATTATTTTTGAGTATGATCTTTATTTCTTGTCAAAAAGAGGCAGAGGAATTTATTAATGACTCACCTAATGATGAAACGATTACTGCAAATTCAACGTTAACCAATCTTTTACTTCGTACTTCCCAAAATCCTGGTAGTGCCGATAATATTATAGATGGTAATAGTTGTTCAGCAGTGGTTTATCCTGTGAGTGTAATTGTAAATGGTCAGGATATCGAAATTACTTCAGAAGCTGATTTAGTGATAATCCAACAGATTTACGATCAATTTCCTAATGATAATGACACACTAGAAATTGTGTTTCCAATAAATGTGGTTTTGGAAAATTTTACAGAAATTACCATAAACAATCAAACAGAATTACAAGCCCTTATTGATGCTTGCGACACAAGTAATAGCGAAATTACCTGCGTAGATTTTATCTATCCTATTACTTTTTTCGTGTACAATGCAGATCAGGAACAAACCAGTTCTGTAACTGTAAATAACGATGTGGAGCTTTTCCTTTTTCTGTTCGGGCTTGACAATAATAATTATATAAGTATTGATTTTCCTATTTCGGTAACCTTATCGGATGGAACGATTACTGAAGTTAATAGCAATCAACAATTACAAACTATAATAGCCGACTGTATTAATGAGAACAACGACCCTGAAGATACAAGCGAACAAATACAAAACTTAACTACCGGAAATTGGTATCTAACCTACTACTTTGATGATTACGATGAGACCAATGATTTTAATGGATACGAATTTACGTTTGATACCGATAACACTGCCGAAGCTACAAATGGTTCAAATACGGTAAACGGTACCTGGATTATTGCCGGAAGTAATAATGATAATCTTTCCCTTTTCTTTGGAAATAACAATCCATTTGATGAACTAGATGAAGACTGGAGCATCCTTGAGATAACTTCTGAAGTTATTCGCTTAAAACACATAAGTGGGGGCGATGGAAGTGTAGATTTCCTAACTTTTGAACGGGATCCTGGTAACGGTTCTAACCCTGAAGTGAATATGTTCATTGAAGATCTTACAACTGGTATTTGGTATATAAATCTATTTCAGGACAATAACGATGATGAAACTTCAAACTATCAAAACTATGAGTTTACATTCACAACTTCCGGGGCAGCAACTGCGGTAAGTAATGACGATACAGTAAATGGATTTTGGTCTGTACAGGATAATGGAAATAATGATCTAGATGTGATTTTCAATTTTGAAAACTCAGGAAATGATGATCCTTTTGAAGAATTAAATAACGACTGGGATATTCTGCAATTTTCCTCAATAATTATTCGTGTTAGCGATATACGCGGTAATGGACAAACCGACCTCCTTAACTTTGGCAGAGACCCTTATGATGGAGGAAGTAATGATCCTGATCCTGAAGAACTTCGAAATATCATGGAAAGTGGTACTTGGTATGTAGATACCTTCTTGGATGATGGGGATGATGAGACATCAGATTTTAACGGATATGATTTTACTTTCCTATCAAACGGAAATATAATTGCCACAAATGGTTCTGAAAATGTAGCTGGAGAATGGGAGATTACCGTAGATTCAAGTGAATTAAGACTTGACTTTGATATGGACAGTCCGTTAAATAGTGCAGACGATCATTTTTATAGGGTTTTCGAATATTCTGAAACCGAGATAACCTTTGTAACTTACAATAACGACGGAGTGGAAGACACTCTAATATTTAAGAAAAATTAACCTCAAACTCAACAATTATGAAAAAGAAATTTTTAAGTGTATTTATAATAGTTTTTTATGTTGTAGCTGTAGTAAGCTGCTCTACTGATGATAGCAGTAGTAATGATAATTCTAATAATGTTACTGCAAATCAAACAGAAACAATTGCCCAAGAGGGTACTTGGAAAATAACCTATTTTTTTGATACTGATCAAGCAGAGACCGGTAATTATAGTGGGTACACCTTCAGCTTTAATAACGATGGTTCGTTAGAGGCTGTTAATGGAGACTCTACGATTACCGGTAGCTGGTCGGTTTCAGATAGCAATTCCTCAGATGATGACGCAAGTTCTTCTGATACTGATTTTAATATCTTTTTTCCAGTAGCAGATAATGATAATCTTGAAGAACTTAATGACGATTGGCATGTCATATCGGTAAGCGATTCTAAAATTGAATTGATTGATGTAAGCGGAGGGAATGGTGGCACCGATTACCTTACTTTCGAAAAATTATAACGAACTTTTTTTGCCCAATAAAAAACCATCCTAATATTTAATTAGGATGGTTTTTTAATTTATTAAATTTTTTTATTCTTTGCTGTATAAGGCTTTACCCGCAGGTTCATACTTATCGCCTGCAACCCAAAAAGGAGTTACAGCATCATCAGCAATTAATCTTCCCGCTAATACGTATGATCGAAAAAATGTTTGCAAATATTCATAATCTAGAGAGTCGGCTTCATCAGCTGCTTGGTGATAATATTTATCAACATCTCCTGTAAAACCTGTAAAGCCCGGCGAAAAAGTAGGTGCCGGAATTCCCTTTGCAGCAAAGAGAACATTATCACTTCTGTCAAATAAACCTTCTTCAGGAACAGGATCGCCAATGGCTTTAAGTCCGTAAGTATTGGTAGCATCTTTTATATGTTGGCCTGCTGTGGTTCTATCTAAACCAATAATTGTAGCCAACGTTTTATCATTATAACCTCCGCCATCACTATTAAAACAATATACCATTTGGTTTAAAGGAAGAATAGGATGCTCTACATAATAACTACTACCCAATAAACCTTTTTCTTCCCCAGTGAATAAAATAAATAGAGCAGATCTTTTGGTTGGGTATTTAGCGATATTTTCTGCCATACTTAAAACCGTAGTAACGCCAATTGCATTATCACGGGCGCCGTTATAGATACTATCGCCATCTTTATCGGGTTGTCCAATTCCTATATGATCATAGTGGGCTGAGTAAATTATATATTCATTTTTTAACTTTGGATCTGTTCCTTCAATTATACCCACGACATTTTGTGATAAAACCTCTTGGGATTTTTTTTCACCCGATATAAGATTGACTTTAATTAATTGATTGCTTTCAAGATCTTTAGATTGCATACCATTTTCATCTTGCACCCACAAATAGGCAAAATCTGATTGGGTTGTATCATCTTTGGCCAGGTCTAGTTTTTCACCATTAAAGGAACCTTCAATATAACCCCACATTCTTGCTGGGGCATCCAAAAATTCAATAATTCCTAAGGCTCCTGCTTTTTTGGCAAGTTCCATTTTTTGGTCTCGTAAACCAAATGCACTTCTTGCATCTGTAGATCCTTCTTTACCAGCTGTAATAATAATAAGTTTCCCTTCTACGTTTTTTCCTTTATAATCTTCTTCGAGTCCGTAGCCTAAATAAATAGCTTCTTTATTATAATCTATTTTAGCGGCTGAAATAACAACAGTATTTGCTTGTGATACTCCACTAATTGAAAGCGAGAAATTGGGAGGAGTAGTTTTTACTAGTGGAACTTCTTGATAATAATCTCCCGTTTTAGGATTTGGTTTTATACCATAACTTCTGAAAGTATTTGCAAGATAAGAAGCAGCAATCTTATTTTCGGGAGAACCGGTTTCACGTCCTTTTAAAAGGTCGTCTGCCAAAAAATAAATATGGCCTTCAATAGTGTTTTTTTTTACAGTAGCTTCTGTTTTTTCTTTTTCGCTTTGCGCCTGAAGGTTTCCAAAACTATAGCAAAGGAGGAATATTAATAAAAGGTTTTTCATTTTTCGATTTTATTTTTAGAATGTATTTAAGTGAATTGAATTAATCTAAATGATAAATTTCCATAATGTCTTTTAAGACTTCATCAAAATTTATATTAAGATCTATAAGTTTTCCAGAATGAATATCAAGTACCCAACCGTGTACAGTAATACTTCGCTCTCGATAAGCTATTTGCACATCTGCGGTCTTTATTACATTTACACATTGTTCTTGTACATTTAATTCTACGAGTCTTCTATATTTTTCATCCTCGTCTTCAATTTTATTTAATTCAGTTCGGTGTAATCTGTAAACATCACGAATGTTACGTAACCAAGGGTTTAAAATACCAAGATCTTTAGATTGCATAGCAGCTTTTACTCCGCCACAACCATAATGACCACATACAATTATATGGTTAACTTTTAAAACAGTTACCGCATAATGAATAACAGACATTGCGCTGAGGTCTAAGTTAGAAACCATATTAGCAATGTTCCGCAATATAAAAGCCTCGCCTGGTTTTGCCCCCATGATTTCCTCGGCTGTAACACGACTGTCGCTACACCCTATATATAATACTTCAGGACTTTGACCTTCTCCAAGGGTTTTAAAGTAAGAGGGGTCCTTTTGCAGTTTTTCGTTTACCCAAACTTGGTTATTTTTAAATATCTGTTCAATATTCATAGGGAATCTTTTTTTCAGTATTTAAAGATAGGGAAAGTTTGAAAAATTTGAAGTTTTGTTATGTTCAATTCAATATAACTTATACAATTAAAAATATTCATATTAATTATGATATAGTTTGAAATCTATCAATAATCACTTTCTATTATATAGATATAAAATTCCACACAGAAAATTAGTTGTACCTTTGCAGCTATTAAAACCGTCCCCTTAGCCTCAAAGGTCTCTTCAATTTTTAAAAGAGCCGGATTCTAAAAGCGCAGCGATCTAATATCTCAAAGCGCAGCGGTCTCAAATCAAAAAAAAAAAATGTCATTTAAATCCCTTGGGCTGTCCGATGCCCTGCTTAAAGCAATTAGCAAAAAAGGATATTCTACCCCTTCACCTATTCAACAAAAAGCCATCCCCCTTATTTTAGAAAGAAAAGATGTATTGGCTTCTGCCCAAACGGGAAGTGGTAAAACAGCAGGTTTTGCACTGCCCATATTACATCTGTTAAGTATGGGGCAGCCTATGCGACAAAGACCCATTCGTACTTTAATTTTAACCCCCACTCGTGAACTTGCTGCACAAGTTCAAGAAGAATTTAAAGAATATAGTGAATATACCGATTTACGTAGCACTGTTATTTTTGGTGGTGTAGGAGCCAATCCGCAAATACGTGCCCTTCGAAATGGAGTAGATGTATTAGTGGCCACACCTGGTCGTTTGTTAGATCTACAAAATCAAGGAGCCCTTTCACTTGCTAAAGTAGAGATTCTAGTATTGGATGAAGCCGACCGTATGTTAGATATGGGTTTTTTACGTGATATTAAAAAGATTCTTGCCTTGTTGCCTTCAAGACGACAAAATTTGTTGTTTTCGGCTACATTTTCTCGAGAAATAAAAACCCTTGCCAACAATTTTTTACATCATCCGGTAATGGTAGAGGCTACACCTGAAAATATCACGGTCGATAAAATAGAACAAGTAGTATACCGGGTTGATAAAACTCGTAAAACGGACCTTATTATAAAGCTTATTTCTGAAGGAGATTGGCAACAGGTACTCGTTTTTACAAGAACCAAACATGGCGCCAACCGATTAAGCGAAAAAATGGGCAAAGCAGGTATTACATCATCTGCCATTCATGGAAATAAAAGTCAGGGTGCCCGTACAAAGGCGCTCGCAGGATTTAAAAGCGGAAAAGTACGAGTATTGGTAGCAACCGATATTGCCGCTCGTGGTCTAGATATACCTTTATTGCCTCATGTTATTAATTTTGAATTGCCTAATATTTCTGAAGACTATGTACACCGTATAGGGCGAACCGGTAGAGCAGGAGCAAGTGGTGAAGCATTGTCTTTAGTAAGTCTTGATGAAGTGGGGTATTTAAATGATATTGAAAAACTAACCGGACAGAAGATTCCTAAAAATCAGTTGGATGATTACAAACCCACTGAAACTATGGCCGATGTAAGGGCTGCCGAAGAAGAAAAGAAACAGCAAAAAGCCAACCGTCATAAACCAGGACGTAATGCTGGGACTAAAATAAATACCCATGCCAAAAACCGAAATTCCGGTAATAGGAATAGAAGGTAAATTTTTCTGAAATAAATAAAAATTTATAAAAATCCGGAGCAATTAATTGTTCCGGATTTTTTGTGCTTAAATGTACTTTGTTAAAATAGAAAACATAAAAGATAAAACTTCACTCCTTTTTATCAAAACCCACCATCCATAGGTGCCAAATTGATGGGTAAGCATTCCAAAAAATTAATATATTTTTGCTTATAAAAAATCCTTTGAAATCAATTGACACTCTATAATATATTGTTTTGAAACTCCCCTCTATAATGTTATCTTTGCAACCTTATAAACAGAAGTAAGAATATGTTCGATAATTTAAGTGATAAACTCGATAAAGCACTCCACGTCCTTAAAGGACACGGTAGTATTACCGAAGTAAATGTAGCCGAAACTTTAAAAGAAGTTCGCCGTGCCCTTTTGGATGCCGATGTAAATTTTAAAATAGCCAAAGAATTTACCAATACCGTAAAAGAGAAAGCCTTGGGGCAAAACGTACTTACTACGTTGCAACCGGGTCAACTCATGGTAAAACTTGTAAAAGATGAACTTACCCAATTAATGGGAGGTGAAACAACCGGATTGGATTTAAGTGGTGCACCTACGGTAATATTAATGGCAGGTTTACAAGGTAGTGGTAAAACTACTTTTTCAGGAAAGCTCGCTAATTACTTAAAAACTAAAAAAACAAAAAAACCTTTATTGGTAGCATGTGATGTTTATCGTCCGGCGGCTATAAACCAATTGCATGTTGTTGGAGACCAAATAGGAGTTGAGGTATATAGCGAAGAAGGAAATATGGATCCAGTGACGATTGCAAAAAATGCAATTGCTCATGCCAAAACTAATGGCTTTAATATAGTAATAGTGGATACCGCGGGTCGATTAGCTGTAGATGAAGCCATGATGACCGAAATAGCAAACGTTCACAATGCAATTCAGCCACAGGAGACCTTGTTTGTGGTAGATTCTATGACAGGACAAGATGCTGTTAATACTGCAAAAGCGTTTAACGACCGTCTTAATTTTGATGGGGTAGTACTTACAAAGCTCGATGGAGATACGCGGGGTGGAGCAGCTATTTCGATAAAAAGTGTAGTAAACAAACCCATTAAATTTATAGGTACTGGTGAAAAAATGGATGCAATTGATGTATTCCATCCTGCTCGTATGGCAGACCGTATTTTGGGAATGGGAGATGTGGTGTCTCTTGTAGAGCGTGCTCAAGAACAATTTGATGAAGAGGAAGCTCGCAAGATTCAAAAGAAAATAGCCAAGAACCAGTTTGGATTTGACGATTTTATCAAGCAGATTCAGCAAGTAAAGAAAATGGGGAGCATGAAAGATCTGGTAGGAATGATTCCTGGTGCCGGAAAAGCCCTAAAAGATGTTGATATCGACGATGATGCCTTTAAAGGAATTGAAGCGATAATACATTCTATGACACCTGAAGAACGTAGTATTCCGTCGGTAATTGATGGAAGTAGAAAAAAACGAATTGCAAAAGGAAGTGGGACATCTGTTCAACAAGTGAATCAACTGTTGAAACAGTTTGACCAAATGAGCAAAATGATGAAGATGATGCAAGGCGGAGGAGGCCAAAAAATGATGCAGATGATGAATAAAATGAGATAATTTTTGATTTTAAAATTTATCACTGCAAATATAAAAGTTCCAGAATATAAACAATAATTAGGATGACTATACTCGACGGCAAAAAAATAAGCAACGATATTCAGAACGAAATCCGGGATGAGGTTGATAAGATGAAGGCAAACGGAGAAAAGGTGCCTCATCTTGCAGCAATTATTGTTGGAAGTGATGGTGCGAGTATGACCTATGTGAACAGTAAGGTACAAGCCTGTAAGAAAGTTGGTTTTGAATCTACTCTTGCCAGAATGTCTGGTACTACCAGTGAGCTTGAATTATTGGAAAAAATTAAGCTATTTAATAATGATGATGATATTGACGGTTTTATCATTCAATTGCCTTTGCCTCCACAGATTGACACACGAAAGGTACTTATGGCTGTAGATCCCGATAAAGATGTAGATGGTTTTCATCCTACCAATTTCGGGAAAATGTCATTAGATATGACCTCATTTATTCCGGCTACTCCCTTCGGAATTCTAGAATTATTAGAACGTTATAAAATCCCTACAAAAGGAAAACATACCGTGGTTATTGGTCGAAGCTATATTGTAGGAAGACCTATGAGCATTTTAATGGGAAGAAGTGGATTTCCGGGAAATTCTACTGTAACACTTACCCATGAATTCACTAAAAACATCACTCAAATTACATCCCAAGCAGATATTATAATTATCGCTGTTGGTATTCCCAATTTCTTAAAAATGGAAATGATAAAAGATGATGCGGTTATTATTGATGTGGGAATCACACGTGTTTCTGATGACAGTGAAAAAGGATATCATATACAGGGTGATGTTGATTTTGAAAATGTGAGTAAGCGAGCATCCTATATTACTCCTGTCCCCGGTGGTGTTGGACCCATGACAATTGCCATGTTACTTAAAAACACCTTACTGGCAAGAGAACAAAGAAGAGGTAATTAAGCCTCTTTTACTTCTTCTATTTTCCAATCTAAATATTTATGGAGATCACTTTCTATCCATCCCATTCCTATAGAAAGTACAGCGAGATCATCAATGTATCCTATGCCTGGTATAAAATCTGGCACTAAATCCAAAGGATTGAGTACATATAACAATGCCATTACTATAGTCGCAATGGTAAACCAAGGAACATTTTTGTAGTTTCCTTTTTTGATATCTTTTATCATCCCAAACATAATTTTACCAAGTTCGGCATACTTACTCAACGCATTTGAATTACTGATTTTTTTCTCAATTGCTTCTTCATTGCTCATTAAAAGCTCTACATCATCATCGTCAATTTTAGTGACTTTTTCTTCAACATAAGTATCATCAATTTTATGGGATTGATGTGACTGTTTAGAAGGCTTATCTTTTTTTTTTCCAAAGATCATATTTTTGAAGGTCATATTTTTTGTTTAGTAAGGAAAGATACTTAATGTCAGCCGAAAATGTTTTAAAGTTTTGTTATAAAAATTTCAGAAATACATAAATAATTGCCAAGAAAAAAAAGAGATATATCAACCAATACGGTTTGATTTTAAGCGGGTTTTTTCCGAAGAAAAGTTTTGTAACAGTGAACATAAACGCACGATTTTTAGCAATAAAATTATACCCATGATCGCTAAGTTTTGCAAACAAATTGTACTTTTTATACCATGAATGCCAAGGGAATGGCTTTTTCTTAAAATAGGTAAAACTGCGATATGCCGAATCCGGGCCACTAAAAATACTTCCGTCAGTTTCAATTAACCGGGAGGCTTTTTTAAATTCTTTTAATGGAATGTCCTTAAATTGAGCTGCTGTATTTTGAAATGTTTTATATTCAATCTTATCTTCCGTATTAAACTCCCAATACGTTACCCAATATTTACAAAAACCACATTCACCATCCCAAACGAAAACAGGTTTTTCTGAAGGGAGATACGCCGTTTTTTTAAACTTAGTAAACATAACATTATAAATGTTTGTTTTCAGGAGGGCTATCTTTTGCGTACTCTTTTCTATAGATACGCACTACAATAAGAAATAAACTAATAAGCAAAGGGCCAAATATTAAACCAATAAACCCGAATAGGGGAACACCCACGATAACACCAAGCAGTGTGATTAAAGGATGCACATTATCTATCTTTTTTAATACATACATTCGAAATATATTATCGGTAGAACCTACAACTACAAATCCATATATAAGAATTCCCCAAGCCTGAAAATCATGGCCGCTGGAAAGTGAAATAATAAAAACAGGTAAAATTCCAATAAGAGTTCCCACAAACGGAATCATGGAACCTATAGTTACAATTACAAACCAGAAAAAGGGGCTGTCTATACCAAATATCAAAAACCCGATTAGGGCAATAATCCCTTGTGCGATAGCCACTAATGGAATTCCAATTGCATTGGAGCGAACCATTGCTTGACTTTCGTCTCCTATTATTTTTAAATTTTCTTTGCTGATAGGCATATATTGAATCAAGGACTCCCGAAGTTCTCGGCGATTGGTAAGCATATAATACAACATAAAATACATTATCCCAATAGCAATAAACATATTAAAAGTACCTCCTGCAAAGCTTTGTAAGCTATCAGAAATCCATGAAGAAACCGAAGAAGGGTCAATTTGAGAGTTAAGATCATACCCTAGTTTGTCTTGCAAAATTCCAAGTTGTTCCTTTAAGGCATTTACTACTTTTTCAGAATTTTTTACTGCTTTTCCAATTTTGTTGCCTAGCATAATAACAATACCTGCCACTGGAAGTAAAATACCTATAAACGAAAGAAACATTAATACTGAAGCAGCAAGAATTGGATTCCATTTTCTTTTTTTTACCAAAAATGTCATCCAGCGCCGCATAAGTACATAAATGGTAATGGCCCCAAGTACTCCAGATAGATAAGGAATCATTTCCCTAAAAATAAGTCCTCCCATTAATAAAATAAGAAGTAAAACAAAAACCTGTCTTATAACTTTTGGACTTATTGAATTCATAGGTTATTTGGCAAATAATTGGTTTAGATTCTTAAAAGCCTTAAACTCTAAGGCATTCCCCGATGGATCTTTAAAGAACATTGTGGATTGTTCGCCACTCTGACCTTTAAATCGAGTATAAGGTTCAATAATAAAAGTAATGTTTTTTTCTTGCAATGCTTCTGAAAAGGTTTTAAAAGTATCCATTTCTAGAACAGCCCCAAAATGAGGAACCGGTACATTTTTTCCATCTACTGGATTGCTGTTGCTTTTTTGGTCTGAAGTTTTTTTGGAATAATGAATAACCAATTGATGTCCAAAAAAATTAAAATCGACCCAATGCTCACTGCTCCTGCCTTCAGTACATCCAAGTATATCTCTATAAAAAACCCGGCATTCCTCAAGGTTATGTACCGGAATTGCCAGGTGAAAAGGTAAAAATTTATTCATATATTAATTGTTTCTTAATTCCTTTATTAGTTGTTTTTTATCCATTTTTGAACGCCCTTTTATATCAACATTTTTTGCTTGTTTATACAACTCACTTCGGTTCCATTCTTCATAAGGTTTCGCTTTTTCTCCTTTTTTTCCGGCATTTTTTGTATTTGCGATGCGGGCTGTTTTTTCTTACTATAGCCCTTATCGACCAATGCTTCATATTGATCTTCGTTTTTTATTCTTGGATCGGGCATAACTTAAGATTTAAAAAAAGCCCTTAAAAAGGGCTTTTAAATTATTTGTTTTCTGCTTCAATGGTATCTGTATCTTTTCGGCGTTTAATTATTCCTATTCCTGCAAAAAAGAATACGATACCTAAAATTGCAAGTGCCCAAGGACTTATACCTGTTTCAGCACTTCCAAAGACTCCTAAAATACCCATTACAAGGCCAACGCCCCCAACGAGAGTGAGAATTATTCCTAATATTTTGATTATAACGTATTTGGTTTAGATTTTAAAATTAAATGAAAACATGAAATCAACCGCGAATCTTAACAAAACCTTGATAGTCTTTTCAGAAATAATTATCATTACTCAGGACTATCCCATCCAATCATAAAATATTTAAAAGTAGCATTATCAGGAATTTGAGTGGCTTTTATTGAAAGGTTAGGGTCATATCGAAGATTTTCAGGTAATTGTTGCTTGTCTATTGTAATATAAATATCGCTGTCTTTCAAAAATACAACCACTGAATTAATAGTGTTTTCAACATTTAAAATGGTGTAATTATCCTTTAATTCCTTAAAAGTACTTGCTTTATTTAAGCCTTTTTCAGTTTTATACCTACTGTCAAATATTTGTATATTTGTATATTGGTAATTGTCGAATTGGGATCGTTTTCATCTTCAGGTGAAAGCAGGATAAGTTTATTGCCTTCTTTGTCATAAATTTCAACTTCGCCCTGTGTGCCTATAGTATTTCCCACAGGATTTAATTTTACGATAGAGTCCTGTGCAAAAATGGAATCTACTTGTTTCATTTGTATTTCTTTAGTAAGGTTTCCCAAAGCCCCATCGGTTATGAGATATGGATCTTTATCTTTTCCACATTGTACAAATAAAAATGCTGTAAAGACAGCGGCAAATAATATCTTTTTCATAATGGTAAGTTTTATAGTGTTTAAATTGTTTAACGCATTAATTTTGTTAGTATTCCCAAGACACTCCGTATTACAGTTGGACTGGAAATAGCTTTTATAAATGGATTTTGTATGCTGCGTCTACTTCGGCTTGAGGAAGACGACGACTTTCGAGAAGAAGCGCTTTTTGCAGCTTCTTTTTCTTGATGGGCTTTTTCTATTGCTTCTTCTTTTTGTGCGGTCTCAATTTTTTTGATTAATAATTCATAAGCGCTTTCGCGATCAATTTCTTCATTATATTTTTTAATAAGAGTGGAGTTTTGAAGCACTTCTTTTACCTCGTTATCATCAAGAATATCCATTCGGCTCATAGGGGCAAGCATCATGGTAGCAGCGAGTGGGGTGGGAATCCCTTTTTCATTAAGTGCCGTAACGAGCGCTTCTCCAATTCCTAAGGAAGTAAGAACTTCAGCTGTGTCATAATAATCCGAAACCGGATAATTTTCTGCAGTGAGTTTTATGGCTTTCCGATCTTTTGCTGTAAATGCCCTCAAAGCATGTTGAATTTTTAATCCTAATTGACTTAAAACAGCATCGGGCACATCAGTTGGGTTTTGTGTAACAAAATACAATCCAACTCCTTTAGAACGGATTAATTTTACAATACTTTCAATCTGGTTAAGTAAAGCTTTGCTTGCTTCATTGAAAATTAGATGTGCTTCATCAATAAAAATTACCAACTCCGGCCTGTCGCTATCACCTTGCTCTGGGAAAGTGGCATATATTTCAGCCAATAATGAGAGCATAAAAGTGGAAAAAAGTTGAGGTCGGTCTTGAATATCGGTAAGGCGTAAAATATTGATATAACCCCTTCCGTTTTCATCAATACGAAGTAAATCATCAGTTTCAAAAGATTTTTCTCCAAAAAACAGATCGCCTCCTTGCTGTTCTAGAGCGACCACTTTTCTTAAAATAGAACCTGTGGAAGACGAAGATATTCTACCGTAATCTTTTGCAAGCTCATCTTTTCCTTCATTGGTGGCATATTGTAAAATTTTCTTGAAATCTTTCAGGTCCAACAAAGGGAGTTTATTATCGTCACAATATTTAAAGATAACTGAAATAATACCCGCCTGTGTTTCACTAACATCCAGAATACGGGAAAGCAAAACAGGTCCAAACTCACTAACAGTCGCCCGCAAACGAACGCCGCCTTGTTCAGAAAGTGAAAGTATTTCTACTGGAAATTTTTTGGCTTCAAAAGGAAGTCCTATTATTTGATGTCTTTCTTCAATTTTTGAATGGCCAGAACTGGGCTGTGCAATTCCGCTAAGATCTCCTTTCATATCCATTAATAACACCGGAATGCCTTTTTCTGAAAGATTTTCGGCCAACACCTGAAGCGTTTTTGATTTCCCTGTTCCTGTAGCGCCCGCGATAAGACCGTGGCGGTTTAAGGTCTTTAAAGGGATTTTCACAAAGACATTTGTTATAGTTTCACCACCTAACATGGCAGCACCTAAAGTGATAGAGTCGCCTTTTGTGGTATTTCCTTCTACGATATAATCAAAAAAAGCCTGCTGGTTAGTCATGAGTTATTTTTTTTCAAAAGTAACAAATAAAAATTTTCAAAAACCAAATTAGTATTATAAAGAAAAGCAATCCTGTGAATTTATAATTTCTTCTGAGGAATTTTATATTTAGCCTTTTTGGCGTCTTTAAACGATATAAAAATGCTAATTTTGCCCCCATGAAAAAGGAATTGCAAGAATTAGTGAATCAAGGAATCATGTTGCCATTAATGGAAGAATTTTACACCATTCAAGGCGAAGGTTTCCACAAAGGAACTGCTGCTTATTTTATAAGAATTGGTGGTTGCGATGTAGGTTGCCATTGGTGCGATGTTAAAGAAAGTTGGAATTCGGCTTTACACCCGCCCACACATAAAGATGTTATTGTTGAAAATGCAGCAAAATTTTCAAAAACCATTGTAATTACAGGAGGAGAACCTCTCATGTGGAAAATGGGACCCATTACTTCTGCATTAAAAGAAAAGGGAATGCAAGTGCATATTGAAACTTCGGGTGCTTATGAGCTTTCTGGAACCTGGGACTGGATTTGCCTTTCACCAAAAAAAATAAAACTCCCAAAGGAGGAAATATATAATAAAGCGGACGAATTAAAAGTGATTGTATTTAATAATGATGATTTTCGTTTTGCTGAAGAACAGGCTGCTAAAGTAAATGAAAATTGTATTTTGTATTTACAACCCGAATGGAGCAATCGCGAAAAAATGAGTCCAAAGATTGTTGACTATGTAATGCAAAACCCGAAGTGGAAAGTGTCACTCCAAACCCATAAATATTTAAATATTCCATAAAAAAGGGCTGATAAATATCAGCCCTTTTTTTATTTTTCTGAGGAATTAAATTTTCTTTAAAGGAATTTCAATATAGGTTGAATCCCATCCTATTAAAAGGGTGGTTCCGTTTTCTTCCGGTCTAAAGATCATGGAAAGTGATTCCGTAGGTGCGGCGGCATCTCTACTCGCCACAATAAGCCTGGCGACATCATCTTCTTCTTTATATGAAAAAGAACCCCATACATTTGTATCTGCATTTATGATTACAGTCCATTTATCTTCTCCTGGAATGGTATATAAAGTATACGTTCCGGGATTTATTTTTTTAGTTCCGAACAAAAGAGGTTCATAAATAGTTAATTCAGTTGCTTCATTTGCCCCGGTTCGCCATACCCGTCCGTAAGGAACAAGTCCGCCAAAAATTTTACGTCCTTTTTTTTGTGGCCTACTGTAAATTACACGTGCAATGGGAGGTGTGTCTTTATCTGCACGAGCCATTGCTAAATCCATAGGGCTTGCGTCCATTTTAGGGAAAGATTGAGATTGGACCGTTTGTGAGGTAATTAGAAATGAGACTAATATTGCAATACTTAAAAAGATTGACTTCATAAAATGGTTTTAAAAGATAAATTTAATTTTTATAGAATAAAAAAGATCAGATTAATAGGATTTTTACGTATTTAAAACGACTAAATAATTCAATAATTATGCCGTCGCAATATCAAGAGCGTTCTTTTTAGTTTTTTCCACAACAATTTGTTAATAACTTAACGGCTTAAGTGCCTGTAATCCCTATGTTTTATTGGGGCTTTTGTTATATTTGTTCGTTACGAAATTTTTTGAAAAACAACCTAATTTTTTATGAGCGAAGAACAAAAAAAAGGCAGTTATGGTGCAGATAGTATTCAGGCACTCGAAGGAATGGAGCACGTGCGCATGCGTCCTTCCATGTATATTGGAGATGTTGGAGTACGGGGATTACACCATTTGGTATATGAAGTTGTCGATAACTCCATTGATGAAGCCATGGGTGGCTTTTGCGATACAATTAAAGTATGGATAAATGAAGATAATTCCATAACCGTAGAAGATAACGGTAGGGGGATTCCTGTAGACCTTCATAAAAAAGAAGGTGTTTCTGCTCTTCAAGTTGTAATGACCAAAATTGGAGCAGGTGGTAAATTCGATAAAGATTCCTATAAAGTATCTGGTGGGTTACACGGGGTCGGAGTTTCTGTGGTAAATGCACTTTCGGGACATTTAACCGCCACTGTTCACCGCGACGGTAAAATCTGGCAACAGGAATACGAACGTGGAAAAGCTTTATATCCGGTTAAATCGGTTGGCGAAACAGATACTCGTGGTACAATTGTGACCTTTAAGCCAGACGAACAAATTTTCCAGCAAACTTTGGAATATAATTACGATACGTTGGCAAGTAGGATGCGCGAATTATCTTATTTGAATAAAGGAATAACCATCTATTTTACTGATAAAAGAGAAAAAGATGAAAATGGCGAAAGTGCTGTCGAAAAATTCCACAGTGATGAAGGATTAAAGGAATTTATACGTTTTCTTGATGGAAACCGTGAGCCTATTATTGGCGATGTAATTTCTATGGAAGGGGAAAAGAACGACATTCCTGTAGAAGTTGCCATGGTTTACAATACTTCTTTTAGTGAAAACCTTCATTCTTATGTAAATAATATAAACACCCATGAAGGGGGTACACACTTGTCTGGATTCCGCTCCGGATTAACACGTACACTGAAAAAATATGCAGATGCATCGGGCATGCTCGATAAGCTTAAATTCGAAATTGCAGGAGATGATTTTCGCGAGGGACTTACCGCTATTATTTCGGTGAAAGTTCAGGAACCTCAATTTGAAGGACAAACAAAAACGAAGCTCGGTAACCGTGAAGTTACTGCAGCAGTTAGTCAAGCAGTATCTGAGATGCTAGAAAACTATTTGGAAGAGCATCCAAACGACGCCAAGATAATAGTTCAAAAAGTAATTCTTGCTGCGCAGGCTCGACATGCGGCTCGTAAAGCCCGTGAAATGGTACAGCGTAAGACTGTAATGAGCGGTGGTGGATTGCCTGGAAAACTTTCAGATTGTTCAGAACAAGATCCCGAAAAATGTGAAGTATTTCTTGTAGAGGGAGATTCTGCAGGTGGAACAGCAAAACAAGGTCGTGATCGTAAATTTCAAGCTATCCTTCCTTTACGTGGGAAGATTTTGAATGTTGAAAAAGCGATGCAACACAAGGTTTTTGAAAATGAAGAAATAAGAAATATTTACACCGCTTTAGGAGTAACTATAGGTACCGAAGAAGATAGTAAAGCACTTAACCTTGATAAATTAAGATACCATAAAGTGGTTATTATGTGTGATGCCGATGTGGATGGTAGTCATATTTCTACTTTAATATTAACTTTTTTCTTCCGTTATATGAAGGAATTGGTTGAAGCTGGCTGTGTTTATATTGCTACTCCGCCGCTTTATCTTGTAAAAAAAGGTGCTAAAAAAGAATACGCTTGGAGTGATAAAGCACGCGATAAATTAAATGAAGAATTTGGTGGGAGCGCATCAATACAACGTTATAAAGGTTTAGGTGAAATGAATGCCGAACAATTATGGGATACCACAATGAATCCTGAGTTTAGGATTCTTCGTCAAGTTGTTATAGATAATGGTATAGAGGCCGATAGAATTTTCTCTATGCTAATGGGAGATGAAGTACCGCCACGACGTGAATTTATCGAGAAAAATGCAGTCTATGCAAATATTGATGCATAACTAATATTGATTTTAAATTTGAAACCCACGATGAAAGTCGTGGGTTTTTTTTATTTTTAATAAAACTTATCTCTTATGAAAAAAATTATTTTAGTTTTCGGTATTTTATTTTCATTTCCTGTTTTTGCGCAAGAAAACCTAGAAGATCTCTTGGCCGCTGGTATTGAAGATGCACAAAGATTTTCTTCTGGTTATATTACACCCGCAGCGGAAGCAATGATGTACAGTACATCCAATGGGTGGATGCAAACAGCAGAGGTTAAAAAACCATTGCGTTTTGAAATCTCAATTATTGCTAATGCCACTTTTGTAAAAGACAAGTATAAAACTTTTGAACTTAACACAGCAGATTATAATAACTTATATTTCCGCGACGGTAGTACCGTAAAAAATGTTGCCACGGCCTTTGGTGAAAATAATCCTGATATTTTGGTGTATGCGAGGGTAAAAGATGAAACAGGTGTTTTTACAGATGAAGTTGAATTTGAGTTGCCACAAGGATTGGCTTCTGTAAATGTGGATATTGTGCCTGTCGCTTTTTTACAAGCCCGTTTGGGAATATTTAAAGCGACGGAATTAAAGGTACGATACTTTCCAAAGATCGATCAGGAGGATGTGAAAGCGGGACTTTTTGGAATAGGTTTACAACATGAATTTACACAATGGCTTCCAGTAGATAAAGTTTTTCCAGTAGCTATTTCCGGGTTAATTTCTTATACGCACTTAAATGGAAATTACGATTTTACCACAGATGAAATTATTGAAGGAGAAAAACAAAGGTTTGATGTAGTGCAGAATTCTTGGGTATTTCAGGCAATGGCTTCTACAAAACTTCCGGTAATAAATTTTTATGGCGGATTGGGCTATATTACAGGAACATCAGATTTTGATGTGTTGGGTACTTACCGTGTTAGAGGTGGAATTCCTTTCTTTGAAAATTCAAGTGAATTTACAGACCCTTTTTCAGTAACAAATAAAATTTCAGGTGTGCGTGCTACAATTGGAGCTAGATTGCAATTAGGATTCTTCGGTCTCCATGCAGATTATAATATAGCAGAATACAGCAATGTTTCTGCGGGCATACATTTTGGAATTTAATCGCTTAATCTTCCACCATTTAATTGATATAATTGTATTTTTGTACTTCAAAAAATTAATCACATAAATAATAAATAATAATGAAAATTACAGTTGTGGGAGCAGGTGCAGTAGGTGCAAGTTGTGCCGAGTACATCGCTATTAAGAATTTTGCAAGTGAAGTTGTTTTGTTAGATATTAAAGAGGGCTATGCTGAAGGTAAGGCCATGGATTTAATGCAAACGGCCTCGTTAAATGGATTTGACACTCGTATTGTGGGCTCTACAAGCGATTATTCGAAAACAGCAGAAAGTAATATTTGTGTTATAACCAGTGGTATTCCACGGAAACCGGGAATGACGCGCGAAGAATTAATAGGAATTAATGCAGGTATTGTAAAAGACGTTTCTTCAAATTTAATTAAACACTCACCTAATGCGATTATTATTGTAGTGAGTAATCCTATGGACACAATGACTTATTTGGTCCATAAAACTACTGGCTTGCCTAAAAATAGAATTATAGGTATGGGTGGTGCTTTAGATAGTGCCCGTTTTAAATATCGTTTAGCTGAAGCATTAGACGCTCCTATAAGTGATGTAGACGGAATGGTAATAGGTGGCCATAGTGATACCGGGATGGTTCCTTTAACTCGAATGGCTACAAGAAATAGCGTTCCTGTAACTGCTTTTATTTCGGAAGAACGTTTAGAACAAGTAAAAGAAGATACCAAAGTTGGGGGAGCAACCCTTACAAAACTTTTGGGCACTTCTGCTTGGTATGCACCGGGAGCAGCCGTTTCGGGATTGGTACAAGCCATTGCTTGTGATCAGAAAAAAATATTCCCTTGTTCTGTCTTATTGGAAGGTGAGTATGGATTAAATGATCTATGTATTGGGGTTCCAGTTGTGCTAGGCAAAAACGGAATTGAAAAAATCATTGAGCTTGAGCTTACGGATGCCGAAAAAGATCATATGAAAGAAAGCGCTGAAGGTGTTAGTAAAACCAATAGCTTGCTAGAAGTTTAAGATATTAATTTCGAATAAAATGAAAGGTCGCGCGAAGCGACCTTTTTTTGTTAATTTTTTCAAAAAAATAAATTGCCATTTCCTTTTTGAAAACCTATATTTGCACGTTTTAAAATTATATAAATAGCAATAGAATGCAAAATAAAGGACTCATTACAGTATTTGCGGTTTTATTTGGATTGGTTAGTCTTTACCAATTATCATTTACTTATGTCGCAAGCAAAGTTGAAGGAGATGCAAAGGAGTTTGCAAACACTAAATTTTCTGAAGATCAACATCGTGAAAGGGATCTCGCAGAGGCCCAATATCTAGATTCTTTGGGTTCAGAGTCTGTAGTCTTGGGAATTGATTACAACACTGCAAAAGATAAAGAGCTTAATAAAGGTCTTGATTTAAAAGGAGGGATTAATGTAATTCTTCAGGTTTCTGTTCAAGATATTTTAAAAGGACTTGCCAATTACTCCAAAGATCCTGCTTTTAACCAAGCACTAACAAATTCTGTAGAACTTCAAAAAAATAGTCAGGATACATATCTGGAATCTTTCTATAAAGCATTTGAAGCCCTTCCGGGAGAAAATTCGCTTGCATCGCCAGATATCTTCTTCAATAAAAATCTAGAAGAACAAATAAGTGCTTCTATGACCAATGATGAGGTTTATAATGTGCTTGATAAAAAAATTGATGAATCTATTACTTCAGCTTTTGAAGTATTGCGTAAGCGTATAGACAAGTTTGGGGTAACACAACCAAATATTCAACGTTTAGGAAATTCGGCACGGATATTAGTTGAATTGCCAGGGGCAAGGGATGTAGAACGTGTAAAAAAATTATTGCAAAGTACAGCGCAGTTAGAATTCTGGGAAGTGTACAAATTTGAAAACTTTCAGGATTTTCTTTTACAGGCTGATGCCAAAGTAAAAGAACTTGTTAAAGATGAAACTCCAGCTGAAGCTGTTCAAGATACTACCAAAGTAGAGGAAGATGATATTAGTAAATTACTGGGTGGGGAAGACGTAAATGATACCCTTGCAGATTCTTCTACTCAAAATCCACTTTTATCATTAATGGTTTCTCCAGGTTTTAAAGGAGGCGCTGTATTGGGAAGATTTCAGTTAAAAGATACGGCAACCGTAAATAAATATTTACGTATGCCTCAAGTACGTTCATTACTTTCTAATGACCAACGTTATGCGAAATTTGTTTGGGAATTACCTAAAGATAATGAAACAGTAGATGGAGAAAACCTTACTACCACCGGACTATACGCAATAAAAGGAAATAGGGACAACATTCCACCTCTTGGAGGAGCGGTTGTAACTGATGCGCAACAATCTTATGACCAAGTAGGTCGTGTGGATGTTACCATGCAAATGAACGGTACGGGAGCAAAAATCTGGGAAGAAATGACTGGAAAAGCTTATCAGACCCAAGGTAATATAGCAATTGTACTTGATAATATTGTTTATTCTGCACCTACTGTAAGCTCTGGACCAATTTCTGGAGGACGTAGTTCAATCTCAGGTGATTTCAGTATTACTGAAGGTCAAGATTTAGCAAACGTATTACGTGCTGGTAAATTACCAGCTTCTGCTGATATTATTCAAGCAGAAGTAGTTGGGCCTACATTAGGTCAAGAGGCTATTGACAGTGGAATCCTTTCTTTTGGACTTGCTTTGATATTTGTATTATTATGGATGATCATGTACTACGGAAAAGCAGGTATTTTTGCCGATGTTGCTTTGGCCGTTAACATCTTGTTTATTTTTGGAATACTTGCAGGATTAGGAGCTGTATTAACACTTCCCGGTATAGCAGGTATTGTATTAACAATAGGTATGTCGGTAGATGCCAACGTACTTATTTTTGAAAGGATTAAAGAAGAACTCGCCAAAGGAAAAGCTCAGCGGGATGCTATTAAAGATGGTTTTAAAAACGCATTGTCTTCTATTTTAGATGCCAACATTACTACAGGGCTTACGGGTCTTATATTATTGGTGTTTGGAACAGGGCCTATTCAAGGTTTTGCAACTACTTTATTAATTGGTATACTTACTTCCTTGTTCACAGCTATATTTATTACTAGGTTGTTTATTGATGGATATACTAAAAATGGGAAAGCATTACCATGCTCTACTTCAATCACAAAAAATCTTTTCAATAATGTAAATATTAATTTCCTTAAAAAGAGAAAGATTGCTTATGTGATTTCAGGAATTTTAATAACGGTGAGTATTATTTCACTATTTACAAACAAATTAAATCAAGGAGTTGATTTTGTTGGAGGACGTACATATACAGTTCGTTTTGATAAAGATGTGGATGCTTCACAAGTTCAAGAGGACCTTATAGCAGTGTATGGAAGTGCTGAAGCTAAAACCTATGGAAGCGACAATCAATTAAAAATTACTACCAAATACAAGGTAGATGAAACAGGAGCTGAGGTAGATGACGAAATAGAAAGCATGCTTTACAATGGTGTAAAACCCTATCTTCCTGCAGATATGACTTATGAAGATTTTAAAGCTGATGATGAAGGTAAAGTTGCAGGTAGAATGGAATATTATAAGGTGAGCCCAACAATTGCTGATGATATTAAAAAGGACTCTTTCTGGGCTGTATTAGGTTCATTGATTGTGGTATTTTTATATATCCTGCTTCGTTTCAGAAGATGGCAATTTAGTTTAGGTGCCGTAGCAGCTGTTTTCCATGATGTCTTGATTGTTCTTGGAATTTTCTCACTAACCTATAAGTTTATGCCATTTAGTATGGAGATAGATCAGGCTTTTATTGCCGCTATCCTTACAGTAATTGGTTATTCCTTAAATGATACGGTAGTTGTTTTTGACCGTATACGTGAATATTTCAATGAACATAATACCTGGAAAATGGATAGAATGATCAATGCTGCTTTAAATAGTACGTTAGGAAGAACTTTAAACACTTCTCTAACTACATTAATAGTGTTGTCATGTATGTTCTTTATTGGAGCGGAATCTATTAGGGGATTATTGTTTGCAATTATCGTAGGTATATTGGTAGGTACGTACTCATCTTTATTTATTGCTACACCTATAATGTATGATACTGTTAAGAAAAAAGCAGTTGACGAACTTGCAGATAAAAAGAAAAAAGAAGAAATAGAAAAAGGGGAAGTTAAAGCTAAGTCTAAGTCTTAAAAACATTTCACTTTTAATAAAAAAAGCATCCCAAAATTTATTTGGGATGCTTTTTTTTATGATATAAAATGAGTTTTTTAAATTTAAGTAATACTAATTCAAAGTAGTCCAAGATATTTTGTCACCTTTTTTAAGATTCCAAACATCAGAAAGGCCGGCATTTATTTCAAGAACATACATTGCAGGTGCTTCAGAAGGTAATGAGGTTTTATCAAATGGGTTTGCATTTTTCTGAATGCTTACAATTTGTTTATTCTTATCAATAAAAATGATATCCAAAGCAAACTCAGTATTCTTCATATAAAAAGAATGGGGTGCTTCTTCATCAAAAATAAATAGCATTGCCTGATTTTCTGGCATCGATTTGCGATACATCAAACCTGTTTGGGTTTGGTACACGTCATCTGCTATTTCGATATCCAATTTTTTAATAATAGAATCCGTACTTGCTTCCATAAGGGAAAGCTCTCCTTCTTTAGTGAATGTGATTTCTAGGGTAAGGTTTTTTTCTTCTGATTTTTCTTTACAACTGTACGATGAACACAAAAACAAGCCCATCAAAGCTGCCGAGATCCAAAAACGTTTCATGTTATGCGTGGTGTTTTTTTGAAGATTGAATAACAAGATAGATACCTGCCAAAATAAATGGAATACTAAGCCATTGGCCTGTATTTAAAACCCAATTAGCACGTTCGCCCACTTGAGCTTCTTTTACAAATTCCACGCAGAAACGTACTGTCCATAAAAGAATTAGGAACACTCCAAAAATAAAGCCCAATTGTTTTCTTTTTTCTGTTCTCCAATAGATATAAAAAAGGATAAGAAAAACAATAACATAACCTGCAGATTCATATAATTGGGCAGGATGTCTTGGGAAATTTTCACCTAATTGTTTAAAGATAACTCCATAATCACTATGGGTTGCTTTTCCAATAATTTCAGAATTTATAAAGTTTCCAATCCTTACAAAAATTCCGCCGCAGGCTACTGCAATTACAATACGGTCGAGAATCCAAAGCACCGGTTTTTTAATTACTTTTTTACTGTAAATAAACATGGCAATAATAATTCCTATTGCGGCTCCGTGACTCGCGAGTCCTTGAAAACCTGTGTATTCAAATTCCGGGACGGTTCGTATAGGAAGAAGTACGGCCAAAGGGTCTTCAGTAATAAGTTCGGTTTGATAGAATATAACATGCCCTAATCTGGCGCCTAACAAGGTAGCGATCACCATATAAATAAAGAGACTGTCTAAATTTTCGGAAGGTTGATTTTCATTGTCAAAAATACGTTTAGTTATAATCCAGCCCAATGTGAAAGCGATCACAAACATTAAACTGTAATAACGTATCACAAAAAACCCAAGATCGATTCCTTCGGAAGGATCCCAGACAATACTTAAATAGTGCATAGGTAATTTTTAAAAATAGTAGGGTAAAGATAGGAAAAGCTACAAGGTATTTTAAAACATTTATTCGTTTTCTTTTTTTGGAGGCACCGGATCATAACCCTGTCCGCCCCAAGGATTGCAACTTGCTATTCTTTTTATAGAAAACCAACCCCCTTTTAACAAACCATGTGTTTGAAGCGCTTCAACAGTATAATGTGAACAGGTTGGGGTATAACGGCAACTCGATGGTGTAAGAGGGGATATGTATTTTTGATATCCGCGAATGAGAAGAATAAATGGAGATATAAGTATTTTTTTCATACGGTTTATTTCTGAAGATATTCAGAAATGAAATAGATACTACCCGATTAATTTAATGAAAACGTAGTACCTTCTTTTCCATCCTTCAATTGAATTCCCACTTCCAGTAATTCATCCCTAATACGGTCGCTAGTTGCAAAATCCTTGTTTTCACGCGCCTGATTTCTAAGCTGGATCAATAACTCAATAGCACTTGAAAGTTTATTTGTTTCATTGTTATTGTTTGAAACATTTGCTTCAAGACCAAGGATATCAAATAAGAATGCATGCATTGCTTTTTGAAGTAATTCGAGATCTTTATCGTTAATTGTTTCATGTTCTTCATTAATGGCGATAATATGTTTTACTGCTTCAAATAAGTTTGCGATAAGAATAGGACTGTTAAAATCGTCATTCATGGCATCATAACAAGTCTGTTTCCAAGCGGCTACATCAAAACTGCTTTTACTAGCCGTTGGCAGATCTTGAAGCATTCTATATGAATCCATCAATCTGTTAAAGCCTTTTTCTGAAGCTTCCAGTGCATCGTTACTAAAATCGAGGATGCTTCTGTATTGTGCCTGATACATAAAGAATTTGGCTACTGTAGCAGGAAAAGCCTTGCTTAAAATATCATTATTCCCCGAAATAAGCTCGTTGGGCAAAATGCTGTTTCCAGTAGATTTGGACATTTTTTTACCATTTAAGGTAAGCATATTGGCATGCATCCAATAATTTACGGGTGATTGTTTTGTTGAAGCTTCCGCTTGTGCGATCTCACATTCGTGGTGTGGAAATTTAAGGTCCATTCCGCCGCCGTGAATATCAAACTGGTTGCCCAAATATTTAGTGCTCATTGCAGTACACTCGAGATGCCATCCCGGAAAACCATCACTCCAAGGTGAGGGCCAGCGCATAATGTGTTGTGGTTCGGCTTTTTTCCAAAGGGCAAAATCCTGTGGATTTTTCTTTTCACTTTGTGCTGCAAGTTCGCGCGTATTGGTTATCATGTCCTCTAAATTCCTTCCGCTTAACTTTCCGTATTGGTGAGTTTCATTGAACTTAAGAACATCAAAATATACCGAGCCATTTTTTTCATAAGCAAAGCCTTCAGAAATTATTTTTTCAACAATATGTATTTGCTCAAAAATATGTCCGGTTGCTGTAGGTTCAATGCTTGGAGAAAGCGCATTGAATTTAGCCATGGTCTCGTGAAAATCTACTGTATACTTTTGAACGATTTCCATAGGTTCCAATTGTTCTAAGCGGGCTTTTTTCAGAATGGGATCGTCACCACTTTCCCCGTCATTTTCAAGATGGCCAGCATCGGTAATATTACGAACATACCGAACTTTATACCCCAAATGTTTTAAATATCGGAATACAAGGTCGAATGACAAAAACGTTCGGCAGTTTCCCAAGTGAACGTTACTGTATACTGTTGGGCCACATACATACATACCCACAGCACCTTCATGGAGCGGGGTAAATTTTTCCTTTTTCTTTGTAAGGGAATTGTAAATGGTAAGTTCCTGTTGTTCGTAAAGTTTCATTAAAAAAAGGTTGAAAATAAATATTAAAATTCAGTGTTTAACTGGATATAATCCAAAAATTCCCGTCGAGTTTCAGCATTTTTAAATTTTCCGCCAAATTCGCTTGTAACGGTACTACTGTCAACATCACGTATGCCTCTTGAGTTTACACACAAATGTTTGGCATCGATAACACAGGCTACATCATCGGTATTTAAAACGTTTTGCAATTCTTTTACAATTTGCATGGTAAGCCTTTCCTGCACTTGAGGTCGTTTAGCGTAATAATCTACAACACGGTTCATTTTAGAAAGTCCAACTACAGTTCCGTTGGAGATATATGCTATATGTGCTCTTCCCACAATAGGAAGCAAATGATGTTCGCAGGTAGAGTAGAGAGTGATGTTTTTTTCTACCAGCATTTCGCCGTATTTATATTTATTGTCGAAAGTAGATGCTTTGGGTTTTCTTTCGGGATGTAACCCTCCAAAGATTTCCTGAACAAACATTTTTGCAACTCTTGATGGAGTACCTTTAAGGCTGTCGTCGGTAAGATCAAGCCCTAACGTTTGCATGATATTTTGAACATCTTTTTTTATAAGTGCTATTTTTTCAATATCGCTAAGTTCAAAGGCATCCGGGCGCAAAGGCGTGTCTGATGAAGTTCCCACGTGTGCATCTCCCATTTTTTCAATAGCTTTCAACTGTTTTTCTAAATCCATGAAAATTTAAATTACGTATTTTACATACAGTTTGCAAAGATACACATTCGTCTTTTGGTATGAAATATAGATTGTTACTATTTTTAGCATTATAAAGCGTGAGTTTTTCCTAAAATTTCCTTAATTTTCACGAATTATAGACATTACAGATTTTTTAAAAATGATAAAAAACACTCCTCTTAAATTTATATTTATATTAATTACATTTTTATTTGCCTCAACTTCTGTGTTTTCACAAGGTCCCGGATCCCTATTTGTTGATGCAGGACCAGATACAACAGCAGATTGTACAACAGGTGGATGTGTAAATTTAACGGCAACTTTTCTAGAGACTTTTGAAACTGCTAGTGAAAATTATACGGTAGCTTCTATACCTTATAACCCACCCTTTCCCTTTAATGGTTTATCAACTGCATTAAATCCGAATATTGATGATGCTTGGTCTCCTGTAGATGACCTCCCTTTTGATTTTTGTTTTTTTGGGAATTTGGAGACTCAATTCCAAGTAGGATCTAATGGAGTATTACGTTTTGATGTTGATCCAGCTGATACAAGTAACGGTTGGGCTTTCTCTGAAAATTTACCAAATAACACTAACGCAACTTTAGGGGAAGCTAATGTATTTACCCCGGTACATGACATAGATCCTAGTGTTGGTTCGACAGAAGAAATAGGATATGAAGTTTTAGGTACTTATCCCAATCGGGTTTTGGTGGTTGCCTATTTTGAAGTGCCATTATTCTCTGATACTTGTAATAATTTATTGGCTACCCAAATGGCTGTTTTTTATGAGTACTCTAATGTAATAGAAATTTATATAAAGGATAAGCCCTCTTGTCCAACTTGGAACTCTGGGAATGCTGCGGTAGGTATTCAAAATGACGCCGGGGCTATTGCTTTTGTTCCACCGGGTAGAAATACTTCAGATTCACCATGGAATGCTACTAACGAAGCTTGGCGTTTTACGCCGGTTGGCGTGCCAACATATCAATTTGAATGGTTGGATGCAGCAGGAAATGTTATAGGAACTACCCCTACCATAAATGTTTGTGCAACAGGAGCAGAAACGTATACAGCTCAAGTTACTTATACCAATACGTGTAACTCAGATTCAGTAACTTTAACAGATACTGTTACAGTTACTTCTACAGCATCTTTTTCGTTCGATCTAGGTCCTGACATTCTAACCTGTGGAAATACAACCCCCATTTTATTGGATGGTACTACCGGAGATCCTTCCGTTTCATATCAATGGTATTTTAACGGAAATCCTATACCCGGAGCAATAAACCCTACCTATACTGCAACTACCTCTGGAACTTACTTGTTAGAAGCTACTGATGGTACTTGTACAATTACGGATTCTATACAAATTGATTTTTATCCACAACCTATTATTGCAGATCCTGACTTGGATATTAACCAATGTAGCAATAGTATTTTTGATTTGCGTGCTAATAATGATACCAAAGTAAGAGGAGGTCAAGATCCCACTTATAATATTACGTATCATAATTCACAAGCTGCTGCTGATAATGGTGTGCCATTTATTGCAAATGACACTGCCTATCCTATAACTGGTACAAGTGAAACAATCTGGGTGCGTATCGAGGAGCCTTCTGGTAATTGTTATGCTACAGCTTCTTTTGTAATTACATTAGGAAATGCAATAGCAGGAACGGTTCCATCACCACAATATATTTGTGACGAAGATGGAAGTGGTGATGAACTTATTAACCTTCCCGCTTTATATAACACCACAATCTTAAATGGTCAAAATGGGAATGATTATACAGTAACCTACCATTTTGATATGAATGGTGCCGATACAAATACAAATTTAATACCTACACCATATTTGTTAAATATAGTAGATTCTCCTTTCAATGTTTTTGTGCGCATGGAGAGTAATGGGATAGCTACTTGTTATGACACTACAGGTTTTATAATTGAATTAAGTTCAACTTTTACAGTAAACACTCCTGCACCGTTTATTGTATGCGACCCTAATAATGATGGGTATGCTGAATTTAACTTACATGATTTGGATATGGAAATTACAGGTGGGGATCCTGACCTTACAGTAGCTTCATATCATGGTACTCAACTCAATGCTGAAGATAATACCAATCCATTGGCAGATCCATATACAAACGATGATGATTTTAATGATGTGGTATGGGCTCGTGTAATTAGCTCTACCAGTAGTTGTGTAGCAGTTGTTGAAATTACTCTGGAAGTAAGAAACTCCCCCTTGATAATTGAACCCGATCCATTACATCGTTGTGATTATGTAAATACGGGTGATGGTGTGGAAGAGTTTGATTTAACAGAAGTAGAGCCTCAGGTTCTTAATGGATTAGACCCAAATGAATTTGATATTTATTACTATGTAAATGAAGCAGATGCTATAGCAGCTGGTGATGTAGCTTTAACCGCACCTGATTTTTCACAGGCGATACAAAATTTTACAATGTATCAAAATGGAATTCCATACAATGAAACAATTTATGTGCTTGTAATAGGGAATAACAATAGTACTACTCCAGATAATGGAGGATATGGTTGTTATAATATTGTCCCATTAATGTTAATAGTAGATAGACTGCCGGTTACTGCACAACCTAATCCTTTTGAATATCCTTTATGTGATGATGAAGCAAGTGGTTCTAATACAGACGAAATAAGCATTTTTGATCTTACAACGAAGGATGTAGTCATCACTGGTGGCGACCCAACATTAATTGTAGAAGGGTGGTATGAGAGTTTAGCTGATGAAATGGCAGATAATCCAATATTAAATCCTTCTTCATATCGAAATAGAATAGTTCCGCCGGCAACAACCTTAACTCCTCAAAATGTTTTTGCCCGGGTCACAAATGCTGCTGGTTGTAAAAAAATTGTAAAACTAACGCTTATTGTTAACCCTTTGCCTACTCCTAATCAACCTACTCCTTTAGAAGAATGTGATGACGATGAAGATGGTATTGTTAACACTTTTATGCTAAATGATAAGGACGCTGAAATAATAGGAACAGAAACTAATATTATTCAACCCATTAAATATTATTTAACACAATCGGATGCCGAAATAGGAAATCCATTTAATGTACTTCCAATACCATATACAAATACAACTCCTTTTATGGATACAGTATTTGCTCGTGTTGAAAAATCTACCACAGGATGTTTTATAATTGTAGAGCTACAATTAGTGGTATTACCATTACCAGATCTACCTCAACCAGAATTTGGAGATCTTTCAGAATGTGATTTAAATGGAGATGGTACTGCCGATTTTGATTTGTCTATCAATTCACCTTATGTTTATGGTACTCAAGATCTGAATGACTTTACCTTAACCTATCTTGATGCTGCTGCCAATGTTATTGATGAAACAGTACCTTACAATAGTGCCGGTGAAACAATTACGGTGACCATTGAAAATAATACTACAGGATGTACACGAACGTTACAATTCGATCTAATTGTTGGGACTTTCCCAATTATTACAGACCCTGCAGATATGGAATCATGTGATGATATTGCAAGTGGAACTGATATAGATGGACTTTCGGTATTTAATTTAGAGTCCAATACAGATACCATTACAAATAATGATGACGACCTCGCTGTATCGTATTATGAAACTCAAGCCAATCAAACAGCAGATAACCCGATTGTAAATACCACCTCTTACACGTCACCAACTGCTACAATATATATTACAGTAGAAAATCTGGAAGGATGTCAGGCATTGACCACATTAGAACTTATTGTAAATCCGTTGCCAGATGATGTTACAATTACACCTTTAGAAATTTGTGACGACGAAAACAGCAATGATGGTTTTGTAACTAATTTTATGTTACACGATAAAGACGATGAATTTGCAGGAACACAATTAGGTGATGTGTCGGTTCATTATTTTAAAACACTCACTCTAGCACAAGGCGGAGATCCTGCAGATGAATTATCAGACCCTTACGCAAATGACTCCGCATATAATGATTCGGTTTGGGCGCGTGTTGTAAATGATACTACAGGATGCTTCCGAATATTTGAACTACCATTAATTGTAAATGCTTTACCTGCCGAACCTATTGAAGGTTTTGGAGATCTGGGATCTTGTGATGATGATAATGATGGTTCTGCCGAATTTGATCTTACAATCAATGATGAATTTGTTTTAGGAAATCAAGTGCCAGCTTCAGATTATCTGATAACCTATCATACCGACCCTTTAGAAGCAGACTCGGGTGCTAATCCCATTGATGTAATCGATGCACAAAACTATATAAGTTCAGGAGAAACTATTTATGTGCGATTAACATATAATCCTACAGGCTGTTACCGTGTTTCTCAATTTGAGCTAATAGTTGGAGTTTCACCTACAATTACAGATCCTGCAGATGTTGATGAATGTGATGATGAACTTAGCGGCTCGAATACTGATGAAATAAATGTATTTGATCTTACAAGCTATAATTCAGATATAACAAATGGGGATACAAGTCTTTCTGTTGAATATTACGAGACACAACTAGATCAGGACAATGGAAACCCAATTGCCGATCCAACGGCATATCAAAATGTAGATATTAATGGAAACCCTGTAAACCCTATTACATTGTTTGTAAGTGTTTTCAACCAAACAGGCTGTGATGCTACTACCACATTAACACTAAGGGTAATCCCGGTACCTTCTGCAAACACACCTACTCCTTTAGTAGGATGTGATGTAGATAACGATGGCATTTACGAAAACTTTATTTTAAGCGATAAAGATGCTGAAATTTTAGGAGGTGAACCCGGCGCTACAGTTTCTTATTATGAAACCTTTGCTGATGCAGAAATGGCTAGTATGCCAATAGATCCCAATGTTCCATATACTAATTTTCAAATTAATCCTCCACAAATTATTTTCGCAAGAGTTGAATATACTCAAGCTCCAAATACTTCTGGATGTTTTGTGATTGTGGAATTAGAGCTTTTGGTGAGTCCAACACCCGATGTGCCTGCAAACGTAGAAGATCTTTTAGCGTGTGATGATGACAATTTTGCGGTCTTTAACCTTACAGATAGACAAGATGAAATATTGGGTGATACTCAAATTATAGATGATTTCTTTTTAACATATCATATAACACAAGCTCAGGCAGATTCTGGTTTAAACCCAATTACAAGTCCAGAAACATATACAAATACAAGTAACCCACAAACTATTTATTTCCGTTTAGAAGATCGGGTTTCAGGATGTTATTCTACCGGACAGTTTGACTTGATTGTTACTTCAGGGCCTGTCGCTATACAACCAACGCCACTTGAAATGTGTGATGATATTGGAGAACATCCTAATGATGGTTTTACCGAGTTTGACCTAACAGTAAAGAATTTTGAAATCACGGGTGGTGCTCCAGGAGTTGATGTACGCTACTATGAACTTGAAGCAGATGCTTTAAATGACGTTAACCGAATTGATCCTGAAATTGCATATACCAACACTCAGCAACAACAACAAACATTATATGTTCGTGTTATTAACGGTAATTTTGAGGAATGTCCAAGCTTTACAACCCTTCGTATTAAAGTTATAAGTAATCCAGTACTTGGAGATCCCGATCCGCTGGAGCTTTGTGATGATAATAACCCGGGTGATGGTTTGGAAGAATTTGACCTTACTTTAAATAATAATCAAATCTTTACAAACCCGCTATATGTTGCAACATATTTTGAAAGTTATGCGGATGCTTTAAATGATGTAAATCAAATTCCGAATACCGATATAAACGCATATGAAAATATCACACGTGACATGCAAACCATCTATGTTCGGGTGACAAGTACAAGCACAGGATGTTTTGAAATTGCAGAGTTACAACTTATCGTAAATCCGTTACCAGATGATACAGCAGTATTTGATGTTCCTTTCTATCTTTATTGTGAAATTAATACAGATGGAATTGGTTTATTTGATTTAACTGAAAAAGTTGAAGAAATATTAAACGGTCAAGATCCTGCCGAGTATACGGTAAGCTTTTACACAGATCCTACGGAAGCCGCATCGGGTACAAATCCTATTACAAATCCAACGACTCACCAGAACCGGGATAATATGTTAAATGCAATTAATCCGCAAACTATTTATACGGGTATTACCAATAACACTACAGGTTGTTATATTGGAGGTGTTCAATCGTTTGTTATAGAGGTAAAAGAAGGTGCTGTTGCCAATCCGCCGGCTGAACCATATGTTATTTGTGATAACCTTGGTGAAAACGATGGAATAGCAGAATTTGACCTGAGAGACCAAGATCTTATTGATGAAATTTTAGGCGGCCAAGATCCAAGTGTATATTTGGTGTCATTTTATGAAACCATTGATAATGCAATGAACGATACGAGTCCGTTGTCTAATCTTTATACAAATATTATCAATCCACAACGCGTATACATTAGGGTAACAAATGATGGAAATTTACAAGATCCTAAATGTTTCGATATAGCTGAACTAATTTTAAAAGTGGACCAGCTTCCATTTATTGATTTTGCTGGTGAATACCGTTTGTGTGTAGATAAAAATGGAAATCCAATTGCTGAAGATGAAGGAAGCATGTCTCCACCTGTTATTGATACTGGTTTAGATCCTACAATGTATACTTTTGAGTGGGATCTTGATGGAGTACCATTATCTGATGATGCAGATCCAACGATGCCTGAAACAGATTCTTCAATAATAGCTCTTGCGCCCGGGGAATATACTGTAACAATAACAGAAAATGCAACTGAATGTAGTTCAGCTGTCACTGCAACAGTAACACTTTCATCTCCACCAATTGTATATGATGCTCAGGTTGTGAGTGGTGCTTTTTCAAATAATCACACTATTGAAGCTACTGCTGAAGGTGATGGAACATACGTTTTCCAATTGGATGATGGTCTTTTCCAGGAAAGTGGAATATTTGAAGATGTTTTACCAGGAGATCACATTGTTACTATTAAAGATGAAAATGGTTGTGGATTTGTAGAAGTTCCTGTAGGTGTTATAGACTATCCAAAATATTTTACACCTAACCAAGATGGAGTCCATGATACTTGGAATATTATTGGAATTAAAAATGGCGATCCTACTGCCAATATTTATATATTCGATAGACACGGAAAACTATTAAAGCAAATAAGCCCCTTAGGAAACGGATGGGATGGAACTTATAATGGTAATCCACTACCATCTAGTGATTACTGGTTTAGAATAGAATATAAAGAAGCTGATGTTAAAAAAGAATTTAGAGGGCACTTTACTCTGAAGAGATAATATCTTTTCTACATAAAAAAGGCCTCCTGATTTTATTCAGGAGGCTTTTTTTATTTTCAGTTTATTAGTTAAAAATTAAAACCTAAAGTGAAAACTATATTGTTATAAGAGGTATCTAAGGATGCTTGGTCTGTTAAACCGTTACTGAATAACTGTGTATTTCGGTTTTGTTGAGCATAAGAATAAGCCACATCAAAATTGTAATTACCAGAATTATATCCTAATCCAAGGGAGAACCCTTTTCGATCACTTACTGTAACTTCATCCTTATAAGGACTCTCTTGATAATTAAGCCCTCCGCGGAGACTTACTTGGTCTATTCTGTATTCTCCACCCAATCGATAGGTAGAAGCTCCTTTAAAAGTATTTTCAATTGTTTCATTTAAAGAAGAAAATACTGAAGATCCACTATTGGAATCAAAATTAATAGCACTGTAGTCTTTATATGAGTAATCAAAACTCAATAAAGCCTGTTTTCCAAATATATATGCGGCACTTGCTGTAATTTTACCAGGGGCTTTATAATCGTAATCTTCATAAACATTCAAAACACGTGGATTAATATATTCAGTTAGGTTATTTCCATTTTCTTCTCTACTAGTTTCTATAGATTGCGTTGTTTCTTCAGAAATTACATACCATGTTGGGGTATCATAAGTAAGCCCAACTCTAAATTCGTTTGTGAGTTTTGCTATAGCTCCTACTTGAGCAGAAAAACCAGACCCTAAGACAGATAAATTATTGTCAAACTGCACTTGGGTTACGTTCCCTCCGGGATTATTATTACTTTCATAAAATGATATGTATTCTTGATAATCAATTATATGAGAATTAAGGTTTAGTCCGAAGTAAAAATCATTGGTATATTGAGTTGCAAAGTTTATGGTATACTTACCGTTATAACCTTTTGTGATCTTAGCATATTCCTGATTGAAATTCCCCGGTCCTATATTAGATATATATTGAGAGCTTTCACTATCTGAAGGATCTAAAGGATCTATAATGAAACTTTGAAATCCTAAAAAGGCATTTTGTGCAATAACACCTTCTGTCTCGCCTAAAAAGGTATAAAGATCAGCAATTGACTCTCCGTTTTGTAACTGTAGAAGGTTTAAAGGGATTCCGTTTGCTTGAGAAAGAAAGAAGTCACCTATTGATGTTCTGCCTGTTCCCTGTATAAAGTACTCATCATCATAATTATGAGTATTATTGTAATTCAAGCCTATTGTAAATTTTTTCCAAGGAGATTCTTCTTTAGAATTATTAAAAACAAAAACCAAACCTGCTTGATTCAAATCAACATCCGTATCAATACTGCGTGTTTTTAAATCAAAATAGCTAGCATCAGTTTTTTTATCCAGAACTGCAAGAGATACAGTAGCGCTATTTCCAATAAATACTGCACTTCCCGCGGGATTAATGCCTATAGCTGATAAATCTCCTCCAAGTGCGCCAAATGCTCCGCTTAAGGCATTAAAACGTGCTGTTCCTATCGTTTCATCAGAAGCGTACCGTAAAGCATCTGTTGTGTTTTGTGCTTTCATAAAACCCATAGACAAGACTGTTATGAGTAAGAATAGTATCTTTTTCATAAGTAATAGTATAGCTTTTTAATTAAAAGAATTTTTAACGGCCTCCGCCACGTCTACTACGAACAGTTCCTGAACTTCCAGAACTACTGGAGCTAGAACTTCTCACAGAACTAGAACTACTTTTACCAGAGCTCGAGCTTCTAACAGTTCCCGAACTTCGATTTGGTGAAGAAGATCTTACTGTATTTGTAGATGACCCTCTAGTGGTATTATTTCGGACAGATGAATTTGACCGAGTAGGTGTTCTTACAGATCTCGTGTTACTTGATCTGGTAGTGTTATTTCTGTCATTTGAAGAACGTGTGGTTGTTCTTGTTGAGTTTATATCATTTATTCTTCTGTTAAGCTCAGAGCGAGAATAAGAATTTCTAGTTGTAGAAGTATTGCTTCTTCCACGTGGTGCAGTTCTACCTGGGTTAATATCTGTATTTCTTCTTCCTCGATTGTAGGCTACATTATTGTAAGGAGATCCATTTCCGTAGCTATTTCCATAATAACCATATCCACCGTAATAATAAGGATTGTAATAGTAATTATTGTAGTACCCTCCATAATATGGAGTGTTCCATCCGTAATACCCGTAATAAGAATACCCCCAACCAAAGCCTATGCCCAAGTGAGGTCTGTAGCCATATCCCCAAGAAGTTCCATACCAGTAAGGATTGTAATATCCAAAATTATATCCATTATATCCATATCCGTATGTTCCGGTATTATAAATATTGATTGTAACATCTTCTGCATTATTACCCCAAGCGCCATATCCTTCATCATAAGGTCTGTCCTCAACAACAATATAACCATCGTCATCAAGACTTTCGGTAGTTGAATAAGCTTCTATATCGGTAAAAACAGCACCATCGTCAGGGATGTCTTCGTAAGTTTTGTCTTTAGATTGAAAATACTGTTTGTAGTAATTTGCTTTCTCATTATTATTCTCCGTTTCTGAGGCTATTTCACTTTCTGAAGTATAAATACCATCATTATCAGCATAGGGCGAATTGCTGTAAGTCCCACATGAAGACATAAGTAATGCCAAAAGTCCTGTAAATAGGATGGGGAGATAATTTTTAAGGGTAATATATAGAGTTTGCATAACTATGATAATTTAATTGTTGGACATTATAAAAATAATTAGTTTTGTCGAGAATAACTAATTGTTTAACAAAGGCTCAACATTTGTGCCAAACTACCTACTATGGCTAAAAATTTGACAACTCGAAATGAGGATTACTCAAAATGGTACAATGAACTTGTTATAAAAGCAGATCTTGCTGAAAACTCTGGCGTAAGGGGTTGTATGGTAATAAAACCATATGGTTTTTCGATTTGGGAAAAAATGCAAGCTGAATTAGATAGAATGTTTAAGGAAACCGGACATCAAAACGCCTACTTTCCTCTTTTTATCCCTAAATCATATTTTAGTAAAGAGGCAAGCCACGTAGATGGTTTTGCAAAGGAATGTGCTGTGGTTACTCATTATAGGCTTAAAAATGATGAAAATGGTAAAATAATTGTTGATCCAGATGCAAAGCTTGAAGAAGAACTTATTGTTCGCCCTACTTCTGAAACTATTATTTGGGATACATACCGTAAATGGATACAATCGTATCGAGATTTACCCTTACTAATTAATCAATGGGCAAATGTTGTAAGATGGGAAATGCGTACGCGATTGTTTTTAAGAACCTCAGAGTTTTTATGGCAAGAAGGACATACCGCACATGCCACCAAAGCGGAGGCCATAGCCGAAGCAGAACTGATGATGAATATATATGCCGAATTTGTTGAAGAATTTATGGCTGTTCCTGTTATAAAAGGAACAAAAACTGAAAGTGAACGTTTTGCAGGAGCATTAGATACCTATTGTATTGAAGCTTTAATGCAAGATGGTAAAGCATTGCAAGCAGGAACATCTCACTTTTTAGGACAGAATTTTGCAAAAGCCTTTGATGTTAAATTTGCTGCTAAAGACGGTAAGCAAGATTATGTTTGGGCAACCTCTTGGGGCGTTTCTACACGATTAATAGGAGCACTTATCATGACACATAGTGATGACAATGGACTGGTGCTACCTCCAAAGCTTGCGCCTTATCAAGTAGTGATTGTTCCTATTTATCGCAATGAAGAACAGTTTAATGAAGTGAGTGAAGTCGCAAACAATTTAATGAAAGAACTTCGTGCTAAAGGATTGCGGGTTAAGTTTGATGACCGAGATACACAAAAACCGGGCTGGAAGTTTAATGAATACGAACTTAAAGGAGTTCCTGTTCGTATTGCTATTGGTCCAAAAGATATTGAAAATGGAACTTTTGAAGTAGCTCGGCGTGATACATTACAAAAAGATGTAATTCATAAAGACGAAGTTGTAGAAAAAGTATTTGGGCTAATGGAGGAGATTCAGCAAAATTTATTTCAAAGAGCGTTAAATCACAGAAAAGAAAATACAACAGTAGTTTCTTCTTATGAAGAGTTTAAAAAAGTCTTAAAGGATAAAGGTGGCTTTATATCAGCTCATTGGGACGGCACTTCAGAAACAGAAGAGAAAATTAAGAATGAAACCAAAGCAACTATACGATGTATCCCATTAGATAATGATTATGAGTCGGGAAGCTGCATGGTTACCGGAAAACCATCTGCACGAAAAGTTCTTTTTGCAAAAGCGTATTAATTTTATTGAAAAAAATCAAATAGCATTTGTGACATTGAAAAATAGTTGTATTTTTGCATCCGCATTAAAAAAATAATGGTCCGTTCGTCTAGGGGTTAGGACGCCAGGTTTTCATCCTGGTAACAGGGGTTCGATTCCCCTACGGACTACAAGATTTAAGAATAAATAAAAACAAAATGGCGAATCACAAGTCAGCATTAAAGAGAATTAGAAACAGCGAAACAAAACGTTTACGTAACCGTTACCAACATAAAACGGCTCGTAACGCTGTGAAAAAGCTTAAAGATCTTACCGATAAGAAAGAAGCGGAAACAATGTTTCCAACTGTAGTTTCTATGATTGATAGATTGGCAAAGAAAAATATTATCCACGATAATAAAGCTGCCCATTTAAAATCTCAATTATCTAAGCACGTAGCGGCTTTATAAGATAAGCTTATTCTTAAAAAAACAGAACTCCTTCAGGAAACTGAAGGAGTTTTTTTGTTGTCTACTTTTTAAAAAATTATTATTTAGTAAGCGTTTACTACTTTAGGTACCAGCGAGCTTATATCTCCGTCATTGCGTTTTACATCTCGAACTATTGTGGATGAAATATGTGAAAATTGTGGGCTGCAAAATAGAAAAACACTTTCAACTCCTGTTATTGCTTGATTGGTTTGCGCTATAGATTGCTCGTAATTAAAATCGTTAGTGTTTCTAAGACCACGAAGTATAAAATGCGCATTCATTTCTTTACAAAATGCTGCTGTAAGCCCTGTGTATGTTTTTACTTTAATCTTTTCTTGCTTTTTAAAAGTTTCTTCAATAAAATGAGTTCGCTGTTCCAATGGGAACATATATTTTTTATCGGCATTGACGCCAATAGCAATAATAATTTCATCAAATAGCGGAAGAGCTCTCTGAATAATATCGACGTGCCCCAAGGTTAGGGGGTCAAAAGAACCTGGAAATACTGCGCGTTTCATAAATTAAAGATACTTAATTTTTAGGAAGTATATTCTCAACCAAAATATCGAATAATTGTGTTAAGGTCATTCCCGATTCGCGGATCTGTTTTGGAATGATACTTTCTTTAGAGATTCCGGGATTCGTGTTTATTTCTAGAAAATAAGGTTTTCCTTTTTGAATAATAAATTCACTCCGAGCGACCCCTTTCATATTTAAAAGTTTGTAAATGCGCATTGCTTCAGCTTTTACAAGTTCACTTTCTTTTTCTGAAATTCGCGCGGGGGTAATTTCTTGTGATTTTCCTAAATATTTAGCTTCATAATCAAAAAATTCATTTTCAGAAACAATTTCAGTAATTGGCAACACAACAATTTCATCACCCTTATTAAAAACTCCTACCGAAACCTCAGTTCCTATCAAAGCTGTTTCAATAAGGATTTCAGAATCTTCTTGAAATGCTTTCTCAATAGCAGGCAGTAACTGTTCCATTTCGTGCACTTTACTAACGCCAAAACTAGATCCTGCCCGATTGGGTTTTACAAAACAGGGGAAGCCTACTTTTTTTATAATATCTTCAGTATGGATATCATTTCCCTTGTTTAAATAGTAAGAATTAGCGCATTTTATTCCGAAGTTTTTCAGTACAGATAAACAATCCCGTTTGTTAAAGCTTAATGCTGCTTCATAATAACCTGCGCTAGTTTGGGGTATTCCCAATAGCTCTAAGTAAGCTTGTAAATAACCATCTTCACCGGGGTTTCCGTGAATGATGTTAAAAACAGCATCTGGAACAATGATTTCCTTCCCATTATTAAAACTGAAATCAGCTTTATTAATAGGGTATTTGGTATTGTTTTCTGCTACATAATTCCACCCGTCCTTCAAAATATGGACCGGATATACATTATATTTTTCAGAATTTAAATTTTCGCAAACTACTGCGCCACTTAAAAGTGAGATTTCATATTCGTTAGAATATCCGCCCATCACAACTGCGATATGCTTTTTTGCCATAACAAAAGATTAAAAGCTACGTTTAAACAAAAATATCATTATTCAATAGAAAGATACTAACTTTAGGTTTTATATTTTTACAAACTAATTTACAACGTATGACTTTTTTCCAATTTATATTCACCAAGGCTTTTTTAAAGCAAGTATTACTTGCTGTTTTGGCACTTATAGTTCTTAGCTTTCTTATATTATGGTGGTTGCGAGGTACTACAAATCACAATCAGAAAATTGAAGTGCCTAAATTGGAAAAAATGTCCCTTGATAAAGTTGAAGAGATATTGGATGAAATGGATTTAAGATACGAAATATTAGATTCTGCCAACTATAACCCAGACTTTCCAAAGTTTTCGGTTATTGAACAAATTCCAAAAACCGGAAAGTTTGTAAAAGAAGACCGTAAAATCTATCTTACATTAAATCCCTCTGGATATCGAAAGGTATTAGTGCCCGATGTTGCAGGAAAGACCTTAAGGCAAGCTCAACCTACCTTATTGGCTACTGGATTTAAAATTGGAAAAATTAGTTACCGCCCGCATATTAGTGATCAGGTATTGGAGCTTCGTCATAAAGGAGAAAATATAAAAGCAGGCGATGAGCTGCAAAAAACTTCTATAATAGATCTTATTGTGGGAGATGGTTCTACGAATAAAGTTCAGGAAATGGAAGATGAAAATTTAGAAGAAGAAACAGATAATGAACCTGAAAATATAGAAGATGGCCTTAATTAATGAAAATGATACTGAAACTGAAGAAACTGGGAATGATGATCTTTATGAACATTTTCGTTTTTTAGCCGATAAAGGGCAACAGCCGCTTCGTGTGGATAAATATCTTATGAACCGCGTTGAAAATGCCACGCGTAATAAAATTCAGAAGGCAGCCAAAGACGGAAATATTCATGTAAATGATGTGCCGGTTAAATCTAGTTACAAAGTAAAGGGCAATGATGTGGTAACTGTATTGTTTGAGCATCCGCCTTATGAAAACTTATTGGTTCCGGAAGATATTCCTATTGATATAGTTTATGAAGATGAATATGTATTGGTGGTGAACAAACCTGCAGGAATGGTAGTACATCCTGGTCATGGAAATTATAGCGGCACCCTTATAAATGCGCTTACATTTCATTTTGAAAACCTTCCAAATAATAGTAGTAACCGCCCCGGATTAGTTCATCGTATCGATAAAGATACCACAGGACTTTTGGTAATTGCAAAAACGGAAGAGGCCATGACACACCTTTCCAGACAATTTTTTAATAAATCGACCGAAAGAGAATACGTGGCTTTGGTTTGGGGGAATGTTGAAGAAGAGGAAGGAACTATTGAAGGAAACATTGGACGTCATCCAAAAAATAGATTACAAAATTTTGTTTATGAAGGCGATGATACCGAAAAAGGAAAACCTGCAGTTACACATTATAAGGTCTTAGAGCGTTTAGGGTATGTTACTTTTGTTTCTTGCCGATTGCAAACAGGTCGTACACATCAAATTCGAGTGCATATGAAATACCTGGGTCACACCTTGTTCAATGATGAGCGTTACGGAGGCGAAAAAATATTAAAAGGGACCAGCTTTACGAAATACAAACAATTTGTGGAAAATTGTTTTAAAGTTTTACCACGTCAGGCTTTACACGCGCGTACGTTAGGGTTTGAACATCCCATAACAGGTAAAATGCTTCGTTTTGAATCTCCTATTCCTGAGGATATGGAACAATGCCTAGAGAAATGGCGTAATTATTCAAAACATGCCGTTGAATAAAAAGTATAAAAAAACCGTTTCAACTTGAAACGGTTTTTAAACTTATTTTATTTGAAGATTATTTCTTGATCCATTTTCCTGTATAGGTGTTTTTACCGTCGGAAATATTCACTAAATACAAACCACTTTTCAGTTGTTTTAAATTGTAATTAAGTGAATTATCCTTAACATTAGTTTTCTTTTCTGAAAAAACCGCTTTTCCATCAATACTAAAAATAGAAACAGACACATTTTCAATTTCTGCAGGTAGTTTGATAGTTAAAGTTCCATCAGAAGGATTTGGATTTATTTCAATAGCTAAATTTTTATTGAAATCAGTGATACCTAAAATTTCATCTTTTACCAATCCATCACGGCTATTACTCCCTTTATATCCATTTCTAATAATTTTATTTGGGTCGTAAGGCACATTTAAATTATAAGTGTTAACAAAGGTAGAATCTACAGAGGCACCAAAGGTGAGCGTGTAGGAATTTGCTGTTAAATCCATCATGCCGTCGCCATCAACATCACCTACAACCGCGCCGTTAAGAAATGTAAATCCGTAGGGTCGTAATGGAAAACCGTCCAGTTCACCACTGCCATCTGTAGAATAGGCATGCACATAACCAACACTATTTGCGTCTGTAATCACACTTCCGAAAATTATATCCAGCACATCATCATTGTTAATGTCTGCAATTGTTAATACACCTTCGTTTCCACCATATAGCGACAATGGAAAATTTGAAATATCGGTTCCATTTGGTGTTAAACCATAGATGGTTGGTAATGGAGATCCATCATTACTGGTATTTCTGTCTGCGGCAAATATTTCATACACACCGTCTCCGTTAATATCTGCAACTGTAGGGGGAGAATAGGTCCATCCTGATGTGGCAATAGGCCATCCGGGGTAATACGTGCCGTCGTGGTTTAAAACATAAAATCCAGGGCTATTACCATGGTTGCTTCCAATAATTTCAAGATCCCCATCCTCATCAAGATCTGCCAAAATAGGGGATTGGTAAGAATATCTTACATTGGGATCTACTACCGGAAACCCAGGAAAAACGGTTCCTTGATTGTCAAAAATATAAATACCTCCGGAAGAAGCAGCTATAACCACATCGTTATTTCCATCATTGTCTATATCGCCAATAGAAGGTGTAAAAGCGGGTGTTGCAGGTAGTTCAACTGGCCAGTTGGAGCTAATGCTTGTGCCGTCTAAATTTAGCACGTGCACAAACCCTTGTGTGCTTCCGGCTCGTTCACAGGTTATAATGTCTAGGCTTCCATTTCCATCAACATCGGCAACTGCTGGCGCATTAATCATCCAATGGTTGGAATAATTTACGGGCCATCCAGGAAGATCAACACCTTCATTATCGGTTACGTAAACACGACCAACTGTTGTTGGATAACCTGTGTTTACTATAATTTCTGGTATGCCATCCTCATTCATGTCCATTACTGTAGGAGGTAACAAAATGGGACCTAATACTGTTTTTTCAAAAAGGACGGTTCCATCCCCTTTAAGGGCATATAAGGTAGTGTCTATTCCGTAGACGATTTCGTCAACACCATCTCCATCCAAATCTGCCAAGGTGGTACCTCGGGAGTTTTTAATGCCTTGGTTTGCCGGACGTCCAAAACTGAATAATAGATCAACAACCCGGTTTTGTGGGTTTATATTTTCAGGAACGAATACTGTTTGTACAGAAATAGTTCCGTCTTCATTTAAAGTTGCTTTTTTACCGGTTTGATTTTGAGAAATTACTGAGGAAGTAAAAACGAGCATCAATACCAACAAAAAGTGTATTTTTTTTTTCATAATATAAATTTAGAGTGAAATCTAAAATTAGAATTTTTTACTTATAGGAACTAATAAATTCTTTATATTTTTGAAAAAATAGCGAATTATGAAAATTGTCCTTTCTCCGGCCAAAACATTAGATTATGAAAGCAAATTGCCTACAACACGTGTTACGCAACCTGTGTTCTTGGAAGAGGCTGAAGCATTAAACAATAAGCTTGAAAGAAAATCTAAAAAAGCAATTGGCGAATTAATGGGAATAAGTAATAAGTTGGCCGAATTAAATTACCAACGTTATAAAGAATTCACAACTCCATTTACAAAAGAAAATGCACGCCCCGCTATTTATGCATTTGCCGGTGATGTTTATACAGGATTGGATGGGTATACGATTCCTAAAAATAAAATAGATGTCTTACAAGATAGTATTCGCATTCTTTCAGGGATGTACGGTATATTAAAACCTCTAGATCTAATTCAACCATACCGATTGGAAATGGGAACAGATCTTAAAATAAACCGCAAGAAAAATCTATATGAATTTTGGCGGAATACAATTACCGATACCTTAAACAAAGAATTAGAAGAAGGAGAGCTTTTTCTGAATTTAGCAAGTGTGGAATATTTTAAAGTTATAAAGCCTGAAAAACTAAAAGTTCCTGTTATCTCTCCCGTTTTTAAAGATTATAAAAATGGAAAGTTAAAGATTATTTCCTTTTTTGCGAAGAAAGCTCGCGGCAGTATGGCACGTTATTGTATCGATAAAAACTGTTCAAGTCTTGAAGATATAAAAGGATTTGATTACGATGGGTATCGATTTAGTGAACAGGATACTGAAAACGAAAATGAGCCCGTGTTTACCCGTTAATGTTTATTCATTCTCACCCATATCCTCCATTTATTCCCGAAAATGCCACTAAGCTCATTGTAGGCACATTGCCACCACCACGTTTTACAACAGGCGAATTAAAAGAAGGCGATGTCCATTTTTGCTACGGAAGTCGTGACGGACAGCTTTGGACCATCTTAGATACGATATTTAACCTCAATTTAAAATTTGAAACCACGTCTGAAGCTGTAAAACAGCGTAAAGATTTTTTAAAAGAAAGAGGTATTGGTATCTGCGATGTAGTTGCTTTAGCTAAGCGTGAAAAAATAGATGCTTCCGATATTGGAATGCAAGAGGTTGAGCTTCGAGACCTTATTGAAATCCTTCAGAAAAACACAAAAATTGATACGCTTCTTTTTACTGGCGGAAATAGTAAAAACGGACCGGAATATTTTTTCAGAAAGGTTTTAAAGAAATACGATATTAAGATGGATACGGTTTCAAATGAGACCCCAAGAATATACCAATTTACACTTCCGGGAACTTTAAGGAAAATTAAGACAGTATCGTTAATTGCACCTTCAGGAGCTGCAAATAGGGCGGTGGGTAGTTTGCCTAGTTATAAAAAAATGAAAGCTGAAAATCCCGAGCTAACCACCATTGATTTCAGAATAACACAGTACAAGCCTTTTTTTTAAGGAGTATTTACATTGTTTATTTTTTTTAAAATAAGTTTAAAATAAAATTGTGTATTTTTAAGTAACTAACTAATTTTTTAAAAGGTTGATTATGAGAAAAATATTTACTTTTCTATTTATTTTAAGCGCTTGCTTTTCATACTCGCAAGATACCACGCCGCCTGAGATTACCTGTCCCGACTTTATAGATGTTGATAATGATCTCGGGGCTTGTGGTGCAGTAGTTAGATTTATTACGCCCACAGCTACTGATGATACCGATTCGAATCCCACTGTAACGCAAACAAACGGATTGCCGAGTGGCTCTGAATTTCCTATAGGTGCTAGTACTATTGTTTTTACTGCAACCGATGCTTCTGGAAACACAGCTACCTGTACCTTGGATATTTTGGTTACCGATGCGGAAGCTCCTGTAATTGCTTGTCTAGAGGATTACTATTTTGAAGCGGATGATACCACAGGTGTATATACAATTCCAAGTTATTTCCATAACGGTATGGTTACAGTAACTGATAATTGCAGTGGAAATTTAATATTAACCCAAGACCCTCCACCAGGTACTATTTTAGGTGTTGGAAATCCTTATCCTATTGAATTAACTGCAGAAGATGAAGAAGGGAATATTACCGTGTGTGTTTTTTATCTTATTGCTACTTTTTTTAGTATTGATGATAATCAATTAAATAAAACTGTAAATATGTTCCCTAACCCATCTTCAGGAGAAGTAAGGGTTAATACACAAGTTTCTTCTGTAAAAATATATAACCTTTTAGGGCAAAAGATTCTTACTTCAGATAAAAATGTATTTAACGTAAGCGAATTAAAAGCGGGATCTTATATGGTTTTAATAACTACTGAAACTGGCTCTGTTACCAAACAGTTAGTAGTGAAATAAGTATCTCCATACAAAGAAAAAACCTTCTGATTTCAGAAGGTTTTTTTATACTATAAAATTTAAAATTAGGGTTTAAAATTAAATATTTGTAACGGACCATTATTACTTACAACCATATATTGTTGTTTTCCGTTTATATTTATTTCAGCCATATCTTTTGCATCACTGTCAATAAAAGGATCGTAATCTTTAGAATAGATAAAGTTTCCTTTGCCGTCTCCTAATAGTACATAACCGTAATTACTATCGTAGCGAATGGTTTCCACTTCGGCATCGTAAATAGCGCCTATACCCATAATATCTTTATAGCCATCATTATTATAATCTCCGCTAAGTATAGATAAAGTTGGGCCTGTTTGCGCTTGGTGGGGAAGTTCGGTTATTTTAAACTTTCCGTTTCCTAAATTTTCAACATAGGCAGATTCGAAATCATGGACCACAAGCTTAAAGGCGTCTTTAAGTTTGTCTTCCCCATAAATGTCTTTCATTTCAAGACTAGCATATTCTTTATAGGTTTGAATTTTTTCAAGTAAAAACGGATTTTGTTGCGAGCTGCATTCCTTTCCGCGAACGGGCAATAAGCGACCATTATTATCTTTACTCATCGCCACATCGTAGGAACCGTTGTTGTCAAAATCTTCACCATAAATAAACAATGGTTTTTCTTTGGAAGGATGAAATTTATTGTTTCCGCCAATATTTCCCAATACATAATCTTGGTCTCCATCACCATCAAAATCGGCAGCGGTTATACTGAACCACCAGCCTTCGGTATTTTCAAATCCTGAAATGGTTTCTGAAATTGAAAAACTTCCTTTGTCATTTGTGAAAATAGTAGGTTTCATCCATTCTCCAACCATCATTAAATCGGCATCACCATCATTGTCATAATCGGTAAAAATGGCTTCGGAAACCATGCCCACATCTGCAAGTCCTTTATTAGTTTCAGTTACATCTGTAAAAACTCCTTTATTATTCTGAAGAAGATAGGAGCGGGGAGGAAGCGGATATTTTGCGGGAATAACATTTCCACCTACGAAAAGGTCGAGGTCACCATCGTTATCATAATCTCCAGCAGCTACTGTTTTGCCGGAAACTATCATTTTTGGAAGTGCATTTTTAGCATAGGTAAAATTCCCTTTTCCATCATTTGTATAAAGCCTGTCCTGAAGCAGTTCGCTATTTTCAGGAAGATTATAGCCTGCGCTTACCACATATAGGTCTTGGTCTCCATCGCCGTCAAAATCACCAAACAATGCATTTGCGTCTTCAAATTTGGCTTCTTTTTTCCAAAGGGCTTCGTTTGATTTTAAAAACGTACCATCCTTTTTTTGAAGGTATAAAGATGCTTCTGCTCCTGAGGCATTTCCGACGAAGAAATCTTCCAAGCCGTCACCATTTACATCTGCTTTGGCAATACCTGTTCCTTTTGTAGATTGTTTTTGAGGAATTAATAATTGCAAATCAAAATCATTAAAATAATTTTCTTGCTGTTTGTAATCTATGCCTAATTGTGCAGGGTCGGTGGTTTGCTTCTTTGTAGAATATTTTCGAAGTACTAAAGGCTCATTTGTTGCAGCTTTGTAATCGATTTCAATTTTTTGATTAGCATCTATATTAGTTAATTTAGAGGTTTTGCCATCAGGCCATTTTATCATTATTTCTTCTATTTCATCAATATCTCCCAAACCAAAATGTAGAATATTTGTTACTGAAGATTCAAAACCGCGATTCAAATAAAGTTCTGCAAACTGTGATTTTTCTTTATCCTTAACCAGTATTTGACTTCCAATAGCAAATGGATTGTTGGCAGGTCCGTCCAAACGTATTTGAATGTAATTATTGTTTGCGTTGTTTCTGTAAATTCCAGCTTCATCTTCTAAATTATTGGTTATTAAGTCTAAATCACCATCATTATCAAGGTCAGCATAAGCGGCACCATTTGAAAAACTTGGATCAACCATACCCCAATCTTCAATCGATTTGGTAAAGGTAAGGTCGCCGTTGTTTTTATATATATAGTTGTTCAATTTTTCGGAAGGAATAAGATCTAGAACGGCGTCAAGTTCCATGGATTTTCCACTATCCATAATATCGTGCAATTTTTTACGGGCATCTTGATTGGTGTAATCTCTGTCCACACCGTTTGTTATAAACACATCCTTTAAGCCGTCATTATCAAAATCGGCTATAAGGGGAGCCCAGCTCCAATCGGTTTTCATAATACCGCTTAATGCTGCCGTTTCTTTAAATTTTCCATTCCCTATATTATGGTGTAACATATTAGCCATATACGCATGGTGGTATCCTACTTTCACCATGTTCATAAAATTAGAAGTGCTCATTGATGCCATGTTTTCTTTACTTCGTTCATGACTTTCAGCAGCCATGTCTAATGTAATTAAGTCTGGATATGAGTCATTATCAAGATCGGCATAATCTGAACCCATACTATTGGTAGTTATATGGTTTAAACGTGTAAGGATTTCGTTTTTAAAAGTGCCATCTTGTTGGTTTATGTACATGGCATCCGGCTCTAAATAGTCATTAGCAACATATATATCGTCCCAGCCATCGTCATTAAAGTCTGAAATTACGGCACTTAAACCCCAAGCTTTATTATATAAACCAGCTTCGCCGGTAACTTTTGTAAATTTAGTACCATCATTTCTATACAGTTGGTCGCTGGTGGTTTCTACAATATTTCTTTGAATTTCGGAATCTATTTTCGAATTGTTTTGAAAATCATCTCGGTGATTCACCAAATAGAGATCAAGGTCTCCATCCTTGTCATAATCAATGGGATATATTTGTGTAGAATATCCCGCATCATTAATTCCCCATGCGGCTGCTTCTTCTTTAAAAGTTTCATTTTTTTGGTTTATAAAGAGGAGGTTTCTACGGCCATCATCATTTTTTAAAGAGCCCGCCTTACATACGTATATATCCAACCATCCGTCATTATTAACATCTATCATTGCTACACCTGTTGAGAATCCTGTGTAATCTTCTGCTTTAGAAGTGAGCGTAATATCTTCAAAATTAAAATCCCCTTTGTTTTTATAAAGTTTGTTAGGCCCTTGATTCGAAACAAAATATATATCTTCCAAACCGTCATTGTTTATATCCCCTACGGCAACACCTGCTCCGGTATATACATACATATAGTTCATAAAATTGAAATCAATCTCTTGTTTAATCACATTACTGAAGTTGATTCCCGATTTATCAGAATTTATTTTCGAAAAAAGGGTTTTAGCGCTATCTGTATATATTCCAGTCTTTGTTTTTTCTGAATCTTTTTTATTACAAGAAGTCACACCTAATAAAAGGATGAGTAATAAAAGAAATGGTGTTTTCATCTTATTTATAATGTTAAGGATTTTAACAAATATATAAAAACTGCAACTAGCTATAATGTCTCTCATACATATTTTTTAATCATATTTTACACCTTAATATATATTATGTCAGTAAAGTAGTGAATTTATTATAATTTTAAAGGGGAAAAATAATTTTGCACAAAATATTTTTACATTAACAAAATTTTATAGTATCTTTTCACCCTCTTAACAATTAAATTAATTTTAAAATATGTATCTATGAAAAAAATTACATTTTGTTTATTAGCCTTGCTAATAACATGTACGATGTGGCAAGTAAATGCCCAAACCGTATCCTCAGGGAATATTGACACGGCTATTCCAGATGGTAATCCAACAGGTGTTACTGTAAATTTGGTCGTCACAGACAACCTAACCATTACCGATCTTAATTTTAGTACTGAAATTATTCATTCATGGGCAAGTGATTTAGCTATTACGCTGGAATCACCAGCTGGTACTATTATAACAGTTTATGATCCTGCCTCTTGTTCTCAAAACAGTATTAGAGTCACTTTGGATGATGCTGCGGCAGCTCTTCCACCATGTGATGCATCTACTACTACCCCTACTACTCTTCCGTATGTAGGGCCATATTCATATACTGCAGATGGAACTTTTAAGCCATTTTCTGCGCTTTCTGCCTTCAATGGTGAAAATACAATGGGTACTTGGAAGATGAAGGTTGTGGATGGCGTCGGTGGAGACCCAGGTTTTATTCGTGATTGGTCATTAACGTATGTAGGTTTTGTACCACCACCACCACCAGCTGGTTTGGTGACTTTTTGTGCTACAGACAACCCACAAGCAATAGATGATTTTAATACAGCTACCTCTCTAGTTAACGTTACTGACTCAGGTACTATTGGTGCCATGACCAGTGAATATGTTTTTGATGAGGTTTTTACAGAACTTCAACACCAAAGAGCTGGAGATTTAATATTTACGTTAACTTCTCCTGAAGGAACCGTTTTTGATCTTTGTTCCAATAATGGAGGAAGTACTGGTTTGGATGCTGTAGAAGACTTTATATTAAGGGATGACTCTACCAACGGTAACGTTATTGCTTGGGCAGGCGCTCCTACCGCTGCAGACTATATTGCTGAAGGCGGTGCTTTAAATGCTGCTTTTGATGGTGAAGAAATAAATGGTGTTTGGACCTTAACTATCTCTGACGGTGGTTTTGGAGATGAAGGAGACCTTTTTGATTTCTGTCTTGCCTTTATCGCTAACGGTGTAGTAGGAAATCCTCCTATTATTACCTGTCCTGCAGATGTAATGGCAAATAATGATCTTGATGAATGTAGTGCTGTTGTAAACTACTCACTACCATCTGTTTTTGATTTTGAAGACACTCCAAACCCAACACCAGTATTGGTAAGTGGACCTGTAACTGGAAGTATGTTCCCAGTAGGAACCACTAATGTAGTTTTTGAAGCTACTGATAGTGATGGAAACACTGTACAGTGTGACTTTGATGTAATTATATCAGATTCTCAAGCTCCTGACGCAATGTGTGTTGGTTCTATAACTGTAGAACTTGACCCTGTAACAGGAATGGTTTCTATTACTCCTGATATGATCGATGATGGATCTACAGACAACTGTGGTATTGATACGTATGCATTAGACATTGATACTTTTGATTGTACTATGTTAGGTGACAATACAGTTGAACTTACTGTAACCGATGATGCAGGGAACGCTAGTACATGTACTGCAACGGTTGTTGTAGAAGACAATACGGCTCCTGAGATCGTTTGTATTGGTGAGCAATTAGTGCCACCAGTAACAGATAGTACAAGTCCAGGATCAGCTATTGTAAATACAACAGTAAGTACACTTACAGTTGGCAATGATGTAGCGATTGATGATCTTAACGTTAATTTAGATATTTCACACGCTTGGATTGGAGATATTATTGTGACATTAGAATCCCCTATGGGAACTGTAGTTACCTTAATAGACCAGATTGGCGCTCCTTTAACTTTGTTTGGATGTCCTGACGATGGAGTTTTAGTTACTCTAGATGATGCAGCTGCAAACCCTATAGAAGATTCTTGTAGTGGTGGTGTTATAACTGGTGATTTTTCACCTAATGGCTCACTTGCCGATTTCAATGGTGAAGATACTGCAGGAGACTGGACTTTGACCATAGTAGATACTTTTACAGGCGGTGATGATGGTGTGTTGAATAGCTGGGGTATAACTTATGAGTTTGCACCAATGGTAACTCCTCCTTATGAGGCAGTTTTAGAACCAGACGGTACAGTTACAATAGATCCAAATGATTTAATTGATAGTGTAAATGAAATATGTAACTATACAGTTACAGCCGGTGGCGCTACTGGAAGTACTCCTAGTAGTTGTGACTTATCATCAAGTACACCTGACGATGCAACAAGTAGCAATGTGTGGGATAGACCTTTTGCTGGCGGAACCTGTTGTTCAGGTCTTGGTCCAGTATCTTATGATGTATATGGTCCTTTCACTGTTGATGCTTCAGGAAGTTATACTATTGATAGTACACAATCTTTTGATGGTTATATCTTTGTATATGAAACTGCTTTTGACCCATTAGATCAAACAACAAATTTTGTTGCAGGTGATGATGATGGTCCTGGTGGAATAGGTACTTCACAAATTATGACTACTCTTAATACAGGAACTGAATATTACATAGTTACAACTGGTTTTTCAGCAGGTGACTTTGGTACTTATACAAGTGCAATTACTGGTCCTGGTACTGTTACTTGTGGTGCTTCTGGAGGTCCAGGTGGTTTTGTATTAACATGTGAGAACTTAGGTATGAATACTATTGAAGTAACAGTTACTGATGAGGCAGGAAATACTGCAACTTGTATGGCAACAGTTAATGTAACAGATGTTACAGCTCCTGAAGTTATTTGTTCTGGTAGTCCTGGACCTAACAGTGGTTCTGCTTCTGCATCTCCTGGTGCTGCAATTCCAGATAACAACCCTGCAGGTCTTTCAAGTACTATCTCAATTACCCAAGATTGGGCTATTGATGATTTAAATATTGATATTGATGTTACTCATACATGGGTAGGTGATTTAGAAATTACTTTAGAATCTCCTGCTGGAACTGTAGTTACTTTATTTGAGAGTGGATGTAGTGCAAATGACATGATGTTCACATTTGATGATGAAGGAACAGGTAACTTAGCAACTTGTACTGCTGGTTCAGATAGTGATGCATATCCAGAAGATTCATATGTTCCCGACAACCCGCTTTCTGCCTTTGATGGTGAAAACACTATGGGAGATTGGATATTGAATATTTCTGATAACGCAGGATTAGATACAGGAACGTTAAATGCTTGGGGTCTTACATATACTTATATGGATCCGGGTACGCCACTTACAGTTTCTCTTGATGAGAACGGAATGGCTACTATTACAGCACAAGATGTTCTTCTTAACTATGATGATGCTGATGCTTGTGGTATTAACACAGCTCTATTGGATATTACTGATTTTGACTGTGATGACGCAGGAACTTCAGTAATGGTAGTTGTATTGGTAAGTGATGCAAGTGGAAATACTTCTACTTGTACTGCTGAAGTGAATATCGTTGACGATATGGCACCAGTATTAACTTGTCCTGGAGATCAAACTGTTGATTCTTCAGATGATACTGGAGTTTATGTAGTGCCAGATTACTTTGATACAGGTGATGCTACTGCTACAGACAACTGTACAGATCCTGTAGTAAATACGCAAGATCCTGCACCGGGAACTACAATGGGAGTTGGACCAACACATCCTGTTACTCTTACCTCAACTGATGAGGCTGGAAATGTTTCTACGTGTACATTTAACGTAGAAGTAGAATTCTTAGGAGTTCAAGATAATGCATTAGAAAATGCAATCTCTATGTACCCTAACCCTGCATCAAGCCAAGTTACTATTGCTAACAAATCTAACATTGCTTTACAGCAAGTTATGATTTACGATGTAAATGGTAAATTGGTTAACCAGATCAACCTTAGCAATATGCAAGGTGAGAAAGTTATCGATGTATCTGCTTTATCAAGTGGTATATATATGGTAAGAATTATTGGTGATCAAGCTAGCGTTGTAAAACGTTTGATCAAAAAATAGTTCTCATACAATAAATAACCAACCAAAAAGAAAAACCCCTTTGCAATTGCAAAGGGGTTTTTTATTTTTTAATGAGTATTATTTTTCTTGTTTTCCCTTTACTGTTTTTGGTCTAACAGTAAATTTTTTTCTTTTCGGTCTCAATTTTCCGTACGTACCAAGTATTATTTTTCCTCGTTTTGTTTTCTTATCTCCCTTTCCCATTATTTTTTATTTTGTTGTTTTTTTATCGTTTCTTCATCTATATCAAACTTGTTGGTCTTTTGATTTGTGTTTCCTGTAGGATTGGTAGGATTTTTTTGTTCCTCTTTCCTTTCAAATTTTCTTTCTGGTGCCATAATATTTAATTTTATGATTAATCATCAAGCTAAAAAATTAAAATCATAATTTATATTAAAACAATATTAAAGTATGGTTAAACCAACCTAATAGACTTAATGAAATCTTGAATGCCCTCTATTCCTTTTTCTGAAAGCATTTTTATAAAGGCACTTCCAATAATAGCTCCGTTGGTTTTTTGCGTAGCTTGTTTAAATGTTTCCGAATTATTGATCCCAAATCCCACAATTTGAGGGTTTGTTAGTGAAAGCGAATCAATCTTTTTAAAGTATTCTTGTTGATCTTGCCCAAATCCTTTTTGAGAACCCGTAACACCTGCGCTACTTACCATATAAATAAACCCTTTTGAAGCGTTATCGATTTCTCGTATCCGTTCTTCGGAAGTTTGTGGGGTAATCAGGAAAATATTGATAAGTTTATATTTCTCAAAAATACTTTTGTAATGGGTATTGTATTCTGCCAAAGGAAGATCCGGAATGATGAGTCCGTCGATACCAATTTCACTGCATTTATTACAAAATGCTTCCACACCATATTGCAGCACTGGATTAAAATACCCCATTAGTAAAACCGGAATAGAAACCGTTTTTCGAATGTCTTTTAATTGTTCGAAAAGTACTTTTGTGGTCATTCCGTTTTGCAAAGCGTGTGAAGAACTCGCTTGAATGGTGGGTCCATCTGCCAAAGGATCGCTAAAAGGCAGACCAATTTCTACCATATCCACACCGTTTTTTTCAAGTTCTTGAAGAATTGAAACCGTATCTTCCAGTTTGGGATATCCCGCTGTAAAATAAATAGATAGCAGTTTTCTACCTTCGGTGAGTTTTTGTTGAATTCTGTTCATTAAAACATATATTTTTTTCATTTCCGCAAAAGCGGAAATCTTAATTTTTTACCTTATAACATCCAAGAAAGATCATTCCAGTCTGGGTTCATATCATTAATTAAATTTTCTTTCCATTTTCTATTCCATTTTTTTATTTGCTTTTCTCGCTTTATAGCATTGTTTACATATGTCGAAGTTTCAAAATAAACCAATTTGTCCACATTGTATCGTGATGTAAATCCTTTTGAATTTTTACTTTTATGTTGTTGCAACCTTTTTTTTAAATCATTTAAAAATTCCACATAAAGTACTGTATGGTTTTTATTAGCGAGGATGTACGTGTAATATAATTCTTCCTCTACCATAATTTAGTTTTATTTAAAGGATTTCCGCCTTCGCGGAAATGATAAATATAGAACCTATAGGTCAAAATAATTTATATAGCTATCTAAATCTTTATCGCCGCGCCCACTCAAGTTCACTACAATTACAGCATCTTTTGCAAACTTTCTTTTTTTGAAAATAGCAAGGGCGTGAGCAGTTTCTATGGCAGGAATAATACCTTCCAATTTGCTGAGCTCCAATCCTGCTTGCATAGCTTCATCATCGGTAATCGAAATAAATTCACCGCGACCACTGGTGTATAAATGTGCGTGCATTGGGCCGACACCCGGATAATCCAGCCCGGCGGAAATAGAATACGGTTCGGTAATTTGTCCATCATTGGTTTGCATTAAAAGTGTTTTACTACCGTGTATAATTCCTATTTTCCCCAATACCGAAGTCGCTGCACTTTCCCCGCTATCAATCCCTTTTCCGGCTGCTTCAACGGCAATAATGCCAACGCTTGGTTTGTCTAAATAATGATAGTACGCTCCGGCGGCATTACTTCCGCCGCCCACGCAAGCAACTATATAATCGGGATACTCACGATTTTCTTTTTCTTTAAGCTGAATTTTTATCTCTTCAGAAATAACGCTTTGAAATCTAGCAACCATATCGGGGTACGGATGCGGACCAACAACGCTACCAATAATATAATACGTATCGGTGGGATTATTAATCCAATCGCGAATAGCTTCGTTTGTGGCATCTTTTAAGGTTTTACTTCCGCTTGTTGCGGGAATCACTTTTGCACCCAGCATTTTCATTCTGGCTACATTGGGGGCTTGTCTTTTAATATCCACTTCCCCCATATACACAATACATTCCATTCCCATTAACGCGCAAACCGTCGCGGTGGCAACACCGTGTTGTCCGGCGCCTGTTTCTGCTATGATCCGCGTTTTTTTTAAGCGTTTTGCCATCAATATCTGTCCAATAGTATTATTTACTTTATGGGCACCGGTATGGCAAAGGTCTTCACGTTTTAGATAAATTTTTGTATTGTATTTTTCTGAAAATCTTTTTGCAAAATAAAGCGGCGTTGGCCGACCTACATATTCTTTTAAAAGGGATTTGAACTCTTTTTGAAATGAGTCCTCCTGCATTACTGAAAGATAATTTTGCCGAAGTTGCTCCACATTTGGGTATAACATTTCAGGGATGTAAGCCCCTCCAAATTCACCGTAATACCCTTTTTCGTTTACGTTATATTTCATTGTATTAAAATTATTCTGAGGCAAAGCCGCAGCAATCTGTTGTTTTAATTGTTTATTTTATACCTACAAGGTTTTGAAAACCTTGCAGGATCAAAACATTCTTCATTCCAGGTTTACTTTCAAATTTGCTATTAACATCTATAGCGTGAATGGGAAGATCTGTTTCTAAAATTGTCTTTAAATTTTCAATTTCTTCCAAGCCAATACCCCCACTTAAAATAAATGGTTTTTGGGATGTATAATTTTTTAAAACGTTCCAGTCGAAGGTTATTCCGTTACCGCCTTTTTCTTTGCCGTTGGTGTCGAATAGGAATTTGTCAACCACATTTTCAAAAGGTTCTAATTTTTCAAAATCGAACTCGTCTTTTATTGAAAAAACTTTCCAAATAGTTAAGCTTCTACTGCACTTGACCTGACATTCTTGTTTCAATTCTTTACAAAAATATGGAGATTCTTCTCCGTGTAATTGAATGACATCCAGGTTGTATTCTTTTATTTTTTCTAAAATTTCTTTAATCGCTGCATTTACAAAAACACCTACTTTTTTAATTCCGAAGGGAAGTTTAGGAATTTCTCCATCAAAAAAACGCGGACTTTTCTCATAAAAAATAAATCCGAGATAGTCAGGCTGAAGGGTGGCGACTTCAGCTATATTATGATTCATTCCACAGATTTTTAGTTTTATATTCATAAGGATTACTAGAAATACCTTGCAGGTTTTGGAAACCTACAAGGAAATTATAAATTGCTTTGCTGCCTTTCCTGGATTTTTTGTTTTCATAAAAGTTTCCCCAATTAAAAAACCTTGAAAACCATATTCTTTTAATTCTCTAATTGCTTCAACAGAATCAATCCCGCTTTCTGAAATTTTTACAAATTCGGAAGGGATTCTATCTGAAAGTTCTTTGCTAGTTTCTAGTGAAACTTCAAAAGTCTTTAAATTCCGGTTGTTTACGCCCATCATATCGATTGTTGGAAATAGTGATTTTTCCAATTCATTTTGATTGTGAACTTCAAGTAAAACATCCAGGCCAAGTTTTTTTGCGGTTGCTGAAAATTCTTTTATTTGCTTTTCTGAAAGACAGGCTGCAATCAATAAAATAGCATCGGCTCCATAGGCTTTTGCTTCAAAAATTTGGTATTCATCTATAATAAATTCCTTCCGAAGCAATGGAAATGAAGTAACATTTCTAACTAACAAAAGATCATCTAGTGATCCGCCAAAAAAATTAGTATCGGTTAAAACCGACATACCGCTTACTCCGGCATTTTCATATCCTTTAGCCACATCCTGTACCAACACTTTTTCATTAATATTTGATTTACTTGGTGAACGGCGTTTGTGCTCGGCAATTATTCCGGTTTCTGAAATACGAACGGCATGAGCAAGCGAAACGGTATTTCGTGAAAAATGAAGTGATTTTTTCAAAACTGAAACAGGAAAAGCTTCTTTTTTCACCGAAACCTCTTTGTGTTTATAAGCAATTATTTTATCGAGTATTGTCATTGTTTTTTACTTAAGGCTTGTAGTTTTTCTAAAGATTGTAATGCTTTTTCGGATTGCAACGATTCTTTTGCTTCTGAAAATCCCTCATGGATACTACAATTTTTTACAATTGAAATTGCCGTTCCCGCATTTACACATACAACGTTATTTTGAGCTACGGTTCCTTTTCCTTTTAAAATATTCAGGAAAATTTCTGCTGATTCCTTGACGGTTTCCCCTCCGTAAATATCGGACTGTTGAATTTTCTCAACATTAAAATCTTCAGGTTGCAAAATCCTTTCCGAAGTATTCGATATTATTTTAACCGGGGCAGTAAGTGAAATTTCATCATAACCGTCCATTGCATGAAGTATCGTATAACTCGTATCATTTTTTTGATACAAATACCCATACATACGCGCCAGTTCCAAATTAAAAACTCCCACCAACTGATTTTTTGGAAAGGCTGGATTTACCATAGGTCCCAACATATTAAAAAATGTTTTTACCCCTAACTCTCTTCGAATTGGAGCCACATTTTTCATCGCCGGATGAAACAACGGTGCATGTAAAACACAAATTCCGGCTTCGTCTAAACAACGTTTTAAAAATGATTTGTCGTTACTGAATTTTATTTCTAAAAACTCCATTACATTACTACTTCCACTCACTGAAGAAACGCCGTAATTTCCATGTTTTGTAACGTGAACGCCCGCACCGGCTGTAACAAATGAAGCCAACGTAGAAATATTAAAAGTGTTTTTTCCATCGCCGCCCGTACCACAAAGATCAATGGTATTATAATCGCTAAAATCTATCACTAAACATAAATCCAATAAAGCATCGCGAAAACCCTCCAATTCTTCCAACGAGACATTACGCATCATATATACGGTGAGAAATGCCGCAATCTGACTTTGGTTGTATTTCCCTTCAGAAATTGAAACCAAAACCGTTCTCGCTTCTTCTTTGGTAAGTTGTTCGTGGTTTATAAGCCTGTTTAAAATCTGTTTCATTTTTTATTTGATGAGTCGATGGGTTTATGAGTTTAGTGGTTTAAAACTTAATAGTAACAACTGCCAACTGCTAATGAACACTGTATATTTTTTCAACTTTCTATCCAATTTTTGATGATCTGTTTTCCTTTTGGGGTAAGCACACTTTCGGGATGAAATTGTACGCCACACACATCATAAAATTTATGACGTAATGACATGATTTGTCCGTTTTCGTCTTCTGAAGTTATTTGTAAAACTTCGGGAAAATTTTCTTTTGAAACTACCCAAGAATGGTACCTACCTATTTCAATTTCGGTTCCTAAGTCTTTAAAAAGCGGTTCATCTTTTACCAAAATAGAAGCTTTTGTAGCTACTCCATGAAAAACAGTATTCAGGTTTTCTATCTTTCCGCCAAAAACTTCACCAATGGCTTGTTGTCCCAAACACACCCCGAAAATAGGTTTAACAGAAGCATATTTTTGAATCAGCTCTTTTAACAATCCCGCTTCATCAGGTATTCCCGGGCCGGGCGACAAAAGTATTTTATCGTACGCTTCAACTTCATCCAAATAAAATTGATCGTTTCGTTTTACGGTGACCTCACAATCCAATTCTTCCAAATAATGTACAAGATTGTATACAAAACTGTCGTAATTATCGATGACTAATATTTTTATCCCCATCCCCGGTCCTTCCCCCAACGGGAAGGAAGGTTGCTTGGTGTTTTCAATTTTTTCTTTCATTTTTATATTTTTGCTCCCCTTTGGGGTTGGAGGATTTAAATTGTTCCTGCCAATTCAAGCGCTTTTGTTAAAGCTCCCAATTTGTTATATACTTCTTGTAATTCTTTTTCTGGATTACTTTCTGAAACCACGCCAGCACCTGCCTGATAATGTAAGCTATGATTTTTACTTACAAAGGAACGAATGATAATGGCATGATTAAAATTTCCTTTAAAATCCATAAAACCAATTGCGCCACCGTAAAAATCGCGATTAATATTTTCATATTTTTCCAGCAATTGCAAGGCTTTATATTTTGGTGCTCCGCTTAAAGTTCCGGCGGGAAAAGTATCTGCAACGATTTGCATGGTTGAAACTTCCTTGTTTTTAGTGGCGGTTACTTTACTAACCAAATGAATAACGTGCGAGAAAAACTGAACTTCTCGATAGGTTTCTACTTTTACATTGCTTCCGTTACGGCTTAAATCGTTTCTGGCGAGATCGACCAACATTACATGTTCGCTATTTTCCTTTTTATCTTCGGAAAGTTGCTTGGCTAATTCAGCATCTTTTTCATCATTTCCCGTCCGTTTAAAAGTCCCAGCAATAGGATGAATTTCGGCACGATCACCTTTAACCACCAACTGTGCTTCGGGTGAACTTCCGAAGATTTTAAAATTTCCATAGTCAAAATAAAAAAGATAAGGAGAAGGGTTTACACTTCGCAATGCGCGATACACATTAAAATCGTCACCTGTAAACTTTTGCGAAAAACGTTTGCTGGGAACTATCTGAAATACATCACCGCGCTGGCAATGTTCTTTACATTTAAGCACCAGTTTTTTAAAATCTTCATCATTGATATTTGAAGTCGGATCACCTTCAGTTTTAAAAGGATATTCGGCAAAACTCTTTGACTTCAGGAATTGTTCCAGTTGTGGAATATTATTTTCAGAATTGTAACAATGCGAAAAAATATACGCTTCATTATTAAAATGATTTATGGCAATTATATTTTGGTATACGGCATAATATACATCGGGAATTTGAAGGTCTCCTTCTTTTTTTGATATTGTAACTGCTTCAAAATATCGTACGGCATCGTAACTTATATATCCGAAAAGTCCATTGTGAATAAATTTGAAATCGTTGTTTTCTTCTGAAGAAAAAGAATTTGCAAATTTTTCTAAAACATCAGGAACATTCCCCCCTCGATCCCCCCGAAGGGTGGAGGAAATATCTGTAACATTTATTTTCCCATCGGGAAATGTTTCTGTAATGGTTTCATTTTCAATTTTTATGGAAGCAATGGGATTGCAACAAATATAGCTGAAGCTATTATCGTTGGCGTGATAATCGCTACTTTCCAAAAGAAGGCTGTTCGCAAACTTATCTCGTAACCGCAAATAGACCGAAACGGGCGTTAGTGTATCGGCTAGCAATTTTTTTGAATGGGTTTTTAAGTTGTATTTCATTTTATAAAATAAAAAAAGGCTTGTCGTGATTGACAAGCCTTTTGTATGATTTTAATCAATAGTGCTTTTCTCACGAAGTTTGACGTAAGGAAATCCACCACCAGATATTTTGTTTGTTATTCATAATTTAGATTTCAAATATAGAAATGAATTTTAAAACCACACGTTAAAGTTTCTTAAAATTTTAAGGTAGTGTCCAATTCAAAATTATCGTTAATGGTATTATCTCCCAAATTTTCAAAAAAGCTTCCGGAACCGTAACGCACCCCATACTTAGTCCTATCAATTTTTAAATTGGATTCTGCTGTGTTACCAATAATTACCATATTAAAATTTATGGGATGGGTAGTTTCTTTTATGGTAAGGTCTCCTTCTACACGATACCCTTCTTCGTTTTTGCCTTCGTTTTTTGTAACTTTAGTAAAAGTTAGACTTGCGGTTGGGTGGTTTTTCACACCGAAAAAGTCATCGCTTTTTAAATGGCCTTCAAGTTTTTCCTTGTTTTCTCCGGAAAGATCGGTAACATGTATGGTATTCATATCTATTACGAATTTTCCTCCTGTTAGCTCCTCGTTTTCCATTTCAAGTTGACCTTCTTTTACCTTAATCGTTCCGTGATGAGAACCGGTTATTTTTTTTCCTTTCCAGGCAATACTACTTGTCTGTTGATTTATTGTCTTTTTCATTGTTTTTATTATTTTGCTGTATAGAAACAGCGGGTTATTACTTAACTATATAGTTTGAAATATTATTTTTTGTGTTTATTCATCTGCTCGTAGTTTATCTAATAAATTATTTAATTGGATTTTTTCTGTATCCTCCAGATTTTGGAGTATTTTATTGTTTTTTTCAATTAATAGAGGATCTATTTTATCGAGTAATTCCAAACCGCTATCCGTAATAAAAATTTCTACTTTCCGACGATTATCTGGACAGATTCTTCGGTTTACAAGTTTCTTTTTAATTAGTTTATCGACTAGGCGAGTAGTATTACTGCTTCGGTCTACCATTCGGTCTTGAACTGTAGAAAGATTTGCCGGGTTTCCCTGTTGTCCTCTTAAAATTCGCAATACATTAAATTGTTGCGATGTGAGGTCAAAATTTTTAAAAACACATGATGTCATTTCTTCTAATACTCTTGAGGTATAAGCAAGATTAATGAGTGTCTTTGTTTCCAGAGACATGCGATTTGATTTTATAATATCTTCAATCTTCATAATTGTATATACAATATTTGTATATACAAATTTAAGTAAATTGTTCAAAATGCAATTACCATTAACACAAATTTAATTTTATATCCTTTCAAGAATATTCAATATCTTTAAAGAATGAAAAATATCATTATTCTTTTACTACTAATATTACTTCAATCTTGCAACACAAACAGAAAAGACACTGTTGTTTCAAAAAATAAAGCTATAGTTGAAAATAAAGAAATATATGAAATAGAAATTCCTATTTATGATTTTTCAGAACTAGAACCTTTACTTAATAAAAAAAATGATACTACGTATGTGGTAAATTTTTGGGCCACTTGGTGTAAACCTTGTATAAAAGAATTACCGTTTTTTGAACAATTAGGAAAACAATATGCATCCAAAAATGTAAAGGTAATTTTAGTGAGTTTAGACTTTCCAGATAAATTAGAAACCCAAGTAATTCCTTTTGTAAAAGCGAGAGATTTAAAATCTGAGGTAGTTTTATTGGACGACCCTGATGCTAATAATTGGATTCCAAAAGTCGATAAAGACTGGAGTGGTGCTATTCCGGCAACTTTAATATATAATGATAAAGGACGAAACTTTTATGAAAAGTCTTTTACTTTTGAAGAATTAGAAACCGAATTAAACACAATTTTATAAAAAATGAAAACAAAAAATATAATTTCAGTATTGTTATTAGCAGCAATAAGTGTTGTTGCTATGACTAGTTTTAAAAGCTCAGAAGGTTATAAAATAGGAGATAATGCCACCGATTTTAAACTTAAAAATGTGGAAGGCAACATAGTTTCGTTTTCAGATTATAAAGATGCAAAAGGATTTATTGTGATCTTTACGTGTAATACCTGCCCATATGCGGTGGCTAGTGAGGATCGTATAATTGCATTGGATAAAGAATTTAAGGGGAAAGGCTATCCAATAATAGCTATTAATCCTAACAACCCAAAAGTTCAACCTGACGATACATATGAGAAAATGCAGCAAAAGGCGAAGGAAAAAGGATTTACCTTCCCGTATTTATACGATGAAAGCAACTCAGTTTATGCAAAATATGGTGCCGCAAAAACACCTCATGTTTATCTAGTGCAAAAAGTAAACGGAAAAAACATTGTAAAATATATTGGTGCTATTGATGATAATGTACGGGATGCTTCTGCAGTAAAAGACCGTTTCTTGGCAAATGCTGTTAACGAATTGCTAGCCGGAAAAGAAGTTTCAGTAAAGGAAACCAAGGCAATTGGTTGTTCTGTAAAGCAATAATTAAATCTTAACACACTTATAAACCGAAAACATTATACCGTGTTTTCGGTTTTTTTCTTTTTAAAAGAAAAGTAAGAATGTGTATTTTTACTAAAAATTTTAAATACCCATGGCAGATTTAACCCAAAAAGATTGGAAAGAAAAACTTTCTGAAGATAATAATGCACAAATAATAGATGTTCGTACCGATGCTGAAGTGGAAGAGGGGTATATTCCAAACGCAGTACAAATAGATATACAAAATCCAGGTGCATTTATGGAAAAAGCAAAAAAACTAACCCCTGAAAAGAATTACTATATATATTGCCGTTCTGGAGGTCGAAGTGCCCAAGCTTGTGCGGTATTAAATTCCTTGGGAATTAAAAAAACGTATAATTTAATCGGTGGCTTTTCTGAATGGGAAGACGAAACCAAAAAATAATAATTCAATGAAAAACCTACTTTTTGTTTTACTAGTTTCGATATTGGTTCTTCAGTCATGTAAAGATGCAGAGACTAATAAAGATTCAGATATTAATAAAGTGTCAGAGACCAATGAAGTTTCAGATGCCAATGAAATAATTAAAATTTCTCCTCAGGAAGTCAATAGTCTCGTAAACTCTGGCAATTCTTTTCAGCTTGTGGATGTTCGAACCCCTGAAGAGTATAATGTACATCATTTAAAAAATTCTCAGAATATTTGTGTTACAAGTGCCGATTTTGAAGAGAAGGTAAAAAAATTAAATAAAGAAGAACCGGTATATGTATATTGTAAGAGTGGTGGAAGAAGCGCCAAAGCAGCTGATATTTTGAAGGAAATGGGATTTAAAAAAGTGTACGATTTAGAAGGAGGGATAACTTCTTGGGACGAACAGGGACTTCAAACTATTGAATAGGGTTGTATTCTTAATTTTATTAACAGATTGATTTGTATGCAGTTAAATTATAGCTAAACTTCATTTTTTAAATAAAGAGTTCGGCTAGTAACAATTATCTTAGATGTAATCAAAAATAAATGGTTATGAAAAATCAAGATCAAGTTGTGCAAGAGGAAATGAGAAAACTCATAAAAAGAAGTTGTAAAACCAATCAAAATTATTACAGTAAAAACTATAATTTTCAAAAAGTATTATTGAAGTTCTTTTTTAATTCTGCGGATGTTACAATCGATTATGATAGACAATTAATTTCTTTATGGACTGGTGTAAAAACAGACGCTCATCCTGGAAAACTATATGATATTAACGAGGCAACTCCAATTAATATAGCGTATTCCAATCTGGAAGAAACACTTAAAGGTTGTCTTGAAAAAGAAGTTAAACAAATTAACTTTTATACAAGCTTGCTTTTTCATTATAATCAGGTAATTGAGGAAAGAGATTTAGAGGCACAAAGTGCTTAAAAAATATCAAATTATTTAGAAAAGTGCCTTTGGGCACTTTTTTTATGGAATAAACTCATAAAGTAAGTAATGAATTAAAATGAGTTAACATATATTTTTTTGAGTGAAGTGGAGCCAGAGAGGACCGAGGGTTCAAAAAATGCCTGTAGGTATTTTATTTTAGGTCAAACGCTTTCGTATATTTTACAATATCATTAAAGGAGTTGATTTGTAATTTTTTTTTAATGTTTCTCCAATGTGTTTTAACGGTATGTAAGGATATAAAGAGTTGATCTGATATTTCTTTAGGTTTTTGTCCTGAAGAATATAATTTTAAGATTTCTTTTTCTCGTTTTGTAAGTGTGGAGTATCTTTCAATGTTTTTTTTGATAAAATCATTTTCTTCAATAAGATCTTTAAATGATTTTATGGTTTTTGTAATGTCTTTAGAGGCTCTTTTTACTTTTATGATGGAATTTCCTTTTTCATCTATTCCTTCATAGGTTATTTCTGTTTTAATGTCTTGTTTTGAAGATTCGGGGATTTCATCTAACCAATTTCTTGCTTCTTTTTCTGATGCAAAATGAGTAGCTTTAATAACAGATTTCTCTTTTTCAAAACTATCAATCACACTCAAGTGAGACAATACATTTTTTCCTACAACAAAAGCGGCTTTTTTATTGCCAAATTTAAAACAAGGGACATTAACATATTTTTCAATCCAACTAAATACTTCGTTATCTAAATGAAGTGTAAAGTTTTGTTGTAACCAAAGTGTTTGACTGGGTTTATGTTGCTCATAAAAAGAAGTGTAAATGAGCATTTCTTTTTTAAATGAATCAACAGAATTTGGTGCGGTAGTCCATAACTGAATAAATCTATCGTTTTTTTTTCGAAATGAATTGTCAAATATGGGCCTTCGTATATTTTCATTTAGTAGGTCTATGTTGTTTAACGTGATATTTAGGGGTTACTGCGGGTTTTAAGATACGCATTTTTCAGAATACCAAAAATTGTTTTTTAGTAACTCACATTAATTAACGATTTCAGTCAGCGTACAGTTCGGTCTTCTTAAAATTGCTCAAATTCTCTTTTGCTTTTTAAAAAAAACTTCCTATTGTAATAATAGTACAAATTGCTAATAATAAAACACTAACTATTGTCAAGAAATGCTTTTGATGTTTTATTAAAAATTTTATTCCAATCACTAAAAAAACTATTTGTGCAATAAGAAATGGAATTGTCAGCAATTCTCCAAAAACTCCAATTAAAATAAAGTCAATTTTATAGAAATTAATCAACCAAATCAGAATAAAGTACGAGACTATTACAAAATTTATAATTGTTAAATTTCTATTGGTTATTAATTTGTTCATTTTTTCGGATTTGAGTTTTTTCGCAATAAATGGCAACGGCCTTGTATAAGAGTAGTGGCGGTTTAAGACCACAGACCTTTCAGTTTAGACCATAAATTATTTTTATCTTTATCTTTCGGTTTAGCACTTAACTTTGCAAGTACACACCAAGCTGAAAATCCGCGAGAATTTTCAGAAGTAGGCGAGAATGAGCAATTACTTATAGCCATTGTTGTGCTCTCGTTATTCTTTTAGTTCCACATCAATCATTTCAATCAATTGGCTTGCTTTTCGGCATATTGCCTCCATCCCGTGTCTTGCTTACCTATGCTTTCGGTAAGCACGATCAACTCACTATACCGTTTAGTACTAATGATCTGCAAGTCATGGCAAAGGCGTATTTCCAATTTCAGTAGTTCAAAATCATCCTGAAACTTGTGAAGATGTTCCGTCTTTTTCTTGCATTTATTGGCCCGGTAAATACTTCTGACCAATTGCATGCCATCCCGTTTCATATCTTGCCCTATAGTATACTTATACTCCCGGGGAAAATGCTTCGTTACATTGTAAATAAGTAAGATGAGCGCATTCACATCTTTATACACCGGTAAAGTCTCATATAAGGCCATTCAAAAATAAATTCGACCGCGTATGAGGTAATTTAGAAATAGCTAAATGGATAAATAGTTTATCTCCTGACACACCGACAACTGTTGGGGAGGCTCTTACTTTCGAAGTTCTGATTGCCAATGATGAAGTTCTGCCTCCAGGCTCCGTTGACATCGCTCTCAGTAGAACTCCAATAATATGTTGGGTCAAAGCCACCGATATTATTTCTCTCACCATACAAAGCGTTTAGCTCATTTTTGCTCGGAAGATACCAGTCACATCCCTCTGCCTCGGCCTTTGCTGCGCAAGCATCTATAGCTCCTTGCCAGGTATAAGAACCAACTTCATCTTCTAAGGCAACAAATAATGGCCCATCGAAATCAATTTCTACACCAGTGCAACAATCTTCGTCGATTTGACCATCGCAATTATCGTCAAAGTTATTTCCGCAGATTTCTTCTGCACCTGGATTGATTGCATCATTAGAATCATCACAGTCTGTCTCACTACAAGAGTTGTCTATATCAAAATAACCATCCTCATCCATATCCACGGCATCGCCATGAGCCTGGTGAGCAGGTATAGCATTGACGTTGATGTTAATGATGTTACCGTTGTGACAGACATCTCTTTTATTCGAACTTCGGTTGGTCAAAGAACTATCTTCAGAAATATTTTCCTCTGAAACTAGGTCCGCAGAACTTTCTTTCTCACAAGAAATAAGGAATAACAGGAAAAGGAGAGGTAATAAGAGATTTTTCATTTTTTTTGAATTTTATGGTTTAGAAATAATTTTTAGTAAGCAGCTTTTGGGTGGGTTTGACTAAATGTACGAATTTTACCTAAAAGTTTTTAATGGACGGCTTTTTTTTATGGACGGGAACGTTTTGGTATAAGGTTAGTTGCGTGGTTTAAGCACTAAAGTTAGCAAATAAATCACAGATAGAAAGTCCGCGAGGACTTTCGTAAGTAGGCTTTTACCAGCAATTAATTTTATACGGTGTTAGCAGATGTTTATTTATAATAGTCTATTTCTCTTTCTTTAATATATTCAGGTTTTTCATTTTTAAAACTTATACTTTTAACCCAATTACCTTCTTTATCATATTCATATTCATATTCATTTTTATAAGTGTGTTCACTAGAAACGACTCCATCTGAATCATAATAAATCTCCTTAATCAAATTTCCTTCTTCATCATATTTACCCTTGTAACTAAAATAAAGACTTCCATCAGAATGATAAACGGTATATTGATATTGATGATTTTTCTTGTCATATTTACTAACCGTTTTTTGAGATATACTACCATCATCATCATAATTATCTTCAATTTTATTACCTTTTTCGTCATACTCATAAGTAATTTTTTGTATTAAATCTCCATTTGGTTGATAATTATTCCTTTCTATTTGGTTGCCCTTATCGTCATAATTATAAATTTCTTTTGAAGTTATATTGCCTTTTAAATCATACCAATTATCTTCTATTTGATTGCCCTTATCGTCATATTTACTTATTAATTTATAACTAAAATCACCATTTGAGTAGTATGTAAGTTCAATTCTATTACCTCGCTTGTCATATTTATTATTAAACTCGTGTATAGCCTTTTCTTCTTTTGCAATTTCTCCAAATTTCATAACAGACTCATACTGAAATTCTTTTACTGCTTTAACATTACCTTTAAGTCCATTTTTTTTATTGTCCGACGAGCAACCAAAAAGTAATAATACTATCAAGGCTAAATTGATTGTTTTTTTCATAATTGTTTTGTTGTTAGATTATAAAGCCTATTGTGGATTCTGTTTTATTGTTCATCTAATTAATATTTTTTTAAAGAGTGACCAATACAGACTCTATAGTTTTTTAAGGATTTAAAGAGGTCTTCTTCGTTTTTAGTTATTCCAAAGAAAACACGATATGGTAACTTTTTAATGTTTTTTGCTTTAGTAGATTTTATTTCAACAAGAGTAACATCATCTTGATTTTCTATTTTGAATACATTATTTATATGAAGGATTATTCCATCAACACTTCTAGCATATTTTTTCAAATCAATGTTCAATTTGCTCTAATTTTCAAATTCGCTATAATTGTCAAAATCTGGAATTTGTCTTTTTAGTTTCAATTTGTCTTATTTATTTTTTCGTTCCAATATTAAAATCCTGCGTTTCATTGCTCAAAATCCGCCATTGTGCTAAAATTATTTTGCTCCGCTGAGTTTTTCCATTTTCATTGCTCATTTTTCAGATTCGGTGCTAAAATCTGACTGATTCAATTTTAAAATCATTCAGATCTATCATATCGGCAAGCCGAATACTTAGTTGTTGGCTGCGGTTTCTTTTTATTTCATCTCTGTTAGTTTTAATCCTTTAATTTGATATAGTTTTCTGTTATCCGTAATAGCATTATCGTCTGGTTCGGATAAAATCTGTTTCTTAATTTTGTTTATTTTTTGAATCCGTAAATAATCCCAATCTTTTAGGTTCTCATATTTATTTTTTTGTGAATTAAAAATATAATATTTATCCCAACAAATTTTACCACAATCAATTGGTATTGTAAAATCTAAATATCCATCAAGATTATAATCATAAAAACTAATTGAAATTGTACCAAGTGCAATATTGTCTTCAATATTGGAAATTGTTTGTAGTGATTTGTTATTTTTAAAGATGGTTAAAGATTTAATCCCTCCATAAAAACCAATATTCTCGGAATAACTTAATTGTTTATCCCAAACTATAACAAATTTTAAATTATTAACTATAAAATTCTCTGTTTTGTTTATATCTATAGTAATAATTTTTTCTTGGGAAAATAATTGCCAATTTTTATTTTTATCCGTTAATTCTTTTAGTGTATTCTGAGAATATGCAAAATTCAGATTGAATATTAATAAAACGATTATTGTAATTTTATTTTTCATTGTAGGTTTTTAATGTACCACAACAAGTTGTAGTAAATCGTTTGTTGAATGTTTGTCGGCTCATATTTAGTTTAAATGTAAGCATAAATTATATGCAGTTGTACAACGTTTTATTTCCTTATTTTAACTTTCGGGTCAGTATGTAGCTTACTATTCTTTCTTCCTTTTGCAGTTTTCCAACCACTATAGCCATATTCATTTTCAAAACAATCTTTAATTTTATCCAATGCTTTTAAAACATTTTCTGTTTCTTGTTTACAAATTTCAAGACTAAAAACTTTTTCTCCGTGAATTAGTTTATTTCTCATTGAAGCAGCTTCTTTTATTGTTTTTATTTCTCCGCTTGCAATTAAGGTAGAAAATTTCCGATGGTTTGGGTCGTATAGCTCCCAATTCTCAATTAGTCTGTTAAGTCCGTTTGATTGCTTTACAATTTTGTCAGCAATTGTACTTTTAAATCCGGATGAAACAACTAATTGTCTAAACGTTCGTCTTAATGTTTTTTCAACTGTAAAAACTGAAGTGACTAAACTTTCCGAATGATGTCCATTCTTCACAAGTTCATTGATCCGTTCTAATGCTTTATCATAACCAAGTCTTACTGAATACATTTTTTAATCTTTATCTTTAAACCAAATAGGTTCAGTTAATTTTGCTAATCCGAGTCCACCACCTACAATGAGTGGATAAGCCAAAAATCCAATATATTTAGCTAATGGTCCGAATACTAAAGTTGCTATAATTAAACAAACAATAATTGCAATAATCGACACACAACCTTTATTTTTTTCTTCACTCATAATTTTTGTTCAAATGATGCACAACGGCTTAGGGTTATGATTTGTGCGACTGGAAAATCGGAGATTTTTCCGGCGAAGCAATATTTTTATTGAATGTTTGTCGGTTTGTACCAAATCCGATTTGAGAATAAATTATAAACGTCTTAAGTTTGATTTCTAATAAAACAGTTAGTTTTAGTTATTAATCAGAAAGAACAAAAGAGAGAATTAAGGTTACTATATACGGTGAAGCTTAAGACTTCGACAACATTGATAATCCTCTCTCTTTT